>Ga0209792_1000007_pt1 | contig 642306 bp, 563 predicted proteins | sample EBPBio142005_DNA_FD_185860 | JGI IMG/M metagenome (GOLD analysis project Ga0209792, IMG submission 185860) | Wastewater treatment Type I Accumulibacter community from EBPR Bioreactor in Madison, WI, USA - Reactor 1_6/14/2005_ DNA (SPAdes)... | ecosystem: Engineered > Bioreactor > EBPR >...
CTACAAAAATATTTATTGCCAGCTCACAACCTACAACTTTTCAACTCAACCTATTTCAGGATGAATTATCTTAGTAAAACAATAACAGTATTAATTAACAAAACCAGTCAACTTTTTTCAGGACGAGTCAGTTTTTCAATCATCATCGGTACCGGGCGGACGGAATACTAATTCCCGTACTTCGGCAAGCCTTGGCCGTTGTAGGCAATGTGATGACGCCCCAAATTAAATGAATACTCAAACATCTATTGAAAAAGGAGACACTTTAGAAAAGAAGGCTTATGAACTTCTAAAGGACTTGCTTGCCAACGATGATTTTTTTGTCAACGCAAAAAAGAGCAAAATTTATTGGAAAAAACCTTACTACTCTGAAAAAAGAAAAGGAAATATAATTTTCGACATTACAATAGAAACTTTTTTAGATGGAGCAGACAACTACTCAACCTTAACGATTTTTGAATGCAAGAATTTAAAGAAAAAAGTGTCTGTCGACGATATCGAAGAGTTTAATTCAAAAATCAGTTCTGTCGGCGAACACAATACAAAAGGAATAATCATTACTTCTAGCCATTTACAAGAAGGAGCATACAATTATGCAGTTTCCCAAAGAATGGGAATTGCAAGGTTGACAAGTAATGATAAATTTGACTGGATAAATTATCGAAAAGACAAAGTCAATTCAAGACTGAATTCAAAAGATTTATTAGACCAATTTGTTAATGAGGCTTGTGAAAAAGAAAATTTCATTGCAGTTATCAACGACAAGGCAATGTTCAATTTTGCAGACCTCTTGCTTGAAACAAAAGTCATTGATTATTATGTACACAAGGAAAAATTTATAAGTGTTCCTTTCATTACAGACACAAGAATTGATGAAATCATTGAACGACTAAGAAAGAATAATATTTTTTCTGGACTAAGACTTGACACTGAAAAATTATGCACTTTCCTTTCAGGTGTATATCCTGTGACATTTGACTTTGAAAGAATTCTACCGAATAATCTCCTCGGACAAATCGAATTTGAACCTTTAAAAATAAGTATTTCAACAGCCCTTAAACCAGACATTAATAGATGGCGTTTTACATTGGCTCATGAAGTAGGTCACCTAATTCTGCATTCAAGAATTTTAAAAAATAAAATAGACGAGAAGACCGATACCAAGTTTTCAATTTCATTTCGACACTTTATTTCAGATATGACAAGCAGAAGGTTGGAACTTCAAGCCAACATTTTTGCGAGCCACCTTCTACTGCCTTTTGACACACTAAATAAAACTGTACAAGATTATTTTGTAACCCAACGAATTCATAAAAAAAGTTTGTATTTAGACTATCAACCAGTAAATCAACAGTTGGTTTTCACGTTACTTAATAAAATAAGTACAGACTATCAAGTATCACTTGAAGTCGCAAAAATAAGACTTATAAGCCTTGGACTTTTAGAAGACGATACGGACAAATCGCTTAAAAGTATTCTGAATAAATTGAAATTTGGATAAACAAAACACTGCCTACAACATTGGGCTTTGTGCAAGCTTTGTGGACACATCCTAATAGATTCAAACAAACTAATTGACCGACAAAATAAATTTTAAACCAAATACTTACAGCAAATAGACAGATGACTACATTGACAATTTTTCTTTATCTAATTGGAGCGTTGATTAGTTGGATAATTTTTTACTACGTTGTGAAAGCAGCAGTCAGGAATGGAATTAGAGAAGCTCGTTCTGATAAACAAGTGCAGAATTTTACTGCAAATAGTACACCTGAAAAACCAGCAAACTCTGCACAAATGAGACTGCAACAACAATATGACAAAGGAGAAATTAATTTTGAAGACTTCAAATCACAATGGAACAAACTAAGTACTTAGACACTTATTTAGTTTAACATGATACAGAGTATTCTATTATTAATAATTGTTGCAGCAGCCTTTGTATTTAATCGTTGGCAGTTTGAAACAAACCGAAAACAACGCCGAGACTATTATAGAAACGATTATCTCAAGTCGGAGGCATGGAAGCGAAAACGCTACGTTGTTCTTAAACGAGATAATTGGCGTTGTGTATTTTGTGGTGGTAAAGCGACACAGGTGCATCATAAAAGATATGCAAAATACAATATCGGAAAAGAACCAATTGAATGGCTTGTTTCAGTATGTAAAAAATGTCATGACGCACAACATCAATTTGACCCCTACCCCAAAAACTGACAAAAGGTAAACTAGAGAAAAAACGGGCAATTATTCATAACTTAAAAATGAAAAATTGCGTATGAAAAAGTCAAAATTTACCGAAGCACAAATTGTGTTTGCCCTCCGCCAGGCCGACAATGGCGTTAAGGTGGAAGAAGTATGCCGTAAGCTCGGCATCAGCGATGCTACTTTTTACAACTGGAAAAAGAAATACGGAAGCCTGGGTGTTTCTGAATTACGAAAGCTCAAAGAACTGGAGGAAGAAAACAACCGGCTCAAAAAAATTGTTGCTGACCTGAGCCTTGACAAGCAGATGTTACAGGATGTTTTAAAAAAAAATGTCTGAAGATTCCGCAAATGAAAATCCTCACCCATTCGCTGATGGACAATTACCGGGTATCCAGGCATCGTGCCTGCCTAGTCATTAATTTTCCTGAATCAACCATGCGATATGTGAAGCGTACAAAAGATGATACGCCACTTCGGGAACGAATTAAGGAGTTGGTAGTTTCAAGGGTACGGTATGGAAGTGATCGTATTCACATGCTGTTGAAAAGAGAAGGCTGGGTTGTTAATCATAAGCGTGTGAGGCGCATCTACAGGGAAGAAGGCTTTAACCTGAGGCTTAAGCGGCCCCGCAGATCCAAGTCGGCTATGCACCGGCTGGAAAGACCAACACTAAGTCAACCAAACCAATGTTGGTCAATGGATTTTGTGCATGACCAGTTCTTTGACGCAAGGAAATTCAGGTGCTTAACTATAGTGGATAATTTTAGTAGATTTTGTTATGCCATTGCGGTAGCCAGAAGCTTTAAATCGATGCAGGTAATTGAAGTACTGGAGGCATTGAAGGTTTATCAGAAATCAATACCGAAAAGAATACAGGTTGATAACGGTAGTGAGTTTATCAGCAAAGATTTTGACCGATGGGCTCATGAAAATGCTATAACTTTAGATTACTCCAGACCCGGAAAACCAACAGACAACCCATTCATTGAATCTTTTAATGGCAGCTTCAGGGACGAATGCTTAAACACTTCCTGGTTCTTATCTCTTGATGATGCCAAAACAAAGATTGAATCATGGAGAACAGAATACAATAACTTCAGGCCACACAGTTCTCTGAATGGGAAGACACCAAATGAAGTTATTAGACAGTTCAAAAAAAGCCCGAAACTTTAATTTAAAGTTTGACAGAAAAGGGGTAGCCTTCAAAAAAGGCGAACGTACAACATTGGGTTTTGTGCAAGTTGGGCAGACGGAATAACAATCAACTTTTTCAGCATTACTCTACTTCAGTTCGGGCTAGACAAACAACATTCAACTTTAGTTCTTAACTTCAACTTTATTTTTTTAATTAGCTTCTGTTCTGGCAGACGGAATTCTATTTTCCAACCTGCACAAAGCCCCAAACCGTTAGCAGGCATTTTATATGGACACCTTAAAATTATCGGAACTTATTGGACAAGAGATTGCTGAACTGAGATTTCATTACATTCCCGAGAATGAATGTGGTTTGGAATCTTTCTCCTCGTATATAAAACTTAAAAATGACATAATCATTGGCGTTCCCAAATTTAGCGACGACAACGATTATATGCAACTGACAGACGACAATGTGAATTACTATAAAAAAATGTTTGACACAGGCGAGTTAGTCAATGAGAAAACCAAATTGTATTTCGTAGGACAAAAAATTGTGGATTTCTATTTCAGTTATTTTAATAACGAGGTTGACATTGACATTTCTGCATTCATCAAGTTGACAAATAATTTTTACTTGTCCGAGAATAATTCTGGCCCACATGGTGTAACAGACATTAACTTAATCATACTTGACGAAGAAGAATTTAATGAGGAGGTAAAAAGACTAAAAGGAATCGAAGTTGATGTTCGCTCATTTATTATGACAAAAAACGCCTGCTAACATTGCATTTGTGTTATGCCACCGGGCAGATAACGCCATTTCAACTTCATCTATCTATCATCTGTAGTTATAAACTAGATGTCATAAATTGAACAATAGAATGAACTTTAGTATTTTTAATCAGCATTTGTACCAAGCAGACGGTTTTCAAATTCCACCACAAACACAAATGCTTTAACGTAGGCTATTTTATGAGAACCCTAATCTGCATATCAACTTTTCTTTTTCTAGGCTGTACTCAACGACAGACTAATGACAAGCAAGCTTCTAACTCTGACAGTACTCAAAAGTTGACAAAACCCAAAATAGAGTTGCCAATGAACAAGACTGACAGGGCTAAATATCACACAGATAAAGACACGGTATTTATTATTTCATCTTACAAGGACACTTTAAAATATTCAAAAGACGAGTTTAACGACATAGTTGACAATTTCCCTGAACTAACTTCTCTAAATACCCAAAACCCAGACACAGCTTATGCTTCAAAAATTTGGGTTGACTTAGTAGATAGTTCAGGCGAAAAAAAACATCTTACTTTCGGTAGCGAAGCAGGACAAGACGAATATTACATTCTCTATTCTTATTTTTTAAAGGAAAAGAATGGTATTGCAAAGTATTCTGTTAGAAGGATAAAACTGCTTGAAATTTATCGAACTCTAAACAGTCTATTTGGAAGTCTAAATTATGGTGGCACTTACTTTGGACATCAATATTCAAGAATAGAAGGCTATGCAGAATTTTCAGTTTATTGGTTCAGGCATTATGAAGATTATTTTGACAGACCATACGATATAACAAAACAAAAAGAATTTTACATTTTAGGACTAAAGCAACTAATTAAAGACGAAGTAAAAATTGATAATAATGTAATGGGAGAAAATGAAAAGGCTGAAAGACGCAAAGATTTATTCAAACTTGTTGACAGTTTAAATAAAGAAATTACCGACAATTTTTATTTGCGAATGGCTCAATCTTTTCAGTCAGACTATTATTGACAAGACGAAAAACAGCTTACAACATTGGTATTGCTGCAAGTGGGGCTGGACGTTGAAACTTCGGCTGTTTGCATCGCTGTACTTTTGTTCTGGCTGAAGAATATCTATTTGGCTTTTTGTTGTTAACTTCAACTTTAGTTTTTCAATTAGGCAGCAATTCCGGACTGGACGTTATAAAATACCCCACCTGCAGCAAGCCCTGCTCGTTGTACGAATACTTTAAACAGCATTATATGAAAAAAAGAAGCATTTTTTTAATTACATTTTTATCAGTTAGTATTTGCTCATTTAGCCAGTATAGTCGTAGTGAGGCTACAACTATTTCAGGTCTATTTCAAGTAGACAGTTCTGAGTTTTTCGTTTTTGGTAAATTAATAGATAAATCGACGAAGACAAAATATGGGTCTTCAACAAAGGTTTATAATGGGTATACAAATGCATATGTTTACAATTCGAAGACAAAGAAAATACTAAGTATGTTCCCAAAAGGGACTACCTTAATTTTCCCGTTTTACGATAATTTTTACAATATGGTGTATACCTACGGACAAGCTTTGAGGCAAAGTGTCGTTTTTAAAAATTATATTATTTTCCTAGTACAAGATGTCGACTTGAACGGTGATGGTATATTAGATGATGATGATCCAGTCTCTATTTATATTTCAAAAAGCAATGGAGAATCGTTGACGAAAGTATCTTCAAACGAGTTAAATGTAATTTCTTGGTCATTTGCAAGGGACACTAATACAATCTTGTTTACTGCACAAAAAGATAGTAATAATGACAAGAAATTTATAAATGAAGATCAGCTGCTTTATCAAGTGGATTTACAAAATGACATATCTAAAATAAAAGTTACCCAGGTTATCTTCTAAAAAGTATTCGTATAACATCGGTTTTACACAAGGGGGGCAGACGATTAAACTTCATCATTTAATCATTATTGTACTTCAGTAAATCGGCTTGACAAGTTCTTTATCCGCCTGCACATTAGGCTACACATGTAGTGTGCTGGCTGGCATTGTGGTTATATAAATTTTTCGTTCCTTTACGGGTGGACGGCCGGGCAGATGGAATGCTAATTCCACACCTGCAGCAAGCCCTGTTCGTTAGGTGTCATGCTATGAGAACTTCAAACTGAATATTTAAAATGAAATCATTTACATTAAACCGATACGGTAAAAAAGAGAAGCTACAACATACAGAAACAGCAGAACCAGTTGTACAAGACAACGAAGTTTTGGTTCAAATTTTTGCGACAAGTGTAAATCTTCTTGATGCTAAAATTAAAAATGGAGAATTTAAAATCTTCCTTCCATACAAAGCACCATTCATATTAGGGCACGATGTAGCAGGTGTGGTTACAAAAGTTGGCCCACGAGTTAGTAAATTTAAAGTTGGAGACGAAATCTATGCAAGACCAGCTGACCAAAGGATAGGTACTTTTGCAGAATATATTTCCATACATGAAAACGATGTCGCTATTAAACCAAAAAATATTTCAATGGAAGAGGCTGCCTCCATTCCATTGGTAGGTTTGACCGCTTGGCAAGCTCTGATAGAAAAAGGAAATCTAAAAAAAGGGCAAAAGGTATTTATTCAGGCAGGTTCAGGAGGTGTAGGAACTTTTGCCATACAGCTGGCGAAACATTTAGGTGCGACTGTTGCGACAACGGCAAGTTTGGCAAGCTTTGATTTAGTGAAAAGTTTGGGGGCGGACATTGTAATAGACTATAAAAATGAAGATTTTGAAACCATACTAAAAGATTATGATTTGGTGTTGAACAGTCAAGATACCAAGACACTTGAAAAGTCGTTACAAATACTAAAACCAAATGGTACAGTCATTTCTATTTCAGGGCCGCCAGACAAAGCGTTTGCAGATGATATTGGATTGCCGTGGTATTTGAAACAGATAATGAAAATACTCAGTTTTAAAATAAATAACAAAGCAAAACGACTTGGTGTACATTATTCATTTCTTTTTATGAAGGCAAACGGAAATCAACTGGAAGAAATCACTAAACTTATCAACGATGGTATTATAAAACCAGTTATAGACAAAGTGTATCCATTTGACCAAACCAATGAGGCCATGGCTTATGTAGAAGCAGGACGATCAAAAGGAAAAGTAATCATTAAAGTGAAATAGAATAACACGAAAAAGCACGAACGCCTAACATGGGTTTGGTAAAAGTGGGGCTTTAGTACTGGGCTGAACATTTGTACTTTCTATTAGCTTTTGTGCTAAATTTTAAATTGGGTGCTTTCTACACCCCACCTTCGCCAAGCGCCAAACCGTTGGCCGTCATTGTACCGAAACTGACGACAGAACTAAAACTTACAAAATTTATTGACAAACATAAAGAAATGGAAAATAAAAAACTCGACATAAAATTAAGACCAACAGGAATTGAAGATTTGGACACTTTATTTCTGTTTCAAACTGACACAGAAGGTGGATATTTAGCAGCATTTATGTCAAAAGACCCAACAGACAAAACAGCATATATTGACAAATGGACAAAGTTATTATCCAATCCAACAGTAAATAGTCAGACAATTATTATTGACAAAACTATTGTTGGAAGTATTGCAAAGTTTGTAATGGAAGGCGACACCGAAATTACATATTGGATAGACAGGAAATTTTGGGGGCAAGGTATTGCAACAAAAGCATTAAGCGAACTTCTTACAATTGAAACAATTAGACCAATTTTTGGACGAGTTGCATTTGACAATTTTGCATCACAAAAGGTTTTAGAAAATAACGAATTTGTAAAAGTTGGCACTGACAAAGCTTTTGCAAATGCACGACAAGAAGACATTGAAGAGTATATTTATAAATTGACTGAATGAAAACCACACCAGTTATTTTACAAGAACTAAAAGCATCGTTGCCCAAAAGCTCTTATGAACAAAGAAAATGTGGGCAATCTATATTTTAGAGAAGAACATAGACTTAAAAGAACTAGCAGAACTATTAAAGTACGAAAAAGAGATTGCTACTAAATTTTTATGGATGCTAAGTGATATTGCAATTTTAAGCCCCAATAGATTATTGAAAGAGCTTCCTTATTTAATGAACTTTTGTAGTACCGTTAACCAAGATTACAAAACTTACTTTGCCTCATATTGGCTATATGTAGGCGTTCCATCTGAAAATGAAGGTGAAGCAATAGATATATTATTTCAATTTATAGCGTCGCCCAAAACGAATATAACTACAAAGTCAAGGTCTGTTTTAGTTTTGTTTAATCTTACAAAAAAATACCCTGAGCTCAAAAACGAGTTAAGGTATTCTTTAAAAGACCAGTTAAACAAATATTCAAAAGACTTTGACAAAAGAATTACTAAAATATTAATGCTACTAGAGCAATGAAAAGAAAACAACGGACGGCTAACAAGGTATTGGCAAAGCTGTTGGCATCTATTTTAGAGAAACAAACGTCAAAGTGAAACACTTTTCAATATTAATGGTTATTGCAATTACAATTTTAAGTTGTAACTCCAAATCAGAATCAAAAAATAATTCAACAAAAAATTCAAATTCTACTGAACAAAAAATTGGGCAAAAATTCTTTGATTATGATAAAATAGAATACTATTCAACTGATTTTGACGAAGAAAAGATTGGTGAATTATATGACAATCAAACGAAGTCCGAAATCGACTCTATTAAAATGGGAGTGATATTAGATGATATTCCTAATAACATATCAGATTTATCGTTCATTGAAAAACTTGAAAAGATTGGATATAAGAAAAGTATTGTTGACAAATCAAAGTTTAAAGACATAGACAAAATATTTGTAGAAAAATCAGTAAAAGAAAATCTTGCGACAGCTTGTATCTATGTTTACAGAGATATTTTAATTTTCAAGAAAGAAAGTAAGGTTGTAGGAACTGCGAAAATTTGTTTTGACTGTTTAGCTAATCAAATAAATGGAACAAAAGCAAACACAGAAAACTTTGGACAAGATGGCGATTACGGAAAACTTGCAACAATATTGAGAAAATAAAAAAACAGCCGCTAACAAGGTATTTATAAAAGGCGGGCTGAAATTCATAAACCGAACTTTCGGAATTCTATTCCGCCTTCGCCATTTTCATTTGCTGAAAAGTTTTAAATTAGCAAACAAAAATGGCTTCGGCTGCGGAAGTGCAAAACTCGACTTTTCGGCTTCGATTTTCCGTCCTTCCAACATACCCGACCCGTTACCTGCCATTTATACCGACTATCGTTGACAAACCAATCGAGAATATTAATGCCATATCCAATAAATTAAACACATTAGTGAAATACAAGAGCATTTTCTACAATACGAGGCTTCTGCAATCAATTTCTCATAGAAAATAAAGAAATTAGTAAAGCAGAAACACACACTTGCGCTTATAAATATATTAATACGATTTACGTAATTTTTTTCTTCGCCACAAATGATTTACTTCGTTCTTTTATTATGAAATTCAGAAATGACATTCAGGGGATACGGGCCCTCGCAGTTTTATTGGTTTTTATTTTTCATTTAGAAAAATTCTGGCTACCAGGTGGATTTATTGGAGTCGATGTGTTTTTTGTCATTTCCGGATTTTTGATTACTACGATAATCAAAAGCAAGATTTCAAAAGGCTCATTTTCGCTGAAAGATTTTTATTTAAGTAGAATTTCTCGCATTGTTCCGGCATATTACTTCATGACTTTAGTAGTATCCATTGCAAGTCTTTTTGTCTACTTTAATTTTGATATAGAAAAAATTTTAAGGAAGGAACTGATTTATGTGCTGGGTTTTGCATCCAATAATTATTTCTCTAAATTAGGAACATACTTTGGTGCGTCTTTGCTTGAAAACCCTTTTTTGCATTCATGGACTCTGGGCGTAGAGATGCAATTTTATTTTATACTTCCATTCCTACTGCTTGCTTTTAAAAAATCCAATATCGCTAGCCTCATAATTTTGTTTATAACGATTGTGTTATTTTGCTTTGGCTCTTATAAGATTTTTGTTGAAAATGACATAACATCAACCTATTTTTCCCTGATAGCAAGAATACCAGAATTTCTTATAGGCAGCTTAGTAAGTTTTATAAACAAAGATTATTTTACTAATAGAAAAAGGTTAACCAACGCATTTTCTATTTTGGGATTAGGTCTAATATTCTTTTCTGCCTACTTTTTCTCTGAACATACACCTTTTCCCGGATTCACGGCCTTAGTGCCCTGTGTGGGAGCGGCTATACTAATTCTTACATCAGAAAGTTTCATTAATAAACAACTGGCAGCTCCTGTGCCTAAGTATATAGGAGAGATTTCCTATTCAATTTATCTATGGCACTGGCCTGTTATGGCGCTAGCCAGATATTTTTATGGTGTTGAGACTTTTGGCAACGTGTTTCAATACATGTTAGTTATTGTATTGACAATTGTCATGTCATTAACTTCCTATTACCTAATAGAATATAAACTGAGACATGTAAAAACTATCGCCCTTTTCAAATTCTTAATTCCAATCAGCTTTTTATGCCTAGCAATACCGTTTACCGCAAAGTATATCAGTGACAGAATTTATGATCTTCCAAAAGAATTTGTCCAGCCAACTTTTGGGACAAATTCACATAATGTAGCAAGGGTTGAAACTTTGGGTTCTGTTGGATCTTTTGATAGTAGCATATTTCTTACGGGGAACAGTCACGCATTAGTCATAAAGGGATATCTTAACTATATGGGATTAGCTAAAAACTTCTCTTTTAAAACGCTAACCTGCGATACTTATCCGCCACTTAGTCTGAATAAAGATTCTTTGATAAGCGATGGATACTTCAACAATGAATACTATGTTTTATCTCAGAGCCTCCAACCAATCGTTACAAATCAAATAAAGAATTGTAAGACTATATTTTTCGCTATCAATGATAATGCGATGTCAATAAAAACAATTCAGAACGCATTACTCAGAATTGTTGACTCATCGACATCGGATCAAAATATTGTCTTTTTTAAAACATTTCCAGTAATAGACGGCAATCCAATTAAAATAAATAGAGGTATTTCAAGAAAAACTGATTATAAATTTAATGTTATTCGAAAACCGGCAGTCGACAGTTTTATGAGAATCCTTTTGGGCAGGAAAAATAATGTGCATATTTTTGATTTAACAAATTCAGACGTTTATAAAGAAATTCCTTATAAAAATGATTCAGTTTTATACTATAATGGAGAACACTTAAACTTGTTTGGTACTTTAAAACTTGCAGAATCTCAACTATCAACCTTCTCCAATTTTTTTGACAAATTGAAAAGCGATGGAAGCTCTAATTCTCCATCTGTTAAATAGTATTACCATACTCTAGTTTGAAAAAGTATTTATCAATTGACAGATTTGAACTAAAAAAAGTAGTGGAAAGTGTTAAGACAGAACTTCAACTTTTTGAACAACGACTTAAAAAAAACGAAAACGAAAAACTAAATATTGACAACATTGGCGGACTTTTAATTTGGGTTAATGGAAACTATGAATAAAGAAAACCGAACTGCTAACATCGGTTTGGAAATATGTCGGCTGAAGTGCTTCTATGAAACATTTATACAAGGTTCAGCTGCAGTAATTCTATTGAACTTTTGTGCTAAAAATCCGCCACATCGCCAAGCCGTAAACCATTAGGCGTAAGCTTATGACAACTCCCAAACCCACATATAACCAGGACAATCTCAGACTCATAAAATCGGTTGACTATTGGTATGACATTATTATGGGTGGATTTCTTACCTCAGTCATCTTAATTTCAATGGGGTCACTTTTTCTTATGAAATGGGACTTGACTTTTTTGTTATACCCTTATTCAATCTTATGTATAGGAATTGTTGCTTACTACCAATGGCATGACGACAACTTAACTGTTATTAATACCGGACTTTCAAAAGCTAAAAATTATGATTTAGTAACCGCTAGTCTTGACAGCTTAGATTGGCATTATGATAAAAAAACAACAGAGGTCGTTTTGGATTTAAACAAGTACATTTTAAAGTTTTTAGAGCCGAGAATCTTTCCTGAAAGTGAGAATATTTATATTAATTTCAAATACCACTCGACTACCCAGACAGGCAGGTTGCCATTCTTTTTTGGAATAAGCACATATCTAAAATGGAGGTTTAAAAAGACAATTAATGACCAGCTTTTAAAGATAGTATGACAAGAAAGCCTACGCCTAATACGTGCATTGGTTAAATACTGGCGGACAGAAGCTGTATTGCATCATTTGTATGTTGCGCTGCAGTGGTTCGGGCTGAACAAACAACTTTCAACTTTAGTTCTTAAATTCAACTTTATATTTTCAATCAGCAGCGGTTGTGGGCAGACGGAATACTAATTTCCGCCCTTCATAAATACCCGAACCGTTCCAAGCAATTTAATGACACAGCATTATGAATGTAGATATCAAATTTACCCTAACATTAATTGTATCATTTGGAGCGCTTGTATTTTCGTTTTTAAATTACCGTAGAAGCAAAAAAATTGAAAATGAAAATCATATCTATAAATTAAAAGTTGATGTATATTCAAAAATACTCGCTGAACTTAACAGCCTCTTAAATAATTTAGAGGACAATTTAGAAGACGCAAAAGATCATTTGAAATTTTACAGTGAAGAAACTTTTGAAAAACTGAATAAACAAGCAGATAACCTTGACAAGCTATGTTTTGACTTTAATGATTTCTTAGTACACAATTCATTAGTAATTCCAAGATCGATTCTCAATGCACTTGACAAGTTTGTTGACAAAATATTAGACTCGGAATCATTAAATACTGACACTCTAAATATTGAATCGACTATTAATTATATCGAAGACTTTATTGATGAATTGATTAATGATGCAGATGCCATAAGCGAACTCTTAAGAAAGGATCTTAGAATCGATGAATTAAATATATCATTATATAAAAGGCTTAAATAAACGGCAGGCAACAGTGGGTTTGCTGCTATGCTGGCAGACGAACAAACTCTCAACATTTGTTCTCCATTCAGCAGCGGTTATGGGCAGACCATCATCTAATAATATTCTCGGTATATTCATAAATAAAAATTCTATTGGGCCGCAGCAGATGAACCTCAGCCTCAAACATCAAGCATTAGGCTGCTAAGGATTATGGTCTGTTAGCTCCAGGCTACTGTTGGCCTCAACTGTTATATCGGCACCATTGGCTACATTTACACTCCAGGCTAAGGCCTGCCTGTTTCCTCCAATCAATACATTGCCATTTAAAATATTTACTGCGGTATATGCATCGGGCACAGTGTTTTCAGCCCAGTTGCCGGGTTTAAACCAATCGTTGTCAATGCTGCCAATCCAACTACCGGGCTTTATATGGTTATATACATCTGCCGAAATAGAGAGCTTTGCAAGCGACCCACCAAAAAAGCCATAATCTTTTATCGCTAGGGCATTGCCATTGTTATCAAATCCAATGGTGCCTACAAATGTTTCTGTAGTCCAAATTACTCCATTGTTGCCAAAAGCAGCATCAAGGTCGCCATTCAAGTCTAGCCTGCACACAAAACCTTGGGTGGCATTGTTCACAGTTGCTTGGCCAAATATTATAAACTTATCATTTTGCGCCCCTGTCCATTTGTAACGATGGGCCATAATTTTTGATGCCCCAGGCAGTTCTAAAAATTTTATACCATTGGTTCCAAACCCCATATCTAATACACCTGCTTCGGATATTGAACTAAAGAATACGCCATAATCCGCATAGCCAGGGCTGCTCCATGCAATAACAGCCAGTAAACTAGCATCGGGCTTGAGTTTTAAATCACGAATATTGGTATTATAGTCACTACTAATCATTGGCATATTCACATAACCGTTTGCTCCATACGAAGGATCTATTGTACCGGTAGACCTTATTTTCGTTACTTGTTTTGCGGTGACACCACTGCGATTACCACCTGCAAATATGTTGCCTGTGCTTTCATCTAACGTATAGTCTTGTATTAAGGAAAGTGTACTTGCATAGTTGGTAATAGCATTACCATTGAGAGAAAGCTTCTGTACCTGGCCATAGGGATTTACAGTTATGTAAATGTTATTAGCAATCACTTTCATGTTGCCTATGCTTATACTTGGAAAGTGGTAGCGGCCATTATTGAATGGGCCAAAAGATAGTTGTGGGCTACCATCAGAATTAAACTTACATAAAATGCCTTCGTTATCGGCAGCACTGGTGCTTGTGCCGGGTTCATATAATGTACTAAAATAAGAGCCGGAAACCAGGTACTCGCCATTGGGTAATGCTAGTATCTCATTAGCATCCCGGGCATTATCCGACTGAAAATGATATAACGAGCCATTAAAACCAAAACTGCTGTCGATACTGCCGTTAGCATGAAACCTGTTTAACAGTATTGCTTTTTTTGTGAGATTGCCCGGAATAAATTCGGCACCACCAACAGCAAGGTATTTTCCGGTAGATAATTGAGTGGCATCTCTCCATTGTGGGCCACCACCTCGGGCATTAATAATTAACACACCTTGCGTACCAAAGGTAGGGTCTAATGTTCCGTTGTGCGTATATTTTAAAACAATACCTGCAAGGCTTCCATTAACCCGGGTTGCCTTGCCTGTTACAATAAATCCGCTGTTGCCCGATAATGCAATGATAGAGGTGGGCTCTGCCGAAGTAAACCCACTACCCAACCATGCAGTATGTAAAAGTGGGTCGGCTGCCGCACCGTTGGAAGGAGTGAGGCTTGCTATTGCTATGCGGTATTGGTTGTTTGTATTGATGGGATGAGCGTATACAAAAACAATGCGCTCCTGTCCATTAATCGTAGCTTTTGCAGCACCTATATTTTTACTGCCATAGCCGGGGTTGGGCTGGCCAACTAAATAATTAAAACTTGTTGTTGCAACGGATTCATCTGCTTTAAAAGTAAAAAAAGAGGGCACCGATTGAAACCCATCTCCGCCATAGCCACCCACTGTAATGCTTTCATCGTTATTGGCCAAAATACTGGTTACATAATACCTTGAAGTAGTTGGAAATGTTTTATAGCCATTACTCCCAAAGCTGCTGTCAATAGTGCCTATGCTTTTGTTGATACGGCAAACAGTAATACCGCTACCCGGCCCTATACTCGGTAAGGTGGAAAAAGCTACATAAAATTTATTGGTATGCGAACCCGTAGTAGGCAATACAATCCTGCAAGGCCTTATTGGATCAATAATATTGCCCTCTGGTGCTGAAATACGAAGGGTGCCATTTTCTCCAAAGCTAGAGAGGGGTAAGCCGGTTTGCTTGCTAAGATTAGATAAATGCACTTTTGCCTCCCAAAGGCTTATCCCATTAAGATGTACGCTGTAAATATAGTTTCCCGTTACCCAATCTTGAATGAAACCATCGGTAGTAGCACCTCCACCCGAATAGTTAATGGTGTTGCCGCCATTAAAAGCTGTTGGCCTTGTTCCATTGCCAAACATTTTAAATAAGAACCCGTTGCCGCCATTTTCACGCCCCGAAATAATGAACTGAATACTACTTGCGGTGGAAGAAGTAGTGGCAATAAATGTTTTTAGTACTTCGGTACTGCCATTACTGGTGTTTATAGAATTAATTAAAGAAATGCCCAAATCTGGTCGCATGATACCATTAGCATCTATTTGAAGAATCATCGGGTATCTTTTTTCTGGAGACCTCCCTTCGTAATGCCCACCAAGTGTAATATAGCCGGAGGTTTCCAAAGTAGCAGTGTTAATTGCAGTATTGGCCCACTCATTATTAACAGCAAAATCTGAAAATACACCGTTTATTTGTTGTGCATGTGCATTTAAAAATAGTATAGCAACAATGAGTGTGAGTAAAAGCTGTTTCATTGTATAATTAATCATATTCAAAATTACTTTTGAGATAGAAGTACACAATAGCGAATTAGGGTGATTTTACTGTATTGTATAAATTTGCAAACAACTTTAGGCAGATGGCGATGTTTTCGCTGCATCTGCCTTGAAACCACGGACTCAATAAAAAATCATATTTTTGCATGCAAAAAGTAAGCAACAATAATGTAAAAAATAATTTCTTTTCGGCAATTAAAGACGGCAAAACACAAAAAAGTTTGACCAATATCTTCATCTTTAAAAAAAGAAATTATGCTTATTTTACAGAACGTTTCATATAGTCTTCCCAATAAAAATCTGTTGTTTAACAACATTAATCTCACCGTAAACAATCACGACAAAGTTGCGTTAATAGGTAACAACGGTTCCGGAAAATCTACTCTACTTAAACTCATAGCAAAAGAATTAGAGCCTTTGAGTGGAGAAATAATTATAGATACAGAACCCTATTTTGTTCCTCAAATTTTTGGACAATACAATCATCTCACTATTGGACAAGCATTAAAAGTTGAAAATAAATTAAATGCTTTGCGAGAAATTCTTAGCGGCAAGGTTAGCGAAGAAAATTACACAACGCTTGATGATGATTGGACTATTGAAGAACGCTGTAATGCGGCTTTGAAATATTGGCAATTAGCCAATTTGGACTTGTCGCAAAAAATGGAAACATTAAGCGGAGGACAAAAGACAAAGGTATTTCTTGCCGGTATTTCCATTCATCAACCAACATTGGTTTTGCTTGACGAACCGAGCAACCATTTAGATATTTCGGGAAGACAGCTTTTATACAATTTTATTCAATCTACCCAAAGTACATTAATCATTGTGAGCCACGACAGGAAACTTTTAAACCTTTTAGGCAAGGTTGCAGAACTAAGTAAACGTGGAATAACAATCTATGGCGGTAATTATGACTTTTATACAGAACAAAAGCTAATAGAAAACAATGCTCTAAATAATGATTTGCAAAGCAAGGAAAAGGCATTGAGAAAAGCAAAGGAGAAAGAAAGAGAAACTTTGGAACGCCAGCAAAAATTAGATAGTCGTGGAAAAGGCAAGCAAGAAAAAGCAGGTGTTGCAAAGATAATGATGAATACGCTAAGGAATAGTGCTGAAAACAGTACTTCAAAAATGAAGGGAGTTCACGCTGAAAAAATTGAAGGTATCAAAGAAGAATTACAAGAGCTACGTTCTGCTTTACCAGACATTGATAAAATGAAATTTGGGTTTGACAATTCAGCATTACACAAAGGGAAAACTCTTTTTAAAGCGAATGGAATCAATTATAGTTACAACAGTGGACAATTGTGGGCGAATAATTTGAGTTTCCTAATCACAAGTGGCGAGCGCATCGTTTTGAAAGGTTTAAATGGTTCAGGCAAAACCACTTTAATCAAAATAATTTTAGGCCAATTGGAACCACAAACTGGCACGGTTTACCGGGCAGACTATCAAACGGTTTATATAGACCAAGATTATTCGTTGATTGATAATCAACTCAAAGTTTATGAACAAGCCCAGCAATATAATATTTCGGCATTGCAGGAACATGAAATAAAAACCAGGCTCAATAGGTTTTTATTTACCAAAGACGATTGGGATAAACCATGTAGTGCATTGAGTGGTGGCGAAAAAATGCGTTTAATGCTTTGCTGCCTGACCATCAGAAACCAATCGCCTGACATCATTATTTTGGACGAACCGACAAACAATTTGGATATTCAAAACATAGAAATTTTGACGGCAGCTATTAATGATTATGAAGGAACATTGATTGTGGTTTCACACGATGAAACTTTTTTGGAGCAGATAAAAATTGAGCAGACCATTCAACTCTGACAGCAGTACAAAGCCAACGATGTAATAAATAGTAGGAGCAGGGCTGAAGTGCATCAATTCCTTCGCCCTGGCCAATATCCTTCCGTAGTCGAATAGCGGATACACTACAACTTTTATACTCCTTATTTTTTACATTTTAAACCACAGCAGAAAAAACCAGTCGAAAGAGAAAATTCACTATATGAAACCATTCATAACTGCCGTCTCTTTTCTAATTACATTGAACTTATTCTTTTCCTGCAAAAAATCAGAAACCCCAAACGCACCACTTCCTCCAACAACAGATAGTTTTACAGTATCGGTAACCAATGGTTATGGAAGTGGAAAATATAAAACAGGTGATACGGTCCACATTTTTACAAGTCATTATACCGACAACCAAATTTTTGACAAATGGAGTGGCGATGTTTTACTTTTAAATGCACCGAATGAATGGCATACCTGGTTTATAATGCCCAACAAAAATGTGAGTGTTACAGGCAGTATTAAAAACAGCGTAACGTTTACTTTAAAATATGAACAGATTATGGGTAAGGACCGGTTAAAACCGGTGTACTCATATTTTCCGGCAGGGCATAAAGGTATTGTATATTTATTGCATGGTACACAGGGAAACGCTGCGGCTCTTGTAAACGGCAATGAGTATAAGATTTTAATTAAAGATATTGTGAACGATAATTTTGCTGTAATTGTTACCGAAGCAGAAGAATCAACAACCGGGGTAGATGCAAATGGAGATGGAAAAATAAGATGGAGTTTAATTCCGGCGGATACAATAACCAATGTAGATTACGCAAACATCCGCATTATTACAGATACTTTTTACAATAGAGGTGTAACAGACCGCTCCAAACCCAGATATTCTGTTGGCATGAGTAATGGAGGCTTTTTTTCTTCCGCCCTTTCGTCTATTTATAAATATAAAGCCGGGGTTAATTATTGTTCACAAAGCAGTTCCAACCTAATGCAAACTACTACTATCCCAACGCAATTTTGCATGATGCAGAATGACGATAACTCCGAAGTAGGCCCGGCAGGTAATGCGGCAGCACTTTCATATTCAAATGCCATGAATACAAGGGGCGTTTGCAGCAAATATTTTCTCAATGTGAGAAGCCCTATTTATACTGAAAGGTTTGCAAGAAATGGCACTATTTCCGCATCACAATCTGTTGCTATTTTTAACGAATTAAAATCAAAGGGCTATATAGACAGCAAGAGTTACTTCATAGGATATTCGGATGCCTTTTTGGCTGCTTTTCAAGCTAATAAACCGAGTTTTCCGGTAATAAATAGTCTAACACTATCTCAACAACAAGTTGTGTTAGAACAAATTAATTTATCGGTGACAGACCATCATATGTACAGTGACTTTAATAGGGCAACTTTAAAGTTCTTAAACACTCAGTGCCAATAGGACTCAATGCGACTTGACAATTAAAATGCCTTTTCGCTGATACGGGTCTTCCTCAACCAACGCACTCAGCTGCCTGGGGGAAATTTTGTTTCTTGTGTCTAATACAGGCACTAATGCCAAAACCTCCTATTATGGGTTGGAGCAGTTGGAACTATTTTCGTGCAAAGATTGACGAAAGTATGACTAAAGAACAGGCTGATTTTATGAAATCAACAGGCTTGTATGATGCAGGGTATAGATTTATTAATATAGACGATGGCTACTTTGGTGGTAGGGATGTTAATGGCAAATTACTCCCAAATGCAAAAAAAATTCCTTCGGGAATGAACGCATTAGCTGATTACATACACAGCAAGGGCTTAAAAGCAGGTATTTATACAGATGCAGGTAAAAACACCTGCGGCTCTATGTATGACAATGATTCTTTAGATATTGGTGTTGGCTTTTATAATCATATAGAACAAGATTGCAACACATTTTTCAAAGAATGGGGGTATGATTTTATAAAAGTAGATTGGTGCGGTGGCGAAAATCAAAAATTAGATGAAGAAACAGAATATACAAGAATAATAAGTGCAATAAAGTCCATAAACAATAAAATTGTTTTCAATATTTGCCGTTGGCAATTTCCCGGTACCTGGGCTATCAAAAAAGCCGATTCATGGCGAATATCTGCCCACATACGAGAAAAATTTTCTTCAATTGTTAGCATCATAGATATCAACGTTAACTTGTATAAATACGCATCTGCCGGGCATTATAATGATATGGATATGCTACAAGTGGGAAGAGGTATGTCTTATGATGAAGACAAAACACATTTTTCAATGTGGTGCATGCTTAATTCACCACTCCTTGCATGCCATCTCAAGTTCAATAGTTGTAAAAGACGCTATTAAAAAAATAAAAGCTTGAATGTAAAGCAACAAGCCGTAAATGCCTGATTGATATTTTTGATAGAAGCATAAGAAATTGATGAAATAGCAAAAAAGAGGCCTAAGCCCCTTTTTTGTTATTTGAATATTTTAATTTTTGTAAACTATCTCCAACCTCCACCCAACGCTCTATAAATATTAGTAGCAGCATTAAACTGGCGCAGTTTTGTTTCAATCAACTCCAATTTTGATTCTAATGCATCCCTTTGTGTTAACAATACTTCAAGATAATCTGCACGGGCATTTTTAAACAACAAGTTGGAAATGTCTATTGAAGCAATTAAAATTTCTACTTCTTTAGATTTTAAATCACAAATATGCTGCTGGTTTTTGATATTGGATAATTCTGTAGAAACTTCTATATACCCATTGAGTATGCTGCGTTCGTAATTGTACACAGCCTGTATTTGCCTTGCATTAGCATTGCTATACTCTGCTTTTATAGCATTTTTATTAATAAGCGGGCCGGCCAATTCACCAGCTATATTAAACAAGAGTGACTCCGGAAACTTGTATAAATATTTTGGGTTAAATGCCTGCAACCCTAATCCTGCAGCGATGGCGAATGAAGGATAAAATTCTGCTTTTGCAACTTTTACATCCAACTTTGCTGCCTGCAACTCCAGTTCAGCTTGCTTTATGTCGGGCCTGTTTTGCAACAACTGCGATGGAATACCTGCGGTAGCAAACATGGGTACACGGTTTAAAAAATTGGCAGTATCCCTTGGCACAGGTTGTGGATAACGCCCAAGCAAACTATTTACTTCGTTTTCTTTTCCAGCTATCTTTTGTAAAATATCGTACTCAAGACTTTGTGAATTGAGCACTTCGGCTTCAAACTTTTTTACTGCCAGTTCGGTAGCTGCAGCAGCTTGTTTTTGCACCCGTACAATAGCCAGTGCATTTTGCTGCAACAAAATTGTTTGCTTTACAATTTGCAACTGGTTATCCAATGCCAGCAATTCGTAATACGCATTTGCAATTTCTGCCACAAGGTTTGTTACCACAAAATTCTTTCCTTCTATACTGGAGAGATAACGGGTAACGGCAGCTTTTTTGGCTGTATGCAGCTTGTTCCACACATCCACTTCCCATGTAGCTCCTGCACCCAATCGGTAATCGGGTAGCCACTCAGGTACTTCTTTGCCTTTTACAATATCGGTAGAAGCATCTCCGGCACCCTGGCTGGTATAGCGGCCTACTTTATCTATGCCCATACCTGCACCTGCTTCCACTCTTGGAAGTATGGCACCCTGTTTTATTTTTACTTCATTGCGGGCAATTTCAATTTCTTGCAGTGTGATAGATAACTCCTGGTTATTTTGTAAAGCAGTATCAATCAATGCTGCCAGGTATTTGTCTGCAAAAAACTGCTTCCATGGTATGTTGCCACTACTAGTAGTATCAATGCTGTTAGTAAAATTGGCCAGCGGCATTTTTGGCTGTGACGATTGAACTAAAGCAGGTGCTTTGCAACCTGCAAATATGGAACAGGCGATACATATCGCAATAATTAATTTAGATGGGTTCAACATTGTTATCAATTTCTTCTGTTAATGGATTTTCTTCTTCGTTTACAACAAGTATATTTTTTTCTGAAATGCGGGCAAAAAGATAATAGAGCCCCGGTATTATTAATACGCCAAACACAGTACCGAACAACATACCACCTGCGGCAGCACTGCCAATGGTACGATTGCCTATTCTACCCGGGCCGGTAGCCAATAGTAGCGGAATAAGCCCGGCAACAAATGCAAAAGAGGTCATCAATATTGGTCTGAACCTTACTGTTGCTCCTTCTACTGCGGCTTTAAAAACCGTAGCCCCTGAGCGGTGTTTTTGCACGGCAAATTCTACTATTAACACCGCATTTTTACCGAGTAGTCCAATCAACATTACCATGGCTACTTGTGCGTAAATATTATTTTCTAAACCAAAGATTTTTAAAAATAGAAACGCACCAAATATCCCTGCAGGTAAAGAAAGGATTACCGCCAATGGCAACACAAAACTTTCGTACTGGGCAGAAAGGATGAGGTACACAAAGCCCAAACAAATGAGAAAAATGTACACTGCTTCGTTACCACGGGAAGATTCATCTTTAGATACGCCTGCAAAATCAATAGCAAAACCTCTTGGCAAGGTTTTTTCCGCTACTTCGCTTATGGTGGCCAAAGCCTGTCCGCTGCTATAGCCGGGTGCAGCACCACCACTTATTTCTGATGCCGTGTACATATTATGCCTTGTTATTTCTGAAAGCCCAAATACTTTTTCCATGCTCATAAATGCGGAATAAGGCACCATTTCGTCCCGGTTGTTTTTTACATATAACTTCAATACATCTTCCGGCAATGCTCTATATTGAGGTGCTGCAGCAACAATTACTTTATACTGCCTGCCAAATTTTATAAAGCTTATTTCGTAGTTGCTGCCAATTAAAGTTGACAAAGTATTCATTGCATTCTCAACGCTTACGCCTTTTTGCTGTGCTGCATCATTATCTATTTTGAGCATGTATTGCGGAAAGCTGGCACTATAAAAGCTGAATACATTGGCTAGCTCTTTACGTTTGTTAAGTGCTGCTACAAAATCATTGCTCACTGTTTCCAGTTTTTTATAATCTCCGTTTCCTGTTTTATCCATCAACCGCAATTCAAAGCCGCCAGCAGCGCCATAACCAGGTACGGCAGGTGGTTGAAAAAATTCTATTTGTGCGCCTGCAATGTCTTTTGATTTTTCCTCCAGCTCCGTCATAATTTCCTGTGCCGAATGCTTGCGTTCGTCCCAGCTTTTTAAGTTTACCAGACAGGTACCTGAATTTGCGCCGGTTCCTTCAGATAAAATTTCGTAACCTGCCAATGAAGAAACAGATTGTACGCCTTCAATTTTTTCTGCCAGTCTTTGAAGCCGCTCCGAAACTTCATTAGTTCTTTCAAGCGATGAGCCTGGCGGAGTTTGTATTACTGCATAAAACATACCCTGGTCTTCATTAGGAATAAAGCCAGAGGGTACTGTATTGTTGATAAAATAGGTAGCAACACAAAAGCCAATCAGCAATAAAAAAGTTAACAACCTCTTACTTACAATGCCATTGAGAACTTTTTGGTATCGACCAGTTAGATTATTAAACCAGTTGTTGAAGGCATCAATCAATTTATCCAGTATATTTTTTTTCTTCGGTTTGCCATGGGTGTTTTTAAGCATAATGGCACAAAGTGCAGGTGTAAGCGTAAGTGCTACCAAGCCGGATAATACAATGGATGTTGCCATGGTAATGGAGAACTGGCGATAGAACACACCCACGGGTCCGCTCATAAATGCTACCGGAATAAATACTGCCGCCATTACAAAAGTGATGGCGATGATGGCACCACTTATTTCATGCATCGCTTCCTGAGTGGCAAGCAATGGGCTAAGATGCTTGGTTTCCATTTTTGCATGAACGGCTTCAATAACAACAATAGCATTATCAACCACAATACCGATAGCGAGCACCAAAGCAAATAAAGTAATCAGGTTTAAAGTAATGCCAAAAAATTGCATGAATAAAAATGTACCCACCAGTGAAACAGGAACAGCAATGGCCGGGATTAAGGTAGAACGCCAGTCGCCAAGAAAAATAAACACTACAATGCCTACCAGTATAAATGCTTCTACCAGCGTATGAATTACTTTTTCAATAGAGGCATTCAGGAATTTTGAAACATCATAGCTAATTTCATAATCCATGCCTTTTGGAAAGGAGGTTTTTTTTATTTCTTCTAACTTGGCCTTTACATCTTTAATTACCTGTGTGGCATTACTGCCATATGATTGTTTTAACACAATAGCTGCCGATGACTTTCCATTAAGGTTAGAATAAATATCATACATGGAGCTTCCAAACTCTACATCAGCAATATCTTTTAGCCGGAGCAGCTCTCCGTTTGGATTAGCCCTTACCACCACATCTTCGTATTGCTCTTTGGTAGTGTACCTACCTGTATACTTTAATACATACTCAAAAGATTGTGATCTTTTTCCTGAACTTTCTCCTGTTTTTCCGGGTGAAGCTTCCAGGCTTTGCGCACTTAAAGCTTCCATTACTTCATCGGTAGAAATTTTATAAGCCAGCATACGGTCTGGCTTGAGCCAGATGCGCATGGCATACTCTCTGTTTCCTAAAATGTCGGCAAAGCCCACACCATTTACTCTTTTTAATTCCGAAAGTATGTTGATGTCGGCAAAGTTGAAAAGGAATTTTTGGTCGGTGGCAGTATCGGTACTGTACAGGTTAATATACATCAGCATATTGGGTACTTCCTGCGAAATTTTCAAGCCTTCTCTCACTACAAGCGGCGGTAATTTATTAATAACCGATGCTACCCGGTTTTGTACATTTAGTGCGGCCTGGTTGGGATCGGTACCAAGATTAAAGATCACCTCAACCGTGGCTTCACCATCATTACCTGCATCGGCGGTAATATATTTCATACCCGGCACACCATTAAGTGCCCGTTCTAATGGGATGATTACTGATTTTACCATCAGTTCATTATTAGCACCCGGATAGTCTGCTACTACAGAAACCTTTGGTGGCGAAATGGTAGGGAATTGTGTTACAGGCAATATGGTAATAGCCAGTACTCCTAAAAAAACAATGATGAGTGATATCACAATGGAAAGTACCGGCCTTTGTATAAATCGATTAAACATTGGTGTTAGTATTAATTTTGAATAATGAAAAGCATTCGTAAATGCTACTTGAATTGGCTTGCATCACTTACTAAAAAATGAGACAAATGTTATTCTGCCTTTAAGCGTAGATGCCCTAGCACATCTTCCGGCTTCTCAAACTCAAAATTTATTTTATCGCCATCTTTTACTTTTTGTACACCTTCCAATAATATTTTATCGCCTTCATTCAAATCTGCATCATCCACCACATATATATCAGGCATTCTGTTTTTAACAGTAATAGCTCTTGATCTTACTATATTGTCTTTATCAATAACAAACAGATACACTTTGTCTTGCAACTCGTAGGTTGCTTTTTGCGGTATGATAAGTGCATGATGCAAGGGCACTGTCATCAGTACTTTGCCCGTTTCGCCATGTTTCAGCAACATATCAGGGTTAGGAAATTTTGCTCTAAAAGCAATGTTGCCCGTTTCATTGTCAAACTGTCCTTCAATAGTTTCTACTACGCCTTTGTATTTATGCAGTTCATTGTTTGCTAGCAGCAACGATACCATGTTTGTATTGCCGGAGTCGCCCTGGTTTTTAAAATTGAGGTATTCACTTTCAGGCACATTGAAGTAGGCAAATACTGATTTATTGTCGGAGAGTGTTGTGAGCAAGGCACCTTCATCAATTAAGCTGCCGAGTTTTAAAGGAATACGATCAAGCACCCCATCATAGGGTGCTTTAATTTCTGTAAGTGATAAGTGGAGTTTTGCCAATTCCATTTCAGCTCTGGCTCCATCAAGTTTTGCCTGAGCAATGGCGGATTCTGATTTAGAAACAATGTCTTTGTCAGATAAAGTTTTGGCATTCAATAGTTCCAATTCAGCTTCTTTTACTTCCGCTTGCGCCTTTAGGTATTCAGCCCTGTACAAATTGGGCATTATTTGAAAAAGCACCTGTCCTGCTTTCACATACCTGCCCTCATCCACATTAATGCTTTGTAAGTAACCTTTTTCCTGTGCCCTTATTTCTACGTTTTTAATAGATTGTATTTGTGCTACATATTCTTTAGTAAAAGAAGTATCAATTCTTACCGGACTGGTGGCAGTGTATTTTTCTGCTTCTTCTGTTTCTTTCTTTTTCGAAGTACAGCTTGTATTACATATAATAATGGTAATACCAAGCAACAGTAATATCCTGTTCATGGATGATGCGTAAATTATAATTGTGTTAGGTAAATTAGTTGCCTAAAAAGTTATTATACAGTTGAGAGGCAGCCAATAAAAATGCTGGTTATGTTGTAATAGAAAAGTATGCTGCTCTAAGCATACTTCAATCGCATCAGACCCTGATGGACCTTACTAAAAGAAAAATAGGAGGAAAAGAGTAAGAAAGAGATTGCCCGGCAAAAGATTTTTCTACAAGGAAATATGAGATTGGAACAATACTAATGAACTTTTGCTGTAATGTCGTAGTGCAGGTTATGGGTTGCTTCTTTTTTTCATAGGAGTAATCATCATCATCATTATCATCCACGCATAATTGCGAAGCTTTGGGGAAATTATTTTCTTGATCCTCCAGTGCAATACAAATGGCTTCATGTCCTTTAAAAAATTTTTGAAAAGTAGAGCTGGTAGTAGTTTCAGGCATAGCAACAGAAGAATAGCCATGCAGCTTGCAAAACAATAATCCAAAAATAAATAAATATGTCAGCTTTAGTTTCATAAAACGGAAGCAAATATAAAGTATCAAACTATTCAGTATCTATAACCCGATAATTTATAGAGATTGTTAACAATATTTTAGATATAGCTATTCATAAAACAAACCGGTAGTACGATGGCTGCTCATTTTATTCAGGCTTATTATGGGATTGTTCAAAATTCACCATCGTCATTAGCTGAATATATATCTCAGTGCAGGATGATTTCCTCCTAAAAGTTCATTACTCTGCTTAATACTAAATATATTTCCTTATTTTTCCTACTTATAAACCAAAACAATATGCCTAATTCTTTATTTAGAAAGAAAAGTATTTCCAATATTTTAAAAGAGCATGACGATTCGCATTCGGCTTCCGGCGGACTAAATAAGGTTTTAGGAGTAAGAGACCTTACATTTTTAGGAATTGCTGCGGTAGTAGGGGCAGGTATTTTTTCTACAATTGGGAGTGCGGCGTACAATGGTGGGCCGGGTATTTCAATTCTGTTTGTTATTACGGCTATTACTTGTGGCTTTTCGGCTTTGTGCTATGCAGAGTTTGCAAGTAGGGTACCTGTAGCCGGTAGTGCATACACCTATTCTTATGTAACATTTGGGGAGATTATTGCATGGATTATTGGCTGGGCACTTATTTTAGAATATGCAATCGGCAACATAGTTGTTGCAATTTCGTGGAGTGGTTATTTTAATAATCTGTTAGTTAATATATTCCATATCCATTTGCCAGATTGGATGCTGGTTGATCCACAAACTGCGGCCAATGCTTTTAAAAAAGCAACTGAAGCCATGGCAAACCCTGCTACACTTGGTGCAGTAGATATCAAAAATTATGAATTTGCTATAACGGCATATAATAATGCGCCGTCAATTGGCGATTCAAAAATATTTTTCAATCTGCCTGCCTTTATTATTGTTGCATTAATAACCTGGGTGGCATACATAGGGATTAAAGAAAGTAAACAATCTGCCAACTTTATGGTAATATTTAAGTTGGCGGTTATCATTTTTGTAATTGTGGCCGGGGCATTTTTTGTAGATACTAACAACTGGACGCCCTTTATGCCCAATGGATTTGAAGGTGTGTTAAAGGGTGTATCGGCTGTATTTTACGCCTATATTGGGTTTGACGCTATTTCTACCACAGCAGAGGAGTGTAAAAATCCACAAAGAGATATGCCCCGTGGTATGATATATTCATTGGTAATTTGTACCGTTTTGTACATCCTAATCGCACTGGTGCTTACAGGCATGGAAAACTATACATCATTTAAAGACGTGAATGACCCCTTGGCTTTTGTATTTGAACAAAGAGCTCCATGGATTGAAAAAATAATTTCTATAAGTGCAGTAGTAGCTACTACTTCTGTACTATTAGTATTCCAAATAGGGCAGCCTCGTATATGGATGAGTATGAGTCGTGATGGTTTGTTGCCTAAAAAGTTTCGTCAGATACATCCAAAATATCAAACCCCTTCATTTGCAACAATAGTTGCTGGGGTAATTGTTGCATTAGGAGCATTGTTTATTGAAAGTGGTTTAGTGACCGACCTTACAAGTATAGGTACCTTATTTGCCTTTGTATTGGTATCAGGCGGTGTATTGTTGTTGCCAAAAGTAGCAAAAGAAAAAGGGAAGTTCAGCCTGCCTTATATCAATGGCCAGTACATTGTACCTTTATTATTGGCAGGGTTTATATATTTGTTTAGACAAAGATTAATTGATGCGTTTGCCAATATCAGCAATGAAGGCTATCAGGAAATTTTGTTCATAATATTTTTAATAATTGCTAGCATATTGGCGGTGCTTACATTTATTAGAAAGTATTCATTTATTCCTATTATGGGTGTGCTAACTTGTATGTACTTAATGATTGAAATTCCGGCAATAAGCTGGCTTTGGTTTTTCTGCTGGATGGCATTGGGATTAATTATTTATTTTTTATATGGTTATAGAAATAGCAGGCTGGCATCGCCTAAAGCATAAAACATAATTTGGTTTCGTAAATTTGCCTGCTGAATATAAAACAGCAGGCTTTTTTATGAAATACCAGATAGGGGATAAAATTATAGTACTTCATTCCGATGAGGAAGGACAGGTGATTGATATTATCAATGAACAAATGGTGATGATTGAGGTTCGGGGAGTAAAGTTTCCAGCTTATATGGATCAAATAGATTTTCCATATTTTAAAATGTTTACACAAAAAAAACTTGTGCCCAAAAAGAAGATATTTATAGATGAAGTGAAAAAGGAAAAACCCCAGCCAAAGAAAAAAATTACCGATGGCGTTTTTCTAAATTTTGTACCTGTATTTGATAAAGATGTATTTGATGATGATCTGGTAGAAAAATTAAAAGTCTATTTGGTAAACCAAAATGAAGAGGGTTATATATTTGATTACAATCTTTATTTTTCAGGAGAGCATAATTTTCAACTAAAGAATACCATTGGTGGGTTAAGCGATTTTTATCTACATGATATTGATTTTGACGATATGAGCGAAAGTCCACGCTTTGATGTTATTTTCTCTCTTCAAAAAGAGGAAAAGAAAAAAGCTCCTTATTTTGAAACTACTTTAAAACCAAAAGGCAAGCAGGTTTTTAAACGGATTGAAGATCTTCAAAAACACAATGAGGCCTCCTTTAGTTATGAATTATTTAAACACTATCCCGACAGAGTAGAAGAAGAAAAAGTTGACTTGAGCAAACTAGGTAACGCTGGTTTTAGAGTTTATGATGCAAAGGATGTACGCAAACATTTGCCTCCGGCCCGTTCTGTAATTGATTTGCATATTGAAAAGCTAACAGATACTTGGAAACACCTAAGTAATTTTGAAATACTGAATATACAATTGACAGAATTTGAGAAGTACTTTGAATTGGCATTAGCTCACCATCAAAAAGAATTTATAGTTATACATGGAGTAGGGGAGGGCAAATTGAGAGAAGAGATACACGAAATTTTAAAGTATAAGCCAGAAGTAAAATATTTTGTAAACCAATACCATCATTTGTATGGTTATGGTGCAACCGAAATATATTTTAACTAAAAAAATATAAATTTAATATACAGTAATAACAAAAGTAAGCTTGCCTAATAAAACCATACTGTAACAATGTATGGCTTTATCTGGCATATTATTTTATTAGCCATTTAGTAAGTTATATTGAAGCAGGTAAACGCCAATACCCGAAAAATATCCAATTAATGCCAACCAGGTAATTCGTTTAAGATACCAGCCAAAAGTAATTTTTTCCATACCCATTGCAGCCACTCCTGCGGCAGAGCCAATTATTAATGCACTGCCTCCGGTTCCGGTTGCATAAGCAAGAAATTCCCAGAAAAAATGATCTTGTGGGTATTGATCAAAGCCATACATACCTTGGGCTGCCGCTACCAGGGGTACATTATCAACAATAGAAGATAACAAACCAATAATGGTAACAATAATAGTGTCGCTTTTAAAAGTAACTGTTAGCCATTCTGCCAGTTCAACAAGAATGCCCGTTGCTTGTAGTGCAGAAATGCTTATCAATATTCCAAGAAAGAATAAAATGCTCGGAGTGTCTATTTTGCGTAGTGCATACACTACTGTTAGTATATCTTTATCTTCTGTGTCCTTGGAGCTATGTAAAATTTCTGTAACAATCCAAACTAGGCCTAATCCCAATAGAATACCCATAAATGGTGGTAAGTGGGTAAATGTTTTAAATACTGGAACAAATAATAAAGTAATAATACCTACTACAAATACAAAATTTCTATCAAATGGAGGAGTAGTGCATATCGGTTGATTGTCGATATTTGTTTGAATATTTCCTTTTAATCTGAAGGAAACAATTGCCAATGGAACCACCAGGCATGCAATACTTGGAATAATTAATTGTTGAATAATATTTAGTGCAGTTATTTGGCCACCTATCCATAGCATGGTTGTAGTTACATCTCCTAATGGCGACCATGCACCTCCTGCATTGGCGGCTATTACAGTGATACCAACAAAGAATAGTCGTTGTTCTTTATTGACAATCAGTTTTCTCAATAGAGATACAATAACTATGGTGGTGGTTAAATTATCAAGAATAGCAGAAAGAAAGAAAGTGATAAAAGCCAGTATCCATAATAACCTTACCGCCTTAGTGGTTTTAATTCTTTCGGTAATTATTTGAAATCCGTCATGCGCATCTATTAGTTCAACAATGGTCATAGCGCCCATTAAAAAAAACAGAATCCCAGAAAGTTCTCCCAAGTGATCCATCAATTCATGATTCACAACTTCTTTGTCGGGAGCAAAAAGAATATAAACTGTCCAGCATAATACGCCTGTAACCAATGCACTTGCAGCCTTATTAATTTTAAAACTGTGCTCCATAGCTATGGCAATGTATCCTATAACAAATATGGCTATAATGGTTGCTATCATTGTAATACTTCTTTTATAAAAATTAGGCAAATGTAAGACTTTAGAAAATATGGATACGATAGCTACGGCTGAGCTGCATTATTACTCCTTTAATGTTCTTTTTTTAATCATCCCACCCTTCATATCTTTCACACTTACCATTACCACAAATGCATTGGGGTCAATTTTTTCAATTTCGTATTTTAAACGGCCAACTTCAAGCCTGGTGACAATTGTATATATTATCTTCATATCGTAATATTTTTCTCCACTTTTTCCATATCCACGCTCACCTTTATATACTGTAATTCCCCTGCCCATGCGGCTTATTATCATAGCCCGAATTTTATCGGCTTTTACTGAAATAATAGTAACACCGGTATATTCTTCAATACCTTCAATAATAAAATCTACCGTTTTAGATGCAGAAAGATAGGTTAGCATTGCGTACAATGCAGTTTCAATTGAAATTAACCAAGCCGCTGCGGAAAATATAATCACATTTACAATAAGGATGACATCGCCAATTGTTAAACCTGATTTTTTGCTTACAAAAATTGCAAGTACTTCTGTTCCATCAATCACAGCACTTCCTCTTACTGCAAGGCCAATTCCTGCTCCTAAAAAAAAGCCTCCGAAAACTGATACCAATACTTTGTCATGCGTTATTTCCGGATAAGGAACAAAAGCCACACAAATAGCCAGGCCTACAATGGCCAAAGAAGTTTTAATTGCGAACCGTTTACTAATAACATTATACCCCAAAATTAAAAATGGAATATTTACCAAAACTAAAATTACCGGAAGCGAAAAGCCTGTAATGCTGGTAATAAGTAGAGAAATACCAGTGGCTCCACCATCTAAAAAACCATTTGGCAATAAGAAACCTTTCAACCCAAAGCCTGCTGATAATATGCCTATACCGATTAAAAAAATATCCCTAATCGTTTTTTTAATCTCCACTCTCATTTCAATAAACCTTCGGGCATCACTTATGCTATCAAAGTTTCGTTCGTTACGCAGCCACTTAAAAAAATTATCTATATTTCTTACTCTTTGTCTGTTCATACATATATATATTTTTCTTTGCTTCCGGTTACATTCTTTTGCATAGACAATTATTCTTTCTATGCTTATAGCATAGAGATATTGCCCACCTTTCTTTTAACCGTTATTTATTTTGGGGAAGCTAATTAAAAATACGAAATCATACTTTACTAGCCAATTGATTTCATCTGCCTATACGTATTTAATAGCAATAGATACAGTTCAAACAGCATCTTTGAAATAACTAGAAATGTATTGTATTAGGTTTTTGGCTTACGTTCGTCACCATGATACATTTTTTCATAGCTGAGTGGCCCATTACCAACAATAAGAAAATATATAAGTAGCAAAAGGACAATTATTGAACTTATTATTTCGCTTGTAGGTTGCTTAATATCTGGAGATAAATTAATAAAAAGAATAGCGGTAAGCAATACAGGAATTTGTACAAGACATGCAAGACGGGTAAATAAGCCTATGGAAATAAGTATGCCACCCATTATGTGGAGCACTACCACAATATGTGCAAGAGCTACTGTTTTAAATGAGCTAAAGCTTCCGGTACTATTTTTTACCAGCCCCATTATTTCCCCAATATTGGCCAAAAAGTGGATGCCCTTATAGATAAGAAAAAGCCCGAGTGCTATGCGGATATAATCAACCCAACGAGGATGATGGCTTTCTCCCCATTGTTCGATTTGCTGGAAAGTATTCATAACAATTGGTTTATGTGAAGAACTACTATCATTAAAATTATAAAACAGGTTTGCCAAATGCAAGCGTTATTTACAAAAAATAACTTTTATGATGTAATCTGCTGTAATATAAACTCATATAAAATGTAACTTTACTGTTCTATCAGCCGGCTATCGCTTTTTTTGAAAGAAAAGAGAGGAAAGTCCGGACAGCAAAGGGCAACATACCGGTTAACAGCCGGCTTCTGTTTTTACAGAAAGAGATAGTGCCACAGAAAATAACTACCCAATATAATTGGGAAAAGGTGAAAATGTGAGGTAAAAGCTCACAGCGTTTATTGGCAACAATATTTGCGGGCAAACCTTATGTGCTGTAATGCCACGTAAATCCCGATTTGTATATTGTTGAACTACGTTCAACAATATAACAGGGTAAGCGGCTCGTTTACTACATCTGTAGATGTATCGGGAAGGGTAGGCAGCTAGATCTTCGCAGTAATGTGAGGGCAAGATAAATGATAGCCGCCACAGTAATTTTTGCTGTGGTAACAGAATCCGGCTTACGGCTGATAGATTTTTTTTAGAACTTTTCTTTGATAAGGTTGGCAACAACTTTATCGATAGGTAGTGTTACAGAAGTTTCGTTAAATTCATTCCAGTTAATAAACCGAAAAGTTTCTGTTTCGCCGTTTTTATTGTAAGCTTCCATTTGAGCTTTGTCGAAATCAAATTGCTTTGTTCGTAAAGGAACAGTAATACCTTCTATTGCTTTTACTGTGTAGTAAATTGAAATAATTTGATGTTGGGGGTTAAAAGCGCTCCGTTGAAAAAAATCGGTAGTATATAAATGGTTGATTATTTCTACTTTCAAATTCATTTCTTCCATAAATTCCCGCTTAAGACAATCAATAGTGCCTTCGCCAAGTTCTAAACCACCTCCGGGAAATTTGGTAAGATAACTGCCCCGAATGTACTCATCGCTCACCAATACCTGCCTCTGTTCATTTATTAAAATACCATACACTCTTATGTTGAACATAATTTATTTTCTTACCTGTTTAAAAAATGAATAGATAACATAGGAAAGAATAATAAGTGAAAGTGACAGAGGAATCCAAAAAGCGAAATGGGAATTTTGAAACGGTAGTGGAACATTCATTCCATAAACGCTGGCAATAAATACGGGAATGCTCAGAAAAATGGTAAGCTGGCTTAATCTTTTTAAAACTGCATTTTGATTATTGCTAATAATGCTTGCATAAGCATCCATGGTGCTACTTAATATATTTGTATAAGTGTTAGCAGTTTCAAGCGCCTGGGAGGTTTCTATAATTAAGTCATCTAAAAAATCTTTTTCATATTCATTGAGTGGTAAAAAACCTGTTCGCTTAATTTTCATCATTAGCAATTCGTTGCTGCGTAAGGCAGTTACAAAATACACAAGGCTTTTTTGGATACGCATTAACTGCAACAGTTCTTCATTTCCATTTGAATCATATAGGCGTTGCTCTAGAGAATTCCTTCGTTGATTTATTTCTTTAAGATAATCCTGAAAATTGGTGGTTACTTTTTCGAATATTTTAAGCACCATCATATTCAACTTATCGGGCTTTCGGTTTTGAAAACTATTCAAAAACTTTTTTATTGCTTCGTTTTCAAAAGAATTAACGGTGACAATTTTTTGATTGTCTGTAAGAATGATACAGATAGGAATAGTGATATAGAAAGCATCGCTTTCGTTGAATGAATTATTTTCTGTAGGAGTTTTAATTACAATAAGCCTGGTGCTGTCTTCTTCTTCGTACCTGCTTCTTTCGTCAATATCTAATGAGTCTTTTAAAAAGTCGATTGGGATATCCAATGCAGAGCTTAGCTCAGTAAATTCTTCCTGTTTTAGTGGTGGCAATACATTTACCCATGTAGCAGCCGAAGGTTTATCTACTGCAATTGTTTTTTGTTCTTCAATTTTAAAAGAATGAATCATCGGTTAAATCTCAATTTCTCCTTTATAAACAAATGTGGCCGGGCCGCAAAGCCATATATCATTAAATTGCTGATCTGAAATTTTATTAAACTCTACACTTAAAAATCCTCCTAAGGTTTTTACCTCTACCCGGTTGAAGCCCCTTTCATTATGTGCACTCATTAAGGAGGCAGCAGTAGCTCCTGTGCCACAGCTTAATGTTTCGTTTTCAACTCCACGTTCGTATGTGCGTACGTAAATACTATCTTCTCCGGTACCCTCAACAAAATTTACATTAATACCTTCTTTTGCAAACTTATCGCTATTTCTTATTGTCCGTCCATTTGCTAAAACATCTGTGGTTTCTACATTATTGCTGTACTTTACATAATGAGGAGAGCCTGTATTTAATATGGCATATCCAGAATGTTCCTCCACACTATCTACATCCTGCATCTTTAACCTTATGTTGCCGTTTTTATCAATCTCAGCTTCGTGTGGGCCATCAGCTGCTATAAACCTGTAAGTAAATTTATGGATTCCCTGGTCGTAAGCAAACTGAACCAAGCACCGTCCTCCATTGCCACACATACTACTCGGCTTACCATTTGAATTAAAATATACCATTTCAAAATCATATCCTTCCTTTAGGTTCAGCATCATTAGACCATCTGCACCTACACCAAACCTACGGTGGCAAATTTTTTCAATTTGTTTTTGTGTAATATTTTCAAATTCACGCTTCCTATTATCCAGAATTACAAAATCGTTTCCTGTTCCCTGGTATTTGTTAAAAAAAATATTCATTATTTGACTAATAATTAATAAACAATAGCACAAAGTTATCCAATCTATTTTACTTAAACTTTGGCTTCAATAATGCTTAATGTTTTTTGAATTAAATTTTCTACTGCCATTGCTCCATCTTTACTAAACTCTTTACTGATGCGATTTGCCACAATAGCACTTAACGATAGACAATGATGGCCAAGGACTTTTCCCATTCCATAAATAGCTGAAGTTTCCATTTCAAAATTACTGATGCGGTGCTGGCCAAAATTAAAACTAGTTAGCCTGTCTATTAATTGTGGTTGAGTTAAGCCCATACGCAATACACGGCCCTGTGGCCCATAAAATCCAGGGCAGGTAACGGTAATGCCGCTATGAAAACCTTCAACAAATTCTTTCAATAAATTTATACTTGCTCCAGTAATATATGGAGAAGATATGCCATGATGTAATTGTGTGTGGGTATTGAAGGAATGGATTATTTGTTTTTCTTCCTCATTGCTGTCATGCTGATAAAAGTTCATTAGGTTATCGAGGCCTAGTCCATGTGTACTGGCTACAAAACTATCTACAGGAATTTCTTTTTGCAAGGAGCCAGATGTTCCTACCCGAATAATATTTAAAGAAGTAAGTTTTTCCTTTATCATTCTAGAATCAAAGTCAATATTTGCAAGTGCATCCAGTTCATTTATTACAATGTCAATATTGTCTGGTCCAATTCCGGTGCTGGTAACAGATATTCTTTTTTTTCCAATGTAACCCGTATGTGTTACAAATTCACGGTGCTGATTTTTAAATTCAATGCTGTCAAAATGCTTACTTACTTCTTTAACCCTGTCTGGATCGCCAACAGTAATAATAGTTTCGGCAATTTCTTCCGGTCTGCAATTAATATGGTAAATAGCTCCACGATTGTTTATAATGAGCTCTGATGGTGCAATACTATTCATATTATATTCTTTTTATTTTCTGCTTAATTTCAGTTCGATTTTTGAAATTATGGCTAAAAATACCCTATTTTTGCCAACCTCAAACCGGAAAAGGTTAGGAGGTTATATTGGTCCTTTGGCCGAGTGGCTAGGCAAAGCTCTGCAAAAGCTTCTACAGCGGTTCGAATCCGCTAGGGACCTCCAAGTCAGCGTAAATTGTTTTATAGTTGATCTATCTATTTGCCGTAAATAGTTTGTTTACGGCATTTTTATTTCTACTCCTCATTATTGCTTTTTTTTCGGTACTCCTTTAACAAACAAATCAGTATATGGTGATTGTTTAAATTCCTTTTTGTTTTAAAATGAGCCCTTGGCTACAGTGCGCATATAAATAAAAAAGTTTTGAATGGATACTATCCGCAGGCTTACTTAAAGATATTCATCTTTTCATCGTAAACCGGGCTTTGAATATTTAAAAAATTTATAACGCTATGAAATACATAATTCTGGGTTACCTGCGAAACTGCCTTTGTTTTTCTCAAACTATTGTCAGATATCCACACAATAAAGGGAATATCTGTTTGTTCTTTTGGCGCAAAACTCATTGGCACCCCATGCATATAAAGATTTTTTTCACCAAGAGATTCTCCATGATCTGATACAAAAAGCATCGCCGATTTATAGTCTTTCAATGCTTTTAAATCTTCTATAACTGTGTGTAAGAGATAGTCGGTGTAAACAATCGTGTTGTCGTAGGCATTCAGCAGTTCTTCCTGCGAACATTTAGCCAGTTCTACACTATTGCAAACAGGTTTAAACACTTCAAATTGCGGTGGATATTTTTTACTATAGGTTGGGCCATGGCTGGTACTGCTGTGTAATACTACAAGGATTTTATTTTTTGTGCTGGCCAAAATCTGTTCTTTAAGTCCACTCAATAACATTTCGTCGTATTGGCAGTTTTCGCCTTTACATCGTGCCATTAAACTGTCTTTGTTAAGGTAGTTTTTTATATGCACAGGAGGCTCTCCCCAGTTAGTGCTTCTCCAAATCACTTCAACATTATTTCTATTGAGGTAGTTGGGTAGGATTTCATAGAGCTTGTCGGTATTTTGATACTCCAGTATGCACTTAACACCAGCCGTGGTGTAAGTGGCACAGGAACTGGCGTTGAAGTGAAATACATTAGGGGTGCTCGATAACAGAGGGTTGGTATTTTTTGGATAGCCGTATAGTGAAAAATTTTGGCTACGAGCCGATTCTCCTATCACCAATACAAACACCGATTTTTCATTATCTTTTATAACAGCATCCGGTAACAAAATCTCTTTCTTATTTTTTTGATGCTTATGAAGATAAAAAAGTGAAATGTTTACGGTATAACACCATGGCATTGCCAGTCCTCCTAATCGCTTTGAGTTTTTATCTATCCATAACCAGTTTTTTGAATTAACAAATGCAAGTAATGCAATAAATACTAGCGTAAGAGAAAATGTAGTCAGGAAACGCTTCCAGCTTACTTTTATAATTTTTGCCCTGATGATATAAATAGAAGGCAGAACGCCCAATAAGATGATATATAAAATTAATTTGAAAGAGAAAAAACTGCTCGATTCTTCGTAATTGGTATTTAACACATTTCCAATCATGCTTTCATCGATAATCACATTGTAGGTATTGACAAAGTAAACTGCTATGGAGTTTATAATAAAAAATAGCACCAACAGGAATTTGCCAACAATGCGGGAAAGAAAAACAAGTATATAAAAAACAAAGGCGTTTACTACAATCATCAGAATCACCAAGCTCAGGATGAGCAAAATACCACTGAAACTTTTGTAATCTGTTTTTTGGAAAACAAAATGGAAGAACGGATAGTGAAACAGCAAAAAATTGAGGCAACTTACTACAATAGCAAAGCTGGTCATTTTAATATCCCTATTTAGCATATGCCTTAATAATTTTATACAGTGAAAAAAATAAGCTGACAAAAGCTATGTAAAATATCAGCAGGTTTTCGTGCATTATTTTTTTGTACAACATAAAACATCCAACGCCAAAAACTAACATAAAAAATGGATAATATTTTTTATTGACAATCCAGCCCCCAACTTCATATCTCTTTGCAATAAAAATTCCTACCAGCCCGCAAATATACCCCACGATACCTCCAAATATTACATCCAAAGGGTAATGAGCACCAACACCTACCCTGGTAAAGGCTAATATTAAACCTGTAAGGAGGAAGATTAGAATATAAAAAAATTTATGAATTAGTTTTTTAGGGAGAAATGTATACATCAAAATGGTTAGTATTACAAAAGCAGTCATTGAGTGGCCTGATGGTAAACTATTGTGCCCCGATAAAACCTTGCCAACGATAATGAAGTCATTATGATCAAATACAGCAGCCGGCCTGGGTACGGAAAAAATAGATTTTAATAAAGTAGATGCTAGCAAGGAAACCAGTAACCCCGAAACCAAAGCCTCGCAAAGTATAGGTTTATTAATGATGAAAATACTTATTAATGATAAGAAGATGAGCGCATCGCCCATCTGTGTAAGATTGTACATGAGGGTGGCGTATTGGCCCATCAGATGGTTTATATGAAAAAAAGCTGGCTCTTGAAACATGATATAGCCTTCTATATTCCATACACCTAAAATTTTTAATATCAGCGCTATGGTTATTAATAAGAAAAAAGGAAGAAATAACAGCGATGGCTTTACTGTGGAATACTTACGTGCAAGGCCGTGTTGCATATGTGATAGTTATTATTAAACAAAGTATCAATATAATCCTGATAAAATGTTGGAGTCAAATATAGGGCATTGAAAAATCATATGAAAATTCAGTTATTGTGAATACATAATAAATGGATAGGTTTTGCTAACGAAATCATGATGTAGGAAGCCACAGGTTTTGCAAGCAAATACAACTCGAACTAGGTTTAACTTATGTTATTTTCAAAATCGCACAGCATCAAAAAAAGGTTTTGCTTTTTAATTTACCTTTGCCGGGCTCAATGATAAAAATATGACGAAATACAGCAAATGGATAGGTATTATAGCAGCATTGGCATTAGTTGCTGTATGCTTTTTCCCCTGGACTTATCATGCAGATATTCATAAGGAGTTTACTGGTTTTTTTTCTGAGCAAGGCAAGTATGGCAAACCGGGCAAATTTTTCATATATCTGTCTGTTATTGCTATTATATTGACCTTTGTTCCTAAAATTTGGGCAAAACGAACAAATTTATTTGTAACCGGTATAATGGTGGCTTATGCAATTAAGACTTATATACTTTATACTTCCTGCTACAATGCATATTGCCCCGAAAAACGTTTGGGTATATACCTTGTATTGCTCTTACCAATAGTTCAGTTTGTTGCTTCTTTGTTCCCTGATATTAAAATAAACTCAAAACATAAGTTTTACCCATAAAAACTTATTGCCCCGAATATTTTACCAGGTCAATGCCAATACCATTGGGATCTGTAATTGCAAAATGGCGGTCGCCCCAGGGCTCATTTCTTAACTCAATTTCTATTTTCACATTTTTCTTTTTTAGTTGTTGGTACAACTTATCTACATCATCCACTTCAATGGTTAAATAAACGCCTTCTCCTTTAAACGGTTTTTGAAAGATGGGTTGCTGGGAGCTATGGTTGGGTAGCAAAAAACTAAGCTCAGCAGATTTATCGGGTGTATGCATTAATAAATAAAACTCATTTTCAAATGTTACCCCAAAGCCAAGTATTTCTGAATAGAATTTTTTTGTTTCTGCAATTTTGTTTGTAATAATGCCTGCATTGAGTTTCATGGTTGTTTTATTTTTTGTGTCTACAGAATTGTTTTGTGAATAGCTGGTAGCCAATAGGCAACTACTAAAAATAAGAATGATTACCTGCTTCATATTTATCTGTTTTAATAAAGCAAATTTCAGGCTGCATGCACAAAATAAATAGTATAAAACGGACTAAATTACCTGCCAAAAGCTTTAGATGGAGTTACTCCGTAAAAATTTTTAAACTCTTTAATAAAATGGTTTTGATCATAATAACCAGCATCAAAGAACAATTTGTTTTTTCGTAAACTTTGTCGTGAGGGTTTTGCTCTTAAAATATTTTGAAACCTTACTACTTTGCAAAATGATTTTGTAGAATCTCCAATATAGTACTGGAATAATCTTCTTAACTGCCTAGCACTAATACCGGTATCAATATCTGTTTCTATATTTAATACCCCATAGTTTTTAAGAATGGTATCAATGGCTTCATATAATCTTGCATCATCATCCATTGCAGTATTATTTACTACATCTATAAAATACTTATCCAGCAGGTTTTGCACGGTTGCAATGCGCTGTTGCTTATGAAAATGTTTTGCAATGTATGCAGCAGTACCCGGTACTACATTTGCCAATAATTCATAACGGTTGCTGAGTTCCGATGCATTTGTTTTAAACAGTTGCGGAAACATGGTTGGCAAAAAACGAATGCCGATATATTCAAAATTATTTTCCAAAGGGAATTCTGTAAACTTTTTACAGAAGCCCATTATAAAACTTTCGGTTGCGTTGCCGGGCTCAAAGTAAATGTCAATACAACCGTCTGCCACCACTCGGTAATTAAATGCATGCTGTAATGGCTTTATCGTTTTTAATTGCCAGTAGCAATAAATATAAGGCTGTAAATTTGGATGAGGTAAAAATTCAATATAGGCTACATCTTCATCCAACCTCGAAACAGTTGGCTGAATGGGAGCGTAAAGCGATCGTATGTTAGCAGCATTAACCACCTAACTACTCATTAAATTATTTTTTTACCTCTTTTGCCCAGGCATCTTTTAGTGTAACGGTTCTGTTAAATACCAGTTTATCTTCTTTGCTGTCTTTATCTAAACAAAAATATCCTTTGCGTAAAAATTGATAGCGGTTTTGTAATGTTGCATTTTTTAAAGAGGGTTCAATAAATGCATTTACAATTTGTAATGAATCGGGATTGATATAGTCTTTAAAATCACCCTCTTCGTTTGAAGGATTTTCCACCTTAAACAAACGGTCGTATAATCTTACCTCTGCAATACTTGCATGATTTGCACTAACCCAATGAATTACTCCTTTTGTATGAAGACCGCTGGTATCATTACCACTTTTACTTTCAGGAAAATAAGTACATTGTATTTCTGTAATTACACCATACTCATCTTTAATAAAATGATCGCAACGTATAATATAAGCACTCTTTAACCTTACCATTGCGCCAGGAGCTAACCTAAACCACTTTTTTACGGGCTCTTCCATAAAATCTTCCCGTTCTATCCAAAGTTCTTTCCCAAAAGGAATGGTACGGTGGCCAAATGTTTCGTCAGGCCCATTTTCGCTTGTTAGTTCTTCGGTTTTATTGTCATCGTAATTTGTAATAACCAACTTTACAGGGTCTAATACTGCCATTGCACGCAAAGCAGTATTGTTCAAATCTTCTCTTACGCAAAACTCCAATAGGCTAAAATCAACCACATTTTCTCTTTTTGCAATGCCAACAGTATCGCAAAATTTACGGATACTTTCGGGGGTAAAACCTCTACGACGCATACCGCTTATAGTAGGCATACGTGGATCGTCCCAACCGTTTACATACTTTTCATTCACCAATTGCAGCAACTTTCGTTTACTCATTACCGTATAACTAAGATTGCGCCGGGCAAATTCATACTGATGTGAAGGGTATATTTCCAACTTTTCAATCAACCAATCGTATAATTCTCGATGAGGAACAAACTCTAGGGTACAGATAGAGTGAGTGACATTCTCTATAGAATCACTTTGGCCATGCGCAAAATCGTACATTGGATAAATGCACCATTTATCGCCCGTGCGATGGTGATGAGCATGTTTAATGCGATACAGCAATGGGTCTCTCATTAACATATTGGTATGAGCCATATCAATTTTTGCTCTTAATGTTCTGGCTCCATCGGGAAATTCACCGTTTCTCATTCTTTCAAAAAGATTGAGGTTTTCTTCTACAGAACGGTTGCGGTATGGGCTGTCTTTTCCGGGCTCCGTTGGAGTGCCTTTAAGCGTAGCAATTTCTTCGCTGGTTAAATCATCTACATACGCCAGGCCCTTTTTAATAAGTTTTACAGCAAATTGATATAGCTCTTCAAAATAATCAGAAGCATATCTTTCATTTTCCCATTTAAAGCCCAACCATTTGATATCCTCTTTAATACTCTCAACATATTCAGTTTCTTCAGTTACCGGGTTGGTATCATCAAAACGAAGATTAGTATAGCCTGGGTATTTATTGGTCAATCCAAAATTGAGGCAGATACTTGTTGCATGGCCCATGTGCAGGTAGCCATTTGGTTCTGGCGGAAAACGGGTGACAATGGATGTATATTTTCCATCGGCCAAGTCCTTTTCAATTATATCTTCTAAAAAATTTAAACTTTTTTCTTCGCTCATATATTTTCAATTGTAACAAATGTACGATATAGGTTAAAATAAAAAACCTGTGTTGAAACACAGGCTTTTTAATACTAATAATTTATTGAATATTATGCTGTACCCATGTGCTTCAAGTGCATTGTGTGCGAAACAATAGCCTGTCGCATATGCTTAAACTCAATGTATTTAATATTAAATTCTTCGCAGGTGTTTTTAATAATTTTACTGATAGCAGGGTAGTGGATATGTGAAATTTTAGGGAAAAGATGATGTTCAATTTGAAAATTTAATCCACCTACTAGCCAGGAAATCAATTTATTTTTTGGGGCAAAATTGGCAGTTGTTTCCAACTGATGAATAGCCCACTCATTTTCAATATCATTGCTGTTTTCAATAAATGCGGGAAAGCTTGTATGCTCAACTGTATGTGCTAATTGGAACACAACACTCAATACAAAACCTGCAAACATAGATAAGGTTAGAAAGCCAACTAACCAAGGTAAAAACCCAACAGTATATATTGGCAAAATCACCATCATAAACAGGTAACCTACTTTTGCAAACCAAAATGCAAAATGATCAAAAGCACTCATTTTTTTTATTGGCACTGCACCTACTTTTTTCTTGAAATATTTGGTATAATCTGTCATAAAAACCCAAATAATCAATAACAAAGTGTATAAAAACCAAACATAAATATGCTGATAGCGATGTATTTTATATTTTTTTTGGGTTTCGCACATGCGCAGCATTGGCTTTATTTCTATATCATCATCCACACCGTCAATATTGGTATAAGTATGATGAATAATATTGTGCTTATTATTCCACATAATACCACTTGCGCCTAGTGCATTTACAGAATAAGCCGCAATTTTGTTCCAAAATTTGCTTTTACTAAAGCTTCCATGTCCACCATCATGCATTACATTAAAACCAATAGCGGCAGTTAAACCACCCATGGCCAAACATTCTAAAATTGCAACCCACCATGCATCGGGAGTAAAAAATACTACATGTACATATAGCGCTATGTATAGCGACCAAAAAAGGATTGCTTTAAAATATAAGCTCCAATTGCCTGTTGCATCTTTTTTGTTTTCTACAAAGTAATTATTTACCCTTCTTTTCAACTCTTGATGAAAGTTTGAACGGTTGAGATTTCTAAACTTTGGGGTTACAAATGTGCTCATTGTATTTTAAGTATTTTCTTTTATTATAGCATCTAACGAATGAATGCCTATCATTTTTTCGGAAATAAAACCTTCAGCGTACTTTACTCCAATCATTTTCCCCATCATTTTAGATCTATAGATTACGCTGTCTAAAAAATCAGGGGTAGAGATATAGGTTTGTGGTTCAGAATTATCAGGACTATTAAACTGAGTGCCATATGCCTTAATAGCCTCTAGTTTTGTATCCATCACATCAGAAATATCCACTACAAAATCGGGTTGCAAAAATCGATCTTGTATATAATTAAAAACATATTTCGGTCTCCATGCTTGCTGGTCTTTTCCGTCTATTTGGGTTGCCACTTTTCGTAAGCCCGCTAAAAAACAAGCATCTCTTATCAGTCTGGCAGCTTTTCCATGATCCGGATGCCTGTCTTCCGGAGCATTGCAAAGTACAATTTCAGGTTGATACCTGCGTATGATTTTAATCACCTCCAATTGATCGGCCTCACTGTTCTGAAAAAAACCATCCCTTAACCCAACATTTATTCTTACATCCAATCCCAATATGGTTGCTGCTTTTGCTGCTTCCATTCTTCTTGTTTCAGCCGTTCCCCTGGTTCCCAATTCGCCCTGAGTTAAATCTGCTACACCTATTTTTTTGCCATTTTTCTTCTCTACTAATAAAACTCCTGCACAGCTTAATTCCACATCATCGGGGTGAGCACCTATGGCTAATACATCTAACTTCATATTGGCTGCTGTAAATTTGCCGCAATTTACTGTAATAACGGTAATCTAATTGTAATATCTGTACTACAAAATGTTAATACACAAGGAAATGCACAGATTTAGTTGCTTTGTGCATAAATTACCGATTAAAAAAAGAAAAGTAAGTAGAAACTTTAAAATCAAAATCACAAAAGGTTATTTATTATGAGTGTTAAAGAAGCATATAATAGTTGGTCGGCACAATATGATGATAATGAAAATAAAACCAGGGACTTGGAAGCTGTTTCATTAAAAAAAACTTTAAATAATATTCCTTTTGGCAATTGTCTCGAAATTGGTTGTGGTACCGGCAAAAACACATTGTGGCTGGCAACTAAGGCCAGTAATGTGTTAGGAATTGACTTTTCAGATAAAATGCTGGCGATAGCAAAAGAAAAAGTACAATTACCCAATGTTACTTTTTTGCAGGCAGATATTACTAAGGAATGGGCTTTTGCGTCCAATAAAAAATTTAACATCGTTAGCTTCAGTCTTGTATTAGAACATATAGAAAACCTAAACGATACTTTTGCCAAAGTAGATAAGGTTACAGACAAAGGCAGCTATGTTTATATTGGAGAATTGCATCCATTTAAACAATATAGTGGCAGCAAAGCAAGATTTGAAACAGCGGAAGGGTTACAAGTTGTTACATGTTTTAATCATCATGTTTCTGACTTTACAAGTGCTGCAGCCAAATATGCGTTTAGCGTACAAATAATAAACGAATATTTTGATAATGATGATAGGCATGAATTGCCACGAATATTAGCCATGTTGTTTCAAAAAATGTGATAGCTGCCTAAAAGCAAAACTACAATATAGGTTAGTTTACCAGCCTTTGGAGAACCATTTCATTGTCTTGGTATCCATGCATACGCTGTACCTCTTTTACAAATTTTTCTATCAATGCGTCATCGGCTTTGGCATTGTAGGGCTGTTTTAAATTACTGTTGAAGAAGAACGCTACTGTTTGATAAACCCTGGCATTAAATCCGCCCTTGTATTCTTTAATAATTTCGTAGCAATTATTTCCTGTTTCCCGGTTGATGAGTTTCATTAAAACTTTTCCCTGGTAAACAGAAAGATTGGTCAGTGGATTGGTAAATTCTTTTCGTAATTCGCCCTCTCTCGATTTAATATATTTTTTTCTATCCTCCTTAGCTGTTACAGCAATGAGCTTTAAATTAATATCGTTCATAACCATACCTGCACGCCTTGCATAAGGATAGGTAACATAAACAGCATTTCTAAGACGGTTATATTTTGCCCGGGAGCTCATTTGAGCCTCGTTCAATTTTGAGTAAACAAAAACATTTTCAAGGGTTTTGGCTTCTATGGTATCACCATTGTAAACAACTGCTTGTGTAAGAATGGTATCGTTAATACCATAATTTGAAACAATATTTTGTGCAGCTAAACGATTACCCAATGCAGTAAGCATGGTAAATAGCGTAAGCAGGATAATGGTATTTTTCTTGCGCACAAACATGAGATAAAAATAAGGCAGCTTTTGATATTTATACCAAAAATGTGTTTAAAGTAACCTTAAATTAAAATCAAGAACGAATAGAAGAGTTAATTGTTGGCAAAAATGAACATATATATCAATATTACGGACACTGCCAGCAAACTAACTGCTGCTCCCGTAGGGCTAAATTTACCTCTTTGCAGCATACTCATTACAATACCAATGGCCATTATAATCAATCCTAACCATACAAGTTGGATATAAGGGAATACATATGCTTTTACGGTAACAAAATTCACCAATTTATCGCTTTCCTTAACGCCTAGTTTTATATGATGGTTTTCTCCCACACCCTGAAAACGCAGGTAAAGACCTTGTGCAAAAACAGTATCATCTTTGTTGATAATACCCAATGAATCTACTTCAATAAACGGGTGGGCGGAATAACGCATAGAGTCTTTGCTGATAACCGTAATATCGGCCATTAGGGCAAGATCATCTTCTTTGTATTGAAAACGGCCGTTACTGGGGTTTTTCTGCACATTGTTTAAAATGATATAACCGTTGCTGTAGAAAGCCGTATCACCTTTATGCATTTCCACGGTTTTAAATTGAGAAGTATCCGCATCGTCATGGTCTTCATTTAATGCATACGAAATGTAAGTAAACACATCTTTTGTTAAATACGATTTTGTATCGGGGTTGCTGCTCATATTGTTATCCTTCATCAGGTACACGTCGGGCTGTAACACAAACGACTCTACGGTTTTATTACTTGCATCTTTTTTGTCAAAATTTAATTGATAAAATTTTCTTCCTTTTTCATGGCCCAAAGAATCGCCTGTATAGGTTACCTTGTAAGTACCCATAGTAGTTGGCACTTCCCTTATTAATGTAAGATTATCTTTAGGGTCGTCTTGTTGCTTGGTCATTGGGTCTATGCCTGGATTGAAAGTAATGCCATTTACCCTGCTATTGCTTATAATTTCTTTATTTCCGGAAGAAATCAACATTCCAATAATCATTAAGGCAAAACCGGCATGGGCAATAGAACCACCGCTCTTCCACATTTTTCCTTTTAATACTGTCCATATATAGGCTGCATTGGCAACAAAAGCATAAATAGCTGCAAACATGGTTGCATAAATTGCTCCTAAAAAGCCAGCACCATGTTTATAATAAGTAATAGGATAAATAAATGCTAATAAAGCTGTAATAAGAGCTGCAATAACTGTGGGAAAAGCAATTTTTTTAAGAAGGTATTGCCTGTTTGTGTGTTTGTATTTAAAATATTGGCTGATAGCAGTTAACAAGCCTATAATAAAAGCAATTAATACACCTACTTTGTTGTAAGAAAATTCTACATCTTCAGGCGGTGCTATCTTAGTACCAAAGGCTGTATTGATAACCGGAACAGATGTTTTTGCAATAATAAATATTGCTGTAAGAAAAAATACCAGTGAGCCTATAAACATCCAAAACTCTCTTGAAGAAGTACTTTCTTCTTTATGAATTGCCGGGATATTTTTATAATGTATAAAAAAGAGTGATAATGATGGTACTATAAATGACAAAACAAAAATGCCTATCATTATGTTGATAGCTTTGCCGGGATCGGTAAATGAATGTACCGAAGCATCGCCCAATATTCCTGTTTTGGTAAGAAAGGTTGAATAAAGTACAAAACCAAATGCAAGAAAAATGAATAAATAACTAGCTCTAAGAGAGTGGCCGGTTGCATTATACACAACCATGGTATGTAGGCCTGCTATTCCAATTAACCAGGGAACCAATGAAGCATTTTCTACAGGATCCCATGCCCAATAACCACCAAAGCTTAATGACTCATATGCCCACTTGCCGCCCATCATAATGCCCACACCTAAAACAGCTAACCCAAACAATGTCCATGGCAATGCAGGCTTTACCCAATCGCCATATCTGCCTGTTTTTATGCCTGCGTATGCAAAAGCGAATGGTATTAATGTAGCTGCAAAACCCATAAACAAAACGGGTGGATGTATTACCATCCAGTAATTGCGTAGTAATACATTCAAGCCCATACCATCCTTTACAAAATTTAGGTAATCGGGCTGGCTAAAGATCGGTGCATTTATTTCATTGCGAGTTAATGAAAACAGGCTATTGCCTATACGGACTTCCCCAATATAAATGCCTAAAATCATTAGCAGCATAAAAAACTGGGCAAAACATACCACTGTCATTACGGGAGCTTCCCAGGTGCTTAAAGATGGGCTTTTTCTTTTAACAATAATAATAGTTCCAAGTATTGCATGGCAAATAGTCCATAATAAAAAACTTCCTTCCTGGCCTTCCCAAATACATGCTAGCAGGTATTTTTTTTCCAACTCAAGCGATGCATGTTTGTAAGCATACATATACTCAAAAAGATGATTGGAACAGATATAAAAAATAGTAGCAAATGCTCCAATTAAAGCTATAACCTGTATAAAAAATGCTCCACGAGCAAACTTTACCCAAAGCTGGTGCTCAAGTGTTTGCCTTTTACCGGAGGATTTAAAATAGGCAATTGAAGCAATAATGGAAGCAACAAAAGCCAGTAAAATAAAAAAATGTCCGAGCTGACCGGGAAAAAAATGTTCGCCTATAAATTTCATCAACAGTTATTTGCAATTAGTAAGTAGTGGTTTCCTTCACGCTTTTTTGGAGCTGCTCCTTATCGTCTTTATACTTACTGGGGCATTTCAGTAAAATATCATTGCATTCAAAATGGCCTTCCTGCATTTTCCCTTTCATTACAATACGTTCACTTCTCTCCAAATCCTGCGGCTTACTATTATGATATACTACTTTAGTTTGCCCACCAAGGCTATCCACCGCATAAAAAGATAGATAATTTGGATTTTTTACCGGATCGTATTCAATGGGTTGGGTTTTGTCCAATTTTGCAATAAGATGCACAAATTTGCCTGGCTTATTTTTTGCAGAGTTAATGGTATCGTAGGTTGAAAAATCAACAGAATATGCAAGCAAACCACCAATGAGTGCTGCAATACCTACCAGAATAATAATATGTGTTCTTTTCATAATTATGCAAGAAAGTTTAAACAAAGAACGTTAAAGCAGAGTGTGAAATCAACTTGGTTTCAACGATGTGCAAAGTTAATCCAATTCATCTGTGTTTTTGCACAAATAAAGAATGATTTTTAACATAGTGCGAACCAAAAAACGCAACTATATTTGCAAAAAATTTTAAAGAAGTATCATGCCTGATTTGTCGAATTTCGACCCGAATAATGTAGGAAACCCGGATAATAATATTTTTGGGCTACCCACCACAGAAGAAGATGCACGCTTGGTAATATTGCCGATTCCCTGGGAAGTAACTGTTAGCTACAATGCAGGTACAGCAAGAGCTCCTGAGCATATTTTTACTGCAAGTTTGCAAGTAGATTTATTCGATCCCGATTATACGGATTTGTGGAAGCAGGGCTATTATATGCGAATAGCAGACAAAAAAGTATTAACCAAAAGTGATTATTTACGAAAAGAAGCTGAGTTATATATTAACTATATTTCTCATGGTGAAGTAGTGGACGAGAATAAGTTCATGTGTAAATCCATGAAAGAAATTAATGAAGGCAGTATCTTTTTGAACGAATGGGTATATGGGCAAACAAAACAACTGCTGGAAAAAGGTAAATTGGTAGGTCTTCTTGGCGGCGACCACAGCACTCCTTTTGGTTATATAAAAGCAATTGGTGAAAAATATCCTGAATTTGGAATTTTACAAATTGATGCTCATTGCGATTTAAGAGTTGCATACGAAGGTTTTACATATTCTCATGCATCAATTATGTACAATGTGCTAAACGAAATTCCTTCTGTAAAAAGATTGGTACAAGTGGGCATTAGAGATTTTTGCGATGAGGAATTGGATTATATAAGTAATAGTAATGGCCGTGTAGTTACTTATTTTGATAAAGTGATTAAAGAAAGGCAATATGAAGGCGAAACATGGAAGAACATTGTTGATGATATAGTATCTCAATTACCCCAACAGGTTTTTATAAGTTTTGATATTGATGGATTAGATCCTAAACTTTGTCCGCATACAGGAACGCCTGTACAGGGTGGTTTTGAAGCAGAGCAGATATTTTATTTATTTAAAAAAGTAAAAGAATCCGGCAGGCAAATTATTGGTTTCGATTTGAATGAAGTAGGCGTAAGTAAAAATGAGTGGGATGAAAATGTAGGTGCAAGGGTTTTGTATAAACTATGTAACCTGCTTACCTCATGCAATCCACAGTAAACAATCAATACAATATTATTTTACCTAATGATAAAGCGGCCACTTACAAAGTGGTCACTTTTATTATTGCATTATTAAACGCTGCAGGTTTTACGGCTTTTTATTTTAGAGAAACAGAACCCGGAAAGCAAATATTGGTAACCATCGGTGCAGTTATAACCATCATAGCTTTTACATTTTACATAATACAGTTGAGAACTAAAAGGTTCACTTCTTTCAAAATTGAAATATCTTTTATCATTGCCGCTCTAATATGGTTCATATATGGAAACATCTGGCTGGCGTTATTTCTTTTACTTTTTGCCATTTTTGGATTCTACAGTAATAAAAAGCTTGTTATAAAGTTCAGCAACGATGGTATTGAATACCCTTCATTTCCCGTAAAACACTTTGCATGGGCCGCCGTTGATTTTGTTATATTGAAAGATGGGATCCTAACTATTGAATTAAAAAATAACCATATTTACCAGTTTACATTGGATAAGGATATTGCTGATACAATTGACGAACTAAGATTTAATAGTTTTTGTAAAGCTCAAAAAAGTCAAAACTAAAAAATAGAACACTAACAAATGGAGTAGGGTGCTTTATAGAATTTTGAATTTTTATTTTTGAGTTTTACCTTCTTCATATCTTTGCGCAATGCAAGCAATCACACAATCTCCCTTTATTTTATACTCCGATGGCGATGGAAATATATATGAAGATACCAGCCTTTATGTAACCGGCCGAAGTGGATGGGATGCTGTGCCTATTTCTACAGAGGAGTGGATTGAATTGCCCGAAGGTGGACAATTATATGAGTTGCCTGGCAGAAGAGGAATTGGTATTGATGTGGAAACAGGGGAGATGCGCATTTGTGAATTGGGCTGGGCTGTAGCGGCTTTTATTCCGCCTGCACATACAGGCTTGTACATGGCAGCTTACGAAACAAAGCAGGATGCACCTACTTTGCCATTGTTTTGCTATACTGCCGCAGGTTGGCTTGATGAAAAAATATATGTTCCTGCCATTCGCATAGAAAAAGATATCCGTCAGGAAGCGGCAGGCTATTCTGACGAAAAAATTGAAGCAGGATCTGCAAATTTGTTGGAAGCATACCCACACAATAGGTTGGTAAAACACCTAATGCAGAATTGCTGCATGACTTATACCTGCCCTGCTGCAAGAAATTTATCGTTGGGCAGATGGGAATGCCCTGTACCTGTTTCTCCGGCCTGCAATGCCAATTGTATTGGCTGTATTAGTTTTCAACCTGTGGAAGAAACGATTGTGAGTACGCAGGATCGTTTAACATTTAAACCGACAGCAGAAGAAATTGTAGAGTTTACCGTTCCGCATCTTGAAACAGCACCTTATCCATTGGTAAGTTTTGGGCAAGGTTGCGAAGGCGAGCCTTTGCTAATGTGGGAAACCATTAGAGAATCTATTATTGAAATAAGAAAGCATACCGGTAAAGGAAGCATTAATATTAATACAAACGGCAGTAAACCCGATGCTGTAAAAGCCTTGTGCGAAGCTGGATTAAACAGTATTCGTGTAAGTTTGAATTCGGCCAGAGAATCTGTTTATACACCTTACTACCGACCCAACAATTATCATTTTGACGACATCGTTGAAAGCCTTAAAGTTGTACGCAGCTTTGGTGGCTGGACAAGCATTAACTATTTTGTTTTTCCGGGAATGACCGATAGTATTGAAGAATATGAGGCACTACGAAAACTGATTAAAGACACCGATCTCTGCATGATTCAATGGAGAAATTTCAATATTGACCCCGATTGGTACTTAGGTAAAATTGGCGTTACAGAAACAGGCGAATGTATGGGGGTAAAACAAATGCTTGAATTAATACAGGAAGAATTCCCCAATTTAAAATTCGGTTATTTTAATCCTTCAATGGAAAGAATTAAGGGGAATTTTGAGGCCGATTTTGCGCATTATTAATTAGGCTAAAAACGATAATACATTTTAAGATAAAGACTGTTTTCTGTAGATTCCTGCCATTCTCTGTAATCCCGTGTCCGATAGAGATAACTTCCAGGCTCTGTACCAATATATGCTAGTGAACAATTACCGTTGACACTATAACAATTTAGTGTTTCAAGACTTACAAAAACATATTTTTTCTTTTTGATAACAAGGTTATATTTTTTCAAATCAAACTCAATGTATTTGTCGTCAAATCCATGTCTAGTGGCAATTATAGAAACACTGTCTTTCAATAAATCTTCATCTGGCAGCCCATTTGTCAATGAACGAATATGAAGCCGGATAATACAAGTATCGCACTGGCTATTCAATTTAAACCTTACTCTATCAACTAAATATTCATCATTCTTCACATAAATCATTCTTCCTATTTCGCCTTGTCCCTGCCTTGTAGCCCAGCCACGGAAATAACCTGTTTTCTCAACTATCGAACCTTCAGAACCTTCGTTTATGTAATTTTTTATTTTTACTTCTTCCAACATTTTCGACTCTTCGGAAAGCAAAAATTCGTTTTGAGAAATTGCCCTTGAAGCAGGAATTTTAAGTGGCTTGTACCCAATTGAAGAAATTAATAGCGTATCAAATTGATTTACATTCCTTCCAGGGATTTCAAAATTCCCTTCAACGTCTGATGTATAACCAAATGCTTTTCCTACTACTGCAATACTTACGGAGGAGAGAGGTTTATGATTGTTGGATAATATTTTGCCTCTTATAGATTGTTGAGCCTGAATACAAAAACTTATTAATAAAAAAGAAAATAGGAAGAAAACGTAACAGCCAACAGTGTTTTTTTTCATATTTGCAAAAGCATTGAATTTGTTAGGGTGCGAATTTAATTAATAAATGAAAGCTAAATAAAACCAGTCATCAAATAGTTAGGTATATTCCCCAAATTCATTTCTTAAACAATCTGCAATTTCTCCGAGCGTACAATAATTCTCTACTGCATCCACTACAATCGGCATCAAATTTTCTTGTCCTTGTGCAGCTTTGGAAAGCTTTTGCAAACATTCTTCCACTTTAATATTATTTCTCCGGCTTCGCAGTTTAGCAAGTTTTTCAGATTGTAATCTCCCAATGCTATCATCAATTTTAAATGGAGGAGGGGTTACGTTATCTTCTACCTGAAATTTATTAACACCAACAATAATCTTTTCACTTTTTTCAATAGCGGTTTGGTATTCGTAAGCACTTCGGGCAATTTCATCCTGTATAAATCCTTCTTCAATGGCAGCTACACTACCGCCCATCGCATCTATTTTATCAATCAATTGCCATGCTGCCTTTTCAACCTCAGCCGTCAAATTTTCAACATAATAACTACCCGCCAATGGGTCTGCGACGGCAGGCACACCGCTTTCATATGCAACAAGTTGCTGTGTACGCAATGCAATTCTTGCGGCTTCCTCTGTTGGCAAACTTAGTGCTTCATCATAACCATTAGTATGCAATGATTGGGTGCCGCCCATTACAGCCGCCAACGTTTGTATGGTTACACGGCTTATATTATTTAATGGCTGTTGTGCTGTTAATGTACTTCCTCCTGTTTGTGTGTGAAAGCGCAGCATCATTGCCTTTTCATCGGTAGCGCCTAGCTCTTTCATTATTGTAGCCCACATTTTTCTGGCGGCCCTAAATTTTGCCACTTCTTCAAACAAATCGTTGTGGGCATTAAAAAAGAAGGAGAGGCGTTTGCCAAAAACATTTATATCCAGGCCTTTTTCCAAAGCAGCTTTTACATAAGCTTTGCCATTACTAAGAGTAAAAGCAATTTCTTGCACCGCAGTACTGCCGGCCTCACGGATATGGTAACCCGAAATGGATATAGTATTCCATTTCGGCACTTCTTTACTACACCATTCAAAAATATCGGTGATGATACGCATACTTGGCTTTGGAGGATATATATATGTTCCTCTTGCAGCGTATTCTTTTAATATATCGTTTTGGATGGTGCCGTTTAATTTAGTTAAATCAGCTCCTTGTTTTTTTGCCAATGCCACATACAATGCAAGTAATATAAACCCTGTTGCATTAATAGTCATTGAGGTAGAAACTTCTTCCAATTTAATACCATCAAACAAACGTTCCATATCTTCTAAGCTATCAATTGCAACGCCTACTTTGCCCACTTCGCCTTCTGCTAAAGCATGGTCGCTGTCGTAACCTATTTGAGTAGGCAAATCAAATGCTACACTTAAGCCACTTACGCCTTGGCTTAATAAATAGTGATAACGTTTGTTACTTTCTTCAGCAGTAGAAAAGCCTGCATACTGACGCATGGTCCACAAGCGACCTCTATACATGGTAGGCTGTACACCTCTTGTAAATGGAAACTCTCCGGGTAAAGGTAATTGGTCTTGGGGCAAATCATTTGTATTATAAACCGACTTTATTTCAATACCCGAATCATTATATAGCTTTTTTTCTTCTAAAGGCATATAGTAAGATTTTTAAATTAATTGGCTGCCGAAACTATGTATCGGCTTCCATTATCAAGCACTTTTTTAGCTTCGAAGCTAATTGCTTCTAACACTACTTTACTCAATTCAGCATTTTGATTCATACTATATTGCAATAGTACTTTTCCTAAATCCAATGCAGAAGCTGTAGGTGGTAAATTGGCTGCCAACTGATTTATAATAAAAATATTTTGGTCTTTCATTTTTAGAATGGCATTCCAAACTTCGGGGCTTACATAAATTTGCTGTGTTGCATTATAGTCATACTCTGTTTTGATTGTTTGAATTAGGTTACTATGAAATGATGCGGCACTTGCAGCAGGATTTTCTTCTGAAACCCTGGTAACCAGGCTTGACAAGCTAATTCTTTCGGTAAAAAGCGTCAGCCTTTCATAAGCCTGCAATTTTAGTTTCATCGCTTCATTATTAATACCAGTTCTTGATCTTATCTCTTCTTTCATTCCTTTAAATTCTGCAATTAACCAAATGATGGCCAAAGCAGCAGCGGCCAATCCAACTATTAATACGGTCAGTTCAAGATTCATAACTTATTATCTGTTTTAATCAGCAAAAATAGCATATTGCCGCTCAATGTTTTACGAATAATTTCCTGCATTCGAAACCATGCAGCAAGTTGCTTTTTATATTTCAACGTATTTTTGTAAAAAATAAAAGAAGATGGATACAGTAATACAAGCCCCGGTAAGTTTAACGGCATCTGCTATTGCAGAAATAAAAAGGCTAATGGCTGAACCAGGTTTTGATGCTTCGCAAAAATTGAGAGTGGGCGTAAAGGGTGGGGGCTGTAGCGGAATGACTTATGTTTTAAATTTTGATAAAGAAACAGACAAAGATCAACACTTTGAAGTGGAAGGAGTATCCTGCATAATGGATAAATCACATTCACTTTACCTGGCAGGTATGGAAGTTGACTGGCAGGGCGGTTTAAATTCTAGGGGCTTTACTTTTACAAACCCCAATGCCAGTAGTACTTGTGGCTGTGGAACCAGCTTTGCAGTATAATTAAATATTGGCGAATAATACTTTCAAGTATGTACTCCTAAAATAAGTTGACAAATAAAAACCCCATCATTGCAGATGGGGTTTTGTCATATAAGTTACGCCTCGCTTTTACAATGGCGGAGCTACTTCTTTTTTACGAACTACTACTTCTTTAGCTGCACCCAATGGCTTATCTTTTGCAAAGTCAAGCAATACCGGAGCTCCTACAAAAATTGAAGAGTAAGAACCAGTAATTACACCTATTAGCATTGCAAATGCAAAGCCACGAGTAACTTCTCCGCCGAAGATGAACAAAATCAGCAAGGTTAAGAATACAGTGAAAGAAGTCATAATCGTTCTACTCAAAGTATGGTTAATTGCTTTATTGATAATAGTTTCCTTGCTAGAGCCTTTCATATCTCTTGTATATTCCCTTACACGGTCAAATACAATTACGGTATCGTTCATAGAGAAACCAATTACCGTTAATATGGCCGCAATAAAATGCTGGTCAATTTCAAGAGGGAATGGTACAATATTCTTAAAGAAAGAGAATACTATCAATGTTACTAATACGTCGTGAAGTAAGGTAAATATAGTACCCAAAGAATATCTCCAATCTTTAAACCTGATAAATATGTAAAGGAATATTATAAATAAAGCAAAAACAGTTGCCTTTATAGCACCACGCTTTAAATCGTCAGAAATACTTGGCTTAATTTGCTGCCTGTTTTGAATATGCTTTTTTACAAAATCGGTATAGCTTAGGTTTGCAGGCAAAACCTTTTTTAAACCTTCAAACAATTTTGTTTGCACTTCTTCATCAGCCGTAGTGCCTTCCGATTCAATTTTGTAAGATGTAGTAATATTCAAATGTTTGTTATCTCCCACAGTTTTAATTACGGGAAAATCTCCAAACTCTTTTTCAAGGTCATCTCTTACATCATCATTTTTTACTGCATTCGGAAATTCAACAGTATAACTTCTACCACCTTTAAATTCCACACCTTGGTCAAAACCATTAAAGAATGACGCAATACCCAATGCCAACACTATAAATGAAATAACATATGCTACTTTTCTAAACTTAACAAAGTTGTAGTTGGCATTTTTAAATATATTTCTCGAAAGTGCTGTTGTGTATTTAAAGTGACGCTTCCTATTCGTATAGATGTCTGTTATCAGCCTTGAAACAAGGATGCCGCAGAACAAAGAAAGAATTAAACCAATGATTTGCGTAGTAGCAAAACCTAATACGGGGCCTAATCCAAAATACAACAGGATAATTGCAGTTAACAAAGATGTTACGTGGCCATCCAATACAGGTGCTAATGAGCGATGATAACCATCTTCAACTGCCTGCGGATAAGATTTACCTTTATTAAGTTCGTCCTTAATACGTTCAAAAATAATTACGTTGGTATCTACAGCCATACCAATAGTTAAAACCAGGCCTGCAATACCTGCAGCCGTTAGTGTAAAACCAAGAGAAGCTAAAATACCAATTGTAAAAAGTAGGTTCAAAATCAAAGCAGTATTTGCAACCCAGCCGGCAGTATTGTAATAAAGCAACATCAAGGCAAAAATTACAATAAAGGCAATTGTAAATGCCATTGCGCCACCTTTTACGGCTTCTTGTCCAAGTGTTGGTCCCACATATTGATCCGCTACAATTTTTGCGGGAGCATCTAGTTTACCACTGGTTAACACACCTGCAAGGTCTGTAGCTTCCTGTACGGTAAATGAACCGGATATTTCTGTATTACCTCCTTCAATTGGACCATTCACATTTGGAGCACTGTAAACTACATCATCCAAAGAAATGGCTACGCTGCGGCCAACATTTTTACTGGTCATTCTTCCCCACACTTTTGAAGCTGTAGGGTTCATTTTAATGTTTACAGATGGTTTACCCATTTGGTCGTACTGCTGAGAAGCATCTGTAACCGCATCACCTTCCAATGGTGCCTTATCTGAGCCCAAAACAGTTTTAATAGTATATAGCTCTACAAAACGCTGGTTGCCCTGGGCAGATTTTTGCTCTTTACCATACATGAACTTAAGGTTCGCAGGCAATTTGCTCTTAACTACTGGATTTTCTATATACCTATTAAGGGTAGAAGTATCAGATAATAAAACGCTACCGAACACACCTGGATAAACAATTTTCCCAGTTTTTTGATCCTGCTGCGGAGCAATAGGATTCATTAACCGTATTAATGCGTTTTTATTTTTTGCCAGCAGGGTAGAATCTTTCATTGCAGTTGTATCGCCCTCTGCAACACCGTTTAGGTATTTTTGCATTGCTTCGTCAGCAGCAACAATTGCCTTGTCTAACTCATCAATACGATAAGTTTCCCAAAATTGAAGATTGGCAGAAGACTGAAGAATTTTTGCAACTCTTTCAGGATCTTTAATGCCTGCTAATTCTACCTGGATTATGCCTTTGTTTTCATCCAAATTAATGGTTGGGCTTGCTACACCAAATTTATCAATACGCTTTTGAAGTATTTTATACGTTTGGTTAATAGCAACATCCGATACACTTCTTATTTTATTATAAACAATAGCATCGTTATCGGTTACTTTAATGTCCTTACCCGGCCCAGCAAACAAAGCGCCTAATTTATTAGTACCATTTTGTTGTGCATAAGCATCTGTAAATAATTTTACAAAGTTTTCTTCACTGGTGGTTTTTTTTACCTTTGCAGTTTCAATCGCTTTAATAAATGTGGGGTCTTTTGGATTGTTAACCATTGATTTTAATAAACCATCCAATGCCACATCCATTGTTACAGCCAAACCTCCTTGCAAATCAAGACCTAAGTTCAACTCCTGTTCTTTACATTTTTGATATGTAGTTCCCAGAATAGGATAGATAGCTTTGTCTTTGCTATTATCAAGAATGCTGTCAGTCTTTACTTCAATCAGTGCATTTCTTTCGGCAGGAGATAACCCGGGAGCTGTTTTTTTAACCAGGCGGGTTGCCTGCTCTTTCACATCGCTTTCAAAGCTACGCACTGCCCAGGTATAAGACAATTCCCAAAAAGAAATGAGGATCAATGCAATAGTCAAAAACCAAACTAAACCTTTCAGTTTCATTGTAAAAATTCTTTTGTTTGCTTCGTTGTTAAATTTTGATAAGTGTGCAAAGATAGGGGAAAAAGCATTTGACGGATATTGCTTGTATTTTTTGAAATTTTACCCAAATTGCACCCAAATCAATCTAATGACAATCAAGGCATTTTACTGCATTTTGACAGTTTTAATATTAACCATATTTGTTAGATGTTCATTGGGCAGAAAAACAACGCAATCGGTTATTGCTACACAGTCTGATAGTAACCCATCTGCGCCCATTAAAACGGCGGAAACAGATGAGGATAAATTTTTGGCAGACTTGCTTAAAAGCCAACCACAATTGTTTGACAGTATCCTGGCCAAAAGACATGAATTGAATGTTCAAATAATATATACACGCATTGACAGAGAAAAAGATGGCTCACCTAAACTAACCACCCATTATTTTAACCGTAAAAATGCACCCTATTTTTATCCGGCTTCAACAGTAAAATTTCCGATAGCATTGTTAGCCCTACAAAAGATAAAAGAACTTACTATAGAAGGGCTTAACAGAAACAGCACCATGGTTACCGATGCCGCTTTTAGCGGGCAAACGGCTATCTACAACGACCCCAATACAGCAGACGGAAGGCCTACCATTGCTCAGTATATAAAGCAAATTTTTTTAGTAAGTGATAATGATGCGTTTAACAGGTTGTACGAAATGCTAGGGCAGGAGTATGTTAATGCACAGTTGCATAAAAAAGGATATAGTAATACACAAATACTGCATCGGTTAAGTATTTTTCTTACAGAACAGGAAAACCGTACCACTAACCCTGTGCGGTTTTTTGATACAAGTAAGGGGTTATTATATAATATACCAATGCAAGTAAATCGCAGGCAGTACGAAAAAAGAAACGATTTTTTGGGCACAGGGTATTACAAAGCAGGCAAACTGATTAACCAACCAATGGATTTTTCAAAAAAGAACCGCCTGCCTTTGGAAGATTTGCATCGCATAATGCAAAGTCTCATTTTTCCTGAAAGCGTTAAACCTTCTGAAAGATTTGATATAACTGAAGAAGACAGAAGATTCGTATTGCAATATATGAGCGAATACCCAACAGAGTCAATATATCCATACTACGACCCAACTGTGTACACAGACGCTTATGTAAAGCTTATTTTGTTTGGAAATGACAAAGGAAAGATTCCTCCGCAAATAAGGTCTTTTAGTAAATCGGGCACTGCTTATGGCCAACTTACAGAAACAGCTTATATAATAGATACCCAAAAAAATATTGAGTTTTTAGTTAGTGCAACTATCAACTGTAATTCTGATGGAATTTACAATGATGATAAATACGATTATGTTGGCATTGGTTATCCCTTTATGAAAAACATTGGAAAACTTTTGTATAACTATGAAGCCAATAGAACAAAAAAGAATTTACCAGATTTATCCTCAATGAAATTCAGCTACGATAAATAATTATATTTGTTACTCAATTAAAAATGATCCTATAGCATGGCACTATCTTCTTTACTGAGCAGATTTAATGAACCCGAAACCTTAAAAATGGCCAAACTGGGCCGAGAATTAAGAGCTAAAGGCTGCGATATCACCGACCTTAGCCTTGGCGAACCGGATTTTGATACTCCTGAGCATATTAAAGAAGCTGCAAAAAAAGCTATTGACGAAAATTATAGTCATTATACGCCAGTAGCAGGTTATCTTGATTTAAGGCAGGCAGTTTGCGAAAAACTAAAAAGAGATAACGGTTTAGAATACACACCCGAACAAATTGTAGTGAGTACTGGTGCTAAACAAAGCATTGCCAATACTGTACTGGCTCTGGTTGATGCCGGAGATGAAGTAATCATCCCAACACCTTACTGGGTAACATACAGTGAAATTGTGAGGTTAGCCGGGGGCGTACCAAACATGGTTAAAACCACTTTGGAAAATGGATATAAAATAACTCCTCAGCAGTTAGAAGCTGCTATAAATGCTAATTCAAAACTTTTCATGTTTTCATCGCCCTGCAACCCATCAGGTGCCGTATACAGCAGAGAAGAATTGGCTGCCTTAGCAGAAGTGTTTAAAAAACATCCGCAGGTTTACATTATGAGCGATGAAATTTATGAGCACATAATTTTCTCGGGCAAACATGAAAGTATTGCTCAGTTTGATTTTTTAAAAGACCGGGTAATTGTTATTAACGGCCTTAGCAAAGGATTTGCTATGACAGGATGGAGGTTGGGTTATATTGCAGGTCCGGTAGAAATTGCCAAAGCAATGGATAAACTGCAAGGACAGTTTACAAGTGCCACCTGTTCTATTACACAGCGGGCTGCTATTGTTGCATTAGGCAACAATTTAAAGCCAACGGAAGAAATGTTGACTCAGTTTGTAGAACGCCGCAAGCGTGTATTGGAGTTGGTTAAAGAAATTCCCGGATTGGTTTGCAACGAACCAGAAGGTGCTTTTTATATTTTTCCAAATGTTAGGGCTTATTTTGGCAAAAAAATAGCAACCGGAGAAACAATAAATGATGCCGATGCCTTATGTATGTACCTGCTCAATGATGCGCATGTTTCTAGCGTAAGTGGCAAAGCTTTTGGCGAGCCGGATTGTATCCGCTTATCATTTGCAAATAGTATTGCTAATATTGAAAAAGGTTTTGCAAAAATTAAAAAGGCATTAGAAGCACTAACGTAGACAAGCATATTTAGTTTTTGGCCTTAGCTTGTGTGGATAGCATCCAAGTCGAGGAGGCCAACTTTTTTTTTAAATATTTGTCATCAATTTCTTGTGCACAGCAAGCACTTGTGGAATTAACAATTGCTCTTCATTATTATAAATTACAAAATCGCATCGTTTCATTTTTTCTTCTTCATCCATTTGCCTGCTCATTCTTTCCGTTACCCTTTCTTTGGTTGTTTTATCTCTTTGCATTGTCCTTTGAATGCGAAGTGCCGCCGGCGCAGTAACACCTATAACAAAATCGAGGTATTTATCTATTCCAGCTTCAAATATTAAAGCCGCTTCTTTAATGGCATAAGGAGTTGTTTGTTGCTGCATCCAAATTTCTCCATCTGCAATGGTTATCGGGTGAACAAGGGAGTTGAGTAAATCCAGTTTCTCTTTATTATTAAAAACCTGTGACGAGAGATATGGCCGGTTTAAAATTCCATCAATGTAAGCATCTTGCCCAAAATGAGTAATAATATTCTGCCTCAGTTCTTTGTTTTCGTTCATAATAGCTTTAGCTCTATCATCTGCATAATAAACGGGTATGCCAAGCGTTTCAAAAATTTTTGCAACGGTGCTTTTGCCGCTGCCAATACCTCCGGTGAGGCCAATTCTTAAAGTCATAGGGTGAAAGTAAAAAGAAATTCAGAAAGATAGATGCCTATGAACAGAAAGAGCTTGCAAAATTGCAAGCTCTTTTTTTGATTTTTTACTTATAAATTTCGGCTTATTTCTTTTCTTCTGTAGCTGCTACCTTATTCACCTGTGCACTCCACTCCATGCTAATTGCAGATTTTTCAATCTTTATGTAGCTGCCTGGGCTGGTTTCAAGCGAAATGGTGTTATCATCATTTACCTTATTTATAGTACCATGGATGCCGGCAATGGTAACTACCTTATCTCCTTTTTGTAGATCATTAATATATTTTTTTTGGTCTTTGGCTTTTTTGGCTTGCGGACGAATCATAAAAAAATAAAATACAAGAATCATCATACCCATAAGGATAAGTGTGCTGGTACTGCTACCTTTTCCAGAAGGATCCATCATTAAAAAAATACTCGATAGTTGCATGTCTATGTTTGTTGTTTTGTTTAAAAAATATTACTTGTCTTTTGCTACCACTTCGCCTTTTAACAGCAATTGTGGAAAAGCAGGAGAGGCGTTGCTGGTAACTGTTACTGTTTTATGCGCCTGACCAACCCGGCCTTCGCTGTTAAATTTTACTTTTATATAACCTGTTTCGCCCGGTTTAATAGGAGCTTCAGGCTTTTCAGGCACAGTGCAGCCACAGCTTGCTGCTGCATTGCTAATTATCAAAGGGTTAGTTCCTGTATTTTTAAATCGATAGCTAAATTCTACAATTTCACCATCGCTTACTTTTCCAAAGTCAAAAGTGGTATCTATTACCTGTACTGTAGTGGCAGGAGCATTATCGGTATTTATATTACTGCCTGTACCTGTAACTTTTGAAGTATCGGCAATTTTATCTTTGGTTCTTACGTCGCAACTTGCTAAAACAGCAAGCGTTAAGCCAACAAAGGCAATATTTTTAAGCATAAAAATTATAATGTACTGTTTTTAAAATTTCTTTTTTCTATTTTATTTGCTGCTGATAATTCTTTGTGAATATTGTCCAATATTCCATTAATAAATTGTCCACTTTGGGGTGTGCTATAAGCTTTTGCCAAGTCGATATATTCATTTATGGTAACTTTTGTAGGAATAGTGTCAAAATATAAAAACTCACAAACCCCCATTTGTAACAAAATCATATCTAATGCAGCAACTCGCTCTGCATCCCAGTTTTTTAGCTTTGGCTTTATAATTTCAAGCGTATGCTCTTTTTTTTCCTGAACAGTCCTGAGCAATGATTTTGCAAATTCCCACTTTTCTTTACTCAGTATATCGTTAAAAGATTGTGTAGCAGGCTTGTTTAAATAATTAGCTACCAATGTTTGCATCATTTCTGCATCATCATCCCAATTAATGAATTTTTCTTCAATGTGGTTTATAAAGTCTTCATTTGGCAGCATTAAATTATTGAAAATAAAATCGAGAATTTTCTTTTCTGCCCTTTTATCCCTGCTTTCTTCTTCTATATATTCCCTGTATTCTTCACTAGCCACTAAATCCTGATAGGTTTTTTTAAGCAGGCTTGCATCTAATTGATGCTCTAATTTTGCATCTGCAATAGCAGCTTTAAAACTAGTGTCTTCCAATATTTTCCAAAGCAGTTCATTTCCAGCTATCTTGGTATTGATAGATAAATCGGCCGCTGTGGGCAGGTGTTTGCTAGCTTTCTGCAAAGCATCTTTCTCTGCATACCTGGCCACTTCCGAGATAAAATAAATAAGATAGGTGAATAAAACCCTGGTCTGCTCAATTTTTTTAGTCAATATTGCCTGTGCCTCACCGGGTTTTGTTTCTCCGCTTACGCTGTCTAGTATATAGAGCGTTTGCATCACTTTTACCCGTATATTTCTTCTGCTTATCATTCTGTAAAGAACTTTATTGAAGGGGCAAAATTAAGGGTTTATACATTGCCGATTTATGAAAAATTGTCTTTTGTATTTTGCAAGAACTTGAAAATGTGACAGCTAAACTACCCAAAATGGCAAAATCTTGTTTTGGTATGAATTTAGCCTACTTTCGCTTGCCCGTAAAAAGGGCTTTCATTTTACACTTAAAACCAAAAAAACATAGAGTTATGGCAAAAAAGTTAAGCATTACTCCTCTACACGACAGAGTAATTGTGAAGCCTGCTGCGGCAGAAGAGAAAACTGCCGGCGGTATTATTATACCTGATACTGCAAAAGAGAAACCACAACGTGGCACTGTATTGGCTGCCGGGCCTGGTAAAAAAGATGAGCCTGTTACTGTAAAAACTGGTGATACAGTTTTATATGGCAAATATGCGGGAACAGAAATTAGTATAGAAGGGCAGGATTACTTAATAATGAGAGAGAGCGATATACTGGCAATCGTATAAAACAAAATTCAAAAGTAAAAAGGCAAAAGGCTTCTTTTACTTTCAATGAGTTTAATTTTTTAATTTTTACTTTTTAATTTATAAATATGGCAAAGCAAATCTTCTTCGATATTGAAGCAAGAAATAAAATGAAAAAAGGCGTGGACACTTTGGCCAACGCTGTAAAAGTAACATTAGGCCCAAAAGGCCGTAATGTGGTTATTGAGAAAAAATTTGGCGCACCAAGTGTAACCAAAGATGGTGTAACTGTAGCTAAAGAAATTGAATTGGAAGACCCAATTGAAAATATGGGTGCACAAATGGTAAAAGAAGTGGCTAGTAAAACTGCTGATATTGCCGGAGACGGTACCACCACTGCAACCGTATTGGCCCAATCTATTATTAGCGAAGGACTCAAAATGGTAGCTGCCGGAGCAAATCCTATGGATTTGAAACGTGGTATTGATAAAGCAGTTTCACTTGTAGTTGAAAACCTTAAAGGCCAAAGCCAAACAGTTGGTAGCGATAGCAAAAAAATTCAGCAGGTAGCTACTATTTCTGCAAATAACGATGAAACCATTGGTAAGCTAATTGCAGAAGCTTTTGCTAAAGTAGGTAAAGAAGGGGTGATTACCGTAGAAGAAGCAAAGGGAACCGATACAACTGTTGATGTGGTGGAAGGTATGCAATTTGACAGGGGTTATATCTCTGCATACTTTGTTACCAATACAGAAAAAATGGAGGCTGATTTGCAAAGCCCGTACATTTTAATTTACGATAAAAAGATATCTGCTATGAAAGACATTCTTCCTTTGCTGGAGAAAGTTGCTCAAAGTGGCCGTCCTTTAGTAATTATTGCCGAAGATTTGGAAGGAGAAGCTCTATCTACTTTAGTAGTAAATAAATTGCGTGGCACTTTGAAAGTAGCAGCTGTAAAAGCTCCTGGCTTTGGTGATAGAAGAAAAGAAATGTTGCAGGATATTGCAGTATTAACCGGAGGAACTGTAATTAGTGAAGAAATGGGATATAAACTGGAAGGTGCTGATCTTACTTCTTTAGGTCAAGCTGCTTCTATTACCATTGATAAAGACAATACAGTTATTGTGGGTGGTAAAGGAAAGAAGTCTGATATTACCGGAAGAGTAAATCAAATTAAGGCTCAAATTGAAACAACAACATCTGACTACGATAAAGAAAAACTACAGGAACGCCTGGCTAAATTAGCAGGTGGTGTAGCAGTTTTATATGTAGGTGCTGCTACTGAAGTAGAAATGAAGGAAAAGAAGGATAGGGTAGATGATGCGTTGCATGCAACAAGGGCTGCAGTTGAAGAAGGAATTGTACCTGGTGGTGGCGTTGCTTTTATTCGTGCTATAAGCAGCATTGAAGTTAAAGTAAAAGGCCAGATTGCTGATGAACAAACTGGTATGGCTATCGTTCGCCGTGCACTGGAATCTCCAATTCGTACTTTAACAGAAAATGCGGGTATTGATGGTTCTATTGTTGTTCAAAAAATTAAAGATGGTAAAGGAGATTATGGTTTTAATGCTCGCACAGAAGAATATGAAAATCTTTTCAAAGCAGGTGTTATTGATCCAACAAAAGTAAGCCGTGTTGCATTGGAAAATGCTGCTTCTATAGCAGGTATGTTGTTAACTACAGAATGTGTAATTGCAGACAAACCAAAAGAAGAAGCTCCGCATAGCCATGGCGCACCTGATATGGGTGGCATGGGATACTAATAGGAATCTATTTTTAAATAAGAATCCCGTTACAAGTTTGTAACGGGATTCTTATTTTCAGCAAACCTCAAGGATTTCTACAACTTGTTTTGCCTCCCGTACATCATGTACTCTTAAAATATTAGCACCATTTTGAAGCGCAAGTGTATTTAATATTGTAGTCCCGTTTAAAGCATCTTCCGCACTAATTCCTAACAGTTTAGTAACCATACTTTTTCTTGAAACACCTACCAGTATTGGTTTTTCTAACATTTTAAACACTGAAAGATTTTTGAGCAGGTTATAATTGTGTTCTAATGTTTTACCAAATCCAAAGCCCGGGTCAATAACCACATCAACAATACCTGCATTTTTGCATTCTGCTATTTTAGCAATAAAAAAATCCAACACTTCTTTTGTCACATCTTTATACTGTGGGTTTTGCTGCATGGTAGATGGCGTTCCTTGCATATGCATACATATATACGGAACTTTTAAAGAAGCTACTGTTGAAATCATGTTTTCATCCATATTGCCGCCGCTAATATCATTTACAATTGAAGCCCCAATTTTAACCGCCTCTTTTGCTACTTTGCTATGAAACGTATCGATGGAAATAATTGTCTCCGTAAAATTTTTATGAAGCAGCTCGATAACAGGCAATACCCTGTCATTCTCTTCTTCTGCAGATAAATATTTACTGCCAGGCCTAGTACTTTGTCCGCCAACATCAATAATTTCGGCACCATTTGCCAGCATACCTGCGGCTATTTCAAGGATAGCTTCCTTACTTTCCAATAAATATTTTGTATGAAACGAATCGGGCGTAATATTCAAAATGCCCATTATTACAGGCTTTTCAAGCGATAAAATTTTTCCTTTGCAGTTGAGTGTATGCATTTGCCGGATGAATTGTATTTTTGAACTGATACGAAATTAGGGCAATATTTACGAGCAAGCGAATTATGAGCATTACTACTAGTGAACAATACGATAAAGTGATTGGCAATTGCAAAAGCACTTTTATTAAGAAAACAAAAGACTACGGAACATCCTGGAGGGTTTATAGAACCATTTCTGTGGCCGATCAAATATATATAAAGGCAAAACGCATCCGCACCATACAAGAAAAAAAAGAGCAAAAAATTGCTGATAATATAAAAAGTGAATTTGAGGGAATATTGAATTATTGTGTAATTGGACTGATTCAATTGCAAATAAACAACGATGAGCTCGAACAGTTAGCTGCCAATGTGGTAGAGGAATATTATGATGCAATTGTAGCTAAAGCAAAAAAGCTAATGCAAGATAAAAACCACGACTACGGCGAAGCCTGGCGAGAAATGAGCCAGCAGAGCTTTGTTGATCTTTCACTGGCAAAAATTTTACGCATTAAACAAATAATTGCAAACGAAGGTAAAACTATTGCAAGTGAAGGCATTGATGCAAATTTTTATGATATGCTCAATTATGCAGTATTTGCATTGATATTAATTGACGAAGGAAAACAATAAACATATAATGAAATTGATTGTAAACATAGCAAGGATATTAACAGGAGCTTTATTTATTTTTTCGGGGTTGATAAAAGCAATTGACCCTAGAGGGTTAGCATATAAAATGCAGGAATTTTTTGAAGCCTGGGGCAACTCGGGTTTCTTACCAAAGTTTATGGTTGCATTGAGTGAATATGCGCTGAGCTTTTCTATAATAATGATAACCCTTGAAGTGGTGGTGGGTGTAGCGTTGTTGCTGGGTTGGCAAAAAAAATTAACTACATGGATATTATTTCTACTTATCCTGTTCTTCACCTTCCTTACATCGTATGTTTTATTCAGCGGAAAAATAAGGGCTTGTGGCTGCTTTGGCGATTGTATTCCTATTACGCCGATTCAAACATTTACTAAAGATATTATCCTATTAGTACTCTCTTTATTGCTATTATGGAAGAAGGAATATATAAAGCCCCTTGTAAGTAATAAAATTGCCGGTATGATTGTTTTGCTTGCAACAATGGCAACATTATTTTTACAATGGTATGTGCAAAGGCATTTGCCTTTAAAAGATTGCCTGCCTTACAAGCCGGGAAACAATATACTAGAATTAAGAAAAATGCCTGCCAATGCTATTCCGGATAAATACGAAATGACTTTTGTTTATAAAAAAGGGGCTGAGCAAAAAGAGTTTAAAATGGATGCTTTGCCAGATAGTAGTTGGGAATTTATAGACAGAAAACAGGTGCTTTTAGAAAAAGGGAAAAACAATATTCCTGTTATTACAGATTTTGTTTTAACAACTGAAGCTGGTGCAGACACTACGGAGGCAATATTATCACAGCAAGGCACATACTATATACTATTTGTAAAAGATGTAAACGGAGTGCCAAATAATTTTTCAAAAGATAAAGAAATGCTTCAGGCATTCGCAAAAGCCAATATTCCGTTTTATATAATAGCAGCCGGTAAGCAAATGGCTATCAGTAGGTATAAAGAGCTTGGTGAACCTATCATTTTAACCTGTGATGCAACTACACTTAAAACAGCAGCTAGGGCAGATATGGTTTTATATAAAATGAATGGTCCTGTTATACAAAATAAGTGGGGCTGGGCCGATTTTGATAAAGTGAAAGCCGAAAAATAATAACTAAATAAGAAAATTTGCGATACCTGCTAAAAAAAATAATGTATGCTTTTTTTGTGATGCTGGGCGTTGCAATGCTTGTATTTGCTATGTTTCAAGGGTTTGGCGACCCGGCCAGAATGATTGTTGGACAAACGGGTGATAAAAAAACAATGGATAATATCCGAAAGGAATTAAACTTGGATAAACCAAAATGGCAACAATTTTTATTGTACCTCAATGATATTTCACCCATTGCAATACATAGCAAAGAAGAAATAAGCAGCAAAGGGTTAAAAGGGATTTTTATCGGAAAAGGGGAAAACCAATTTGCAATAAAATTGCCTTATTTGGGAAAAAGCTATCAAACAAAAAAATCAACATTTAGTGTTTTGGCCGATGCATTACCCGGTACCGTTGTATTAGCTGTAACAGCAATGACTTTTGCTTGCATCATTGGCATTTTTTTAGGCGTATTGGCTGCCTTGTATAAAGATACTTGGATTGATAATACTGCTGTTTTCAGTAGCATTGCAGGTATTTCGGCACCTTCCTTTTTTATGGCAATATTAATAGCATACTTTTTTGGAATTGTATTGCATAATTATACCGGACTAAACCTTACCGGCAGTTTGTTTGAAATAAATGAAGTAACAGGAGAAAAGTATCTTTCTTTAAAAAACTTAATTCTTCCTGCATTTACATTGGGTATTCGTCCGCTGGCTATGATTGTGCAGTTGACAAGAAGCTCTATGTTGGATACGCTTTCGCAAGATTATATTCGTACTGCTTATGCTAAGGGTTTGTCGAAAAATAGGGTGGTTTTTAAACATGCTTTAAGAAATGCATTAAACCCTGTAATTACGGCTGTTACAGGCTGGTTTGCAGAGTTATTGGCAGGTGCTTTTTTTATTGAGTATATTTTTGGCTGGAAAGGAATTGGCAAAGTAACGGTAGATGCTTTAGAGAAATTGGACTACCCGGTAGTAATGGGCGCTGTTTTGCTAAGTGCCGTAATTTTTGTAATTATCAATATGTTTTCCGATATGCTTTACAGAATTGTAGACCCAAGGGTAGTGGTAGAGTAAACAATACAAATGTTTAATCTAATTCTCTCAGTATTTCATTTCTTACTGCAGATTCCATCGTAAAATGATAGAGTAGTGGTTCGTGGTATTTTCTATACCCGGTTCTTTTTGTTTTGTGTAAAATCTCTTTGCAACTTTCAATACATGCGTCGTAAACAAATTCAGAGAGGTCTGCATTTTCATTATATATAAATTGAATAAATTTTGCTTCAATTATATTGTTGGCCTTAAATTTAAAAATTGTTTCTGCAAACGCAGATTCTTCTTCAAAATTTGCCGGAACAATAATGCCAATATATTTATTTGTGTAGGGCTTAAGAATATACCTTTGCCCAAGGTTTGCCGGCATCCATTTACTTTTTGTAAGGGATAGCCCCATGCGTGGGTCATCATTTTCCAATTGTAGTTCTGTTAGTATTTTTTTAAGCAAATCAAAATATTGGTTTATCCAAACTTTAGATGGTAAACGCCTAAGAGAAGCAATCAGTAGTTCATGTGAATCCATCGCTACACAAATATTTTAATGTTAAAAGCACAAATAGTTTTTACGCTCTTTCGCCTACTTGTTGTCTCCACATGGCATAGTATAGACCTTTTAAAGCAAGTAATGCTGCATGGTTTCCACTTTCCACAATTTTGCCTTTTTCTAAAACATAAATATTATCTGCATTCATTATGGTAGAAAGGCGGTGAGCAATAGAAATAATCATTTGCTGTTTATCAGCAGCAATGTTGTTGATGGTTTCCGTTATTTGCTCTTCGGTTAACGAATCCAAGGAGGCCGTGGCTTCATCAAAAATGATAATTCTTGGGTTACGCAATAATGCTCTTGCTATTGATAAACGTTGTTTTTCGCCGCCAGAAAGTTTAGTACCGCCTTCGCCTAAAATGGTATCTAACTTTTTCTGGCTATTAAGCAATGTATGTGATGCAGACTTTTTTAAAACATCCAACATCTCTTCATCAGTAGCATCGGGTTTTATAAAATGCAAATTCTGCCTTACAGTTCCGGCAAATAATTGGGTTTCTTGAGTTACAAACCCTATCTGTCTTCTAACACGGTTATACCTTATGTCTTTTACAGAAACATTGTCGAATAAGATATCACCGTGAATTGGGGTATATAATCCCACTAACAATTTTACTAATGTAGATTTTCCGGATCCACTTGGGCCAACAAAGGCAATTGATTCACCTATATTAATTTTAAATGATATGTCGTCTATTGCATTAAACAATGCTGTTTTATGTCTGAATACAACATCCTTAAATTCTAAAGATTCAATTTCGCCTAATTCGATAGGATCTTCAGGCCTTTTCTCTACCGGCTTCTGCATCAATTTGTCAAAATTATTAACGGAGGTTTCCGCCTCACGATAAGCCAAAATTATATTGCCAAGATCTTGCAAAGGCATAAAAATATAATTCATAATCACTTGCATACTGATGAGCTCACCTGTACTTAATACTTTCCTGAATATGAGCCATAACAATACAAAAAGAATAGATTGTTTAAGAAGATTTAAAGTGATATCCTGCAAAAAAGAAAGTGTACGAACTTTTTTTACTTTTTGCATTTCCAGTTCAAAAATAGTGGCAGTAAAGGTTTTCAATCTTCTAATTTCAGGATAAGTAAGGCCAAGGCTTTTAACTAACTCAATATTGCGAAGCGATTCGGTGATATTGCCCGACATTACAGCATTTTCTTTAAAAATTCGACGCTGTATATTTTTAATATTCTTACTGAGTAAGCCTGTTAACCCACCAAGCAAGAGCACTCCAACTAAAAAAACAGGTATCAGTGCCCAATGTTTTGTGATGGCATAGTAAATTAAAAAACTTAAGCCTACCAATGTAGAAAAAAGAATATTTATGAAAGAACTCAAAAACCCTTCAACATCTCTCCTCGTTTTTTGAAGTATAGACAAAGTTTCGCCACTGCGTTGTTCTTCAAACTCTTGATAGGATAGGCGGAGTGTTTGCTTTAGACCATCGTCAAAAACGGCTTTGCCAAATTTTTGTACTACTAAGCGCAACACATAATCCTGAAAACTGCGTGCCAGCTTGGAGCCAATAGCTACTGCTATTGCAAGCCCTAGCAAGCCTAAAATGCCTTTTATTAGTTCGTCTTCGGTTTTATTAGCAGGGTTGGTAGCATAGTTATCTATAATTTTTCCGAAAATAACAGGATCGTAAAATGCTAATACCTGCGCAATTGCAGCAAGAGCCATTGATAATACTGCCAACCATTTGTACGGACGAAGATATTTCCAAAGTATTTGCATTGGCTAATTTACAAATAGTTGCGATGAGTGCAGTTGAATTAAAAGAGAATGATGAGCATAGCCCGGATTGCAGTGTAAATACCGGAGCTTGCAGAGGTATTGAAACGAAAAGCCGGATACAAATGCTGCTAAACAAAAAATGCTGATGCTTTAAAACAATAACTCTGTTTTATCTTTGCTTCTTAATTTATATGAATGGCTTATCGCTCCATGGAAGAATGCCTGCTGGATTTAAAACGTAATGGGCAATTGATTAGAATTAAGGAAGAGGTAGATCCGCTTTTACAGATGGCGGCCATTCACCTGCGTGTACACGAAGCAGGAGGCCCGGCACTTTTGTTTGAAAATGTAAAAGGTAGCCGATTTAGGGCTGCTTCTAATATTTTTGGCACATTGGAGCGAAGTAAATTTATTTTTAGAGATACACTACAAAAAGTACAACAGCTAATTGAACTAAAAGCTGATCCTATAAAAGCAATTAAACATCCATTTAAAAACTTTAATGCAGGTTTAGCCGCACTGAAAGCTTTTCCTTTAAAAGGCCCGATAAGCAAACCAGTATTAGAACAACAGATTAATATTGGTGATTTACCCCTTATTAAACATTGGCCAATGGATGGTGGAGCATTTGTAACATTGCCACAGGTTTATACTGAAGATGCAGATAAACCGGGTATAATGAATGCCAACCTGGGAATGTACCGAATACAGTTGAATGGAAATGAGTACAAATTGAATGAGGAAATAGGATTGCATTATCAAATTCATAGGGGAATTGGTGTACACCAGGCTAAGGCTAACGCTAAAGGGCAACCGCTTAAAGTGAGCATATTTGTTGGAGGGCCGCCATCGCATACAGTTGCTGCAGTGATGCCCTTGCCGGAAGGTATTAGTGAAATGACTTTTGCCGGAATTTTAGGAGACAGACGATTTCGCTATTCTTATGTAGATGGCTATGCCATTAGTACCGATGCCGATTTTGTAATTACGGGAGAGGTTTACCCCGGAGAAACAAGGCCCGAAGGGCCATTTGGAGACCATTTGGGTTACTATAGTTTAGCGCACAATTTTCCGGTGATGCGTGTGCATAAAGTGTATGCTCGCAGTAATGCTATTTGGCCTTTTACTGTTGTAGGCCGACCACCACAGGAAGATACCAGCTTTGGCCAACTAATACATGAAATTACCGGTGCGGCTATTCCCCAAGAGATTCCGGGATTGAAAGAAGTGCATGCCGTGGATGCAGCAGGCGTGCACCCATTACTGTTAGCAATAGGTAGTGAGCGATATACACCTTATGCAGAAACAAAACAACCTGCAGAATTGTTAACTATTGCCAATCATATATTGGGAACTGGCCAACTGAGTTTGGCAAAATTTTTATTTATAACTGCAGATGACAGCAACATGCTCACAACGCATAACATTGAAGCATATCTGCAATTTCTACTGGAGCGTATTGATTTTACAAGAGATATTCATTTTTATACTAATAGCACTATAGATACACTAGATTACTCAGGCACAGGCCTTAATACAGGAAGCAAAGTACTGTTTGCTGCTTATGGCAATCCATTGCGAAAACTTGCAACAGAAGTGCCTGCATTGCTAAAAGAATTACGAGGTTTTGAAAATGCGCAATTAATAATACCGGGTGTGGTAGCGCTACAAACAACTGCATTTAGTACTTATGAAACAGCGGCAAATAAGATGAAAGTGTTGGATGAGCAACTTAAAAACTTGGGCGGATTAGAACAAATAGCAATGATTATTGTTGCAGATGATGCCAGATTTTTAGCAGAAAAATTGAACAATTTTTTATGGGTAGCATTTACAAGATGTAATCCCAGTCATGACATTTATGGGGTGGATTGTTTTGTGAAACACAAGCACTGGGGTTGTAACGGGCCTGTGATATTAGATGCAAGAGAGAAGCCGCATCATGCACCGAGATTAGAAAAAGATGCAGCAACAGAAAAATCTATTGACAGATTATTTAACAAAGGCGGTAGTTTGTATGGAATATTAAAGTGAGCCAGCCAGCAAATAATTCACTGGCTGACTCATAAAATTTAATCAATCTGTACTTTTACTTTAGGATTGTTGGTTCTTGCAGGTTCAGGCTTTGCTGCTGGCAGATTTAGTTGTTTCCTCTTTAAATCTAAATTAAGTTCCATTTCTTTTAGTTGAAACTCTCTTACTTTATCACTGTAAGCTTTGTCTTCTTTTTCTTTAATGGGGTCGTAAATTATATACTGGCCTTTTAAAGAAAAATAAACCTGTACCATTGGTTCATATACTACTGGGTTTATTACTTTATCAAATTGTTTGTCACTTACTTTTTCGTAATAAATTGTTTTTTGTTTATCAGCATAGTTGTATTGAACTGTGGGTGCTGGCTTGTCTTTTCGATAGCTTGCCAGTTGGTAAGGTGCGGTACCAGTTTTATAGGCAGTATATTGAGCATATCTTTCCATTGGAAAAGCGGATCCCTGTTTTTCGCCTACATTGGTAAATCGGGTAAAAATGCCTGCTTGTTCCAACACTTTTTTCTTTTCCATTAAAATTGCCAGCGCTTCGCCTCTTAGTTGTTGTAAAATGGCATCTTTGTTATCTACATTGTAGTCAACTTTTACCAAATCATACACTTCTGCCTTGGCAGCTACACTAATAATATCGTTAATTTGATTTTGTTCTCTAAAAGTAATGTGAATATTCTTTTTAATTTCAAAACCAGTAGGCACTTCATTGTATGTTTTGCTTAGCTTTTTTTCAGTAAGTTCCATCTCATAAGTGGGCACCATACTTACTGGGTCGGCAAAAACATATTGTGCTCCATTATTGTTTTGATTAAGTATGGCTTTAAATAGCTCTACTCTCAATTTCATGGCTGTCTCTGCTTCTTCTACCGTTTTGCCTACTTGTGTTAAACTGAAAATTGCTGTAAATGAAGTTGCCTTTACATTCAGCATTACATTCGCTTCCAACAAGGAAGAAAAACTGCTGCTGTAAGAGTTAATGTTGAGGTCAACAGGGTTAGGATTGTAGCCTGGATTGTTGTAATTGATATTGCCTGATGCGGTTACAGCATTACCTGCAATTTGTGCATGGCTGTAAAAAGAAATTGTTGCAAATAAAATTGGTACTAATAATTTTTTCATAATTCTTTTTTCTATCTGTACAACCTAACGATAACTTCGTTCAAGAAAAATGAAAATATTTTAATAAAAAATCCCGCAATTGCGGGATTGTATTTTTTAATCTGCTTCCGAAATAAAATTGAGTAAATCAGGGTTGGAAGCAACAGTTGTTTGTACTGCATAAACATTTCGCAGGCTGCTATCTGTAATACTATATAAGGGAGATTTCTTTATATCTCTTTTTTTCTTTTGAGTAGATTGTACCATTTGGGCTGCAGAATCTATGCGATTGTTATTAGGTATGGAAGCTGTATCTATATTTTGTTGTATTACCATATTGTCTTTCTTTAAAATACTATCTTTTTTCTCGGAGTTATCAGTACTCTTTACAAAATCACTTGTATTATCTTTCTTTAAAAAAAATAGGCTTACACTTACAACAATAGCTATTACAGCCGCTGCAGCATACAGGTATCTTTTTGTATTTATCTTTCTGGCAGGCAATTCCTTTACAATTTGATGATAGATACCATTGCTTATTGCGGGAACTTCTTTTGTTTCTTCAGTAGCAACCAACAGCATTTTTTTTAATAAGTTAAATGCAGCTTCGGAATCGGCCAATTCTGCCAATTGAGTTTTTTCTTCATCGCTCAATTGTTGCCATTCTTTTTTTATAATTATCTCGTCGGGTTGTAACATGCTTATGGATAAATTGTTAAGGTTTCAAAATCTTTTAATTTTTCTTTCATCTCTTTCAGCAAATAAAATATCCTCGATTTTATAGTTCCTTCATTAATGTTCATAATGCTGCTTATCTCTGGTACAGATAAGTTTTCCTGAAAGCGAAGTATATACAAAGTTTTTTTCTCCTCCGGCAATTCGTTGGTGCACTGGTAAACAGCTTCTTTAAATTTTTTCAAATCCGGATTTAACATAACTGATAATGGTTCTTTATGTACCTGTTGCATATGTGTTTTACGCAGTTCTTGCTTACGATATTCATTTTTACACATATTATGAGCAATACTATATAACCAGGTGGACAACTGCCTCCCTTCTATAAATATGTCAACATTTTTTATCAACTTTATAAAAAGGTCTTGTGTAAAATCCTCGGCTAGTTCTTTATTTTTCCACAACATCCGAAAAAAATAGCTAAACATTTTTTGCCCATACCTTTTGTAAAGTTCATCAAATGCCATGCGATGCCCACTTTTTAACAGGGGCATTAGTTCTTCATCGCTGTAGTGCTGGTATAATGTAGTGCTTGCCGCCATTCTATTCTTCTATCGCTTTTTCTATAGTAGTAGTACTTCTGGTTAACTCTCCCAGCTTTTGCAAATAATTTTTCCACTTTTCCATATCGGCAAGTTTATTGGCTTTACAGTATTTATACATCAATATAAACGAGGGTATGTAGTTTTTGTAAAAAGGAAGCTCCTCTTCTGTAAGTGTATCTGCTGTTAACATTTTTTTTAAGGAAAACTCATCTAACCTTTTTTGTAATTCTTCGATACTGGTTTGGGTAGATAGTGCTATCAATAAACCACTATATCCTGCATTGGGATAGTTTTTTATAATTTCTTTTCCGGCAGAAAGACAGATGTAGGCATTACTTAAATCTGATACGCTTTCATCATAATACTTTAATTCCACATCGGGCCTAATGCCATATACCTGTTGCAGTACGGCCATTGGAGCAAGGTCTGTTAAACCTTTGCCATAAATTTTTGCATTCAAATCTGCACTCATCAAAGCATTGTAGTGGTATTCGTATAATAATGGGGAAAGCGGTGAAACATTATTGAATGCAATTGCATATTGTTTTAGTAAATCCTTTTTGTTGTTGATAATTGCGTAGTGTATGGCATAAGGGTAAACCATTGCTTTATTATCACTATTATCAATTGCGTATTTTATTGCAGTAAAATCCTTTTTTTCTGAGGCAATAAACTGCATCAGCGAAAACTGCCAGCTTTGGGCAATGTATTGCTGCGATGATTGAAGGGTTTGCCGTAATAGCTGTTTCTCTTCTTTACTTTTATTTAACCATAAATAGAATTGTAACCAGGCATCTGCATCTGCTGGCTGCTTATTTAAAAGTTGATAGTAGTTATTATTAGTAATGGATGATTTTGTAATTGCCAGTATAGCCTTACTTTGTGGCTGGATTACGCTTGTAGGGTTTGCACTTTGCCCGGAAGATAGGGTTGAAATTGCTAATAAAAGCAGGTTGATTATCCATTTCATACAGTTCAGTACACTTGGTTTTACATTTCGTTCAACAGAAATGAAAATATTTTTAAAGAGATGCCAAAACTATCACAATAACACAAACTTGCATATAAAAGGACTATTTTAGTGCTTCAATTAGCACTATGAAATTATTTTTTGCCTTTATTTTATTGTTTAGCCTACAATCCTGCCAAAGCCAGCCAAAATTAAAATTGCCCGCCAATAAAGATGACAACAGTCTGCTGTGGGAAATTTCGGGCAATGGTTTGAAAAAATCAAGCTACCTGTTTGGTACATTTCACATGATGTGCAAGGATGATATTAATTTCAGTAAAAATCTTTTGGATGCATTGCATAGTGCCGATGATGTATATTTTGAAATGGATTTAGATGATCCTGCCAATACTTTAGGTGCATTAATGTTTATGAACATGAAGGATGGTAAAACTTTAAAAGATCTTATTACCGCTGAGGAGTTTACAAAGCTTGATAAATATTTTTCCGATTCTTTACGTACCTCATTAAAAACTTTTCAAAAAATGAAGCCTTCCATGCTGGAAGCTTTTCTTTACCCCAAAATGATGCCATGTAAATACTTAAGTGGCGTAGAGCAAGAGTTAATGAAAGTTGCGAAAAAAGACAAGAAAGAAATAAAAGGATTTGAAACCATACAATTTCAAGCTTCAGTATTTGATAGTATCCCATACGATTTGCAGGCAAAAAGTTTATTAAAAACAATTGATAGTATTCATCAGTACCGTTTGTATTTTGATACTATGCTGAATGTTTACAAGTCGCAAAAAATTGATAAGATTGAGGCGATGTTTAACCAGCCAGAGTTTGGCTTGCAAGAGGGAATGGAATTTTTGCTTGATCGCCGCAACGAAAACTGGGTAAGTCAGTTAAAAGCTATTTTACCAAAAGAAAATATTTTTATGGCAGTAGGAGCTGGGCACTTGGTGGGTAAAAAGGGATTGATAGCACTATTGAGAAAAGAAGGCTATACCGTAAGGCCGATTCAAAATAAAAATTATTGATTATTTGATGATAACTTCTTTAATTATTTTTTCGCCCATCGCTTCATTTACCCTGCTGATGATGGTTTCCTTTTGATAGAGCAGTTCATTTTTTAATGGAGCTACGCTGGTGTGAATAAAGAGGGTTGTGCCAACAATTTCAATTTTGTCGGTGTATTTGGCAACAGTTTTGCCCATCATTTTTTCCCAAACCTCCTCAATTTGCAAAGCCTGTACATAAGTTTTAAGCTTACTGTTTTTTAAAAACTGTTGCATTGCTTCCTGTAAACTCATTTCTCCCATTCAGCAAAAGTACATTTTAGGGCTTATAGTGCTAGTAAATAGTTTATGGCCATTAATAAATCACCCATTTACCAACTCAATAATATCTCCATCTACCTCCAACGCCTTAAATGCCTTTTCCAACCTTTCCCTATGTGTGTCTGTAATAAAAACCTGCCCTTCGTTTTGGTTACAAACCCAATACAACAGATTTTTCATGCGGTTATCATCCAGTTTTTCAAATAAATCATCCAATAAAAGAAGCGGGGCAAAGCCTTTGGCAAGGCGCATTACTTCGTATTCTGCCAGTTTAATGGCAAATAGTAAACTTTTGCGCTGCCCTTGCGATGCAATAGATTTAAAAAGTTGTCCATTCAATTCAAACTGTAAATCATCTTTATGAATACCGGCATTGGTACGTTGAAGGTATCTGTCTTTTTCCCTATTTTGTAGCAGCAATTCTGTAAAAGAATTTTTAAACAGTTTACTATCGTAGTTGATGTTAATTACTTCATCATTCTCCGCAATCTGTTTATAAAATTGCTGTACAAGAGGGATGAGCTTCGCCGTAAACTCTTTTCTTTTTCCAAAAACATAATTACCGGGCTGTATTAATTGTTCATCTAGTATCTGAAGCAAGGCTTCATCTAGCTGAGCTTTTTCTGCAAACTGTTTTAAAAGGCTGTTTCGTTGCTGTAATACTTTGTTGTAAATCATTAATTGTTGCAGGTATTCTGCATCCAATTGGCAAATAATTGCGTCAATTAATTTTCTTCTTTCCTCACTACCACCGGTTATTATCTCAATATCATCAGGGGCTATCATTACAGTTGGCAAAAGGCCAATATGCTTTGATAATTTTTCATATTGCACCTCATTTAGGTAAAATTCTTTTTTTCCGCTGCCCCGGTTTATGCAAACAACATTTAGCGGTTGTTCCTCTTTTTTAAAGCTACTCTCTAGTCTAAAGCCCTCCATCCCAAAATGAACATTTAACTGGTCGCTAGTTGTAAAATAACTTTTTGTAAAACAACAATAATAGATGGCATCCAGTAAGTTGGTTTTTCCTTTTCCATTCAATCCGCAAATACCGGTTACCCTTGAATTGAACTCAAAGCTTTCAAATTGATAATTTTTAAAATGTGTAAGTGAGATTTTAGAAAGCCAAAGCATATTGCAAGATACTGGAAAACACCTAGTGGGAAGGTCAAACCAGTGCCACTTTACCGTTTGTTTATCAACAACTTGCCGTGAAGGGTGGAAAACCCTTTAATCCTTTGAAACATTTGGAATATTTACCCCTCATTTCCCTATATTTGCACCCTAAAATTTTACGCCTTGGCTACTAAATTTTCAAAGGAAACCTATTTATACTGGTACGAATTAATGCTTTTATTGCGTCGTTTTGAAGAAAAAACAGGCCAGTTGTATGGAATGCAAAAAATTAGAGGTTTCTGTCATTTGTATATTGGCCAGGAAGCTGTAGCAGCAGGTTGTATGACTGCTACCAACCCCGATGATAAATTTATTACAGCATACAGAGATCATGCTCTAGCAATTGCTAAAGGGGTTTCTGCAAAATCGTGCATGGCAGAAATGTATGGTAAAGCCACAGGTTGTAGTAAGGGCAAAGGTGGAAGCATGCACTTTTTTGGTGTAAAAGAAAACTTTTTTGGTGGTCACGGGATTGTGGGCGCACAAATTGGTACTGGGGCAGGAATAGCATTTGCAGAAAAATATAAAGGAACGCAAAACGTAGTGTTGTGTTTTTTTGGCGATGGTGCTGCACGACAAGGTATGCTGCATGAAACATTTAACATGGCTATGCTGTGGGAACTGCCGGTTATTTTTATTTGCGAAAATAATGGATATGCAATGGGTACATCTGTTGCACGTACCAGTAAAACATTGGATATTTATAAAATGGCCGATGCATACGAAATGCCTGCTGATAGTGTGGATGGTATGAGCCCCGAAGATGTGCATAATGCTGTATTAAGAGCTGTAAACCGTGCAAGAGAAAAAGGTGGCCCAACTTTATTGGAGATAAAAACGTATCGCTATAAAGGTCACAGCATGAGTGATCCACAAAAGTACCGCACAAAAGAAGAGTTGGAAGAATACAAACAAAAAGACCCAATAGAACATGTGCTTACGGTATTAAAAACTGAGTATAAAGTTTCTGACGAAGATATTGAGGCCATTACTGACAGGGTGAAAGCTGAAGTAGAGGAAGCTGTAAAATTTGCAGAAGAAAGCCCATGGCCTGCAGAAGATGAATTGCTGAAAGATGTTTACGTACAAGAAGATTATCCTTTTATTGTAGATTAAAAAATATAAAACCAACAACTAACAAAATCAATTTTTAAAAAGTCAATAAAAATGGCAGAGAAGAAAGCAGCAACTGTAGAGGTGGTTGAAACCAACACAACTGTTGATCAAGCAAAAAATGTTTGGGATAAATACAGCAAACCAATCTTGTATATTGTAGGGGCAGTTGCAGTAATTACTGTAGCATGGTATGCATATAAAAACTATGTTGTAGAGCCTAAAAAAGTAGAAGCAAATGAAGCACTATTTGCTGCAGAAGATCTTTTTTCTAAAATGGCAACTACCGGATTCAACAAAGATTCTATCAACATAGTAATGAATGGTGGCGAAATTGACGGCAAAAAAGTTACCGGTGCTTTAAAGGTAATAAGCAATTATGGTAGTACGCCGGCAGGTGACAGGGCAGAATATATTGCTGGTGCATGTTACTTACATTTAAAAGAATTTGATAAAGCCATAAAATACCTAGAGGCTTTTGATGGCAATGGTGCAACGCAGGTACAAAGCAAAGCTTATATTATGCTGGGCCATGCTTATGCAGAAAAGAAAAAAACCTCCGAAGCATTAAGTAGCTACAAAAAGGGAGCCAGTGTTAATGAAAAAGATGAATTTTTTGCGCCTGATGCTTTGCTGATTGCAGCGGCGTATGCAGCTTCTATCAATGATAATAAAGAGGCAATTAGTTTGTATGAAAAAGTAAAAGAAAAGTATCCTTCAAATGCTGCTGTAACCAGCGGCGATGTTGACAAAAATTTGGCTAGATTGGGTGTTCTTAACTAATTGGAAAATGATAATAGAATAAATGGCATTCAGCACATCTCAAATATTTGATACATCAGGCATCCGTTTAAAAAAGGATGCCTGTGTTGTAATTGTAAGTACCGACTGGAATCGGCACATAGTAAGCAAACTTGAAGAAGGCTGTATAAAGCTGTTGAAAGAAAACAATATTGCTTACAAGCATATCATTGTTCCGGGTGCTGTTGAAATTCCATTTGCTATTAAAGATTTTTGGACAAAATCGGCGGCCAAAAATGTGCAGCCCGATGGTTTTATTGCACTAGGATGTGTAATAAGAGGCGATACACCCCATTTTGATTATGTGTGCAATTCAGTTACAGATGGTATTACCCACTTGAATGTAAATTTACCCGTGCCAACCATTTTCGGAATTCTTACCGTAAATACACAAGAGCAGGCAGAAGAGCGAATAGGCGGTAAGCATGGCCATAAGGGTGAAGAAGCCGCAGCTACTGCTATTAAAATGATTGCATTGTCGCAGTCGTTTACTAACGATTAACTTAATAAGTACATGAGAGTTCAGCTTTTTATTCCATGCTTTGTTGACCAGTTGTATCCACAAACGGCATTCAATATGGTAAAGGTATTGGAGAAAGCAAGCTGCGATGTTGTGTACAATACTAACCAAACCTGCTGCGGCCAACCGGCTTTTAATGCAGGATTTGTAGATGATTGTAGAGTTGTTGCTAACAAATTTTTAAAAGATTTTGACAATACAGATTATATTGTATCACCTAGTGCAAGTTGTACCGGGTTTGTAAGAAACTACTATCCCAAAATTTTCGAAAACAGTTCCAAACACAATCATGCAAAAGACACAGGCAACCGCATGTATGAGTTTACAGAGTTTTTAACCGATGTTTTAAAAATTGAAAATTTTGGTGCCAGCCTTCATGTTAAAGCTACCTACCACGATAGTTGCGCAGCTTTACGAGAATGTAAAATAAAGCAAGGGCCTAGAAACTTATTGAGTTATGTAAAAGGATTGGATTTGGTGGAAATGCAGGATAATGAAACCTGCTGCGGCTTTGGCGGTACTTTTTCGGTAAAATTTGATGCCATATCAACTGCCATGGCCGATCAAAAAATAAACAATGCGCTGGCAACCGGAGCTTCAGCAATTATATCCACTGATTTAAGTTGCCTAATGCAATTAGATGGCGTAATTAAGAACAAAAAAGCAGCTTTGCAAACCTTGCATATAGCTGATGTGTTAGCAAGTGGCTGGGAGTAGCACTTTACAAACCGATTACTTTTACTAAGCATTTTTTCATTCTTATCTTGTTACTTTAATATTTTACATTGCGTTAAATGTAGTTGAATTGCTAACTATTTTAATAAAATTTGCTTTATGGATATCAGCCTTAATAAGTTTATTAGTGATAGCGGCTTTTGCAGTAGGAGAGAAGCAGATAGATATATTGAAGAATGTCGTATAACCATTAATGATAAAGACGCTCATAAGGGCAACCGAGTTAAGGAAGGAGATATTGTAAAAATTGATGGGGAAAGAATTGGCAAGAAAAAAGTTGCACCAGTTTACCTTGCATTAAATAAACCAAAGGGAATAACCTGCACTACCGATACCAAAGACAAAACCAATATTGTTGATTTTGTAAATTATAAAAGCCGCATCTTTCCCATTGGCCGCTTAGATAAATTAAGTGAAGGCCTTATTTTTTTAACCAATGATGGTGATATCGTAAATAAAATTTTGCGTGCTGGCAATGGCCATGAAAAAGAATACTTGGTTACAGTAGATCGCCCTATTGACCTGGACTTTATCAATAAAATGCGCAATGGGGTGCGTATATTGGGCACTGTTACACAAAAATGTTTTGTTAAACAAGAAGGAGCAAATCGTTTCAGAATTATTCTTACGCAAGGGCTCAACAGACAGATTAGAAGGATGTGTGAAACGTTGGGTTTTAAAGTAACTTCCCTAAAAAGAGTGCGGATTATGAATATTACCGTAAGTGGTATTGCCCCGGGCAAGTGGCGTTATTTTTCCCAACAAGAAATTACCTCCATCAATGAAATGATTAAACACAGTAGTAAAACTGCTGATGTAGAAGGAATGGGCGAATAGAGCTTTCCAGGATATTTTAATTTTAGCCAAAAAAGAATAATATGAGTACAACAGATGAAAATATTTTTTTGGATGAAGAGCAATATGAAACTCGTTTAAAGCAGATAGTACAGCGATCAATAGAGCAAGAAAAATCTATAATGGATAATTTGCACAATGTTGATTGCACTATTCCAACTTTTGGGCAAAAAATAGCCGATAAAGTTGCATCGTTTGGCGGAAGCTGGACCTTTATTATTATCTTCTGTATTATATTGGTTTGTTGGATTAGCTTTAATATTCTGGCATTACAAAAATGGCATTTCGATCCTTATCCATTTATTTTAATGAACCTGATATTGTCATGCCTAGCGGCTTTACAAGCTCCTATAATTATGATGAGCCAAAATAGGCAGGGAGAAAAAGACCGGAAGCAAAATGAAAATGACTATATGGTGAATTTAAAAGCAGAAATGCAGATAAGAAGCTTACACGAAAAAATAGATGTACTTGAAGCAGAACAGATAAAAAAATTATTTGAAACACAAGCAAAGCAATTGGAATTGCTAAACAGTTTAACTAAAAAAGTAGATGAATTGCTGGCAAAACCGTAATTTGATAATAACGGTAATATTTTGTGAATGAATATATTGCAAAGTATTACCAATAGTATTTCATTTATAATACATTTGCAACAACCCGATTTTTCAATCCAAAACCGCTAATATGGAATTTTTTGCAGATATGGAGCCGTTGCTTAGGGCTTTTTGGTTTATTGCATTGCCAGCTAGTCTTATCTTTTTGGTGCAAACCATTATGACATTTACCGGCACAGATGCACATGATGGTATTGATGCAGATTTTAGTGGTGACTTAGCACATGTCGATGCACCCTTTCAATTATTTTCGCTTCGTAATTTGATTAACTTTTTATTGGGTTTTGGTTGGGCTGGTATTTCATTTTACAATAGTATTGAAAATAAAACTTTACTTGTAACACTAAGTGCTTTAGTGGGTGTAGCTTTTGTAGCAGTATTTTTTCTTATTATCCGCCAAATTCAAAAATTTGGAGAAGACAATTCTTTTAATATTGAATATACACTAAATCAAACAGGCTCTGTTTATATCCCAATTCCCGAAAACAAAATGGGTGTAGGTAAAATACAGGTAAGCGTAAGAGGTAGTGTACATGAAATAAGTGCCGTAACCAATAATGAACGGTTGGGTACAGGTACACTTGTAAAAGTGATTAATATAGAATCTAACAACCTGGTATTGGTTGAAAAATTATAAACCTTTAAAAACCTATTAAACTATGCTTTCTCCGCTTATGATTATTGTTGTGGCTGTGGTGGTTTTGTTTGTAACGGTTACTGCGTTGATATCCCGTTACAAAAGATGTCCTTCTGATAAAATATTGGTTATTTATGGTAAAACCGGGGGAGCTTCTGCCAAATGTGTACACGGCGGCGGTGCCTTTATTTGGCCGGTAATACAAGACTATGCTTACCTGGATTTGAAACCTATTAGCATTGAAGCCAATCTTACCAATGCATTGAGCCGGCAAAATATTCGTGTGGATGTGCCTTGCCGATTTACTATTGCTATTTCTACGGACCCGGAAAGTATGAACAATGCAGCAGAACGTTTGCTAGGCTTAAGCCCTGAACAAATACAGGAATTGTCGAAAGATATTTTGTTTGGCCAGTTGCGCTTGGTAATTGCAACCATGACTATTGAAGAAATTAATAGCGACAGAGATAAATTTTTGGATAATATTTCTAAAAACGTTGATACAGAATTGAAAAAGATTGGTTTAAAACTAATCAACGTAAACGTTACGGATATACGAGATGAAAGTGGATATATAGAAGCTTTGGGTAAGGAAGCTGCTGCAAAAGCAATCAACGAAGCTATTATTAGCGTAGCAGAACAAACCAAAATTGGTGAAACCGGTAAAGCACTTGCAGATAGAGAAAGAGAAACACAAATTGCAGAAACGCATAGAGATAGGGACGTAAAAATTGCTATTACCCAAAAAGATAGAGAAGTAAGCATTGCGGTAGCTGGTAAAGACGAGTCAATTGGTAGAGCAGAAGCAGAAAGAGATACCAGGATTAAAACTTCGGAAGCTAACTCGGTTGCCGTAAAAGGAGAGAATGAGGCAAAAATTACGATTGCCAACTCTGATGCTGCAAGAAGAGAAAAAGAGGCTGAAGCATTAAGAGTAGCTGTTACAGCCGAAAAAGTACAGCAAGCAAAAGCCTTGGAAGAGTCTTATGTGGCGGAGCAAAAAGCCGAACATGCCCGTAGTGAAAGAGAAAGAGCAACTCAGGTAGCAAATATTGTAGTGCCTGCAGAAATAGCCAAGCAAAAAGCAATTATTGAAGCACAAGCAGCCGCAGAAACCATTCGTGAAAATGCAAAAGGTGAAGCAGATGCCATTTATGCAAAAATGGAGGCTGAGGCAAAGGGCTTATTTGAAATATTAACCAAGCAAGCACAGGGTTACAAAGACGTGGTTACTGCAGCAGGCGGCGACCCTACAAAGGCATTCCAACTGTTGTTGATTGAGAAATTACCGGAGTTGGTTAAAACCCAGGTAGAAGCGGTTAAAAATCTTAAAATTGATAAGATTACTGTGTGGGATAGCGGCAACAATCCAGAGGGAAATACCAGTACTGCTAATTTTGTTTCGGGAATGATGAAAACTGTGCCACCATTAAACGATTTGTTTAATATGGCTGGCTTAAATTTGCCCACTTATTTAAAAGGTGCTGATGAAACAACAGTACCCAACGAGAAAAAAGATAAGGAGTAATATTTAATGGGCATTGTTAACAAAATACTTTATAAGTCTCTTAGTCAAAAGAATTATTTAAAATTTCTCAACAGTTCGTTTTTGTTTTTATACAAAAGTGGGCTGTTGAAAAATAATCCCAAATACCAATATCATTATTTTGCTAAAAACTTAGTAAGTAATGGAGATACGGTTATTGATTTGGGAGCCAACCTGGGTTATTATTCCAATTTATTGCAAGAGTGGATCGGTGCTTATGGCAGGCTATATTCTGTAGAGCCAGTAATTCCGTTCAACGAAATTTTGCAATGGCGGCTAAAGGGGAAAAAACAGGTAACTATTTTGCCTTATGCTTTAGGTACCGAAGAAAAGGAAATCACCTTGGTAATTCCTAAAAATCTAAGCTACCTTTCTACCGGCTTGCCAAATGTATATGATAGCAGCACTCATGGCAATATTGAAGAATATGGTTTTAAGTTTAATGCCCAAATGAAGAAGGGGAGCGAATTGTTTAAGGACTTGAATAGGCTTGACTTTGTAAAATGCGATATTGAAGGATACGAAGAATATGTGTTTCCGGAAATGAAACCTGTATTTGAAAAACACAAACCTATTATACAGGTAGAAACCTGGGGTACACATAAAAAAGTAGTAGAAGATTTTTTACTTGATTTGGGTTATACACAATTCTATTTAAACGATGGCTATTTAAAGACTGCAGCAAATGGGCATCCTGAAACGGTGGTAGATTTTATTTTTGTACATCCACAAAATCAAAAATCTATTTTAAAAGTTCAAAATTTTATATCTTCTTAAAATAATCAACAGTTTACACTCCATACTTTCTTTTAATATCCCTGTCATTCTCCCTCTGCTTTATGGTTTCCCTTTTATCGTAATTCTTTTTACCTTTTCCTAAACCAATATTTATTTTAGCAAGCCCTTTTTCATTAATGAATATTTTTAGGGGAATAATACTATATCCTTTTTCCTTGCTTTTAGCTTCCAGTTTTTTTAATTCCTTTTTATTGAGTAAAAGTTTCCTTTCCTGCATGGGTTCATGGTTGGTATAAGTACCAAACGCATACTCTGATATGTGTAAGCTTTTTATAAATAACTCTCCTCTACTAAAATAACAATAACTATCATTAAAACTGGCTTTACCTGTTCGCAACGATTTTATTTCAGTTCCTTGTAGAACAATGCCTGCAGTATAAGTTTGCTCAAAAAAATATTCGTGGTATGCCTTGCGGTTACTAAGTTCCATTACTCCAAAGATAAACAGGATTTACGAGCATTTTTTTTATTACCCAAATTTTGACAACAACAAAAAAATCTCACCAATGGGTAGGCCACAAAAGTGAGTCCCGAATATTGGGAATATTGGAATATTAATACTCAAAGATGATGCAATGAAAAACAGACACCAGTAAACAAAGAAAAATCGCCCCGGAGAGTCGAGGCGATTAAATATTAATGTGTAAGTTATATATGTTAAGAACCGCAAGTAATACAACCATCCTGCATGGTACAAACCGGGCCGTCAGCCTGTGTGGCCTCAACATCAGAACTAGTTTGTGTACCTGGCATATCTTTTCCTGAATTTACAGGAGTAATATCAATAGCGGCTTGCTTTTCCACGGTAAACTGTATTGCTTGTGATGCAGCCTGCGTACGCAAGTAATACATCCCTGTTTTCAGGCCCTTTTTCCATGCATAAAAGTGCATAGAAGTGAGCTTGGATGTTGTTGGATTTTCCACAAACAAATTCAATGATTGAGACTGGCAGATATATGCTCCACGATCTGCGGCCATATCAATTAAGTTGCGCTGTTTAATTTCCCAAACTGTTTTATATAATTCTTTAATATCGGCAGGTATTTCGTCTATATTTTGAACTGACCCATTGGCTGCAATAATTTTATTCTTCATATTATTGTTCCACAAGCCAAGGCTCACCAAGTCCTTAAGTAAGTGCTTGTTTACAATAATAAACTCACCACTCAATACTCTACGAGTGTAAATATTGCTGGTGTATGGTTCAAAACACTCGTTGTTGCCAAATATCTGCGACGTAGAAGCGGTTGGCATTGGGGCTACCAGCAATGAGTTGCGAACACCATATTGCTTCACTTCTGCTTTCAATGTATCCCAATCCCAACGGTCGGTTGGCGTTACATTCCACATATCAAACTGGAAAATACCTTTTGAAACAGGCGAACCGGCAAATGTTTCGTAAGCACCTTGCTCTTTTGCAAGATCTTTACTTGCCGTCATTGCAGCAAAATAAATGGTTTCAAAAATATTTTGATTCAACATTTTTGCAAGGTCGCTTTCAAAAGGAAGGCGAAGCATAATGAATGCATCGGCTAAGCCCTGCACACCCAAACCAATAGGGCGGTGACGCATATTGCTGTTTTTTGCTTCTTCTACAGGATAATAATTGTAATCAATTATCTTATTAAGATTTTTGGTAACCTCGTAAGTTACTTCGTATAATTTTTCATGATCAAATTTTCCATTAATCACAAATTTTGGCAATGCCAGCGATGCCAGATTACAAACTGCCACCTCATCAGGGCTGGTGTATTCAATAATTTCTGTACAAAGGTTACTGCTTTTGATAGTCCCCAAATTTTGTTGGTTACTTTTGCTATTGGCAGCATCTTTATGTAAGATATAAGGCGTGCCGGTTTCTATTTGCGAATCGATGATTGCAAACCAAAGATCCTGTGCTTTTATTGTTTTTCTTGCACGCCCTTCGGTTTCGTATTGAGTATATAATTTTTCAAATTCTTTACCAAAGCAATCTGCCAATCCGGGAGCTTCATTCGGGCAGAATAGGCTCCAGGTGCTATTGTCTTCCACTCGTTGCATAAACAGGTCGTTCATCCAAAGTGCATAAAACAAATCCCTTGCACGCAATTCTTCCTTACCATGATTTTTTCTTAAATCAAGAAATTCGAAAATATCGGCATGCCATGGTTCTAAATAAATTGCAAAGGCACCCTTGCGCTTTCCGCCACCTTGATCTACATAACGGGCTGTATCGTTAAATACACGCAGCATTGGAATAATACCGTTGCTTGTGCCATTGGTACCGCCAATATAGCTGCCCGTTGCACGAATATTGTGAATTGATAGACCTATACCGCCAGCACTTTGAGATATTTTAGCTGTTTGCTTTAATGTATCATAAATACCCTCAATGCTATCATCTTTCATGGTAAGCAAAAAGCATGAACTCATTTGAGGTTTTGGAGTACCGGCGTTAAATAGAGTAGGAGTAGCATGTGTAAACCATTTTTCACTCATTAAGTGATAGGTTTTAATAGCCGCTTCAATATCAGTTTTGTGAATGCCTACAGCTACACGCATATACATATGCTGAGGACGTTCAGCAATTTTACCATTTAATTTTAACAGGTATGATTTTTCTAAAGTTTTAAACCCAAAAAAATCAAAACCAAAGTCTCTGTCGTAAATTATAGTACTATCCAGTAATTCTGCATTTTCCTCAATGATAGCTATAATATCATCTGCCAACAGGGGCATATGTTTACCTGTTTTTGGATCTATATAATCGTACAAAGCTCTCATTGTTTTTGAGAAAGACTTTGTAGTATTCTTATGCAAATTGCTTACAGCAATCCTCGATGCTAAAATTGCATAATCAGGGTGGGTAATAGTTAAAGACGCCGCAGTTTCAGCCGCTAGGTTGTCAAGTTCTGTTGTAGGAACACCAGCATAAATTCCTTCAATGGTTTTTTTAGCTACATCAATAATGTTCACCATAGGACTCAGGCTATAAGATAATTTTTCGAGCCTCGCCGTTACTTTGTCAAACTTTACGGATTCCTGCTTTCCGTTTCTTTTAATTACGTACATAGTAAGATAGTATTTAGGTGGTTAGTAAGTTGTTGTTAGTTTAATAGTTCGCAGTAATGAATAATTTTCATAAACCATGAACTATTTGTTGATTAAAAATCTTCTTCCAGCGAAAAATTTTGTGAATCCTTGCTGCCCAGCACTCCGGCTTTTTGATAATCGCCCACTCGCTTTTCAAAGAAATTGGTTTTGCCTTGTAAGGATATCATTTCCATAAAATCGAAAGGGTTAGTTGCATTGTAAATTTTGCTGTATCCCAGTTCCATTAACCAGCGGTCTGCCACAAACTCAATGTATTGCTGCATCAATGCAGCATTCATTCCAATTAATGATACAGGCAGTGCATCTGTAATAAACTCTTTTTCAATTACAACGGCATCTCTAATAATGCCATGTACCAGCTCTTCTGATAACTTGTTTTGCAACATACTGTATAGCAGGCAGGCAAATTCACAGTGCATTCCTTCATCACGGCTTATCAATTCATTGCTGAAGGTTAAACCCGGCATGAGGCCTCTCTTTTTCAACCAAAAAATAGAACAGAAGCTGCCACTAAAGAAAATACCTTCTACTGCCGCAAAGGCAACTAGCCTTTCTGCAAATGAGCCATTCTCTATCCAACGCAACGCCCATTCTGCTTTTTTCTTTACGGCAGGAACAGTATCAATTGCATGAAATAAGCGGTCCTTTTCTTTTGGGTCTTTAATGTAGGTATCAATCAATAAAGCATACGTTTCACTATGAATGTTTTCCATCATAATTTGAAAACCGTAAAAACATCTTGCTTCCGGCAATTGTACTTCGCTCATAAAGTTCACCGCCAGGTTTTCGTTTACAATGCCATCGCTTGCTGCAAAAAAAGCGAGCACATGACTAATAAAATGACGTTCGCCATCATTCATGCTTTCCCAGTCTTTTAAATCGGCACTCAAATCAATTTCTTCTGCAGTCCAAAAACTTGCTTCATGTTTTTTGTACTGCTCCCATATTTTAGGATAGTTGATTGGAAGAATAACAAAACGATCCTTATTTTCTTTCAATAAAAGCTCTTCACTGTTTGACATAATCACTTTTTCTTTTAACAACTAAAAAATATCAGCTTCGATTATGAGGAAAAAATGCCTATCTCATAACTTTTGTAAGCTGCGAGTTATTTCGTTTTACAATAATGTAAATGAAAATATGTGGAGTAACCAACCGATTTTAGCAACCATCCACAATAGCAAAATAAGCCCTCAATTTCATTCTGTTAAGAAATTATTATCAACGTTGTGGGGATAACATTTTGATGCTTTTACTGTACTGTATTTGGGCTGATATAGGATATAAAAGTACAGTTGTGACAGTAGTTTCACGGGTTTAAAATTTTTATTTGCCCATCTGAAGGGGGTTTGCAACGGTGGCAGAAAATTACAAAAGCCGCTCACCGGCGGCCTTTGTTTCTTTATAATAAAATAGTTTAATTTCTAAATGCCAACATCACCTGACTTATTTTTTCTTTCAGCTCTTTTCTGTGAACAATAAAATCGAGAAATCCTTTTTCTAACAAAAATTCGCTGCGCTGAAAACCTTCGGGCAAATCCTTTTTAATAGTTTCTTTAATAACCCTTGGGCCCGCAAAGCCAATTAATGCATCGGGTTCTCCGCAAATAATATCTCCCAGCATAGCAAATGAAGCTGTAGTACCTCCAAAAGTAGGGTCGGTACACAATGAGATGAAGGGAATTTTTGCATCGGCCAATTGCTTAAGCTTACCACTGGTTTTAGCCAGTTGCATTAGTGAGAACGCACTCTCCATCATTCGGGCACCGCCACTTTTATTGATAATCATAAATGGAATATTGTGCTCAATGGAATAGTCGCACCCACGGCATATTTTTTCGCCCATTACGCTGCCTAAGCTTCCTCCAATAAATTCAAAATCCATACAAGCCACCACGAGGTCGTATCCATTTACTTTACCATGTGCCACAGTCATGCTATCATGTGCATCACTTTTTTGATAGGTTTCTATCAACCTGTCTTTATAAGGCTTTAAGTCCACAAAACCCAGATAATCTTTTGAACGGATATTTGCAAACAGTTCTGTATATTGATTATTGTCAAACAAAATTTCAAAATATTCTTCGCTACCAATACGGTGGTGATGGTCGCATTTTGGGCATACAAATTTATTTTCGTGCAATTCTGCAACCGTACAGGTGTATTTGCAATTAGGGCATTTTGTCCATAATCCTTCGGGAGCGTCTTTTTTGTCTTTGGTACTTGTGAGAATACCTTTTTTTATACGCTTGAACCAAGATGTACTTGCCTCTTCTGCAGATGATTCTTCACCGGCAAGGTTTGCGTCAAAGTCTTCTTCTTTAATCATTGTTTATCTTTTAACCATCAGCCTTAGGCTGCTAGCCGTAGTTAGAAATACCGGACGATTAATATTTTGCAAAGCTAATTGCGAACCGCTAAAAACCAACTGGTTTCTTAAGCGTTTCTATTAACACAATTCAAATCATCAAAAGCCACTTCAAGGCGTTTGATAAAGCTTTCCTCAGCCTTACGAAGCCATACCCTGGGATCGTAGTATTTTTTATTGGGAGCATCGGGACCTTCGGGATTGCCTAATTGGCCTTGTAAGTAGGCTTCTTTGCTTTTATAATTCTCTAATACACCATCCCAAAATGCCCATTGCAAATCGGTATCAATATTCATTTTAATGGCACCATAGCCAATAGCTTCTCTTATTTGATGCTGAGGCGAGCCACTACCTCCATGGAATACAAAGTAAACCGGCTTTTTTGCTGTTCCTAAGTTTTCTTCAATATACACCTGGCTATTATGCAGAATAACGGGTGTTAATTGAACATTGCCCGATTTATACACTCCATGTACATTGCCAAAGGCTGCCGCCACTGTAAACAATTTACCAACTTTACTTAATTCGGTATATGAATATGCAACATGCTCTGGCTGTGTATATAATTTATCATTTTCAATATCGCTGTTATCTACACCATCTTCTTCGCCACCCGTTACGCCCAACTCTATTTCTATACTCATACCCAGCGGAGCCATACGCTTGTAAAACTCTACCGATGTGGCAATATTTTCTTCTATTGGCTCTTCGCTTAGGTCCAACATATGTGAACTAAACAACGGCTGGCCTTTTTCTTTATAAAACTGTTCTCCGGCATCAATCAACCCACTTACCCATGGCAACCACTTTTTAGCGGCATGGTCGGTATGCAAAACAACAGGCACACCGTAATATTTTGCAACATTATGAATATGCAATGCGCCGGAAACACCACCGGCAATATTTGCCTGCAACTTATCGTTGGGCATTCCTTTGCCAGCAACAAATTGTGCGCCGCCATTGCTAAATTGTATAATAACAGGAGAATTAACTTTTGCTGCCGCCTCCAAAGTAGCATTGATGGAATTGGTACCTATGCAGTTTACTGCCGGTAAAGCAAATTGATTGTCTTTGGCATCATTATATAACGCTTCCAGCTCATCGCCGAATAAAACACCGGCCCTGTATTTACTCATAACTAATTGATTTTTTGTAAAAGTAAGAGAAATTGATTTTAAATAAAAACGAGGTTTTTTAATATTACCCGGGCATTAAAGTTATCCAATATTCAATTGATTGCGAAGGCTATTAAAATAAACCGGAGCCTGTAATAAATGGCTACCATACCAACTAAACATTTCTCCATCTACCAACATAATTTTTGCATCAGGAATTAACTGCTGCAGCCAATCTGCATGGCTTTGTTTAAAAGGGTAGGGCTCGCTACTCAAAAATATTAAATCGGGCTTTTTTAGTTGTAACTCAGGTATGCTCACCTCGGGATACCGGGACATATCAGAAAATATATTTTTAAATCCGGCCTGGAATAGCATATCATTAACAAAGGTATCGCCGCCAATAGTCATCAAAGGATCTTTCCAAATTAGATAGGCTGTTTTAATAAGTGGTTTTTTAAAAGTAGTCAACATTGAAAACTCCTTACGAATTGCAACAACTAAATTAGCTGCCTCATCTATTTTGTTACACAGAAAGCCAATGTTTTCTATCATGCCAATATTATCTTTCAAGTTGCCAACATCCGTCAAAAATATCTCAAATTTATTTTTAAGTAGGTTGACTTGATCCTTAACATTTTCTTCCTTATTAGCAATTATTAAATCTGGCTTTAAGTATTCAATTATTTGAATATCAATATTTTTAGTACCTCCAACTCTTATTTTATTGCGAAACCAGCTTTCTGGATGTATGCAAAATTTTGTAATGCCTACTACTTCTTCATTTAATTCTAAATAATGTAACAGTTCGGTAATAGATGGAACCAGCGAAACAATTCGCATGGCCTTGCCTGTGTATTGATGAACTTCGGTAAAGATCATTTACAAAGCTATGGAATGATGGGGTAGGTGCAAAAGAAAACGTCCAAAGTGTGTACCCTGGACGTTTAAAAAATTAACCAACTTAATACTCAATTTAGTCGGTTTTCAGGAATTGGTTCTTACGCTTTCTTTGAGGTTTTTAAGAAACGTAAATAATGTTCCTGGTTTCAAAGCTTTGTTTTTCACCATAGTCATTCCACTAACTACGGTTTTAGGATAATTGGTTCATTGGTTTCTACAGGACTTGGTCAAATGGTCTTCTAAAGGATTTTGGTTTGGTTTCTACAGGACTTGGTTGTTTTTAAGCGGATGTTGGACCTTTTTTGCTTTTCAGCTTGGATATTGGTTTGGTTTTTTCGTTTGATATTGAATTTTAAATATTATGGATTCATATTTAAAAAATTAGAAGTTGACTGATATTGAATTTTAATTAGCTTTTCGAGTTAGGATATTGGTAAACTCTTCTTTGGTTAATTAGGATTGTTGGACATTGCTTGGATTGATATTTAATTTATATCAATCAACTTCTACCACAAAGATGCGACGATTATTAAGGTAAAACAAGAGCGCATTTGCTCTTTTTTGTGGGTGTTGTAATTACACAGCAAATAGTATTTAAACTAACTATTGGGAGGAAAATACACGAATCTATACCATCGTAGTTTTACTATTTTTAAATTAAAAACTTTCATAACTAGCGGATGTCATTCGATTGTAATGCAGATATACACTACATTTTAGGATGCTATAGTAAAAGTACCGCTAAGGATGAGGATGCATTTGCGTTTGAGATAACATTGCGATAAATACCTATTTAAAGTGTGCTACCTTAATGATTTGAAATAAAATATCATGTGTTACCAATGTGAAAAAGAAGCGTAGAATTAAAATTTTGCCCACCAGTGATAGCACAAATAAAAAACTCCCACAGTGTACTGTGGGAGTTAAATCAGGTAAACCAGCTTTTTACAACTCCGGGGTAAGGCTTTTCAGGAATTGTCTTTTAGGTAAAATAAGTTTATCCTGGTTTCAGTGTTCATCTTCGGCAGCCTTACGGCAGCTTTAGGGTAGAGTTCAGTTGGTTTTTCTTCGGACGTAGATCTGTTTTGGTTTTTCGCCTCATTGCTTTCGCAACTTGGTTTTTAAGGATAAATTAATTTTTGGTCTTCTACAGGAACTGGGTTGTTTTTGTTTTTTGCCATTATCGCTGTATTGGCAGCATAGGCGGATGTTTGGATTTTGGTCTTTTGGATGTTGGATTGTGCTTTTTAAAAGGACGGTGGATTTTAAAGTCGGTTGCTATCATCGCTTTTTACAGCATAAGCATAGATATTGGTTTTGGTTATTGGTCTTTTTAAGGATGTATTATTTCAAAAAACTTTTAAAAAAATAGAAGTTGACTGATATTGAATTTTAAATTGGCTTTTTCTTGGATAATGAAAAAATTCTTTATTTCGGCTTTATCAGGATTTTTGGACATGATTGATATTTAAACGATATCAATCAACTTCTACCACAAAGATGGGCCGTTTATTAAGACAAAACAAGAGCGCATTTGCTCTTTTTTAACATTACTGGAAATACTGAGTGAGTAGTAAAATGGCTATTGTTTTAATAGGAGGGCTACTAAATTTAAGTTCGTATTTTTACGCAAAGCTAATTTGATTATTCTAAAATAAAAATGCTGCAAATATTTACAAATGCAGCATTATCAACAATTTAAATAGCATCGTAATAATACTATACTTTTATTTACTTAAGCTTTGAATAATATCGTACTTGGTAACAATATGGTAAAAGCCACTTTCGTCTTTGCTTAATACGGCTCCGTTTTCTTTATTGATATAGGCACTTAAACGCTCAACCGGAGTATCAAAATTTACCACAGGATAAGCTTTTTCCATTACGGCAGAAACAGGTGCATCTTTTACTTCGGCATTGTTCAATATTTTATTAAACAATCCTCCTTCAGAAATAGCTCCCACATTAGCTTCATTATCAAAAACAGGAATATTTTCTATATCATATTTTTTCATCAGTTCAATAGCTTCTAATACAGTTTGGGTAGGTTTTACTGTTATCAATTTTTTTGAACCTCTGCTGTTTATAATATCCTTAAAACTATTTAAGTCTAAAAATCCTCTTTCAAGCATCCACTCATCATTATAAACCTTGCCTACATACCGGCTTCCATGGTCGTGAAAAATACAAACCACCACATCATCTTTTTTCAACTGGTCTTTTAACTGAAAAACACCTTGCAGGCAGCTACCTGCACTATATCCACAAAATAGTCCCTCATCTTTTGCAATCCTTCTGGCCATTACTGCTCCATCCTTATCTGTTACTTTAGTAAATTCATCTATCACACTCATGTCGTAGTTTTCGGGCACAAAATCTTCTCCAAAACCTTCGCTTATATATGGATAAACTTCCTTTTGATCTAATTCGCCTGTTTCAAAATATTTTTTAAGTAATGACCCATAACTATCAATAGCCCAAACTTTTATATTAGGATTTTTTTCTTTTAAATAGCGAGCCGTACCCACAATCGTGCCTCCTGTACCTGTAGCAACTACCAGGTGTGTTACTTTTCCTTCTGTTTGTTCCCAAATTTCAGGGCCTGTTTGCTCGTAATGAGCCTGACGATTGGCAAGATTGTCATACTGATTTACATACCAGCTATTGGGCACTTCTGTGGCCAATCTTTTTGAAACAGAATAGTAAGATCGGGGGTCTTCGGGCTCTACGTTTGTTGGACATACAATTACTTCCGCCCCAACGGCTTTTAAAATATCAACTTTTTCTTTAGATTGTTTGTCAGTGGTTGTAAAAATACATTTGTACCCTTTTACACAAGCTGCTAGTGCAAGTCCCATTCCGGTATTTCCGCTAGTGCCTTCAATAATGGTTCCACCGGGCTTTATTTTTCCTTCGGCTTCCGCAACTTCCAGCATTTTTAAGGCCATGCGGTCTTTAATAGAATTACCTGGGTTAAAGTATTCAACTTTAGCCAATACAGTGCAGGGTAGGTCTTTAGTAATTTTATTAAGCTTGATTAAGGGAGTATTTCCTATGGTTTCCAGAATGTTATTGAGCCACATATTTGCAATCGTTTTCGGGCAAAGATAGGGGATAACTGCTCAACGCTTAGCCTGGCATTAGTTGATAAAATTATTTTTCAAAATTTGCAGAACAACTACTTTAGTTTTAAAATATCCAAAGCTTTTAAAACAGCCTTATCATCTTCATTCATTACCTCGTAATATCCTTCTGTTCTAAATAGTTGCCTCGCTATAGATGCTTTAAGCATTCTACTAAGAAATGTTTTTTCCTTTTCGGTGATATTGTTAACATTAATACTGTCTCTTAAAGAAAGCGTTGCAAAATAATCCCAATCAGCCTTACTTATGTTAAAAGAAGTAGTAAAAGTTTCGGCACTATTATATGTTTTTGCAACTGATGAATTTTGTAAAATATACAGGTAGCCGAAATAGTTCAATACTCCTTTATAGTATAATTTAGTTACTGTAGAGTCCATTCGGCTAGTATCAGCAGCAATAAAAATATCAGGAGATATTCCTCCGCCGCCATAAATAGTTTTACCATCTTTAGTATGATAAATTTTTGTACTATCGTTTTTAATGGAGTCGGCACTTAGCATACTCCCATCATCGTAACGATTGGTTACTTCATTGTAATATGCCAGATTCCCATTTGTGTAAGGCCGCTGAATACTCCTGCCAACCGGAGTATAATATCTTGCCACTGTTAACCGCAATGCCGCACGATTACTTAGCGTAAACTGCTCCTGAACAAGGCCTTTGCCAAAACTACGGCGGCCAATAATGGTGGCTCTGTCCCAATCTTGTAAAGCACCTAATAATATTTCACTTGCACTGGCACTACCTTCATCGGCCAATACAACCAATGGGCCGGTTTCAAACTGGCCTATTCGTCTGCAACGAAATTCTTTCTTTTTGGCATGTAGTCCTTCGGTATAAGTAATTAGCTTGTCTCCGGCTAAAAATTCATCTGCTATTTCTACTGCTTCATCCAATACTCCACCTCCATTGCCTCTTAAATCGAGTACCAACTTTTGTAAACCCTTCTTTTTTAACGCCTCCAAAGCCAACATAAACTCTCTGTAAGTTTGCTTTGTAAATTTATTGAGCTTTATATAACCCGTACTACTATCTAGCATGTACGCAGCTTCCATACTGTAAATAGGAATATTTCCTCTTTCAATTTTTACTTCCTGCGTTTTCCCGTTTCTTAAAATTTGTAAAACAAGAGTGCTTCCAAGTGGCCCACGCATTGATTTGCGAATTAAATCAGCAGTTACTTTTTTACCTGCCAATAGGGTATCATTGGCCTTTAAAATTTTATCGCCAACCTGCAAGCCAGCTTTTGATGCAGGCCCGTCATTAAATACATTAATAATATGCATGGTATCAAAAAACATATTATACTCAATACCAATGCCATAAAAACTACCATTAATATCTTCATTTATTTCTTCTATTTCTGCAGCAGAAAAGTAAGAAGAATGTGGATCGAGTTTGGAAAGAATTGCAGCAATGGCTGTATCTGCCAGCATATCGGTATTTACAGAATCTACATATTTTCTATTAATAATATCCAACACTTCCTGAAGTGCGCTGCGTTTTTCTGTATAAAAAAAACTTTTAGAAGGAAAGCCGTCTCGCATTTTAAAACCAAAGAAAATTCCGACGGCCATTGATATGCTCAACATAAGCGGTAACCAAACCTGTAACTTTTTTTTTCCCATTATCCTATCATCATTATTGCCGGTATTAGTTAGTCGGCATAAAGCTGCAAGTTAAATTTTTGTTTGCAACTGCTTATTTTTTTATCTGGTTTTACGAGGATTGTTATATCTTGATATTCGAATCCAAAAAATGTAAAAATCAAAAAGCTCCTTTTCCGGATTATCAGGCAAGGGCAAAAATTAAACTTAAATGAAATCTATTTTAATTGCAGATAGCGGCTCTACCAAAACAGAATGGAGTCTTTTGCAAGGCAATAAAAAAAAGAAAATAGACACACAGGGGCTAAGCCCCTATTTTCTTACAGGCGAACAAATTAAAGATGTATTGCGGAAAGAATTGCTTCCGAAGTTGAAAGATGCTTCGCCAGAAGCTGTTTATTTTTATGGAACGGGGTGTAGCAACCCAGCCAATGCTGCTATTGTAAAAAAAGCCATTGCAAGTTTTTTTAAAAATGCTTCTATTAAAATTGACCATGACTTAATGGGTGCAGCTAAGGCACTGTGTGGTGATGAAAAAGGCATTGCCTGTATTTTAGGAACCGGCTCAAATTCTTGTTTTTATAATGGAAAAAAAATAGTAAAAAATAGCCCTGGCCTTGGCTATGTGCTAGGTGATGAAGGTAGTGGTGCTTACCTGGGCAAAAAAGTAATTCAATATTTTTTATATCAAACTTTTGATGAAGACCTGGCAGAAAGATTTAAAGCAAAGTTCAATACAAACTCTGTAGAGATATTGGATGCGGTTTACAAAAAACCACTGCCAAACCGATATTTAGCAGGTTTTACTTCCTTTCTTGTTGAAAACAGGGGGCACTTCATGATAGAAAATATTATAGAAGACGGCTTAAATGACTTTTTCTTTAATCACATTTATAAATATAGGGAGAGCTGGACATTGCCAATTAACTTTGTAGGGAGCGTAGCTTATGGATTTAAGGATGTTTTAAAAGATCTTTGCAACTCTTACGAACTACAACTTGGTAAAGTATTAAAAAACCCGATGGACGGATTAATCACTTATCATCAACAAAAAGACAGGTAGAATATGGCTTTTATAAAGATTACGGAATCAGATTCTTCATACAGGCATTTAGATAAAATGTCAATAAATGAAATACTGGAAAATATAAATAAGGAAGATCAAACAGTACCCAATGTGATAGCCAAACAAATACCAAAAATTGAACTATTGGTACAGGCTGTTGTAGATAAAATGATTATGGGTGGAAGAATGTTTTATATAGGTGCCGGCACTAGCGGCAGGCTTGGAATTGTAGATGCAAGCGAGTGCCCACCAACTTATGGTGTGCCTTATGGCTTGGTAGTAGGCATTATTGCCGGTGGCAATAAAGCTATTACAGAAGCAGTAGAATATGCCGAAGATGATACGGAGCAAGGTTGGTTAGACCTTAAAGAACATAATGTAAATGAAAAAGATGTAGTAATAGGCATTGCAGCAAGTGGTACAACTCCGTATGTAATAAAAGCGTTAGAAGAGTGCCGTAAAAACAATATTGTAACTGGTAGTATCTGTTGCAACCCCGACGCTCCATTGAGTAAAGCCGCCGATTTCCCAATAGAAGTGGTAGTAGGGCCGGAGTTTGTAACCGGTAGTACCCGAATGAAAAGCGGAACAGCTCAAAAGCTGGTATTAAATATGATTTCTACATCGGTTATGATACAATTAGGCAGGGTAGAAGATAATAAGATGGTTAATATGCAGTTAACCAACGATAAACTGGTTGACCGAGGCACCAAAATGGTAATGCAAAACCTGCAGCTTACCGACTATCAACTGGCTAAAAAACTTCTACTCGAATATGGTACCGTAAAAAATGCCATGGAAAATTACCATTCTTAAAAAATAGTTGGCGGATAGGGTGGAATTATTTAAATTCATTTCCTGATTCATTAACCTAAAACCGCTCTTATGAATGGAAAAATTTTACTCACCGCTTTTTTTGGTTTCTCTTCATTAGTTTTATTAGCACAAGATGCTAATAAAACTTACTCAATTACCAGCGATGGCAATGCAGATCATGTTTGGATGAATATTCGTCAGGTAGATTTGAGCACAGGTCAGGTAACCAAAACCATTTTTCAGCGCAGCAAAACAAATTTTGTGTTAACAGATGTTAACTCTAAAAAAGTTGTAGATCAAACTGTCGCCAATCCCAATATTTTTATGTCGAAAGATTATCCCACTGGCTCATTGGTAGCTGCAGCGGCTTTTGATCAAAGAAATAATAAATTGTTTTTTGTTCCAATGAGGGTAGGCGAATTGCGTTGGGTTGATTTGAATATTAAAAACGAAACGCCCAAATTTTATTCAATTAGTAGTGAGACATTGGCATTTGCTAACAGCAGCCCCATGTCAGTTGAAGAAGCCAATAATATTACTAGGATGGTAGTTGCCGCAGATGGCAATGGCTATGCATTGAGCAACGACGGTAATCATTTTATTAAATTTACAACCGGCAAAAAGCCTGTAATTACAGAATTAGGGGCTTTGATTGATGATGAAAAAAACGGGGGAATTTCTGTGCACAACAAATGCAGCAGTTGGGGTGGCGATATGTTGGCAGATGCTTTTGGAAAATTATACATTATTAGTGCTACACGTAATGTATTTACAATTGATATTGATACAAGAGTAGCTACTTTTAAAGGTACAATTACTGGTTTACCAGCAAACTTTACCACCAATGCGGCAGCCGTAAATAGTAATGGTGACATTGTATTAGGAAGTGCCAATGTTTTTGCAGGATATTATGTAGCAAAACTGGCAGATTTAAAAGCAGCATCAATAGAAGGTTCTGACAAACAATTTAATACTTCTGACTTTGCCAATGGTAACCTGTTGTTACAAAAAGAAGCGGATGCTGCACGTAAAAGTGGTAAAGACATTCCGTTAATAGATAACCTGTTTAGCGATACCGATAAAAAAGTATTTCCAAACCCGGTTACAGGTTCAAATTTTTCAGTATTATTCCAAAATCAAAAACCTGGTAATTATACTGTTTTGTTAACAGATATTTCAGGCCGTACATTTCAGTCGCAAATAGTAAATATTAATAAAGGCTCACAAACAGCAATAGTAAATTTAAAATCAAAACCCTCAAAAGGTATTTACATAGTAAAAGTTTTGGGTGAAGACAAGCAAATTACATTTACAGAAAGAATAGTTGTTCAATAAATTATTTTTGGGTTAATAAGATGAGGCTGCCTTTGTGCAGCCCTTTTTTATATTATTTTTTAAAATATTCAAAGAAGATATTAAATAAAATCATTGCGCATTGATTTTTTTACATACATATTTTTTATATTTGGAAAGAGCTTAGGTAGAATTTTATTATTGTTCACACTCTAAAACAAATTGTATTATGAAACTGAAACTAAACCACTTTATTTATTTTCCCGGTGGCGATGAAGAGCCAACAGCTTCGGATGATACAAACAACGATTCGAAAAAAAGTGATAGCTCAGATCCAAAACAAGAAAAAGGTTTTTTTCAAAAAATTAAATCTGCCTTGCAGGAATGGTCCAATCAAGACCAGGCAGATCAGGAATTTGACGATACAAGAGTGTAATAAAAAATAAGTAGCAACCGGGAATTTTCCCGGTTTTTTGTATAAAATATTAAAAGAAATCTCCCCAGTAAACCTGATTAAAGACTAAAAAGATTTTTGCTATACTGTGTCCAATACTCGAAATCACTTATTGCTTACTTATCATCTATTCATTTGCTTTCTTTATAAATCTAATAGTACCGCTTTTTTTAAGATCGGATGTAATTCGCACTTCATAACGTCTTTTTCCGTCGGTAACTACCATCAATGCTGTGTTTGGCGGAATAGAACCAAGGTTTTCAGCATACATTACCAATTCATTTACATCTTTCAGTTCATCTTTATCCAGTTGTATGGTTAATGGCTGTGTTGTTAATTTTTTATTGGCCATTAATAATTTCCCATTTAAAAAAACAGAAATACTGTCACCATCAATCTCCCCATTATCATATAAGTCAACTTTTACTTTATCGTTTTCCAGCTGAATAGTTGATAAAATATCGGTGCTCCTTTTTTCATATTTAGATGGTGCATTAATAATAGAAGGTGCTACAGGCTTAATTGATACTGGTTCTGCTTTTTCTTCTATTGGCTTATTTGGCAATGTTGTTTCTACCTTGGCGGTAACCGGGGCAGTTGTTTTTGGCTTTACATTATTTTTTGGAGCGGAGGCTACCGGTTTACTTACTGGTGGGGCTGTTTTTTTAACCGTATTTGTAGTTTTAGCCCTTGGCACATTAACCCTCGAATAGCTACTTGCTTTAGGGGTACTTGATCTAAAACCGGGTATCGTATTTCTAAGATTTCTTCTTGTAAGGTTTGTGAGCCCATAACCACAATTACCCTGCTGATTTGGTGCAGGTATCCAAGAGCCTTCTAGGCTTTCATCACCACCAGTTTGCTTAAAATAAGTAAGTTTATGAACCTGAAAACAGTTCCTTACCTCTACCGGAACATTAGTTTTAGTACGTTCATATTCCTTTACCTCAATGTATTTTTTTGATTTATTAAAAGTACCACTCAACTTACAGATAGTATAATACCTTTTTCCTCCTGCTGTAAAATAGGTGTAGGAATACCCTGTTATCTGCGAGCCATTGGCCTCAATTTCCAAAACATATTCACACGAATCTCCGCCCCAGCTTCCCATCTTGGAGCTATTGTCAACAAATTCGCCTTTCCATTGTCCGCTGATACTCTGAGCCTGTAAAGTAGAACCGATTAAAACAAAAGAAAATAGAGAAAATATAAGTCTTATCATGGCATTTTAATAAAAAAACAAAGTTATTGGCAATAAATTTTACCATCGCAAAGAGTTCGTTAAATTTGCAATCCTTATAATTGAGGGATTGAAGATAATGAACATGATTAAAATTACACTACCCGATGGTTCGGTAAGAGAATACCAACAGGGCTCAACTGCAATGGAGATTGCAAAATCGATAAGTGAAGGACTTGCCAGAAAGGTATTGGCGGCCAATATTAACGGTGAGGTATGGGATGCCACAAGGCCTATTGAAACAGATGCTACACTTAAATTGCTCACTTGGGATGATGCAGATGGTAAGGCAACTTTTTGGCATTCATCTGCCCATTTATTAGCAGAAGCAGTAGAAGCTACTTTTCCAGGCGTAAAGTTTTGGGTAGGTCCGGCTATTGATAAAGGTTTTTATTATGATATGGATTTGGGCGACCAAAAAATAACCGAAGAGCATTTAATACAACTGGAGAAAAAAATGAACGAACTAGCAAAGCAAAACAATGCCTACGTTCGTAAAGCAATGCCAAAGGCAGAAGCCGTACAGTACTTTTCTGATAAAGGCGATGAATACAAGTTGGATTTGTTGCAAAATCTTAACGACGGAGAAATTACATTTTATACCCAGGGTGGTTTTACCGATTTGTGCCGTGGCCCACACATTCCATCAACAGGTGCAATTAAAGCCATTAAATTAACCAGTGTAGCAGGTGCGTATTGGAAAGGAGATGAAAAAAATAAGCAGCTTACCCGTGTGTATGGAGTAACATTCCCAGCCCAAAAAGAGTTAGATGAATATTTGGCCATGCTGGAAGAAGCCAAAAAAAGAGACCACAGAAAATTGGGCAAAGAACTGAGTATTTACACTATGGATGATAATGTAGGCCCGGGTTTAATATTGTGGATGCCCAATGGCACCGTAATTATTGAAGAGTTAGAAAAACTAGCGAAAGAAACCGAGTATGCAGCAGGTTACAAAAGAGTAGTAACGCCACATATTGCAAAAGAAAGCATGTACCTTACAAGTGGGCATCTTCCTTATTATGCGGATAGTATGTTTCCTCCGATGGAATTGGATGGAGAACGGTATTACTTAAAAGCAATGAACTGCCCACATCATCACAAAATATTTGATGCAGAGCATAAAAGCTACAAAGACCTTCCATACCGTATTGCAGAATATGGAACCTGTTATCGTTATGAGCAAAGCGGCGAACTGTTTGGCTTAATGAGGGTTCGTTGCCTACACATGAATGATGCCCATATATATTGCAGCAAAGAGCAGTTTGCGCAAGAGTTTAAGGCAGTAAACGATATGTACCTCAAATATTTTAAAATATTTGGGATAGATAAATATGTAATGCGGTTATCGCTGCACGACCCTGAAAAACTAGGGCAAAAATATGTGAACGAGCCTGAGCTTTGGCTAGAAACCGAGCAATTGGTAAGGGAAGTATTAATTGAAACAGGAGTACCATTTGTAGAAGTTAAAGGCGAAGGAGCATTTTACGGGCCAAAAATTGATGTACAGATTTGGAGTGCAATTGGCCGTGAATTTACTCTTGCAACCAACCAGGTAGATTTTGCTCAATCCCGTAGTTTTAAGTTATCGTTTACCAACCAACATAACGAACCAGAGATTCCTTTAATTATTCACAGAGCACCATTAGGTACGCATGAAAGATTTATTGGCTTTTTGTTGGAACATTATGCAGGCAAATTTCCTGTTTGGCTAGCACCTTTGCAGGTAAAAATTCTGCCTATTAGCGATAAGTTTATGGATTATGCACTCCAAGTAAAGAAAGCCCTCTTTGATGCAGGAGTTAGAGTTGAAATTGACGACCGCAGCGAAAAAATAGGAAAAAAGATAAGGGATACTGAGCTGGCAAGAGTTCCCTATATGCTGGTAGTGGGCGAAAAAGATGTTAACGAGAAAAAGGTTTCGGTACGTCGCCAGGGCAAAGGCGACCTTGGAATGCAGGAACTTACAAGCTTTATAGCCGCTATTTCTGAAGAAATAAAAGAAAGAAAAGCAGAATAATTACTAAAAATTGGAAAGATGGCATAATTTTTTAATTTTGCTAACTTATTTAACAGCCAAAAGGCACAAAACTATTTTTAACCAAAAAACTTAAATGGCATTTCCCAACAGACCAAAAGGAGGTTTTAACCCCCGTTTTAAAAAAGAACAACAACAAGAACACCGTACCAACCACATGATAAGAGTACCCGAAGTGCGATTGGTTGGCGAAAATCTTACCCCCGGCGTTTATAGCACTACTGAAGCTATGAAAATTGCACAGGATCAGGATTTAGACCTGGTAGAAATTTCTCCTGGTGCAAACCCTCCCGTATGCAGAATTATTGATTACAATAAATTTTTGTACGAAGAAAAGAAGAAGAAGAAAGAAATGAAAGCGAAAGCCAAAACCAGTGAGGTTAAGGAAATTCGCTTTACTCCTAATACAGACGACCACGATTTTGAATTTAAGGTTAAGCACGCCGAAAAATTTTTAAAAGAAGGCGATAAAGTGAAAGCGCATGTGCAGTTTAAAGGCCGTGCCATTATGTTTAAAGAAAGAGGGGAGTTGCTTTTACTAAAGTTTGCTGATGCTTTAAAAGAAGTAGGTGCATTAGAGGGCTTGCCAAAAATGGAAGGAAAACGTATGCTGGTAATGTTTGCCCCCAAATCGCAGAAAGCGGTTAAAAAGGCAAATGATATAGGTAAAATGATAAAAGAAGACAAAGCAAAGAACGAAGCAGAATAATCATTTTTGCATCATATTTTAAACGGGAAGCTTTGCTTCCCGTTTTTTCTTACTTTTAAGAGAAAATGCCAGTTTCATACAAGCCTGTTGGATATAACTCCTTATCGCCTTATTTAATTGTTGATGGTGCTCAAAAAATGATTGCGCTATTGCAAACTATTTTTGATGCAAAGCTTACTCGTCAATTCGATTCGCCCGATGGGAAGATAATGCACGCAGAACTTATGATTGACGATTCTATTCTAATGTTGTCTGATAGCACAAAAGATTACGCTCCCAATCAAACTGTATTGCATGTGTATGTTACAGATGCGGCGGCAACTTTTAAAAAAGCCATTGCTGCAGGCTGTACTTCCCAACAGGAGCCCGTTCAAAAAAATGACCCTGACCTAAGAGGTACATTTATCGATTTTGCTGGGAATATGTGGAGTGTAGGAACACAAACCACTATTTAAACATTACTTCTTTTCTCCGGCAAGTTCCAATATTATCTCCCATTCTTCGGGTCGTACGGCTCCAACAGATAATCTTCCCAATCTTACTAAATCCATATTAGCAAGCCGTTTATCTTTTTTAATAACTTCTAAAGGCACCGGTTTCTTTAATTTTCTTACCGGTTTAAAATCTACCACCACCCATGCTTCATCATCTGTTGTAGGGTCTTGATAAAACTCTTTAGCAACTTTGGCAATGCCTACAATTTCTACACCTTCATTGCTATGATAAAAAAACACTTCGTCCCCCTTTTTCATTGCTTTTAAATTATTACGGGCCGCATAGTTGCGCACACCATCCCAAAAAGTTTGTTTGTCCTTTACAAACTGATCCCAACTGTATTTAAAAGGCTCTGATTTTATTAGCCAATATGCCATGAGTAATTAAAATTTTAGAAATTCAAATTTCGGAATAAACTGGTAAATGTGTAGATTTGAAAACAACATTGTTTTTGAAACAACTGCTTACGATATCTGCATTACTAATTATGCTATTGTTGCAATACGGTAGGCAAGCCGCCTACCTGCAATGTAAACTGGCAAATGTGGTAGCTGCACAGCATTGTGATTGCGAAAAAATAGTAGCAAATGTAGAGGATAACCATAGTGATAACAATTTACCGCCCCTAAAAATTCAGACACCGGATGAATGGTTTGTTGCTACAGGTACAATAAAACATTCTTTTGAAAAAGATTTAAACATTGTAAAGCCCACCGCTTTTATACCCCATTTTCATGCACAGCTTTACCGGCAAAAAATAATTATTCCGCCCAAAGGGTAAGCTGCTCCTTATCTATAAGGTAAACAGATAAAATTCTGTATTGCAACGCAACATCATTTATTAAAAACTGCAATGCCATTGGCTTTGCATAAATCATTATTTATGAAACAGCTCTTCATATTAGTAGCCTTGTGCTATACATATACCGCAACAGCGCAGGTAAAAAATGACAGAATATTATACGGACAAATTACAATAGACTCTTTGCAACAGCCTCCATACAACAAGTGGTATAAAGAAGGCTATAATGCTTATACAGTCAATGCTTCCATAAAATCTTTATACAATCAAGCTATGCTAAAAGGAGTAACGATTGATGCATTTTTTGGATCATGGTGCGGAGATAGTAAAAGAGAATTGCCACACTTTATCAAATTGCTAGATGAAGTAAAATTTGATAAAAAGAACCTTCGCATAATTGCAACAGGTGGCAGTGACTCCCTGTATAAAAAATCACCGACAGGGGAGGAAAACGGCAAAGGTATTTTTAGGGTACCAACTTTTATAGTGTATAAAGATGGCAAGGAAATTAACCGAATCAATGAATTTCCGGTACAATCGCTGGAAAGAGACTTGCTGATAATTTTACAAAACAAAGACTACAAACCAAACTATAAAAGTTTTTCAACCGTTAATAAATGGTTGAGTGAGGATGTACTGATTGATTCCAACGTATCTGTAAGAGGCCTTGCAATGCAGGTAAAGCAAGACGTGGCAAGTGAATTTGAATTAAACAGTTTGGGCTATTTATTACTAAATCATAAACAATTTAAAGAGGCGATGTCAATATTTAGGATAAATGCCAACCTCTTTCCAGAATCAGCCAATACATTATCCAGTTTAGGAGAAGCGTATTTAGAAACAGGGGACAAAGTAAAAGCCATTATGCTTTTTGAAAAAAGTATGGAGTACAATCCATCGCCGGAATTGAGAAAAGAAATAGTTGATTTGCTGCTCAAAGCAAAAAAAGAATAGGGTAGCGGTGGGCTTTTTATTTACATTAATTTTTATTTAACAGCCATACCCGGGTTACAATATTTATGCAAACGGCATCAATAAGCATCTAACAGTAATCAAAAAAAATTTTTATGAAAACAACAACTGCATGTACAATGCTACTTGCCATAGGGCTTTTTGCATCCTGCAATCAGGCTGAAAAAAAATCAACAGAAGCAAATTCGGATCCCCTGGTATTGGCAACTGAATCAAGCAACAAGGAATCGGGCTCTTTATCATTTGAACAAACCCAAGTTGCAACTGATTCTGCTGCACAACCTCCCACACAGTTAACCAATTCAAAAGTCCCCACGCCTGTGCCCACTATTGACTGGGATAAAAAAATTATCAAGAATGCAACCGTAAAGTATGAAGTAAAAAGCTTTGACAATTTTAGCAAAGAAGTGAGAGAAAAAGTGAGGAAATATGGAGGCTATATTGCGCAGGAAGAAAATTTTGAGTATGATGACCGAAAAGAAATTTCACTGGTAATTAAGATTCCGGTGGCCCAGTTTGAGCCTGCCATGAACGATTTTCAAAACAAGGATGCAAAGCAAGTAGAGCGAACCATTAAAACCGATGATGTAACTGGCCAGGTAGTTGATACAAAAAGCAGGCTGGAAGCCAAAAGACAAATGCGTTTGAAGTATTTGGAGTTTTTGCAACAGTCGAAAAATATGGATGAAGTATTAAAAGTACAGTCCGAAATAAATGCCATACAGGAAGAAATTGAAGCTGCGCAAGGAAGGGTACAATATCTTTCCAACGCATCTGCTTACAGTACAATTAATCTAAATTTCTATCAGCCTTTTGAAAATTTTAAAACAGCACAACCTGATGACAACTCTTTTTTCAAAAAAACCGGAGAAGCGTTTAGCCGTGGTGCCGAACTTATAAAAGGATTATTACTGGTTATTATAAGTATTTGGCCTTTATTATTGGCAGCACTTGTAGTATGGTTTATTTGGCATAAAAAGAAAACTGCAACATACAATGCTACTAAACAAGCACTCAATAACAAGTCAACCTAAATAGTGTATTTGTAAGCGTTAAAAACAAATTACAATAGAACGTAAATTGCAGTATGGCTAATAAAAAACATATTGTAGTACTAACGGGTGCCGGCATTAGTGCTGAAAGTGGTTTAAAAACTTTCAGGGATAGCGATGGGCTTTGGATGGGATATAATATTGAAGATGTGGCTACGCCCAGAGCATTTGCACGCAATCCACAATTGGTGCTAGATTTTTACAATATGCGTCGCAAAGATGTAGCAGAGGCAAAACCCAATGCTGCACATACAGGCCTTGCAAAACTTGAAGAAAAATACAACGTTACTATAGTCACCCAAAATATTGATGACCTGCACGAAAGAGGAGGGTCAAGCAAGATAGTTCACCTACATGGGCAAATTTTTAAAATGCATTCTTTGGGCACACCCCAAAATATATTGGATATTGTAGCTGATATAAACGTAGGCGATAAAGGAAAAGATGGAACACAATTGAGGCCACATATTGTATGGTTTGAAGAACCAGTGCCTATGATTGCAACTGCAGCAGAAATAATGACCACTGCTGATATTTTTGTATTGATAGGTACCTCATTGCAAGTATATCCTGCTGCTGGTTTAATAGACTATGTTGGTAAAGATGTGCCCAAATATATAATTGACAGAAAGATTCCTTCGGTAACCCGTTATCAAAACCTACATTTAATTGAAAAACCTGCTACGGAAGGAGTAGGGGATTTATTGCAGTTGTTGATGTAGCATATATTTTAAAACAAACTCTTCAGCATCCAGCACTTCAATTTCAGAAAAATAAAAATCTTTTTTATTCTCGGTTACAATTACTTTGGATGATTTATTTATAGCAGCATAGTATTCCAAACCATCTTCAAAATCATCAATCTTTTTATTTTGAGCGGTAGCCAATACTTCATTTGTACCAACTTCTGCAATAAGTAATTTAGATGCTAACAATTGTATTTTCTTTTTCGCCATCGTTGTACCACTTTTTTTCTCAGCAAAATAAAAAGCAATGGCCAGGCATACCGGAGAAGTATAAACTGCAAACCTTGCATTATCGGCCAAGCTGACAATGCGGGAACTATAACTAAAAAGCGGATATTCTTTATTCAATACCGAAACAAGAATATTAGCATCTAAAAAAATATTCATTTTTTAGAATTGAAAAATTCGTCTTTGAGGTCTCTTTTTTTCTTTGCCTTGGTTTCATATTCTACGGCTCCTTCGGCAACTGCAGATACCCAATCAGAAATGGGAAGATCTTCAAGAGAATGGTACTGCTTATTGACAATTTTACTCAATAAAAATTCGGTAAGCCTACTAAGGCTAATATTGTTTTTATCTGCATAGGCCTTAGCCTTATCAATAATATTTTTGTCAAAACTCAGGGTAATCTTTGCATCCATAGCTCAATTTTCTACAAAGCTACAATTTTGTCGTATAGTTTTTAATTTTATTACGGCATTTTTTCATTAAACACAATATGCTCATTTTCAAGTTCTTGCAAAACAGGTTCGTATATTTCTTTTACAATTGGTATGTGTAAGCCTGTAAGGGTAAGACTCCCATTAAGTATAAGTTTAGCTGCAATTCCCAAAGGAAGCCCAACTGTTTTTGCCATTGCAGTAAAAATGCTGTCTTCACCTTTTACCACAAGGCTACTTTGCAGGTGTTTGTGTTCTCCATTAAGTTCATACACAAATTCATGCAGCATTACAATCATGTCTTTATCTGTTGGTTGCATGGCCAATCTTGTTTCAAGCAAGTATTGTAACACATCGGCAGAGGTTTTTGCAGTGGTAGGAACAATAGCATCATCAAACAATCCTAAAAAGTGCAATAAAGTTTTATTGTTTTCATTTAAATAAGATGCTACAGGCTCACTCCATTTTTTAAAACTTAATCCATTGGTATTGATACTAACTTTATCATCTGTTAATCCTGCATCTACAATTGCGTTCCATCCGGTAAAAAAAGCAGGGTAGCGAAGGGTAGTGCGGATAAATGTTTTAGCATCATGCAATTTGTAAACGGGTATATAGCTTAGCGAATCCCGGTTAGGATAACAAGCCAACGCTTCCAAACCATCTACTTTTACTGTATTCGCCTGATCAAACAAATGTTCATACGCTACTGTTTTTTGCTCCCCATTATCTAAATACACTGCACCCGCATTGCCTGCCAATACTACATTTCGGGGATTCCAGCTTATTTTATAATGCCAGGGGTTATTGTCGCTTTCTGGAGCTACCAAGCCTCCACAATGGCTTTTAAAAGAATTGATGATGCCGCCCTTGCCCTTAATATCGTCAATAATTTTCATGGCACTCATATGGTCTATGCCCGGGTCTAAGCCCATTTCGCATAGAAACAATAATTTTCTATGATTGATTTCATCCCTTAAGCTCTTTATTTTATCATCAACATAAGAAGCAGTTAATAAGTGTTTGCGGTATTCTACGCAATCTTTTGCAATTAAAAAATGAAGAGTCGGAGGCATCATAGAAATTACCACATGTGCCCTTTGTATTAATTGCTCTCTTGCTGTATCGTTGTTGATATCTAGCTGTACCGCTTCGGCAAATTTGCTGCCACCTGTTTTGGCTTCAATCATTTCTTTATTAGCATCAGCTACTATAAATTTCCAATGGTTAATCTCCGATTCTTTAATGAGATATTTTATTAGAACCGATGCCGATTTTCCAGCACCAAAAAGAAGGATTGTTTTCACGCAATATTTTTTTTGTGGTTGCAAGTTAAGGGCGAATAGCGAAGGCGCAAAGCCTCAAAGGTGCTTCAAGGTTACTCATTTAGCTAAATATAAGTTAGTGCTATATGGTTATTGTAATATAGCTTATTATAGGTAAGTTAAAGTATAACGAATGCCTCAAATTATAGATAGGCCGACAGCTATATGCATTTAAAAAAATGATTGTTCGTTTTAATATTAGCAAAACATATTAAAAATGAACAAAAGTGAGTAAATATCGGCTGTCTTGCCACTAATTTTTTCATTGTAATCCTAACAAAAATTGCGACTTAAATACTTGTCCACAAATGTGTAAAACAAAGCATAAAATGCTATGATTTTCAGTGGAAAAACGGCCTAAAATCGTTACTTTCGCAAGCCTGCAAAACAGGGTAAGAATAATATGGAAAATCAGGACAATTTACAAGGGGAAAACCCAAACAACAGGGGCAAAATTATTCCCGTAAATATTGAGGAGCAAATGAAAACCTTTTACATTGATTACTCCATGAGTGTAATCGTAGGAAGGGCGCTTCCCGATGTAAGAGATGGCTTAAAACCGGTGCATAGGCGTGTGCTTTTTGGGATGAATGAATTGGGAAATGCCAGCAACAAACCTTATAAAAAATCTGCTCGTATTGTGGGTGAGGTGATGGGTAAATATCACCCACATGGAGATAGTGCTATTTACGATACTATGGTACGCATGGCTCAGCCTTGGGCAATGCGATATACAATGGTTGATGGTCAGGGAAACTTTGGTAGCCAGGGTGGCGATCCACCTGCAGCTATGAGGTACACCGAAGTGCGGATGGAAAAACTGGCTGAAGCCATGCTGGATGATATTGAAAAGGAAACAGTAGATTTTCAGCTCAACTTTGATGATAGTTTAAAAGAACCAACAGTATTGCCTACACGCATACCGCAGTTACTGGTGAATGGTAGTAGTGGTATTGCCGTGGGCATGGCTACCAATATGATGCCTCATAACCTGAGCGAAGTGGTAGATGGTTGTATTGCCTATATTGAAAACAACGATGTTTCTATTGAAGATTTAATGCAGCATGTAAAAGCACCCGACTTCCCAACCGGAGGAACCATCTTTGGAATGGAAGGTGTTAAAGCAGGCTTTTTAACCGGCCGTGGCAGGGTAGTGCTGCGTGGTAAAATAAATGTAGAAACCTCTGCCAGCGGGCGTGAAAAACTGGTAATCTACGAAGTGCCTTACCAGGTAAATATTGATGCCTTAGCTGCAAAAATTGGCGATCTCATCAACGACAAAGTAATTGATGGCATTAGTAATGTAAACGATGAAAGTAATAGCAAAGAAGGTACCCGTATAGTTGTTGATTTAAAAAGAGATGCAGTTGCGCAAGTTGTAATTAACCAATTATACAAACACTCAGAGTTGCAAACCTCCTACGGTATCAATAATGTTGCCATTGTAAGAGGCAGACCTCAAATCCTCAATTTAAAATCGCTCATTAAAGAGTTTGTTGATTTTCGCCACGAAGTGGTAGTACGCCGCACACAATATGAACTACGCAAAGCTGAGGAGCGTGCACATATTTTGGAAGGATATATTATTGCATTAGATAACCTAGATGCTGTAATTAAACTAATCAGGGAAAGTGCCACTCCAAATATTGCGCAAGAAGGTTTGATGAGCAATTTTGGAATGAGCGAAATTCAGGCCAAAGCTGTGCTAGAACTTCGTTTGCAACGTCTTACCGGAATGGAAATAGACAAGATTAGGGAAGAACATGCTGAAATTATGCGTTTAATTGAGCGCTTGAAAGAGATATTAGCGAACCAGGATTTGCGCTTTGAGATTATTAAAACAGAGTTGCATGAGGTTAAAGCCAAGTTTGGTGATGAACGCAGAACTACCATTGAATATGCTGATGACGAAATCAATATGCTTGATTTAATTGAGGAAGAAGATGTGGTTGTAACCATTTCGCATCTCGGTTATATTAAGCGTACTTCTGCAACTGAATACCGCCAACAACGCCGTGGTGGCCGTGGCGCAAAAGGTAGTAGCACCCGGCAGGAAGACTTTATTGAGCACCTTTTTGTAGCCAGCACTCACCATACCTTGATGTTTTTTACAGAAAAAGGAAGGTTATATTGGCTACAGGTTTATAAAATTCCGGAAGGCGATAGGGTAAGTAAGGGTCGTGCATTGCAGAATATGATACAAATACCGCCGGATGATAAAGTAAAAGCAATTATTGATGTTCCAAATTTTGATGATGAAGAATATGTAAATAATCATTACATAGTACTTTGTACCAGGAACGGAATTATCAAAAAAACAGATTTAAAAGACTTTAGCCGTATTCGCCAAACCGGTATCAATGCCATAAATATTTTAGAGGGAGATCAGTTAATACAGGCAAGCTTAACCGATGGTAATTGCGAAATTATGATGGCCGTTAGAAGTGGCAGGGCCATCCGATTCCCTGAAGAAAAAGTGCGTAGTACAGGCCGTGGTGGCATTGGCGTAGCAGGTATTGAGGTAGATGGAAAAGACGATGCCGTAATTGGAATGATCTGCATTAATAAAGAAGATAAAACTCGTACCGTATTGGTTGTCAGTGAAAAAGGTTATGGAAAAAGAACACTTTTAGACGACCCTGAAACAGGTGAAGCTAACTACAGAATTACAAACCGAGGCGGTAAGGGCGTAAAAACAATGAACGTTACCGACAAAACAGGTAAGTTGGTGGGTTTATTAGATGTGCAGGAAAAAGAAGACTTAATGATTACCTGCGTATCGGGTATTACCATTCGTATGGCTGTAAGCAATATCAGCGAATTGGGTCGGGCAACCCAAGGTGTAAAACTAATTCGTGTTGATGAAGGCGATGAAATTGCGGCCATCACAAAGTTGGATGAACAGGAGGAAGACGATGATATTATTAGTGAAGATACAGATTCAGATGCTGCAAATGCTGGTACTGATGAGCCATCCGAAAGCTAAGTTTGGTTTAGATTAAATTTTACGTAATAGGAAAAGCGGCTTCAATTGAGGAGCCGCTTTTATTTCAATAGGGGTAATCTGTTTGATTTAGTCTCAATCTTGGTTTAGGTAATTTTTTATTTAACATAATATTAATTATAGGCTAAAATAATCATTCAAAGTATAACAATTTAACAACCAGCTAATTAGAATAACTCAAAGAATCAATTCTTTCATAGAACTGTTTAAAATATATTCTTTGTAACTTCAATTTCAATGGAATAACTACCATAAAGATTTAATTTAAATCCAAGAATTTTGCATGTATGAAAAAGAATGACAAGAAGCTTTCTGAAAAAGAAAAGCAAGAATTGCTTAAGTTATTAGAGACTCGTTTTACTAAAAATATGCAACGACATAAGGGCATTACATGGCCAAATGTTAAAGCAAAATTGGAAGCTTGCGGCAATAAATTATCATCGCTATACCAAATGGAAATTACAGGCGGCGAACCTGATGTGGTGGACTTCGATAAAAAAACAGGCGAATACATATTTTTTGATTGTTCGGCTGAAAGCCCTAAAAATCGCCGTAGTACCTGTTACGATCATGCTGCATTGGAAGCCAGAAAAGAGCATAAACCTGCTGATAGTGCCATGAACATGGCCGAGGAAATGGGTATTGAAATGTTGACCGAAGCCGAATATAGACATTTACAAAAACTCGGTGAATTTGACTTAAAAACCTCCAGTTGGGTAAAAACACCGGATGAAATAAGAAAGTTGAAGGGAGCAATCTTTTGCGATAGACGCTACAATACGGTATTTACTTATCATAATGGTGCAGAATCATACTACGCTGCCCGTGGCTTCCGTGGATCTATCAGAATATAATTATCCTATATTTTTAATATCATGACAGCCTCCAATCTTTTAGCCAATCGGTTTCGGGAAGCTTTACTCAACGGTACTTTTATTGCAAATACCAATTTAAAAGAACAGTTGACAGGCACTAGTTATATATTGGCAAATCGCAGGTTGGGTAACCTTAATACAATTGCTTTACTGGCACAACATCTTCACTATTATATAAAAGCAGTTGCTCTAGTACTTCAATATGCCGTACTAGATGCTCATGATAAAGAAAGTTTTAAATTTCCACCCATTACCAGCCAACAACAATGGGATAATTTTTTAGGCCATTTTTTTGCAGATGCAGAAAACTTCGCAAACCTGGTAGAACAATTGCCGGAGGCAACATTGGATAAAATTTTTGTAAAAGAAAAATACGGCACATACCGCCGTAATATTGACGCTATGATTGAGCATTGTTATTATCATTTTGGGCAGATAGTCATGCTCAAAAAAGCATTTGAAAAAGAGTAAAACTTTTATACATACAAGCTTTCAGCCTATTCCCTACTATCTTTACCAAACATGATACAGCCCACTAGCATACAGGATATTTTTAATTTAAAAGATATGCCTATTATAGATGTGCGTACAACAGCCGAATTTGAAAAAGGACATATTCCAAGTGCATACAATATCCCTTTATTTACGAATGAAGAAAGAGTAATTGTGGGTACTACTTACAAGAAACAAAGCAGGGAAAAAGCTATATTGCTCGGCTTAGATATTGTAGGGCCAAAATGGTCGGCCTTAATAAAAAATTGTGAACAGGTTGCACCAGGCAAACGCATTGCAATACATTGTTGGCGTGGAGGTATGCGTAGCGGAGCTATGGCATGGATACTTGACCTTTATGGCTTTAAAGTATTTGTAATAAAAGGTGGCTACAAGCAATACCGCTCCTGGGTGCGGCAGCATTTTGAAACAGCATATCATTTATGTGTTTTGGGAGGTATGACGGGCTCTGGCAAAACAAAATTATTGCAACAAATGCTACAAGATAATGAGCAGGTAATTGATTTTGAAGATTTGGCACAGCACCAGGGCTCTGCTTACGGAACCATGAATAGAATGATACAACCAACTCAAGAGCAGTTTGAAAACAACCTTGCACATTTATTAAATACAATGGAAATTTCAAAACCAATTTGGGTTGAAGACGAATGTCAAATGATTGGACGATGCAACATTCCCCTACCGTTATGGCAACAAATGCGTGCTGCTGCATTGATTGACTTGCAAATTCCAAAGGATAAGCGCATTCATTTTCTTGTGAAGGAATATGGCGGATTAGATAAGAGTTTTTTAATAGAAAGCACCCTTCGCATCAGCAAGCGATTAGGGCCAAAACAAACAAAAGATGCCATTGCTGCTATTAATGAAAACAGGATGGAAGATTTTATAAAAATTGTACTTATTTACTACGATAAGCAATATCATAAAGGGCTAAGTAAGCGGCCACCTCAAAATATTTTTTCAATAAAAGCAAATGGAGCCAATATTAAACAAGAAGCAACATTATTAGTAGATTTTTCAAAATCATTGTTGCAAGAAATAAAACTTCATTAAATGGAATATAAACTTACCCAATACTCACATGGTGCAGGATGCGGCTGCAAAATTAGCCCTGCAATACTAGATACTATTTTGCATAGCAATCATTCCCCCATTCCAGATGCGAGGTTACTTGTAGGAAATGATAAAAGAGACGATGCGGCAGTATTTGACTTAGGAAACGGAACCGCTTTAATATCTACCACCGATTTTTTTATGCCCATTGTGGATGATGCATACGATTTTGGTCGAATAGCTTCTGCAAACGCCATCAGCGACGTATATGCTATGGGTGGAAAGCCTGTGCTAGCTATTGCCATATTGGGATGGCCAGTTGATAAAATTCCGGCAGAAGTAGCACAAAAAGTATTGGAAGGTTCAAGAGCTATATGTGCTGAAGCTGGCATAACCTTAGCAGGTGGGCATAGCATTGATTGCCCCGAACCGGTATTTGGGTTAGCCGTAAATGGATTGGTAAATACAAATCAACTCAAACAGAATTCCACTGCCACGGCAGGATGTAAATTATATCTAACAAAAGCATTGGGTGTAGGCATTTTGAGTACAGCCCAAAAACGTGGATTATTAAAGGATGATGATGCCGCCATCGCTTTAAAAAGTATGACCACCCTAAATAAACTGGGTGAAGATTTTGGCCAAATGGATGCCGTAAAAGCTATGACAGATGTTACTGGTTTTGGTCTCCTTGGTCATTTAAGTGAAATGTGCGAAGGCAGCAATTTGTCGGCAACTATAGAGTTTGATAAAGTACCCATTATCCCTTCTCTATCATTTTACCTGGAGCAAAAATGTTATCCGGGTGGTACTTCTCGTAACTGGAATAGTTATGGCCACAAAATTAGTCCCATTACAGAAAATCAGAAATATATATTAGCCGATCCGCAAACAAGCGGTGGATTGCTGGTTGCTGTGGAAGCTTTAGCTTGTGCAGATTTTGAGCATTACATGAAAGAAGCTGGAAAACCTTTACAACCCATAGGTTGGCTTCAAAACAGAGAAGATAATTTAGTGACCATTATTTAATGCTCATCCATGCAAAATCTTCTTTTACATATCTCCCCAATTTTTCAGATAACAGATAAAAAAGCAAAAACTGCATTGGAAGACCTATTTGTACAAAAGCAGTTTTCTAAAAATGACCTGCTTATTGAAGAAGGCCAAATATGCAGACATTTGTATTTTATTGAAAAAGGCAGCATCCGGGGATTTTATAATATTGATGGAAAAGATGTTAGCCAATGGTTTGGATTTGAAAATGATTTTGTAACATCTTTTAGAAGTTTTACACTTCGCACAGCTTCTAAAGAATATATACAGGTGCTGGAAGAAAGTTTAGTTTGGAGTATTTCTAAAGATGAACTCGATAATTTATTACTACAATTTCCTGAATTGGAAAAATTGGTACGGTTAGTTTATGAGCAGTACTATATTCGCCTCGAAGAAAGGTATAGCAATGCTCATTTTAAAACAGCTACCGAACGATATGAAGACCTGCAACATCAACAACCACATATTTTACAAAGAATCCCATTAGGATATATAGCCAGTTATTTAGGTATAAGTGCCGAAACACTGAGTAGAATTAGAAAATAATTGATAGCTATTGCCTTCTATTTTAACAATCTGCATTTGACATTTGTCAAAACTATTAATGCTTTGTACGAATAGTTTTGTTGCAACCAAATCAATTTATCATGCAACAACAAACCATCAATCAACCTTCGGCAGCATTTATCGGCGCATCATGGTTGGCACTATGTGTAGGTATTCTTTCCTTTATTATCGGGCTGTGGAATGCCGATATGGAACTCAATGAAAAAGGCTACTACTTTACCGTATTAATGTTCGGTTTATTTGCTTCTATTTCGGTACAAAAGGCCGTAAGAGATCAGTTGGAAAATATACCTGTAACAGGTTTGTATTATGGCATTGCATGGTTTTGCACCATTCTTTCCATTGTGCTATTAGTAGTAGGGTTATGGAATGCAGCATTACTTCGTAGCGAAAAAGGGTTCTACGCTTTATCTTTTTTACTGAGTATGTTTGCAGCTATTGCAGTACAAAAAAATACGAGAGATCAAAAAACTATTAAAAAAACTAATGAATAATTTAGCTGATAATTTTTATAATTATGCTTAACAATAAGGCAATTATCATTACAAAAATGGTAAATAAGATTATTCCCAATAAATAAGACCCCAAAGCTTTTAAAAAGCCAACAATACTTTTTTCCTTAAAAAACTGCATATACATCCATGTTTGATAAAATATAGATGCAACAATCATAATGGCATTTAGTGAGTTTATAAAAGATTTACTATAAAAAGAAAAAAGCATTAATAGCGTTGTTATAAGAGTTGTTTGTGCAGTTACAAAAGTTTGCAGGGTAAGCATTTCTGCATAATTGTACTTATATTTTTTTCTGTAAATAAATAAAGCGGCAAGCGCATAAAAGGGCAATTGTAGAAAGAGTATAATGTTATAATATTTGCTCATCCATAAATTTACATTCTGCATTATTGCAGGCTGGCTTTTAAGTGCTTCATCATTTCCCATAAACTGATTTACAGAATCCATGGTATTTTCCATATAGTGAGAATTCACTACAATGATAGTTGCAATGGTGCCTAAGATTACAAGATATTGTAGTGGAAGAAAATATCTTTTGCGTTTCCCTTCTACAATGTATTCTTGGGCAACAATGCCGGGCCGCACAAAAAGCTGCCCCATCATATAAAAAAAACCTTTATCAGTATGCGTAAATGCATGAGCCAAATCATGCCACAAATGAGACATAGTTAGTCTATGAACAAGTTTTTGTCCGCAGTTGTTACAAAATTGTCCTGTAAATTGATTGTTGCAGTTTTCGCAAATATGAGTTGACATTAAAAGCAGTTATTTCTGCACAAAATAAAGTATTTAAGGATAAACTTTCAACTTCTGCTTCCACTCTCAATTACATTAACTTTGCTGCATGAATCAATCCTCGTATTTAGCAAAGCTCAATATAAAATCGCTGAACGATATGCAGCAACAAACTGCTGCCACCATCAACCAAAGCGACCAGTTGATATTATTATCATCTACGGGTTCGGGCAAAACACTGGCTTTCCTCCTACCCTTGCTGCAATCTTTAAACCCTGAAGAAAAGTTATGCCAGGCAATGATATTGGTACCAAGTAGAGAGCTTGCTTTACAAATTGACAGTGTGCTGAAGCAAATGCAGACAGGCTATAAAATTACCTGCTGCTATGGCGGACATAAAAGAGAAATAGAAGAAAACAACCTTGTACAGCCTCCTGCTATTGTAATTGGTACGGCAGGCCGCATGGCCGACCATATCCGCAGGGGAAATATTAAGCTGGATAAAATACAGTTTTTGGTATTGGATGAGTTTGACAAAATGCTAGAATTAGGCTTTTTGGAAGAAATGGAATTTATTATTCAATCATTACCTGTTAAAAAAAGAATGCTTACTTCTGCAACTTTTACAGAAGAAATACCCGGTTTTGTTGGCATGACAGAGCCTGTTACCCTTAATTTTTTACCAACCCAACCTGTACAGCAGGATGTGCTGCGCATTAACACAGTATTAAGTGATGATAAAGATAAGCTACACACTTTGCTCGAATTAATATGCTACACTGGCAATACATCCACCATTGTTTTTTGTAATCACAGAGATGCTGTAGAAAGAGTGAGCAACTTTTTAACAGAACAAGGCATTGTAAATGTATTTTATCATGGCGGTATGGAACAGCATGACCGTGAAGTAGCACTTTGTAAATTTCGCAACTCAAGCTCGGATATTTTGGTAACAACCGATTTGGCCAGCCGTGGGTTGGATATTGCTAATATCCGGAACATTATTCATTACCATTTGCCGCCTGATGCCGCTTCTTTTACACACCGCAATGGCCGTACAGCCCGTATGAACGCTACGGGCAATGTATATGTTATTTATAGTAGCGATGAAAAATTACCGGCCTATGTTATCGAAAATGCAGTAGCATTTAAAATGCCGGAGCGTTTATCGTTGCCCGAAAAACCCAAATGGGGTACTTTATTTATTGCGGCTGGAAAAAAAGACAAGATCAACAAAATTGATATTGTAGGGTTTCTTTCACAAAAAGGGGAGCTAAAAAAAGATGAAATTGGTTTGATTGAAGTAAAGGATTTTTCTGCCTTTGCAGCCATTCGAAAATCTAAAATGAGCCATGTAATTCAGTTAGTAAAAGACCAAAAGATAAAAGGCAAAAAAGTGAAAATTGCGGCAGCGAAATAATGCAATAATTAGTTGATATACTATTATTGGTTGTTGTATATACAAAATAAAAAAAATCCGCAAGCGGATTTTTTTTATAATAATACTTTTCGAAGCAATAATTACTTCTTAATATACATTACTTCTTTTACCAACTTAACAGTTTTTTCTATACTTGGCAAATAAGCAGCTACTAAATTAGGCGCATAATGCATAGGCGCATCTACAGAAGTAATGCGACGGATGGGAGCATCCAAGTAATCAAAACCTTCCTTTTGAATGCGGTATGCAATTTCAGAACTTACAGAAGCAAACGGCCATTGCTCCTCAACAATAACCAAACGGTTGGTTTTCTTTACACTCTCTAATATGGTAAACCAATCCAAAGGGCGAATCGTAGCCACATCAATCACTTCTGCCTCTATGCCCTCTTTGGCTAACTCCTCAGCAGCACCTAGTGCTACTTTCATCATTTTGTTAAAAGAGACTATTGTAACATCTTTTCCTTCTCTTTTAATAAAACATTTACCTATTGGTAAAACATATTCTTCTTCCGGCACTTCTCCTTTGTCACCATACATCACTTCACTTTCCATAAACATTACCGGATCATCATCTCTTATGGCTGCTATAAGCAAGCCTTTTGCATCGTATGGGTTACTTACAGAAATAACTTTTAAGCCCGGAATATTTGCATACATACTTTCAAAAGCTGTGGAATGCTGCGCACCCAACTGGCCCGCACTACCATTAGCTCCACGAAAAACAATTGGACAACCAATTTGTCCACCACTCATTGCCAACATTTTAGAAGCTGTATTTAAAATTTGATCTAAGGCTAAAACTGCAAAATTCCAAGTCATAAATTCTACAATAGGGCGAAGGCCATTTTGTGCTGCACCCACGGCAATTGCACTAAAACCAAGTTCGGCTATTGGCGTATCAATAATTCTTCTGGGCCCAAATTCTTCCAGCATCCCTTGGCTTACTTTATAGGCTCCGTTATATTCAGCAACCTCCTCTCCCATCAAAAAAACCCTTTCATCTCTCCTCATTTCTTCACTCATTGCTTCTCTTAAAGCTTCTCTAAACGCAATTTGACGCATATTGTAGTTTTATTAAGATTAAATTACCTTTTCAGGTGCGCAAATTTATTCTATAACCCTCACACAAACAAATTGAAAGCTAAATTCTGCTATAGTAGGGCTTTCTTAATATTCTATATTTTTCTTATTTTTAAATTGATTTTACCTATGCTACTATTTAGTAGAATCTAAGTGGATTGCAACCATTTCTTCTTTTTAACCTTCTTAATATAAACTTACTGCTTATGTTTACTTTTTTGCAAATTGAAGAAGCCTCAACTCAAGCATTTAGCTTGGCACTTAAAATAAAGGAAATGGCTGTAGAATATGCTCCAAAACTAATTGGTGCTATTCTCATTTATATTATAGGGTCGTGGATAATTGGTAAAATATCTTCTATTATGAAGAGGGCTATGAATAATCGCCAATATGATACCTCTTTACAAACTTTTTTAGGCTCACTTGTAAAAGTTACCCTTACAGTTCTTCTTATTTTAACCATTTTTGGTATGTTGGGCGTAAACCTTACTGCCTTTGGAGCTTTGTTGGCTGGTGTAGGTATAGCCATAGGGGCAGCCTTAAATGGCTCACTCGGAAATTTTGCAGGAGGTGTAATGCTACTCACATTTAAGCCATTTAAAGTAGGCGACCTTATTGAAGCACAAGGTCAAACTGGTGTTGTAAAAGAAATAGGCATTTTTAATACCATATTATTATCGCCAGAAAATAAAACAATTATTCTAGCAAATGGAGCTGTATCAACAGGCACTATTATCAACTTTACAACTCATGGAAATTTAAGGGTAGATACCACGTTAGCTATTGCACCTGACCAAAATATTGAAAAAGCGAAACAAGTTGCATTAGATACTATTCTCCAATTGCCATATGTTTTAAAAACACCAGCTCCGGAAATAAATGTTTTAAAAATTGGCGATGGTATGATAACACTCGCAATTAGGCCTTATACCAGCCAGGCAGATTATTGGACTACTTTTTTTGGTATTCAGGAAGCTATTAAAAAAGCATGGGATGCAGCAGGTATTCAAGGGCCTATTCCACATGTGGTACATATTAACAAATAGCCAAAAACTATTTGGCCACAAAAGAAGAGCCGGGCAATTGCCCGGCTCTTCTTTTGTAATATTGAAAGTTATTTTTCTTTAAAGAATACTACTTATATCCCAAAATTTTCAACATACTTTGAGCTGTTTGCTCTTTTGCGTACACCCAATCAACTAGTTTGCCATTTTTATCTTTTTCAATAATAATATGCTTAGGCGAAGGGATAAGGCAGTGTTTAATTCCTCCGTAGCCGCTTATTTGATCCTGGTAGGCTCCTGTGTGGAAAAAGCCAACATACAAGGTTTCTGTACTATTTCCAGTTTCGGGGTTACTGTTTTTTAACTTGGGCAAAAACACTTCGTTAATATGTTCTTCCGAGTCGTAATAATCATGACCATCGCAGGTTATTCCACCTAGCACCACTCTTTGGTACTCGTTGTCCCACTTGTTAATTGGAAGCATTAAAAATCTTTCGCCAATTCCCCAGGTATCCGGCAAAGTCGTGATAAAAGAAGAATCAATCATATACCAGGTTTCTCTATCATTTTGCCGCTTCTCTCCTATTACGCTATAAATATGTGCCATGCTTTCACCAACGGTAAAACTGCCAAATTCAGTATAAATATCCGGCATTTGTACTTTTGCTTTTTTGCAGGCAGCTTTAATATTACCTACAATTTCGGTTATCATAAACTGGTAGTCGTAATCAAAACCTAGTGAATGTTTAATAGGAAAACCACCGCCAATATTTATTGAATCTAACTCAGGGCAAATTTTCTTTAACTGGCAATACAGGTTAATACTTTTTTGCAATTCACTCCAATAATAGATATCGTCTTTAATACCTTTATTTAAAAAGATATGCAACATTTTTAACTGAAACTTTTCTTCATTGCCTTCTATTTCATCAACATAGTATTCTAAAACATCTTTTGCTTTAATCCCCAACCTGGATGTATAAAATGGAAAGCTGGGCTCTTCTTCGGCAGCAATACGAATCCCCAATTTAAAAGGTTCTTTAGTGCGTATGCTTCGCTTGTACATTGCAAGCTCCTCTTTATTGTCAAGTACGGGTATCACATTTTTAAACCCCGAATTAATCAACTTTGCAATACGGCTTGTATAATTTTTTTGTTTAAACCCATTGCAAACAATATGAGTGTCTTTGGTAATTTTTCTACGCTTATATAAGTTGTTGATTATTTCAATATCGTAAGCAAAGGAGGTTTCCAGGTGAATATCATGTTTCAACGCCTCTTCCACTACAAAATTAAAATGAGAGCTTTTTGTACAGTAGCAATAATTGTATTTGCCTTCGTATTTATGCTTTTTAAAAGCATTGGCAAATAGTTGCTTGGCCTTGTTTATCTGCATACCTATCTTGGGCAGGTAACTTATTTTTAATGGAGTTCCGTATTTATCAATAAGAGCTTTTAAATCAATGTCATTGTATTGCAGGTATTCATCTTTTACCTTGTAATCTTCCTGCGGAAAATTGAAGGTTTGTTCTACAAGACCTCGGTATGTATTGTTCATTTATAGAAACCAATAAACTGGTGAATAAAAATTTTTACAAATGTAGTTTTTATAACAATTGCAAAAGCAATATTGTCAATTTCCCCGGCATATTTTCACAATAGCTTTTTGCATAAAAAAAACCGTTCGGAAAATATTCCGAACGGCATCTTACTCAACATTAAATTCAAGTAATATTATTTTACAGAATTAACCAAGGCTTTAAAAGACTCTGGCTCATTCATTGCCAAATCAGCCAAAACCTTACGGTTTAAATCAATATTCTTTTCAGCTAACTTATGAATGAAGGTGCTATAAGTCATTCCTTCGGCTCTTACCGCAGCGTTAATACGTGCAATCCACAATGAACGGTAATCACGCTTTTTAATTTTACGGCCAACGTAGCTATACGTTAAACCTTTTTCCATTACATTTTTTGCAACGGTATATACATTTTTACGCTTGCCATAGTATCCTTTGGCTGCTTTTAATATTCTTTTGCGGCGAGCCCTGCTGGCTACTGCATTTACTGAACGAGGCATATTCTAATTTTTTTAAAGTTAATAGTTTAATTAAGCCGGGATTATTTCATTCCCAATAAACGTTTTACAAAGTGCATATTGCTGTCTGCTACCACACCATCTTTACGCATAGCACGCTTGCGCTTGGTTGATTTTTTGGTAAGAATGTGACGTTTAAATGATTTTTGAAAAGTAATTTTACCCGTACCGGTAACTTTAAAGCGTTTTTTTGCGCTGCTGTTGGTTTTAACCTTTGGCATTATAATAAAATGTTACATTACTGCCTGCTGGCGTTTCGCACTGGCGAAAACTTATGGAGCCTTGTGGCAAATAGTCCGAAAATGAATTTCGGGCTGCAAAGGTAGATAATTTATCTCAAATATGTTACAGTCTTTTTTGTTTTTTTATTCGGCACTAAAAAACAAAGTTTTCAAGTAGTTTTGAGGCCTTTCTAACTGTAAATTCTTTTATGAATCAACGAAATACGGGCCTGGCTGCATTTGTAATATTTACCCTGGTAGCTCTGTTGCATGTACTTGATAGTTATAATGTTACCTCAATCCCCGACTCCGTTTTAATGGGTTCAAGATGGCTAGTGGTATGTAGCTGCCTTTTATTTGCTATTATAAAAAAATCGCTTACCACCTGGATTTTGGTGGCAATGGTGCTGGGTGTTGAAATTGGGCTCGATTTTCCAGCATTCTCACAAAACCTCCAATTTTTAAGTAAGATATTTCTTCGTTTGGTTAAAACCATAGTTGCTCCGCTTCTGTTTGCAACTTTAGTAGTAGGTATTGCAAGCCATAGTAATTTAAAGCAGGTTGGCCGCATGGGCTGGAAATCGCTGGTATATTTTGAAGTGGTCACTTCTTTAGCATTGGTAATTGGCTTGATTTTTATCAATATTACTAAGGCTGGTGTGGGCATTAAGGTACCTGAAGCACTGTTGCAAGAACTACCTGTAGCAAAAATTAAAACCTGGCAAGATCATATCATAGACATTTTTCCTGAAAACATTATTAAATCTGTTTATGAGGGCAATGTATTGCCCATTGTAGTATTTAGCGTAATTTTTGGAATTGCTTTGGCATTGCTTAATGAACATAAAAAGAAGCCTTTACTTGATTTTTCGGAGAGCCTAGCAGAAACAATGTTTAAGTTTACCAATATCATTATGTACTTCGCACCGTTTGGTGTGGGCGCAGCAATTGCAGTTACAGTAGGGCATTTGGGAATTGATATTTTGAAAAACTTGTTTTTGCTTTTGATAACCCTGTACCTGGCATTATTTGCTTTTTTACTTTTTGTTTTACTACCTATTGTACTTTTTGTGGCCAAAATTCCTTTAAAACAGTTTATTGCTGCCATTAAAGAGCCGGTATCAATTGCATTTGCTACAACAAGTTCCGATTCTGCCTTGCCAAAAGCACTGGAGAATATGGAAAAATTTGGTGTTCCCCGTAAAATTGTTTCGTTTGTAATTCCTACGGGTTATACTTTTAACCTGGATGGCACTACATTATACTTATCGCTCGCTTCCGTTTTTGTGGCACAAGCTGCCGGAATTGATTTATCTTTTGGTGAGCAATTGTTGATAGGGCTTTCGTTAATGCTTACCAGTAAGGGCGTGGCTGCTGTACCTAGAGCATCATTAGTTATTTTAATTGCCACAGCTTCAAGTTTTGGATTTCCGGTGTGGCCTATTATGGCTATTTATGGTATTGATGAATTGATGGATATGGCCCGCACTTCTGTAAATGTGATAGGAAATACTTTGGCCAGTTGTGTAATTGCCCGTTGGGAAGGCGAATTTGACGATAGCAAAGCTCTTGCTTTTAAGCAAGATTAGTACCGTATTCTATAAAAAATATAGATGCCGCAACTTATACAGTTTATAGAAGATTCTTGCTTTTATATTACCTGGCAGAGTAAAATATTAAAATTTACGAGATTGATAATTCATTTTATCTAAAACTGAATTATGTGATTTAGCTAAAAATACATTAGCACTCACTTAAACCCAAGGGAACATTTACGGCCAAACCGCCATCAGCAGTTTCTTTGTATTTGCTATTCATATCAAGAGCTGTATCCCACATGGTTTTTATTACGCCATCTAAACTAACTTTTGCAAAATCCGGAGCACTTTGCAAAGCAAGCTGGCTGGCTGTAATGGCCTTAATTGCGCCCATTGTATTTCTTTCTATACAAGGAATTTGAACGAGGCCGCCAATGGGGTCGCAAGTCATTCCAAGATGGTGTTCCATTGCAATTTCCCCGGCCATTAAAGCCTGGCGTTGTGTACCACCCAAGCATTCTGTGAGTGCTGCGGCAGCCATTGCACTACTCACCCCAATTTCTGCCTGGCAGCCACCCATTGCTGCAGAAATGGTAGCTCCTTTTTTAAAAATACTTCCCACTTCTGAGGCTGTAGCTAAGAATTGAATAATTTTTTCATCGGTATCACCGCCACAAAAACTTATATAGTAATGTAATACTGCAGGTATTACACCAGCCGCTCCATTGGTAGGAGCTGTAACTACTCTGCCAAAAGAAGCATTTTCTTCATTTACGGCCAATGCAAAACAACTTACCCAGTCCAGTATATAATTAAAATTATTCCCTCCTTGCTTAATTGCGTTTGCCCAATCTTCATATTCAGAAAAAGTTTTACCCTGTAGTAATTTCTTATTTACTGCCGAAGCCCTACGCCGTACCTGCAAGCCTCCGGGTAAAAACCCATCTGTGTGGCATCCACGATAAATACATTCTTTCATCACACGCCAAATATTTAACAAACCCTCTTTTGTTTGTTGTTCAGGCAGCCAGGCAGTTTCATTTTCCATTACCACTTCATGTATTGACATACCTGTTTTTCGGCACCAATGCAAAAGGTCCTTTGCTGTATTCACCGGAAAAGGCAGCTCTACTTGTACTTTACTGCCTTCATTTTCTCCTTCTTGTTGTACAAAACCTCCTCCGACGGAATAGTATGTTTCGGAAAAACGATCACCGTTATTAAATGTAACTAAAAAGCTCAAAGCGTTTGGATGAAAGGGTAATGACTCTGTTATTAGAAACTCTATGTCTTCCGAAGGATTAAAATCAATTTCGTGCCTGCCACCAAGTATTATTTTATTCATTGCCTTTATATCGGCAATTTTTGCATCAATATTATTTACATCAAATGTTACAGGATCGTCTCCGCTTAAACCGAGCTGTACGGCCACATCAGTGCCATGCCCTACGCCAGTCTTTGCCAAAGAACCATATAATAGCACTGCAAGTTGCACTACATCTTGTAATACTTTTTTTTCTTCTAGTTTTTGTGTAAACATTTGTGCGGCACGCCATGGCCCAAGCGTATGGCTGCTGCTTGGCCCTATGCCTATTTTAAACATATCAAAAACCGAAATTGCTTCCTGGCTCACAATTATTATTTATATATGACTAAAATACCTGCATTTAAATGCAGGCATTTATTTTATTATTGTAAGTTAAGTTGAAATTTTGTTTTATTGAACACTTAACAACTCAACTTCAAATTTTAAATACGAATTAGCCGGAATTACAACTGCTCCCGTACTAGGGTCAGTTACATTTTGATAGCCATACCCTAAACTTGGCGGAATATACATATCAATTTTACCTGCCGATTTTATAAGAGGCAATAATTTTTGCCATCCTACAATCAATCTTCCTAAAGGAAAAGAAACGCCACTTGCACTTGTACTTGCGTCAAATTGCTGACCTGAAGGAAAAAAAGTGCCTTTGTATTTAACAGTAATACCCGAACAAATATTAGCTGAATTACCGGAGCCAGCAACATTTATTACATAATAGGCACCACTGGTATGCATTTGGGCACTTGTAACAGCAGCGGCTGTAAGATAATCTTGCAATTGTGTTCTTTCGTTTGCAGGAGCTGAAGCAGAGGAGTCAGCATAAGCACATTTGTCGTCCTTTTTACAGGAAGCAAAAAAAACAATTAAAACAATTGGAAGATAAACGCTCAGTTTTTTCATTAGATTAGTTGTTGTTTAAAAAATATTAATGACACTTTATTAATAATTACGCTGCTTGTTCTTTTTTTTCTTTTTGTTTTAATTCTAAATACAATTGCTCATTCATCTCCCATTTAAAATGCATGCGAAAATAAGAGAAAAATAAAATGCAGATTAAAACTGCTATAAAGGCCATTACAAAAGAACCCGAACTATTACCAGAAACTTTCATATACCAATCAGGAAACCACAAATACACCACAATTACAAATAATATAATAGGAAGCCCAAATAAAGTGGCCATTGGCAAGCCTCCCAAAAGCTTTGAGGAAAACCGGCTTCGTATTTCACGCTCCTGCTCCCAATATTTAATAAAAGAACGATCTTTATCCGTAAGCATACTGCGAAATTAAGTCAAAAAAAAGCATTGCTTGGCTATATTACTATTTATAAATAAGTTTGTTATGCTAAATCAGTAAGAATGAAAATAGAACAATTGCTTGTTCAGTATCTGTATAAAAATAAAAATGTATCTATTCAGGATATAGGAATTTTTTCAATTGCACCAAATTTTGTGATCCCTGTTGAAGGTGATAAGGATATCAGCTTACCTGAGGGTGCCATACAATTTGAGTTTGATAAAAAAGCATTACAAGATGAAGGGCTTGTGGATTATATTAAGGAACAAAGTGGCAAAATACGTTCCTTAGCCGCATCTGATTTAGAATCTTATACAATACTTACCCGTCAGTTTTTAAATATTGGTAAACCGCTACAAATTGAAGGGCTGGGCCTATTACAAAAAAACCAATATGGCGGCTATAATTTCACACAAGGTACACATGCCAATACTTTAAAAGCCGAATCTGCACCTACGGTTATTAAAGAAAAAATAAAGGATGATATTAGCTTTGCTTCTGCCTCCAAGCAGCCATCATCTGCAAAAGGCTGGATGATTGCTATTTTGAGTATTTTCATTTTGTCTGCCGCAGCTGCTGCTTATTACTATTTTACAAAAGAAAAAAATGAAAAAGTTACTCAAACTACTGAGAAAAATATAGAACCAGACACAAGCAGCCTAGCCACTACAGCAATTGCTGCTCTACCCGATTCGTTAACCACAAAAGACACTATTGCTTCAAAACAAATTATAGCATCAGATGGCAATACGTTTAAGGTTGTACTAAAAGAATACAATACAAATATTGCTGCACAAAAAGCAGCAGACCGGCTCAAAAGCTATGGTCATACTATTTTGTTGGAAACAAAAGATTCTTCAACATTTACCATTTCCATACCTTTTACAACTGCTTTGAGCGATACCATAAGGGCCAAAGATTCTTTAAGGAAATTTTTTGGGGGCAACCCGTACATAAAACTGCAATAGTTTAAGATGAGAAAGCAGATGCAAAAATATTGCTTAACAGCTTTTTTAATTATTACTATATTCCAGCTTTTTTCAATAATTATAAATTATGAAGATGGCCGTTTTTTCACCAAGCCCTTATTAATGCCTTTATTAATTGCAGCGGTTTTTACTGTACCTTCTTCTGTAAAAAAATATATAATTGTAGCCGCATTACTATTCTCCTTTGCAGGTGATTGTTTTTTATTGTATGACTACATAAACCCTAATTTTTTTATAATTGGACTTATCTGTTTTTTACTTACCCATATACTCTACATAGCATATTTTTTTAAAATTAAAAAACGTAACCTATCCTTGTTCAAGGAAATTCCTTGGTTGCCGTATATTGTAGTAGCCTATGGCTTTGCATTGGTATTTATGCTTTTTCCATATTTAGATAAGCTTACCACACCCGTTATTATTTATGCAATAGTAATCTGTAGTATGATGTTAGCATCGCTATGGGTTTATAAGAGTCTTTCTAAAAGGACTGCGATATTCTTTGTTTTGGGTGCAGGCCTGTTTATAGCTTCAGATAGCATATTAGCCATTAATAAATTTATGCATCCATTTAATATGGCTTCATTTTTAATAATGCTTACCTATTGTGCTGCGCAATATTTTATTGTAAAAGGTTTTTTACAAACATATAAAAGCTAAAAAAGCTTCTGCATAGTGCAGAAGCTTTTTTATTTATGTTAACCCATTTTTATCTCAAAATAATTCTTTCCGATTCCAGCGTTGAACTATCTGTTCTCACCGCTTTTATGTATAGAATCGTTTCCCCAGATGTATCGGTGGGTGCGATTGCTTCTTCCTTTTGGCAGGATGTAAGCATAAAAGAAGCCACAAATAATGATAATGCTATTACTTTAAAAGGTTTATTTTTCATTTTTGGATATTTTACTTTTTGAATTTTAGATAAGCCAGTTTTGGGTTAATAATTTATAGCCCAAGGTTAACTGTTTGCGTATAAACTTTTCTTCCGGCAAGATGCCCATCTGGAATAATTACTTTTAGCACTCTTTTTACGCCGGCTTCCTGGACTATTATTTCATAATGGTCCAGATCTGTATCTTCTTCTACTTCAAATGTTACTTTATAAACCTTGTCGGATATTTTTGCGGCGGCCAAAGAAATAAATTTTATTGGCAAAGCATTTATTGCTTCACAAAGCAGGGCATTGTTTGATACTATGCTATTGGCTGGGTTTGCTTTAATATAAGCGGTAAGCCAGTTTGCAGGAGGAGATACAATACAAAGTCTATTATTATCAACAAATGCTGGAAATGAATTATTAGAATAGCCAGTTACAAATATGGCTCCAGCAGGCTTTGGCTTAACTACTTTGTTATTGTAAATTCTTGCTGTTTGCTTTGGGTTAGTTTCGTAGGTTGTAATATAATCACTGGCATAAATAGAATGTTGTCCATTGGCAGTGCCATCCCAACCAGTGCTATCAACAATATTATCGTAACAGTTATTTACTCCATAACCAAATAGTTCAATTGCATTGCCGGTTCCATACATTACTTTGTTATTGTAAATATCTCCGGTAGTATTGCCTCCTAAAATAATACCAGCCTGCTGCGAAGATTTATTGAGCAAGCCGAAGTTCTTAACTGTATTATCAAAAATTTTGTTGCCGTTTCGGGCATTAGATAACTGAATACCGTCCCATTGGCAACGCTCAACAATACAATTGCTAATTTCCACACTGTCTAATCTTATGGGAACCCTGTTTATACCGTTGTAAACAATGCCATCAGGTGAAGTATGACCTACATACATTCCTTCTCCATTAATGTCATGTATCCATAGGTTTCTAAAAATCATTTTGGTCATTACATAACCAGGTTGCCATGTTTCGGGGTCAGCAGCATCATAGTCTGTTTTGCAATAAACACCCAAAGAGCCTCCACTTATTTCCATGTTTTCGGCGGTGATATGATGACTTTTTGAAATAGCCAAAGCACCTCCACTTATTTTAATACCATATTGCAAAGGCCCACCCCAAACTTTTATGTATCGGCAATTATTTCTAAAGCGAAATACGGGAGTAGTAAAAGTAGTTTGAGGCATAATTACTAAGGGGCGACATGGGTCTCCCCCAACATTGTAAAATTCGATTGCCGAATAACTGGTTCCAGTAATTTTTATGGTATCTCCCCCTTTCCAGGCAGAACCATTTGGCCTATAAATTTCGCCTGGGGCGGAAGTTTGGGTTAGGTAATAAGTTTGGGGGGCTTCGGTATTACACTGTGCAAAAATGCCTCTGCTACACAAAATGAGCAGGAGACCCATCAGGAGTTTCTTAATCATAGATATTGTTGGTTGTTTTTTCTTGTGATGTCCTTAAAGAGAACGAGTAAAATTGATTATTTATTTTGTTTCTTTTAATAAGACCAAGTGATGCCGGGCATTGCCAATAACTGTACCAATAACGTAAATACACGTTCACAGAAATCGTTAATATTTTGCAATCATCTTGCTTTAGTTGATTGTAAGCATATTATGAATTTAGTAAGACACAATAAATAGAGGTAGTTTTACGATGCTGTAATAATTTTATAGGTGGTTGTAGTATAAACTTTACAGAAAAAAGAAAAGAAAAAATGTATAGAGCTGGTAATAAAAACTAATAAAGGCTCTCGATTAAGAGAGCCTTTATACAATTAATTTATTGCTAACCTATTTTTTAGCTTTTGCCGTATCTGCCATAGTAGCCTTATTGGCTTTAATTATGCTATCTTGAACCCTCATTTGTTCTTCCTGCATTTTTTGCTGCATTTCATTCATGGCTTTAACAGCACTTTCTTTACTAATAAGGTCTGTTAGTTCTACATCAAATACCAATATTGTATTTGGAGCTATTTTAGGACCACTGCCCATTGCGCCATACCCTAATTCTGAAGGAATATAAAATTTAGCTTTAGCACCTTTATTTAATAATAAAAAACCGTCTTTCCAACCTTCAATTACATTGCCTCCAGCAGCTTTGTCCGCAGTAAGGTTAGCATATAGCGGCATTACATGCTGAAATGCAGGGTCGGTATTGGAATCAAAAACTTCTCCTGCAAGGGTTTTGCCTGTATAATTAACTACAGCAAATTTTGAGGTATCAGCATTAGTACCCGTGCCTGGTTGCAATATTTGAACATAAGTTCCCAAAGGGCTTTTATTTACAGTAATATTATTCTTTTTAAAATACTCTGCAAGTTGTTTATCTTCTGCTTTTCTTGTTTCAGCAGATTTTGCTTTTATTCGTACTTGAGCCAGCTCCATCGACTTCACTCTTGCACTATCTGCCTCTGCACTGGTTTTAAAAATATTAACCAACTTTATAGTACTGGTCATGTATCGGCCTTTTTTAAACATTTCAGGCATTCCCATCGGACTTTCTTTAAATATAGAATCCGTCAGTACCCTAATTACTAGGCTGTCGCCCTTTCTCATTTGACTAAATAAAGTAGCATATTCTTTTGGAAGACGGGTAGTATCAAACATATCAATAATATCACCTTGTGGATTTTCACGAGAATCTTGCAATACGCTATCTGCCTTACCATTATTGTATAGCTGAACTACTGCCAATTGCATAAACTCGCCATTTTTCAATTTATCTCCCGAGCCAGAACTAATTAATTTATACTCCAATCCATTCAAACCTTTTTTGAACGATTCTTTACATGAGCTCATAATTACCATACCGAGCACTGCTATCAACGATATTTTTTTCATTTTGTTTTTTATTATGCTGTTTTAAATTTTAAAATTGATACGTTGCCAAACTGTCTTTATTTTCTTTCATCGCTTTAATAAATAACTCAATATTTTCATCTAAGGTTAAGGTAGAATTGCCACCAGCAGCATTGTAATGCCCGCCACCATTAAAATATTTTCTGGCAAATGTGTTTACATCAAAGTCACCTTTGCTTCTAAAAGAGCTCTTACGCTCTTCTCCCCGGTCTATAATGATGGCTGCCAACTTTATTCCTTCTATGCTCAGTGGATAATTGACCAGCCCTTCTGTGTCTCCCGTTTTAATATTATACTTTATAAGATCTGCTTGAGGAATTGCTATCAACGCAGTATTGTATTCGTAAAATATCTGCAGCCTGTTTAATAAAATATTGCCTATAAACCTAAGTCTGTTTTCAGAAAAGTTATCGTAAATAGCTTCGTGCACCTTACTATGCTCAAGGCCCTTACTCTTTAAAAAAGCAACCAGTTTATGCACATTGGCAGAAGTAGAAGGAAACCGAAACGAGCCAGTATCTGTCATTACTCCGGCATATATACATTCAGCAACTTGTGTATTAATAAGATTATCATGGCCCGACCCTACAATAAAATCATATATCATCTCAGCAGTTGAGCTTTTAGATGTATCGCTCACACCAAATGCAAACATTTCGCTTTGTGGTTGTTGATGATGGTCTATCAAAATTCTTTCGCCTTGGGCAGATGAAAGTGCGGCTTCCATATTTTTAGTGCGGCTCAGGGTATTAAAATCAAGGCAAAATATCCATTCAGCATCGTTTATCAGCTGCTCACTTTTCCCTTTATTTTTTTCATAATCAATAACCAAATTGCAGGCAGGCATCCAGTTTAAAAAAGATGCCCAGTTGGTTGGCGAAATTACCTGTACGGTATGCCCCAATTGCATTAAAAAATGGTACAACCCCAGCGAAGACCCCATTGCATCGCCATCGGGCTTTTGATGCATGGTAATTACTACTCTTTTGGGATGTATAAGACTACTATAAATTCCTTCTATTGCCTGCATAATAACGGGCGCAAAAGTAGTGAATTAATAGTAACAGCTTGTTAATATTTGCTAACGGGGTTTTATAGTATATAGATCTGACACATAATGATTGGCTAAGCTCTCAACAATAATCAATTAAAAGAGAGAGAAAATAGCTTAATGAAATATCTTATCTTTGCGCCCAAAAATTACAAATGAGCAATAGAACTTTTACGATGATTAAACCCGACGCTACTAAAAAAGGGCATACTGGTGCAATTTTAGCAATGATTAATGCAGCAGGATTTCGCATTGTAGCAATGAAAACTACCCAATTAAGTGCACAAAAAGCCGGAGAATTTTACGCTGTACATAAAGAACGTCCTTTCTATGGCGAATTAGTTGAATTTATGAGTAGTGGACCCATTACCGCTGCTATTTTGGAAAAAGATAATGCAGTGGAAGATTTTCGCAAACTAATTGGAGCTACTAATCCGGCAGAAGCTGCTGAAGGTACTATTCGTAAAAAATATGCAACCTCTATTGGCGAAAATGCCGTGCATGGCAGTGATAGCGATGCAAACGCTGCTATTGAAGGAGCATTCTTTTTTAGTGGATTAGAGCAGTTTTAAAAAATTAATATACAGGATAAAAGCTGCTTTTTAGCAGCTTTTTTTATGTCATTGTTTTTGTACGATTGCCTTACTTCTAAAACAATTTTTATATTGCAATACATGTCAAGTGTATCGCTCACCATTATACGGTATAAAAAAAAATTTATCCCATTTGCAATTTTTGCAATGGCTCTTCATCATTTTCCATTGTGGTTAAATAGAGGAGTTAGCTTTTATAAGCTGATGGGTTCGGGGAAAAACGGCACTTTTGATAAAGTACCCGATTGGCAACAGTGGGCATTACTAATTGTTCAAAAGGATACCCAAGAAAATAATATTGAAAAGCCTGCTTTTGGTGCGTTTATCAATAACTGGTATAAGCTTTTTGGCTGCGAATTATATTCCATTTTTTTACACCCGATAGAGGGGCATGGTACTTGGGATGGCAAGGAAGTGTTTGGCCAATTACCCCGGCAATCGGTTTATGACGGACAGATAGCGGTATTAACCAGGGCTACGATCCGCATTAATAAATTAAATTTTTTTTGGAAAAATGTTGCACCTGTTGCTTCTAAAATGCAAACTTTTCCGGGCTTTATATTATCATTTGGCATTGGTGAGATTCCCTGGATAAAACAGGCCACATTTAGTGTATGGAGCAGCAAGGAAGCCATGAAAGCCTTTGCCTACGGCACAAAAGAACATGCCGAAGTAATTCAAAAAACAAGAAAGCAAGAGTGGTATAGTGAAAATATGTTTACAAGATTTAAGATAATTAATACAACAGGTAGCTTGCGGGGAAAAAACCCGTTAAAAAGCTAAGCTGTACATTTGCCATATATGAAGAATATTAAATTGATTGAAGCACCATCAGAAATAGGTGCCGGCACCCGTGGCGCCAGCATGGGTGTAGATGCCATCAAAATTGCCGCTTTAGACTTTATGAGTAATTTTTTTGTGCATTTTCCATCAGAAAAATTGGAAGCACCAAACGATTTGTTATTTGAGCCTATCCATTCGCCTTATGCTAAGCGTATTCATGGTGTGATTCAAATGACAGAAAAAATAAGTAAATCTGTTAGCGAATGTATTAAAGGAAATTTTTTTCCGGTAGTATTAAGTGGCGATCATAGCAATGCATTAGGCACCATCGCTGGCATTAAACAAGCCAAACCAAAAAGTAAACTGGGCGTAATATGGATAGATGCACATGCAGATATGCACACACCCTATACCACTCCATCGGGCAATATGCATGGGATGCCCTTAGCCGCCGCCCTTGCAGAAGATAATAAAGAAGCTTCTATACATGAATTGGATGAAAAAACTGCCAACCAATGGGAGCAGTTAAAAAAACTGGGGAAGGTTAATCAAATGGTTTTGCCAGAAGATGTTGTTTTTATTTCGCTAAGAGATTATGAAAAAGAAGAAAAAGCATTAATAGAAAAGCATGGTATAAAAGTGATAACTACAGCAGAAGTACGGCGCATTGGCGCAGAAAATGTTAGCCGCAAAGTATTGCGTTACCTGAGCGATTGCACCGATATTTATGTGAGTTTTGATGTGGATAGCCTCGACTCTTCTATTTCTAAGGGAACAGGAACGCCGGTTAGCAATGGCCTAAAAGAAAGAGAAGCCGAAGATTTAATAAGTAAGTTTATGCAAAACCGTAAGATTTGCTGTTTTGAAATTACTGAAGTAAATCCAACCTTAGATAAAGAAAACCTGATGGCTGAAATTGCCTTTAATATTTTACAACGCAGCTTAAATGTGCTGATGATGAATTAATATGAAAAATAGTACATTTTTAGTAGTTACTTTTTTATTGGCCGCAACCAACTTATTTGCCCAAAAATCTTACAATAGTTATATTATAGATTTTCAAAAAAACTATGTAAAAAAACATGAAGTAGTTACTAAAAGAGAAGATAAAAGCCGTTTTAGTTTTTTTGCACCTGATGCAAACTTTAAAATTGAAGCATCGTTTGAAGCTATTAATGATAGTATTGGTTTTATGATGCCTACATCGGGTGCAAAAGCAAAAAGATTTTTTAAATATGGTACAACAAAATTTTACTTGGATGGAAAACCTTTACAATTAACTCTTTATCGTAGTGAAGCTTTGCAAGAAGATACAGCCTATAAAGATTACATTTTTCTCCCTTTTACAGATGCTACCAGTGGCGAAGAAAGTTATGGTGGCGGAAGATATATCGACCTTGATATAAAGGATATTAAAAACAACTCTATCATCATAGATTTTAATAAAGCCTATAACCCTTATTGTGCTTATGCCAAGGGGTACAACTGCCCTATCCCTCCCAGGGAAAACGATTTGCCTATAGCTATTCGGGCAGGTGAAATGGACTTTGCCGGAGATCACTAAATACTATTAAAAAAAAATTTGTCTTTCTGTGATTATTTTTAATTGCTGCGAATAATCTATTGATAGCATTTGTAAATGGATACAAACGAAGACAGGCAAGATTTTTTGGTACTCATAGAGCGAAACAAAGGGATTATCATCAAAATATGTAATTCTTATTGCCGCAATAAAAGCGACCGGGAAGACCTTGCGCAGGAAATGATATACCAGCTTTGGAAATCGGGCCACCGGTTCAATAGTGACTGCAGGTTTTCTACCTGGATGTATCGTATTGCCCTTAATGTAGCCATCAGCTACTATCGGCAAAATAAGTCGGCATTTAAGCCAATTTCTCTTTCAGAATGGCATATAGATATAGAAGACCCGCCCGAAGCTGCTGGTGAAAAAGAAAAAAAGTTGCAACTATTACAGCTTTTTATTTCACAAATGAAAGAACTGGATAAAGCTTTGCTGTTGCTATGGTCCGAATCAAAAAGTTATAGTGAAATAGCAGAAATATTAGGTATTAGCGAAACCAATGTAGCAACCAAACTAAGCCGCTTAAAAGAAAAACTTAAACAACAATTTTTGCAGCATCAATCGTAAAAAAATGAAAGAACAGGAACTGAATGATTTGCTTGAAATATATAACCAACGCTTAGAAGAAACCCGTGTGCTTAACCTTCAAACATGGGTATTAAATCTTCAACATTATACTTTAATGCAAAAACAAAAAGCAGATAAAAAGTTGCAAAGCCTCAAACTCCAAAAAACCATATTGGCCATGCTTGGGATTTTATATGGTGCTGCAATGTTTTTTTTGGGTGTTGTAAATATGGGTTGGCAAACCATTTTTTTTTCTATTTGTGCCTATGGTGTAGGGATAATTACACTGGTTGCAACTTTTGTATATTTTAGGCAATTGTATTGGATAAAACGTTTTAATAATGAAGACAACATTATTAATGCACAGGAAAAACTTACCCGGCTACAAAGTTCCACTTTATGGGTTACACGCATTTTATTTTTACAAACTCCATTTTATTGCCTTTGGTTTGTAACACCTACATCTATTATTGAATCGCCCTCATCTTTCTTTTTAATAACCGTGCCTATAGCATTTGTTTTTATTTATGCCACATATTGGTTATATAAAAATATTAACTTGAACAATGCGCATAAAAAATGGTTTAAGATTTTGTTTGGAAGTAGCGAATGGACTTACCTACAAAGTTCGCAAGAGTTTTTAAATGATATTGAAGAGTTTAAAAAGGGAATAGTAATCAATTAACGAAGCAGTAAAATGCGGCAGCCGGACAATAATCCCGCTGCCGCTATTGGGGGGGTATAGAACTATCCTTTTTTCTTAATATTTAATTTTCTTGATGGCTTTTTTAGTTGAAAAGCTTTTAAGAAAGCAGCTACCGCTGCTATATCCTGTGCAGTAACCACCGGTACCGTGTTAGACTTTATTGCTTTATTATATCGCATAGGCATTACGGGTAAGTATAAAGTTTTATTTACAAGCTACCGGGCATTTCTTTTTTTCTTCTTAGTTTTTCAAGAGAAGGATCCATTTCAATTGCTTTATCGCACATTTGCTGTCCACGGTCTTTTTCTCCCTTTTTTATAAAACATAGCCCTGCCTGGTATAGTGCTTTGCCATCTTTAGCATCAATTTCCATAAGTTTTTGACAGTATTGCAAAGATTTATCGTATTGCTTTTGAGAATAAAAAGCCTCCGACATATCTCTAAGCAAAACTGTATTATTAGGCTTTCTTTTCAAAATTCCCAACAAAAGATTTTCACCTTTTTCATACTGGCCTGCATACAAAGCTGCATAGCCAAGGTTTTCGTTAAAATCATTTTTTTGCTCATAACCACTGGCGGCTGCTTTTTCAAAAGCAATTACAGCATTTTTATAATCGTTGTTATTATAATAAATTAAACCCAATTCGTACATCCATACATTTTTTGCTCCGGGCATTGCAATCGCTTTCTCGTACCATGGAACTGCTTGTTTGTAATACTCCATATCTAAATAATTGCGACCCAATGTATAAACTACTTCCGCATCATTTTGATTTTCTTTTAAGGCAGCTTGTAAAAATTTTTCTGCCGCTGCATAATCTTCTAAATGGTAGTAACTCATTCCAATAATTTTATTTTTACTAGAACAGTCATTGCATTTATTAGCAAACTCAATGGCTTTGTTATATTGCCTGTAGTTGTAATTAATATCCATCATTTCATGCAATGCAATTGCATTGGCTGGATCAACTTGCAATAGTTTTTCGTAATTTTCTTTAGCTTGATGTAAACGACGCATTTCAGTTAAAACGGCCGCATTTTCAATATAGGCTTCTTTGTTGTACGAATCAAATTGTATGGCTTTTTCAAAAGCCTGGTGTGCAACCAAAAGCCTTTTTTGGCTTTTTTCAAACTGACCTTGTTTAAGGTAGTAGTAAGAGCTGTCGTTGTTTGCAAAGCAAACACCTACAGATAAAGTAAGTAAAATGGCTAAGAGGTTTTTCATACTTAAGGATATTAGCAAAAAATATTCCGCAAAATGTTAATGTTAAGTATTGTTAGCGGAGTATTATAGCTGCTAACGACGGAATATTCAGTTTTATTTCATAAATCTTTCTTTTTTTATCAACAGGAACACATATAATATTTTCATTCATATATTTACCACTTCCCCAATACTTTGTATTGTCACTATTAAATATCTCATGCCATTGGCTCTTGCCTTTTACCTCCTCAATCCATCCATTATGCGGCTGAGTCGTCATATTTAGCACAATCAATAAATCATCGTTTCTATGTTTACCTTTTCTTTTAAAAACCAATATCCCATCTTTCCGGTTTTCTGTATTTACCCATTCAAATCCCTTTTTTTCAAACTGGTATTCATACATAGCGGGCTCGGTACGGTACAAATAATTTAAGGTTCTTACACATTCCTGTAAATCATTATGGGCACTATGTTGCAAAAGTTCCCAATCAAGTTCTTTTTCATAATTCCATTCAGTTGTTTGGCCAAACTCATCTCCCATAAACATCAACTTGGCCCCAGGATGTGTAAACATATAGCTATAAAACAGCCTTAAATTTGCCATTTTCTCCCATTCATTTCCCGGCATTTTGTATAGCATGGGGCTTTTGCCATGCACTATTTCATCATGGCTTATGGGCAGCATAAATTTTTCATCGTAAAAATACATCATGCTAAATGTGATATCATTTTGATGCAGCGGCCTATGCTCTGGATCTTTTTTAAAATATTTAAAGCTATCGTGCATCCAACCCATCATCCATTTCATACCAAAGCCAAAGCCGCCTTTACTTACAGACAGTGTCATCCCCGGCCAGTCACTAGCTTCTTCTGCAATGGTTTGTATATCGGGAAAATCCTGATACAAAACTGTGTTCATTTTTTTTAAAAAATCAATGGCTTCAATGTTTTCATGGCCGCCATATTTATTAGGTTCCCATTCTCCTTCTTTTCTTGAAAAATCAAGCCTAATAATTGAGTTTACAGCATCTACACGCAAACCATCGGTATGGTAGTACTTTAGCCAAAAATGAGCACTACTTAATAAAAAAGACTGCACTTCTCCCCTTGCATAGTTAAAAATATAGCTGTTCCAATCTACATGAAACCCTTTACGCATATCATTGTACTCGTAAGTATGCGTACCATCAAACTTAAATAGACCATGGTCATCATAGGGAAAATGAGATGGTACCCAATCGAGTAACACACCCACCTGATTTTGGTGCAATTGATCTACCAGGCGCATAAAGCCCTGTGGGTCGCCATACCGGGATGTTGCAGCAAAATATCCCGTACCCTGATAACCCCAGCTACCATCGTATGGATATTCCATTACAGGTAAAAACTCTACATGGGTATAACCCATTGCTTTTACATAAGGAACCAGCCGCTCTGCGAGTTGGTCATAAGTATTGTACCATTCAGGATTATTTTTATCGGGCCGCATCCAACTGCCCAAATGCACTTCATAAACGCTCCAGGGAGCTTTTAAAGAGTTGTACTTATGCCTTTCGTGCATCCAATGCCCGTCATTCCAATTATAATCCAGTTGCCATGTAATAGATGCGGTGTTGGGACGAAGCTCTGCATAGTACGCATAAGGATCGGCTTTTTCTGTTTCTGCACCTTCAAAACCTGTAATATGATATTTATAAAGTGCCCCCTTTCCCATCCGTGGAATGAAACCTTCCCAAATTCCTGAATGGTCTAGACGCACAAACAATGGATGCAATTCTTTTTTCCAACCGTTAAACTCTCCTATCACTGCCACTTTAGTAGCATTAGGTGCCCATACGGCAAAATAAAAACCATCGGTATTGAGTAGCCGAAGGTAGTGGCTGCCAAATTTTTCGTAGCCATATTGCATTTCGCCTTTCTGAAAACGCTCTATATCTTCTTTGGTGAAAAAGGAATAATTCCACACCAGTTTGGTAGTATCTATAAAATGATCGTCTTCGTATGCCATTGTTAATGGATTAATTACCGTTAGTAAAACAAGCTATTTAACTAAACTTTAAATTAACTTTTTTTGCAAAACTAATTTTTTAGTTAAGTTTTGTTTTAAACCAATCTAAACTCCAAAAAACTAACTCAATGCAAAAAAGTATAGCCCTTTTAATTTGTAGCTTCTTTTTGTGTTTTATAGCCAAAGCGCAGCAAGCCAACATTTTTGGAAGTATTAAAGATACTACTTCCAACAATTCAGTAAAAAACGCCGTAGTGGCTTTATTAAATTTCCGGGATTCAAGTCTCGTAGAATTTACCCGTGTCAAAGAAAACGGTTCTTACACACTAAACGGTGTTCCCAATGGAAAATACATTTTTATGGTGATGCACCCCAGCTTTGCTGACTATGTAGATGATATTGATGTGAAGGGCACAAATATAAAAATGCCAGTGGTTTCTGTAACACCCAAAAGTAAATTGCTGGAAGCGGTTATTATAAGAAGTGGTGGTACTATGCGTATTAAAGGAGATACCACTATTTATACTGCCGATAGCTTTAAAGTGAGTGCCAATGCCAATGTAGAAGAGCTTTTGAAAAAAATGCCGGGCATTCAGGTAGATAAAAATGGTGAAATAAAAGCCATGGGCGAAAAAGTAGAAAAAGTATTGGTGGATGGCGAAGAATTTTTTGGTGATGACCCGGGAATGGCTGTAAAAAACCTAAGAGCCGATGCTATTAAAGAGGTGCAGGTATTTAAAAAGAAAAGCGACCAGGCAGAATTTACAGGAATTGATGACGGGCAAAGCAAACAGACCATCAACCTTAAACTAAAAGAAGATAAAAAGAAAGGGTATTTTGGAAAAATAGATGCCGCAGGCGGGCCATTAAAAAATGAAGATCCCAGGTATAATAGCAATATCATGTTTAGTACGTTTAAAGGCAAGCGAAAATTATCTGCCTTTTTATTGAATGGCAATACCGGGCAGGATGGGTTGAGCTGGCAGGATATGGAAAAATTTGGTGGTATGGATGATATGAATATGCAGATGAGCGACGATGGTGGTGTAATGTTTTTTGGAGGTGGCAGAAGTGCAGATGAAGAACCTTATATCAATACCCAAAATGGTTTTATTACAAATGTAAATGCGGGCTTGCAATACAGTAATAAATTCAATAACAATATGCACACATTGAATTTATCACCCAAATTTAATAGCCAGTTGTATAATAATACACAGTCTGTTTATACCGAAACATATATTAAAGACAATGAAACCTTGTTAAGAAATGAATCAACAGTTTCAGATGTTAACAGAAGCAATATAAAACTATCCGCCAGCTATGATATGAAACTGGATAGTGCTGCCAATAATACCTTAAAGCTTACACTAAAGTCAAATATATATAAAACAGAAAGTGATGAGCTAAACGAATATTTAACTACCGGACAAACCACAGGCTTTAATAAGAACAGGGCCAATAGCCGTACACAAAAGGAAATAGACAAACAATCTTACAATGCTACTGCGTTGTACAAACACAAGTTTAAGAAGGCAAGACGAACTCTATCATTTAATGCAGATTGGTACTTATTGAATACAGATGCTAAGAGTTATTTAAAAAGAGACGCTGAAACATACACTAATGGTGTTTCTGACGGTTTAATATTAACCGATCAACTACAGGCGGCAGATAAACAAACTACTAAAGTTTCCGGAAAAGTAATTTACACAGAGCCCTTAAGCAAAAAATTTTCGCTGGAGTTAGGCCACGAACTTTCTATTAACAATGGAAAAAATGAACAAAATACCTTTTCGTTCGACTCTATTACAAATAAATATGACCAAACTGTAGATACACTTACAAATAACTTTGACCAGTCTATTATTATGAATAAGCCATCGGTAAGAATAAGCTATGGCGGTAAAAAACTAAAGTATGGTTTTGGAGCAGGTGTTGGGTTTACCAATTTCGATTTGAAAGATCTTACTTTAGATACAAACTATCATAGAAATTTTACCAATTTTTTTCCGGCAGCTAATTTAACTTATACTTATAAAAGCAACCATAACTTATCTTTTAATTACAATGGCCGCACAACACAACCAACATTAAATCAGTTGCAGCCTTTACGCAACAACAACGATCAATTTAATCTTTATAAAGGCAACCCAAATCTTAAACAATCTTTCAACCATTCATTCAATATAAACAACAACGGATACGATTTTATTAAAGACAGATGGAACTATTTGGGTTTATGGGCTACGGTTACAGAAAATGCCATTACAAATAGTCGGACCTATGATACATCTAACGGTTCCAGTACTATTCAACCTGTTAATACTAACGGCAACATTAGTATGGGTTTTTGGGGTGGAGTTGGTTTTAAAATCAAAAAATCAAAAATTCAGGTTAACATTAGCCCCAATTTAAACTATAACCGTTTTGCAGATATTATTGATAATATAAAAAGTTTTAGCAACACTACAACAGCAGGTATTAACCTTAACCTATCTAAGTCGAAAGACAAAAAGTATGATATTTCTGTTTCAAATAATTTTAGTGTGAGTCGAAATGAGAATGGGCAAACAAACAAAAAAAATACTTTCAATACTAATACCTTGGGTATAGAGGGTAAAATTTATTACAAAAAAGTATGGTCATTACAAACGGAATATAATTTCTTCTATCGTCAAAAATTTAATGAAAATGATGTTGACTTAAATAACCATCTTTGGAATGCACGACTAGAACGAACTTTTAAAAACAATGAATTTACTGCTTATTTCCTTGCAAGAGACCTCTTGAACCAAAACATTGGTATCACAAGGAATTTTAATGGCAACTTTTATAAAGAAGAAGTTAATGACAGGTTGAAGCGTTATTTTATGGTTGGCTTCCGTTGGGATTTTAAAAACAAAGCACCTAAAGCAAAAGAAACACCTGCTGCACCTGCCAGTGCCGAAGAAATAAACTAATTACATTTTAAACTGAGATAAAATGAAAAAAATATTTGCACTTACAATTGCTTTATCCTCATTGAGTATTTTGAGCTTTGCCCAAACATTTATTGATAAGGCAGAAATTGAATATGAGGTTAAAACCAATATTAAAAAAACGATGGGCAACAGTAGTTGGGCTGAAATGTTGAAAGACCAGATGCCTACTTTTAGAACCGGATATTACCGCTATACATTTGCCGATAATAAAAGCGTGTACAAGTGGCATCACTGGGATGAAAAAGAAAAAATGCCCGAATGGTTTCGGAAGTCGGAAGAAGACAATGCCTGGTATTATGATTTTACTGCGGGCAAGTTTAATATGGCAAAGAATGTTTCGGGAAGTGTTTTTAATATAGACGATTCTATAAAAAAAATTAACTGGAAACTAAGCAACGAGAATCGTGTAATTGCTGGCTTCAACTGCCGTAAAGCCGTGGGTGTTATTATGGACAGTGTATATGTGTTTGCCTTTTTTTCCGAAGAATTAATGATTTCGGGGGGTCCTTGTTCTATCCAGGGTTTACCTGGAATGATATTGGGGCTTACCATACCAAGGTTATATACCAGTTGGATTGCAACAAATGTGTCTGTAAATGGCGTAAATACGGCTATTATAAAGCCTGTAACATCTAAAAAATATTACACTTATGCAACGCTGGAAAGTACATTGCTTGAGAGGAGTAAAGAATGGTTTAGTTCCGACGACCCGGATGCTAACCAATGGAAAAACCAGTTTATTTGGGGGGCTCTATTGTAGGCAGATGACAATGGCAGAAATACATTAATAGCTTTGTATCTTTAAAATATTTCTGATTTCATTTGCATCTTCAAAAAGTTTTTTATTGAAGCCATAGCTACTATACTCCGTAAAAATAGTCTTATCAAAAATATTATTGAGTGCCGTGTCGTTTAAAAAATCATTTTGAATAGTTTTACCTATTATTTTTTTTGCAGTAGTCGGAAAAATATCCTTCCCTTTTTTTTGGGCGCCATCATATGCAATTGTATAATATCCATTTTTAATGGCCGTTACAGGTATTATCTTTTTAAAATGGGTTTGACCTAATAACCAATAGTTATTTTCGGCATTGCTAACATATTGTACTAACCCTGTAATCTTGTTCGATTGAAAGTTGCCATCTTTTTCATTATAAACGATGACATTGGATGAAAAGTTCGCATTACTATTTTGAATGTAAGGAAAATACTGATTTTTTAAAGCCTCCGGTAACATAACCAAAATATTACCTGTGATATTTGTCCGCATTGCATAGTCTGCACTTAACAATGCGTTTCTGCCAGAATATATAATATTATTTTTGATTACAAAGGGAGCATGATCCTTATAAGATTGTCCTGCAATGTCAATCTGAAACATGCCATATATGACTGAGTTGGAAATGGTTGAATGGTTACTGTATATGCCTATTCCATTTAGGCCATCTCCATAACCTTTCATTAAATCTTCAAAGTAGCATGAATCAATGAATACCCCATTTGTAGATGCCGTACTTACCAACTGAAAGCCAGCATTGTGTTTAAATATTGAATTTTTAATAATTACATTGGTCAAATCATTTGCTCCGCCTTCATTTTCTAAATCAATACCGGCTGATGGTGCGTGCCTTCCATAACTGCCGTTAATACCTGTAGAGTCAAATCTTGAGTTGGTAATAAGTATATCATGCCCTTTTACGATACTTAAACCTTGCCTGCCATTTTTGGAACACACCACTTTGTTTAAAATAAATTTTTTGCCATTTGCACGGATGTAAATTCCATCTGTAGCAAAAAGTTCTGCACGTATATTTTCTAACCGAATGTTTTCGGAAATATCCTTTTCATTGTCATCGTTTATCATAATGCCGTAGCACCATCCTTCTACAACTATTATATCTTTCTCCATATTCAATACACCTCCATTAAGGTTGATATTTTTGATGGTAACATTTTTACAGCCCGATAAAACAAAAGGAGTTACTGTATTTTTTGATGCATACTTATATGGAACACCATACTGTTCATAATCCGGCGTTCTTTTAAAATTTCCATTTACAAATACGAAACTGTTATTGCCCTCTATAGAAAGGCCATTAGCATTGTGAAAAACAATATCACTAATATTATTCTTGAAAGGTCCCTGTACAATTTTATAATCTTGAATATAATACCTTCCTTTTGGGATATTTAGAGTTTTATTCTTACTACCTGATAGGGTACGGGCTGCTTTCTGAAAAGCCGCATAATTATTATAAACACCATCTCCCACCGCTCCAAAATCTTTAACAAGATCGTAAGAAGTTTTTACTTGCCCGGTTGTTTTGCATGAAACAAAAACGATTAATAGCAAAGCTATTTGAAAGGAATAGAAAAAATATTTTTTAAATCGCAACATGGATAATAGTTTTTGATTACTGTATAAATTAACCGAATAACTTAAATTTAGAAAACAATTCCCAGCTACCCTCTTCTATTTCTGCTTCCAACTCTCCTTTATCCCATCCGCAATAACCAATAAATAGCTTTATATAGTTTTCTGTAATTATTGATTGATTAATTAATTTAACTGCTTCTGTAAAATTACCGCCAAAATAAATATCTCCTGAAACATGGATACTTTGCTTTAATATATCTGCCCTGCGATGAATGAAAAATAATTTATCGTTAGCAACCGGGCCGCCATTCCATAGTGGCAGCGATGGGCTATTACTAAACTCTACTAATTCATTAAAACTGCGAGAAAAAATTTTGTTGACAATGAAGCCCATTGCCCCATTTTGGTTGTACTCAGTAATATAAATGATAGAACTTGCAAAATGTTCATCATTTCTTAGCTGCAACGTACTTTTTAAAAATATGCCAGATCTAATATTCATAGATAAAACTAAATGCCCCACCAAAAAAGTGGGGCAAAATAAAAATTGACTGTCTTAAATTATTTTACTCCAATAGAAGTACCATCAGGTATGATAGCACCTTTTTTTATAACTACTATGCCATCTTTTACGGTGTATAAAGAATGGTCGGTATCCTCTAAATGTAGACCGCCATTAATAATTACATTGTTACCAATGCGGCAGTCTTTGTCCATAATTACATTAGTTAATTCGCAATTATCGCCAATGCCAACTTTAGGAATGCCCTTTTCATAGTTGTAAGCTATTTCGGCCAATGTTTCGTAAAAGTCACTACCCATCATGTAACAACTCTTTATTACGGTACCCTCGCCTATCCTGCTTCTTATACCAATTACTGAGTTTGAAATTGATTTGGCTCTAATAATACAGCCTTCGGCAAAAATTGCCTGCTCCATTTGTGTGCCACTTATTTTAGCAGGAGGCAACATTCTTGCACGGCTAAAAACCATTTTTTGTTTGTCAAATAAATTGAAAGGTGGTATATCCAAAGTCAGCGAAAGATTGGCCTCAAAAAATGAGTATATATTTCCTATATCTGTCCAATAACCATCATATTGATAGCTATGTACTTTGTACTTGGCTATTGAATCGGGAATAATTTCTTTCCCAAAATCAGTGGCATCTTTTTTTTCTTCTAAAAGTAATTTGTTCATTAAATCTTTATTGAAGATATAAATGCCCATCGATGCTAAATATATCCTTCCAAAAGATTTCATCTCTTCGCCGGTATCACTTACCCATTCGGGCAATAACTCTTTATTGGGTTTTTCAATAAATGATGTAATATTATTTTCAGAATCAGCCTTTAAAATACCAAATTCCGGAGCCTCTCTTTCTCCAACCGGAATGGTTGCAATACTAATATCACAGGCATTTTCCATATGTCGATCTATCATGTCGGCAAAATCCATTTGATACAATTGATCGCCACTTAGTATCAAAACATAATCGTAATCATTGTTGCGGATATGTTTAAGCGATTGCCTTACAGCATCGGCCGTTCCTTGAAACCAGTTAGGGCTGTCGGGTGTTTGCTCTGCAGCCAAAATATCTACAAAGCCACTGCTAAAACCACTAAACTGATAAGTATTTTTAATATGCTTGTTTAGAGAAGCAGAGTTGTACTGAGTTAGTACAAAAATGCGGCTAATATCACTGTTGATACAATTTGATATTGGAATATCTACCAACCGGTATTTTCCGGCTATGGGAACAGCAGGCTTGCTTCTTGTTGCGGTAAGTGGGTACAATCTTGAACCGGCGCCTCCTCCCAATATTACGGCGATTACTTTTTTACTATTCATGCTTAAAAGTTATTATATAGACAAATACAAATCGATATACTTTTGTGCGCTACTTGGCCAGCTTGTTTCTACATTCATCATTCGGGTACGCAGTTGTGTGAGTAGCTTTTTATTTTTAAACACATCAATGGCACGACTCATGGCATGTAAAATATCCTCTGTTGTGGCATAGTTAAAACAAATGCCATAGCCATTTTTTTCTCCAAAATCAATTACGGTATCCAGCAATCCGCCTGTGCGGCGAACCATAGGAACTGTGCCATAGCGCATGGCATACATTTGGTTGAGACCACAAGGCTCCACCCTGCTTGGCATCAACAAAAAATCGGCCCCGGCATACATTTGATGGCTTAATTTTTCATTGTAAGAAATTTGCGTATTGTAATAACCAACATGCTGCTTGGTCATTATTTCTAACTCAAATTCTACTTTTTTATCGCCACTACCTAAAATTAACACACTAAACTCTTCTCCAAATTGATTGTAAGCAGCATTTATTGCACCGGGTAAAATATCTGCAGCTTTTTCTCCCACCAATCTTCCAATAAAAATAAACAATGGTAGTTCAATATTAAAGCCAAAATCGTCACACAGTTTTTTCTTATTAAGAAGTTTACCTTCTGTAACATCTTTATCAGTAAAATTATCTAATATATATGTATCTGTTTGGGGATTCCATACTTCATAGTCTATCCCATTTAAAATACCCGAACACTTGGCCGATTCCATTTGAAATAAATGCTCTAGTCCATTGGCCGACTCAAAAAGTTCTTTCATATACCCCGGACTTACTGTAGTTACTCTATCTGCACACTTAATACCACAAGCAAGTGGATTTACGGTATTACTCCAATCGAGCAGGCCCCATTTCCAAGTATCCCATGCAGGTAAATAGGTAGCTTTTTCCCAGCTCATCCACCCTTGATACTGGGCATTGTGGATAGTAAGTACTGTTTTAATGTTGGCCAAATTACCGTACACAAAACAATGCTGCATCATAAATGGTATGAGTGCAGTATGATGGTCGTGTACATGCACCACATCAGGATGGTGTTGCCAATGCCGCAGCCATTCTAAAACGGCAATCTGAAAAGCAACAAATCTTTCTGTATCATCATCGTAACTGTAAATATTTTCCCGATCAAGCAGGCCATAAATATCTACACAATACAAATCAAAGCCCAGCTTGTTTGTTTTTTCTTTAATAATAGTGAAGTCGAAGTAAGTGTTTCCCATGTTAAAACCGCCCTTATGCACAACCTCCCATTCATTTTCCAATAAAAATTTAGTGCGATGCATGGGAATCACCACTTTTGCAATATGACCAAGGTCTTGTTGATATTTTGGCAGAGCTCCCACCACATCGGCCAGTCCACCAGCCTTTGCCATGGGATAACACTCCGCACTTACATGAAGTATTTCCATTCTTTATTAATTACCGCTTTCAATTTAGCGCACTAAATTTTGATTGGCAAATATTCTTTTAAATATTCTTTAAAAGCAGGAATAGATTATTGATTGTAAATCTAATTTTTTCATGTTTCAATTTCTTGTTACTTTGAGGTACTTATAAACAAATAACCAACTACATTATGGCCAACGATTTGCTTGAAGAAAAATCGCATCAAAAAGATGTGCCCACTAATTATGGTGCACTTACCACATTAGTTTCTGTTTTCTTTTTCTGGGGTTTTATTGCCGCAGGCAACAGTGTATTCATTCCTTTTTGCAAACACTATTTTGCGCTGGATCAGTTTCAGAGCCAGTTAATTGATTTTGCATTTTATACCGCCTACTACATTGGAGCATTACTCCTATTTGCTTATGGTGCTTTTGGCGGTAAAGACCTTGTTGGTAAGTGGGGCTATAAAAAGAGTATTGTATATGGTTTGTTATTTTCTGCCATTGGTGCGGCGGCCATGATTATTGCTGTAAACGCAAATACATTTGCGGGTATGCTGGTAGGTTTATTTATTGTTGCCTTAGGGTTTTCATTGCAACAAACGGCTGCTCAACCTTTTGCTATTACTTTAGGCGATCCAAAAACCGGAACCAGCCGTGTGAATTTAGGCGGCGGTATCAATTCTTTTGGTACAAGTATTGGGCCTATTGTGGTTGCCGTAGCTCTGTTTGGCAGCACAGCTGCAATTACTGATGAACAAATTGCTGCGTTAAGTCTTGGAAAAGTTATTACATTATATAGTGCTGTAGGTGCTTTGTTTCTATTTGCCGCAGCGATGTTTCATTTTGCCAAAAAAGTTCCGGCTGGTATTATGGAAGAAAAAAGCGAGCCTGCAAAAAAAGCACTTTTTACTTTGTTAATTATGACCGGCTTGCTCATTATTGCTTTTGTTCCCGTTTTTAGTAGTTATAAAACTGATCTTACAAATGCGAGCGAAGCGGAGCGCCATGCAATGGAAGCTTATAGAATGCGCTGGTTACTATTAGCACTTGCTATTGTAGTAGTAGGATTGCTTTTTGCCAATTTAAAGGCTCAGAAGGCACCAGATGGATGGGGAGCAATGAAATACCCACAGCTTGTTTTAGGTATGCTTGCTATTTTTATTTATGTAGGTGTTGAAGTGGCTATAGGTAGCAATATCAGCGAATTATTAAAACAACCGGAGTTTGGAAGTAAGCAGGCTTCTGAAGCCACCCCTTATGTAGCAATGTATTGGGGAAGCATGATGATAGGCCGTTGGGCTGGTGCTGTATCTGCTTTTAACCTAAGCAATAAAAACAAAGTTTTACTACAGATTATTGTACCATTTATTGCCTTTGCAATTATTATTGGTATTAACACCATTGCGAAGTATGACATGAGTCCTCTTTACTATTATGTTGTGTGTGTTGCAATACAGGTATTGGCATTTTATTTAAGTAAAGACAAGCCTGTTAGAACTTTAATCATTTTTAGTTTGCTTGGAGCTACAGCAATGATTGTGGGTTTATTTTCTTCCGGCATGGTTGCCACTTATGCTTTTTTAAGTGGTGGCTTGTTTTGTTCTATCATGTGGCCTTGTATTTTTGCCTTAAGTATTGCAGGCTTGGGAAAATATACTACACAGGGTTCTGCATTTTTAATTATGATGATTTTGGGAGGAGGTATTATTCCACCGTTACAAGGTAAACTAGCTGATATAATCGGCATCCATCAGTCTTATTGGGTACCGGTAGCATGTTTTGCATATTTAACCTTCTTTGCTTTTGCTGTTAAAGGGATACTAGCAAGGCAAGGGGTAGAGTATGAAGTTTCTGCAAGTGGCGGACACTAATTTTTAATATAGATTGAAAAAGCAATAATGAGAAAACAATTCACTATAGGTATTGATGTAGGTGGCACCACAGCAAAGTTTGGCATTGTAGATCAGTATGGAAATATTCTGATACAAGATCGTATTCCCAGCAATAAACATGAACATGTAGAAGATTTTATAGACGACCTGTATAAAGGACTATGGCCCATGATTGAACAGGCTGGTGGCGTTGGTAATATTAATGGTATTGGTATGGGTGCGCCCAACGGGAATATTTACACCGGTACAGTAGAATATGCTCCTAATTTAAAATGGAAAGGGATTATCCCAATTGCAGATTTGGTAAGTAAAAAATTTGGATTGCCTACAAGACTCACCAATGATGCCAATGCTGCTGCAATGGGAGAAATGATTTATGGTTGTGCAAAAAACATGAAGCATTTTATTACGATTACATTGGGTACCGGTGTTGGTAGTGGCATTGTGATAGATGGAAAAATTGTGGTTGGCCATGATGGATTTGCCGGGGAATTAGGGCATACTGTAATTAGACACAATGGTAGGCTACATAAAAGTACCGGGCTTAAGGGTAGCCTTGAAGCCTATGCCTCTGCAGCAGGTGTTAGAGAAACTGCCATAGAATTGCTTACAAAACATCCCGAAGCGGATAGTTTATTGAGAGACTATACCATTAATGAATTAACAAGTGAGACTGTGTATCAATGCGCCATACAAGGCGATGCCGTTGCAAATGAAATATTTGAATTTACAGGGGAAATTTTGGGTGAAGCCCTTGCAAACTTTGTAATGTTTAGTTCGCCGGAAGCTATTGTGCTATTTGGTGGATTAACCAAAGCTGGGGAAATTTTAATGCGGCCTACGAGGAAAAGTATGGAAGCTAACCTACTCCCGATTTTTCAAAATAAAGTAAAATTAATTTACAGCCAGTTAAAAGAAGCTGATGCTGCAATATTAGGAGCCAGCGCCCTAATAGTAGCTGAATAATAAAAAATATTTGAGAATGATACGATACTTAAACGATGCTTATTGAGCATCGTTTTTCTTTATAATTAATACTGCCGGCACTGGCCTTTGTTTGCCCTTATCACTTGGCCAAATGGTTTCTTTGCCGTTAATTAACATACTACTGCTTCCACCACCATCCAAGTTGAGTGCTTCTACACAACCTACATCTTTCATCAGTTGTGCTGCTTCTGTAAGTGTTGCTCCTGCTGCAACACCCGGGTTTCTTCCTTCAACAACCATAACAATTAGTTTGTTGGCTTTTGTATAACCTATCAAGGTTCTTGGATGCTTATCGTTAATGGCCTTGCCAGTAAATTTTAATTCTTCATTATTTGAAATAGCAATGTTGCCATCTTGTACCAATACTGGTCCTCCGGCAACTGCAGTTTTCATTTGCCATAACTCGAGTTTTGTTTTTGGCTTTTCTATACTATTTAAAGAATCTTTGAAAAAGGGAATGGCCTTTTGAGAAGCCAGGGGATATTTAGCCGATGAATCTGAATAGATCCAGGCAATATCTGCTTTTCGTTTTTTTGATATACCTAGTGCTCCATTAAATGCATGACGATATGTAAGTGAATCTTTTCCTTTACCAGCAATACTATGTACATTAAAGCCCACCATTTTGCCATCTTTAACCACTAGGTTTAGGCTTTGATTGGTGGAAAACGAAAAAAAAGTTGTGTTTACTACAAGTAATGGCTTATTGTTTTTATCGAAAAATTGCTGAGGTGTAAGTCTGCGATTTAATGTTGTATCGGATTCAAACAATAATTTTTTATTGTTTAAATCAGCTTCTGCATAAAAAGCCCTAAATGCTTTTTCATTTAAAGAATCATCATCATAAAAAACATGTATTCCTTTGGGTAGTGGTCCGAACTCTGAATCTACATTTTTCCACTTTACCTGACCAATGGTTTTAAATACCGTAAAAGAAAATAATAAAATTATTGAAACAGATTTCATGGCTTATTAAAATACCCGTCAAACTAAAGGCTTGTGATACTAAAAAAGTTGTAACTATTTTCGTTTTCCAAAAATAAGGGCAACATAGGCTGAAAAGAAAAATTGCTTTTGTTTTTGATACACCATCTGTGGAATTTTCTTGCTGTAAAATTCGCCAGTTAGCCCAACTTCAATTGCACTAACTACTTCGTTGTATCTACCATAATCAAATCTTACAGCAGGTTTTAAATATAGTCCGGGAGTTACTTTTAAGCTACCCCATCCATCACCAAAACCAGGGCCACCATATATTACAGCCGGATTTAAAAAATAAATACTATCCGGCGATTCGTATTTAACAGAAGTTCTTTCCCCATTTTTATCAACATCCACCATATAGGGTCTCAATAAACCCAATGTAATACCTCCTCCCACATTTGCAGTAATATTCACACCATTTTTATTTCCTTTATTTCCCAGCAACTGCTGCATTTGAACACCCAACTTAACAGGATAAAAGAAATTTATTTTTCCATAAATAAAGGGTGTGGAATATTGGCCATTATTGCCAGTTTGTTTTTCCTCTTTAATATGCTTTCTTTCAGAAATATCCAACTGAAATAACAAACTTCTTTTTACAGATTTAGCCCTGCCGATTTCAAAAAATCCACCATATCCATCGCTGGTTAGTTTTATACCAAATGCTGTTTGTTTGCGATGTGCTATAACGCCTTCCTCTTCTAACTTTGCCATAGCATCAATTCTTTCCTTTCTAATTTCCTTTTTTGTTTTTGGAGCAGGAGAATCCTGTGCCAAAGCACTAATTGCAAAGCAGTAAAAAGGGAATAGCATTAATATTTTCTTCATGAATAATTTTTACTGGAGTAAATTTATGCAATTAATTAAAGCAATATTGTTATTATAGATACAATATAGGTTCAAAATGCTGCAAACTTATTTTAATAATCAATTATAATTTTAAATATGACGGCAAAAATAGTTTATCAGGGAGATTTGCGTTGTGAATGTACTCATCTGCAAAGCGGTACCACTTTTGAGACCGATGCTCCCAGCGACAACAGAGGCAAGGGAGAAAGGTTTAGCCCAACTGATACCGTTTGTGTGGCTTTAGCAACCTGCATGATAACAACAATGGGCATTAGAGCAACTGATATGAATATTGACCTAAAGGGAACTATCATTGATGTAAAAAAACATATGCTTGCAGACCCAAGACGAATTGGAAAAATAGAAGTAACCTTGTATTTACCCACAGGCATTGACTCAAAGACTCAGGAAATTTTTCAAAAGATTGCTGATAATTGCCCTGTAGTTAAAAGCCTTCATCCCGATATGATAATTGAGGCTACTTACAACTGGGGGTGATATTATTTTGCTTTTAATATCCAGTTGCCAATGGCACAATTGAGGCAATGCTTTTGATTGCAGTATTCATTTTTTAATTGAATGAGAGCCTGTGAATCAAATGCGTTTCTGTTGGCTATACCAAGGGTTGTAAAACCTTTGGTGATACTATTTTTTTCTGCTGCTATTTGTTCTAGCCAGCGGATTGCTTTGTCTTGCAAAGAACGGTTGTTATGGTAAAACCCATATGCATAGAGCATTGGAGCAACGGTATTGATAAGAATATTGTGTATCATTTGCGTGCCAACCGTTTTCTTTTTAAAAGCTACGGTTTGGCCAGGCAGGTAATGATAATGCCAGTAGTCATTTGCGGTAACATTTAAGTGAGTAGCAACTTCGTTTACGTCTTTTGCTTCTCTTATGGTTGAAAATAAATGTAAACTTTGGTGTACCAGCATTGCTAATTGTGCCAGTCGAATGGTAGGAAAATTAGCAGGCCGCATCCGCAAATAATACAATGGCAAATGTGGTTTTTGCAGTTTATACTTTTTTTGTAAAAACTCGTATTCCCTCCTAAGCATATTGGGATAATCTTCCGTAAAACTTTTATCTAAAATAGCAGCCTGCCCCATTAATAAAGCTTCTATTTGCTGAACCTGATTTTTATGTTTTGCAAGAATATTAAGAGGAATACTCTTAGCAATTGCCTCAAAAGCATCTGCATTAATACGTATGCCAAAATTTCGGGCAAGCATCCACCAAAAAACCTCTTCCCAATGATACTTATTTTCATTCAAAAACGATGTGATATACAGGCTTCGTTGCTGTAATCGTTCACTTAGTAATCTTTCTTTCCATGCTGCCATGTGCAGATATGGAACATCAATTATTTGGCTGTTGCAGGCAATAAATTGCGCATTCTGCATTAAGTCATTATACCTGTTCAAAAGAATATTGGAAACGTAAGGCTCTAACTCTAATGTTGGAAATGAAAGTTGGAGGTCTCTGTCATTTTTCCAAACCACATGAAGAATGATATTTTTATAGTTGGGGTTACTACTATGTTTGTGGAGCAACCAATCGGAAGTATTTATATGCAACTCTATATTTCCTGCCCATTCGGTATTATTAATTTTAATACGGGCATCTAAAAAATCGGGGCCCTCATTAGTATTAAAAACTCCGGGCTTAATAATTTCAATTTTTTCTCCGTTTGTATCAGTAAGTTTTAAAGCATTAAAATGGCGGAATTGCCAAATGTATTGTAATAATTTTTCAGTCATGGGTAGGTTTTCTCTAAGATAAGCCAGGCTAAAGAAAAAACAAAATATTAATCTCTATAATTTTTGCAAATGTTGTACTACCCTACTTACAGGCAAACCCATTACATTGTAAAAGCAACCCTCTACTCTTTTAATGCCTACCACTCCTATCCATTCCTGTATAGCATAAGCCCCAGCTTTATCGTAAGGCTTGTAATTATCTACATAAAATTCAATTTGCCCTTGTGTGAGTGGGTGAAATGTAACTTTAGTTGTATCGGCAAATAATATTTTTTCTGCGTTTGAAAGTATGGCAACTCCGGTTATCACTTCATGTGTATTACCCGAGAGCTCAGTTAAAATATTTATTGCGTCTTGCCTATCTGTTGGTTTACCTATAACCTTGTTATTACATACCACGATAGTATCTGCGGCCAAAATACAAGAAATATTTTTTACTTTGTTTTGTACTGCCAAGGCTTTGTTTAAAGCTATATGGGTAGCTGCATCAACAAATGAAATATCCGCAGGAAAACTTTCATCGGCATCACTTACAATAACATCAAATTCAACTTCTGCCCACTCCAATAATTGTTTTCGTCTTGGAGAACCTGAAGCTAGTATAATCTTTTTCATAATTATGAAATAAAAAATAGCATGGATAAAATTCCTGTCAGCATTACCAATTTTACATAGCCGCTTAGTTGATGATATTGTGAGGCATCAATAGCAGTTCTTAATTTTTTTAGTATATAAATCAGTGGAGCTATTACCAATACAATACTATACAAAACTATCCACCACCAGCCCGATTGCCATGCATATAACTGAACAATTGCTAAAGCCGCAATAGCTACCACCAACCATACTGCTGTAAATACCTTGGTAGATTGCACTCCCCAAACAATAGGCATTGTGCGGCAGTTGTACTGTGCATCGCCATGCTTGTCTTCCAAATCTTTAATTACTTCTCTTATTAACGAAACAATAAAGGCAAAGCCTGCATATAGCATTGTGAATTTAAAAAACTTTCTTTCATCTACATAGTTGGCATCGTTCCATACCTGTAAACTTGCACCACAAAAAAAGTAAACAACAATAATTACCCAGGCGGTTAATGCTGCAATAATAATATTTCCTGAAAGCAGTTTCTTTTTAAACGTAGTTGAATAGAACCATAATAATAACACACAAGCAATATTTGCAATTCCAATTACCCAACTTTTGGTTTTATAACTAATGTAAAAACTTATTGCAATTCCAATGCTCGAAAGCAGCCAATGCCATACTATGGCCCATCTACGTTTTAGTATTTTATCAACCACTACTTTTTCGGGCTTATTAATATTGTCAATTTGCAAATCAAAATAGTCGTTTATAATATAACCTGCAGCAGCAATTAAAACGGAGGCAATGACAAGTAAGTAAAATAACTGGTTGCTATGTGGCTGTGCGGAAGGGTTTGTTAGTAAGCTTTCAAATACACAGAAATAAAATAATGCTTGGGTAAGTGCAATAAAAAAAAGATTAGGCCAACGGATAAGTTTAAAAAAAGCTATTATAAGCTTCATATTTGTGCTTTATAAATTGAAGCAAATTTATTTTGAAACAACACCCTCGTCATCATTCCATTTGCCATGCAGTTTCAGTACTTTTTCAATCACATCCCTCACACAGCCTTCGCCACCTTTTAAGGGAGAAATATAATTGGCGATGTCTCGTACCTCTGCTACAGCATCTGATGGGCAACATGCAAGGCCTGCCATTTGCATCACTTTTCTGTCGGGCATATCATCGCCCATATATAAAATTTCTTCCTTAGTAACATTATGTTCTTTCATGTACTGCCTCAATACTGCAGTTTTATCTGCTACTCCCATTTCTACATTCATCACACCCAATTTCTCCAAACGCAATCTAACTGCTTCGCTTGTTCCGCCAGAAATAATAAGTAAATGATAGCCTTTTTTTATTGCAAGCTGCAGGGCATAGCCATCCTTAATATTCATTTTACGAACCATTTGCCCATCATTAAACACCAATAGACTGCCATCGGTTAACACACCGTCCACATCTAAAGCAAATAGCCTGATAGGTTTAAAAGCAGCAAGAATATTCATGCAATAATAATTGATAGAAATTATTTTTGGTTATCTCTCCACTCATACACCCAGCTACTTTGTATCATTTCCAAGTGCCCTTCGGAACTTTGTTCTGCAGTACCGGCAAAGTGTGGAATCTCCATAACCCACTTGTGTAAATCAGTAAACCGAATACGATAAATTTTACTTTCCGTAAAATCATTACCAAAGCGTTCATATAGCTTTTGCGCAATATCCTCATGGTCGCTCCAGTGAATAGGTGGTTCAAATGTCATAATAATAATGTGATAATTCGATAATATGCTAATGCGGATTTATTCACCTAAAAATTGCGATTGGTCAGGTAGCGTTACCTCAATTGCTCCTTCCTTATCATCCAATAGTACACATTGGCAACCTAACCTCGAATTTAAACGGGGGTTTACAGCCCTGTCAATAAAATCTTCTTCTCTGTCGGTCAGTTCTTCTACCAGGTCTTCTCCTTTTTCTAAATATAAATGGCAGGTACTGCAGGCACAAACCGCACCACAGTTATGATGCAAATCGATATCGTTTTTTAAGGCTACTTCCAGTATCGACTGGCCAGGTTCTAAATTATTAATGGTTATCGGCTCTAATCCTTTCTGCTCAAATTTAAATTTTATACTATACATGCTGCAAATTTCGGGATTGCAAACCTAAGTCAAATTACCAATTAAGAAAAAAATACCCTTGATTTATATTCATTTATCCATTGTATATACTAATTTGTTGAAAGAAGCTTAGTAGCCACTCACAATTTTATAGTAAATGAAAATTTCAATTATCCTTGGGTTTATCCTTATTTTTTCGGCCATTGGTTGCGGAAAAAAAGCAAAAAAAGAAAAGCCAACCCCTGATTCGCCTGCTATAATAGTAAGAAAAGATACTGCCAGGCTTAAGAAAGAAACGCCTCCTGCAAGAAGCCCTATAATCAACATTGTTGACAGCATTTTGCCAAAATCTACCATTATCTACATTAAAGATAGTGCATCCAGTAGTGAACGTATCAGCCAAAAGTTAGCTGGTATTTTTGGATCCAGGCTTAATAAAACAATAAAAGACAATAAACTTACCATTATTGGTCCACCTATGGCTTGGTATAAAACCAGCAAGGCTCCTTTCTTTTTTGAAGCCGGTTTTGCTGTAAATAAAAAACCTGCCAAGCCGGGGAAAAATGTAATGGTGAGAGTAATTGGTGGCATGCCTGCGGTAGTAGCACATTTTTATGGCCCATATTCCAGTACTTATGTTGGCTACGAAGTACTTAGCGATTGGCTGAAAGAAAAAAAGAAAAAACGCTCCGGGAGTCCTTATGAAATTTATGTATCTGATCCTTTGGATAAAGATGGCAAGCCGGCAGACCCATACAAAGTGCAGACCGATATAGTGTTTCCTTACAAATAATTTGTACTCAGCAAATATGATTATGGATTCATGATACTATCCGTTAACCGCATGTACATGGTACGTAATTTAGGGTGGGCGGTAAACAACCGCAAATGCTTATCCAACGTATGTATATCTTTTCGGATGGCCGGCCCTGTTTGCACCTGTGCGGGAGAAAAATATTGTAGCCTATTAGCCGTTTCAGCAATCAACGGATGTAAAGTATCAAAAGCCACATTTTCTTTTATACAAAAATCTTCGGCAATAGCATACAAATGATTAGTGAAATTACTTACAATTACAGCTGCGGCGTGTAGCTTTAATCTTTCTTCATCATTGGCATATTGTACAATGGGTGAAACACTTTTGGCAAATGCTTCTATATACTCCAGCGATTTTTCATTATTACCATCAATTAAAAAAGGAATAGTAGGAATTTCCTTTACTTCTTTTCTAAGGCTTTGCAAAGGATATAATACGCCATAAGAATTTGAATATTGGTTCAAAATATCAATACCAACCGAACCTGCCGTATGAACTACACATTTTTCGTTTAGGTTGCCCTTTACAAAAAAGTTTTCCAGTGCTGAGTCGGAAATGGCGATAATAAAAAGGTCGGCAGTACCGTCGGGAGTATTATTAAAATCACCTGCTACAGCACCCAATTCACTGGCCAAAATTTGTGCATGTTCAATTTCCCTACTTATTACCTGGCAAATACTGTGATGTTCGTTTTTCGCTATCAATCGGCCTAGTACGGAGGCCACATTACCCGAACCTATTAATGCAATCTTCATAGTAAGTAACTTTGTGACAATGAAAATACAAAAAAAGCTGGCAATTGCATATTTCCGCACAAAATTAAACCTGCTAACAATTATAAATAAACGAAGTGGCGGAAAAGAAGCTTTCCGTCTTTTTTGTACTCCATTGGTTAGGTATAGGGGAAAACCGGGTACAACATTTCAGGCCAGCGAAGCCAAATCATTTCAATTTAATAAAAAATGGGTAAGTGGATCAGAGTGTAACCCAAAAGGAATTAAGACCGTTTTAATCCTACATGGCTTTTCATCCAGCTATCACAAGTTTGACCATTTAGCTGCCAGCTTAGTGGAAAAAAACTATAGGGTGCTGGCATTTGATGCCCCAGCACATGGTAGCAGTGAAGGTAAAATGATAAATGCGTTGGATTACAGCAATATGGTGAAAGAGATTATGCAGCTTTTTGGGCCAATAGATGCCTTTATTGCTCATTCTTTTGGCGGATTGGCTGTGAGCCTTGCATTGGAAGCTGTACCACATAATGCTGCCGTAAAATTGATATTAATAGCACCCGCTACCGAAACTACAACTGCAATGGATGACGCACTTAAAATGTTGCGGATTACCAATCCTAATGTAAAGCAGGCCTTAGCCGACCATATCAAAAAATTTAGCGGCAATCCGCCAGAATGGTTTTCTATTCGCCGGGCCACAAAAAATATACAGGCAAAAATTTTGTGGATACACGATTATGATGATTTTATAACACCCATTGCAGATGTACTAAAAGTGCAAGAAGATAATCCTGCAAATGTGGAATTTTATTTTACCCAAGGGTTAGGCCATCAAAAAATTTACAGGGATGCATCAGTTATGAAAAAGATACTTAATTTTTTAGGATAATTATTTCCATTTTCGATTGTTGTGAACTCTTAAGAAAGTAAAGCAACAACTTTGGCATCATCTAAGCAAAATTTTTTAATCTCATGAATAAAAGAGGTTGCTCCTTAGTTTTGAAACAACCTCTTAATAATTCTATAAATTGCTATGATATTACTACCTCCGCACACTCAACTGTGTTTTTGTTTTATTTACCCCATCGCTTATTTCAATAAAATAAATATCACTGGGTAATTCACCAATGTTGAGGCTGTTATGAAGATTAATAATTGTTTCATAATGTATTTGTTTAAGGATTATAATTTGGCATCGAACCTGCCATTGGTTATACTAATAGTTTCGCATCCTGGTTTGGATAAAGTGAATTCGAATGTGCCGGAAATGATTCCATTTTGAAGGTCGATTTTTTCGATAATAATATATCCGGCTCTATTTATTGATGAGTCAGTACCGAAAAATGTGGTACAAGCCTGATTAGCTTCTTTATAATTCCAATATGTAATTCCTAAGTCATTGCTTCCAATCGTGTAAGTACTAACAGTTGAACAGTTGGTAGTACCAAAACCGATAAACATATCATAAATACTAGATGGGCTTGTTAAATCTGCTTGTACGGAGAATGTACCCCCATTTGAATTATCATAAAATGCCTGAAATGCTGGCGTACATAAGAAATTGCAGCCATTGTTAGGGACAAAAGCTTTACCATTTACCAAACAACCAAAAGTATTTGCTCCGACCTGTGTAGCGGGCGGCAGTTTTTCTAACTCGGTTGGTTTATATTTTTTGCAACCGGTCGCAGTAAATACAACAGAGCAAAATCATATTACCTTTATTAATAAATTATTTTTCATGAGTCAATTTTTTAGTAGTGATTAAAAATTTTAATTAAAGCCTTTTATCAAAACGGCCTTGGGTTATTTTAATGGTATCGCAACCAATGGTACTGTCGTATAAGGTAAATTCAAACTCGCCCGAAACTATCCCGTTACTTAAATCATACTTTGTTATTTTCAAATAACCATTTTTGTAGTTTGATGGATCTGAAATAAAATTGCAATTGTTACTATTTGCATCTTCATGCATAATGCGGAAAAATTTGACTACCACTTGTTATGGGAAAAATCCCTATTCCCGTAATTTCAAAAGCACTAAACCCTAGCCGACTATACGAATTGCGGTAATTATACGTTTGGACATCTAGATTATTATTTAAACCTGGATCAACAACAATCCTAAAATTAGGGAAAGGACTGGCATATCCACTATTTACATAAACTTTGTCATTCACCAAACATCCAAAAGTATTTGCCCCTGTTTGAGTTGCAGCAGGCAACTGCTCCCCATCGTTTTTATTTTTTTTGCAAGCCAACAATAAAAAAGTGCATACAAAAAAGCTAAGTAAAAATGTAATTTTTTTCATGAGTCAATTTTTTAAAATATTTAAATAAAAAAGAAAGCTGCCTATTTTATTACAACTCTTTAATACAAACCTGTATTATGATCAGCAGCATATAGCAATAAGCAGTTTATACCAACAGTAGGGCTGCTGTATATTTAATGCAACTAAAAAATGGGCGGCAAGCAGGTTATACAAAATATAGTATTGCGTATAGCATGGCTAATATCAATATCGGTACGATTGGCTTTGGTGTGGGATAATTTTTTCATATAAGGGTGATTGGTTTACAAAATACATAAGTATTCTTTCCCCTTCGAGTTTTTTTCATAAAATACAGGCTATTATAGTATACAAATGCGCTGTTATACAATCACAATATTCAGAATTTTTAAACTAAAAAAATATTGCTAAAACAGCATTTTTCAATTTTATTCTAATATTGCAGTAATCTTTCTCCTTACGCTACCCTCATTTATGTAGCAGGAAATTGATTATTTTTTTAAATAAATATTGTAAACAGAAGGCTTTAACTGTAAGGCATTCAGTACTATATAAACTTATTAAACATATATGGCTAAAAATCTTTTGATAGTGGAGTCACCGGCAAAAGCCAAAACCATTGAAAACATCCTCGGTAAAGATTTTGAGGTAAAAAGCTGTTTTGGGCATATCCGGGATTTGGAAAAAAACGATATGGGCATTGATGTAAAAAACAATTTTGCACCCAAATACATTGTGCCTGCCGAAAAAGAAAAAGTAGTGCGGGATTTAAAAGCCCTTGCAAAAAAAGCCGATGAGGTTTGGCTGGCATCGGATGAGGATCGTGAAGGAGAAAGCATAAGCTGGCATTTGGCCGAGGTACTAAACCTTGACCCTAAAACTACTAAGCGTATTGTTTTTCACGAAATAACCAAGCCTGCCATTCAAAAAGCAGTGCAAAACCCACGCACCATTAATATGGCATTGGTAGATGCACAACAGGCCCGCCGGGTGGTTGACAGGCTGGTGGGCTTTGAGCTAAGCCCAGTACTTTGGCGCAAAATTGGCCGCCAAGGCGGCTTAAGCGCAGGCCGGGTACAAAGTGTAGCAGTAAAATTAATTGTAGAAAAAGAAAGGGAGATTAATGCATTTACGCCAACCGGCAGTTTTAAGGTTGAAGCATCGTTGGCTGCTAAGGATCTTAACAATCGTTCAGTAAATTTTAAAGCAGAGGGCAATCGTTTTAAAGAAGAAACAGATGCACAACAATTTTTAGAAAGTTGTAAAGGAGCTGAATATGCTGTTAAAGACATACAGGTTCGCCCCGGCAAACGCACACCGGCAGCACCTTTTACTACATCTACATTGCAGCAGGAAGCAAGCCGGAAATTAGGCTATGGCGTAAGTAAAACCATGCTGTTGGCGCAAAGATTGTATGAAAGCGGTAAGATAACTTATATGCGTACCGATAGTGTGAACCTTAGCGATACTGCTAGAGATGCCATAAAAGCTGAAATAAACAGCAGTTTTGGCACTAAATATTTGCAAGAACGCCGCTATAAAAATAAAAATGAAAGTGCGCAGGAAGCACATGAGGCCATTCGCCCAACCTATATGGAAAACCATACTGCAGGCGATGCAGAAACAAACCGCTTATACGAATTAATTTGGAAGCGTACCATTGCCAGCCAAATGAGCGATGCTGAATTTGAAAAAACAACTGCAAAAATTAATATCAGTTCTAACAATGAAGAATTGACTGCTACGGGTGAAGTATTGAAATTTGATGGTTTTTTAAAAGTGTATTTAGAAGGCAATGATGAGGAGGAAAATGAAGAAGGCGAAAGCAGGTTGCCTAATCTTACTGTAGGCCAGCAATTAGATTTTAATGAAATGACGGCTACCGAAAAATTTACCAAACATGCTGCCCGCTACACAGAGGCTTCGCTGGTAAAAAAACTGGAAGAGCTTGGTATCGGCAGGCCAAGTACCTACGCTCCTACCATTTCTACCATTATTAAAAGAAACTATGTAGAGAAAAAAGATAAGGATGCGGTGAAGCGTACATTCAGAATTTTACAATTAAAAAATGACCAGGTTAAAAAAGTTACGGAAACAGAAAATACTGGAGCCGAAAAGGCAAAATTGTTTCCTACCGATCTTGGCCTGGTGGTTACCGATTTTTTAAGCCTGCATTTTAAAAATGTAATGGATTATTCCTTTACAGCCAATATAGAAAAAGAGTTTGATGAAATTGCCGATGGCAAAATGAAATGGAATAAAATGGTGGGTGAATTTTATGAACCATTTCACGAAGGCGTGGAGCATACATTAGAAAATGCAGAACGTGCCGTTGGCGAAAGAGTGTTAGGAGTAAGCGAAGATGGCAAGCCCATTGCAGCTCGTATGGGTCGCTATGGGCCAATGGTGCAAATAGGCTCACAAACGGATGAGGAGAAACCAAAATTTGCCCGGCTAAAAAGTACGCAAAGCATAGAAACCATTAGTTTGGAAGAGGCTATGGATTTGTTTAAACTGCCATTAATGTTGGGCGAGCATGAAGGGCAGGAAGTAAGCGTAAATATTGGCCGCTTTGGGCCTTATGTAAAATGGGGCGAACAATTTATTTCTTTGCCCAAGGGCGAAGAACCAACAGAAGTTGACTTGGAAAGAGCAATAGAAGTAATAAAGGCCAAGCAAGTGGAAGATGCGCCCATTGGTTTTTATGAAGATAAACCTATTACCAAAGGCAAAGGGCGTTTTGGGCCTTTTATTAAATGGAACGACCTGTTTATAAATGTGCCCCGGGCATATAATTTTGATGCGCTTACACAAAAGGATTGTGATGAACTGATTGCAAAAAAAATTGAAAAAGAAGCCAATCGTTTTATTCAACAATGGCCCGAAGAAAAAATTGCTATTGAAAATGGCCGATGGGGCCCTTTTATCCGGTTTGGTAAAAAAATGCTGAAGCTAATGGCCGGACCAAATGGAAAATACACGCCGGAGCAATTGGCTACTATTGATTTGGAAGAAATTAAGAAAATGATTGTAGCCCAAGAGCCAAAAGCATTTGAAAAGAAAACAAAAGCTGCAACTAAAAAAGCTCCTGCTAAGAAAGCTGCAACTAAAAAATCATCACCTAAAAAAAAATAAACCAAGTATAAGATTTCCCTACTATGAAACAGATTAGCATTTTCTTGCTCACTTTAGTTATATGTTTTCAAAGTGTAGCACAAAATGATAGCGGCATTGTTGTTGCTAAACAATTAAAAAAGGGGTTTTATAAAACGTACCAGGAGTATTTAGATAACAACCCTTCTATTACTACGGATTTTACAACTACGCTTTTCAGGGCTTCAAAAAAAGATGCTACTGTTATTGCCGGCACTTATGATTTAACGGATAAAGATGTTAAAATAAAAAAAATATGGGGCTTTAGCGATGGAGAAAATGTGTTTATACGATACAAGGTTTTAACCGGCCATAAATATTGGAAATTGCAGGTGCCTGGCCCGCACCCATATTTTTTGTTTAAAGAAAAAATGATACTGGCAATGGGCCCACCTATTATGGCAATTGCAACAGCAGCCACAACCGCTGCCCTCCCGGCAGGTTTTGAAGTAATGATGATTACAAAATCTGGCAAAGTAAACCGAGCCGGCAAAAAAAAGATGATGCGAGTATTGGCAGACCAACCAGAATTGCTAGCATCCTTTAAAAAAATAAAGGTCATGGGCAATGCTTCCCGTATCAAATATCTCACACTATACAGCCAAGCTGTTACAACTAAATAGTTGCATACAAAAAGAGAGAAGTTTTAGACTTCTCTCTTTTATTTTTTAGCACTTTTCGCAATAATTAATTAGATGCTACGGCCAACCCTGTATACTGCTTCCCTATCTTATCTAAAATATACCCACTAATCCAGCCTACATAAGCCTGGCGAGGGAATACAAACTTCTTAGAAGGATTCATGGTATTGATTTGCTCAATCAATTCATCCAGCCAAATGGAACCGGCTAGCAAAGCTTTTTGGTCGTAGGTTTTTATTACTCTTCCAATATTTTTTATGGAAGCATTGGCATCCTCAGCGTTCATGCTCCTGCTAAGGTCAGGTTTAATTAAATCGTAATAATTATTGTACACCTTGTCTCTAAAAAGACTTACATCCTTTTGGCTTATCTCTACAAAATTATCATTAATTTGTTCGGGGTGCATTAATGAAGCAATAGCCCAAACTATCCCACCTGAGAGGTACATGAGGTCTCTTTGTTTAAAATCTTTTTTATTTAAAAATTCATAAACCATTACCCTGCCCAGGCTATCGTTAATCATTTTTTCTGCAGCCGTTAAAAATGCATCCACGCCAATATCCTGATGGTTTTCTACCAACCGTTGAAAAGTTTTTGTACCTAATGGAAAGGTTACAGGTACAAAATTGTTTTGAGCATTAAAATAACCACCTTTGGTATTGCCGCTTCCCACATCTAATTGATTGGCAGTTAGCTTATTTTTTTGAGGTACAATTCCTTTAAAACTCAGTTCCGACTCCTGCTCGGCAGTTACATAGTTTATTTTTATTTTGGCATCCAACTCTTTGGGCCGTACCACATTGGCAAAGTATTCTACTTTATTGAATTTATCCAAATCCTGCTTTAAGCCACTACTAATCACAATATAAGTACGTGCAGATGGGATGCTGTAACGCCTTTTAGCAATATCATAAAATATTTTTATAGCATCATGCGTTTCCTTTTCGGTTTGATAAGATAGCATAGCAGCATCTGTATTAATGGAAGTATCCTTTACCAATACATATTCATTTTCGCCTGTACGACTCAATTTTAGCTCTATCACACTAAGCTTAATTCCTTTTCCTCCAACTTCAATTCCTGCATATAAATCACCAATACCTTTGGTACTTTTAATAAGCGTTTCCACCACATCTGCTATTACTGTAAGCCCTTGTGAACGATACATTTTAGCAGCCTTTTCGTAATAGGTAATCGCCAGTTTGTTTTGATTTGTTTTACTGTACAAATTGCCTAAGCCTTCATGAGCCTGAGCAAGATTATATGGTTCCTTGTTAGCCTGGGCTTGCTGTAAACCTTTTTTAAAATACTCTTCGGCAGCCTCAAACTGTTGTGCTTCCATTAAAGAAGTGGCAGTTTTTAATATACGTGAAGTAGGCATTTTAGTTTGGGCAAACCCAAATTGAAGTGCAAATACTGCCAATAAAAAAACTATTAACTTTTTATACAACATTTTAAAATTTTATGATAAGATGAACAACAATAAATATTTGCAACATGACATCACTATCTATCCTAAGGGTTAGGATTGTGGCAAATATAAAATTTTAGCTATCCGTAATGGCTAATACTGCCTTTCAATTGTAAACAGATTTTCAACAATTTTCTTTCGTTCATTTGCGTTTAAATAAGAAAGATAAATGCTGCATTTGGTTTTAATAAAGTTTTTCACGTCTGTGAAAAAGTTTAACAACTGCATTTAGCTTTTCTAACCGAAATTGAAATTAAAAGAAGATTTAGTGAAAGAAAATAAAGAAATAAAAGCCCTGCTACATTTGATAGATGACCCTGATGAAGATGTTTATCAAACCGTTAGCGAAAAGCTTGTTTCTTTTGGCAAAGATATTATCCCCAACCTGGAACATTTATGGGAAAATATCAGCAATGAAGAAATGCAGGAAAGAATTGAACTATTGATACACAGGGTTCACTTTAGAGACCTTACAGACGAATTTATGCTTTGGAAACAATATCCAACAGATTTATTAGGAGGTGCTATTATAATAGCCAAGTACAATTATCCTGATATGCAGGCAGATGCAGTGAGGCAGGAAATTGAAAAAATTCGTCGCAATACATGGCTTGAATTAAATAATTACCTTACCCCTATTGAAAAAGTAAATGTAATAAACAGTATTTTTTTTAGTTATTATAAACAAAAGGGAATAGAGATAAGTTACGACAATCCCGATCATTTTTTAATAAACAAAACGCTTGAAAGCCATAAGGGTAATGCAATAAGCAATGGTATTGTTTATTTGGGCCTTTGCCATTTGTTAGATATTCCGGTAAGAGCCGTAAATATTCCCCGCCAGTTTATTTTGGGTTATATGAGCGATGCTTTTGAAACAGCCAGTTCATCGGGAAACCCGGCAGATAACATTAAGTTTTTTGTAGATCCGCTTACCGGCCAAATGTACTCGCATAAGGATATTGAAAATTATTTTAAACGCCTCTCTGTACCTCCTGTGGCATCTTACTACAGGCCAATGAACAATAAAAAAGTGATACAATTTTTATTGGAAGAACTAGCCAAGTGTTTTGACAATGATCGCAACTATTATAAAATGGACGAACTGCTTTCTCTTTCAACATTACTAGACGAATGATTTATCATGTAACAACAAAACAGGATTGGGCTGTTGCGCAAAACAATGGGTTTTACAATCATCCTTCGCTTGAAAAAGAAGGATTCATTCATAATTGCTCAATGGAGCAACTGCAAGGCGTTTTAGACCGTTATTATAAAGATGTTAATAATCTTTTGTTGTTGCATATAGACGAAGCAAAACTTAGCTCTCCTCTCAAATACGAACTAGCCCCTTCTGTAAATGAAATGTTTCCACATATTTTTGGTACAATTAATCTTGATGCTGTTGTAAAAACACAGGAAATATGATAACATGGGATGATTTTGAAAAAATAGATATGAGGGTGGGCACTATCCTTGAAGCAAAAGTTTTTGAAAAGGCAAAAAAGCCGGCATATCAATTACAAATTGATTTTGGAGAATTCGGTATCAAAAATTCTTCGGCTCAAATTACTGCTTTATATAAACCAGAAGAACTTATTGGCAAGCAAATTATTGCCGTAGTAAATTTTCCTCCCAAGCAAATAGCCAATTTTTTCAGCGAATGTCTTGTATTGGGCGTGTACAATAGTAACAATGATGTAGTGCTATTGCAGGCATCATTGCCCGTTGATAACGGAAATAAAGTTGGTTAATTTTTGGTACCGGCATTTATTCTTTGTGTAACAGTGGTGGCGTCGCATTCCGTTTATCTTCAACTGTTTTTCAACTTTTATCTTAGCGCAGTTTATCAGTTCAATACATCAATCAACCCATTGTTGTAATTTAGTGCCACAATGAAAGAAACTGTTTTTTACAAAAGCCCCGTTGGCGCATTAAAACTTGTAGCTGAAGAAAATGCGCTAACAGAACTTTTGTTTGTAAGTACAAAAAGGAATGGGCAATTAAATGATGATGCCGTAGAATATACTGACCCTAAATTACCTATCCTCAAAAAAACCGTGCAACAACTAAACGATTACTTTTCCGGCAGCAATCTTTCATTCGATATTCCGCTCAATCAAAGCGGCACAGCTTTTCAACAAAAAGTATGGAAGGAGTTGCTCAATATTAAAAAAGGGGCAACTATCAGTTATCTTGAATTGAGCAAACGCTTAGGCGATATTAAAGCCATTCGGGCAGTAGGTACAGCCAATGGCCGCAATACAGTAGCCATTATAGTTCCGTGCCACAGAGTTATTGGTAGTAATGGCAGCCTTGTGGGCTATGGTGGCGATTTATGGAGAAAAAAATGGTTGCTGGATCATGAGGCTAAATTCAGCAACGGTGTTCAGGTTTTGTTTGATTAAACCAATCCAGCGCAATAGTTGTAGTATTGACTAAACGAATATGGCCGCTGGATACAAATTAATTTACATGCAAAATTATTTCATCGTTATTGCGTATGTAATTGCTTTTGTTTCTTGCACAAGTAAAAAATCTTCAGCTCCTTCTGTTCCCCAATCCGATGAGAAGAATATTGATGCCTTGTTTGCAAAATATCAATTAGAAAAAATAAAACTACCCAAAGATTTTTTTATTAGTGTGTATGCAGAGGTACCTAATGCTAGAAGTATGGCACTTTCACCATCAGGGGTTTTGTATGTAGGCAACAGGAGCGAAGACAAAGTATATGCCGTAACCGACGAAAACAAAGATGGCAAAGCCGACAAAGTATATGTAATTGCAAAAGGGCTTAATACGCCCAATGGTGTTGCTTTTAAGGATGGCGATCTATACATTGCTACTATTTCAGAAATTTTGAAGTTGCCAAATATAGAGACAAGTCTAAGTAATCCACCTACTCCTGTTACAATCTACAATAAGTATCCAACCGATAAACATCATGGCTGGAAGTTTATTGCTTTTGGCCCCGATGGAAAATTGTATGTCCCCGTAGGTGCTCCCTGTAATGTTTGCGAAAAGAAAAACCCAGCTTATTCTAGCATTACAAGAATAAATGCCGATGGCACCGGTTACGAAGTATATGCACATGGCATACGCAATACCGTTGGGTTTACCTGGCATCCGGTTACAAAAAACTTATGGTTTACCGACAATGGCCGGGATATGATGGGAGATGATATGCCTGGAGATGAATTAAATACTGCCCCAACTGCCAATATGCATTTTGGTTTTCCTTACTGCCACCAAGGGAATACTTTAGACCCTGAATATGGTAAAGGAAAAAAATGTGAAGACTACACTCCTCCTGTTCAAATTTTAGGAGCTCATGTAGCAGCATTAGGAATTCGCTTTTATGAAGGAAAAATGTTTCCTGCAGAATATTTGCAACAAGCATTTATTGCAGAGCATGGAAGCTGGAACCGTAGCGAGCCTGTAGGATACAAAATTTCTTTAGTGCAATTGGATGCTGAAGGAAAGTCGTTAGGAATAACTGATTTTGCAACAGGTTGGTTGCAGCCTGACGGTAAAGTATTGGGCCGCCCGGTAGATTTACAAATAATGCCTGATGGCTCAATGCTTGTAAGCGATGATTACAGTGGGGTTATTTATAAAATTTCTTATAAAAAATAAACTATTTAATATGAAGTTTAGATTCAAACAACTTGTTGCAATTAGCTTTCTCATTGCATTCTTCAAGCCACATATAATTACTGCTCAGGATAGCTGGGGTGCGTACTACTATGCAATTCCGGTGCAAGGACTTGAAGGAAAAACATTTAAAGTAGAAGCGGATGTAAAATCGGAAATAATTGACGACAGTGCTGCCGCAAGACTATGGGCAAGGGTTGATCTTGCCCAAGGCCAGGGATTTTTTGAAAATAATTGGAAAAAACCTATTAGAAACAATGAATGGAAGAAATATTCAATTGAAGGAAAATTAGACTCAGGCGCACTACGCCTGGTGGTAGGTATGCTATTGCAACTAAACGGAAAATTTTACTTTGATAATTTTAGGGTATTTGTAGAAAAACAAAAAAACAAATGGGAAACTATTTATAGTGCAGATTTTGAAAATGGACAAAATGACTTTGTAAGTGGAATTACCGCTGATAAAAATGTTGGCAGAAATGAGTTTTACAATGGCCGTATAGAAAAAGATGCCTCCAATAAAACCAATGTTTTTGCAATTGATGGTACTGCCATTCCAAACTTTGGCCAAAACAAAAAAGTTGGCAGGTTTGCCGATGTAAACGGCATTAAGCTTTATTATGAAATTTATGGAGATGGCCCACCATTAGTAGTATTGCACGGCAACGGCGGATCTATTAGTTCAGCAGCTTCGCATATTCCCGATCTTATGAAAAAATATAAAGTTATTGCCATTGATAGCCGTTCGCAAGGAAAATCTACAGATACCGACAAGCCACTTACTTACGACCAAATGGCATCCGATGTAAACGAATTACTCAATCAGTTAAACATTGACTCTGCTTATATATGGGGCCAGAGCGACGGTGCAATTCTTTGTATCTTATTGGCAAAAGATTATCCCAAAAAAGTAAAACGTGTAGTGGCATTTGCACCCAATATGCAGCCGGATGAAAATGCAGTAGAGCCTTGGGCAGTAGACTGGGTAAAAAGAACCATTCAATCGTCTAAAGACAAACATCAAATAAAATTGTTTGAAATGATGCGAGATTATCCAAATGTGCCTTTAGAGCAATTAAAAACTATAAAAGCACCATGCCTTATAATTGGAGGTGATAGGGATGTAATACGATTAGAGCACCTGGTGGCAATGTTTAAACATATCCCAAATGCACAATTATGCATATTACCCGGTTCCACACATGGTGGTGCCTGGGAACAGAAAGATCGGTTTTTATCAATCATGAATGATTTCTTTCTAAAACCATTTAGTATGCCTGATACAAAAGATTGGTTGAATTAAATTAAAAACTGCCGGCTTTCACCCGGCAGTTTTTAATTAGTTCGTTTTTTTATTTAAGGGGCAACTCTATTAATACCGATGTACCTTCTCCTTCTTTAGAATTTACATCCAGCGTTCCCCTTAAAAACTCTACCCTGCTTTTAATATTACTCCATCCAATGCCTTGCACCGTTTGCAACGCACTGGTATCAAAGCCCTTTCCATCATCTTCTACCGTAATTGAAATATTATTCTCCGATTTACTCAATTGTATGATTGTATTCTTTGCACTTGAATGCTTTAAAGTGTTATTAAGTAACTCCTGCACAATTCGATAAAGGGTGATAGCGGTTGTTTGCTCAATTTCTACACCCTGCATACCAATACTTTCATAATGAACTTTTAAAACACCGCTTTGATTTACATCATTGCAAAAATCTTTCAAAGCGGTATCCAGCCCAAATTTCACCAGAGCTTCCGGCATCATATTATGTGCTACCCGGCGCATTTCTTTTATGGAACTGTCCAGCATATCAATACTGCGTTCAAATGCCTGGGCATTGCCAGGTGTCATAATTAAATTTTCTTTCATGGTATTCAATGAATATTTAACACTACTCAGCATACCGCCAAGGCCATCGTGTAGGTCTTTGGCTAGCCGGGTACGTTCCTGCTCTTCTCCTTTCAACACGGCTTCGGTTGCGGTTAGTTGTTGTTGGGTTTCTAATTCGTTTATGCGCTGCTGCTGCAATTTTTGTTTGTGGCGGTAGTTCCTGTACGAGAGAAATGAAATGATTAATAATGCTGCAGCACTTCCCGCCAATGCATAATTTAAGATGTTTTTTTGGGATAAACTGAGTTGCTGAAGAGCTTTTTCTGTAGTAAGTTGCCCTATGTGGGCTTCTTTTTTTTCGGCTTGGTACCGTGCATCCAGAAATTCTGCCTTTTCAACGTTTGCTTTTTGTTGTAAACTGTCTCGCCAAAAAATTGAAGAATCTAAATACAAAAAAGCCTTGGCTGAATTTCCGGCATTTCTTTCTGTGAGATACTTTTGGTCATAAACATCTTTTTTAAATTGATTAAATTCGTTAGCATTAATCATATGTAAAGTAGTGTCTTGGTATCTTCTCGCTGAGCCATAATCACCGTTTCGCATAGAAGCAAGACCAAGCCACAGATATGCTTCCGTTTTTTCAAATGGAGCCTGTAACATTCTAATAGCTCCAATCGCTTTTCTGAAATTTAAAAGGGCATCGTTGTATTCTTTACTTTCATACAACAATGAGCCCAGCAGCACATAATATTTTGAAGTCAAAAAATCATCCTTTAAAGAAGTGGCCAGCAACTTTGCCTCTTCAAGGTATTTGAGTGCTGCTGTTTTCTTGTTTAATTTATAGAGTGTTTGTCCATAATTTCCACAGGCAGAAAATAATGTTTCTGACGGGCCTAATAATTTAGCTTGTTGATAGGCTTTTTCGCAATAAGCCAGTGCCGCTTCGTATTTATGCAAATTATTGTAGCAGTTTACAATGTTTGCATAAATTGAACCCAAGGCCCGATGTTTCATATCATACACTTCGGCCCTTTTCATGGATGAAAGGTTGTAATTAAGGGCTTGCTCATAATCATGCACCTGCATCAGCTCAAACCCAATTGACAATTGAACCGTAATCATACTCCTTATGGCAGCCTCAGAACGGGGATATTGCTTTAAAATACTTTCCGATTCAAGAAAGTATTCAATGGCTTTTTTATTTCGATTGTATGCAAGGTAATATCCCCGATGCTCCAATGCAAGACCAATGAGTACCTGATTTTTAGACCCATACGCTAGGCTATCTATTTCATCCAGCATCCGCCATGCTGTTGTAGCGCTATCGGGTATGCGAATCAGCGTCCACGATACCCTGATACGGTCATGAACTTTTATAGAATCTGGTTTTTGTTTTGATAGCTCTTTTCTTACGCTATCCACAAAGGAAGACTGTGCGTTCAAATAATTAACCACAAGCATAAAAAACAAAAGTTGAAATACCCTCATAGTCTAATTTTACTTGTAATTGTTCTATTACAAAAGAACGATTAAACTGTAGTTTTTATATCCCCTTTTCATATGATTTTTTGCAAAATCATAGTTCTTCAAAATAGGATGAATCTTCCATTATAAAAACCGATGGTTTTGGAATAGAATATCGAATACCTGCCGCCAAGCTTACACTTTTGATGCATTACAAATAAAAATTATTTTTTATACTTAGTAAAGCAACAATCGGTTGCTATTTTGATTTTAAATTAACATTTTTTATTTAAGCTGAATATGCTATTCATCGGGATTACATTTATTATCCCAAAAAAATTACTTGGATGTAGAATGAATGTGAAATCTGTAACAGCGCAATGATATTATATGAGTACAGCAGGTTATGAGATTTGTATGGGCATGATGGTTGTAATCAGTGGTGCTATGCTTTGTTTTAGCCGCAACAACAGCCGTAACTAACACCCACAAAGCTGCAACAGATACTGTTGGTAAACTGAGTACAATTTTATTACAACCCAATTTTTTCGTTCACAATCCTCAGTATCTCTGTTTCCGTAGCTATGGTTTTTTGTTGAATAGCATTCCCTTTCTCTACAATATCTTTAACATAGCCGGCATCGGAGTAGCCCGCTGCATTAATGCGCACATTCATAAAAGCTCCCATCACCGCACTGCGTGCACACAAGGCGCCTACGCCTGCATCTGAAACAGAATTAGGATTGCCAATTTCCGCCATTGCTTTTATAATTTCAAGGCTGGCATAAGAAGCTTCCATTACTTTAAAAGGAATTTCAATGGCAAATTTTGTGGCATCCTGAATTGCTTGTTTACGAATTGCTTTTTCTTCATCGGTAGATTTTGGCAAACCAAATGCAGCCATTATTTTATTAAAAGCTGCTGTATCCGCATCAACCAATTTCAATAGCTCATCTTTTAAAGCCTGGCCTTTGGTTGCCCAGTTGCTAAACTCTTCCCAACGTTCATCCCAGCCAGCTTTATGAGAACTAAGGTTGGCAACCATCGTTGCCAAAGAAATTCCTAAACTACCTACATAAGCCGCAATAGAACCACCTCCGGGAGCAGGGCTTTCACTGGCCGTTTCATCTGCAAAATCACTCAGCGTCATTTTCACCAACTTACTATCCGCTTCGTTCTGCAACATATATTCTATTATCCTTTCTTCGGGTTTAAAAGGACTTAATTCATCAAGCCCTAAAGAGCGAATAGCAATTTTTATCAATTCCTTTTCACTTACACCAACAGAGCGTTTTTGTTTTAGTAAAAAATATTTCCCTGCATCCAACATTGCTTTTAAGGGAATTAACCCAACCAACTCGCTGCCAGTAACCCTTAAGCCTCTTGCATCAGCCTTTTTACAAACCTCGTCAAAAGCAATATGCATGGGTGTTATATTGATATTGGTAAGATTAATGGAGATTTGTGCAATGCCATATTCTTCAATATACCAACCAATTGCTTTTACAGCTTTTAAGCTGCCGGGAATGGTTACAGGTTTTCCATTTTCATCCAAAACAGGCTTTCCATTTACTTTTTTTGTTCGCCCAGCCTCTCTAATATCAAAGGCCACAGCATTGGCTCTTCTTGTAGAAGTAGTGTTGAGGTTTACATTATAAGCAACTAAAAAATCCCTTGCGCCAATTACCGTACCACCACGTTTTTCATCAAATATTGCAGGGCCAAAATCGGGTTTCCATTCGGGTAATAAAATCTTTTTGAAAAAACCCTCATACTCACCTGCACGAATAACCGATAAATTATTTCTTTCTTTATTCGGCTGTGCAGCTTCGTATAGGTAAACCGGAATATTGAGTTCATCTCCTACTCTTTTTGCCAATTGTTGTGCATACCCAGCAGTTTCCTCCATACTAATGTTGGCAATTGGAATCAAAGGGCATACATCGGTAGCACCCATCCTTGGGTGCTCACCTTTGTGCTTACTCATATCAATTAATTCCCCTGCCTTTTTTATAGCCCTAAAAGCCGCCTCTATAACGGCTTCCGGTGAACCAACCATGGTTACCACAGTTCTGTTGGTTGCTTTTCCGGGATCTACATTCAGCAAGCGAACACCTTCAACAGATTCTATGCTATCGGTGATTTGTTTGATGATATTAAGGTCGTTTCCTTCACTAAAATTGGGTACACATTCTATTAAACGAGACATATAAATAAATATTTTTTTAGTTTACTTATTCGGCAAATTGGTTGCATTCATATGGTCTTCCACAAGGTCATCTGGCTTATACTTGTAAAAAAACATACCGAGCATCATAATCAAACTGGATAATAATATTACAAAAAACAAAATACCTTCACTGAAAGAATTGAGTTTTAAAAATTCAGGAATTTTATAAAACAATAAAATAGTAATTAACCCCCTGGGAATAAAAACAACTTCCGGAAAAATTTGTTCTTTTAAAAAAAACTGAAGATATAAATAGCGTACAAGCAAAAGGGTAAGTACAATAATGCTTCCAACCAATATCACTTCACTTTGCATTATCAGCTTTAAGTCTATAGAAAAACCAAAAAGTATAAAGAAAAATGTTCTTATTAAAAAAGAGCTCTCGGCAGTAATAGAATGCAACAAATGTGTAATTTCAACAACTTCTCTTTTGGGAAAATACTTCTCTATTTTAGGTAACCTTTCTACAAGATTCCAATTGTTCATCAACAAACCAAACATTAAAATAATTATTAATGATGGCAGGTGCATAATTTTTCCTGTAACATATAAAAATATCAGCAAAGCAAATACAAGAAAGAAACGGATATTCAATTTTGATTTTGCAAGAATGATTAACAAAATAAAAGAAAACAAAAGTGACAACACTATTGAAACTATAATATTGACAAAAAAGCCACCAACAGAAACCAGCGAAAAGGTTTCGCCGGTTATGAGAAAATTAAAAACCAAAATTCCAATAATATCTGAGAAAGAAGCTTCATAAACCAGGAATTCTTTTTTTTGCGGAGACAATGAATGAAGGCTTGGTATTACGATAGAACTGCTCATAATAGACAATGGAACAGCGTATACGATACATTTTATCCAAGAATCCTGTAACCAATAATGTAAGCCAACCGCAATGCCTGCAAGCGATAAAATAAATATAAACAATGCAGAAAAGAAAGAATTGCGAATAAGTTTTGTTTTGCTCCTGTTTAGTTTAAGGTCGAGCCCAGCCTCTAATACAATCATCACCAAACCTGTTACTCCAAGAAATTCAGTAAGTGTATAAGGAAATGTAATATTCCATTGTTGCTGATCTGCAATTACTCTTAGTATGATGCCACTTGCCAGTAACAAAAGCACAGAAGGCACTTTAATATACCTGCTAATAATAGAAAATAAATAAGAAACTACTACTACCGAACTTAAAATAAGCAATAGAATTTCTACCGATATATTACCCATGCGAACAAGTTAAAGTTTTTGCACTAGAGTTAAAAATATTCAATTACAATTTATGTTACAGGTATCAATTAACAAAAACACCGCCAATCATCACTTTGTCAATAAGGTTTTGCCCAAATGCATATGGCAGATAAGCTATGGAGGGAATAGGTTTAGTAATAATTAGATTGGCTTTTTTCCCTATAGAAATACTTCCCAGTTCGTTTTGCAATTCCATTGCATACGCTCCGTTAATAGTAGCTGCATTTATGGCTTCTTCGGGCAGCATTTTCATTTGGATACAACTGAGCGCTACTACAAAATTCATATTATAGCTTGGCGAAGAACCTGGGTTAAAATCTGAAGCCAGTGCAACGGCAACACCTCCATCAATAATTGCCCTTGCTGGTTGATACTGCATCCTTAAAAAGAAGGCGGCTGTGGGCAATAGTGTGCCAATTGTATTTGAGGCAGCAAGATCGATAATGTCTTCATCTGTCATTGTTTCTAGATGATCCAGCGATACTGCATTGGCTTTAATACCTGCCTGAATTCCACCAATACTGTTTAATTGGTTTACATGCAATTTGGGTTTCAAACCATAAGCAGCACCTGCTTTGCAAATCCTTTCTGTTTCTTCAACCGAAAAAAAACCGGTTTCGCAAAACGCATCAATGTAATCCGCTAAATTTTCTGCTGCAATTACCGGCAGCATTTCATTAATTACCTGGTCAATATACCCTTCATGATTATCTTTAAAAGCCATGGGAAATGCGTGGGCTCCCAAAAAAGTTGATTTAATACTAATATCGCTTTTTTGTTTTAACCGCTTAATTACACGAAGCATTTTTATTTCTGCTTCGGGAGTTAAGCCATAGCCGCTTTTTATTTCAATAGCACCTGTTCCTAAGCCGATAGCTTCTTTTAATCTTATCATTGCTAACCTAAACAGCTCATCTTCGCTAGTTTCAGCCAATACTTTTGCACTGTTTAAGATGCCTCCTCCCTTTGCAGCAATTTCTGCATAGGTTTTTCCTTTTAATTTATCAATAAACTCTTCTTCCCTGCTTTTGGCAAAAACAAGATGGGTATGGCTGTCGCACCATGTTGGTAATACAAATTGCCCGGTTAAATCAATTATATCCTTGGGCAAGTTTGGCACAAGCAATTCCAGCTCGTACATTTTTCCATATGCTGCTATTATACCATCTTCTACCAATAAAAAGGCATCTTCAACAATCGGAAGTTCAGCCAAATCCTTTCCACGCAACAAAACATTTTCGTTGCGTACACCTACCAGCTTTTTTATGTTAATATATAATGTTGTCACTTTATAATTTTTCAAATATTGATTTACTAAATGTTTCCAGCCCAGGATCTCTTGCGCCCATTAACAATAATACCGAGCTTTCAGTTAAATGGGGCCTTACGACTTCCAGAAAATCATTTCTATCTTCCACAAAAAAAGCATTTTTTCCCAAAGCTTTTATATCATTGATTAAATCATTAGCCGAAATATCCTTTACGGCAGTTCCTCCTGCATAAAAAATTTCGCTCATCCATATTTCATCCTGCTCCCTTAGTGCAGTTGCAATTTCTTTTACAAAATCTGCTCGCAAAAATCTGGTAGGCCCATAGCCATGCGGCTGAAACCATGCAACTACTTTATTGCCTAATGGCTGGCAGGCCATAATTGATGCAGCACATTTTGCAGGGTTATGTGCATAATCATCTATTACTGTAATACCATTTTTTTGTCCTAATAATTGATGGCGGCGGTAAATTCCCTCATAATGTTTTAAAGCTGTAGCAGCAATAGCATAGTCAACACCAATCTGACTTGCAACTGCTATTGCAGCCAAAGCGTTTTCCATATTATGCTTACCAACAGTATTAATAGAAAAAGATTGGTTATTTACAAAAAAACTAACCTGCATTCCCTGTTGGTTAAAGCGGGTGGCTATGTAGCCTGCTCCCGAATTTTCATCAGTTGAAAAGTCATTTTTAATGTTGGCTGATAATTGTTTTGCCAAAGCATTGCTTTGGTTTACAATAAATAGTTTTTGAGTATTGCTTTTAAAAGTGGTAAATATTTGTATTAGCTCAGCTATTTCCTGGTGGTCTTTATCAATGTTTAATAACAGGCCTACTTCGGGGTGGTATTGAATAATACTGCCATCGCTTTCATCTGCTTCAATTATCAACCATTCGCCTTTGCCATTTTTTGCATTTCCAATTTTGCCCTGTTTAATTATACTCACTAAACCAGCCCCACTAATTATTCCTGGCTGTAAACCTGCTTCTTCCATTATTTGAAACAACATGGCACTAGTAGTGCTTTTTCCCGATGTGCCTGCCACTGCAATCGTTCTTTTACTTTTTGCTATCAAGGCAAGCAACTGGCTTCGCTTAATAATTGGAATATTCATTTGCGTAGCCTTTTGCACTTCTGGTACCGTATCCTCAATGGCAGTAGATACTACCACCAAATCAGTATCTTGCGTTATCCCTTCTCCATTTTGCAAAAAACATTTAATACCTGCTACCTCTAATTTTTCTTTTGTTTCGTTGTATTCCCCTGGTAAAAAATAGCGATCGCTGCCACCCACATTTTTACCTTCGTCGGCTAGCCATTGTGCAATGGCACTCATTCCCACGCCAGCAACTCCTATAAAAAAAATATTTTTAAAATCCTGTATCGTTTGTGTCATAGTTATTATTTGAAAACACAGTTTATACTGTAATATATTCTAATTTTCTTTTGTAATCGTATTGCAGGTCTTCATGCAATGTGGCTATGGATTTATTTATCTTTTTTATTAATGATAAATATATATTTTCTAATGCCACGCTCTTTTTTAAGTTTAATTCCCATGCCAGCATTTTCTGCACTACATATATTAATATTTCGGGCTCTGTAGTTTCGCTATCCGAATAGCGAATAAACCGGTTGGCTGTACGCACAATCTTACGCAAAGTTTTTTTAGCAAAATAAAGATTGGTTTTATTTACGTCTTCAAATAATTCATCTAAAGAAGCCTTTACATTTTCTACATACCCTTCTTCATCGCTTTTTTCAAAAAGAATATAAGTAAGCAGCTCTTTGTTTTCTTTTTTAAACTTTGTCAAACGCAGACAGGCTTCCAGTAGTTCTTTTTGGCTCAATTGTTCTAAACCTGTCTTTATTTGTTTTATTGATGCGGGGTTCATTCTTAGTTTTAAAAATTATCCATTCGGATAATAGGCGTTTCCTTTTTGTAAATCTATTTTAGTTTCCTAAAGCAAATTTATCAACTATGTTGCTCGTAAAAAAAAGGTACTTTATTATTTTAATGATGGCCACATTTAGTTCATGCGACAATATTGCCCAAAACAAACCAGGCAGTAGTAAATCAACCGCTTCTTCTTCAAGTTCCCAATTTACCGAAGGTAAAGACTATACAATATTTGAAAGAACAAGGGTTATGGATCAAAATGGTTTTGCACAGCCTGTGGAAGCCTACAGCATTTTGATACCAAAAGGCTGGACTTTTACAGAAAAAATTGACTGGTATATCAATTCTATGTATCCGGGGAAAAATGGTACTTTTTCTAAATTAAAAGCCAGCTCTCCAGATGGTGCTTTTGTATTTGAAATTATGCCCACATACATATATGTATGGCAAAACGATCCTATCATAATGCAGCTAAGTGGTCCTAATACCGAATACAGCGGCGTGCTTCAGCCTGTAGATGCAGAGCAGTACTTACGAACCGTAATGCTTTCATCGGCATTACAAAATGCTACCATTACGCAGGTACAACAAAACCCGGAGGCTGTTTCAAAAATTCAGAACGATTTTGCTAAGGCCGAGGCTGAAATTAGGCAGTATGGTGGTAGCCCAAAACTATTTCCATCGGCAATAACAGCCTCGCTTAAATGGAAAGATGGTAGCGAAGGAAAATTTATTTGCGGCATGGGCTTGGTAGAAACAACTATGGCAAATAATTATACAGGAACATATAGTACATTTTATACAGGTTCTGTAAATCCAAGAATACTGATGCGCTATCCGGCCGGCAAAAAGGAAGAAGGCGAAAAATTATTTAGCACTATGTTGAGCAGCCTTTTAATACGTGAGGCATGGTCTAACCAGGTAAATGCCTATTGGAAACAGTGGCGAAACCAAAGAGATGTTGCGCACAGGCAAAAAATTGCATTTATGGATGAGCAAACTAGGCAAATTGGGAAAAGGGCTATACAGCAGGGCCAAGAAAATTTAAACCGTATAGATGCTAATATGCGTAGCTGGGAGCAGCAACAGCAATCGCAAGACAGAATGCATAATAATTTTGTAAAAACCATTAGGGGCGTAGAAAACTACCAGGATGCGAATGGCAAAGTAGAATTAAGTGCCGGTTATAACCATGCATGGAGCCGGGGCGATGGAAGCAGCTATATCCTTTCAAACAATCCAAATTTTGATCCTTCATCTGTGCTGCAGGACCAACGATGGAAAGAATTGAAACAGGTGGACTAATGATTATTTTAAAGCGTAGTGTAACAACTTAATTGTTATCTTCAACAGATAACTACGCTTATGTCTTCTAATAAAAACCAACTTACTCCACTGGCAATATTAATGTTGGTAATAGTGTTGGCCGCTATAGCCACATGGCTTGTTCCTGCCGGAAGCTACAATAGATTAAGTTATAATACAGAAACGGGTTTTGTGTACCAGGCAGCAGATAAAGAGGAAGTGCTTCCATTTACACAAAAAACATTAGACAGTCTTGGCATTTTAATACCATTACAAAACTTTGAAAAAGGAGCAATTAAAAAGCCTGTTTCTGTACCGGGAACGTATAAAAAGCAACCATCAAAACCACAAGGATTGATGGCTATTTTGCAGGCCCCCATTAAAGGTATTTACGAATCTATAGACATTATTTTATTTGTGCTGATGATTGGAGGATTTATGCAACTCTTTAATGAGAGTGGTGTAATGGTAAAAGGCGTAAATGCACTAAGCCGCAAAATGAAAGGCAAGGAAGCATGGCTGATAATTATCCTTACTTTTTTGTTCACACTTGGCGGCGCATCTTATGGTATGGCTGAAGAAGGCATGGCCTTCTATGCTATACTAATCCCTATTTTTTTAGCCGCAGGCTACGATTTACTGGTACCCGTTGCTGTAATATTTGGCGGAACACAACTAGGTACCCTGGCTTCATTTTCCAATCCCTTTTCTACCATAATTGCATCCAATGCTGCTGGCATAAGCTGGACAGATGGAGTGTGGCAACGCATTATTATGTTTGGTATTACAGCCATCATTTATATTGTTTATATTGTTCGTTACGCTCAAAAAGTAAAAAAAGATCCAACAAAATCATTGGTTTTTGGGATTGCTGTACCCGGTTCGGCTTCTGCAATTACGCAGCAAAATCCAAATGCACAAGTACTAAACAGTAAAGACCAATTATTACTGCTGCTATTCTTTTTAACATTTGCGGTAATGATATTTGGAGTAGTAAAGCTGGATTGGTGGCTAACGGAAATGACCACCTTGTTTTTAGGTGCTTCTATTTTACTGGCGGTAATAATGGGTATTAAAGAAAAAATATTTACAGAACAATTTATAAAAGGAGCTGAAGGTTTATTGGGTGTTGCCTTTATTGTTGGTATAGCAAGAGGCGTTACCATTATTTTAAATGAAGGACAAATAAGTGATAGCATCATATACAATGCAGCAAATTTTTCATCGGGAATGCCGCCTGCATTATTTATTTTGATGATGCTCTTAATGTTTATGGTTTTTACTCTATTTATTTCGTCATCATCTGGTATGGCGGTACTTACAATGCCTATCATGGGCTCGCTTGCTATAATGGTAAATGTTCCCGGCCGTGAAATAGTCAATGCCTATTTGTTTGGAATGGGTATTATTGGGTTTATAACACCTACTGGCCTCATTTTACCTGCTTTGGCACTTACAAATGTTACAATGAAAGCCTGGTGGAAATTCATATATCCATTCCTAATTATACTCATTATTCTTTGTGCCGCCTGCTTAATTATTGGCATTTCGATATAACAACTTTCCATCAATATTTACACTTTTCAGTTATCAACATCTGGGGATTTTTAAGCTCTTGTATATTTATAGAGCAACTTTAAATTGCGCCCACACTAAAAAATCTGAAACTATGCGAAAATTATTAACCCTTTTTACATTTGCAGCGCTACTATGCTCAACGGCAAAAGCTCAATTACTTAAATCTATTTTACCTGCAAGCAATAATATCGGAAATGCAGTAGCTACAATTGCCGAAGATTTTCAAGCCAATTTTTATAATATTCAGGGAGTAGAGTTGCCTGCTGAAGAAGGTAGAGATGTTTTTCAATCTACTGTAAAAATACCCGGAGCAAGCTATTCGCTTATTTATCGATTCCATTCAAATGAAGATAGTACAGCCGCTTTTGAATCATTGCTATACGAAGGAGAAAGTTATAAGGATGCAGCAAAGGCATACAAGCAAACTTTCAAGCAAATAAAAGCAACAAAATTTAATTCAAAATTTAGCAAAATTTCGTTTGAAGGAAAAATGGAAGAGCCAACAGATGCATTAAGGTTCACAAGCAGTTTGTTGTACACCAATGCTGATACTAAGCCATATAAATATTTTATTGCGCAAATAGAAATGTTGCAATCAATTGAAGGCTGGAAAGTGCAACTCAGCCTTCATAGCCGAAAAGACGATAATAAAAGATATTAAAAATAAAACAACTGTTATTGATTACAGTTGCTAAAAGAGCCAGGCCTTTTATAAGCCTGGCTCTTTACTTTTTGAAATATTGGTAAAACAGTTATTTAATATTTACTAAATTCTTAAAATTATCCAAACAATTCATAATTATAGTAAATTGTTGATTTTCAATTAATTGTATTCAAAATATATTAAACCTTATAAGTTTTAATTAACATTTTTCTATTGAATTACGCAGTTATACACATATAAAAAAATAACTATGGCATACTTTTCGAAAGTATAGGAGCAACGACTTAAGGCCGTTGTTAACCTAAAAAAGTAGAAACCCAATTTTAAAACTTTAAAACCTAACAATTATGAAAAAGACATTATACATATTAGCAATAGCAGCAACAGCTTCGTTGGGTGCTTGCAAGGGCAATAAAACCGATATGGATGCCAACAAAGAAATGGTATTGTTAACTGACTCAAATTACAACAGTAGCTACCTAACCGATACTGGTGCGGTAGCAAATGCTGAAGATTTTGCAGATGACGGAGTAGTTTCGGGTAAAGCAACTGTTGATGCAAGAAATAATAATACACCACGTAGTAGTGGTAACACCGGTGGTGGAGGAAGCTACGGTAATACGAATACTTCCGGTTCATCGGGTTCTGGTACTACTGCATCATCTGGCCAGGGTACACAAAAAAAAGGTATAAGTAAAGCAGCCAAAGGTGCAATTATTGGTGGTGTAGGTGGTGCTGTAGCCGGCGCAGTAATTAGTAAAAAGAAAGGCCAAGGCGCAGTAATTGGTGGTGTAATTGGTGCTGCTGGTGGGTATATTATAGGCCGTTCTCAAGATAAGAAAGATGGCCGTGTAGGTGGTAATTAATTATTATTATTCCAATATTCAAGCACCCATGTAATTATTTTTTACATGGGTGCTTTTTATTTTATTATTTTTGAGGTATGGCAGCATGTACATTTTCAATTCCGTTTAGCGGCGAAGCAACTTTAATACTTGAAAAAGCAAAAAAAGCAGTAGAAAAACAAAATGGCAATTTTTCCGGAGATGAAAAAGCCGGTAATTTTTCAGTTAGCTTTTTTGGGCAAAGCATTGTGGGTGCTTATACTGTAGCTGCCGATAACCTTGATATTGTAATTGACGACAAACCTTTCATGGTTCCGTGCAGTGCTATAGAAAGCTTTCTCAAAAGCCAAATAGTATAAGGCTTTGCCTTACTTATTTGCAAAAAAGTCACAAGTTTTATTTGCAAATACTGATTTATTATTGGGTGCATATTTCTATTATTCGCATCACTTCGGTACCCTCATGGGCTGAGCATGGATTACCAGCTTGACCAAGAAAATATTGCACCACTTTTTCAATATGGGGCTGTTGGACATGTTGTGGTGGAGTAAAACTTACTAATTGAGCAGTATTGTTTTGAGTTAGTAAAATCTCTTGTTTACCAAAAAAAGAGAAATGTATTGTACCCAGCGCCCCTTTAATAATACATTCGTCAATATTTTGTTCTGCAGCAAAATCCCATTGGCCAAAAAACTGTATTCCGTTTTTAAAATCTATTGCTACATCCACCTTGTCATCAACCAGGTATTTTTTTTGGATTGACGATGATGTACCTGTAACATTTTCAACATCGCCAAAATAATAAAGTAAGATACCAAACTGGTGTGGTGCTAAATCGTGGAATAAGCCGCCGCCAGAAACTAATGGGTTTATTCTCCAATATTTTCCGGGTTCTTTTAATTGATCTTCTGTAAGTGCTGGTTTAAATAATTTAAGCTCTACTTGCCTAATCTCCCCTATTTTGCCTAGTTCAATGTATTGTTTAATTGCATTAAAATAAGGTTGGGTATTGCGGTAATGGGCAACCGACAATTTTACATTCTTTGCTTCGGCAGCCTTCTTTATATTTAAAGCCTGTAGGTATCCAATTGCCATCGGCTTTTCTACATAAACCGATTTGCTTGCTGCAATGGCGGCTAAGCAATATTGCTCATGGCTATTTGGTGGGGTTGCAATGTAAATGGCGTTAACTTCTGAATCGTTTATCAAATCATTTGCATTACCGTAAAATTTAGGCACATTATGCCTGCGTGCATAGTCTTCGGCCTTTGCAATATCTCTTCGCATTACCGCATATAGCCTGGATTGTGAAACTTTATTGAAAGCAGGCCCACTTTTTACTTCTGTAACATTTCCACAGCCAATAATGCCCCACACTATTTCTTTCATATTACTTTTTTGATGCAAGCTCTGTAATCGCATTTACCAATATATCCAATTGGGCTGGCTTTGTGTACACATTTGGAGTTACTCTTACACAATGAATGTTTTCCCATTTTATGGATACGGTATGAATTTTATATTTTGAGAAAAGTGCAGTATCCAGTTCCTGTGCTGTCATCCCCTCTACACTTACTCCACATATAGCACATGAATACTTTGGATTGAGAGAAGTATGCAGCTTCACCCCTTTTATTTGCTGAACTTTAGATGCCCAGTAATTTTTCAAGTAATGAATACGTTCTTGTTTTCTTTGCGAACCAATCGCATTGTGAAAATTAATGGCTTCGCCAATAGCCTGCTCAATTGGAAAGCTTCGGGTGCCAAGGGTTTCAAACTTTCTTATATCAGCACTCTGTGGTTTATCGTTGCATAATAAGGGCCACACTTTATCAATTTTTTCTTTTTTAATCCACAGCAAGCCGCTGCCTACCGATGCACATAAAAATTTATGCAGGCTTGTTCCAAAATAATCGCAACCAAGGTCGGTAATTTTAAAATTGAGTAACCCAAATGAATGTGCACCATCCACCAGCGTTTCTATACCATAGCGTTTAGCCATAGCTGTTATTTTGGCAACAGGCATTATTTGACCTACCCAGTTTATTACATGCGTAATATGAATCAATTTTGTTTTAGGTGTAATTGCAGCTTCGTAGGCTCTCACTATTGTATCATCACTTTCTATAGGAAAATCAAAACTAATCTGTTTATAAACAATACCTTCCCTTAAGCCCCTTTGTCGCCAGGCATTGATCATATTAGGGTAATCTTGCTTTGTACCAATCACCTCATCATCTTTGGATAACGGTAAGCCATAAATAACCGTATTCAAAGCTTCGGTACTGTTTCTGTTAATCGCTATTTCATCCGGTAAAACGCCTGCCAGTTCTGCTAATTTTTGTCGAAGTGGCTCACGCCCTTTATCCATCACACGCCACATATAATAAGATGGCCCTTCATTAGCCTGCTTATTGTATCGCTCCAACGCCAGTTGCACAGATTTGGGAGCAGGGCTTACACCTCCATTATTCAAATTGATAATTTCAGGATTTACGGTATAGACTTCCTGTATCATTTTCCAAAAATCGTCCTCAGAGGTGGTGCCGGGATTCATTTGGGAAATGCTATCAAATTCAGCAGCATGTACTTCATTAAAAATATTATTGGCCGAAAATGCTCCGGCCAATAATCCTGCCCTTTTTAAGAACATTCTACGATTGCTCATTTTTTCTTTTAAAATAAGAAATAATCAGCATTTTAGCTATTTTTAATGTATTCAAAGTAAAAAAATACGGCTGTTAATAATTTGTGAACCAATGGCATGTATTTTGCGTCTATATTGCTAGTTCTCTCTTAACCACAAGACGAAATATCTTTAATTATTAAAATTTCGTTCAAGCAAGATGAAAAAAATCCAGCTTTTTATAGCAGGAATGCTATTGGTATGTATTTTTTGGAGTAACGCTGCAAATAGCCAAATTCAAACTCCCAGGTTTATTCAGTTGTCGGATGCTGCTAAAGCATTTTATGAGTATTTGCCACAAGGATACCCCACTTCTATGACAAAATATCCCTTGATATTATTTGTGCATGGCATGGGCGAATCTGGCCAGGGCACTACATCCAGCCTTCCATTGGTTTTAAGAAATGGAATTCCAAAATTAATAAACGATGGTACTTTCCCAACTAGTTTTACTTCGGGTGGACAAACCTTTCGGTTTATCATTTTGTCGCCGCAGTTCACTGGCTTTCCCAGTGTAAATGATATTCACAATATTTTGAATTATGCTGTGGCTAACTACCCAGTTGATATAAACAGGATATACTTAACAGGGCTCAGCATGGGCGGTGGCGTAGCATGGTACTATCCGGGTTATCATATAAACTTTGCATCAAGAATTGCCGCTACCGTTCCGGTTTGCGGTGCAACTGAGGTATCTCAAACTTATGCAAACAATATTGCCATATCCAATTTACCGGTTTGGGCTACCCATAATAGTGGCGACCCCACAGTAAACGTAAGTGTTACCAATGGTCTTGTTGACTTGATTAACAACCGCTCTGCACCACCTAATCCGCTGGCAAAAAAAACGATATTTAATAGTAATTCGCATGATGCATGGACACAAACCTATAACCCTTCATTCAAAGAAAATGGAATGAATATTTATGAATGGATGCTACAGTACAAAAGAAATTTTTCTGTGTTGCCAGTATCAGGATTAGATTTTACGGCACAAGCAGTTACTAAAAAATCTATATTAAAATGGACCACTTTAGCAGAAAGCAATGTTGCCGGCTTTAAAATAATGAGAAGTAGCGATGGCATTAATTTTAGCGAAATTGGCTTTATTGCTGCCAAAGGCATAAACGGATTGGGGGCTGATTATTCTTTCTCTGACAATTTACCTGCTAAAGGAAAAAACTTTTACCGTCTTATGATAGTGGACAGAGATGCTGCTACTTCATATTCAGAAATTCGACAGGTTGATTTAATGAATGATGTTATTGTAAGCATTAACCCCAACCCGGTAAAGAACATTATGAATGTGCAGGCAAACATTTTATTACAAAATGCTACCCTACAAATTTTTAGTATATCCGGTCAGCAACTAATGCAAAAGATAATAAGTGGCAGTAACAATATAGCTGTAAGCTTGCCTGCAATAAAACCCGGTATATATATAGCAGTGATTACAGAAGCAAACTCCAAAAAGACTTATAAAATAAAGTTCGTTAAAGAATAATTGTTTAAAAGCCTCGAGTTATCGAGGCTTTTAAATTTTAGCTAAAAAATTACCAATATGGATAAATGGGCATAATATGTAAAACTATCTGCTAACTTTGGACTTCTTAAAATTATTTTATGCGCCGTAACAAAACGTTTTATTTTGTAGCCGCAATAAGCATATTGATATTTGCAACTTCTGCCCGTATTGGTAAGGATGAAAAATTTAAAAACCTTAAAATACTCCCCAAAGATATTAGTGAAAAAAAACTGGATAGCATAATGAATGCATACAATAATGCATTGAAAGTTACTTGTGATTTTTGCCATATTAAAACCAAACAAAGCGGCGATGACCTTGATTTTGCGGCGGATGGGCCAATGAAAGAAAGTGGCAGAAAGATGATTCAGTTGATGATGGATATCAATACAAAATATTTTTACTACGATTCAACCATTAAACCTCAATACCTGAATGCGGTAAGTTGCAACACTTGTCATAGGGGCAATCCTTTTCCTATGTGGGAATAATTTTTTTATCAAAATATTCAGTCATGTCGAAACCAATAGAAGGAACATTTCCACCATATTTTTCAAAATATATTAACCTTGTAAATGAAGAAGGCCTTGCAGAAGCGTTTAAGGCACAGCAAAATTTAATTGATACCTTCTTTCAAAATTTACCAAAGGAAAAGCACGAATATGCCTACGCAGAAGGCAAATGGACATTGAAAGAAATGTTACAACATATTATAGATACAGAGCGTATTTTCAACTTTAGGGCTTTATGCTTTGCTAGAAAAGAAATGCAGAATATTCCGGGTTTTGAAGAAAATGATTATGTAGCTAACAGCCATGCCAACGACCGTAGCTGGGAAAGCCTTTGTGAAGAGCTTGTTATGGTAAGAAAATCAACGTTGGGCTTATTCAATACTTTTAATGAAGCCGATTTATTGAATAGCGGTTCCGCTAATAACAAGCCCGTAACTGTATTAGCTTTGGGCTTTATAACAATTGGCCATATTTATCATCATGTAAATGTTGCTAAGGAAAGGTACTTATAACAACATGCGTTAACTATTAGCCTCTTTGTCTTTTACCACTACCAAATCTTCCAGCGATACAGTCATTGGCACTACCCCAACTTGCAAAATGGCCTTTTTGCCACGCAGCTCCTTCACTATACCAACTGTTCGCCCATTTTTCATTTTTACCTTGTTGCCCACCTGTACATCACCGCCTACTTCTTCAAATTTCTCATTAAGCTTTTTTTGCTTTTTCTCCTGCTGCATTTTTTCTTTTTGATTAAAAAGCAATGCATGAATCATTTTCACCACACTGTCTTTGTCTTCAGCTTTACGCCATTCTATCACCATCGATTTTAAACGCCGCTCCATATCTTTCATATAAGCTATCCGCTCTTCACTTACCCTGTTTTGATGCTTTAACTTTTCTACATCCTGCCTATGGCGTTCCTTATCCATTATAAGCTGCATTTCTTTTTTCAATCGCTCATTTTCTTTTAGCAACTTTTGCAATTCAACTTTTTCCTTATCCAATTTTTGCAAATCTTGTTCGGTACGGTTTAGTAACCTGTCCAGCTCAAACTGGTCTTCATCCACCATCTTTCTGGCTTTATTGATGAGCCTTTTGTCCAAACCTATTCTTTCTGCAATACTAAAAGTGTAAGAACTACCCGGCTTACCTACCTGTAGTTTATACAAAGGCAGCAGGTTCTTTTCGTCAAATTGCATAGCCCCATTAATAATGCCACGCACTTTATTAGCCATTACCTTAAGATTTAGATAATGGGTGGTTACCACACCAAAAGCATGTTTAAATGCCAATTCTTCCATTATTACTTCTGCAAAAGCACCGCCCAAGTTAGGGTCGCTACCACTACCCAATTCGTCTATAAAAAACAAGGTTTTACCATTTGCATTTTCAATAAAATGCTTCATGTTTTTTAAGTGCGAAGAATAGGTGCTCAACTCAAACTCCAGGCTTTGTTCATCACCAATATGAATAAACAATTGCTTAAAAATCCCCATCTCACTATCGGGGTTAACCGAAACCAGCAAACCTGCCTGTAACATTACCTGTATTAAGCCGATTGTTTTTAACGTAACCGTTTTGCCGCCTGCATTTGGGCCGCTTATCACTAGGATGCTATTCTTATCATCCAAATGCAAACTCACCGGAATGGTTGGTTTATCTACCTGTTGATTATACAATAGCAATAATGGATGATAAGCATTGATGAGATTGATATAGGCTTTGTCTTTTAGTAAGGGATAATAGCCATTAATATCTATTGCAAATTTGGCTTTGGCCCTAATAAAATCAAATTCGCCGGCCATATCATGATACGACTTTAACAAAGCTGCATACACACTCAGTTTTTGAGTGAGTTGTCTTAATATTCTGTACACTTCCTTCTGCTCTTCATACTCCAGCGAAAAAATATCATTATTTAGTTCTGTAGTTTCTTCCGGCTCAATAAAACTTGTACGGCGGCTATCGCTTTCTCCATGCAGCACGCCCTTGATACTGCGCTTCTGCTCTGCAAAAACAGCCAATACCCTTCGGCCATTCATAAAACTCTCTTCAATATCAGCCAGGTAACCTTGTTTATTTAATTTGCTTACAATACGATCAAAAACACGCCTCAATTCATTCCGCTTGCGATACAATTTCATCCGAATTTCTGCTAACGCTTCGCTTGCGTTATCTTTTACAATGCCAGCTTCATCCAATACTTCATCTATCATTTCCTGAATGGCCTTTTCGTAATAATTATTTTCTATTACGTTGGCAAGCCCGGGATAATTTTCCCTTATTTCGGCTGTAAACCATCTGAATATATTTTGTGCATTAACCGTAAGCCTACGAATAAGCATAAACTGCTCTCCGTTTAATGAAGCACCGGGAATGGACAGTAGCTTTATCTCTCTTTGAATATTAGCAGAAAAATCATTTGGAAAATACAGGCCGCTTTGTAGTATGGCCTTAAATTCATTGGATTGCCGCAATGCCGTTTCAATAAATTCCTTTTTAGTATGGATGCGCAAATGGAGTGAAAGATTTTTGGCGTACTCAGTTTTGCAATGAGCAGCCAATAAATCTTTTACTTTATCAAATTCTAATTGCTGTAATGTAGATTCGGGAAAAAACTTCATGAAAAGTTAAAAGTCAAAACTAAAAAGTCAAAATTAAAAAACCTTCTAACTGTAAGCATTTGCTGACTTATCAACAACACTATGGTTGGTTTTAAATTGTTACTTTTTAATTTTTAATTATTTTAATCATCCAGCTTCAGCACCGCCAAAAACGCTTCTTGTGGCACTTCCACATTTCCTATCTGGCGCATACGCTTCTTGCCTTCTTTTTGTTTTTCTAATAATTTCCGCTTACGGCTTATATCGCCACCATAGCACTTTGCCGTTACATCTTTACGCATGGCACTAATATTTTCTCGGGCAATTACTTTGGCTCCAATAGCAGCCTGTATTGCAATTTGAAACTGTTGACGAGTTAATAGTTCTTTTAATTTTTCGCAAAGTTTACGACCAAATTCCTGTGCCCGGCTGCGATGAATTAAAGCGCTTAAAGCATCTACTTTTTCGCCGTTTAGCAGAATATCCATGCGAACGATATCGCTATCCCTAAAACCAATTGGATGATAATCAAATGATGCATAGCCCCTGGTTTGAGATTTTAGCTTATCGTAAAAATCAAAAACTATTTCTGTTAAAGGCATTTCAAAAGTTAGCTCAACCCTTGTAGGGGTTAAATAGCTTTGATGAATAAGCATCCCACGCTTGCTAATGCATAGCGTCATAATATTGCCGATATATTCTGCCTGCGTAATAATTTGTGCTTTAATATATGGCTCTTCTATCCTTTCGGTTCTGCTTGGGTCGGGCAAAGTAGCAGGATTGTGCACATCTATTTTTTCGCCTTTGGTAGTGTATGCAATAAAACTTACGTTTGGAACGGTGGTAATAACAGTTTGGTTAAACTCCCGCTCTAAACGCTCCTGGATAATTTCCATATGTAGCAAACCAAGAAATCCGCAACGGAAACCAAAGCCCAATGCCTGCGATGTTTCTAATTCAAAAGTAAGTGAAGCATCATTGAGTTGCAGTTTTTCCATACAATCTCTCAATTCCTCAAATGCATCTGTTTCTACCGGAAAAATACCTGCAAATACCATTGGTTTCACTTCTTCAAAGCCATCAATGCGCTCCTGAGTAGGATTAGCAACCGTGGTAAGTGTATCTCCAACCTTTACTTCTTTAGCATTTTTAATCCCGGTAATAATATAACCCACATCTCCACACTCCACCCTATCCTTTTTTTCCATGCCAAGCTTTAATATACCTACTTCATCTGCTTCGTATTCATTAGCGGTACTAAAAAATTTAACCTTATCTCCTTTTTTAATACTGCCATTAAATATGCGGTAGTAAACAATTATGCCACGAAAACTATTAAAAACTGAATCAAAAATCAATGCTTGAAGCGGTGCATTTGGGTCGCCTTTTGGTGCGGGAATCCGTTCTACAATTGCCTGTAAAATTTCCTCTATCCCAATACCACTTTTCCCACTTGCCAATAAAATATCTTCTTCTTTACAGCCGATAAGGTCAATAATTTGGTCTTTTACTTCCGGAATCATAGCCCCATCCATATCAATTTTATTGATTACCGGAATAATTTCAAGGTCATTACCAATTGCCAAATATAGGTTGCTAATAGTTTGCGCTTGAATACCCTGAGTAGCATCTACCAACAACAAAGCACCTTCACAGGCAGCCAATGCACGGCTCACTTCGTAGCTAAAATCCACATGGCCGGGTGTATCTATAAGATTTAATGTGTATTGCTGGCCTTTAAACGGATAATTGATTTGTATGGCATGGCTCTTTATAGTAATGCCTTTCTCTCTTTCCAAGTCCATATCGTCTAATACCTGGTTCTGCATTTCACGCTCGCTTATAGTGTTGGTGGTTTGCAATAAACGATCAGCCAGGGTGCTTTTTCCGTGGTCTATATGGGCAATAATGCAAAAATTGCGGATATTCTTCATGTACTACACTCAAAATTTAGGCGGCAAAAATAGGTTATTTTAACCGTATTAAAGGTTAAATCAATTGAGCTTTAAGCTTATCAAATTCTCTCAACTAAACATAATAATTATGCTGCCTTTATAACTAATTTTATACATGAATTTGATTGTAAAAAGCAGCTATGACGATATTGATAGCATTTTTTCACTTTATGATGATGCAGTAGCCTATCAAAAAACCAAATTTAATAAACAATGGCTGCCTTTCGACCGGGTTATGGTAGAAAAAGAGATTATGGAAGGCCGGCAGTGGAAAATACTGGAAGATGGGAAAATAGCTAGCGTTTTTGCGGTGGCTTATGCCGACCCTTATATATGGGCTGAGAAAAATGCAGATCCTGCTATTTACCTGCATAGAATTGTTACCCATTCGGCTTTTAGGGGCAAGGGATACATGATGAAAATAATAGAATGGGCAAAAAAACATGCAGCCCAAAATAAAAAGCAGTTTATAAGAATGGACACATGGGGCGACAATGAAGAATTAATTAACTACTACGTTAATTGTGGTTTTAAATTCTTAGGGATTATTACACCTACCGCAACTCAAGAATTGCCTTCACACTATAGTAGCATTAACTTAGGATTGCTTGAAATTGACCTAAAAAAATAAGCGGAGTTGTATGTTACAACTCCGCAATGCTCAAAACTTAAAACGCCTATTTATTTTTAGTTGCAACACTTGTTTCTTCTATCCATTTAGAGTCCCTATCATCTGTATTTTTCTTACCATAACTTTTACGGGCTTTTTCCAATTTTTTTGCCTTGTTGCTACCTACTATTTCCTTTATTTTTGTCAGCCTTTCTTCATTCAATGCTGCAAGCTGTGCCTTTTTTGCATCATGGGTTAATAAAGCGTCTTCCTTAATAACTTTAGCTTGGTTATTATAACTTTCATTTAAAGCTTTTACTTTTCTGCCCTGCACATCATTAAGTCCGGCAGATTTATTAATAGCATTTTGGCTTCTATCATGGTCGTACCAGGCATCTTTATCAACTACTGTTTTTGTCCAGTTAGATTGATTTGTGCTATCCACTTCTGCGAGCTTTTTAGCTTTCCAATCCTGGCGCAAAGAATCTTTTACAAACTCATCCCTTGCTTCATCCGACTTTCTAATTGAATCTTCTTCCAACCTTTCCAGTCTGGCCTCTTCAAATTTAGCTTGCTTTTCTTTTTGGATTTTTGCAATTGCTGCCTGCTGCTTTTGCTCGGCAGTCATTGGCTTAGATTTTGATTTTTTCTTTTTTGATTGTGCTTCCGCAGCAGAAAAACCAATTATTAGTACCAGAACCGATAGAAGTATTTTTTTCATAGTAAATAATGTTTTAAAATTTTTCATTCTTGCATAGGCAATATTTGTGCCATTAACTGCAATAGCTATTAAATAAATGAAAAAGCAATTGTACTATTTCTTAGCACAAATAGATTTTAAATTGCTGATATAGAATGAATTGTGCTGAATTTTAGCGTAGAAAAAAAATATGTAAAAATGAAAAACGCAAAGCCAAAAAGGTTAAGAATTTAATACATTTTAATGATTGCTTCACCCTTTTTTTGCCGGTTTATCACTTCAAGCACAGGAGATTTTATGAGTATTTTAGCAGCAATACTATCGGCAACAGGGTTCAAAGATTTTTTTACAGCAACCTGCTCTACTTTACCACTATCATCTACATTAAAAGACAAAATCATTCTTCCCTTTTGCTGCATCAATAACTTATTATTGCTAATGCTATCATTCATTACATAATAAAAATAATCCCAGCCCTCAAGGGGTTTTGCATTGCGTAGCTGAATTCTTGAATTGCGGCCATTCCACTGATACTTTTCCTTTTTTGTTTTAGCAGATGAAACAACTACTTCATTCAATTTATTTTCTGAATCACTTAATACAATGGTATTATTTGTACTGTTGTTGGCAATATTTTGATTGGACTGTTCATAACCTGTAGCATTCACCTCTACCGGAACTGCATTACTATTAGTAGGTGTATTTGCATTGTTCATTACAAAATTTCCGTTTACATCACTTGAAACCGTCTGCCTGCTGTCTGCATTGTTTTTTACTACTGCATGGGGCACTGGTTCGCCCTGCTGATTTATTATTTTGCCAGAAATTTGATTATTCCTTTTTTGCGATGGCGCAACTGTTATATTGGCAATTTTTTTTGAATCATCAGTTTTTTTATCATTATCAATAAGAGGCGTATAAGCAGATTTTTCTTTTGACCTTATTTCATTTCTTGCCAGTTCCTCAGCTTCTACTGCCGCAGCTTGATGGCCTTTGTCAATAAAGTCCTTGGTGGCCATGTTATTGGTTGGAGAAGTATTGGCTGGGGTTATTGGTAATTCTTTATCCAGCTTAGCAATTATGGGTGCAGAGTCGTTTAGATGATTAAGTAATGCTTGATTACTGTCTGTAACTACCTCTGTTTTTGCAGCTTTTTCATTTGTTGCAAGTTCCGTTGATTTTTCCGGCACATTGTTGCTTCTGTTGATATACAGCCAACCCAATCCACCAAACAAAATAACAATGGCTGCAGCTTTAAATAACTGCGAAGCTAGTTTTGTTTTATACCAAGGAATAGCAAACACCGGAGCATTGTCAGTAGCTGGCCATAATTTCTCTTTAAGAAATGCAATATCATTAACTGGGGTGGCCGCAAATTCGTACCCATCTAATGCGTCTTGCAAAAAGGGATCGTCCAACGCTGCCTTTTCCAGAGCATGCCGCTCCGCTTCCGGCATTTTGCCGGAATAATAGCGTTCAAAATCTGCAACGCCCCATTGCTTGCTGTTAAAATCTATTTGCATCAGGCTTGTGCCATTTGTTTATCCATGCAGAGTTTAAGGTTGCGCCTGCCGTTTTGAATAAAGCTTCTCACTTTATTCCACTCTATACCCGTACTGTCTGCAATTTCGTTGTAACATTTTCCTTGCAGATAAAACAATTCCACTACCTGTTTTTGTTCGGGCACTAATTGCTCCAGGCAAAAATACATATGCTTAAAATGCTCTTCCTTCTCCATTACGCCGTTCAGATGCACATCCTCTTCATTTTGCATAAGAGAAATATCTTTTTCAGATTTCTGAAATTTTTTGTTAGAACGCAACTGCATAAGACAGTAATTTTTAGATAGCTGGTATAGCCAAGCTTTAAAATTTTGGACTTCGTATTTTTTTAGCTTAATCACCAGCTCTTCATATATAGAAATTACAGCATCTTTAGCATTTTCATCATCTTTTAGGTATTTAAGGCAAACACCATAAACCAGCTCCATATATCGCTGGTACAAATCGCCCAATATATTCAAATCCCCATCTAGCTGGTAGCGTTTTACCAACTCATCATCGGGCAGTTGTGAGCCTGTTGTATTTTTTATAAACGATGACACCACTTCAAAAATATGTAAAAAATGGCTTTACCCCTTATGTAATATCAAAACCTGCTGCATCCGTTAACAAACAACAAACTCATCCAAACCAAAACTCACTTAAAAATTTATTTTATATGAAAAGAATAATGCTGCTGATGTTACCAATATTAATTGCAGCCATCGGCTTTTACAAACCAGTTAAAGAAAATTATTTTAAAGCTAATCCCATTACAGTAACAGGTTGGATAACAGACGAGCAGGGCTCGCCCGTTCCTTTTTGTTCTGTAGTAGAAAAGGGAACTAAATCAGGTGTGCAGGCTGATAAGAATGGATATTACGCTCTGAAAGTATCGGGGAAAAAGGCTGTGTTGGAATTTTCTGCTGTTGGTTATTCTGTAATAGAGAAAAAAGTAAATGAAAATACGCAGGTGAACGTCATTCTTACCAAAGCAAGCGATAAAGGACTTGAGGAAGTTGTGGTTACTCATGCATATGGAGTTAAAAAGCAGCGAAAGGATATGTCTTATAGTATTAGTACACAACTGGCAGGAAAAGCTTCTGGAATAAATATAGCATCCAATTCCCCCAGTTTTTACAATACTGATGATGAAGCATTTAACACAGAAGATTACGACAATATTCAGGAAAATATATTTTTAAAAGCAACAGACAATCCACTTTCTACTTTTTCGATTGATGTGGATGCAGCATCTTACAGCAATGTACGGCGTATGCTCAAACAGGGCCAGTTGCCACCTGCCGGTGCGGTGCGAATTGAAGAAATGATTAACTATTTCAGTTACAATTATCCACAGCCAGCAAGCGATGCTCCTTTTTCTTTTACCACAGAAATGAGCGATGCCCCATGGAATGCTGACCATAAACTAATAATGATTGGTATGCAGGGAAAAAAAATTGCAACTGATAAATTGCCAGCCTCAAATCTTGTTTTTTTAATTGATGTTTCGGGCTCAATGGAATCGCCCAACAAGTTAGAGCTGGTAAAATCATCCATGAAACTATTGGTAGATCAAATGCGTGAGCAGGATAAGGTATCAATTGTAGTATATGCGGGTGCCGCTGGATTAGTGCTTTCACCAACAAGTGGTGATAAAAAAACAACCATTAAAGATGCGTTGGACCGCTTACAGGCTGGTGGCTCTACAGCTGGTGGTGCAGGTATTCAGTTGGCCTACAAAACAGCCAAAGAAAACTTTGTTAAAGGAGGAAACAACCGGGTAATTCTTTGTACAGATGGCGACTTTAATGTGGGTGCCAGTAGTGATGATGACTTGGAAAGAATGATTGAAACTGAAAGAGAATCTGGTGTGTTTTTAACGGTTCTTGGTTACGGCATGGGTAACTATAAAGACAATAAAATGCAAAAACTGGCCGATAAGGGCAATGGTAATCATGCATATATTGATGGTATGCACGAAGCAAAAAAAGTATTGGTAAATGAATTTGGTGGCACCTTATTTACCATTGCAAAAGATGTAAAGCTACAGATAGAGTTTAATCCCGAAAAGGTACAAGGCTATAGATTGGTAGGCTATGAAAACCGGATGCTTAAAAAAGAAGATTTTAATGACGATAAAAAAGATGCCGGTGATATGGGCAGTGGCCATACGGTAACAGCCATTTACGAAATAATACCTGTGGGAGTTAAATCGTCTTTTATAAAAGATGTGGATGCTTTAAAATATTCCAAAAACAAAGTAGCTGCTTTGAGCAAAACCGAATTTAACGACGAAGTAATGACCATTAAATTTCGTTACAAAGCCCCTGACAGTGATGTAAGTAAATTGATAGTGCATAGTGTTAGAGACAAGCAGGTGAAACTAAGCAATACATCAGAAAATTTTAGGTTTGCCGCTTCCGTAGCTTCTTTTGGTATGCTGTTGCGCAATTCAGAATTTAAAGCAAATGCGAGCTTTAGCTCAGTATTACAATTAGCAAAATCTGCTGTATCAAACGATAAGGAAGGATACCGCAGTGAATTTATAAACCTTGTGGAAACTGCAAATACGCTTGTAAAAAAGCAAAACAGAAAAAGCAACGATGAGGAGACCCTGGCCGGAAGAGAATAATTGTGCAGGTAAGATGATTTATTGATGCTGTACAAGTGTGCGACGCCAATGAAGTCAAATTGAAACAGAAATGTTGGAAAAATCATTGCAAAAAGAGAGGTTGCCTATGGCAGCCTCTTTTAAAATACACTTGGACAGCTGGTTTTGGCTGTCTTAGGCTTATAAGTGTAGCGCACTTGTCTCATACGTGGTTGTAAACTAATTCTAAAATGCAAGCCGGTAAAAATGTACCAGTCCTTATTATCGGGATTTCCCCTCACAGTTCCATCAGCAGGGTAAGTATTGCTTGCATCAAGTTCGTCGCCTCTGTAGGCAATGCCAACTGCAGTACCTCCTTTTTTTTGCTGCAATATTGTTTGGTCAATATAAGTTGTACTTACATCATCCAGATAGTCGGTATTTGTTTTTCTGATGCCGGTTTCTAGCAGCAATCTTGTTCTTGGGTTAAGTGCCCATTGCAATCCGCCTCCAAAAAGGATAGCCATTTTTTGCAATTTGTATTCTTTCCTGTCTTTGTAAAAACCTTGTCCTTCTGTACTTAATTCGGCTAGCAATATTGGGTTTCCTTTAGAATCAAAAGTGTAAGGGCTAAATTTAAACGTACCAATACCTGTGAATACATACGGCGAAACTTTGTACTCGTACAAATCAAAAAGGATGTATTCAAAAGAGATAGATGCTTCTGTTATTTTGCTTGTAAAATCGAGATTGCGAGCCTTATTTTTTACGGATAATTTATCTGACCCTGTTACTTTTCCATAGTTCAATTCAGTTCTTATCAACATTCTATGATTTAATTCAAAAATCATACTTCCACCAACCACTCCTTTTGGTGCTTTAAATGGCATCGTTGCCGATCCTAGGTCGCCTTTGTACATAGTTGCGCCACCAAAAGCACCCATGTAAAAGTGTCTTTGGCCATACAGCATAATAGTAGTAATAACAAATAAAAAAGTGAGGACTTGTTTCAATGTAAAATAATGGATTGCCGACCAAGTATTAACGTGGCATTTCTGTTTTAATTGTGGGCTAATAATAGCATTTGCAATGCTACTACTATTTTGGCCGGTAATCAAATATCAGTACGGCATTTTCTTCCAAGCTGGCTTTGCTACGCAGTTCGTAACGTTTATCGCCAGCAGTAACCACTATAAGTGCAGTATTAGGCGGAATACCTCCAAGGTTTTCTGCATACATGGTTATTTTATGTTCGGTTACATCATTTTCCAAATCGAGGTTAATAATAATGGGTGTTTCTGACAATCGTTGATGGCTTAATAATAATTTACCATTGTAAAATATTGATACAGTATCATTATCTACCACACCGTTGTCGTACACTTTTAGGTTAATTTGTTTTACGCTTACTTCCAACCGGCTCATTTCGCCCTGCTTTCTCTTTTCCATATCCTTCAAAATTTCTGCATCCGGCTTTTTGGTGGTGAAAATTTCCGGTTGCATTTTTTTGGGCGTATCGGGCTTTGGCACTGGGATTTTTTCAGGCTTAGGTATAGGTGGCTTAGATGCAGGTTTTGGCACTTTGGGTTTTGCCGGAGTTGGTATTGGCTTAGATTTGGGTATTGACTTGGGCTTAGGAAAACAATTAGGTTCTCCATTCCAAAGTTTTATTGGTCGAGATGATATTTTTTCTAAAAGAATATCACTGCCTCCTATTCCTAGCATTCGGAAAATAATTGAACCTGTAAATATTTTTCCCACTAAATAATTTTTTCCATAACTAGCATCTTGTCGCAAAATGATGAACATTAAAGAATGTGTACCGCTATTTTTAATAAAACGATTACCGTGTAAAACATACAATTTTTGCCTGCGGTGATAACTGCCAGCGTAAGCAGCAGTGCAATTATCCAACGAATCTTCAATAATGTAATCATGTGTAAAGCCGCAAAGCATAGTATCTTTTTGTTCAATACTTACAACTATCATTTGTCCATTAAAAGTACCTTGCCAGGTTCCCGTTGCAGATTGGGCAAATAATTGATGAAAAAGAGAACAAAACAGTAAAAAGAGTAAAGCGACCAATTGTTTCATTGTAAATAAATTTACAATAATTCTTTTATCCGGCACAGGGTTATATTTTGTTTAACTTTAGCTTAGGATCAAATAAAATTTGACTGATTACTTATGGCCTACATTGCAATAATATTCCTCTAAGTATTTCATTAATTTCTGTAGCCCTGGCCATTATCATTAAATGATTTCCACCTTCTATAATATGCGTTGGCTGAGTATATTTCATTGGTAGTATTTCATCTTTTGATCCATGTATATGCCAGTATTGCTGCGGTTTTTCTTCTGCCTTCCATTTAAGGATTGCTTGCATTGCCCAACGAATAAATTGCGGATTGCTATCTTTAATTACCTGCTTTAAAATCAATTTGTCTTCTGCAGCATCGGGAATAAAATCTCTTTTAAGCAATGATATCTTTTTTAAAAAAGAAATAGGAACGGCTTTGTAAATGCGTGTGTAATATGCCAGTCTGAAAATGTGTGGTAATTCTTTATGCGTGGATGCACTTGATATTAAAATGGTGGCTTTAGGATTTAGAACCCTAGATATTTCTGCTGCCATCATTCCGCCCATAGAAAGGCCTACAAGAATAAAATTTTGATTGATGTCTATTTCTTCAGAAAGCCTTAATGCATAGTTTGCAAGTGTTTCGTTTTTAAAAGGGTTTATCCAATCAAGATGAACAACTTCAAAACCATCGGGCAATTGTATGTGTTTAAATACACGATAATCTGCAGCAAGGCCACTAATAAAGTAAACTTTCATATCACAAAAATAAAAAATGGCCAACTAAAAGTAGGCTCATATTTGTTTAATAAAATAATGCTTAATTGGTTATTACAACGAGGTATCCTCTTTAATAGAAAAAATATTATGCAAACCTTTAATTTCCGATAATCGGGGCATAGTTCGTAACTTTTAGGCAATTTATAAATATGCTCAACAACATAATAGCTTTTTTCGACACGCTTGAACAGCATCCTATGCTTAGAATGGCGATATTGGTAAGCGGCCTGTTATTTTTTTGGATAATTGAAGGCGCAATTCCACTACTCTCTCTTAGCTATAAAAAAAGCAAGTTAAAACATGCCGGCGTTAATATGATATTTACGGTTATCCATCTTATCATCCATACATTTTTAGCCATACTAATTATTAAATTGAGCGATTGGTGCAAAACAAATGAATTTGGTATTGTTTACTGGACTCATGCAGGCGTTATCGGTACAATCTTTATTTCTTTTTTTATACTTGATTTTTTTGGAGGCTGGTTGGTTCATATTGTGCAACATAAAGTTCCTTTTCTGTGGCGATTCCACGTAATTCACCATGCAGATAATAATGTAGATGTTACTACAGGATTACGACATCATCCGGGAGAAAGTGTTTTGAGAGGTATATTCTTTTTTATAGGAATTATTGTAAGTGGTGCCCCCATGTATGCAGTGATGATTTTTCAAACCATTATAGTTTTTATTACAGCATTTACACATGCCAATATTAGTTTGCCTAAAAAGCTGGACCATGCATTAAGCTATATTTTAGTATCTCCTAATATGCATAAAGTGCATCATCATTGGAAGCAACCCTATACCGATAGTAACTACGGAGCGATTCTTTCTATTTGGGACAGACTGTTGGGTACTTTTAAAAAACTAGACCCATCACAAATAAAATATGGGCTCGACCGTTATTATTCAAACGAAAAAGATGAGGACATAGCCAGTCTCATGAAAAGTCCTTTTACTAAGCAAAATGATTCTGAAAGCTAACCTGTAATATTAAAAGCAGTACTTTGCTTACAATTATGGTAAGCTTAAATTAATAAAGCAAAAAAGATATAGAAATTGAAGCGGTTTATTCAAAACATATTTGGTTTAAGAAAAGATGTGGGGCTCAATTTTTACCTAGCAGATTTTGTATTCAGAAAAATATTGAGGCAGAATGCTAATACCAAATGGGCTATTCATTATACAAGTACTGTTATTGCACCTGAAAATATTACGAGGGGCAAAAGTGTTTATCCGGGTGATTCTCCGGCTAATTACATAGAAGCGATGAATGGTATAAGTATTGGCGACTTTACAAATATTGGCCCTAATGTTGGTATCCTTTCTGCCAATCATGACCTTATAGATAACTCGAAGCATACAAAAGCCGCCCCAATAAAAATTGGAAGTTTTTGCTGGATTGGTATGAACGTTACCATATTACCCGGTGTTGAACTAGGTGATTTTACGGTTGTGGGAGCTGGATCAGTAGTTTCCAAAAGCATAGCGGATGGCTATTGCGTGCTAGGCGGAAACCCGGCTACTATTATTAAGCAATTGGATAAAGAAGCCTGCGAATCGTTTAGAAAAAGCAAATATGGAGAAGGCTAAAGAAATGCAGTTTGCAAAAAGGTCTTTTCTGCTTATTATAGGCAGTGCGGTTAAAATTGCCGTTCAGTTATTAGTATTGTATATATTTTCACGCAAGTTAGAAGTGGTTGCTTACGGCAGGTATCAATCGGTATGGTTATACCTAAATGTATTAACTGTGTTTGGTTTATTTGGATTGCCTGCCATCATTTTATCTTCTTCCAAAGCAGCTATTAAAAACTGGATTACCAGCAATTTTTCAAAATTTATCCTTTTTGCTTTTGTACTAAATATTATACCGCTTGTAATTGTATTGCTTACAGCAGCAAACTTTACCTGGCCCGAAAGAATATTACTGTGCTTATTAATATTAACACAAACGGTTTCTATTATTATCGAAACACTTGCAGTAAAAAAAGAGCAAGAATCCAGGGTTTTAGCTGTTATCCTATTTTATAATATTGCTTTTTTAGGCCTTCATTTGTTTTTGATAAACACGCAGCCTTTCTCCTTGCCTCAGCTTTTAATAGGCTTAATTGCCATAAATATTTTAAAAACCATTTTTTTAACTAATAATAAGGAGGCTCCGATTGAAACAATTTACAGTGCAGAAAAAACGGGCAAACAATGGTTATACCTTGGATTAAATGATATTACCGGCGTTATATTTAAATGGATTGATAAATGGTTAATACTGGTTTTTATTTCATTAGAACAATTTGCCTTTTATTATAATGGTTCTTATGAAATTCCGGTGTTTGCAGTATTGCTTACTGCTGTAGGCAACATTATGTTGGTAGAAATTTCTAAAATTGAAGAAAGGAAAAGTACTGATATTGTAGCATTGTTCTATCGCTCTGCTTTTTTTCTTTCTGCTTTTATATTTCCAGCATTTGGTTTGTTATTTTGGTTTAATAAAGAAATATTTCTTTTTATTTTCAGCGAAAAGTATGCGGCTGCATTGCCCGTATTTTTGGTAAGTATTTTTATAATACCTGTACGAATTACTAACTACACAGCAGCATTACAGGTATATAATAGAAATGATATTATTTTAAAAGGGGCATTGCTCGATTTATTGCTGGCTATTATTTTGATGGGCATATTCTACCCTTTATTTGGGTTGCCCGGACTTGCTGCTGCATTTGTACTTTCAACTTATATCCAGGTATTTTATTATCTATGGCATACGGGCAAGCTTTTAAATATGCCAATGCCGAAACTGCTCCCAATAAGGCAATTAGGCCTTGTATTTGTTTTTTGCTTTTTAACGCTCGGGGGCTTTTTTTATCTTTTAAAATCGCAAAGTAGTACCATCATGCTTGTTTCAGGAGTGATAGTAAGTACTATATTAGCTGCTTTTTTACTTTACCGATTCTATAAAACAAAAAAGGTTTAATTTATTCCCCTGCACCCGGCAAATCGTATCTGGAATAATAAAAAAGCATTGCAAAGGGTAGCCAACTAAAATAGTTTATCTCCATTAAAAAATAATCAAATATTAGAAAGGTTAGTAAGATATAGAAAAGAGCTTTATCAAATTTTTTTGTAAATAATCCAATAAGAAAAAATATTTCAGCAAGTAAAACAGTCCAGTAAAGAACAAAACTTACAGTTGGGCTATTGATTAAAAAAATAATAAGCTGCATAAACCACCCTTTTTCACCTATAGCAATTACAGGTGCGTATTGGTTGAGCAGTATTCCACTAAATTGTTCGATATTGAATGCGCCGCCGCCTCTCAACTTCCACAGCCCCGCACTTGCAAAAAAAAGGATAAACAAAATGCGTAGCAGGTGAAATTTAAAATAGAAGCCCTTTAAGTTGATACTTGTAAATAATAAAGGAAAAAATATCCAAGCGATAAATGGCTCAATACTTACAAAGCTTATGCAGGATAATAAGTAACAGTACACAATATTGAAAACAATTGTTCCCCATGCAAGCAGTTTTGAAAAATGATACCTTCTTATAAAACAAAAAATCAGCACGGGAGACAAACTAAAAAATAATATATCAAACAAAAGTTGCAGCCAGCTATTGGCTACTAGTGCTTGTTGTAGCCCCGTTGAAAATATGAGATGCCCGGTTATATCAAGTTTAGAAGCAAAAAATACCGGGGCAATTTGAGTAAACGTAATGCTGTGATATATATACCAAAATGCCAGCAATATAAAACTGGCAGCATACAATTTTGCAATACTAGTTATATGGTGTTCAGTTAGTTTCAATGACCATTGTTTGCTGAGATGATACAGGTTGTAATGAATTTTTTACCCATAAATATTGCTGTCGCATTACTTTTAAACTACTTCCCTTCTGTTTTGAATATTTTAGCAACCATTTTGCAAAATCTGTAGGCGTAGTAGTTTGTCTGTATTTATCTTCCGCTACAATTTTGCCCAAACCAATTTTGTCAAATACTCCCTGCAATGTTTTATATATAACCATTGGGTTTTTAATTGCCAACTCAAACCTTTCTGTCATGGTAAACAACATATCTTTTTGTGTAAAATGTATAGTTGCCGGGTTCAACTCTTTTTCATCAATGTAAAACTTATAAATAGTCAGGGTATCCTTTACATAATATTTACCACTAAACATACCATACTGGTAAACAGGCGTTGCAACTACGCCCCACTTGTAATTGATGTATAAAAAGAAAAGGATAAAGCATAAAAAAACAGCTAACCAGTACTTGTTATAATGGTATAGCTGTTTTATAAACATGTTTCGTATAATTACTTTTTCAGACTATTAATTATTGCTGCAAACTCAGTAGCTACAAGGCTTGCACCTCCCACCAGGCCTCCATCTACATCTGGCTGGCCAAATATTTCAGCAGCGTTGGCAGCCTTTACACTACCACCATATAAAATAGAAATACTGTTGGCTACATCATTACCATATTGTGCAGCAAATACAGAGCGAATATGCTTATGCATTTCCTGTGCTTGTTGGCTGCTGGCAGTTTTGCCTGTACCTATTGCCCATATTGGCTCATAGGCAATAATAAAGCCGTTGAGCTGCTCTGCAGATAAATGAAAAAGGCTTGCTTGCAATTGTTGCTCTACATAACTGTTTTGCGTACCTGCTTCTCTAATTTGTAACGGTTCCCCACAACAAAAAATGGGCTGCAAATGGTGAGCCATTGCTATATCTACTTTCTTAGCTAATTCTTCATTGGTTTCATAATTGTATTCTCTTCTTTCGCTATGGCCCAAAACAACATATTTCAATGAAAGACTTTGCAGCATTTCTGCACTTACCTCTCCTGTATAAGCACCATTTTTATTGGCAGAACAGTTTTGAGCTGCCACAAATACATTTTGTTTTCCATCAAGCAATTGCTTTACCGGAATGATATAAGGAAATGGTACAGCAAAAATTGCTAGTTGGTCAGCACTTAACTGGTGCTCAGTTGTCAGCAATGCTTTTACCAGTTCTTCTGCTTGTTGCAGGCTCAAATTCATTTTCCAATTGGCAGCAGCTATTTGTTTTCGCATAAACTCTATCGTTTGTTGGTATAAATATTTTTTAGCATTTTAATTTCCTCCTCACTCACATTGTGTCTCTTCATTTTTTTCCAGTTTTTAATATCGGCAATGGCTTTTTCAAAGATATAATCTTCGTTGCCCCACGAAAAATTATTTACAAATTTAGCCGGAGCTGCTCCAAATACATTGCAACACACCCCTACAATTGTTCCTGTATTAAAACTAGTATTAATAGCGGCCCTGCTGTAATCTCCCATCAACAGCCCTGCTTTATTGCCTGCAATTATACTATTCATCTCCTTATCTACAATGTATTTCACATTGCCGCCGGTGTTTTTTACATTGCTATTGCTTGTTCCTGCACCCAGGTTGCACCACTCACCTATCACACTATCACCTAAATAACCATCATGGGCTTTGTTGCTATTGGCAAACAGTACGGTATTTTTTATTTCGCCGCCGCCAACACAGTTTGGGCCAAGTGTAGTTGCACCATATACTTTGCTCCCCATTTTTAAAACCGCATTTTCACCCAAAGCAAATGGCCCTCTTATAAGGCTGCCTTCCATTACCTGTGCATTTTTTCCGATATAGATTGGCCCGGTAGCAGCATTTAAGATACTACATTCTACTGATGCACCTTGTTCAATAAAAATATTGGCAGCATTAAAAACTTGATTGGTAGATGATAATGGTTGAGATTTTCTGCCTTTAGTAACTAATTCAAAATCTTGTCTTAATGCCCAATCATTTAATTGAAATATATTCCACGGGTAGGTTAATACCTCAATTTCTTCACCAGGTAATGGGCTGTTATCCATCACAGATTTAATAAGTAAATCTACATTTGAAGCCGATGGAATAATTGCTGCATTTATTTTTATAGTTTGGTCATTTACACACGCTTTATCTGTAATCACCTGTAAGTTGGTAAGCATTTCCCATTTTTGCCGGATTGTTAATATTCCCAACCTAATATCTGCAGTATGCCGGGTATATGTAAAGGGAAATAACGCTTCCCTGCACAAGCTATCATCCAAAAAAATGTTCATATATCGAAGATACGATAGATGGCTTTAACATAAATTGACGAGTTGAATCACAAAAAAATCCCCCCGGAGAACCGAAGGGACTTTAAAGTATAGCCATGAAAAACAAACTTGCAATAAAGATAATAAAATCTTTATTAAATTATTTTGCTTTCTTTTCGTAACGTTTTTTGAACTTATCAATACGACCAGCAGTATCTACCAGTACATTTTTACCTGTGTAAAACGGGTGAGATGTATTTGAAATCTCTAATTTAATAACAGGATATTCTTGGCCGTCTTCTTCAAATACAATGGTTTCTTTACTTTCTGCAGTAGAACGGCTAAGAAAAGTGTGGCCATTGCTCATATCCTTAAAAACAACGGTTCTGTAACTTTTTGGATGAATTTCTTTTTTCATTTTTTGGTTTTTATGTACGGATTTTGCCGTACTATTTTTTAACAAGGCAGCAAAGGTACAGTTTTATTAGTAAAAAAACTAACTTTTCATATTTACAACCTGCAAGGCAATTCCTAAATCCCAGCTCTTACTTGCTTGTATAACTTCCTGTAAATCATCAATTTTTTTACCGGTAACTCTAATAATATCGTCCATAATGGCTGCCTGTACTTTTAAGCCGGCATCTTTTATCAACTTTACTATCTTTTTGGCATCTTCCTGCTTAATGCCGTTTCTTACAGGAATTTCCTTTTTGGTAACTTTTCCACTCACATAAGGCTCTTTACTCAAGTCGTATATTTCTGCAGCAAGCCCTTGCTTCATACTGCGGCTTATAAGTACATCAATAATTTGCTGGAGTTTCATTTCACTGTCTGCCTCCAGATTTACCTTAAACTCTTTTTTATTAAGGTCAATTACCACATGCGAACCTTTAAAATCGAAACGATTGGTGATTTCTTTGCTTACTACATTGATGGCATTATCTAAAGTTTGCAAATCTACTTTACTTGAAAAATCGAATGAAGGCATAATGGTTATTTTAATTGATACAAAGATAAACAAAGCTGTTTTAAAGTGCCTGCTAATATAGGTATTATAAAAGTTGGTTTAAGGATGCCGAAAATGATTGCAGTGCAACATTCAGCAGATAGATTTACTGAAGGTATAAAAAAGGTGCAGGCCATTCTTATAGAACACCTGCACCCAAAGTCAGAAAAACTAAACCAAGCTCGCTATATTATAATTACTTATTTAACCTTCCGCTTAGCTACCGCTTCCTACCCTGTTTTGTTCATCGCCGGCACCGCCTGTTTTGCGTTTCTCTGCTTTATACATTTTACCAAAACGGTAGTTAAATGTAAGTGTTGCTACCCTGCTATCTCTATGCTGTCTAAAGCTTGCATTAGCGGCTGAAACATCTGCTATATATCCTTTTGCAATCATTGGTCCGGTAAAATCACTTACAGAAAGTTTAAGCGTGCCTTTGTTTTTCAATACCTGCTTTTGCACACCCGCATTTAGCTGTACAACCTGCTTAATAATTATCTGCCCTTCTGAGCCTTTTGACCTGTAAAAGCCCGACAGCTCTGCACTCCATCCTTTTTTAAAAGTAAACTGGTTGTTGATACTGGCTGTGTAACTGGTAAACGCTATGTTAATATCGTTGTCGTTTAATGTACCTTCTAAATCGCTGTAATTGGCCTGCGTATTTACATTTGCTCTCCACCATTTTGCAACAGGAATTTGTAACCCTACCGACAAATTATAGTTTTGAGATTTTCCAAAATTTGTATTTCTTACAACTACGGCAGTGTCTTCCCTGCTAAAGCCTTCTCCAAACAAATCCTTGGTATATGTGTAGCTAAGCGATGTGTTTAAAATATTTTTAAATGAATGACTCAACTCTGCTGTATTTGAAAACATTGGCCTTAAAAAAGGATTGCCCACTTCGTAAGTATAAGGATCAATAAAGTTTATAAAAGGGTTCAGGTCTTCGTAATCGGGCCTGTTGATACGGCGGCCGTATGATAAACCGAAGCTGTTCTTTTTATCCATTTCATAGCTTATATACATTGTAGGAAATGCACTGGTATAGCTCTTTTTAAAAGAAGAATCCAGCCTTGTAGGGTTGCCGTATTGCAAACCTTCGTAATTGGTATTTTCTATGCGGAAGCCGGTTTGTACGCCCCATTTTTTAAATTGTCTATTAAAATTTATGTAAGCTGCGTTCAGGTTTTCTTTGTATTTAAAATAGTTAGTTCTTAAGTAATCAGGTTTGGTAATACCATACTGTGTAATAGAATAATTTGCTTTGTTATCGGTATTTACAAAAGATGTTTTTAAACCTGCTTCCATTTTAATTTTTTTGCCAATTGTTTGCACATAATCTGTTTTGGCCGAAAATATTTTTACAGTAGATGGTAGGTAAGAGTTGATATAATACTCATATTTTTCGTCAAACTTATCATCCAAACCTGTATTGGTCATCAACTCCCTCATTTTATTATTATAATCCAGGTAGTCAACATCGGCAGTTAGTTCTCTTCCTGTAGAATCAAACTTATGGCGAAAATTTAGGTTTACACCTGCATGGTTCCAATCTCCATTTTCTTTTCGCTTATTGCTAAGCATTGAGTCTAACTGCATTTGCGGGTTGTAAAATTTGGAAAAATTAGGAGCAGTTGCTTGGGTAGGGTTTAAATAACCTGAAAACACCATACCTATAGTAGTTTTAGGCGTTGCGTAAAAATCAGCCCCAATCCTTGCGTTAAAAAACCTTGAAATACGCATACGATAGCTCTCCTGCTCAAAAATGGATTCCACTGATTTATCATCTGCCAGGTATTGCCTTTTAATATCGAGCCACTGCGGGTTTTCCCTATAGTTGGCATTGAAAGTGCTGAAAGTATTTAGCTTACCCCTGCGGTAATTTAGGGTAAGTGTATTGGCAGTTCTATACGTTTTGCCATGGCCTTGCGATGTGCTCACCGAGCCGTTAAAGCCTTTTTGTTTATTCTTTTTAAGCTTGATGTTAATGATGCCTGAGTTGCCCGAAGCATCATATTTTGCAGGTGGATTGGGCATTAGTTCCACCTGGTCAATATTGGTGGAAGGCATATTGTTGAGATAGTTTACCAAGTCTGTTCCACTCATATAACTTGGCTTGCCGTCAATCATTACTATTACACCTGCTTTGCCTTTCAAACTAATATTACCATCTTTATCTACGGTTACACCGGGTGCTTTTTCGAGCATTTCCAGTGCATTGGCACCTGCGTTGCTAATCATCGCATCGGGATTAATAACCGTTTTATCAATCTTGCGTTCTATAAATTGTTTTTTTGCTACAACAGTTACAGCACTTAATTCTTTAGCGGTAGCAACCAACTGTAAAGTGCCTGTGGTAGCTTCTGTATTTGTTGTAGTAATTTCAACTGCTGGGCTATATACTTTAGCGTGGCCAACCGAAACGGCCATCACCAAATACTTTCCTTCTCTTACATTTTCAAAAGAAAAGTTACCCGTTTTATCGGTTAAGGATGTTTTAATAAGTGAAGAATCGGATGATTTTAGCAACGAAATAGTTGCGGCATCAATAACGGCCTGGTTGCCGCCGTCTTTAATGGTTCCAGAAATTTTTCCGGTTGGCTGTTGCGCATACGAACAGATAGTAATGCTGGTGGCTACCAGCATGGTAATAAGTTTTTTCATGACTATACTTTTTTTTGTTTTGGTGGCTAACCAAAACGGGTGGCTAATACTTTATAGTTATATACTTTAATAACTACTTAACAAAAGTAGGTACTTTGCTTTGCATAGTACATTGTTTAATAATGAGCGGTATTATTGCTGTATAGATGGCATTAATACTATTTGATACGAAAGATGGCTAACAAATGTTACACTATAATGCCAATGCGTACAATAGAAATCATTAATGATTCACGCTATATACAGTCATTTCACTGCTGCACATACAATTCTAATAGCTTTTGTAAATGGGAAGAAGGCCAAATAAACACTAATGTTTTCGATTAAAAAATATCAGAAATTTTCAAAAACCATTTGGCTTCATATCCTATTAATAATAAAAATGTAAATAGATAATAGGCAGGGCATTCCCCGAATGGGGAGTTGTCTAGCTGTAGGATACATGATACATTTATTTTTTATACAAAAAGTTTAAAAAATGAAAAAGATTACTGTTATTGTTGTCCTCTACTTATGTTTTGCAATTAATGTTAATGCCCAAAATGTAGGAATAGGCACTACATCACCCAATACAGATGCGATGCTCGACATTAACAGCACTACAAAAGGTCTGCTAATACCTAGGGTATCACTTTCCGGCACCAATTCTCCGTCGCCCTTAACGGCTTTTGTACCCGGAATGATAGTTTACAATACGGCTTTTACAGGATCTACGCCCAATGATGTTTCACCCGGTTTATACTACAGTGCTGCAAGTGGTTGGCAAAGAGTACCAACTTTGGGATGGTCTCTTACCGGCAATTATGGTACTACAGCTTCTAATTTCTTAGGAACACTCGATAATGTCCCACTAAAATTTAAAATAAATAATCAGCAGGCAGGCAAACTCGATTATAACCTGCGTAACATACTTTTCGGTATTGGCACAGGTACTTCATTTGTTTCAGGAAGTTATAATGTAGGTATTGGCGACAGTGTTCTCTATAATGCTGATGGAAGCGGTAATGTAGCATTGGGCCAAAATTCGCTCCGCTTTAGTACTACAGGTGGTGCTAATGTTGCCGCAGGCTGGAATGCCATGTACCATAATACTAGCGGTAGTGCCAACACTTCCATTGGGGGATTTTCTATGGAACAAAATACGATAGGTACTGGCAATACAGCGGTTGGAATAAATGCACTTGGTTTAAACACTACTGGAAATACCAATACTGCTATTGGTACCAAGGCATTGTTCAGTAATACTACTGGTCATAATGGAACAGCAGTTGGCTTTCAGGCACTATACAATGATATATCATTATCGGGAAATACGGCGATTGGCTTTAATGCTTTACTTTCCAACACAACTGGTGGCAGAAATACAGCATTAGGTAACAACAGCCTTCAAAAAAACAGCCTGGGATCTTCCAATATAGCTATGGGCGACAGCAGTTTATTTAACAACACAACCGCAAATTTCAACTCGGCACTTGGAGTAAAGTCGCTTTTTAATAATACAACGGGTTATGCTAATACAGCCATGGGCTTCAACAGCCTTTTAAACAATATAGTGGGGCACGATAATGTGGCTATAGGCACTGGGGCTGCCGCCAATAATTCTTCAGGTAATATTAATGTAGCCATAGGCTCCGGTGCTTTAATTAGCAACTCAAATGGGTTTGGCAATACGGCTATCGGTGCCAACGCTCTGGCTAACTCCAATGGTGTAAATGCCCTCACCGCAGTTGGTGCCGATGCTTTGGCCGCTAATACTTCTGGTATAGGAAATGCAGCTTTTGGGGCCAATGCGCTTTTTTCCAACACAATTGGGATTAATAATACAGCCTTAGGTTTCAATAGTCTGGGAAATAACATTTCAGGTAACGGTAACACAGCTATTGGAGTAAGTGCCATGCAAGCGCATCAAACGGGTGATCAAAATACTGCCATAGGTTTAAATGCTTTGATTTCAAACCAATCCGGAGCCGGAAACACAGCTATGGGATATGGTAGCCTTGCAGTAAATGTGAGTAATTCTGGCAATACGGCATTGGGCTATCAGGCAATGCGTAATTGTATTACCGGTGAAAGTACAGCCACAGGTTACCAGGCCTTATTTTCTAACAGCACAGGTAATGCTAATACTGCAGTAGGTTATTATGCTTTGCGAAATAATACTACGGCAGATGCCAACACCGCTATCGGCAAACTTGCCTTAAATATTAATACAACGGGTGGGTATAATACAGCTATTGGTGCTGCTGCGCTTTCTTTAAATATTACAGGAAGAAATAATACTGCTATTGGAAGTTTATCTATGCAAAATAATGCAAATGGTTATCAAAATACAGCTTTGGGCGATAGTTCATTATTTAACAGTTCCGGAAATAGCAACACAGCTGTAGGACACTTAGCTGGTGCGCAGATAACAACTGGTAACAATAATATAATTATTGGTGATAATGCTCAGGTACCCTCTCCGATAGGTAATAATCAAGTAAGAATTGGTGACGCAAATATCTCTTATGCAGCAGTACAAGTAGCTTGGTCAATTACCAGCGACGCACGCTTTAAAAATACCATTTCAAATAGCGCACTAGGATTATCTTTTATCAAAGCGCTCAGACCAGTATCCTATTACAGAAATCATGACGAGGCCCACCAACTAGAATATGGCTTTGTAGCACAGGAAGTGGAGTTATCACTTATAAAAATGCAAGCGAGTAACACAGCTATGGTTTCAAAAGACAATAATGGGATGTACAGCATGAGGTATAATGACCTTATTGCGCCAATGGTGAAAGCCATACAGGAACAACAAATAATCATCGAAGGACTACAAAAGAAAATAAACGTAATGGAATCATTAATTAAAGAAAGTAAAAAAAACAAAAAGTAAAGCTTGTATGCTTATCTGAACTTGTTTATTCACTAACTTATTCCGGGCAACGGTTCCCCTCTCTATCGCATTCTATGACCGAAAAATTTTGTGAACGTTTATTTTGTGAACGACATTGCTGTGACCAAAATGATAATCACAAAAATATTGGTCACAAAAATGCTCGCTTGTTACGCAGGTGTTCTCTCTGACCTAAGTGTTCGGCTTTGGCCAATCACTTGTGACACCCAAATCTGCCGGATTGCATCCGGAATTTAGCATCTGAATATAAATAATTTTGTTAGCTGAAAAATAACTGATTGATTTACACCAATAATATAATCCAGGTAAATAATTTAACATTATTAATTCCAAACCCGGATGCAAAAGACCAAACGGCGGCGACATTCTCATGAATGATAACACCAACAACGGCGAAAAATTGTCGCCCGGGCATATCCATCCCGCCTGGATACTATTCTTTACAATATTCGGAAATTAATTCGTCAACATTTTCCAACCCATCTGACTTAGCTTTAATAAGATAAGTGCATCCTATGCTAGTTTGACCCATTTGGATATAGGTTACTCCTAAATAATACTCAGACCAGGGAATTTCATATTTTTTAGCTAAAGTATATAAAAATGCTTCTTTTGAATCATTCCATTTTTGCGATAATAACAAGGAAATACCTCTGTAAAATTTAATTTGAACGTATGGGATATCTGTTTGCTTTTCCATTGGTATGTGATCTGTATTTATCATATCTACTATAATCTCATTTTTCATTTTTAAAGCTATTGCTTTATCGAAATTTGAGATTGAAGAATCGAATTGATCTAAATTTGAAAACGAAATACCCTTATAAAAATACGCTGCAATCAATGTCGTGTCAAGATTTATAGTCATATTGAGGTCTAAAATGGCACTACTGTCTGATTTTAAAAGCGCATTTATTTGTCCTCTCAATAGATATGGAAGAGGTTTGTCAGAATTTATTTTAATAGCTTTATTAACCAGGGACAAAGCCTTCTTATGATTTCCTTCATTTTTTTCTTTTACTGCGTTTGTAAGAAATTTCTCATATTGAGCTTCTTTATCGCAGCCTAAGCAAAAAATACAGGCTATAATAAAAAATCCATACTTATTAAATTGGTGTAGATGGGTCGACCTTTTCATTTAATTACTTTTTGGTTTTCCATATTTTACTTCATCAATTTTCTTTGAATATTCCACGCCTTGGCTCGTGGCACACGAAACAATTCCCCTCTCTATCGCAGGTGCTCGGCTTTGGCCAATCACTTGTGACAACCAAATCTGCCGGATTGCATCCGGAATTTAGCATGTGAATATAAATAATTTTGTTAGCTGAAAAAATAACTGATTGATTTACATCAGGAATATAATCCAGGTAAATAATTTAACATTATTAATTCCAAACCCGGATGCAATCCGGGCTGAACTAATAGACAGCAGTGAGCGAAAAGCAAATGGCTCGTGAAGCCACGAACCATGGCGAAGGTGTAAACTTACTTTAGAAAGAGACACTAGCTTTTTTTCAACCGCATCTTTGCTATTACAATTGTAATTACTCCGGCAGCCATAAGCCCTAATGCAATTAGCTGCGCCTGCGAAAGCTTCATACCCAAGAAATTGTAATGGATATTAACCCTGATAGACTCAATCATAAACCTTTCTACACCGTTTAATACCAGGTAGATACCAAACATCATAAATGGCGTAGTGAGTTTTTTACGAATGGCCCACATAAAAAGAAATAACAGGCCGCAGAGGATAAATTCATATAAAGGCGTGGGAAAAACAGGCTGTGGCAGCACACGATTGTGCTCATCTGTAATGCCGGGCATTACAATACCGTCTTTATTTACATTTTGCGGATAACTGTATGCAAAAAGCCATTTGGGCAGAAATGAGGGACCCGCAAAACTGATATGTGGTACAGAATCGAGTGTTGGATAAGTTCTGTCGGTTACATATTCCAGCTTACCACTTTCATTAACAGCCTGCCCTTTTAAAAAATAGGTAGCATTTTGCTGTAATTTGTTTTGAAAATCGCCGGGTGCAGCAACCGATAAATTGCCTTCATTATCACTAATATAGGCACTGTTAAAAACACCCCAATCCCCATCGCCGCTTACCTGGCAGCCAATGCGGCCAATTGCATACGCAATCATTAGCGCAGGTGCGGCGGCATCAGTAAGGTGTGCAATACTTATTCCTTTTTTACGGCCATACCATACAATGGCAATGGCTGCAACAATTAATCCGCCATAAAAAGCCAAGCCACTTTGCGAAAAAATTCTGCCAATTGGATCCTGGATAAATTCATCCCAATGCTCAATATTATCAAATAGCTTGGCCCCTAAAATACCAAATACCAAGGCTAGGATAACAATGTCGCCTACCCTGTCGTGTGGCCAAATTCGTACAGCCCTTTTTTGTGGTGCAGCCAATTTTTGCTTGTTTTTTTCCCACCATTTCAATCCAGCCAAAACCAATGCAATCAAAATACCACCCCACACATTTCCATCTTTTGAAAAAATATAATCCTGCGCATTTACCTCTGCAGGCTTGCTAAAAAATAAGCCTATAACCTTGTAACCAAAGATAAAGCCCATTACTCCATTCAAAAATAAATCCATTAAAGAAGCCGGTTTACCAACGGTAATCATTTCTTCTCGTGGTAGTAGCAATCCTGCTTTTTCTTTTCTTTTTAGCTCAGAACTTATTACCCAGGCAGCAGCTATAAAAGCCAGTGCTACAAATAATCCAAAGGAATTAAGGAATGACAATGCTTTCCATTCTACACCAAACCAGTCTTTAAATATGTAATATAAATTGGGATACATTGGCTATGTTTAATTAAAGTGCTGCAATATAAACAAGTAAAAAGTAAAAAATAAAAATTCAAAAAACTTAGGTATAAGCGGTTAGTTGTGTAACTCAAATAAAAAAGGAAGTACTATAAAGTACCTCCCTTTTACCATTTTACTTTTAATTTTTTAGTTGCAGTATGTATCAAAAGCACCCATCAGGTTGTCTGCAATCATTTGTGCGCTCCGACCTTCAATCATGTGACGCTCTATCATATGCACCAGTTCGCCATCTTTAAATAAGGCTATTGCAGGGGACGATGGAGGATAAGGCAATAAATGTTTACGCACCTGGTTAACAGCATCTACATCAAAACCAGCAAAACTTGTAGTTACCTGGTCCGGCTTTTTTGCACTGTTGTGCACAGCTAATATAGCACCCGGACGAGCTGTACCCGCACTACAACCGCATACAGAATTTATCATTACTAATGTGGTACCTTTCTGTGCCAATGCAGTTTCTACATCATCTGCCGTCAACAATTCTTTAAATCCATTTTCTGTTAATTCCTCTTTCATCGGAATTACGATCTCTGCTGGATACATATTCTTGTAAGTTTTATTTAAATAATTTCTGCAAAATTACAACCTTATACAATCAAAATATCAGCGCTTGAATACTTCACCCAATATCGAAAATGACACTTTGGCTTTAAAAAGCACGATATTTGACATTTTGTCGTGAAAATATTCATCAAAATAGAAGATCTGTCTCGGTTTTTGACATGGAATACATTTTGAATAATGATAACCAATACAAAATATTTAAAACAAAAATTAATAATCGCCATGACATTAGTAAAAGTAAACAACGGCTTTGGAAGAAATTTAGACGGAATGATGAAGGATTTTTTTAATGAACTTCCTGCAACAGTATCCAAAACATTTAGAGAAGATGTATTGCATTTTCCTCCTGTAAATATTGTAGAGAAGGAAAATAGTTATGGAGTAGAATTATCTGTTCCGGGCTTTGAAAAATCTGACTTTACTGTAAAATTAGATGGCAATATTTTAACCATCAGCACAGAAAAGAAAGAAGAAAACAACGAAACTACAAACAAGATGATTCGCAAAGAGTTTTCTTACAAAGCATTCAAACGCAGCTTTACATTAGATGAAAAAATAGATGCGGAAAACATTAGTGCAAAGTATGAAAACGGTATTCTAAAGTTGGAACTTCCAAAAAAGGAAAACCAAAAATCGCCCGCTAAAGATATCAATATCCAATAAGATAGTAGTAGAGTTCATACAGTTGATACCTTAGTTGTTAAAAAAAGGTAAACCTCCCTGTTCTCAGGGAGGTTATTCATTTTATGGCTTTACTGCTACTACTTACAACCGCTCCGCCTTCTTGTATCAATGATGTATTGGATTTTCCATCCGACATCAAACCTTACCAGTTGAAATGAATTTACACCACAGTGACTCAGTTTTCCATTGTAATAAAAGCTATAAGGCGTCCATACAAACGCAAGATTTGCATCAACTTTTATTGTTTCAAAACTAATTCTTTCATCCAATGAGCCTTTTGGGGCAGTTGCAATTGATTTAGCAAAATCGCTAACCGATTCAGTACGAATAAGTGTAGCGCCATCTTTAGAACGAGCAATGGTTTGCAATACTGCACTATCGCCAAATGCTGATTTGAGCATAGCAGCGTCGCTGTTTCGCATGGCATCAAATAATTTATTTACAGCAAGCTTTATAGAGTCTTCCGCTGTTTGGGCATAGGAATGAATGCCTGCTATAACAAGCGCAAAAAGAAGGATATATTTTTTCATATTATTATTTATCAATGGAAAATAATTGTAAAAAAGCTTTGTATAAAATGATTGGTAAAAGCGGAAATATAATTTTTTAAGTGGTGCAACCGATTGTCGGATTAATACCATTTGACAAGTTTAAGTTATCTTCGCCAACTAAAATACAGGCAGTTACAATGAATTTTGCACGTTTATTAACCCTTTGCTGTTTTTTAATTGTAGCACTCCATACAAATGCGCAGGTTTACACGGATACCATTGTGAACCCGGCGGCAAAAAACGATAGTGCATTGCGTATTAAAAACCTAAATCCATACTTCAACCTGCATGTAGATTCGTCTTTAAAATACCAGCTCATTATTAATAAGCCGCAGGAAAACTATTATTGGTTTTTAAAAAATTCACCGGCAGGCTTAAGGGTAAATAAAGATAATGGACTGCTTACCTTTAAAGCTGATAAAGCATACTTCCTTTCTGGAAAGTTGAAGTACGATTATGAGTACAAAGTTTTAATAAGCGTTCAAAACTTAGAAGCCCCCGCCGATAGAATTGACACAAATTTTATTATTCAGTTTTATAGTACCGAAATTATTCCTTCTCGTGTAAAGCCTACTGTAACTAGTGTAGTAAATATTGAAGAAGGAGACACTTTAAGCTTTAGGATACAATGCGACAATGGCAGCTTTCCTATTGAAGAACTTACCTATTTGAGCAATTATCCAATAAAGTCTTTTTCAAATGTTTCTAAATGTGGCGATGAATTTACATGGACTGCCCCATTTGATTTTGTAAAAGACAGCGAAAGAGACAAAACCAAAAAACTCCTACTCTATTTTATTGGTACCAATAAATTTCACATAAGCGACACAGCCCTAATTGAAGTAAATGTGAGGGAAAATATTAATTACCCTCAGCAGGTAAGAGAATATTACCGTCTTAGAGACGATATAAAAAAATATATTGTGTCGTTAAAAAGTAGTTTTAGAATAGTAGACAAAAGAATTAAACGAACCAAAGGTACACGTACCGGTTTTGATCTTGCCTCTGCATCTACGGCCTTGGGCGGTACTGTATTTTCATCCTTACCAAACGACGGGCAAAAAACTGCCGGCAAAATTTTGCCAAGTGTGGGCGTAGCAATGGTTCCCGTAAAGGAAGCCACCGCCCCAAACAATAGTTATGAGCAAAACAGTGCAACACTTATCCGCAGTAGCATTAAAAGATTAGAATACTTATTACAGGAAAACCAATTGGTTGGCGAAAGAGACCCCGATATTCTTTCAAAATCTAAAAAGCTGAAAGACGAACTGAAGCAAATGCAGGTACAGTTAATTGATATTCCTTATTCTGAAGAAGAAATAGATGAAAAAGAATTGGATGCATATTTCAATAATCCTAAAGTGAATAAAAAATACAAGCCTAAGAAAAGAAAAAGGTAAGGCATCACTTTTTGGTAAACTTATTGCATATAGATGCAAAAGTATTTGAATGAAATATGTATTCCAATTGATGATTGCGAGTGTTTTACTAATTACTGCCTGCAGTAAAAAAACGACTCCAACAACCGAAGCTACTACCAGCAACGAATCTAAAAAACCCACAGAAATTTATAGGCCACCTGTTAAAACGCCTACTCCAAAAGCGATAGTAGTGAGTGATGCCGCAGCAAAAAAAGATGTAAATGGCCGATACTATTACGACCTGGAAGGCAAACGTTACTGGCGCAATAAAAAAGACGGCAAATATTATTTGTATTATAAAGGAATGTTTGAAAATAAGAATTTTCAATAAAAAGATAAAGGCTGTGCAGTTGCACAGCCTTTATCTTTTATATATTTTAAAGCCTATAAATTTTCAATTACCATTGCACTTGCCCCACCGCCACCGTTGCAAATGCCGGCTGCACCATACTTGGCATTATTTTGTTTTAACACATTGATAAGTGTTACAATAATTCTTGCACCACTTGCTCCTAAAGGATGGCCAATAGATACTGCCCCGCCATTTACATTTACTTTTGCAGGATCAAGCTTCATCCGCTTTGTATTTTCAATTCCTACTACAGCAAAAGCCTCATTTAATTCCCAGTAACTAATATCTTCCATTTTTAAACCTGCTTTAGCTACTGCTTTTGGCACAGCCAATGCCGGTGTGGTGGTAAACCATTCGGGTGCCTGCTCTGCATCTGTATACGCAACTACTTTTGCAATTGGTTTTAGGCCTAGTTCTTCTGCCTTTTCTTTGCTTATTAAAACCAAAGCGGCTGCTCCATCATTCATGGTAGATGCATTGGCGGCAGTAACTGTTCCTTCTTTTACAAAAGCCCCTTTTAATTCAGGAATTTTATCAAACTTTACATTAAAAGGCTCTTCATCTTTTGCGAACAAAACAGGGTCGCCTTTTCTTTGTGGAATTGCAACCGGAACAATTTCATTTTCAAACCTGCCCTCATTTACTGCAGCCTGGCTGCGCTTGTAGCTTTCTATTGCAAATGCGTCCTGCTCTTCACGGCTTATTTTACACTCAGTGGCACAAAATTCAGCAGCAAAGCCCATTGCCTTACCATCATACACATCTGTTAAACCGTCTTTTGCAAGGCCATCAATTAAAGAAACGTTACCATACTTATTTCCCCAACGCATTGTATCGTTGTAAAAAGGTACATTGCTCATGCTTTCCATACCACCAGCAACTACGATGTCTGCATCGCCCAACAAAATGCTTTGAGCCGCTTGTGCAATAGATTTCATTCCGCTTGCACAAACTTTATTTACGGTGGTGCAGTTTACCTCGTTTGGTAAACCTGCAAACTTTGCAGCCTGCCTGGCAGGTGCCTGACCAAGATTTGATTGTATTACACAACCCATTAATACATCATTAACCTGCTCCGGCTTTACGCCCGATTTTTCTAAAGCAGCTTTAATAGCAAATGCTCCAAGCTGTGTAGCAGAAAATCCTTTTAACGAACCTCCAAAACTTCCTATCGGTGTACGAACAGCAGAGAGTATATATACTTCCTTCATAATATAAATTTTAAATATGGCTTAAAAGTGGATGCAAAGGTAATAAAGAGATGGCAATGATTAATTACCCTTACATTCTGCTACTTTGCAATTAACCTATACCTTTTGGCGTACATATTAATTTGGGCGCAATTTTTAGTTCTGTATTTTTTCAAAGGAATCTATAAAGTTGATAAGCAATCTTTCAAACTCATGTTGTTGGTTGAATAAAATAAAATGCTGAATAGGCAAAGCATAAATAGGATAATCTTTAAGCTCTGCTTCAAACTTATGCAACCTTACTGCATCTTTTTCGGTAGTTAAAATTATTTTATTGTCAGATACCAGTTTGCCAAAATGTTTTTGAATGTCTTTTAGATCTTCGCTACTAAATATATGATGGTCTGCATAGCGTAACATATCGTAACTATGAACATGCATACCTAAAAATTCTTGTAGTGGCCTTGGATTTGCGATGCCACTTATAAGCAATACATCCGTTTCTGAATTAAGATTTCCAGGTTGATTGCTATACAAATGATATGGCCTTCCATATAATATTTCTGTAAAAAAAACTTTTTGATGAGGCAGTGGTTTTATTTCTTTTACAATATTATTTTTTTCATCTTCTGTCAGCCCAGGCTTACACTTGGTAACAATAATACAATCGGCTCTTTTGCTACTGCTTCTTACATCTCTTAAATCGCCGGCAGGCAACATAAAATCACGGGTATACAGGTTTTTATAATCTGTAAGAATAATATTGAAACCTGCCCTCACCTGCCGGTGTTGGAAAGCATCATCCAAAATAATTACTTCAGTTTCTGGCCGCTGATGCAATAATTGTGGAATGGCAACCAATCTTTCTTCGCCAACAGCTACTGTTAGCAATGGAAATTTTTGGTGAAACTGCATTGGTTCATCGCCAATTTCAATGGCAGTAGTAGTTTCGTTGGCAATAGCAAACCCCTTTGTTTTTCTTTTATAACCACGGCTAAGTGTAGCAACGTTGTATCTGTTATGAAGTAATGAAACAATGTATTCTGTCATGGGTGTTTTACCGGTGCCTCCTACAGCTAGGTTACCAACACAAATAACAGGAAAATTAAAAGATGCTGATTTTAATATTTTTTTATCGAACAACCAGTTTCTGAACCAAATAATAGCTCCATAAATAAATGAAAGCGGTAGCGATAAATATCTAAAACTTTTAAGTAACATTCCTTCTTCAATTAAAAACTATAAATCCTTCCTGGTGTGATGCAATAATCCATTTTTACATCGTGCCTGCCAATATCCTTAATAACAGGCTCTGGTACAAAAAAGCTGAACCCAATTTTTAACACATCATCTCTACATTGTTTTATAAAACGGTCATAATAGCCTTTTCCATAACCTATTCTGTGGCCTTTTACATCGTAGGCCAACAAAGGTACAATAATCATATCCAGTTCGTCTGCAATGGTTACAATACCATCAATTGGTTCGCCAATTCCATATTTATTTAGTTCAAAAAAAGTATCATCGCATACCTGTACACATTGCATGCATGATCCCTCTTTATCAATTACCGGATAAAACAATTTTTGTTCTGGGTTTTTAAAAAAGCAATAGTCAGTTATTAATTGAGGGTCAAACTCGCACATTTTTTCAAAAGGTGCATATGTCATTATAGAAACAGGTATTTCTATATCAAGGCGTTGAAACTGAATCAGCATCAGGTCTTCTAGTTTTGCCCGCTCATGAGGAGGCAATTCCATTCGCTTTTGCTTATAAATTTTACGCAGTTCGTCTTTAGTCATTGGAATACAAGGATTGTTTTATAATTTAAAAATATTTATATGAATCACTTGATCCATCTCTTTCGTAGCAAACACTGCACTTTCATTGAAGAAGAAGATATAAATATTAAACAGAATAAAACTTTATTCCTGTATAAAGATAGAGAATATGGTAGTGCCGTAGTTACGTTCACTACGGTAATATGAAAAATTTTTATAATTATTTCGAGGAGTATGTTCCAATACAAACCAACCGCCGGGTTTCAACAGCTTCTTTTCGAACACAATACGAGGTAAATCGTCTATACTAGCCAATGCATAAGGTGGTCCGGCAAAAATAAAATCATACTGCTCATTGCAGGTATCCATATACTTAAATACATCAGAGCGAACCACTTTAAAGTTATCAAACTTCAGCATTACCGCTGTTTTTTTAATAAACTCGTACATGGCTGCATCTTTTTCCACTATAGTTAAGTCTTCGCAGCCACGGCTTGCCAATTCATAACTAATACAACCTGTACCGCCAAACAAATCAAGTGTTTTTAGCTCATCAATTTCCAAACTATTTTGAATAATATTGAACAATCCTTCCTTTGCAATATCTGTTGTAGGCCTTGTATGTGGCATATTAGTAGGTGGGTTTATCCTTCTGCCCCCATGTATGCCACTTATTATGCGCATTGTATTAAATTAATTAAGTAACTAAAAAAATGGGGTGGATAAACTTTTATTTCATCAGCCAGCACTGCATCTTCGGGCAATTCATCTAGTTTCACATTTAAAAAATACCGGTATATTTCTTCGTACAGGCTCGATTGCTGGTCAATAAAACCGCTCAAAGTAACTTTTACTGCTTCCGGAGAAATATGATGCAATTCGCAGATGTTTAATAAATGATAAGCTACATCTGAAGGTGTTTGATAATCGTATGATTGTATTAGCTGCAACTGCTCATTTTTAAACAAAAGACATTTAATATAGCTGCTGTATATGACACAATAAAATTCTGATTTTTTTTGCAACTCAATCAAGCAGGCATTGGTATGTTGCCTTATTGCTCCAGCAAAATGGTTTACTAAAGTTTCGTCAATAGCTCGTGGAATTCTGTAAATATAGCTAAGGCCCATGCCCAATACAGGTTCTGTAAAATATTTTACATCTGCACCATAACCGTATACATCATTGAGCATTGCTTCTCTTGCAGCACCATCGTAATAAGCATTTGGCACAGCCATTCCTTCTTTAAAATTGTAACAAATTTTGGAAGTTTTAAAAGGTGGCAGCGCTTCTGTTGCTAATAGCTGCTTTAAATCATTTGCAAGGCTATAATCGTCGGCATTCTGCTGTGCATGATAAACGAACAACCCTTCTATTTTAAGAGGCGATAGAGTGTACCATGCTAAAGAAAGTCCACCTCTGCCTACCTCAATTAAAAGATTATATTCCTTTTCGGATGAAATTTCTGGTAGTATTTTAAATGCCGTTTTCAAAAATTAATCAATTTGAGGCGGCAAAATAAGATAATTTTGCCGCTTTATGGAAGCATCAGCCACTACAAATGATTTAAAAGTACAGGTAAACAATCGCCAGATATTATCTATTGCCCTGCCAATTACATTGGCTATACTGATACCGCAGATTAATATGCTTACAAATGCTGTTTTTTTAGGGCATTTAGGCACCGATGCTTTGGGCAATGCTGGTATTACAGGTGTTTATTATCTCATTTTTGCGGTAGCAGGCAATGGCTTCAACAATGCCTTGCAAACTGTTTTTTCAAAAAGTGCAGGAAGTGGCAACCCCGAAAATTTTAAAATCATACAAGCACAGGGTACTCGTATTGCCCTTCAGTTTGCGGCTATTTGTATTGCATTCACATGGTTTATTGCGCCACTTATTTTAAGCCAGGTGGCAGATGCAAAATCTTACCCCATTGAAATGGAATTTCTTAAAATAAGAATTTGGGGCCTCCCTTTCTTATTTCTTTTTCAGTTGGGAAATGCTTTTTTAGTTGCGTCGCTTAATAGCCGTTATTTAATGATAGGTTTCATTTTTGAGGCTGCTGTAAATATTATTTTTGATTACCTATTCATATTTGGTAAGTGGGGGTTCCCTGAAATGGGTTTTAACGGTGCTGCATGGGCTTCTATAATGGCGGAGGTAACGGGTATGATAGTGGTTTACGTAGTAATCTTCGGCACTGGCCTAAAAAAGAAATATGGCTTGCTACAAAGTTTTTCTTTCAATAAATATTTTAATAAAGAAATATTAAGGGTTGCATTACCCTTAGTTACACAATACATTATTAGTGTAACTACATGGCTGGTATTTTTTATTTTGATTGAAGGGCGTGGCGAACAAGCAAAAGCCATTAGTAATGTTATGCGAAATGTATTTGGACTAGCAGGCGTATTTGTATGGGCTTTTGCAAGCACCACCAGTTCGATGGTAAGTAATTTAATGGGCCAACAAAGAGAAAATGATGTATTACGACTTGTAAAAAGGATTACAATTTGGAGTATGCTATTCTGTTTTATAATGTGTGGGTTGCTAAACTTGTTCCCCTCATTGTTCTTTAAATTATTTGGCCAAAGCGAAAGTTTTATTGCTGAAGGTATCCCTGTAATAAGAATAGTATCACTGGGTATTATGCTGATGAGCGTAGCCAACATTTGGCTGAATGCAGTAACCGGCACGGGTAAAACCAAAATAAATTTAATGATAGAAATAGTAGCTATTGTACTATATATGGGCTACACCTGGTATTTTATGAAAGTAAATTATGTTTCGCTGGCGATGGCATGGAGCAACGAGTTTATTTACTGGTCTTCTATTTTTGTAATGGCTGCACTTTTTTTATACAGTAATAAATGGAAAACAAAAAAAGTAATTACGGGGCAGCAATAATTATTTCCAATCTTTTAGCAACTGTGCGGCTTCCGATTTTATGCGTGGGTCATCTTCGGTTAGAGATGGAATAGTTGCTACCTTTTTCAACATTTCAATAGCTTTGTTTTTTTCATCATTACGCTTGTAAGCTTTTGCAAGTTCTAAATAGTTTAAAGAAAAATTAGGATTGAGTGCTTTGGCAATTTCATAGGCTTTGATGGCGTCTTTTAAACTTGCAGCAGGCAAACCTCCAAAAAAAACCTTGGTTGCAGCCCTTTCCATCATATTGAGGTTGCTTACTTCGTAATGCCATTTACCAATAATATGCCATGCCTTAAAATTTCTATTGTTATTGTTTAAAGCAATGTCTGCATATCGTTTTATATCTTTTACTGCAGCTATTTTTTCTTTACCACTTTTTACCAATGCCATTCTACCCATTACAATTGCCATTGAAACGTTGGCTTCGTCACTATTTGGATAATGCTGTAAAGCAATTTTTGCATAAGCGAATGCCAAGTTGTAATACGAGTCTCTTACTTTAGTATCTTTTTCCCGATTGCCAATACGGCTACATAATTCGCTGCATTTCCAAAGTGCCAACAGGTCTGTAGGCTTATATTTAAGTGCTTCTTTAAATTTGAGAAAAGCACCTTTTTCGTTTGGAACAGTTTCCAAATGTTCAGCCTCTTTAATAAAGCCATCATAGTCTTGTGCATAAGAACACAAAATAGTTGTATGTAATAAAAGGGCCAGTATCCATTTCATAAAAGCAATTTAAAAGCTTTTTGAATAAGACACCCCTATCGTTCCGTTAAAACCGGCAATAGGCGGATTAAGCTTTGTTATATGGATTTCAATTTTTTTAATTCTGTTATCAAGCGTGTAAATATCATCAACAATTTGCCGGGCAAGTGTTTCCAATAACGGAACCGCCTGCCCGAAATGTGAGCGTACACAAGCAAATACATCTACATAATTGATGGTATCCTTTAAGTGCTTTATTTGTTCTTCTGCTTCAAAATCTGCCATAAGGCTTACTTCAAACGGAGCACCCACCGTAGTTTCTTCTTCATGCATACCATGAAAAGCATAAAAGCGGCAATTATTTAAATGTATGCTGTACATAGTAAGGCTAGTTGATTAATGAATACCTTTTTCTCCCAGGTACCGCTCTGCATCTAAGGCAGCCATACAGCCACTACCTGCAGCAGTTACAGCCTGACGGTAAATTTTATCTTGTACATCGCCAGAAGCAAAAACCCCTTCAATATTGGTTTTGCTGGTACCCGGTATGGTTTTAATATATCCGGTCTCATCCATATCTAACCAATCTTTAAAAATATCACTATTAGGCTGGTGGCCAATGGCAACAAAAAAAGCACTTACCGGAATATCTGTTTTATCACCCGTTTGGTTGTTCACAATTCTTACAGCTTCTACTTTTTTATCTCCAAGCACTTCTTCGGTTTCACTATTCCAATAAACAATAATGTTGGAAGCTTTTAAAACCCTATCCTGCATTACTTTACTTGCCCTCATTTCGCCTTTGCGAACTATCATGTGAACAGTAGTACATAATTTAGACAAGTATAATGCCTCTTCTGCTGCAGTATCGCCTGCCCCTACTATTGCTACTTCTTTGCCTTTAAAGAAAAATCCATCGCATACAGCACAGGCACTAACGCCAAAACCGTTCAACCTTTCTTCACTTGGCAAACCCAGCCACTTTGCGGAAGCACCCGTACTAATAATAACACTATCTGCTTCAATCCATTTTTCATCGTCTATTTGTACCTGTAATGGATGCTTGCTAAAATCAACTTTTGTTGCCAATCCAAAACGAATGTCTGCTCCCATTCTTTCAGCCTGTTTTTCAAAATCCATCATCATTTCGGGGCCTTGTATTCCTCCCGGATAACCTGGGTAGTTTTCTACCTCTGTAGTAATGGTTAATTGCCCGCCAGGTTGAATGCCCTGATACAAAACAGGCTTTAAATTTGCCCTTGATGCATAAATGGCTGCTGTGTATCCTGCAGGTCCAGAGCCTATTATTAGGCAACTTACTTTTTCACTTATTATATTTTCCATTCTATTTTATGTGTATTTTTTTGCGAATATAATTGATTAGGTTTTACTCCACAATATAAGTTCGAGAGGTTGCAGCATAGCCGCAAAAAACACCCAAAGCTCCATTGTTAATATTACCAATTACTTTGTTTGGTTGGGCAAATGGGTTGCCTATACTTTGCCGGGCAAATTCCCACGTATTCCAAAAAATATAGCTGGCTCTATTAATACTGCAAAATTTTATGGTGGCAGTATCGCCTTTCTTGTAAAAATTATCGTCTCTGTTTATAGGGTTGTTTCTATCTATGCCGGGTGGAAGTTGCAATGTGAATGTAGTGCCATCAATAACTTGATCGTCCTGCACATTTTCGCAGGGAAGTAAAAGCGCATTATTAATTTGAGTAAAATAACGGTAATAATTCCCTAATCCTGGAGGGTCTGTTAGTTGTGCATACATCACTCTTTTGTTGGTATCTGGATTTTGAGGTGCCGGTTTAAACCATACAGAATCTGGATAATTACTGGCCTCAGGAATATTTGTAGTAGAAGTATATTCTTTTCCTTCGCTTAGGATTCTTAATGAATAGTTTTGGGCCAACTGGCCTAAGAATGCGGTAGCCAGGCTACTACTATCAATTGAATAATAATAAGCTTGAATGCCGGGTACTAATTCGTAGCTATATTCCTTTAATTGATGTATAAGTGTACCATTGCCAATATATACCTCGGCGTTATGTACAAAACTGCTACTCAATAACTGTGGTGTTAGTTGTTCAAAATAAGAGAAACTTTTGGTGAGGATTACCAAAGGCGGACGGCCATTTTCAATTTGTGCATCTACAGATAATATTGGCGCTGCATCGTCCAAATTGAAATCAATGTTTTTTTCACATCCTGCAAAAGCAAAAATGGTCAGCAAAGCTGCAATCAGCCGTTTCATTCTGCAAATTTATTCAATTATAAGCAGAAAAAAATTGTCAGTTTTGTTAGATAAAATACAAATGATTTTTACAGGTGGGTTGTGATTACAGGCAGACTTGGTATATTAACTTGGCTCCTTTTGCAGCAAAACTGCTTTTTCCCAATTTTCTTCTTTAGTTTCTGATGGCATTGTATGTTCTTCCGTTTCATTAACCATAAGCATGAGTATAGGTCGCCCATTTTTGTCTTTTATAAAAAAGTAGCGTTTTAAAGTATGTAGATAGTATGCGATGGTTTTTTGTGGAATATTATTATACAGTACTATAATTTGCCGAGGTATTATTTTGTAACTATTTATCAGGTTACCGTTTTTAAAATGTAGCATCCCATTTTGATTAGATATATTCAGGCTATCGCCTTCTATAAAAAACGAAAGCTCTTTTGCAAATACTTTTTTTATTAAAAAGCCCTGTGGCTTGCTAAATAGATAGCTTACTGCATTGTTTGCCCTTTCATAAGCCGATTTAAACTTCGGTATTTTACCTTCTGCAAAATCATTGATAGAATATCCTTCTTTTATAGTTACCCTAACAGTAATTCCAATAATAAAACTTGCTACTTTATTACAGGCAGAATCAACATATTGCACACCAGATGCACAATCCATACATTTTGGAGGCCGCTGAATTGTTTTTTTATAAATCGTTCTTCCATCTGCCAACTGAATGGTTGTATATTTTTCGCTGCTACATTTTAGCTGACAAAAAGAAGTTGCATACCACAACATCAAAGCCAAAGTTGGAACAATGCATTTCATATAAAATTTATATTAATTTATTGGCATCAGTACGGCTGCACTTGTCATTAGCGTGGCAGGATGAAAGCTTACCTTATCTCCGGGTTTATATTTTCCACCTGACTGAACAATAGTCCCTTCAGAATCAATCTGGTAAATGGATCTAGTATGCAAAAACCCAAGGGTGATGATATTTAATTCAGATATTCCGCCAAATCCGGCTAAATAATTTTTACCATCGCTAAACTTCACTATAAAGTGATCGCTATTTCTCATTTTTTTAAAATCGGCGGATGTTATTATTTTTTTATAATCCGGACGATAAACATTAAACCGGATAGTGCTTCCTGCTTTATATTTTCCTCCAATGTTGGATGCTACCACTCCCGTCATTAAATATTGGGAGCTGTCGGGTACCCGCTTTAGGTTATTAAAAGTATATTTTGACTGTGAATGAAGAAAACGGCAAGAGAAACTGCTTGTTGAACCACTAGTGGCTTCGCCTATATATTTAATATCATTGAGGTTGAATTCGGTTTTAATCATATCTCCTGCTTTAATTTGTGCTTTAACAACGATAGGATAATTCATCATAAAACTCAATACTATCAACTTAATAATATGCTTCATAATTTTGTTTTTTTGTACACAAAAAATTGAAAGTTTAATTAATCAACCGGCCCTGCAGTTATTAAAAACGTAAGCTGAAAACGCCTGCCTTGGCTATGATTGACATCCACAAATAGATCTTCTTTTCCATCTAACAGTTTATTTAGTGGAATTCTCCGCCTATATTGTCCTTTATCGTAAAAATCATGATTATCCTTAAACCCATACATGGTAATATTACGGGTATTAAGCTCTATGTATGACCCTTCGTTCATCATATCTTTTTGCAATAATGTGGTGCTGTATGATTTGTTTATTTGAAGTGTGCCTTTAAAACTAACGGCATTTTCTATCGGGTTATAAACAAAATGTTTTTTAACATCATCATTGCCACTTTCTGCCCAAAATAACAGCGGCCTTGGAACCGTATAAGGCTTGCCATCTCCAAGTGGAGGCCCAGGCATGGTTACCGTTTTTTGGCCTTGCCCGTCAAACCTGCTTTCCTTACCATTAACATATAAAATAGCGTCTTGATAAATGCCCAGATTTATTTTTTCACTTTGATTGGTAACATTTTGTATGCTCATTAAGTTTAGCGTAATGTGGTATGCTTTATCGGGCAAAATAGGCGTACATTGCTGGTAGGTAAACTTATCTGTGGCACTTTCATACCGCATAGGGTCCATCGCCATATTGCGAAATGTGAATGAAATGGGAACTGCGTTTTGTGTTGTACCTGAGCGTAAGTAATTGTTAATAGCAGCCATTACCGATTGGCTGTTAGGATTGGGAATAGAAATTGAGTTTGCTTGTCCTCCAACAAAAAATAATTTTACAGAAGTTTTTTCACTTTTCATTCCGTTGAGCATATCCAGGCCGATAGAACCGCCGGCAAAACCGGCAGAATAACTTGCTTTGAAGCTTGTAGCCATTTCCTGACTTTCAAACTCAGTTTCCACCACTCCCAAAACCCTTCGTCCATAATTTACTGTGGACATCATCAATGCCTCCCGGTTTTGATTGTTCACCATATCCTTAAAAACCGTGGCAGTATCCGATTCGGGAAGCATTGCACTAATAGTAAACATCAACTGCTTTACGTCAATCATAAAATAGCTCTTATTGGCTTTATTGGCAATACCAAAACTTGCATCTGCCCTAAAACCCATTCCCCCACCTCCTGCATTTACCTTAAACCTAAAATCTGATTCATCATACACTGACATCATTTTAATGGAGGTATTAAGGTTTGTTGGATTTGAATTGAGTGAATTTTTAATGGAGCCTACTACATTGTTTAAACTTATCCTTGTAGGATTTTCCACTAATTTATACTCGCCTCCTGTACTGGAGGATGCTGCCTGGATATATAGCGGATTACGAGGCCAGTTTAGTGTTTTTGGGCTTACATTATTTGAATAATAATCGCTGTACAAATACACTGCTCCCGGATAAATATATGATGAAGCATTTTCATAAGGCACATCAAAATCATCAGCTTCGGCACTTACACTTACTTCAATGGTTTCGCAATTATCCGTTCGGCCTTTTGATTTTATTCTTTGCCCTGCAGAAGCTTTAATAACATTTTGCTTGCTCGCATTTATCAAACTAACCCTGCTTTTTCTGCCTCCCGGAAGCGTAAAAGTTTTCTCGGGTAGCGAAGCCATATATTTTTGTAAGAACTGATTGTTTTTCACGGTTTTGGCAGGCTTAAAAGCATCCCGGCCTGCTGAATTACTAACAACTTTTCCATTTTGAGTATTTACTTTGGTATCAGTTTTTTTATTAGTAATAGGTATTTTTTGAGTGGTAATAATAACGGGCTTGTTTTGTGCAAATGTTATGATTGGGCAGGCTGCTATCAGTAATAGCATTAATAGTTTTTTCATAAATTTTATTTTTAATGACAGATAGTTTTATAAGTAGAATTACATTTTCATTTGGCTTTTTAAATACTAGCCGCCATAAATTGAACCCTAAAACTAACCATACTGATAATTTATAGTTTTGGCATTTTGTAGCATGGCTGTTTTGTTAAATAACTGGCTATAAACGGCAAATAGGTGGTTGCGTTTTTAAGAGAAGAAATATGATAACGGATTATATAAAACGAAAGGCCCCGAATTGCTTCGGGGCCAGTAATAAAATTATCAGCTAAAAAAATTAACCCAAGTATGCTTTTAAAGCACCACTGTATCTTGCTTTTTGAAGGCGTTTAATTGCTCTTTCTTTAATTTGGCGGATACGTTCTTTAGTCAAATCATACTTTTGGCCAATTTGCTCAATGGTAACACCATTTTCGCCATCCAGGCCAAAATAAGCATTCACAATCTCTGCTTCACGTGGGCTCAATGATTTTAATACACGGCGGATTTCATTTTTTAATGAATCGTGCATTACATCTTCATCTGTTTCATCTCCTCCTTTCAGCAAGTCGCCCATTGCCACATCTTCTGCTTCATGTACGGGTGCATCGAGTGAAGTGTGCCTGGTGTTGCTTTGAAAAATGTTGTTAATTTCCGTTTCACTCATTTCCAGCAATTCTGCCAGCTCCTCGGTAGATGGTTCACGCTCGTGCTCCTGCTCAAATGCCATATAGGCTTTGTTGGCTTTGTTGTAAGTGCCAATTTTGTTTTGCGGAAGGCGAACCAACCTGCCTTGTTCTGCCAATGCCTGTAAAATAGATTGACGAATCCACCATACAGCATAAGAAATGAATTTGAAACCTTTTGTTTCATCAAAACGTTGTGCAGCTTTTATCAGTCCAAGGTTTCCTTCGTTGATTAAATCACTCAAAGAAAGGCCCTGATGCTGGTATTGCTTGGCAACGGAAACTACGAAACGCAGGTTGGCCTGTACCAACTTATCCAAAGCACGCTGATCACCCATTTTAATTTTTTGAGCCAAAATGGTCTCTTCTTCAGGTGTAATCATCGAAATTTTGGAAATTTCCTGCAGATACTTTTCAACAGCTTGCGAATCCCTGTTGGTAATCTGGGTAGCGATTTTAAGTTGCCTCATTTTGTTCTATTATTGTGCTAATTATATACTCCTTTTAGACCCTATTTATTGGAATAACGTTGCGATTGCAATAAAAATATGCAAAATCCCAAAAAAATTGTCTGCAAAGGTACAAAAGGATAACCGATTTTCATAGAAATACGATAAAAATTGGATAAGTAGTGCATAAGTAATCCGTATTTTTAACTTTCTATATCTAAAAAACTAGCTATACTTCTGTTTTTCAACGTTATAAACACAACAAATACGTTGCCTAAATTGATTTTTGAATAATATATTTTGTATGATAACAGACCTACGTTCCGATACATTTACAAAGCCTTCGGCTGCTATGTTGGAAGCCATGATAAAAGCCCATGTTGGTGATGATGTTTTTGGAGAAGACCCCACCGTAAATGCCCTGGAATCATTTACAGCCGATGTTTTTGGAATGGAAGCAGCAATTTTTTGCCCCAGCGGCACCATGACCAATCAAATTGCAATAAAATGCCATACACAACCCGGCGATGAAGTAATTTGTGACAAAAGTAGCCATGTGTACATTTACGAAGGTGGTGGAATAGCTTTTAATAGTGGTAGCCAGGTAAAACCTATTGAGGGGCAAAGAGGTATGATTACTGCTGAACAAGTACTGGAAGCTATAAATCCTGATGATGTACACAAAGCAAGAACTGCGCTGGTTTCTTTAGAAAATACTGCTAACCGGGGCGGAGGCAGTTGCTATAATTTTGTTGAAATTCAAAAGATAAAAGAAGTTTGCCTGCAGCATAATTTAAGGCTACACCTGGATGGCGCACGGCTCTTTAATGCATTAGTGGCAAAGGAAGAAAATACTAAACAATACGGCCATGTTTTTGACAGTATTTCCATTTGTCTTAGCAAGGGATTAGGAGCTCCCGTTGGGAGCTTATTAATTGGCAATACCAATTTCATAAAAAAAGCAAGAAGGGTACGAAAGGTTTTAGGCGGCGGAATGAGGCAGGCTGGTTACCTGGCTGCAGCAGGTTTATTTGCCATGGAAAATAATATTGAACGCCTACAAACCGATCATGTACATGCCCACCAGATAGCAGAAGTACTAATGAGTAAAGATTTTGTCGGAAAAATATTGCCAGTGGAAACCAATATTTTAATATTTGAGGTTATTGGACACCGTTTTTCAGCAAAGTCATTTTGCGAGAAATTAGCCAATGATGATATTCTTTGTCTGCCCATTTCTAAAACGCAAGTGAGAATGGTAACCCATTTAGACATAACTAAAGATATGATTAACAAACTCATTAAAATTTTAGAAGTAATGTAAATGAACGCTGTGATAATTTTAACAACTAACACACATTAGAAATATATTATCTTTCGTTCTAGTAAAAATATTGTCATGAAAAAAGTTTCTTTTTTATTACCCATTATTGCCATTACTATCATTTTTTCTTCTTGCCAAAAAACAAGCGATAATAATCCAACATCCACGCCTAAAGTGAATTTTATTTTCAAATTTGATTCTACTCAGGTTCGCTTAAATGGACAGGGCAATCCGGCTCCGGTAGCTTCGGGCCACAAAGCACAATCGCCCCGTTTTAATAAAATGAGTGCACATTATTTGGAGTTAACTACAAATGAGTTTACGCTACCTGGTGCAGGTCAGGTTTTGTACCGTGCCCCAGAAGTTACTACAGGCGGTAGTAATGCAATTGATTTCAACCAATCTAAATTTGCTGGTAATAATGAGGTTTTTCTTAGCGTTCCATTAAGCCAATTGGCTGCGGGTACATACAAAAATTTACGAGTATCTCTTGCTTATCAAAATTATAATGTGTGGACAAGGGTTACAGCAGGTAGCACCAGTTTAATGTTAGATGCTACCGTTGCTTCGTTCATTGGATTTAACACTTATATCAGCAATTATAAAATAAAAGATTCTACCGTTACAGAAAATGCCAACAAGCTCCAGGGTTATTGGGCTTTCGAAACATCAATTCCGGGTGTAGGTGGTTATGTTACAAAGGGGCAGGCTCCTGCCGGAGCTACAACAGTTCCTAATCCACTATTCGCCAGCTCCCCTATTCCTGCAGGGTCATGCCTTGTAACAGGCGTATTTGCTTCGCCCCTAGTGATTACAGGAACAGAAACATCCGACATAAATATTGTTGTATCTCTTTCAACCAATAAAAGTTTTGAATGGATAGATGCGGATGGCAATTCAACCTATGACCCTCAAGCCGGAGATCAGGTAATTGATATGGGAATTCGGGGAATGATACCAAGTAAACAATAATTACATAACAACTCAAGCACATACTCTATACTATTCAATTCGTAACTTAGCACACATTATTAATTACAACTAAGTTATGCTCGCAACTATAAATCCAACAACAACTGCTGCCTGGAAAGCATTGGAAGAAAACTACATCAGTTTTGGTAAAATAAAGATGAAAGAGCTTTTTGTCAGCGACCCAAATCGTTTTGCAAAGTTTTCTCTTTTGTTTGAAGATATTTTTTTTGATTATTCTAAAAATATCATAACCGAAGAAACACTTTCTCTTTTATTGAAACTTGCAGACGAATGTAAACTTAAGCAAGGTATTGAGGCCATGTTTACTGGCGAGAAAATAAATGTAACAGAAAATCGGGCGGTATTGCATACTGCTCTTAGAAATTTTTCAGATGAGCCTTTAATTGTAGATGGAGAAGATATCATACCGAAAATAAAAAAAGTAAGGGCTCAAATGAAAGATTTTTGCCACAAAATTCATAGTGGTGAGTGGAAAGGTTTTTCAGGCAAAAAAATAAAATACATTGTAAATATAGGTATAGGTGGCAGCGACCTTGGCCCGGTGATGGTAACAGAGGCATTAAAGCCATATTGGGTTGCAGGCATTCAGCCCTATTTTGTAAGCAATGTTGATGGAACAGATATAGCCGAAACCTTAAAAAAAATAACTGCCGACGAAACCCTTTTTTTAATTGCCAGCAAAACATTTACAACTCAAGAAACCATGACCAATGCATTAAGTGCCCGGAATTGGTTTTTACACAATGGTGGAACAGAAGAAACAGTAGCAAAACATTTTGTTGCCTTAAGTACCAATAAAGAGCAAGTTGAAAAATTTGGCATAGATGCACAAAATATGTTTGTTTTTTGGGATTGGGTTGGTGGGCGTTATAGTTTATGGAGTGCTATTGGTCTTTCAATTGCATTAAGTATTGGATACACTAATTTTGAGCAATTATTAAAAGGGGCTCACAGCACTGATTTGCATTTCCGCAATACAACTTTCGACAAAAATATCCCAGTATTGATGGCACTTATTGGTGTTTGGTACCGTAACTTTTTTGGTGCTCAAACAGAAGCCATTTTAGCCTACGACCAATATATGCACCGCTTTGCAGCTTACTTTCAACAAGGAAATATGGAAAGCAACGGCAAGTATGTGGGTAGAGATAAAGAAAAAGTAGATTACCAAACCGGGCCTGTAATATGGGGTGAGCCGGGTACCAATGGCCAACATGCTTTTTACCAACTTATACATCAAGGAACAATGATGATTCCCTGCGATTTTATAGCACCGGCACAGAGCCATAATCCATTGGGAGATCATCATGCAAAATTGTTGAGCAATTTTTTTGCCCAAACCGAAGCATTGATGACGGGAAAAGACAATGAAAATCCCTTTAGGATTTTTGAAGGTAACAGGCCTACTAATTCATTCCTAATCAAAAAAATTACACCTTATACACTTGGGCAAATGATTGCATTATACGAGCACAAAATTTTTGTACAGGGTGTAATTTGGAATATTTACAGTTTTGATCAATGGGGCGTAGAGTTAGGCAAAGAATTAGCCAATAAAATTTTACCAGAACTAGAAAACGATACAGCTGTTACAACCCATGATAGCTCTACCAACGGGCTAATTAATGTTTTTAAAAAAATGCGCTAATATTTTGTAATTTTATTATTCAAAAGTGTAGAGCCATGAAGAAAGCAATTTTATTTACTGTATTTAGCTGGATAATAGCTCTAACAGGGTATGCACAAACTTTTCGGGTATCTATGCCAAAAGGATTGCAATGCAATGATATTCCCACTTGGCCTATTACCCATTCAAAAAAAGGAAATACTGATGCAACCAAATTAAATACATTGGTTACAACACAGTCTAATAATAAGCCTGTTTCTGCCTTGCCTCCTTTGCCCTTTATTAAGTTTTGGTTATTTGCAGAATCTAGTGATTCAAAAAATGCCGATTAAAATATTCTCCAATTCTATTACTTTATTCTAACAAAAATGCCCAGCTTATACGGCCGGGCATTTTTTATTGCAGTTAGTTAAGCTAAGATTATTCTACCATTTATCTACCTCTTCAGAGCTACCATTGTCTGCAGAAGTTGTATTATCTACCGCAGGTGCAGCATTTTCTACTATTGGTGATTCTTCAGATAAACTTTCTTGTTGTTGCTTAGGTGCTTCAGAAGCTTCCTCTCCTTCGTAGGGAGTGTCATGATTGAAAGCATCAAAATCAAAATCCGGCATCAATTCAGTTTTCACATAGTCAACCGCCTCGTTCAATCCTTTTAAAAACTTATTAAAATCTTCTTTATACAAAAAGATTTTGTGACGGTCATACCCATCAGAATCAAATCGTTTACGGCTTTCAGTAATGGTGAGGTAGTAATCATTGCCACGAGTTTCTCTTACATCAAAAAAGTAAGTTCTGCGTTTCCCTGCTTTAATGCGCTTGCTATAAACGCTGTCCATTTTTTTGTCGTTGTTTTCGTACGCCACTGTTGTTTTTTTAATTGATAATTATTTCTAGTTTGAACGTGGCAAAGATAAAATTGTTTTTGAATTAACAAAATTTATCGGCTTTTTTTACAAAAAGGCTCAAATGCCCTGTGGATGCGAACTTTCGTCTTGTTGCTGCTTATGGTACATAGCTGCATATAATCCATTTATGTCAATTAATTCAGTATGTGTACCCATTTCTGCGATACGGCCATTTTCCATCACAATTATTTTATCAAATTCAAACAAAGAGAAAATACGATGAGTAATAATAATAGCAGTCTTGCTTTTAAGATATGTATAGAGGTTGCCAATAATTTCTTTTTCTGTTCGGGCATCTACAGCACTTAGGCAATCATCAAACAATACAATGTTGGGTTGTTTAATCAATGCACGAGCTATTGATATTCTTTGTTTTTGTCCACCACTTAATGTAACACCTCTTTCTCCAACCATAGTATTCATGCCTTCGGCAAAATATTCTATTTCTTTAAAAATACTGGCTTGTTTTGCAGCCTCATCTACCTCTTTATCAGTTGCTGTAGGCTTGCCGAATTTAATATTGTTGCGAATGGTATCACTAAATAAAAAAACATCTTGGGGAACATAGCTTATTTGCTCCCTGAAATTCCTCAGCTCTAATTTTTTTATCGAAAAGTCGTCATATAAAATACTGCCACTGTCAGCATCGTACATTCGCAAAAGCAATTGTGCCAATGTTGTTTTTCCTGATCCGGTTTTTCCTACAATAGCAATTTTCTCTCCATTTTTAATTTCAAGCGAAAAGTCTTTAATTGCCTGAATACCCGTATGTGCAAACCTAAAACTTACATTTTCCAATTTAATATTGCCCTGCAATTGCGGAGTTATTGCATTCGCCACATCGGTTATCTTGGGTTTTGTTTCTAAAAATTCATTAATGCGTCTTTGCGAAGCTGCTGCACGCTGTGTCATGCTTGCAGTGAGGCCAATAGCACTCACGGGGAAAGTAAGCATCTGGATGTATAAAACAAATTCGGCAATCTTACCAACAGTAGCTTCCGGCACACCATTTATTACATCCAATCCTCCCACCATAATTGTAATTAAGGTACTTAACCCAATAAGCAGAGCCATACTTGGGAAAAAAACAGCTTCTGTTTTTGCAAGGCTCAGCGCATTTTGTTTATATGCCTCGCTATTTTGACTAAAAAAACGAAGCATTGATTTTTCCTGTACAAATGATTTTATCACCCTGGCTCCAGAGTAAGATTCTTGTGCATTGGATGTAAGGTTACTCAACATTGCTTGCACTCGTTCGCTTTTGTGATTGATAATATTGTTTACATAATAAATGGTAATGGCTAAAATAGGTAAAGGGCAAAGGGCAACTAATGTAAGTTTTACATCTGCCCTCAACATAAAGAAAATACTGAAACCGATTACTGCAGCAAGGTTGATAAAATACATGATAGAAGGGCCGGTGTACATTCGTACTCTGCTCACATCTTCAGATATTCGGTTCATTAAATCGCCGGTACTATGTACTTTGTAAAACTGAGTATCTAACAATTGATAATGCCGAAATATTTCATTCTTTTGGTCATACTCAATATGCCGGCTCATTACAATAATGGTTTGCCGCATAAGAAACATACACAAACCGCTGATAATTGCCAGAATCAATAGAATAAACCCGGCGTATAAAATTTTTGTACCAAAAGGCTGGGCATCAAACTGGCGAATTACAGTTTTAACAATAAAATCGTAATTTTTTTCTGCTTCTTGTGCCGATTGTTGCTGCTCAACTGTATTCACTACAGTATTAACCACATAGCCAGTAATTTGCGGTGCAAGTATTCTAAAATAGTTGGTAAGAATAACGAACAAAATACCAAGAAAAAAAAGTTTCCGATACTTCCACAAATATTTGTTCAAACTCTTCAAATGCTTCATAGCCTGCAAAATTAGTTAATAAGCATTGGTAAATAAAATGATGATAAAATACAGCTTTTTTGAGCACTCATAAAGAAATATACTTTTTTATACAATGAGCCTATTTAGTTTTTGTTGAGTAAATTTACTGCCTTAAACAGTAGATATGATAATCAGAAATATAGGAAGTTTATTTGTAATTGGGCTGCTACTTTCCTCATGCGCTGCAACCAAAAACGGCAAAACAACAGACGATGGCATAATAGACATTCAATATCTACAAATAAACGATGTATATGAAATTGCCCCTATAGAAGCCGGAAAAGTTGGAGGTATGGCCAGGGTGGCTACTATTAAAAAAGAATTGAAAGCTAAAAATTCAAATACCTATCTAATAATAGCTGGCGACTTTTTGAGCCCTTCGGTTTTTAATAGCTTGTCTTACGAAGGAAAAAGGGTTCGTGGTAGGCAAATGGTAGATGCCCTAAATATCGCAGGGCTTGATATTGCAGGTTTTGGTAATCATGAGTTTGATATAAGCGAAGGAGAATTACAAAGCCGCATCAACGAATCGGCCTTTGAATGGATATCATCTAACAGTTATCATAAAACGAAAGAAAACATTGTTCCTTTTGTAAAAGTTCAAGCTAAAGCCACTAACAGGCTTCCTACTTATCTTATTAAAACATACACCGATGGAGATGGCACCACGGCTAAAATAGGTATCATGGCTATTAATATCCCCTTTAATAAAACTAGCTACGTTGAATATACAGACCCTCTTGAAACCGCTGAAAAAATTTACAATAGCATTAAAGACTCTTGTGATGCAATAATAGCCATCACTCACCAAGATGAAAAAGATGATATTATTTTAGCCAAACATTTGCCGGGGCTGGCAATGATAATTGGTGGACATGAGCATGATATGCGGTTTGATAAAGTTGGCGATGTAATTGTTTCAAAAGCACACGCCAATGCCAGATCAGTATATGTATTAAACTTGCAAATAAATAAAAATAGCGGCACAAAAAAAGTAAGCTCTCGATTACAGATGCTTGACAATACCGTAATGCTAGACTCAATTACAAATAATACTGTAATTAAATGGATGAATATTGCCAATGACAATTTTAGTTCTCTTGGATTTGATCCCAAAAAAATAATACTAAAAAATTATGAACCACTGGATGCAAGGGAAAGCTCTGTAAGAAGCGGCTCTACAAATTTTACTAAATTAGTAGTGAAAGCCATTGAAAATGCTGCACCAGAGGCGCAGGTTTCTATCATAAATTCTGGCTCTATTCGTCCCGACGATATTTTAGTACCGCCGCTTTCTCAGTATGATATATTAAGAACACTTCCTTTTGGTGGTGGGATTATACTTACAGAAATGAAAGGTAGCTTGTTGAAAAAAATTCTTACTGTTGGCATTATAAACAAAGACAGTGGTGGCTTTTTACAATTTTCGGAAGCTATAACTTACCATGCTGCAAGTAAAGAATGGAAATATAAAGATGCCGCAATTGAAGATGGTTCAACTTATGTTGTAGCTCTAACCGATTTCCTGCTCACCGGGGGAGAATCGAATTTGGGCTTTTTAATCAAAACTAATCCAGACATTATTAAAATATATCCAACTTCAACAAATAAAGCAGATTTAAAAAATGACATTAGAAATGCAGTTATACAATATATGCTGCAGCTTAATAAATGATAGAATAACCTGCTGTAGCAGGTTATTCTATCATTAGCTACTTTATTCGTCAATTTCCACCTTTTCCATTTTATCTCCAGCTTTTATCTCATCGATAATATCTAACCCTTCGGTAATGCGCCCAAAGCAAGTATGGTTTCTATCTAAATGCTGGGTACCGGCCCGGTTGTGGCAAATAAAAAACTGAGAGCCTCCTGTGTTCGGGCCACGATGGGCCATACTCATCACACCACGATCATGAAATTGTTTATCCGCCTTAGTTTCGCAAGCAATTGTATAGCCCGGTCCACCAGCACCTGTTCCATCGGGGCATCCGCCCTGTATCATAAAGTTAGGTATCACCCTATGAAAAGAAATACCATCATAAAACCCTTTCTGTGCCAGATTTTTAAAGTTATTTGCTGCAATTGGTGTTGCATCGTCATATAATTCAAAGCTCATTACACCCTTAGTTGTATGAATTTTTCCAGTTGTTAATTTAGTTTCACTCATATTTCTATTTTTAGAATTGCAAAGGTACTTACCTTTCAAGTATAATAATATCAAATAGTGTCACAAAGCTCGCAGGCCAACTAAAACTACTCGTACCCCATTACAACCTGGTATAAAATAAAAACTTATCTAACGGCATTATAATGTCTGATTATATCGTAACCATTGCCGTATCTTTTTTTTTAAAAAATAAAACCAAACCTACAAGTAAATCGTAGTTGAGAAAGACTAAGGTGATTTCACCACATTCATTCAATAAACTACTCTACTATGTTAATTAAAAATTTAGCCGATAAAGAAACGCTTGAAAAAGGTTTTTCCCGAAGAAAATTCCTCGGATATCTTGGCTTGGGCTCAGCCGCTATTGTTGGTGTATCTGCTTTATCTTCTTGCGAAGATGACGATATGCCTGGTAGCGATGGTGTAAACCTTGGCAGCGGCGATGTAGGTGTTTTAAATTATGCCTATGCGCTTGAACAATTAGAAGCAGAATTTTATACAAAGGTGATGGATTCTCCATTTTCTGGAATGACAATGACAGAAACAGCATTTCTTACCGATATAAGAGATCATGAAATTGCACACCGCAACTTTTTTAAAGCCGCTATTAGTGCAGCTGGAGCTACGCCTCTTCAGGATCTTGAAGTTGATTTTAGCTCAGTAAATTTTGGCGATCGAAATAGTGTACTAACTACAGCAAAAGCATTTGAAGACCTAGGCGTAAATGCTTACAATGGAGCAGGAAAACTTATCACTTCCGCCGCTTATCTTACTGTAGCAGGGCAAATTGTATCGGTAGAAGCAAGACATGCTGCATTAATTGCCGACCTCATCAGCAATGGCACTTTTTCTGCCACTACAGATGCAAATGGTCTGGATATGGCACTTACGCCTATGCAGGTATTGGCAGCGGCTGATTCCTTTATTGTTACAAAACTGAATGCAAGCAATTTACCAACCTCTTAAATTTTACTGATATGAATTTGCAAAATATTTTTACCGAAATAGAAAAACAAGATGCAGAAGTATATGAAAGAATGAGTGGTAGAAGAAAGGCAATGAAAGACTTTAGCAATTTTGCCGGCAAGGTCGCACTCGCTTCTATTCCTTTTGCCTTAGGCTCTATGTTTAAAAAGGCATATGGGCAAACTCCGTCTGATATTATCGGCGTTCTCAACTATGCATTAACGTTAGAATATCTTGAATCTGAGTTTTATAAAGCAGGTGTGGCTGCACCGGGCCTTATTCCGGCAGGCACGCCAGCTGTAGGTGCGCTTACTAAAATTAGGGACGACGAAAATGCGCATGTTGCTTTTTTAAGAACAGCCATTACTGCCTCAGGAGGCACTCCCGTTACATTTACAGCCGCCAATTTTGATTTTACTGCTGGTGGTACTTTTTCAGGAGTATTTACCAATTACGACCTTTTTTTGGCCGTTGCACAAACTTTTGAAGACACAGGTGTGAGAGCATACAAAGGCCAGGCAGGCAACCTGATAAGTAGCAACGATGTGCTTACTGCAGCCCTAAATATTCATTCGGTAGAAGCAAGACATGCATCGCATATTCGTTATATGCGTAGGGCTAGGCAGGCTAGCAATCCCGGCCCATTGTATGTAGGCGATATTCGCCCTTGGATTACGGGCAATAGTAGTAATATAGGTTCTACTGCTGTGCAGGCCAGTTACAATGGAGAAGAAAGTACTACACAAGCCGGAGTAGATATCCGCACTGTTGGTGGTATTAACTTGAGTGCAGAAGCTGCTTCAGGTGCATTTGATGAAATATTGACAAAAGACCAGGTGCTGGCAATAGTTGATCCTTTTATCATATAAAATAGTTCGGTGTATTTTTTATAGAAAAAAACTGTATGCATATTTTGCATACAGTTTTTTTATTTTATGAGTTTTTAATTTACATAATAAAAGCCTGCTAAAAAATAGCAGGCTTTTATTTACTTAAAACTACTGGTAAGCTTTTATGGATTGTTTGAAATTGACTTTTCGTTCATCCCTTCTTCATATTCGGTTGTCATTTTGTCTTTTGCATCTTTATATTCACGCATACCTTTTCCAATTCCTCGCATTAATTCCGGTATTTTTTTGCCTCCAAAAATAAGCAACACTATCAGTACAAGCAGTATCCATTCAGATCCACCTGGCATTGACAATAACAATGTATGTTTCATAAAATATATTTTAATGATTAATGTGGGTTACTAATAGTAATATACGACGAATACAGGATGATGGTTTTATCCATTTCAACAGCTTTTTTGCAAAAAAGTATTAATACGTACTAAATACTATCTCAAAAACCTATACGTCCATTTTACTAAAAAAATATTGCGTGTATCGCTATTAAAAGCATTAGTAAAAAGACTTTTGGGCAATGCATCATTAATGCTGCCATATGCGTTAGGGGTATTGCCTTGGTTCCAAACCAAGTATAACTCACTACCAGGCTTATACTCCCATCTTGCAATTAAATTTGAATTAAACTGTACAAAATTAAAATCGGGGTTGCGGAAACTATAGTCTGTTATGCCATCATTATTATCATCAACGCTGTACACATTATTTTGCAGGCTTATTTGTGAAGTTGCAAAACGCTGGTAGCGGTTATTAAAATTTTTATCCATTGCATGGGTTACGTAAGCAAAATTGCTAAATAACGGCCTGGTAATAAAAGGTTGTCCATAATACTGAAGCGTAAGATCGGGTGTTATATTGTAGGTAACCCTGGCTGTAAAACGCAAAGTATTTTGGTGGAGTTGGCTAATGATGGTACGCAACTGGTTTCCGTATTTAATATTTTGCACAAACTGATCTTGCTTGCGATAATAATCGGAATAGCTTGCACTAATGGTAAATTTTAAAGCATTCATTGGTTGAACCGTGGCATCAAAGTTATATTCATTACTAAGCACTGTGCCAGCATAGCCCCAAAAACGATTGTATTGAAAATTAAACTGTACTTTTTTGCGGTAGTCAGAATTTACATAAGCCCAGTAACCCAGCCCACTCGGCCTTCGCATAGCTTGTGCTCCTCTTAAAGCATTGTTAGAAATTTCAAAAGGATTCCAGTTAAAGCCTGCTCCTACGCTCCAATTATTGCGAAAAGTAGCGTGGGCATTTGTATTAAATAATTGGAATAAAAATTTACCACTATAGTCCCAACGGCTCCAGTGGTTGTAATTAAAACGCATACTACGGAAAACCGAAATTGGTTTTTGAAAATGTAAGCCCGCCCAGGTAAAATGGTTTATTTCGTTTGTGGTAAGCATAAAACCAATATCATTTAATTCTAATTGTGGTGAACGAAGAGTAAACCCTGTTTCAAATTTAAGCACTTCTCCTTTTTTACCACCCGGCCCAGCCTGTTTACCAAACCGAAAAGTACCAGCAGTACCTGTAAGTGCAGCACGGTTGCTATCTACATATAATTCATCGGCACCTGGTCTTTGAAACAGATGCTCAAACGAGGTTTGTGTATTTAAAATAGCTTGTTTACTACCTGTAACATGACTAAAAATAATATTGCCTCTAATGTACCACCATCGATTTTTCCACTGGTGCAAAAAATCTAAACCACCTGTATATGCTTCACTGTGGAGCATATCGCCCAATCCTTTTTCACGATTTACAGCAGTAAATATTCCGCCAACTACGGTGTTGGCTCCGTTGTAATCCTGCTGCAATCTCCCTACAAAATAGCTGGTGAGCGGTTCTACCAATTGTTTGGTTCGTACACCGGCACTGTCTATTGTTGCTCTTTCTCTTTCTGTAATACTTTCCAATATGCCTATACTTAATCCTCTTTTTGTTTTCCCACTGAACTTTGCAGCACCTAGTATACTGGTGTTTTGGGGCGATTTTACATACTGCCCCTGACCTGCATTTACAAAACCATGTGGAGAACTACCAATTCTTCTGCTATAAAACAACAAATCGCTATCGTAATCGCCACCAGCATTAGAGCCGGTGAGCTGGTAATCAAAAATATTTCTGCTTTCAATAAAAAATGGGCGGCGTTCACTAAAAAAGTTTTGAAATCCGTCTATCCGTACCTGTGAGGGATCCGCTTCTACCTGTCCAAAATCGGGATTAATGGTATAGTCCAAAATAAGATTATTTGTTATAGCAACTTTGCCGTCAACACCTGCAGTCATTTTTTTATCAAAGCCTTTAGCAAAAGGGTTGCCGGATTCTTTTTTATAGCTTGATGCCTGAGCAGTAACATAGGGTGCAATTTCTATTTGCCTATGCATAGGGATATCTTTAAGTCCATGCAATTCGCCAAAGGCACTTACCCACACACCCATGCGCTGTGGAATATATTGCCAGGTGCTTCTTTCTTCTTTGCGAAAAATACGCCGCATTAATTGTATACCCCACACTTTTTCTTTTTCGTTTCCGTAGCGCAACTGGCTAAAAGGGATTTTTATTTCTGCAGTCCAGCCATGTGCATTCACATTTGTTTTGGCAAACCAAATTGGATTCCAGCTTTCATCCCAATTGTTGCCATTCTCACTTACAAATTCATCTCCCCTTACTCCCGATGCCGAAATGGTGAAAGAAAATGCAGTGCGCAAGTCGTGGTAACTATCAATATTTATTTCGCAAAAATCTCCCGGAAAATCATCTCTCCTACCCATGCGTTTAATTACAGAGTCTGCAGAATTCTCATGTGCCCAGTATGCCACATACAGATATTTGTCATCGTACAATATTTTAAACTGAGTAGGTTGAGAAGGTTTTTGCCCATCATTTGGTTGCCATTGTGTATAATCGCCACCAAATGGTGTACAGCGCTCCAGGCCTCTTCATTTGGGACACCATCAATACTAATGGCTGAGAGCGTTCGCTGGGTAATATATTTTTTCCTGACAAAAGAAGAATCTTGCCCATAAGATAATATAGGCAATAGATTTAATGCAACACAAAGTGCAAGCACAGCAGTTTTTATCATGGTCTATATTAATGGCCAATGATATATTTAAAAAGTTAGTTGAAAAATATAAAATTTAACAACGGCTTTAAACTATGCCACACGGTACTAAGTTTTTTTAAAAGGAAATATTTTGTCGATTTATTACCAAAACGAATGTTACCGAGTAATCGGCTTAAAGTTTGTATATAAATATTTATGATAAAGCAAAATATTCTATTTAGAGCTTACTTTTTTGCAATGGCATACATGATTTTATTAACAGCCTGTACAGTAAATGAAAAAAAAAATCGGCAACCAGATATTCCACTTGCGGATACTTCCAATTACACTAATACTAGTGTAACTGACACTACTGTTGCCGATAGTAACTTAATAACTGTACAACCTAACCCCTTTGACAGCCCTAAAAACCGGATAGACGTAAAAAATATTAAACCTTACCAGATTGTAGCTTTTGCAAAAACTTTAATAGGTGTACCTTATAAATATGCATCTACCAACCCCGCAGAAGGGTTTGACTGCTCTGGATTTATTACTTATGTTTTTAACCATTTTAATATAGCTGTACCACGATCTTCAGTTGACTTTACTAATGTTCCCGTACAGATAATAGAGAAAGAAGCAAAACCGGGTGATCTTATTTTATTTACCGGAACGGATAGCACCGTAAAGATTATTGGCCACATGGGTATAGTTATTGAAAACAGTAGCTCAGGTATCCAATTCATTCATTCTTCATCGGGCAAGGCAAACGGAGTTACCGTAAGCTCGCTAGAAGGTTATTATAGGGGAAGGTTCGTAAAACTAATACGGCTTTTCGAATAAAAAAAAATTTGAAAATAGTCTATCTTGCCGCAAACAATTTTTACCAAAATGAAACAACTTGCCTGTATTGCAATAGGATTGTTTTTTTTACTAGCTGGCTGCAAACCTGAAGAAAAGAAGCCTACCAAGCAAGAAAGCCTTGCCTTTGCTCAATCATTAGAAAAAGATGTGATTGAAAAGAAAATGAACTTTTTAGGAAAAAATATATTGATGCCTGCTTTTACAGAAAGGGTTTTTAGTACCGATAAAATAAAAAAGAAAGCCGGTATTGAAGAAGGCTTAAAAAAGGGGCTAAATAAAGGCAACTACGAACAAGGCATTTACCAAACACTAGAAGGCGGAGGCAAATTTAGCATGGTAAAATATTATGAGAAAGATAATAAACCCAGAGTAATTTTTAGGGCTTATGGAAATGGGGGCATTAATTATTTTGATATGGAGCTAACCAAACTAAATAATAAAGTTGGCATTGCAGATATGTTCATTTATACCTCGGGAGAAAACTTAAGCACTTCAATGGCCGACATGATTAGCAAAATGATGGATCACAGTAATGACGGGCTTGAACAAAGATTATCGGTTATCCTTACAAACATTCAATCATACAAAAAAAACGAGCAATTTGAAGCAGCAAAAAAGGAATTTGAAAAATTGCCTTATAATATGCGCCAAAACAAAATGTTTGAAATTGGCTACTTAGATATTGTATCTAACATAAGTAATGAAGCATATCAAAAAGAATTGGAAAAGTTAGAACAAAAATATGGCGATGAGCCACATTTTCAACTAACCTTAATTGATGCTTACTTAAACCGCAAAGAATACGACAAAGCTTTACAGGCTGTAAATAAAATAGATGCTGAAATTAATACCGATCCCTTTTTAAACTATTACCGAGGTCTTATTTACAATATGGATAGCGATAAGGTACAAGCCACAACCTACTTTGAAAAAGTAAACAAAGCTTTCCCGGATTACGAACAGGCATCATTAGAACTGGCTGTTTTATATGCAGAAGCAAAAAATACTACAACAGCAAAAAAACATTTTGAAGACTATAAAAAATCAACATTTGCTGACCCACAAGTAGTTAGTTATTTTGAAGAGGAGTATCCCATATTAAAAAATTAATAGCATAGCCATGCATTAAGTAAGTAGCATGTTGAGCATAATGTTATGCTATTGAGAAGATGGTATATTGCTTTGGAAAATATACGGTTGTATTTGTTATCATTTATCTTTTAAATTGAGAATTTAAATACTCACAATAATTTTTTATTAAAAATAATAGTATGAAAAAAGTAACAGGCATAGGCGGTATTTTCTTTAAATGTAAAGACCCAAAAAAAGTAACTGAATGGTATGAAGAAAAATTAGGTTTAACCACAAATCCCTATGGTGCAACTTTTGAATGGTTTGAAAACGCAGACAATACAAAAAAAGCTCAAACGCAGTGGACTCCTTTTTCAGAAACAACCAAATACTTTGAACCATCTTCAAAAGATTTTATGATAAACTACAGGGTAGAAAATTTGGAAGCATTGGTTGAAGAATTAAAAGCAGATGGGGTTACTATTTTAGATAGCATTGAGAGCTATGATTATGGTAAATTTATTCATATACTGGATGTAGAAGGAAATAAGGTTCAATTATGGGAACCTATTGACTAGGTATTGGTATTCAAAAAAGCGGTTTTTAGAATGTGTAAAAACACTAATATATTTGACACATATCGGTATTATTTTAGCCAAAGCTTTTATAAATTCTATCTAATCTCTTACATTTGCAGTCACTAAAAATTCGGGACGTAGCGCAGCCCGGTAGCGCACACGTCTGGGGGGCGTGTGGTCGCTGGTTCGAATCCAGTCGTCCCGACAAAAAAATAGAGATGGTTTATTTACCATCTCTATTTTTTTATTGATTACCCATCGCTTCTACTATCACTTCGCATAATTTTTTATTTCCTTCAGGCGATAAATGCAATGCATCCATATATAGAGAAGCGCATTGTTTATAGTCTATACATACTTTATCAAAGTCAACCAAAACTACACTATCAATATAGCCTTGCTTTGTTAGTTCGTCCTGCAAACATTGGCGATACGACAGAATATTGGGGATACTATCATTTGTAAGTAAGGCTGATACTCTATTTCTTATTATTCTATGAATACCAATATTCTTCTGAGCTTTAATTACATCAAACTGTGGCAGGTTAACAATTACAGGCTTAATATTATAATGCAACAAAGCTTGTATAGTAAGTAAAATATGGTGTGCGTAATTGCCTGGTCCGGAAAAAGATTGTGCATCGTTTACCCCAGCTATTATGATGCATGCATCAGGTTGTTGTTCAATAACAAACTTGCATGAGAAATCTGTAGTGCTATCATTAAATATACTTTGATAGACCTGCTTTGATCTGGCTCCATCTTTTCCACAAGAAATGATTTTGACTACAATGCCCTTTTTTGTAAACGCATCAAATAAGGTAGTGTCAAGCTTATTGTAGGATACCCAACTATCACCTATTATTCCAATCGAAAAAGTTGTATCTTCTTGCAAAGGTTTTACGGTGAAAAATGTTTTTTGATGAGCGTAAGACAACCTTTTGTAGAAATGAAAAAAAATAGCAACGCAAATTGCCATGAAAAAAAACAGCAAAAAAAATTTAACCCGCTTCATTAATTAATTTTTATTTGACAACAAAAATTGTAAAGGCAAAGCACTAAATCTTAATAACTACAATTTACTGAAAGCCATGTTGCTTTATTACTTTTTCCATTCATCTTTGATAATCTTATACACAAAATTCTGCTTACTGTCTTCACCATAATATGCAACTTCAATTTCATCCACTTTTTTAGCACCAGTACGTTCTATAGCTATTTGTGACCGTATATTTTTTGCACCAATATGAAAATAAACGCTATCCACAAACTGAAAAATATAATCCAGCATTAGCGCCTTTACAGCTTGATTTATACCCTTGCCCCAAAATGCCGTACCATAAAATGTATACCCAATTAAAATGCTACTATCCATTTCATTGTAGTCATAAAATCTTGAAGATCCCGCAATACTACCAGACACTTTATCTATAACCTTAAAAGCACCCTTGCTTTGTATTGCACCTTCAAAAAAAATCTGGAATACATCCTTCTGCCAACGATTTTTATTGGGATGCTGTTCCCATACTTTTGGATTGGATGCTATGATATATAACATCTCAAAATCGCTTTGTAGTAGTGGATGTAAGAGTATCTTCTCATTCTCCAAAATCGGTTGAAGATTTATCATAGCTAATTTCTTTTCTTTATCAATTTTCAGTTTTTGTTGCAACCTATATCAGCTAGCAAATTGATTTATTCAGTTCACAAGATATTGCAGAGTCAAACTCATAGGCCTACAAAATTTTACAAAACAGAAGATAACTGATTTTGGGGAAATAAAGCCTCCCTTTTAAGCAACATATTTCTTTACATGTATTAGCTCATTTTTATTTTCACTTTCAATAAGAGAGCGAAGCACTTTTAGAGAAAATATAACCCATAAAACCTAATAAAAAAGGTTGCCTTAGATAGACAACCTTTTACTTAATAAATGTTATTATTTAATTACTTGCATGTGCATCTTTAACAATAAATTTATCAATCTCGGTTTTAATACGTTGTTCAATTTCTGCATCTGTTACTTTTTTAGCAGCATATTCCTTACTTAACTTAAACAGATATTCGTGTAGCATTTTACCATCTACTTTAAATTCCATTTTAATTACATTGGCAGTTGCAATGTAGCCATCCCAAGCTTTACGAACTTTACTCCAGTAAGCATGGTTTTTTTCCCAGTATTTTAAAGCAGCCTGGCAATCCTTTTCGGCAATACGTTTATAATTGTTTAAGCCTCTTTCCTGCACCAATACTTCATCATTGCCCTCTTTGCGTATGATTTTTACATTGTCTTGCTCATGTAAATAGCCACTATCGGTAATGTTTAACCTGTTGGTTCTTTTCAAAATATTGTAATCGTTTCTTGTAGAGTACTCCCTTCTTGGCAAAGGTGCATAGGTTGTACTTTGCCAAATAAGCTTGCCATCCAGATTTACAAACTGGCTTATACCCTGATAACGAGGTTCGTCGCTCGTTTCCCAAATGGTTTGTGTCCATTTACCTTTTACATCCTCGGGTTTAAGAGTAGTTTTTGTCCAGCTACGATTGCTATTATATACCCAAAGAACCGGATTTTCGTAAGTCCACTCTTCTCTCCAATGCTTTACAATCATACTGTCATTTACAATAAGCAAATGTTGTATAACTACTTTTTTATCTGTTTTTTCAATTGGAAGGGCCAATTCGGCTACTGGTGGTATTTCTTCTCTTTCGTGAAATTTGTAATCAATATTTGGTGCAAATGTTTCTGCATATTTAAAATCTACATCAAAGCAGCCGCAAAAGTTATCTATTACTTTACTATCGGTATTTTTTTGAGCTAATAATGCTACAGGGAAAGCCAGTGCTAAAATTGGTATAACTATCTTTTTCATTATTTATTATTTGCTGCAAAAAGAAGACAATGACATGACAATGTCTTACGGATTTGGTAAAGTCATTTACGCAAAAAGAAAAATAGCCGCCCGAAAAACGGACGGCCATATTATTAAAGCTATGAGAGAATAATAAATTATTACAATTTGGCAGCTTGGAATGCAGGATAGCCTCTTACCCCACCCTCTGTTAAAGCAGTAAACTTCACTTTATAGTAATTACCATCTGCATCTTTAATTATATAATAGCGATCAGCTTTCACAGCAGGTGTAGAGGAAGGGCCTCCGCCACTTCTCCAATCGGCACCTATTGCATTTTGAGCACTTGAGTAAGTGGTTGAAGCAGCAGTAGCATCTGCCAATGTATACGCATCATATGCCTTTGTAGTATTCAACACCATTGTTGCACTTACGCCTCTATTAAGAATAATAATGTCTTGGAACATATACGGCACTTCTCCCAAGCCCGGGAATACAGTTGTATTTGCAAAGTATGTCCATGCAAAGTCCCACTTCTTCTTTTGTGGTTCAATGGAAATAGCCCCTGTTTCAAACGAAGCATGTTTAAAATAAAACGCATCGTCTTTTGTAATATCTATACTGGTAAAACTAGTGGCTGCTATATCTGCATGTTGCAAAGTATATCCACCTGTAGCATTACGAATAATTCTTACTTTTTTCCAACCTCTTGCAGGAGCAGGGGAGCCAACTCCATTTCCTCTGTTTACAATGTAAACTTTATTATCGGCTGCATTAGCAGCAATAACATTAATAGCCGTTTTAGTAAGGTCTCCGGTTGGATAGTCAAGATATGGAAGTTGAGATGAACTTGGCGTTGCCTGACTAAAAGCAACATCTGCAGAAAAGCCGACTGTATCGGCCGCTGTTACCGTATTCAAATCGGTTTTGTTAATTTGCTTCGCCATCATGTTTACAGATGAGTTAAGGGTTACACGGTAGTCATCGCTGCCCATATAAAACCCAAGATCCCAGGTAGCACGGTTTACGCCAATCTGGCGATTAGCACTTAAATCAAAAAATACTTTATTACCATAGGTGGCACCTCCACCTTGTATTGTTGTGTTAGGAATAGTTGTTGCCACCAACTGGCCAAAAGTTAGCGTTAATTGCTTGGTAACACCAATAACTACAGGGATACCTGAACTAAAAATATCAAAAACTATTTTTTCATCGCCAATATATCCTATCGCAGTTTTTTTAACTTTAAAAGAAACTTCATTATTTCCGGGAGGAACGGTAAGCGTAATTTTTCCGGCAACAGCAGCAGGTGCTGTAATATAGTCTGTACCATAAGCAACCCCATGTTCGGTAAGGTTTAATACCACAGGAATCTCGGATGTAGCAGCAGCAGTTAGTTTTATCTTAATAAAAAGGCTGTCTTCAGATGAAGAAATACCTTGGGCATTTGTTTCAAAATTTACCAGAACATCCGGGTCCACCGCATCTTTTTTTCTACATGCAGTAAATGCTACAGACAGCAATAGAATCGATAATACTAGTTTTGCGCTTCTCATTTTCATCATTATATATTTGTTTTTAGGTGTTTATTAAAAATTACTTTTTTTGTGGTTGCTGAAAATTAAATAGTAACCCTGCAAAGAATGATCGGCCGGTGCCTATGCTTCTTTGCGAACCTGAATTATGTACACTCCCGGTAGTTTGCATATTTGCTCTTATTGAGTTAACTGCAAACAGGTTTCTTACGCCTGCATTAAATGTGAGACATTTAATTTTTTTATTGATAGTAAAATCAGCCCAGTGATAAGCACTATATTCTGTTTTTACAAAACTGCCAGTAGAGTCTATGGCATAATCGGGTCGCTTGCCAGTTAGTTTATAAAATAAGTTTACATCAAGGCCTATCTTGGTAAATGTATAACTAAGGTTGGTATTAGCTTCTGCAGACCATTGCAACTCTGGCAGGTTTTTATCAGTTTCGGAATATGCATTATAAAAACCCGTGTAGTTAGCTCCTACACCCAAATACCATTGCTTATATTTGGCAGACGACTGCAAGCCAACTCCCGCTGTTTTACTGTCGCTTACATTGGTTAACTGAAACACATTAGGATCAGTAGCAGAAGGAGCGTAATAAATTAGGTTTTTTACTTTATTATAAAAGCCGCTAATGGATGTTGCATAAGCCACACGGCCTACTGTTAATTTGTTCCAGCTTAGCGAACCGTTAAAACTGTTAGATGTTTCTGCTTTTAAATTGGGGTTGCCAATAATTTGGTGATTGGCATCAAAGAAATTAAAATACAACTCCCGCAATGAAGGCGAGCGGAAACCATTGGCATAAGATAACCGAAGGTCAAGCTGTTTACCTAATTTGAATTTAGTATTCAATGCAGGAATTACAGCAGGTGCATTGTACACCGAATTTTTAGTAAAGCGAACCCCGGGTTTAATATTTATTTTATCGTTGGGTGTAATTTCGGATGTAATAAAAAAGGCATAATCATTTACACTATTATTACCAGGCTGCATACGTTCTCCTTTGCCCATATCTAAATTAATATCAACCCCTGGTTGAAATGCAAATAGTTTGTTTAACTGGTAATTGGCAGCACCACGAAAAGTAAATCCTGTAAAATCTACAATTGAATTGGCATTGGGTGCTTTATTTCTTCGTACGGCACCTGTTTGCTTGCTTACGGTAGTGGCATATACCTGACGGCTGTAATTGCTAAATGATGCTTGCCCCTGTAAAGAAAGTTTGTTATTTATTTTATAAGAAGATTGCAATTGCTGCATAATACGCTGACTCATGTAATCGTAATCATTGGCAAGTGTATCTCCGCTGCTTTGCTGCGAGTATAAAAAGTTGCTTGGGTTATGTATGATTTCGTCTAAACCATCAATACGATATAAAATATTGAAACGTCCGGTACTAAATTGAGCAAAACCAGATGCTAATATTTGGTCTTTTTTATGCCAAACCAATTCTCTTCCAGTAGCTGTATCTTTCCATCCTCCAAAATAATTGTAAGAAGCAGTACCACCAAAGCTCCACTGCTTAACCCTATAAGTGGCAGATACAGATGGGTTGTGAATACCTTTTTCAAAAAAACCATACTCTTTTCCTACTGATTCTTCATGTAACCTAGTACTTACACTCCATTTGGATAGCGTTCCCTTTTTAGTAATAATATTGATTACACCGCCCAATGCATCAGCACCATACATTACACTCATAGGCCCTTCTACAATTTCAATACGCTCAATAGTATTAATATCAATTTGATTGATTCCAATTTCATTGTTAGTTCCTTGTCTGCCAATTAGCGGCATACCATCCAATAATATTTTTACATTTTGTCCCGCAAGCCCCATCATGGTAATATTTGAGTTTCCTGTTGCCGGATCTTGGCTAAAGCGAAAATTCAACTCTGTTGATAGCACGTCTTGCAAACGAGTTGCAGCTTGCTTTTCAATCCTTTCCTTTGTAATAACTTTTACCTGGTAAACAGAGTTTTTAATAGACTGGGGCTTATATTGTCCTGTTACTATTACTTCTGTCAGGTCTTTTTGCTTTGTATTGGTGGTATCGGTACTGTCTTGGGCAAAAGCAGCAATGCTGCAAAAACTTAAAAGGGTTAAAAAGTTTAATTTTCTCATTTAGTTTTAATTAATTTCATTCAGATAGCCAGCGATGCTCATTACAAAACCATGACAAAACGCTTGTTACTAAAGGATTTCAGGAGTTTTTATCAGGGCGCAAGTTCGATAGCAATTGTTGTTTATGAAAAAATAATCGGTTGTTTTTTGTCATACCATTGCCATATTTATTATGACACTTCTCAGTTCTTTAAAAATTGCCTCGCAAAGAATTGCGAGGCGTTAAGTAAGAATTGCTATAAAAATCGAATTAATACACTTTATATAAACCCTTTCTGACTATCATTGAAAAGGTTGATCAATTGCAATGCCTTGTTTTCACTATCTGCTTCTTCCAACATATTGTAAAACTGCTCCAGCTCTTTGCGGGTAAGCATTATAAATGCCGACTTTGTGTGCGTGGGAATCATTACAGACTTACTGTTTTCTGCAAACTGAGTGTGAGAGGACTGCATACGAAATGTAGTTTCTCTATACAGTTCTAAATAAGCATCTTGGGGCAACACAAACATAAAGCTCAAGTATGCCACATGAAAATGCCCACAGCTTTTGCAGCGGGCAACAAATCCTTCTTCAGAAAAATATAATGTTTGATATTTACAAGACATAATTGAATGGGAGCAAAATTGCAATACCACATTCATTTAATTATGCCGCATTGGGAAAAGGGTTTACGCAAAAGGAAAACTGACAATTGAATGACATTATCTATCTAATGCATTGCTTCGCTCAAATCTATTTTTGTATCCCTTTTAGCTTTTGCTAATAATACAAACGGAACACATATTAAAAACATTAAACCGATATATAAAAACACATCCATGTAAGATAGTACCATGGCTTGTTTTACCGCAGCTCCATTAATTGCTGCATAAGACTTTTGCAAAGCAAGGTTAGCAGGCGTGCCAGATGCTTCAAAACTATGAGCCATTGCCGCCACCCTACTTTGAACTGCAGGGTTGGTAGCATCCAAATGATCAACCATATTGCTCCAATGCTTTGTGGTACCCTGGGCCATAAACGTAGTAATAATGGCAATACCAAACGAACCACCCAATTGCCGCATCATTCCTGTAAAAGCCGCACCCTCTCCTATTTCTCTGCCTTTTAAGGAACTTAAAGACATGGTTGTTACTGGTATAAACAACAATGCCATAGCTGCACCCCGTAAAATTAGCGGCCAAAAAAAGGCATCCTTACCTGTATCGGGAGTTAATACTTTAAAGCCCCAAAAACAAAAAAGAAAGAAGAGGAACATACCAATTGCAGCCATTATTTGCGGCTTAGCACCCGACTGTAATAACCTGCCCATAAAAGGCATCATAAATGCAGTAGTAAGTGCAGCGGGCACCATTAGTAGCCCTGCTTGTGTAGCAGTCCAGCCTAGTATGGTTTGCGTATAAAGAGGAATAATAAAAGTAGAACCATATAAACCAAATCCCATTATAAAGGAAAGTATTGTTCCTATGCGGAGGTTGCCATTTTTTAATACCCTTAAATTAACTACAGGATTTCTGAATGTAAGCTCTCTCCACAAAAAGAAAAACAAGCCAAACACTGCCAATACCGTAAACAATATAATTACATTGCTACTAAACCAATCCTCATCATGCCCTTTTTCCAATACAAATTGCAAAGAGCCAATAAAAATTGCCAGCAATGCTATTCCTAACCAGTCAACATCTTTGCCTTTACTTTTTTCTGCATACTTAGGACTACGCACAAACTGCAAAGTGAGTAAGGTAGCTATGATACCTATTGGGATATTTATATAAAAGATATATGGCCATCCGCCGTTCACATTATCTATTATCCAACCGCCGAGTGGAGGGCCAAGTGTTGGGCCAATGATAACACCCATGCCATAAATAGCCTGAGCCATGCCTCTTTTTTCAGCAGGATAACTTTCGGTAATAATTGTTTGAGATGTTACGAGCAATGCACCTCCACCAACACCTTGTAAAAACCTAAATAGAACTAATTCTCCAATTCCCGAAGCATTACCACACAAAAAGGAACAAATAGTAAATAGTATTATAGATGTAGCAAAATAGTTTCTTCTTCCAAACTGTTGCGATAACCAGCTTGTCATTGGAATGATAATAACATTACCAATAGCGTATGCAGTAATTACCCAACCCACCTCACTTGTAGTAGCGCCCAAATTTGCCTGCATATCTTTTATAGCCACATTTACAATAGTGGTATCTACTATTTCCAATAAGGCGCACATTATGGCTGTAAGGGTAATAATTACCCTTCTGGAACCATATTCTACCAACGACTCTGCTTGAACCATTTTCTGATTTCTAATTTATGGTTTGTGATTTAATACCTACAGATTTACATTGTGACCTAGATTTATATAGCTTACAAATCATCAATCACTATTTTATTTTATCCATTCAAATGAACATCTACTTCTACATTCATTCCGGGTCTTAATTTTTTAACAAGACTATCTGCTTTGTTTACAAACTCAATTCGCACTGGTAAACGTTGAACAACTTTTACAAAGTTGCCGCTTGCATTATCAGGAGGTAATAAAGCAAATGTTGAACCTGTTGCCGGAGAAAAGGAAACGATTTTTGCTTCAAACTCATGCTTGGGAAAAACATCGGCCTTAATAATAACTTTTTGGCCTTCCGTCATTTTATTCAACTGTGTTTCTTTAAAGTTGGCAACAACCCAAATATTTTCGCTATGTACAATACTAAATAATGCCTGGCCTGCATTTACAAACTGGCCTGCATTTACATTAACTTTAGAAACCAGGCCATCTTCGGGTGCTACAATCACAGTATATGAAAGATTTAATTTAGCAGCCTCTACATCTACTTCACGCTGATGGATATTGGTACCTGCAGTTTCTATTTGCTGTGCAGTAGCAGTGCTTTGTACAGCAACTGCATTGGTTTGTTGTGCAGCTTGCTGTTTTTGGCCTTCCAAAATAGCCACCTGCTTTTCGGCAGTTTCTTTGGCAGCCTGTGCTTGTTCAAATTGTTGCTGGGTAATAGAATGATCATTTATAAGATTAGTATATCTTACCAAATCTTGCTCCGTACGCTTTAAAGTAATTTTTGCAGCAGCAATTTGCTCATCAATTGTATGAATACTTGCTTTAACAGTACCTACGTTTGCTTTAGCTGCATCTGTACTTACTTTGGCTGTGTTTAAGCTTGCCTTAGAAGTTGATAAAGCAGCTTCTGCCTGTTCCAATCTTATTAAATAATCCCTATTGTCCAATACTAATAATGTATCGCCTTTTTTTACCCACTGGTTGTCGTTCACTTTTATATCGGCAACATAACCCGAAACCCTTGGTATTACCGGGCTAATATCGGCACTTATCTGTGCATCATCTGTTTCCTCATGTTTTTGGCTATGCAAATATTTTGAAACACCATACCAACCTCCGCCTATGATGAGAATGGCAAGAATGATGATAAATACCGGGTTTCGCTTTTTCGCTTCCTGTTTTTGAGATTTATTTTCCATTTTATGATAATTGAAATCGTTTTAAGTTATTTGTTGATGTCTTGCGATAAAATTCCTGCGGAGAGTAGCAGTTTTTTGTATGCCACAAAAGCATCTGCTCTTGCCAATGTGTAATTCAAATTAGCCTGTAATTTTGCTACATCAGCCTCCAATAAGTCGGTAGTTGTTGCCAATTGGTTGTCGAACTTATTTTTTACAATCCGATAGTTTTCATCTGCTTGTTCCCTAGCTTTTTGATTCACTTCAATTTTTTTTCTGAAACTAGCAAGGCTCATATAATTTTTACTTACCTGAAGCCGTAGATTGTCATCCAGTATAGATTGATTTAATTCTAATTGCTTTACCCTTGCCTGCGCCTGCTGTACTTTAGATTTTGTTTTCCAAAGCGAGGCGATATTGTACGATACACCTACTCCAATATTAATAGCATTGGTAATGGCAATTACATGCGGAATGTCGGCAGCAATATAACCTCCCGTTAAACTAATATTGGGCAACTTATCAGCGTTAGCAGACTTTACAGCAATATTTGCTGCATCTAACCTGTATTTGAGTGCTTCTTTATCTTTTCGGCCAGTAAGCGATAACTGAATATATTCATCTAAAGTTTTGTCTTCACTACCCCTTGCTATTCCTGTTGTATCTAGCTTCAGTTGTGTTGCATCAGCCAGCCCTAATAAGATATTCATATTGAGATTTGCTATCTGCAAATTATTTTCTGCATCCAGCAAATTCAATTCTACATTGGATTCTTGCAATTGTGCTTTTAATAAATCATTTCTTGCCAGCAAACCATTTTTTTCAAGGTTGGAAAGATCTTTCACCCGCTGTTTATTTTGCTCCAGGTTTTCTTTTACTAATACCACTGCTGTATTTGCCTTAAATAAATTGGCAAAAGTTTCAATGGTATTTTGAATTACTTCTTCCTGCTGGTTTTCTCCATCTAATCTGGTGGCTTTTTCCAACAGTTCTGCCGACTGAATGCCATATTTTATTTTACCACCTGTATACAATGGCTGGCTAATATTTAAAATGCCATACATAGCCTGATTAGGCGAAGGAGATTCCTGAGTTGTTGAAGGTGGCGTGCCCGAAGACTGCTTTGTCTTCATATCTATATTGGCACTGCTCAAGCGCATATATGCACCCGAAACTGATGCGCCCGGAAGTTTTTTATCTTTGGCTTCTTTAACTGCTGCCGACGCTTCTTCTATTTTAGCCTGATTAACTTTGAGTTGCTTATTATTTTGTAAACTAAGCTCTATTGCATTATTTAAAGTTATTGTTTTAGTCTGTTGCGAAAAGCTTTGTAGCGAAAACATCAACAATATGCAACCAGCAACTACTATCTTATAGTTCATTTGAAAGAATGGTTTTAAATAAAAATTTTAAATACTGAGTAATTTTTTTCTTAAGATGCTTTTGAAACTCTTCTTCGGGTACATCTTCCATATTGTTCATAACCCTGTAATAATGCTGAGAAGTAAAAAAATGATTTACGGTACCCATCATAGTTGTCATCAACAAAGACATATCAATGTCTTTTCTAAATTCTCCATTTTTTTGTCCATCAATCAGCAACTGGTTAACCACTTGATAATTTTGCCGTTTTAATTTTAATATTAAATCGGCAATCGCTCCCTTTGTGGTAAGTGCCTGTTCACGCACCATAATGCGATGAAAATATCTTTGTTGACTTACTTTTTGGATATAGTGTTCTATCATAAGATTCACTTTTTCCATTGAAGAAAGAGAGGATTTCTTTGCAATATCTTCTAAAACCAATTTTGTACTTTCTCCACGAAATTCAAATATGGCCTCCAGCAATTTATCTTTGCTACCGAAATAATAAGATATCATTGCAAGGTTTACGCCTGCACTTTCCGCAATATCTCTTACAGAAGTACCATTAAAGCCCTTATCGGCAAATAATGCTTCTGCAGCCTCCATTATCTGTAATTTTTTTTCTCCTATTTCCATGAAACATCTTTTTTGCGGTGCAAATTTAAACATTTGTTTAATTTAAACAAACGTTTAATTAAAATATTTTAAAATAAAACATTAAAACCTGTTTAAATTGATTGTTGTTTATTGATAATACATTGACAAACAATGTATTATCTCAATTAATTGTTTGTGATCTTTATTGTAGCTGCAAGATACTTTTGGTAAGTATAAGTGTGGTAGTTGAATTTAATACTGATATAATTACAGAAAAGAAGGACAATTTAGACGGTGACAATGGAGCTACATCGTTTAATTAATAAATACAAACGATGACGGATATTAGGTAGATTCAGTATCAAATAAAAAGAATGAGGCTGAAAGTTTAGGTTCTTATTTAAAAAATTACTCGGTTAGCATATTAAGTATAACTATTAAACATATTACAACTTAAACAAAAAATTAGTTGCTGTGTTGTCGCATAAAATCAAATGCTCCTTTTCGTAAATTAATACCAAACTCTAGCCATGCTTTTAAGCAAGCAAGAAAATTTGCCCAGCCTTCTGTATTTCTTTTTAGCCATGCAATACCAGCTTCGTTATCATCCATCGCTTTTTCAGTAATAATAATATGGGTACTATTATTTTCAGCCGGCACAAGATTCATTTCAACCAAAAGCTGTTTGTCATCTGCCTCATCCCAATAATAAGAAATATATTCACCTGGCTTTAAATCTCCTACTTTTACAGGCACTTTCATATCAAACTCCGGAAACTGCCATTGTATAGTTGTATTGGCAATCATTGGCCCGGTTGAATTTGAAATAAAATAATTACGCATCTGCTCGGGGTTTACAATAGCGTTATACACTTCTTCAGGAGACTTTGCTATTTGAATTTGTGCCTTAATTTCTAGTTGCATAAATAATATATTATTACTATAAATTTACGTTGGTTTTCTTAAACAAATCAACTTATGCTACTACAATTTGCTCCCTACTTTGGATATATGGCTTCACTCTGCCTGGTAATATCTCTTATTGTTACCAAAGACCTTAAGTTTAGGTGGTACAATACATTTGGCACCGTTTTTTTTATTATATACGCCGTTATATTATCAGCATTTCCAGTACTACTTACCAATGCTATTCTTTTTGTGATTAATGTATTTTATCTTTTTAAAATATACAATAGGAAAGAGAATTTTGATTATGCTGAATTTGGTTATAATGAGATATTGCCGCAAAAGCATTTAGATGCTTATCAAAAGGATATTGCGATATATTTTCCAAATTTTAAGAAGGATGTTTTGACAAAAAACTTAAACTTTATTGTAACCCGAGATTTAGCTGTAGCAAATATTTTTAGTGCTTATGTTACTCCTGAAGGCGATGCATATGTTGACCTTAATTATACCATACAAAAATATAGAGATTATAAAGTAGGCACCTATATTTTTGACACCTGCAAAGATTTTCTTTTATCAAAAAGGATTAAAAGAATAGTTTATAAAGAAGTGGCATATGCACCACATTTAGATTTTTTAAAAAAGTGTGGTTTTACTTTACAGCCAACAAACGGGAAAAATTATTATATAAAAAATATTGTTTAAGGTTGGTCGAGCCTGGGCCTAAGGCGTTGTTTTGCCTTGTTGAATACCATCATTCCCTTATCAATTCCTTTACGAATTTCCCTTTGCTGCTCTTCAGGCAATTGTATCACAAGGTGGCAATCTTCGCTGCAGCAAGCATTGTATTTTTGTGAGCAGGCGTCGCATTGAATAAATAATAAGTGGCAGGCTTCATTAGCACAATTAACATGGGTATCTGCAGGCTGGCCACATTGATGACATTTAGCAATAATTTCTTCTGTAATACGCTCCCCTAGCCTATCGTCAAACACAAAGTTTTTACCCCTAAATTTATTGCCGATGTTTTGCTCCTTTACGGTATTGGCATAATTAATAATCCCTCCTTCCAAATGAAATACATTTTTAAACCCCTGGTGCAACATGTAAGCACTTGCTTTTTCGCAACGAATACCACCAGTACAGTACATAATAATATTTTGTCCTTTTTTATCCTTCAACATTTCTGCAACCATTGGCAGCTGCTCTCTAAAGGTGTCACTTGGAATTTCAATGGCATTATTAAAATGCCCCACTTCATATTCATAGTGGTTTCGCATATCAACCACAATGGTGTCCTCATTCTCTGTGAGCTTATTGAATTCCTGTGCATTTACATACCTACCTTTATTGTTCATGTTGAAAGAAGGATCATCAATTCCGTCAGCAACAATTTTACTACGCACCTTTATTTTAAGCACCCAAAAAGACTTTCCGTCATTATCAACTGCAATGTTTAACCGCAAATTGTTTAAAGGATTAAAACTGTATAGAAAGATCTTAAAGGCTTCAAAGTTATTTTCGGGCACACTTATTTGTGCATTTATACCCTCATGCGCTATATATATGCGACCAAATACATTCAATGTATTTAAGCCTTTATATAATTCATTCCGGAATTCTTCCGGATTTTCGATTGGGAAATAGTTGTAAAACGAAATAGTTTTACGAAAAATAGTTTCTGCCTGCAGTAGCTTCTTAAGCTCTTCCTGCGACACACGGTTGTGTAAGATTGCCATAAATTTTAAAATTCGATCCTGTTCTTCAACAGAAAATCATTAACAATGATTGGATGCTTGCAGGGCAAACCAAATTTTATGGCACAAATATACATACTAAAACTGAAGCGTAATAGTTCGGTCTGTAGTGTTGGTTTTAATACTTCCTCCTAAAATTCCACCGGCGCCCACTCTTATACCGCCCCTAATTGGATTACCGGAATTAAACCCACCTACAACATCTACACGAAAAACTTTTAAGATATTTTCGATGCCGCCAAAAAATTCCAAGTGATTTGAATTTTCGTTAATGTATAAAATATTGCTTCCTGCAACAAGATTCCAGTTCAGTCTTTTAAACAAGGGAATTTTGTTGGTAAATAATCCATTAAAGTGATGTTCGATATGGCCATAGCCATAAAGACTTGCAGTATTACTATTGCCATACAATTTGGCTAACTGAAAACTATTAACATAGTCTGTTGCCGCCACAGATTGATTGCCAATAAAATGTTGATAATCCTGTATATAAACTTTTTTACGGTTTAAAAAACCGCCTGCGCCAATATTATATTTAAACAATCCGCCAAGCTTAAGGTTCATATCATCTGTTACAGAAAATTTCCATTTATCAAAATCAACATCGCTACCTAAAAAATTATTTAAGCCCTTAGCATAACTTAATGTAAAGGTTGGATAATTAGACCCTACTGCCATTTTATGACTTGGAAACTCAATATAACGCTGACCAGGCTTAAAACTAATACTGCCTGTTAAAACAAGTGCTTGGTGCTTTGAAAATTGTTGCGTCATTACTTCAAAAGGATAATTTGGGGTAAAATAATTGGTATCCTTTTTAAAGAATGTAAAGTCAGTAGTATTATTTATTGGAATTCTATCTTCATACAAAGCATTTATGGTAAAATTAAGTCCGTTATCATATTTTCTAAAATAGGTAATGCTTCCAAAATAGTTTTCATAAGTTTTCATTCGGTTTTGCGCCCATACCAATACACCAATAGTATTTAACAATGGGGAGGTATTATAACCTTTGTAAAATTCTGAAACCCTTTTACCTCCGGCAATATCCAAAGTATATTGTTTAATCGGCTTACCAATTTCTGCAGCACTATTTTTAAACTGTAAGTTTGCCCAAGGATTTAGGTGCCCGTTGTTGAAACCATATCGAAGATGTGGTTCAAAAGTAATATTGCTTTTTAGCTTGCGATTGTAAGAAGATATATAAGCATTAGCTTTAAGCGTAACACCTTCTACCGTATTATATTCAAGGGCAGGTATTAATGGATGTATTCCCCATGTAACCATTTTTTTGGGATAATATTTTTTTCGGTAAATACCACCCCAAAACAAAGAAAGTGGCTTTATTTTTCCTTGCCGTTTATTTAAAGAGTCAATAGCGTTTCTACTCAATACAGAATCTTTTCTTATCATGTATAAACTATCTTTCACTTCGTAATCTTTCTGCTCTTCTATCTCAAGAGGAACCGGCCTTATAGAATCCCAATACTCTTGACTGCGTTTGTTTACTGCTGTATCGTATTTAATAATCACCCTGTCGAAATATTTTTTAGCAAATGTTGGATTAATACCATAGTTGCTATAAACATTCAAAAAATTTCCAATAGCATCAATACCCAGCATTTTAAAATTAAAGTAAAGCACCTGTGTTTTAACCCTCCATACATCTTTTGTAACAGGTACATGCAATTGAGTAATTTTTAGGGTATCTAATATTTCCAACTGAGAAGTTTTTGTTAGTTGCAAATCAAAACTGTGGATACGCCAATCATCTTCTGTAATATTGATTACGCCTGTAAATAAAGGTTCGTAACTACGCCTGGGAGTTACTCTTATTGAATTTACTAATTTGCCATCTTCCAAAAAAGTACCCAATAGCTTAAACTTATAAAAGCCAATGGCTCCATTTGCAATTGGAGAAACAAATCCACGAGGGTTTAACTTTTCCGTAAATACTTTTACGTTGCTATTGTAAAGACTTATAAATGCCGGAAAGGTAAAGCCAAAACCACCGCTGCCACTTACCCTGCTGCTTATTACATTCATTTTAAATTTATCTGGCTGCTGTGTGGCAATTTTTGAAACAGATTCTGAAAGATAAATAATCCCTTTTCCGGTAGAATCAATGCCCATTTGACTTACATCGTCTTGAGGAATTTTTTGTCCAAAAATTTTTTTTGGAAGGCTTCTTAATTTTATCATGTCCTTGCCATACATTTCTACTTCAAAGCCATTTACCTGATTGTTGTAATACTCTCTTTTTTTAATTGCTTGGCGTATTACTTCGTATGCAGGGTCTTCGCTACCCGTTTTTACTACTACTTCTTCCATCTCAAGCTTCTGTTCTGTAAGCACAAAACTTAATTCTGTTTCTCCTTTAACAGTCACTTTTTTTTCTACAGTTGTAAAACCAATATGCTGGCAAACAACGGTATAGGTACCTGCTGCAAGTGTAAACGAGTACCTAGCTTTATCGTTGGCGCTAGCCCCGATACTTGTACCTTTAATAGTAATGGATGAATAGGGCAATAAATCGCCGCTTTGCGTAAAAACAGTACCATAAAGCTTTTGACCAATTGCGTTACAGGAAAAAAGAAAAGAGAGTAGCAGTAAAAAAAACCTCATACAATAATTTTAGCGAAAATATGGATTAGGCCTTTTTAATGAACAACTACTGCGAGATTTAACAAAGCAATGTAGTAAAGAATAAAAGTAATTTAAAACTGTTAATAGTTTGGCCTGCGTATAAACGAACCTGTGAGTGCACCCAATCCGGCCACAATACCACCAATGAACCCTGTAATCAATATAAGCAAGGCTGGATTGCTGCTCTTCAAAATGAGCATTGATACTTTTTGGGCTAGAATATGATCGTTTGCATTGCTGATGATGAAACTTAAAATTAACCACAACAGGAATACAGCTATAAACCCTGCAAAAAAAGAAACCAGCGGTTTTTGCGGAATAATTATAGCAACTACTAGTGCTACTATTGTAATACTCCACCACGGAAGATATAAGCAAACAGCAAAACTTGTTAATGCAATTAATATTATTGATATAAAAAATTTCATTTTGTAGAATAGTTTTTAACTTTTACTAAAATTCATTTTGCATTGAATTCTTTTGTTCGTCTTTTCGTCCTTTGTCATCACCCATAAACGATAATATTTACCTAGTGCCCAATCCGTTACAAAGTCGTTGTAATACTTGCTGCCTGGATTGCCACTTTGCCCTCCAGGATAAATCCCCCAAGCTTCTGTTTTTTCTGTAAGACTCACAATCATTCGCCAGCTTGGCCCGTGAGTTTCCTTAGCTGCATTAATATTATTAGTACCGCCACCAATAGGAAGGTGCAGACTACTGAATTCATTAAGTTTGGCAAGGTGTGTTACACGGGTATCTTTATAAGCGGCCCATTTTAATTTTCCTTTTGTTGATGTTTCCTCTAAATCGGGTACGGCATTAATAATTGCCTGAGTAAATATTTGCTTAAACGTTTCTTTTTCGGGTGTTTTTATATTGTCAATAAATTTCCATGCAGAATCTTTCAGTAACCCATCTACCAATGTACTCTCAAATGGCAATTGGATTGGTTGAGGGGCATTTGCAAACTCATCATCAAAAATTAGCGATCTCATTTTTAGCCAAACCAATTCAAATACAGTAGCACCGGTAGATTGAGGGTCGTTTCTTAAATCCCAGCCACGAAGCATTTCGGCGTACTTTTTACCGGTGGGGTTTAATAATTCTTCGTCAATATTTTTTAGTAAAACAGGCATTGCTATTTGCGCCAGAACATTAAAATTATCTGTCTGCATTTTTTTCATTTTAGCCACATCAATCATTTGCATTGTATCTAACATACGGTTGATAATTAGCCCACGATAAACAGGATATTCTCTACCAAGATAATATGGATAAGTAGAATCAACAGGCTTTTGGTTGGCACTACTTACAAACCCCCTTTCGGGATTGTATTGATACGGCGTTTCCGAATCGGCAATCATTCCTTGCCACATATAACTACTATCAATACCAGGCATTACAAAATCGCCCTGGCCTTTCCATTTAGCTGGCCACTCACCTTGTGTACGTATTGCGATGTCACCATTTTTACAAGCAAAAATCACATTTTGCCCAGGTGTATGTAGGTTTAATACTGCCTGCTGATAATCAGCATAATTTTTTGCCCTATCCAATTGATAAAAAATACGTAATTCATTACTTGGGTCATGGGCCTTCCATCTTACAGCATAATTTTTTTTATTGGTACCCCGTTTTGCTCCAAAAGAAGGATCAAACATTACAGGCCCGAACAAAGTATATGCAACAGTATCAATAAAGGCTGGTTTACCTTCAATTTTTATTTCTTCGTATCTAAATTCTGTATTTTTCCATTCGCCATTAAAGCGGTATTGTTTGCGGCTTGCATCTTTAAACTCTATTTCGTAATAATCTCTTACATCTCTACCTCCATTTGTAAATCCAAAAGCGCAGCTATCATTAAAGCCAATAATTACACAAGGAGCTCCGGGAAAACTTACTCCATACGCATTATAATCTGGTGTGCTTATTTGTATTTCGTACCATAACGAAGGAAGATTTAAGCCTAAATGTGGGTCGTTGCACAAAATGGGTGAACCGGTGGTGGTTCTTGCTCCACTTACAGCCCAGTTATTACTGCCATTTGAGGGGTCTGGCTTAGCCGAAGATGCAACATTGACAGAATTGAAATACAAAGAATCGGCAGAGCTGGGTGCGATCGGCAATAGCGTAGGTTTTTCAAACTTTGTACCCCTAGGCACAATTGGGTCAAGAGAATCCTGGCTTGCCGGATACAACAGGTTAAAATCTTCTTTACTAAAAAATGACTTTGCATTAGTCATTTCAAAATCAGCCTCATGTGCTGCAAGATCATAACTCATGTACTTTAAAAACAAGGCCGTTTTAAAATTACTCCACAGTTCCGGTTCATACCCAATCAATTTATATTCTAGTGGAAGTTGAGCTTCTGTAAGAGAACTAATATAGGCGTTAATTCCGGCGGTGTAAGCATCGCAAATAGCTTTTATTTGAGGGTCTGCTTCCATTTGCTTCAATGAATTTTCTGCGCCATACACCATTCCAAGGCGACGAAACTCTCTATCATGTTCCAGCCCTTTTTCTCCTATAACTTCACTTACCCTACCTGCAGCTGCTTTTACCTGCAAATCCATTTGCCATAAGCGATCTTTAGCATGTAAATATCCCTGTACAAAAATGGCATCCGTCTCATTATCCGCAAAAATGTGAGGCACCATACGTTCATCAAAATAAACTTCGGTTTTTCCTTTCAGCTGACTAAAATGAAGATCTTTAGTTTCTTGCGTAAGTGTTGGCTCGGCATTTTGCCAAATACCCGATTGAGGTGCCAGCAATTTTCCTAATGCTGCCGGCAAAACATATTTTGTATTTAGCAATAAAACAACCGCAATAGTTGCTATTGCACTGATGGCAAGTGGGATTACTCTCATATTAATTAGTTCAATGTAAAATAATGGAAAAACTATAGAAGATTAAAATATTAATTTTGTAGCATGACCAATCATCTAAATCTTGATGTAAAGAATATCTTAGGTTTAAAACTACCAACTGATCCACGCTGGGTAAACCTGGCAGAAATAGAGTTGGAGGAAATTTTAACAGACCATGCATATTGCGAGCAAAAAGCAGCAACTACTTGTATTACATTAATTACCAAAAATCCCGAAAAAGAGCTATTGGTGCAGGAGCTAAGCCCTATTGTTACCGAAGAATGGGGGCATTTTAGGCAAGTATTGGCAGAACTAAAAAAGAGAAATTTAAAACTCGGCAGGCAGCGCAAAGATATTTATGTAAACAAATTATTACAATTTCAAAAAAAAGATGGCAGCCCTACGGAAAGATTTTTAGACCAGATGCTAATAATGGCTTTGATAGAAGCCCGAAGTTGTGAACGATTTAAAAGATTAAGTGAGGGGCTGGATGATGCCTATATGCGTAAATTTTACAGAAAATTTATGGAAAGCGAAGCCGGACACTATACTTTGTTTATTACCCTGGCTGAACATTATATTGATAAAAAAATTGTTCGTAAACGCTGGCAGCAATGGCTGGATTACGAAAAAGAATTAATGAAGAGTGAAGAAGTGCGTGGGGATAGAATTCACTAAGAGAAAAATGCAACCTCTTTGCCGAAATCCAAATAATCAAACTGATTTTGCAACTGATTAATCTTTTTGAGATTTGTTTTCAAAAAACTTTTATGCGCCTCCGAGTCAGGGTTAAACGGCTTATGCTGCATAGCTGCATTAATGATATTTATGTCTCTCATCAACTGTTGTGATGGTTCGTCAATGCAAGCAGCTACAAATTTTTCCCAAACATAATTAGTAGCAGCATAGTTTGGGTGAACCATATCTTCTGCAAAGAATCGATAATCTCTGAGGTCGTCAATAATCAATTCATAAGCGGGGAAATAAAAAAGCCCATCGAATTTATCTACCATGTGATGAACTGCATGTATAAGTGTTGCTTTGCTTCTATTATTTTCTACAAAGCCATCTCTTAAATGCCTTACCGGGCTTATGGTGAATATCACTTTTAAATCAGAATTAAAATTTTTGATACGGTGGATTAAAGTATCTAAAGTTGAAATTACTTCTTCAGGCGAAAGCAAACGCTTGGTAAATTTATCCGTAGCAACTTTATGACAGTTTGCAACTACCTGACCATTTTCTAACTCGTACACAAATGCTGAGCCAAGCGTAAGCAAGAGCCAATCAGCGTTCTTCAAAAATTCATTTGCCGCTGTTTGAGAAGTATTGATTTTACTTAAAGCATCTGCAACTGTTAATGCAGAAAAACGGGTATGATGTTCCCAGCTCCCCCATAATTCATTTTGGTAAAAAAGATCTGCTTCGGAGTATTGTTTATTTTCAATATAGGAAATGATTGACTTTGCTATGCTGACCGGATTAAATAAGATTCCGTTCGGGTTATCAATAATGCGAAACTTATGCGCTGCTAGCTTACTTCCTATTTGCTCTGTAAAACAAGAACCAGCTAAAAACAACTTGTCGGTGTGCCTCAGCTTTGTTGCAAAATTTTTTGGAGTAAATTCTAATCGAAAATTCATGTTTATTTTATACAAAAATTTGGGCAGCCATATTACTGCTGGTTTGCAATGCCTGTTCATCAATATTTTTTAGCAGGTTCAACTGTTTAAAATATGGTATCATTAATTCTGTATCCATATTACCTACTAGCTCATCATTTGCCATTGGGCAACCGCCAATTCCCTTCAATGCTCCATCAAACCTAAGGCAGCCTGCATTTAAAGCCGCATCAACTTTTTCTTTCCAGTTAAATGCAGTAGAATGAAGATGAACTCCTATTTCTGTTTTTGGCAATGCCTTTATTAATGTATCTGTTATAGTAAAAATCTGATTTGGACTTGCCACTCCTACCGTATCTGCCAATGAAACCATCCTAATGCCCATAGCCACTAATTTGTTCACCCATTTGTAAACAATCTCATTGCTATACAAGTCGCCATAAGGGTTGCCAAAACCCATAGATATATATACAACTAATTCTTTACTATTTTTTATGCAGAGATTTTGAATATCTTCTACCCTCTCCAACGATTGCTCAATAGAAGAATTGGTGTTACGTTTTTGAAAAGTTTCTGACACAGAAAAGGGGAATCCGAGATAGTGAATAGTATCATAAAGAACTGCATCTTCTGCGCCACGATAGTTGACAATAATAGCCAGTAGTTTTGTTTTTGAATCTCCTATATCAATTTTGCTAATTACTTCAGCAGTATCGGCCATTTGAGGAATAGCTTTCGCAGAAACAAAACTTCCAAAGTCAAGTGTATTAAACCCAACTTTTAAAAGTTGGTTGATATAAGAAACTTTTTCATCTGTTGAAATTAGGTGAGACCACCCTTGCATTGCATCACGGGGACATTCTATTAGTTTAACTGTCTTGGTTTCCATATCATTTTATTCTTTGTCGAGTTACTTCATACAAAATAATTCCTGTAGCCACCGAAACATTCAAACTTTCAAAATTGCCCGGCATCGGAATTTTAAATTGCTCATCACATATTTTCATCAATGCAGGATAAATTCCTTTTTCTTCACCACCCATTACAATAGCACAAGGATCAGTAAAATTACAAAGGGTAATATTATTTTTTGCGGTCATTTCACTCGCAAAAACCTTTATGCCGTTTAAATGCAAATCATCAACAGCCTTCATTAAGCTTTGCACTCTGCAAATTGCAATTTGTTCTAAAGCTCCTGCAGATGTAAGTATAGCGTCCTCGTTCAACGCACCTACTCCTTTATCGGGAATTATTATTGCCTGAACACCCATGGCATAAGCACTTCGGGCTATGCCTCCAATATTGCGAATATCCGTTATTCCATCTAAAATTAAAAAGAGAGCTACTTCTCCATTTTCTACCACAAATGAAATTACATCCTGTAAATCCTGATATTGAATTTTTGAGATTTGTGCAATTACTCCCTCGTGGTTAAATACATTAAAATTATTCAGCTTTTCAATCGGCACTTTATTAATAGGCACTCCATTTTGAACAGCAAGTTTTTTTATGGTTTCTATTACTTCACCATGCACCGTAGATTGCATATAAATACGCTCTAATTGCTTTCCTTCTTCCATAGCCTTAATAATTGCTGTTCTACCAACAATTAATGTATTTTTTTTTGGCCGGCTATGTTGATGCCTGAATTTTTTCATATTGCAAAATTACTTTGTTATAATAACATTCAGCTAAACCTTATTGATATAATTCTACGTCAAAAATGGTCTTCTGATCACTTCAACTACAATTATCGCACTATTAAATTGGCAATGGCCGTAAAGTTGTAAACAAAAAGTACATATAAAACAAAGGCCGCATTGTATGCGGCCCTTATCATTTTTTAAAATAATTGGAAATTATTTCAACCCAAATTCTTTTTTAATATCTTTTACTGCATCTAATTTTTCCCATGTAAACAACTCAACTTTTTTCTTAATGGATTTTCCATCAGGAGAGGTGAATGTTTTTTCAACAGTTTCGCTCTTTCGGCCCATGTGACCGTAAGCAGCCGTTTCGCTATATATTGGATTACGCAGTTTAAGACGTTGTTCAATAAAATAAGGGCGCATATCCAAACTTTTCATTTTCATGATTTTATCTGCAATTTGCCCATCAGTTAAATCTACTTTAGACGTACCGTAAGTATTTACATTAATACTTGTGGGTTGCGCTACACCTATTGCATAAGAAACTTGTACCAATACTTCATCGCACAAGCCTGCAGCTACAAGGTTTTTAGCAATATGCCGAGTTGCATAAGCCGCCGAACGATCTACTTTACTAGGATCTTTACCACTAAATGCACCACCACCATGTGCACCTTTTCCGCCATAAGTATCTACAATAATTTTACGGCCTGTTAAACCTGTATCACCATGTGGGCCACCAATTACAAATTTACCGGTAGGATTAATGTGATATTTAATTTTATTATTGAAAAGGTGTGCGTATTTTGGATATTTTGCCTTAACCCGTGGAATCAAAATATTGATGATATCTTTTTTGATTTTAGCAAGCATGGTATCATCTTTTCCAAAATCATCATGCTGGGTAGAAATAACAATTGCATCTATACGGATGGGCTGATTCACATCGTTGTACTCTAGTGTTACCTGACTTTTTGCATCAGGGCGCAAATATTTTATCTGCTTGTTTTCCCTGCGAAGTGCAGCCAACTCTTCCAATAATTTATGGGCAAGATTTAATGCCAGCGGCATATAATCATCTGTTTCGTTGGTTGCATAACCAAACATCATTCCCTGGTCGCCTGCTCCTTGTTCTTCTTTCTTTTTTCTATCAACTCCTTGGTTGATATCTCCACTTTGTTCATGAATAGCAGATAGGATACCGCAAGAGTTTGCTTCAAACATATACTCACTTTTGGTATAACCAATTTTACGAATTACGCCTCGAGCAATTTCCTGAACATCCAAGTAAGCTTTACTTTTTACTTCACCAGCCAATACCACTTGACCGGTAGTAACCAAGGTTTCACAAGCCACTTTGCTGGTAGGATCAAAAGCTAAAAAATTATCAATGAGCGCATCACTAATTTGGTCTGCTACTTTATCCGGATGTCCTTCACTAACGGACTCTGAAGTAAATAAATAAGGCATATATATTTTTTTGAGATTGCAAATATAAGGGCTACTGTATTAATGAGCAAAGTCCTTTTGAGTATTTCAAAAGGACTTTGTGAATATCTGAATTATATTTTGGACCAAATAATTACCATACGCATCCGCAATCTTCTATCTGGGTAAGAGCCGCTCTTAACCCTGATTCGCCCAAATGCAAGCGGGTTATTATATCCGATTGCAGAAGCATTAGCATACTGAGGATATACAAAACTATAAGCAGGAAATAGTCGTAAGGTATCATTAGGAATTCCTTTCGTCACAATTCGTTGCACATATCGAGTGACATTAATAGTGTAATAATTCACCGATTGTCCTATGGTATTAATTCCCTTGCGTGAAAACCCTCCAAAATAAGTGTGGTCAACTGAACCCGGATAGTAAGATAATCCTGCGGTTTTATTATCAGGGTCATAAGCAATGCTAGGATTTAAATCATAATACAGCGGTTTCCATTTAGCAGTACCTGTATCCTTTATATCAAGATACATATACGATGGTGGAGAAAAAAGACTATCATCTAAGCCTCCTGCAAAATCGGGATCTTGCTCAAAATAGATTTCTGCACGATGAACAATTCGATTACTTAAAGTGCTCAATGCAGGTATATTTAAATTAGCATAAGTACCCGGCCCCGTAACCAAAAATAAATTGTTGGGAGAAGGAGCTGTTACTGAACTTGAGTAATTTCTGTGAATATAATTCGATGAGGATGACGGAAATATAGTGCCAAATGTATTGCTATTTACAGTTAGATAAGTGGAAGTAGTATCAAGTTTACCTGAACCTTTTAATTTGCGTTTGTAATATAGCTCCATCCTGGTCTTCACATCTGTAAGACTGATATACATTAAAGCATTACCGCTTGTGGCTTTTACTGCAAAGCCGTGGAACTTGCTACGATATAATGAATCAGATTTATATGGCAAAGTATCGCCATTAAAAAAATTCTGGGCAAAACTTTGATCCAATTTTATCCTAATCTGGTTAGTCATTGAATCGCCTCTTGTTCTTACAGTGTCCTTTAATTTTCTAATATCAACATTAGCAGTTCCAATCATTGGCCCAAGCATAGCAGGTTCATAATCTATTTTATGATAATGATAAGCTGAATCAGAAAATTGACGATCGTCAATTGTATAAACTTCTAATTGCTGGGGCGTAATAGAATCGCCCCAAAATCCAAGATAGTTAAGACATAAGAAAGCAGAATCCAAAGTTGGAAGAATAGTATCACCAGCATTGCCATAATAAAAAGGGAAAAAACTAGGTTTTACCTGGAAAAAAATATTAGCTGTAGTGCTGCCTATTAATTCATCTCCGTTAATAACACCTAAAACATTATTAACTGTTCTGTCAATTCGGAAGGAATCATTAAAAATTCCCTGCGAGGTTTGAATATCCAATGTATCAGAAAATGTATGCACATTATCAACTGCAGGTATTAAGTCACTTCCAAGATTTGTGGTGTCTAGCTTGGTGCAACCCCAGTTTACAATTATAACAAGTACATAACCTATAAGGGCAGCAGGTAAAAGTCGTTTTAGCACAAATAAAATTTTTAGCAGAATTATCTATTGAGCAAGGTCGGAATATAATTGTAAATAGTCTGTTAAATCAGATTCAGCATCATACTTCAACACTTTCTTTCCCTTCACTTTACTAAATTCTTCTACTAATTTTTTATCTACTTTTTCGGCGCCAAATGTAATGGCGTCGGCATAAGTAGCTCCGCCACGGAACATAGCAGTATTATTATTTTCCTTATATACTTCCTGATCTTTTTTGGTTATGCTGTCGCTAATAGTAAATAGCTTAGTAAAGTCGGCACCCATTTTATCTTTAAAAGTATTTTCACCAATTGTAAAAATCACTTTACTATGGCTAAAAACTGGCTCTTTTTTATACACTGTTTTCAAATACATTGGAATAAGCCCAGTCATCCATCCGCTACAATGGATAATATCTGGCGGCCATCCAAACTTTTTTACAGTTTCTAAGGCACCTTTGCAAAAAAGAACGGTTCTCAACCCATTATCCGCAAACCACTTATCGTTTTCATCTGTAAAAATGGATTTACGTTTAAAGAAATCTTCATTATCTAAAAAATAAACCTGCAACCTTGCATTTGGTAAAGAAGCAACTTTAATTATCAAAGGATAATCATCATTATCAATTGTAACATTAATACCCGATAACCTAACCACTTCGTGCAGCCTGTGTCTTCGCTCATTAATTACACCGAACCTCGGCATAATACATCTAACCTCCATATTATTATCGTTGGAAAGAACCGCAAGCTTATTAACCGTTTCCGCAAACTCCGTCAATTCAAGGTAGGGAGACATTTCATTTGCGATGAATAAAATCCTTTTCTTTGTAGACATTTTTTCTGTTTAGATACACAATTCCGCAAAAACGGAGTGCAAAAGTACGATTTTTTATCTAACATATAGGCAAAACAGGGCTTTTACCCCAAAATAGCATAAAATGATTCTTGTAAAAACCAGTAAAAATTTACAGCGAATACTTGAAAAACACAAACAAAACCATCAAAGTATTGGCTTTGTTCCTACCATGGGAGCATTGCACCAGGGACATTTATCTTTAATTGCCGAAAGCAAAAATGTCGCTGATATTACTGTTTGTAGCATTTTTGTAAATCCAACGCAATTCAACAATAAAAAAGACTTTGAAAAATATCCCATCACAATTGAAAAAGATTTGGATATGCTCATTGGTGCAGGGTGCGACATCCTATTTTTACCTTCGGTAAAAGAAATGTATCCCGAAAATGATACAATCATTCATTATGAATTAGGTTATTTGGAAACCATTCTGGAAGGAAAATACCGGCCTGGCCATTTTCAAGGTGTATGTCAAATAGTTGATAAATTACTTAACGCAGTAACTCCTTCTACCCTTTTTCTGGGGCAAAAAGATTACCAACAATGTATGGTAATTGCTCAAATGATTAGACTTTGTAAACATCCAACCAAGTTAAATATTTGTAATACGGTTAGAGAACCTGATGGCCTTGCCATGAGCAGCCGCAATATGCGCCTATCAAAAGCTGAAAGACAAAAGGCACTACATATTATAACCGCATTGAAAAATGTAAAGCACAATTTAAAACCAGGAAATATCAATTCTTTAACCGAAAATACTTCAATATACCTTCAAAAACAGGGCTTTAAAGTAGATTATGTACAAATAGCTGACACAAAAACCCTGCATCTATTGGAAGAATGGGATGGCAAAACCCCAGTGCTGATTTTGGCTGCTGCATTCTTAAATGAGGTACGGCTAATTGATAACTTAATTCTACATCCGTAAAAAATTTGAGTTGTAAATTGTGTGTATGGGCAAAAAGCTATTATCAATTTTTCAATATATATTCTTTTTAGGCATAGGTGTATTTTTAATATGGTGGCAGCTAAAATCTATGACTCAAAATGAAAAAGCAGAATTTAATAATGCATTGTGGGGGGTAAATTACTGGCTAATGCTTCCTGTGGTTTTAATGAGTCTTCTAAGCCATCTTAGTCGTTCAATGCGATGGAAGCTTTTGCTTGAACCGCTCGGTTACCATCCGAAATTGAGCAATACTTTTGCCAGCACCATAGTTGGTTACCTTGCAAACTCTGCCATACCCAGATTGGGGGAAGTGCTAAAATGTACAATACTTGCACGCTACGAAAAATTAAAATTTGAAAAAGTACTAGGAACCATTTTGGTGGAAAGAACTTTTGACCTCATTTGTTATATAATTTTTATTGGAATTACTGTTCTTATACAAATCAATCTTATTGGTGGGTATGTAGAAAAAAAGCTGGAAAAAATATCAACAAATGCATCCAAAACTCCTATTTGGATAAAGCTGCTTTTACTATTATTAATTGTGGTCATATTATTTGTATTACTTAGGTGGCTATTAATAAAATTTCCGAAAAACAAAATCATTACAAGGGTAAACAGTTTTATTAAAGGTATTGGCGATGGATTTATTGCCATAAAAAACCTTCAACACAAGAATAAATTTTTAGGCCACACTTTTTTTATTTGGGCAATGTACCTATTACAGGTTTACCTTGGTTTTTTTGCTATGGATGGTATGAATCAGCTTGATATCCGTGCCGCATTTTCTGTACTTACACTTGCCACGCTGGCCATGATTGCAACGCCCGGTGGTATTGGCTCTTTTCCCATTTTTGTAATGGAAACTTTGTTGATTTATTCAATTCCTTCTGCTAAGGGCAAAGCTTTTGGGTGGCTAATTTGGGGTACCAATACCTCTATCATTATTATTGCCGGTTTAATTTCGCTTATCGCCCTTCCATATATGAATAAAAACTACAACCCGGTTTCCTCAGAGCCTTCTATTCCCTAAAATTTAATATTGAGTACCATATAAACTAATAATTTTGCAACGCATCAATAATTTTTTGCCTTGCATAAAAAGAAAACAATAGTGAGGGATATTAGTTGGCTCTCATTCAACGATAGGGTTTTGCAGGAAGCTGCAGACGAAACTGTTCCTTTAAAAGAACGCATAAAGTTTTTAGCCATTTTCTCCAACAATCTTGATGAGTTTTTTAGGGTACGTGTAGCCACGCTTCGTAAAATGACGGAGCTGGGCAATAAAGCCAGAATGCACCTTGAACAAAAGCCCGAAAGCATCATTGAACAAATACAAGAAATTGTACAGCAACAACAAATTGCTTTTGAAGATATTTGGAAAGACATTCAGAAAGAATTAGCCAAACAAAATATCCACTTATTAAATGAAAAAAAACTAAACAGTACTCAACAAAAATTTGTACTCGAATATTTTAATGAAGAAGTAAGGAGCAGTATTGTTCCTTTAATGATTGAAAGTATTCAAAACTTCCCGGTATTGAATGATAAATCTATTTACCTAGCATGTAAACTTTCAAAAAAGGATAAATCTGTACCGCAGCGTTTTGCACTTATTTCTGTTCCATCCAGAAGCTTGCCTAGATTTTTAATAGTGCCCGGCAAGCCGGGCGATTACAATATTATTTTGTTGGATGATATTATCCGGTTTTGCCTGCCGGTAATATTTGCCTCTTTTGGTTACGACCAATTTTCTGCGCATATTATCAAGCTTACCCGAGACGCAGAAATTGATATTGATAACGATGTATCTACCTCACTTATTCAAAAAATAGAAAAAGGATTAAAAAATAGAAAAAAAGGAAAGCCCGTTCGTTTTGTTTTCGACAAAGACATTGATATTTCTTTACTTACTTATCTGGTTAAAAGATTAGGTCTTTCGCTAAAAGAAAACCTGGTTCCGGGTGGGCGCATTCATAATTTCAAAGATTTTATGAATTTTCCTGACAGTGTTTTTAAAACCAAGGGTGCTCGTAAAAAACCGTTTACTCATCCACTTTTAAAAAATACCAAGAGTGTAACCAATGTTGTTTTTAAAAATGATGTGCTGCTCAATTTTCCCTATCATTCTTTTGACAGTGTAATTGATTTATTAAGAGAAGCTGCAATAGACCCCAACGTAGTAAGTATTAAAATCACCTGCTATCGCCTGGCATCCCGTTCAAAAATAATTAATGCACTTACCAATGCAGTTCGCAATGGCAAGCAGGTTACTGCGGTATTGGAATTACGAGCCAGGTTTGACGAAGAAGCCAATCTTGAATGGAAAGAAGAATTGGAAGAAGCCGGGGTAAAAGTTTTATTAGGAGTACCTAATCAAAAGGTACATGCCAAACTTTGTCTTATTAAAAAAAGAGAAAATAATATTACCACCCATTATGGCTTTGTAAGCACTGGTAACCTAAATGAGAAAACAGCATTATTGTACGGAGATCATTGCCTGCTTACGTCAGATAGAAATATAATGGCAGATGTGAACCGAATTTTTACTTACCTGGAAAACCCAAAAACCAGAGGCAATATTTTAAATAGTTGCAAAACATTGATGATTAGCCCAACTGGAATGCGCAAACAATTATTGGGGTTAATAAACAGAGAAATAAAATATGCAAAGCATAAGAAATATGCTTCCATAACGCTAAAACTTAATTCTTTGAGTGATGAGCAACTGATACTAAAACTGGAAGAAGCCGCTAAAGCAGGCGTAGAAATAAAAATGGTAATCAGAGGTATTTTTTGCATGTATTCAGAAAATAAAAAATTTAAAGTACCTGTGCAGGCTATAAGCATTGTTGATGAATATTTAGAACACGCTAGGGTAATGCTGTTTAATAATGGCGGAAATACAAAAATGTTTATTTCTTCTGCGGATTGGATGGTACGCAATATCGACCATCGTATTGAGGCCGCTTGCCCAATTCTTGAAAAAGGCATGCAAAAAGAAATTATTGACATGTTGAACATTCAACTCAGAGACAATGTGAAGGCAAGAATATTAGATAACGATCTTAGCAATGAATATGTAAACCCACGTAATAAATCCAAAATACGCTCACAAGTTGAAATATATAATTACTTGTTTCAAAAATATACAGCAAAAGCTTTTATGTAAAATTAATTGAAGTTAAAAAGGGTAAATCTTTGTATTTTAGAGCGACAAAACAATACAGATATTGATACTCGCCGCAATAGATATAGGAAGCAATGCTGCACGCTTGCTGATTACAGAAATAATAGAAACTGGAAAAAACAAAGTTCAATTTAATAAACTCAATCTTTTTCGAATACCGCTAAGGCTTGGCTTTGATGTATTTGAAACCAACGTTATTTCTCTCGAAAAAGAAAAAATGTTTACTGAGACCATGAAAGGCTTCAGTCATCTTATAAATGCTTATAGTGTACAGGCAGTAAAAGCATGTGCAACCAGTGCAATGCGGGATGCGGAAAATGGGGAAGAAATCATAAAAAGAATTTATAAAGCTTGTGGTATAAAAATAGAAATTATATCTGGCGATATGGAAGCGAACCTAGTTTATGAAAACCATGTTGCTGAAAACATGGATACTGAACACAGTTATTTATACATTGATGTAGGTGGTGGAAGTACTGAATTATCGTTCTTTAGTAACGGAATTCTTATTTATAAAAACTCTTTTAATATTGGCACTATCAGGCTACTTAAAAATCTTGTAACAGATGCTAATTGGGATGAAATGAAAAATACCATTAAAGCAGTTACCAAAGGACACAAGCAAGTAATAGCAATTGGTAGCGGAGGCAATATCAACAAGGTATTTTCATTGAGCAAGAAAAAAGATGGCAAGCCGCTCAATTTTGAGTTACTGAAAAATTATTATCAAGAACTTGCTTCCTTCCCGGTGGAAGCACGCATGGAACATTATAAAATGCGCAGAGACCGTGCAGATGTAATTGTTCCTGCAATTTCTATTTACTTAAATGTAATGCGCTGGGCAAATGCCGATGAAATTTATGTACCCAAAATTGGTTTGGCAGATGGATTGATACAGCATTTATGGCAAGAATTAAAAACAAAAAACAAATAGAACTCCGACAATGAAAAAATTTGCCTTCTTGTTTTTTATTTTTTTGAGCAATGCTGCATTTGCTCAAAATAGATTTACAAAGTTTGTAAATAATAAAAATGTACAATGGGCAATTTCATCGGAACAAAACTTTGTTTGCGATAGTTTTAACTTAAATCTTTTTTTAAGGCAACAGATAGCACAAGATAAAATCAAAGCAACAATCATTGATGATTTTGAAACCCTACATTCAATACAATATGTTTCAAAAGATGCTATAATTACAAGAATCGACCCATTTATAGATGCTCATAGTAAAAACAACACCACACTCTTCAATGAAAAATACTTTAATAAAGACGCAGCCAATCAAGTAGAGGCTTACCAGGTTTTGTATGTAGAAAAAGGGAAGTTGAAAAATATTGTAAATGTAGTTTCACCAAAGCAGGCTGTATTTGCAGAAAGTAATAGATTTCTTGGTTTGACAAACGCTTTTAGTACAGGCTTCAACTTTGCGAGAAAGTTAAAGCGAAGTATAACTCGAAATAGTATTCCTATAGCAACAACTAGTTTGGATATTTTACCTAAGAATGAGCGAAGTAAAATTCAGAAATCTGTGTTTAACAAAGATTTACTGTCGGTGCTTTGGCCCTATCTTGGTAAACAATACAAATTGTTTCGTCTCGATAGTATGCAATTTATAACAAGAGAAGAATTTTTAGATGCATATTTTCACTCTTCTATCAGGGTTCAGGTGCCAGTTTATGATGTTGATGGCAATATTTTGCGCACAAAAGTGGTAACTCCCATTATTGCTCCTGACTTTTTCAGTAGAGTAACGCTGCAGCAGGAATGGCGGTATAGTAAGCGTCAAAATACCTTATTCAATAAAATTATTTCGGTTACACTTTCTATTAAAAGTTATGATGGCAAGGAGATTGAAGTGTTGAAAATAATACCACAATAATATTTCTTACTACATTTACACTTCAAGCGAATTTTTAGGATTTGTTTTATTCTAATGCAGAGCCATCTCCCCTTCGCAATTTTTAACAACAAATAAAATTGCAATGTCAACACATAAAGAAGTAAAAAAAATAACCACCAACACTATTCAGAAAATGAAGGAAGCAGGTGAAAAAATCTCCATGCTTACGGCCTATGATTTTTCATTTGCGAAAATTTTTGATGCTGCTGGTATAGATATAATATTAGTGGGCGATAGTGCCAGTAATGTAATGGCCGGCCATGAAACAACGCTGCCAATAACATTAGACCAAATGATTTATCATGCGTCTTCTGTTGTTAGAGGTATAGATCGAAGCCTTGTAGTAGTTGATTTGCCTTTTGGCTCGTACCAAGGAAATTCTAAGGAAGCACTCAATTCTGCTATAAGAATAATGAAAGAAACGGGAGGCCATTCTATCAAATTAGAAGGTGGTGCCGAAGTGGTTGACTCCATCAAACGTATTGTGGATACAGGCATTCCTGTAATGGGACATTTGGGTTTAACCCCTCAAAGCATTTACAAATTTGGCACTTATACCGTAAGGGCAAAGGAAGAAGCAGAAGCAGAAAAATTGCGTAAAGATGCACTCCTTTTACAAGAAGCAGGATGTTATGCCATTGTTTTAGAAAAAATTCCGGCAACATTGGCTACAGAGGTTTCAAAAAGCCTTTCTATTCCCACTATTGGTATTGGTGCTGGTAATGGTTGCGATGGACAGGTGCTGGTTATGCACGATATGTTGGGTATCAACATTGAATTTAAACCAAGGTTTTTACGTCAATACCTCAATATGCATGAACAAATTACCAGTGCTGTACAGCAGTATATTGGCGATGTAAAAAGCAGCGATTTCCCCAATGAAAAAGAGCAATATTAAATAGGTGGAATAGCTACGAGACTGCAATTTCACCTACAAAGCCGTAAATTGCAGCCTCAAATAAAACAATATGATTGCTTTTTTAAAAGAATTGGGTATTACAGCCAAAAACGATGGCGTTTCTACTGGCTTAAATTGGATAAAAACAAAAGGAGAAACTATAAGCTCCTTCTCACCAGTTGATGGAAAAGAAATAGCACAGGTAACTGCTGCAGATAAAAAATCGTATGAAATTACTGTAACCAAGGCAGCAGAGGCCTTTGAAGAATGGCGCACCTGGCCTGCTCCAAAGCGTGGTGAAATTGTTAGGCAAGTTGGTGAAGAATTGAGAGTTCACAAACAGGCACTAGGCCAGTTGGTAAGCTATGAAATGGGTAAAAGCCTGCAAGAAGGATTAGGCGAAGTACAGGAAATGATTGATATCTGCGATTTTGCCGTAGGCCTAAGCAGGCAATTACATGGCCTTACCATGCATAGTGAAAGGCCTGGGCATAGAATGTATGAGCAATACCATCCTTTGGGAATTGTAGGCATTATTTCTGCATTTAATTTTCCTGTGGCGGTATGGAGCTGGAATAGTATGCTGGCCTGGGTTTGTGGCGATGTGTGCATTTGGAAGTCGAGTGAAAAAACACCGCTATGCGGAATTGCCTGTCAAAAAATCATACAAAAAGTATTCAAAAAAAATAATGTTCCCGAAGGTGTTTGCAGCCTTGTAACTGGTGGCCGTGAAGTGGGTGAATGGATGAGCAATGATACTCGTATTCCATTGGTATCTGCAACCGGAAGTACCAGAATGGGTAAATCTGTTGCGGCAGCAGTAGGGCAAAGATTGGGTCGCAGCTTGCTGGAGTTGGGTGGCAACAATGCCATTATTGTTTCGCAAGAAGCAGATATTGCTATTGCCATTACAGCGGCGGTATTTGGTGCGGTAGGTACCGCAGGGCAGCGTTGTACTACAACTCGCAGGTTAATCATCCATGAAAAAATTTACAATAAATTCAAAGAAAAACTAGTAAATGCATACGGGCAGTTGAAAATTGGCAACCCATTGAACGAAAAAAATCATGTAGGGCCATTGATTGATAAAGATGCGGTAAACAATTATTTAGCTTCCATTGAAAAATGCAAAGCCGAAGGAGGTAAATTTATTGTGGAAGGCGGTGTATTAAAAGGTAAAGGTTACGAAAGCGGTTGCTATGTAAAACCATGCATTGCCGAAGCAAAAAATAGTTATGCAATTGTACAGCACGAAACATTTGCGCCCATTTTATACATTATGAAATACAAAACAATGGATGAAGCCATTACTTTACAGAATGGCGTACCGCAAGGCCTATCCTCTTCTATTATCACTAACAATTTAAGGGAAGCAGAAAAATTTCTCTCTACTGCAGGAAGCGATTGCGGAATTGCCAATGTAAATATCGGAACAAGTGGTGCAGAGATAGGCGGTGCTTTTGGTGGCGAAAAAGAAACCGGCGGAGGCCGTGAAAGCGGTAGTGATGCATGGAAAGTTTATATGCGTAGGCAAACAAACACTATCAATTACAGCGATAAACTACCGCTTGCACAGGGCATTAAATTCGACCTATAAAATTTAGCCAAAATATTATCAACGGAAAAGCCTCTTGATAAAATAAGGGTATTTTTGTATCTGTTTAATTAAAGTAAAAAACAAGTATGAATAAATTTTCAACGTTAGCAATTGCAGCCATACTAATTACAGGTAATGCATTTGCGCAAGGAACTAGTGCCAAGGATAAGGATGCCATTCCAAAAAATTGGCAATTGCTAGATAAAAAAGCAACAGGTTATCCTGGCGTTAGCCTTGATCAGGCTTATGCTTTTGTAAAAGCTAAAAATGTAAAAGCAGGAAAAATTATTGTAGCAGTTATTGATAGTGGTATAGATACGTTGCATGAAGATTTGAAGCCAATTCTTTGGAGAAACCCCAAAGAAATTCCGGGCAATGGTATTGATGACGATAAAAACGGTTATGTAGATGATATTTATGGCTGGAATTTTTTGGGTGGTAAAGATGGCCGTAATGTAAGCAAAGACAGCTACGAAGGTGCCCGTGTTTACTGGACATTAAAGCCAAAATGGGATGGAAAAACTGTAGATGAAAGCAAATTATCAGCAGAAGAAAAAACAGAATACGAGACTTTTTTATTTGCTAAGCAAAAAACTGTAGGCGATGTAAATCCTCAGCAGGTTGCATATATGAAAAATCTATATCCCAAATTAAAGGCCGCTGATTCTGCATTGGCTAAAGAATTGGGTAAAGAAGAATACAATGGGAATGATATAAAAGATTTTACTACCCAAAGCCCAGAATCAAAAATGATAAAAAGTTTCTTACTAAATATTTCAAAAGCAAATAACAGTTATGATATTACTAATAAGCAATTGTTAGGCGAATTGGAAGGTGAATTGGCCAAAGGAGAAGCAGTAAGCACTCCTCCTCCTACCTACCGTAAAGACATTGTTGGAGACAATGAAGCAGATATCAATGACCGTTATTATGGCAACCCGGATGTGATGGCTAATACTCCATTTCACGGTACACATTGCAGTGGAATTATTGCGGCTGTTAGAAACAATGGCTTAGGTATGGATGGTGTTGTAAGCAATGCTCAAATAATGATGTTGCGTGCTGTACCGGATGGTGATGAGCATGATAAAGACATTGCATTGGCTATTCGCTATGCAGTTGATAATGGTGCAAAAATTGTAAGCATGAGTTTTGGTAAAGATTTTTCTCCAGAAAAAAAATGGGTAGATGAAGCATACAAATATGCAGAAAGCAAAGGTGTGTTATTAGTTACCGCAGCAGGTAATGCCAACAAAAATATAGATGAAGAAGCAAGCTATCCTAACCCAAATTATCTAAGTGGAGGAAAAGCCACTAATGTAATTACGGTTGGTGCTAGTGGCAATGCAAAAAATGGTGGATATACTGCTAGCTTTAGCAATTACGGCAAAGCCAATGTAGATGTATTTGCTCCGGGTGTTGGTATTTATTCAACCATTCCGGGTGGTACTACTTATGGTAATGCAAGTGGTACCAGTATGGCTTGTCCATTGGTGGCGGGTGTTGCAGCTTTTGTATGGCAGCACTATCCTAATCTTACTGCAAAGCAGGTAAAAGAAGCGATTGAAAAAACCACCACAGCCCCTGGTGAAAAAGTAAACAAACCTGGTACAGATGAAAAAGTAGATTTGAGCGAAATATCTAAAAACGGTGGTATTGTAAATGCAAATGGAGCTATACAGTATGCTGCTAAGTTGGCTGCTACTAAAAAAGCACCCCTGCCCAAATCATCCTTAAAGAAAACAAAGAAAGCATAATTTTTGTTTCACAATAATAATAAAAGAGCAGCTTACGGGCTGCTCTTTTATTATAGGTATAATGCTGAATAATGGTTGATAAAATCGGCTATAATTTAATGCTGTAAAACCCATTCTAATAGAATCTTATATATGGGTATTGAATGGAATGAGCGATAATAGTTCCATCAATACAAAAACATAGTAGTTGTGAGCATTGTTGTATATCGCCTAAATAAATATTGAACTACTACCTTGTGCGTAAAATAGTTTTGCTAACCCCCCAGGTTACCGGAGTTATTAATGATGAATTTCTCGTTTTAGTTCCGGTAAACAATAAATCTTCCAAAGGGTTGTAAGCTCCTCTACCTTTATCAACTGCACTTCTGGTTAGCACCCCTTCTTGCTGAAACACACTTAAATTGCCTATTGCTTGCTCCGTAGAAAGAATAAAATAATTATCGGCACCCATTGGTGGCACTACTACAATGTCGGCAATATGTGTACGAGGTTCTGCCAATGTATTGTCTGCATTGGTTACAGGAAAACGGTTCTCCACATTACCACTCTCTATTGATGGAAACAAAAGGTTGGTATTACCTTTACTGTCTATCGAAAAAACGTAAATATATCTTTTAGCATAGTTGCTTTTCCAACCGTCTTCGGCTTTATCTTCTTGAAAAAATATCGATAAAGTATCCCCTACCTTCACCACATCGGAGTTGATAAGTTCACTCGACGTATATTCCTGAAAACTAAGTTTAAAAGGAAATTTGTTTGTTCCTTTTGGTCCTTCCAGCATTAGCCAGTCTCTTATTTTGGCAATTCGGAAAGCATACTCACTTAGCTGGGCTGCAGCTTCCTGAACATTTGTGGTTTTTACAAAATCTGTAGAAGCAGGAAGACTTTCGGTGGTATCCTGGATAGTTACCTGGGTTTTTACCAAGCCGTACTCTAATTCATTATTGCTATTGATTGTGCCAAGCAAAGAGTACTGCGATTCATTGGGGCTATTTACAATGCTGATATTATTATAGCCAGAAAACTGCTTGCTCATTGCACCGTACAAATCAGTTGTAGGAGGCATACTAACAAATGCAGAAGCAGCACCGGATAAATTGCTCTGCAAACTTGAGCCGGTAAATGAAGGCATTTTTTTTCGTCCGGCTTTTTTATCATTTACATACCACCCATCTTCTGCGTAAGTAAATATTTTATCGGGATTGGACTTTGAAATATCTGTTACCCAATTAATTTTTTTTGCAGATTTTGCAGCTTTATAAGCAGTAATATATTCATCGAGGTCCTTTACAGAAACAGCTTTTGGGATATATACTTTTAAAGCAGGAGCTTTACTACTAGCCCAGTTTACCACTTCAAACATGGTTCCGGCTTTAATTTTTTCTTTCACGCCACTTACTACTTTAGCAAGACTTCTATTTGCACCTCGCATTTCTGTAATTTCTAAAGTATCTGTACCATTTGCAAGCCTTACTCCTTCATTTAATCCAAATGCAAAGCCGCCTTGCAATTCCACACCTCTTGCTTCTAACCGGCTCACAGGTACAGTGAATTTATTTTTTAAAGCACCTTTTGGCAAGGCAAATAAAGTTCCGTTTCTTCTATCGCTATTTCCGGCAATAGATGGCTCTTGGGTTTTACCATAATATTTCATAATCGCCGCAAGGCTCACATATAGGTCATTTGTAGAAGCATCTACTGATAATTGCTGGGTGGCTTTGAGTAAAGCACTTGTAAATGCACCATGAGGTTGATTGTTTTCATCTCTATGCTCTTTGGCAAATTCAAAATCTTGTGCAGCTGCAAATATCAATGCTCCTCTTTCTTCAGGACGATCTGGAATTGTTGGGTCTTTTGCATCATAATTTGCTTCTTCTATATAGCGAGCCTTAGGAGCTTCGTACAAAAAATTTTCTCCCCTACTGCCCGAACCGCTGTGGCAGCTATCCATAATAACGGTTAGGAGTACCCCTTTATCCAACAAAAGATTAAAATACTTTGCTAGTTCTTTATCCCGTATATCTTCCACTCCTTTTTTCCATGCATCTGCAGGCACAATGGTTTCATCCTTTTTATCTGCCTCTGTGCTTAACGAATTTTTTACCTGGCTGCCATGCCCGGCATAGTATATAAATACAACATCTCCCTTTTTTGCATTGTTCACAAGCTTCTCAAGTTCTGCTATTATTCTTGCCCTTGAGGCCTCAGCATTGAATAAGCTGGTAATATTTTGTGGGTTAAAGGAATATTTTGAAACAACCAGGTCTTTCATAGCAGTTGCATCATTTACACAACCATCCAAATTACTCCATGTTCTACGGCTATCCGATGCTGCAGAAGCCATATCATTTAAGGATGGTTTGTACTCATTTATACCAATTATCAATGCCCATTGTTTAGCTTGGGCAGAGCTGACGTATTGCATACTACACAATAGTATTGCCAGCATCAATGGTTTAAAAATGCTGAAAAATGCCGTGTAATGGGTATTGTTCATCATATTGTAGGTTTTAGTTTTACTGGTCAAAAAAAACTTATGCCTCCTTACAAATATCTGCTAAATTGTTAAGAGGCTGTTATGTTCCAATTAAAAAAAAATCATTTTATGCAAAATTAAAGGCAATTGCATTTCTTATTGTAGAGAGCCAATTCTAAAGATCTTTACACAAATGCTTTCTTGATTTTTGTTAAACACCCAATTTTAATCCTATTCAATAAAACCTGGAAAAATGCGTTATAATACTCATTATTTATGCGTATTTTCCCTTGTCCTAATAAAAATAAATGACAAATTTAAAACCCTTTTTATGACCAAAATTTTTCTACCAGCAGTTTTATTATGCACTATAAGTTTTAGTGCTACTGCACAACACAAAGGTTGTAGTACCAAGGAAGGTGGCGACAACAAAATAAAAGTAGATTTTCATGCCAACGCAAATGATACTACAAAACCAAGAGGACTTGTAGATAAATATTTTTTATGGGACGAGCAACCCACGCTTAAGGTTAAATTTTTAAGCGGCAGCCCGGCTTTGAGGAGTAAAATAACTTCTTACGCAAAAGAATGGGAGCAAGTTGCAGGCGTTAAATTCAATTTTGTAGATTATGGAGATGCTGATATACGAATTTTTATTGGAAGTGGAAATGGCCACAACTCTTATATAGGAACTGTTGCAAAACAAATTGATGCATCGGAACAAACAATGAACCTTGACTCTGCTGACTTTGGTAATGATACCAAATTTATGCGTAGCACTACTTTACACGAGTTTGGCCATGCATTAGGCTTATTGCACGAACATAGTAGTCCTGTATCAGGTATTCAATGGGACAAAAATTTCTTGTATAAAGAGTATGCAAAATTTGGCTGGACAGAAGAAGATGTGGACTACCAGGTTTTATATACCTACAATAAATCTTACACCAATGGAACTAAATACGATAACAAATCTATAATGCACTACCCTATTATGCCTGGTGAAACGGTTAATAATTATGTGATTGATTGGAATCTTAATTTATCTGCCGGAGATAAGGAACTGATAAAAGTATTGTATCCTTTTAAAGGTAAACGCAAAAACGATGTAGTAAGGGTAAATATGCAAAATTTTGGTGGTATTGTAATGCAAGGAAATGAAAAAAGAAAAGGCCTTCTACTGTATCCTTCTTTCGACCTTAAAACAGGCGGTAAAGGCGGCCCAGTGAAAATGATTTTTAAATTTTATGATGAAGAAGGTTATGGCTTACAGGATGAAGATGGTAAATACCAGGAGAATGGAACGGTATCAACTATTCGGACAGTAATGCTCCCAGCCAATAAAACCATGAAGTATAATCAAAATGGTAAAAAAGATTTTGAATTCTTTTTGCCATACGACCAGATACCTGCTGCAGCATTTAGCCAAAATATGATTGTGACTTTTAAAATTACCTACTTAACAGGTGAGGGAGAACTTAAAAATTTGTATGTATCTGCACCACTCCAATTCAGGTATAAAAAATAATTAAACCATTCCTCAATAATTGAGTTATGAAAATTCTTTCAACTGCAATTGGTTGTTTGCTGTTAATTGCTGCCAATGCCCAGCAATATGTTATCAAATACGATATACATAAACAAAAGTCAAATTACTATCGCATTAATAAAAATGATACAGTGCGTATTAAAAATATTGACTTAAAAAAGAATGGCAGAATAATGATTGAAGTAAATAACTACAACCCCTTTTACTGGAATGCAAAAGTTACAGCATACAAAAATCCGGTAGATGAAGAAGTAGGTTTTGACAATGCATTCAATCCGATAAGTGTATTGGCTGGAGGTTTAGGCGGAATTATGAATGGCTTGCCATCTTTAGATATGCCCAAAAATAGAGGCAATTTAAGTGCAGAAGGCTTAGACAATGCAACGTACAACTATCTTAGTACTGCAACAAAGTATGCGAGCAATTACGAAGACCTACAACAGGTTACCTATAAACTGGAAGAATTGCAGACAGCAAAATTGCAGTTGAAAGAATTAAAGTATGATATTACGCATGATGAGGCATACGTTAAATCTGCAGCTAAAGCTAATATTTTAAAAGTTTTAGGAACAGACCAGATGGATGTTACCACTGTGCTTACTATAGGTAAAACTTACAATGCCCAAATGCAAAATAGTTTGCAGCAGGCAGGCTCTCTTATCAATACCTTACAACAACAGCAAAAGCTAGTAAACCCTGGTACAATTTATGAAGAAAAAACGCTGAAAGAAATTGGAGAAACCGCTGTTGGGAATTATGAAAAAATGAGCAGGTTACGAATGGCTGCTACCAATAACCCCAACCTTATGCTTGACGAAGTAGCAGCACTAACACAACTGTATAAAGAAATCAGCAACGCCAATTTTAAATTTTCTTATGCAGTAAAAGACCAGGAAGATATTTCGGACATTAAATTGGAGTTGTTTCCAAAAGCGGATAGCATTTCAAAAGATACCATTGTTCAATATTTTGAATTGAGTAGAAGAAAAGCATTGCGTATCCGCAATTCATTAGGTGTTGCCTTTACTTATTTTGCTGCAAATAATCGTAGCTATTACATTGGATCCGATAGTATTATTCGTTCAGGTAAACGAGACCTATTCAACCCTTTGCTATCTACATTCATTCACTTTTATGCAGGTAAAACAGGCACAGTAAAATGGGGTGGCGCTTTAGGCTTTGGCATTCCATTAACAGGTGAAAGAAAAGATATTAATTTTTTACTGGGCCTTACAGCAGCTTTAGGAAAAAACGAACCAATTATGATAACTGTGGGTGCTGCCGGTGCCAGAGTAGATAAGCTTACCAATGGGTATAAATTGGGTGATAAAACTAATATTACTGATGCATCTAAACTTACTACAACCGGCTACGATATTGGTGGGTTTGTAAGTGTTTCATTTAATCTTAATAATATCAATATCGGGAAAAAATAATTTTTAAACCTAGTTACGCCAATGGTTTCTGGCATTTGCGGAAACCATTGTAATTTATGATAACGATGGGGCGCTTAATTTTCACCATATTACTGATTGTGTGTTCCCATCTTTTTTCCCTTGCACAAGACAGAAACCCGATAAGCGAAATATTGCAATTAATAACGAGTGCCGAAAAGCAAAATTCCAAAGAGCAATATGATAGTGCATTATATTATTTGCAAAAAGCAGATGCCCTCGTTTTAAAGAAAAAATTGCAGCAAGAGCCTACTGTGGCTATTCTTTACAATTTATTTGGCAATACTTGGTTAAATAAATTAAACTATATAAAAGCGCATGATTTCTTTACAAAGGCACTGCATACATCATATATAACGCATAACAAACAGGAGGCAGTTCTTGCTTTTACATCTTTAAACACTTTACATAAGGAAATCTCACAAAAAGACATCGAGTTCCCCTACCCAATTGTATCAGAAAAGGAACAAGCAAGTATTGCATTTCCTATTCTTGCAATAAACAATATCAATGATTCTACTGAAATCACTATTGCCGCAGGCAGGTATGATGGTGTTACTGACAGTTTACAAAAAATAGAAATTTACACTCGTTATATTCAAGGAGACACTACTCATCACAACCAGTTTAATTATATTACTACCGGAAAAATTATAAGCCTTTCTAATAACTATACCGTATTAAGAGTTGAAAAAACAACCATCCCTATTTTAAAAAATGATATTGCTTATGTTAAAGCACTTATTCCCGCTGCATGGCGAAACTTAAGTATGCGCCACCAATTATTGAACGGTGTTTATCTTGTTGATAATTATAAACAAGACATCTATTCTTATCGGTATTTTTATTACTATGGCGATTCGTTGGCAGAAAAACAAAGCCTTGCCAATATGGAGTATGCAATACAAGAAGTGCTTGATTTAATGGGGGCAGATACAGTCACCAATTCACAATTTGGTAAGCGGATAACTGCCGGAATTTTTAGCGGCTACAACATAATGTCGGGTATGCTAAACAGTAAGCCATCTCACATAAAACTCTTCTTAAACTTTATTAAAGCCTATTATACAAAATATATCAATAATAATTTTAGGTTCTCAGAAACTTACGCTACATGGATGATTAACAATACTCCACTTGTGGATGCTGATGTTAAACAATATTTGTTTGGATGGATAAACAATGATGAAAAATTTATTCAAGAAATTATTAAACTACAAGACCAGATTAATGAATCCAATTTAGCAGAACGCTGGCTCGATGAAGGTATGCAGGCCGTTGCAATAGAAAATACGGAACAGGCCCACAATACAGCATTATTACTAAAAGCTTTCTACAGTCTTCAAAATGACAATAAAAACATAGGCTGGGCCAACTATCTATTGGCTAATGTAGAAAAAAAGCTGAATAACGACCAAATCGCAGATAGCTTACTTAAACTTGCACAAGTGCAATTTGAAAAAGCTGATAACAAGGAGGGTTTAATATGGGAAGAAGCCACAAAAAAGAATTGGAAAAAAGGCCACCAAGTTAATGTAGGTATTCAAAATGGGAACCTGTTTGGTTTTGAAATAGCCCAAAGCTACGACCCAAGGTTTTTTGCAACCGGAGGTGCAGATAATATGATTAAAATATGGGACAGAAACCTAGGTAAAGAAATAATAACGTTAAACGACCATACAGACGAAATTAATTCCCTGGAATATAGTAGCAATGGGCGTTACCTAGGAAGTGTGGGAAATGATAAAATAATTAATATTTACAATGCCTATAACTATAGCCTTACCTACCAGTTAAAAACTGTAGAGGCAGAAAGAAAAATCAGGTTTTCTGCTGACAATAATTTAATTGCAGTATGTGGTGCCGATAGTGTTATTAAATTGATAGATTTTAAAAAAGACAGTATTATACAAAAGCTTAAAAAGCACAAAGACAGAGTTCGAGACATTGCATGGGACCCAAACGTAAAGTATTGGTTATACAGTGCAGGACAAGATAGCATGGTTTACAGGTGGGATATAAGAACCGGAGAAATGCTCAGGTGGTATCGGTTGAAGGGAAAAGTGTTGTCAGTAAAAATTAACCCTGAAGGGAGATACATGAGTACCATTTCAACTGATTCTATGCTAACGGTGTGGGATTTAGAAACAAATAAAAAATGGATGACTACCCGTATTCATGTATTTCAGCAAGGTAATAATCGTCATTATGCATCTGAAACTTTTAGTGCCGATAATAAGTACATCTGCTACCCTTTTGCCAAAGATAGTTTTAACATAGTAAGATTAAGAGATTATAAGCAGGCTACTTATCCAACAGAAGTGATGTTTAATAACCTTGCAGATGTTCAATTTAGTAAAGATGGTCGCACCTTATATGCAAGGTTTAGCCTGGGTAGCCAAATAAGGCTATATAATTTTACAAATTGGGATATAGAGAACAACACAGTTATTAATTATAAAGACATCCGCTCTTTTTCAAATTTTTTGGTTGGTGTAGAATTTAGCAAAGACGACAATAACCTTATCATTACACATAGCGGCATAAGTAAAGTAGATTTAAGAAATGGTAAAACGCAGCATCTTCCATCTGCACATCTAAGCGTACCTATAAGAAAGGTATTTTTTAATGATGAAAAAAGATTTATTACTTTTTGCGAGTACGAACCATGCTTTAGAATTGAAGACCTTAGTGGTAATGTTGTAGGTGGATATTCTCTCCCAAAAGATGAGGCCATTAATGCCTTTGATATGAGCAAAGACAATCTTTATGCATTTGCAGCAGGGAAAAAAGGTAATATTTATGGTTGGAACTTAACTACGGGCAATAAACTCTTTGGAAAAATCTATTTTCCTGAATCCAATATTTCTCATATAGCTTTTGATAACTACAGGAAACAAATAATAATTGTTGAAGACAGTAGTGTATCCATTATAGACAGCACCGGAACTATTGTTAAAAATATTCGCACCCCTGAAGCAACCTATGCAGTATCTTCTGATAAATATTTATACATTTCCACTACTACAGGTTACTTGTTACAATACGATTACAACGGCAACAAATTAGTCAATAAAACCCAATTGAATAAAGAAGGGAACCCGGTTTACCAGGTTTTGCTCTCAAAAAAAGAAGGTAGATTGTATGTGCAAAGCAGCAATAATTATCTTGTTGCATTAGACGCAGAAACCTTAAAACTACTTTATACAGTTTTTGATCATGATTATGGTGGGGCAATGCTGACACTTAACAATAGTGAGGAAATACTTGCCTCTACAGGTTTTGATAGCAAACTAAAATTATATAAGGCAGTTACAGGCGAGCATATTGCAGATATTTATATGCCCCTTGAAAGAGAAGCCATCATTATAAATAGAGATGGTTATTATTTGTCACAAAAAAATTCTTTAGACGCCCTACTCTTTAGTTATAACAATAATTCATACACATACGAACAATTTGATGCCCAGTTTAACAGGCCCGACCTTGTTTTAAAAAAATTGGGCAGGGCTGATAGTGCTACACTTGGCATTTATAAGGCGGCTTTTAAAAAGCGGCTTAGTCGTTTAAATATTCAAGAGCAATCTCCCGAATCGGTATTAGAAGTGCCTTTTGTTAGGATACTGGATAAATCAAATGTTGAAACCATCACTTCAAAAAAAGAATTTATTTTAAATATTCAGTGTAGAGACAATCGTTTCCCAATAAATACATTACAAGTTTTGGTTAACAATACCCCTATTAAAAGCAAGGGTTTCAGTTTTGCAAATACAACTTCGCTTCTTGTAGAAAAGCAAATAGTTATACCATTGTCAAGAGGTGAGAATAATATTAAAGTATTCTGCACTAACAGCAAAGGTGCACGCTCTTTAAGTGAACAGATACAGGTTTTTGCAAAATATGAGCAACAAGCACCTACAAAAACATTTTTTATCGGCATCGCTGTTGATCAGTATAAAGATAGCAGCATGAATCTTAGGTACTCTGCAAAAGATATTAGAGACCTAACCAATACGTTTAACAATCTTTATGACAACATTGAAATTGATACATTTATAAATGAAAAAGCTACAAAGGAAAATATACTTTCTATCCGAAAAAAATTATTGAACACAAACGTAAACGACCGTGTAATACTTGCCATTACAGGTCATGGGTTGCTGAGTAAAATTTTCGATTTTTATTATGCCACCTGGGATAATATCTTTTCAGCACCCGAAAAAAGGGGTATTAAATACGATGAACTTGAAAACCTATTGAGTGATATTCCGGCAAGACGGAAATTGATGCTAATTGATGCCTGCCACTCAGGAGCACTAGATAAAGAAGCATTGGTTAAGCAAAATGTTAGTATACAAACTGATTCTATAGGAACGATTAATGGAGTTTCTCCCAGAGGTGTAATAAAATTAAGCGGCAATAAAGATATTGCCGCTGCCAATACATTTGATATGATGCAACGATTGTTTACAGACTTGGATGGTAACAACGGTGCAGTAATTATTTCTGCAGCAGGCGGAATGGAATATGCCTTGGAATCGGCCAAATGGAACAATGGCGTATTTACTTACTGTGTTAGAAAAGGCATTGAAGAAAAAGCAGCCGATAGAGAAACTGGAAACTATGACGGGCAGGTGAGCGTACAAGAACTACAACAATATGTAAGCCGCAAAGTAAGTGAGTTGACCGGAGGAAAACAGCAACCTACAAACAGAAGAGAAAACCTGGATTTTGAATGGTTTTTAAGAAGATAAAAAATTTGCTTTTTAGGAATAGCAGAATTGATTGGTCCTGCTTAAAAAATGGGGTAGTTTTTCCCTGTTTAGAATTAATTATAAAAAAGAGCCACTTAAAAGTAAGTGGCTCTTTTTTTTTCGAAAACTTTTTTAGCTCTGGCTATTTTCGTAAACGTTATTAACAGGCTCAGAAAATTTGTTCTTAATATTTTTAGGATTCATGTTATCCCACAGTTTGCGGCCTTTATCCTTAATATCTCCAGCCAATTGGCTTCTTTCTTCTCCTGTCATTTTCGACAATTTATAAATTGCAAATGCAGCCAATCCTGCTAAAAGTAGAGCTCCGGTTTTTTTTCCTTTTGACATCGTAGTATTTTTTATGAGTGTAATAATTTGTTGACTATATCAGTACTTAAAAAACCGTACCAAAAAAGCAGCTTTAATGTTATATAAATGATAAAAGCAGCCAATATAGCTGCTTTTATCATTTAATATTTTTTTAAAAATCTATTGTGTTACTGCATATTTCCCCACAGCAAAATGCTCTTTAGTGGCAAAATTTACCTTGATTTTGTAAGTCCCTGCCGAAGAAGGTGTAGGTACTGCATCTGGATCATTGCCGCCACCATAGTTGGCTTTTAGCTCTCCACCAGTTGCAGAATTTGAACCAAACTGTGGTTGCCAGTTACCAAAAGATGATAAGAATTTATATGCCTTACCTGGCTGTAAAGCAATAGATAGCTCATATTCAGATGCATTTAAGCGAGTAAATTGCTGTGAAGCCGGAGGTGAAGGATTCCAACCTCCAGTGGTTGCATCACCTACAATATATAAGGTAGATGGTTGTGCATTGGCATAGGGAGTAAGTGAATATTTTCCGGTTTGAAAATCAAGTATCAATAAATACCAGCCAGAATTAGCCGGGCCGTTAAAATTTTTATCATTTGGTGCAGGAATGTTAAAACCAAAATCACCGCCCTCAACTGGCAGAGAAGCATCACCTATGCAAAATTTGTTTGACCAACTACCATTTTCCGGCAAAATTAAATACTGACCACCACCACTTAATTCAAAAACTCCGCCCCAGGTTGTTTCATCAATTCGTGAAAGTTCCTGCACAGGTGTAGGAACCGGGTTAAACCAACCCCCATCTGTAGGATTGGTAGTAGCTGTAGAAGAGCCTATAATAAACAGCTTACCTGTTACAGGCAATGCTACTCTTGGTGGCACTTTATAGGGTGTCATTTTAACAGGTACTACATTTGAAACAATCCTTTCGTTATTGTTTGCGTAAGAAGAAATAACCCTAACCTCCATGCTTACAGGTACATTAAATGCATAGCCACGGCCAAGTAAAGCTGTGTTCAAATCTTTTGCAATAAATTCAGTAGAAAGTATGCCATTCACCGTTTTACGGTAAGGGTTTGAAAAGTTTTTAGAAACAGAGTCAATTTCTACCACATATTTAATCAAAGCTGAGTCGGTAGCATGATTAGGATATGTCCAATTAAGCGTTAATACTGTATTATTAGAATCTGCAGGGGCAGGTGCTATGGATGCCGCAGAAGCGGTTAACTGTGAGGCAGTACCACTTCCATACAAAGGCAAATCATCTACCTTATCGCAAGATGCAATACCGAGCAGCATAGCTAAGCAGAGATAAAATATTTTTTTCATTTTTAAATGTTTTGATTTAGGCAATCAATTTGATAAATTATAATTTGGTGATGGTCCATTTTCCTCTCTGAAAATCTACCACTATTTTATGGCTACCGCTTGTACTAGGTGCTATCATATCGCCCCCTTCAGCTTTAAAATCATCGCCATTTACATTATTGGTATTATTGCTGCCAATAAAACCATATTTAGTCCAGCTTCCATTTACAGGCAAAAACAGGTAGGAGCCTCCAGGTGTGATATCGACTGTTAGTTCATACAATGTTTCACTTACTCTTGTAAATTTTTGAGCAGATGGTACAGGATTAGTCCAACCTCCGGGAGAGGCATTTCCTACCATATACAATTCATTTGATGCTGGTGGTGTTACCTTAGGCGGAATAGCATAAGGTGTAACTGTATATGCCAATTTATTAGATATTAGCTTGGTAGCTTCTGTGCCGCCAATGCTCGAAATTAACCGCATTTCAATCTGATGCTGCATTGCAGGCTTTAATTCCAGTTGGTTCAATAAATAATCGTTCAATACTCCCTGTGTAAGATCCAACGAAAGATTATTTGCAATGGTTACCTGTTGCTTTTTAGGATTGGTAAAGTTTGCACCAACAGTATCAATTTCCAAAGTATAAGTAACATCTTGTGAACTAAGCCCTGTATTAAATGAATAATCGGGGTTTGTCCAGTTTAACAAAACTGCCCTATCAGATTGGGTAGCAAAACCTAAAGTAATGCTGTTTGAAGATGCTGTTAGCACAGGCTCAGTACCACCCTGAAAAAGCACCTGGTTTTCATCTTTTTTGCATGAATAGAACAATGCCGCTCCCGTTACAAGTACCAGCAATGTTTTAAAAATATGTTTCATGATAAATATTTTTTATGATTAGTATCCTGTGTTTTGATGTAGGTTTCTATTTACGTTCAAATCTGCAGAAGGTAGTGGATATAAATTTTTATATGACTGTACTCCTGTTCCTGAAGCAACTCCACCTTTCCATGGCCATAAGTAACTGCCATCGGTAAACTTGCCATACCGTACCAAATCTGTTCGGCGATGCCCTTCCCAATACAATTCTCTTGCTCTTTCATCTAAAATAAAATCAAGCGTAAGGTCTGTTGCATTTATATTACCGGATGTATTTCCATAAGCTCTCAAGCGAAGATTATTAATGTAAGTCAACGCAAGGTTGGCATCACCAGTACCACCTCTTTTAACAGCCTCTGCATAAATTAAATACATTTCTGCTAATCTAAACAGAGGTATATCTGTATCGGCATAAGCAGTGTTGCTTCCATCAGTACCGTTTCTTCTTTTGTTTTTATATTTTGTTACTGCGTATCCATCTTTAAATTGGGTAATATTCGCAATATCCAGTGTTTGGCCATTGGTAAAAAACATTGGTCTTTTATCGGTAGAACCAGTAGGATCAGAAAATTTTTGTACCAACGCTTTGGTAGTTCTGTGGCCACCCCATCCTTCATTCATACCATAGTCAGCAGATACCATGTTGCCACCGGTTCCGCCTTTAATTAAAAAAGTAGTGCCACCATAAGTTTGAGTTTTAGCACCATCATAATTGATGCTAAAAATGGCTTCTGTATTGGCAACATTATTATCTGCCATAAATAAATGCTGATAGTTTGGCATTAACGTGTAGCCGGCCTCAATTACTTTTTTAGCATAAGTAGCGGCTTCGGTATATTTTGTTTTTGCACCATCCGTATAAACTGCAGCATTCAAATACAAACGTGCCAGTAATGCAGCAGCAGCACCTTGATCGGCTCTGCCATATTCATTAGTGCGTGCGGCTGGGAGACTTGTTTCAATAGCTAATAATTCAGATTCTATATAATCAAACAATTCTGCACGGGGTATTTGGCGTGGGCTTGGGCCACCAACAAGGTCTGCCTCTGTAGCAAACGGAGGGTTGCCAAATATGTCAATCATTACCCAGTAGTCAAATGCTCTTAAAAAACGGGCTTCATTTCTATAACCTCTGATAGCATCTGCATCTGCACCTGCAATATTCCTTGATGCCAATTTTTCATCAGTTGACTGGCGTAAAAATTCATTTACAATGGCCACCTGATACATTGTTTTATAATACAAGCCATGTAGAAATAAATTTGCAGGAGCAGTATTTATAGCATGGAAGTCGGGAACGCCCGGGTCGCCCCATGCAGTTACTGCTTCATCGGTACTCAATACCTGTGCATTCCAGTAAGTACGGAAGAAGTCGGAGTTCTGACCTTCATCCGATCCAGGGAAAAACACATCTGCAGACCCAGCAGGGCCGGAGTTTCCCGTTAATGCCATGGTGCCGTATAGCTTAGCCAAAGAAGATTTGTAGCCTGCCGGGGTACTGTACAATACCTCGGGAGTTAAATCATTGGTAGGCATCAAATCAAGATTGCTGTCGCAAGAGCTAATGGTAAACAAACTTACCATTGCTATGAAAGATGTCTTTAAAATATTTTGTTTCATATTAATAGATTTATTCAGTTTGTTTGAATTAGAAATCGAAGTTTAGCCCTAAGGTTAATGTACGTGGCCTTGGATAAAAGTTATTGTCAATACCTGATCCAACCTCAGGGTCTGCTCCTTTGTATTTACTAATTACAAATACATTTTGCAAGGTTCCAACAAAGCGAAGATTCGCTTTGTTATCAAACACTTTACCAAAATTATATCCAACATTAATATTATCCATACGTACAAATGATGCGTTTTGGATGTAATAATCAGAATTATAGAACTTATCGCCTGTACCAGAGAACCCCGATTTTAATACTTCTGTTGAACCATTTGCCAAATAACCAAGTGGGTCAAAAATATTTCTGTAGGTACCTGTAGCACTGGCAACGTTGTTATAAATATAGTTGCCTAAACTGGCTCTTGCAACAAAACCCAGGTTCCAGTTTTTGTAGCCAATATTTGCACTAAAGCCCATCAAAACATCAGGATTAATAGATTTGTACCTGTAAAGGTCTTTTTCATTAATAACACCATCTCTGTTTAAATCTTCAAATAGGTTATCAATTGGCTTGCCATCTTCGCCATATACTTGCTTATACACATAAAAAGAACCGAAAGGAGAGCCAACAGAGTTAATTAAGATAGAACCTCCTGTACCGCCGGAGCGGCCACCCCAACGGATACCTTCGTAAGTAGGGTCATCAAATTGTGTAAGCTTGGTAATTTTGTTTTTATTGTAGGTAACATTATAGCTAAAATCAACATTCCAATCTTTGCTTTTTACAGGTATTGCACTAATAGTGAACTCAATACCTTTATTTTCCATTGTACCAATATTTTGGAATTCCAATGCTGCAAAGCTTATCCCTGCGGGCTGAGACACACTATTCAGCAAGCCTTCACTTTCTTTAATATAACCTTCTATAGTACCTGTAATACGGTTATTAAATAAACCGTAATCTAAAGCAAGACTGGTAGTTTTTGTTTCCTGCCAAGCCAAACGTGGGTTGTAAGAAGCGGGACGGGCCATATTGTAAAACTCGTTGCCCATTTGATACATTGCAGTTGCAGTACTGATATTGTAAACATTCAGATAAGAATAAATACCAATGCCATCCTGCTGGCCTGTAACACCATAGCTACCTCTTAGCTTTAAATCTGAAATAACTTTGCTATTCTTAAGAAACGCTTCTTCGCTTATTCTCCAAGCCGCTGCGCCGGATAAGTAGTTCAATCTTCTATCATCAGGATTCAACTTGGAAGAGGCATCCGAACGGAAAGTACCGGTAAGCAAATATTTATTTTTGATAGAAAAATTTGCACGGCCATAATAAGAAATCAAACGATAATGAGGCTCATCGTAAGGAAAACCTGTTATACTATCAGACAGAACACCATTTGCAAAATAAGTAGGATAAGCATAGTTTTTATAAATATTATCGTACCATCCATACCCTGCTGTAAGGTCAATTCTACTATCTATAGTTTTTATGTCTTTAGCATAGTTTAGATATGCTTCTAAAAAAGTATTATCAAATTTTTGTTTATAGGGAGCTATACGTCCATTACCAATGCCTGCGTTATTACTTTGGCGTTTGTAATCCACTGCTGCGTCGGCATTCACTCTGGCTTCACCCGTGCCTTCTGCAATATCGTAGCCCACATTTACATTTGCCCTCAACTCAGGTAAAAAGTGAAATTTATAATCAACCTGTGCATTACCAATGCTTCTGTAAACATCACTTTGATTATCACGAGACATTTGCATACCTACCGGGTTACGAGGTGCTAAACCTTTAAGGCCCGATGTGGTATTAGGGTCGAGCAACTCGTAGTAGCCATTATACATTGCCGCACCTGTTAATACAGGTACTGTTGGGTTAAAACGAACTGCACCTCCAATAACACCGCCTTCGTCGGCAAAGCGTGAATGTGTTTTGGTTCCCTTTACACTTATATCTACTTTAAGGTGATTGTCTAAAAAAGATGGGTTCAAATTTACCCCACCACTAAACCTTTCGAGCTTGCCTGTTTTCAATATACCATCCTGGTAATTGTAGCCAACAGATACCCGGTAAGGCATTTTTATTTTCCCCTTTGTGCCTCCACTAATGCTTAGGTTGTTATCAACACCCTGTGCTCTTTGATAAATTTCATCTTGCCAGTCGGTAGAAGCAACACCCATCTGTGCCTTTTGCGTTGCATTACCATAAGTATTTACAAACTCACGGAACTGTGCAGCACTCAACACATCCATTTTCTTAGATATTTTACCAACAGAATATTGTGTAGTAAAATTGAATTTGGGTTTACCACTTTTTCCTTTTTTGGTAGTAATGATAATTACACCACTGGTTGCCCTTGAGCCATAAATACCGGCTGCAGATGCATCTTTTAAGATAGTAAAACTTTCAATATCATTTGGATTGATGGTGGATAGAATATTAGGAGAGCCTGCAATACCACCACCACTTGTTTGTACTCCATCAATAATAATTAACGGGTCGTTTGACAGCATAGAGGCGTTACCTCTTATGCGGATGGTACTACCAGCACCCGGAGAACCACCATTTGAAACAATGCTTACACCAGCAACTTTACCAACTAACAGTTGCTCTGGCGTGCCTGTAACCCCTTTTTGAAAATCTTTAGTGCCAACAGTAGCCACAGCACCTGTTAAATCTTTTTTGCGGGCTGTACCATATCCTACCACTACCACTTCATTTAAATCCGAAGCGGCAATTTGCATGGCTACATTAAAATTTGTTCTTCCATTAATGGCAAGTTCTTGTGTAGTATAACCCACCCTTGATATTACAAGGGTACGGGCATTTGAAGGAACAGACAAACTAAAACTTCCATCAGCAGCAGTTGCAGTTGCCGAATTTGTGCCTTTTACAGAAACCGTAGCACCTTCAATGCCGGTTCCGCTTGCATCTGTAACTCTACCCGAAACAGGGGTTTGCGCATACGCAATACCGGATGTAAGGAGAAGAATTAAGAATACACAGAAGTTTCTAAAGATTCGTGGAGTGATCTTTCTCATAAAGCAATCGTTGTTAAAAAATGAATGTGTATTTTGTACACAAAATAAAGTAAATTCAGTTATATATATACTAACCTTGATAAGTTTTTTTTAAATATTTTTTTAGCTTAAAATATTAGGCTTTTGATTAGAATGCAATGCCATTCCATTTTTTGGCCGTTTTTTCGTATTTCACATAATCAAAACGGTATAATTTTCCCGGGCGGTGTGGCACATCTGTTTCCACTTCGTCCAAATCAATTAAAAAGTCCATAGAAAAAAACTTTTTACGGAAATTTCGGCGGTCAAGCTTTACATTTAATATTGCCTCGTACAAGTTTTGCAACTCCCTTAAAGAGAACTTGTTAGGTAATAGGCTAAATCCTAAGGGATGTTCCCTTACTCGCTTTTGTAATTGGCTAAGGCTTGTATCAAATATTTTTTTATGGTCAAATGCCATGTCATTAATACTGTCCACATCATGCCAGTGTAACTCATTATCTAAAATATTCAATTTGTGGTGCTGCACATTTATTAATGAGCAATAAGCCACCGTAACTACCCTATTTACCGGATGCCTGCCCAATTCCCCAAATGTATGTACCTGCTCCAGAAAAACATCGCTTAAGCCAGTTCGTTGTTTTAATATCCGATAGGCTGCTTCGTCCAACTCTTCATCGGGCTTTACAAGGTCGCCCAATAGCGACCATTTCCCTTCATACTTTTTAAGATCTGATCGAATGAGAAGCACTTTCAGTTTATTTTCATCAAACCCAAATATTACACAATCCACACTGAGCGCAATTCTATTACTGCTTTCTACTTCAGATTGAAAGGCTTTATAGGTTTTAATATTTGATTTGGCAGCAACCATAAGCAATTCATTGTTAGTTTATAAAAAGGGGTCAAAAAAATTATTCTGCAGCCTTAACCAACCTGGTACTTATCCTTTCAGCCGATGTAATGGTTGTAAGCATATAAGTACCTGCAGCCAGTTGCGGCAGATTGTTTATTTTAACAGTATTCACACCTTCTTGTACATTTATTTTTTGTTGCAACAATACTTTACCTGCCATATCAGTCAACATCAATGTAGCTGTTTCTGTTTTTACTGAAGATAGCGTTAAGCGTAATTCATTTGTAAATGGATTAGGCGTAGCTACTACCGACAATTGCTCTACTGTGCCAGCCAAACGCACTACAGAACTATATGCATAAGTGCCATCTACATTTATTGATTTTAAACGGTAATAATATACTGCTCCACGATTAACATCAGCATCTGTATATGCATAATTTCTAGAAGCATTGGCTGCAATTGTTGCAATGCTGGTGAAATCCCTTCCATTTTCGCTACGCTGCAGTTCATAATTAGCCATATTGATTTCATTATCTGCAATCCAGGCTAGCTTGTTTACATTACCACTTGCCCTACCCGAAAAATTTACCAATGTAACCGGCAATACTACGTTTGAATTAATATATACATAATATTCGCCCGGTTGAAGTGTAAAGGATTGAGAACCTCCGGTTGCATTAAATGTAGCTGCTCCCCCATTTAAAGGAGCCAAAAAATTATACCAGGTACCCGATGCCGGGAATGTAACACTACCTGTTTGTTGAGCAACATCAAAATTGCCTATAACCACCACTTTACCCGTAGGACTGTTGAGTGTCATCCACTTAAAACCATTGCCGTTACCAAAATCTCTTGAAATAAAACCTGTTGTAAATGCATCAAAAAATGTGGGATTATTTCTTAACTGTAATATTCCTGCATATACAGATTGAAGCTTTTTTCTATCTGCATTCTGTAAGTAATCCCAACGAATTGGCTTAGGATCTACACGGCAACTATTATTTACAGAGCCATCCTGGCAATAGTTAATAGAATAATCGTAACCCATCTCGCCAAACTCCCAAAGCATTTTAGGGCCGGGCATGGTAAATAAGAAAGCAGCACTCATACCCATTCTTGCAGTTGCAACAGGTAAGCTACGAGTATTGTAAGAACCATTGCTTTGGTTACCAAAATTCATATTTTGATATACAAGCCTTTCTTCGTCATGGCTTTCCATATAGCTTACCAGGTAAGGATTACTCCATCCTCTGGATACATGCAGTGCACCATCAAAATTGGAGTTACCAATCCAGCCCATAGTTGCTTCCGAAAAATTATAATGAATATTGCCCCACAACATCAAGCCGTAGTTCGACAATTCCTGTTCTTCACTATTTTCTGCAAAATGCTCCAATATAGCATAAGAACCGGGGGATTTTAACTGCAGTGTATCGTAATATTTTTTCCAAATAGCAATACGGCCGGCATCATTGAGGCTCCAATTGTTCACTTCATTCTGAGTGTCACAATTGCCGGTAGTACAGGTATTATTTGTTGTAAATCCCTTGGAGAGATCGAACCTAAAACCGTCAATTTTATATTCAGTTAGCCAATGCTCTGCTACCCTGCTAAAGAAGTAATTGGTGGCTGCTGCGCCGTGGTTCATATCAAACCCAACATTGTAAGGATGCCTTGCCGTAGTAAAATACCAAGGATTGTTTGCAGCTGGGCGGTTGTTAGTAGCATCCCAATACAACTGCACCATTGGTGATAAACCAAAACTATGGTTCAATGCAATATCCATCACTACAGCTATTCCCTTGCTGTGGGCCATATCTATAAAGCGTTTCAAGTCGTTTTTAGGACCATAATATTTATCTGGGGCAAAATAATAATCAGGGTTATATCCCCAACTGTTGTTTCCTTCAAACTCATTAATAGGCATCAATTCAATGGTATTGATGCCTAATTTTTTTAGATAGTTCAAAGTATCTGCCATAGTGTTCCAATTATGTGTTGCTATAAAATCTCTTAGCAACAACTCGTACACCATTAGGTTTCTTTTGTCAGGCCTTGTATAGCTTGTAGTTGTCCAAGTATAAGTAGGAGCAGCAGTTTGTAATATGCTTACAACCCCAGATGTTGAGCCTGTAGGATACGCCTTTAAACCGGGATAAGTAGTATTGGTAATATATTGATCATTCCATGGGTCTAATATTTTTTCTGCATAAGCTTCGCCTATGCGCAAATTTCCATCTACTAAATATTGGAAAGAGTATTCGGTACCCGGCGTTAACCCTGTTAAACGCAACCAGAAATAATTTCCGTCGGACGATTTTTTCATTTGATATCCTAACTGCTCCTGCCAGCTACTGCCCGGTAAATCTCCTATTATTGTTACTCTAGTTTTGCCAGGTGCATACAGTACCAAGGTTGCTGCTGTTTGATTGGCTTCGTAGTTAATTCCATTTCTAACTCCGGCTGGTAAAGCCTCTGTAACTGTGGCAGCAGGTACAAAAAAGTTAAAACTGGTTGTTTTAGTTACTCCCGAAACAGCTTCGGCAGTAACAGTATGAGAGCCCGCAGTTAATGAAGACTGTGTTGCTGTAATAGTGGTTGCTGCGGTTGCCGTTTGTATTTGATTACCATCAAACAATAAACGCATGTTGGAAGAAATGTTTGAAACAGCGGTCATGTTAAATGAACCACCAACGGTAGCATTAATTGTTTCCGGAATCGGATTATAAAGAGGTTGGAAAAAAGGCGTTGTAAAACGAACATCAAGCGTGCCATCATTTACAGTAATATACATATCGCTACCATCAGCATTGCGTTGCACTTTTGAACCGTCGGCATTTCTAAACAAAATAGCAATTTTCAGGATTGTTTCTCCTGTAGGTACTCCAAAATAAGAACGAATACTGCCGGGAATAGTAAAAGTATGCCGGATATTAGGTATTGAACCAGATACAACAGTAATTAGTGATGGTTCAGCCTGATTAAAATTTCCTGGTCTTACATAACGCCAATCAGAATTTGAATTACTCAGGTTCGTTATCACCCCTATATGTACATAAGTTTGGGTAGTTAAATTATAAAATGCCCTATTCCCATAAGCTGCGTTCATCACAATAGGAACATTTGTACTGGCATCTGTTACAAAAACAGGTGTTGTAGATAATAATTGAGCAAATAAAGGGAATGAAAGCAATAAAGTCCAGATAGAAAATAAAATCTTCTTCATATACAAGCAATTTATAGTGTAAATTTTACACAATAATTTCAAATTGCCAAATAATGTGTACAAATGGACGCAATTATTTTTGAAATTTATTTTTTGTAGAGATAATCTATTAATCCATAACCGAGTTTTACCCTATCGTCAAAAGATTGAAAACGAAATGGTTGGCTTTTAGAGAAATTGTTTTTTATCGTTCTTTTGACAGCTTTTGGAGCAAACGGAAGCCGCATGGCTCTGTTGATGGAATGGAATGCCTTATCCATTTTTAGGGTTGGATATTGCTGTTGATATAGGTTGATATAATACTGCACCAAAGTTTGTTCAAATAAAACCAAGGCTTTGTCCAATTCCCTACCCTGCTTTTCATAAATAAACACTTCCTGCCGGGTGCTGTCTTTAAACCATGCGGTTACAAATATGCGGTTTATCTTTCCACTATCTATTAACTGCTCTGCCACATTGCGGTTGAAAATAAAGAGGTAGGCATTGCCTTGCTTCATAAAACTACAGGCTCGCTTGTTTAATATCCAAAAATTAAATTTTTCTGCTGCACCCAGGCTATTACCTTTTGTAACAATACACGCCGCCCTAAACCATTTGCAGATTTGCTGAACAGAATCGTTTACCTGTTTATAAAATTTTCTTCTTCCTTTTATGCTTTTAAACCCTTCGCCCATTTTTTTTGACTGGCTGTAAAACAGGTGTGGGTTAAAAACATCGCTATCATTTACGGGGTTAAACCCGCCTCTCACCCCCGTTTCAGGTGGAAAAAAAACCGGCATATCCCATTTATCTTTTGCTTTTGCAAACTCTTGTGAAAAAAGTTTGGTAAAGCATACAACAAAAAACAGGCACAATAGGATATGCCTGTATATTTTTGGATAAAACATATTTAACACCAATCTTACATAATTATTTCAACAATTCAAATACTACAGATTCTTTGGCCGACAAATTAAAATCACTTAAGCCAAGCACTTGTCCAGTATGCAAATTCCTCATTTTAGTGAAGCCTTTTGTACGCTCCACAAAACGGTCCACCATAATCTTTTTTTCTGCCTTAGCAGTATTCAATACAACAAAAATAGTTTGTTTGTCATCATACCTAAAGTAGGGATATACTCCATCATCTATTGGTGTAAACTGCATCATTTTACCTGTGGTTAATGCAGAAGATGTTTTACGAAAGTTGGCAAGTTTTGCAATATAATTCCATACTTCATTTTCTTTTTCGTTTCGGCCCATTGCGCTAAATTTATTTACCTCATCTTCTTTCCAACCTCCCATAAAATCTTTACGCACATAACCATCGTTAGGGCTTGTAAAACCAGTCATTAAAATTTCGTTGCCATAATATAATTGTGGAATACCACGACAGGTAAGCAACCAATCCATTGCAGATTTGTATTTAGCAACATCCTCTCCTATCACACTATAAAACCTACTAAGATCGTGGTTGTCTAAAAAAATAACATTCCGCATGGGGTCTTTGTACACAAAGTCTTGCGCAAGATTAGTGTATAGTTTATTAACAGCGTCTGTCCATCCAAAATCTTTTGTCATGGCATCGGTAATGCCCCATAGTAATTGAAAATCTGTGACTGCCTGCAAATTACTTTTAAAAGGTATGTTGTAATTATTCTGACAAAAATAGCTTTGATTGATAACGCCATGCACCCAGGTTTCGCCAAACATGGTAATCTTTGGAAAATCTGCTTCCAATGCTGCATTACATCGGTTCATAAACGCCAGGTCGTTGTATGCATAAGTATCAATGCGCCAACCATCAATACCAAACTCCTGTACCGTCCACAATGCATGTTGAATTAAAAAATTGGCTACATAAGGGTTGTTTTGGTCAAGATCGGGCATGGGCTTTACAAACCAGCCATCGCTCATTATCTTTTTATCTATTGTACTTGCGTATGGGTCAAACAATACCTGGTCTTTATAACTGGTTTGGGTAAACGAATCCCAATTGTGCAGCCAATTTTTCATTGGCCTGTCAAGTACTGTAAAATGTTGGCTGCCTACGTGGTTGTACACTGCATCTTGTATAATCTTGAGCCCCTTTTTATGAGCTGCATTTATCAATGAATGATAAGCTGCATCGCCGCCAAGCCTTGGATCTACTTTGTAGTGATTGGTAAAGGCATACCCATGCTCTGTTCTGTCGGGCATATCATTTTCAATTACAGGATTTAGCCAGACTGCAGTTACCCCTAACGACGACAAATAATCCAGTTTATCCTCTACTCCTTTTAAATCGCCACCATGCCTCATGTACACGGTGTCTCTTTTTAAGCTTTGATCTTGCATTCCAGGCACTTTATCATTGCTGTACTCGCCATTGGCAAAACGATCGGGCATTATCAAATACATTAAATCTTTTGAAGTAACTCCCTGGGCATATTTAGTACCATTTCCTGCCTGCCTGGCTTTTAGTTCGTAATTAATAGAAAACTTATCTGCAGCATTTATAAAATTGAAGTCGATTTTTATTCTTCCGGGCTTTGCTGTGGGCGCAATTTCCAAATCAAGAAAAACATACTTTCTATTTTCAGGTTTATGCACTTTTATGAGCTTCACTCCAGGATAGCTTAAAGACACAATAGATTTATCTGCCCAAAGGTTTTTATCTGTTTTACTGTGCAACATTACTTGTAACTTATTCCACTTCATGCCCGTAAACCAGTGGGTGGGATAAACACCTATCTCATCATTTTGAGCCATTCCAACGATAGTAAAACTAACTGCAAAGCATAGTAGCAATATTTTTTTCATAAGCTTATTTTTTGACAATTGTATCATCATTGTCTTTTACGATAAAGTTTAGGAAACTTGCGATTATCATGCTTACGCCACCAATAACCAATGCATAAATAGCCTGTTCGTTAAATAATGTTTTTACAAAAAAGCCCAATATCGCAGCAGCAACTATCTGTGGTATTACAATAAAAAAGTTGAACACCCCCATATAAAAGCCCATTTTGTTTGATGGTAATGCGCCAGCTAATATTGCATAAGGCATTGTAAGTGTTGATGCCCATGCTAACCCAACTCCCACCATTGGCAACAGCAGCATATTTTTATCATGTATGAACAACATAGATACCAAACCAATACCGCCAATAATCAACGATACAAAATGTGTGGCTCTTCTACCAATTTTCTTTGCCAGCATCGGAAGCAAGAATGCGGCGATGGCGGATACTCCATTATATACCATAAACATCACCCCAACCCAATCTCCTGCATCCTGATATGCTTTCGATGTAGTATCGGTGGTACCATAGCTATTTTGCGCAATACCCGATGTTGTATAAATCCACATAGCAAAAAAAGCAATCCAGGTAAAAAACTGTACTACTGCCAGTTGAAGCATTGTTGGAGGCATTTTAAAAATTCCTGTTGTAATTTCTGTAAGGCCATGCACCAACCCTTTTGTTTTCAATTTTTCTGTTTCCCATTTCTCTATATCCTCAGGAGGAAATTCATCTGTTGTCAATACTGTCCACAATACAGAGGCAATAAATACTACAGCTCCAATATAAAAAGAATACTTCACGGAATCGCTTATCATACCTTCGGGTGCTGTATTGCTTATGCCAAACCAGTTGGTAAAAATATAGGGCAGTAGAGATGCAATCACTGCCCCCAAGCCAATAAAAAAAGTTTGTGTTGCGAAGCCTATTGTTCGTTGAGAAGATGGAAGCTTGTCGCCAACAAATGCCCGAAAAGGCTCCATTGATACATTAATTGAAGCATCCAATACCCAAAGCAATGTTGCTGCCATCCACAATGCACTACTTTGAGGCATTAAAAACAAAGCAAGGGATGATAACAACGCCCCAATAAAAAAGAAAGGCCTTCTTCTTCCCCATCTCGGGTGCCAAGTTCTGTCACTTAGATAGCCAATTATAGGCTGCACCAATAAACCAGTAACTGGTGCTGCAATCCACAAAAAACCTATCTTATCAATTTCAGCTCCAAGTGTTTGAAATATTCGAGATACATTGGCATTTTGCAATGCAAAGCCAAACTGAATTCCGAAGAAGCCAAAACTCATATTAACTATCTGACCAAAACTAAGCTTTGGCCTTTGTATGAGTTCTAGCGGTGTAATAAAGTCCTGTTGAGACATAGCAATCGATTGAGATTTAATTAAAGTGTGTATTATTTACACTTTGCTAAAAATAAGGCAAAAGCGTTGAATCAAGAAAATGGTTTTGCACAATTATTTATTTAAGAAAATAATATCTCAAAAAAAGGAGCATTAAAAAATCCCCTCGTCATTTATCCTGGCCCAATATTGCCAGTTAGGCTTGAGGATAGTATCTTTTTCCGGAAATACTCTCCTACGAATATTCTTTCCCGAAGGGAAAAAAGACAAGTATTCGTCAATATTAATAGTTGATTTGGGCATATCTGTACGCCTGATATATACTCGAATACTACTATCGGGGAAAAGGTCAAATCCGGCAATATATTTTTCGGATAACAACTTGTATGCTGCACCAATGCTTCCATCCACCTCAGGCGGTAATTTTTTATACACTTCCGCATCAGTTGATAAAGGCATATACCTAAATCCATTCGTTCCTCCTTCTTGTGCTGAATATTGAATTAGTATATGCTGATTTCTTTGAATAGCAATTACCAGGCTATCATACAATGGTAGTTTTTGAATAACGGCATTATCAAAACGGTAGTTGTTATATACTTGCTGCAATTCTTCTTTATTTTCTTTACACCCCGAAAAACAAGCAATTAATATAGAAAAAGCTAAGGTATTATAAAAATTGAAACGAGGCATAATACAAGCATGTAATTTTTATTAGTAGTAGTTATTTTTTGTTGTTAAGGTTGTCCTTTATATTTTGGATCAAAGTCCACCATCCATTCAAAACCAAATTTGTCTCTAAACATTCCAAAATAAGAACCCCAGGGACTGTCGGCTATTGGCATTTCAATTTGCCCACCTGCCGAAAGTCCATTAAATAAATTGTCTGCTTCTTCTTTACTTTCTGCACTAATTGAAATTTTGCTTCTGTTTTCGTTTTCGTTGTGCTTACCCATAAACTCAGGTGTATCGCTTGCCATTAACATACTATGTTTGCCAATTGGTAAAGCAATGTGCATAATTTTTTCTGCTTCGCTTTCGGGTATAGGATGTTCACCCATTTCCATATCTTTAAAACGTACTACTATTGCAAACTCGCCACCAAAAACCGATTTATAAAAATTAAATGCTTCCTCTGCATTTCCATTAAAATGTATGTAAGGATTTACTTGTGCCATATTGATTATATTTTTAGTTTAAATTTAAGCATCCGGTATATTTGGTTCTACTAACCGTTTCAATTTGTCTAACGACTCTTGCCAACCTAGATAACACATTTCAGCAGGAATAGCATCTGGTATTCCATCCTGTGTAGCAAAAAGCTCAGTACCACATAAAACTTTTTTAAATTCAATTGTTGTTATCATTTGCCCCGGCAAATTTGGGTCGTCAAATTGGTCGGTGTATTTTAGTCGTTCGTTTGGGATAATTTCCAAATATTCTCCACCAAATGTATGACTATTGCCGGTTGTAAAATTTGTAAAAGTCATTTTATATGTTCCACCAACTTTTATATCCATATTATGCACTTTACATACAAAACCATAAGGTGGAAGCCAAGATGCCATTGCATCTGCATCTGTAAATGCTTTATAAATTTTTTCTATTGGTGCCGTAAATACCCTGTGAAGATTAACCTTGTTATTTGCCATTTAATTTGTTTTCTCAAACTTAAAACATTTTTTCTTTCTGTTAGTAGTTGTGGCTGTACAATGAGAATGGAATTGTGGAGGCTGAATGCTAGTACCCCTTCTCATGAATCTTTAAATCGGTAAGACAAGGAATTTCTGTTTGAATACAATATATTTTATCAGTACTAACAGTATTTGTAAAACCCTTTTGGTAGATAGATAAACAATAAAGCCGATAATTAGTAAAGATTTGTTACGCAGTTATGTCTGTATTTTGCAATGCTTTTGTTGGTTGCAATCATTACTGGTATTTAATTGATCGCCGAAGCATTTGCCTAAACAGAAAATATTAATAGAGTTCAAACTTTTCCGTTTTAAGGATACAACAAATATTTTTTTCGCATCTCTTTATATTGCGATAAGCCCGGCTCCCAACTGGCTCTTATTACTTTTTCAGATATGCCATTTTTTATTTGCTCCTTAAAGGCTGAATCGCCGGAAAGGAAATCAATATTTCCGATTTGTCGACTTTGGCTTCTGTCAAAAAATTTTTGTTTGTTTGGAAAAGCCTTGTACAACTCCATCATCCATTCAATATTAACCTGCTTGCTTGCACGCAATTTTGATATGTCATATTTTCTCAAATCCACTCCATAACAAAGCTCATTCATATACAATGGCGATTCGCTCATACCGGGAATGCTGATGGGTGTAAACGAAAAATCATATTGCCCCTTTAAAGATGGTGCCCCAAGTATGGTAAATGGAAATTGTGTCCCTCTACCGTGGTTCAAAGCCACTCCTTCAAATAAACAGGTAGATGGGTAGAGCATAATACTTTGCTGCGTATTTAAATTGGGCGATGGTTTTACAGGTAGCACATATTCCATATCATGGTTGTAATTTTTTACTTTAATGATATTCAGCCTACATTGCTTTTTATCAGCCATCCATCCTTCGCCATTTATCATTTGTGCAAATTCGCCAATAGTCATGCCATGAGCTATTGGTATAGGGAACTGGCCAATGCCAGACCTGTATTTCATATCTAATATGGGACCATCAACCAAATAGCCGTTAGGGTTTGGCCTATCTAAAATCATCAGTTCCTTGTTATTTTCTGCACAGCCTTCCATCACATCTCTCAGCACATTTATATAAGTATAAAAACGGCAACCCACATCCTGTATATCAAATATCATTACATCTACATCTGCCAAATCTTTGGCAGTAGGTTTTCGTTTATTACCATACAACGAAATAATAGGAATACCCGTAGCCTGGTCTTTTTCGTCAGAAACCACAGTACCGTTACTGGCATTGCCTCTAAAACCATGCTCAGGCCCAAATACTTTTACAATATTTATTCCACGAGAGAGCATACTATCTACCCAATGTTTTTTACCAATAATGGTAGTAGGGTTTGCCAGAATGGCTACTCTTTTACCTTTTAATAAATCAATATATGCTTCTGTTTGCTCGGCTCCGGTAATAATACCGTTTTGCTTAGAAGATTTGGCCGTTTTAGATTGTGCACAAGCTGCAAGCAGGCATACAATCAGCAAAATATTTAAAACTGAGGTTTTTATCATGCCTTAAAAATACCTCATTAATTGGTTGCGGCTGTCTCCTTCTCATAATTTTTTATGATATTTGCACAATCTCAAAAAAATGAAGGTTTTAATAAAACAAGCCACAATTTCCGGTTCTTCATCTCCGCTTCAGGGCCAGGTAAAAGATATTTTAGTTAAGGATGGTATTATTACAAAAATTACTGATAACATTAGTGATGCTGCAGATATTATTATCAGCGAACCCAACTTGTATATAAGTATTGGCTGGGTAGATAGCTTTGCAAATTTTGCCGACCCTGGTTACGAGCAGAGAGAAACACTAGAAACGGGTGCTGCTGCGGCGGCGGCAGGTGGCTTTACTGATGTACTAATAACACCTAACACCAATCCAACAATAAGTGGAAAATCGGTGGTAGAATATATCAAACAAAAATCGCAACAGTTGCCTGTAAATATTCACCCAATTGCGGCTGTTAGTAAAAATATTGAAGGAAAAGAATTGAGCGAAATGTATGATATGCACCAAAGCGGTGCTATTGCATTTGGCGATGGTTGGCAAAGCATACAAAGCCCAGGCCTTTTGCTCAAAGCATTGCAATATGTACTACCCATTGATGCTACAATAATACAAGTGCCGGATGATAAAAGTATAAGTGCTCATGGACTGATGAATGAAGGAATTATTAGCACCCAACTAGGATTGCCAGGCAAAGCCGCCATTGCAGAAGAGTTGATGATTGCCAGAGATATAGAATTACTAAAATATACCAATTCAAAATTGCATATTACCGGCGTTTCTACCGAAAAGGGAATTGCATTAATAGAAGCTGCAAAAAAACAAGGATTACAGGTAAGCTGCTCTGTTACGCCAATGCACTTGTTGTTTTGCGATGAAGACTTAAAAGATTACGATACCAATCTTAAATTAAATCCGCCATTGCGTACCGCATCAGACAGGGCCGCACTGCAGCAAGCTTTTAAAAATGGTTTGATAGATTGCATAGCATCGCATCATGCACCGCAGCATTGGGATGATAAAACCTGCGAATTTGAATATGCAAAAAATGGCAGCGAATCGTTAGAAGCGGTTTATGGAATTGCTAACCAGTTCACAAATGGTTATCATAGCCTTGTAGAGATAATGTCCGTTGCGCCTCGCAAAATATTTGGTTTGCCAGTTCCTGAAATTAGTGAAGGAAAAGAAGCAGTACTTACATTGTTTATCCCCGATGCCGAACTGGAATTTACCGAATCAATGATTAAAAGCAAATCGAAAAACAATCCTTTTGTTGGAAAAAAATTGAAAGGTAAAGTGTTGGGCATCGTTCATAAAAACCAAGTGCACCTTAATAAATAATGAAACTAATATCTCCCACACAAAAAGGATTAATTACAGGCTTGTTGATCATAGCCATGAGTGCAATTGTTTATTATCTTCTAAAAAGTTTTGACAATAGTGTGCGGTTAGGTGCTTACGCAATTTATGCGGCAGGTATTTTATGGGCTTTGTACGATTTTAACAGATTGGCACAGTCGGAAGAAAAATCTTTTAAAAACTTCTTCGCAACGGGCTTTAAATGTTTTATTGTAGTTACCTTATTAATGGTTTGTGCCACTTGGTTATTTTTAAAGTTCAACGAGGGTTTTAGAAATGAAATGGTGGATTTGATGTACCAAGATTTGAAATCAAATCCTGATTACACACAGGTTGATGTAGAAAAACATATTGAAAACTACAAAAAACTCATTCTGCCTGCGTACACCATGTCAACCATTTTTGCTTATCTTGGGGTGGGCGCATTGATAACCGTTATGGGAACGGTATTTTTTAAATTTATAAAAAAATAAAACGAGGATTTTTGATAGATGGATATTTCAGTTGTAATACCATTGTATAACGAAGATGAATCGCTGCCTGAACTGGCGGCATGGATTGAACGGGTGATGCTTGCCAATAATTACACTTACGAAGTGATAATGGTGGATGACGGCAGCACCGATAATTCATGGGCTGTTGTGGAAGAATTGCGTGCCAATAATAGCAATATTAAAGGCATTAAATTTCAACGCAATTATGGAAAAAGTGCTGCATTAAACGAAGGTTTTAAAGCGGCACAAGGCAATATTATAATTACGATGGATGCAGATATGCAAGACAGTCCTGATGAAATTCCTGAGTTAAGAAGAATGATTATTGAAGATGGGTATGATATGGTGAGTGGATGGAAGAAAAAGCGGTACGACAATACGCTTACAAAAAATATTCCTTCCAAATTATTTAATGCAGCTGCCAGAAAAAGTTCGGGCATTCAATTGCACGATTTTAATTGTGGCTTAAAATCTTACAAGAAAAAAGTAGTGAAAAGCATTGAGGTGTATGGCGAAATGCACCGCTACATCCCCATTCTGGCAAAGTGGGCCGGCTTTAGAAAAATTGGCGAAAAAGTAGTAGAACATAGAGCCCGTAAATATGGTGTTACAAAATTTGGCTGGGAAAGATTTGTAAATGGGTTTTTGGATTTATTTTCCATCATGTTTGTTGGCAAATTTGGCAAGAGGCCTATGCACTTTTTTGGATTGTGGGGCAGTATTGTTTTCTTCATGGGTTTTGTAATTTGGGTTTACCTGTTTATTGCAAAATTTGCTTTTCAAAAATATAATATGACCGATAGGCCATTATTTTATGTAGGCATTATTTCTTTGGTTATAGGTGTTCAGTTGTTTTTGGCCGGTTTTCTTGGTGAATTAATTGCCAGAAACTCAGGCGAAAGAAACAGCTATTTAATTGAAGAAAAAGTAGGAATATAGTTGCCAACGCAGTTTGGTATTATTAGAGCTTAGCAAAAGTGAATCCCAAAAAAAATATAGTTATCATTGGCCCGGCCTACCCTTTGCGGGGCGGCGGCATGAGTACTTTTAACGAAAGGCTTGCGAGGGCTTTTATGGAAGAGGGGCACAATGTTAGCATCTATACATTTTCATTGCAATACCCTTCACTCCTATTTCCCGGCACATCTCAATATTCAACCGAAGCTCCACCAGCCAACCTGGATATTAAAGTACTTATCAATTCAATAAATCCTTTTAACTGGATAAAAGTTGGTAATCGTTTAAAAAAAGAAAAGCCCGATTTAATTGTTGTACGTTATTGGCTTCCATTTATGGGCCCATGTTTTGGCACCATACTCCGCATTGCCAAAAAGAATAAACACAGCAAAGTAATTTGCATTGCCGACAATATTATTCCGCATGAAAAACGGGCAGGTGATACCGTATTCACTAAATATTTTGTAAAGCCTGTAGATGCCTTTGTAACCATGAGCGAAAAGGTATTGGCCGATTTAAAAATATTTAATCAACAAAAACCTGCTTTATTTATTCCGCATCCATTGTACGATAATTTTGGAGGGAAAATTTCTAAAGAAGAAGCAAGACAAAAATTAAATATCGGCATTAACGATAAACTGGTATTGTTTTTTGGTTTTATAAGAAAATATAAGGGACTTGATATTTTGCTGGAGGCGATGGCTATTTTAAAACATAAAATGCCCAACCTTAAATTATTGATTGCAGGCGAATTTTATGATGATAAAAAGGCTTACGAAACCCAAATAGAACAACTCAACATTGCAAATAGCCTAATATTGCACACTGACTTTATTGCTGATAGCGAAGTGAAATACTATTTTTGTGCTGCCGATTTGGTAGTGCAGCCTTACCGCAATGCTACCCAAAGTGGTGTCACCCCTCTTGCCTATCATTTTGAAATACCAATGGTGGTTACCAATGTGGGCGGATTGGCTGCAATGGTACCACACGGAAAAATTGGGCTGGTTGCAGAGCCAAATCCGGCTTCACTTGCTGAGCATATTGAACTATTTTTTGCAGAAGAAAACTCGCACTTTGCTCCAAACATTATAGCAGAAAAAAAGAAATATAGCTGGCAATCAATGACACAGGGCATACTTTCACTTGCTGATAAGCTTTAGTTAAATTTATTAGTAGGCTTATAGGCCGACAACCTTATTCTCAAATCTTTGGTTATTTTTATATCCATGAAATTATTACCCATACAGGCACTCTTACTTTTTGTGAATTTGAATGTGAATGCCCAACGCATAGCCTCAAACGATTATAAGCTTTTGGAAAGAAAAGAAGACAGCCTTAAAACTCTTTCTGACAAAATCATCAATGGCATCAACCCATCTGATCGTTTTACCGCAGACAGTATTTTCACCAAAGTATTTGTAAGGGCTTTAAAAACTAAAAACTCTTTTTATTTTCCATTTGATTCTTTATATACTATTTCAAAACTATATGCGCCGGATAGCAGCTTTCGCATATATACCTGGCAAATGGTTATCAATGAAAATGTAATACGCCAGCACGGGGCTATACAAATGAAAACAGCCGATGGGTCGCTAAAATTATTCCCCTTAATAGACAAATCGGATGTAACTACAAATATGAGTGATACGATTGCTGATAATTTGGGGTGGATGGGTGCTGTTTATTATAAAATCATCCAAAAAAAATCTTTGGGTAAAAACTATTATACATTGATAGGTTTTGATCAAAACAATATCCGCAGCGATAAAAAAATTATTGAAATTTTGACCTTCAACAATGATAAACCAATTTTTGGCAGCAGGCAATTCAGTATTGTATCGGGTTATGGCTACAAGGGCAATATGGCAAGGTTTGTAATGGAATACAAAAAAAATGCATCCCCAAAACTGAACTATGACCCAGAATTAGACCTCATCATTTTTGAACACCTTATTTCAGAAAATAATCAGCCCAACAAAAAATGGACATTAGTAGGCGATGGAGATTATGAAGGTTTTAGATGGCAGGAAGGAAGATGGGTATATGTAAATAAAATATTTAACCAGGTAACGCCTCAAGGCCAGGCCCCTGTTCCTACTCCTCTTACCGACGATAAGGGTAAAATAAAAGAAGACAAATTAAAAATTGAAGAGCCTTAGTTACTTAAAATTGTTATTGCTTTCATAAAAACAATCCGTTCTCAAACTAATATTGGCATGGAAACGTAGGTACTATTTAAAAAGATAAATATGCAAAAAATATTTTTAATAATATCCGCAGCTTTTATAAGTTTAGTAAGTTGCGCCAATAAAAAAGCACCTTCTATAATGACAGATAATTTACCAATCAATCAAAATATTAAAACCGATACGGTTACTTTTGGCAATGGCTGCTTTTGGTGTACCGAAGCCATTTTTCAACAGGTAGATGGAGTACTAAGCGTAGAAAGTGGCTACAGTGGCGGCGATACAGAAAATCCAACTTATAAAGAAGTTTGTACCGGCACCACCGGCCATGCAGAATGTTTGAACATTATTTACGACCCAACCAAGGTTACTTACGATGAACTGTTGGAAATATTTTGGCAAACACACGATCCTACTACCTTAAACCGCCAAGGTGCCGATGTAGGTACTCAATACCGCAGCGTTATATTTTATCATAATGACGAGCAAAAAAAAGTTGCAGAAGAATACATTAAAAAATTGGATAAAAGCGGCGCATTCAATGGCCCGATAGTAACTACATTTGAGCCATTTACTAAATTTTATAAAGCAGAAAATTATCACCAAAACTATTACAATGAAAACGGCGAACAACCCTATTGTAAAATTGTGATAAGGCCAAAAATTGAAAAATTTAGAAAAGTGTTTAAGGATAAATTAAAGAGAGGTTAAAAAAATACTGGAAGTTGGCTCGGCGCATACTCCTTTTATTTTTTACTCTTTTTTTGCGCTCCTCAACTCTAGCATATTCAAACTATTTGGTTTAAATCCGCTCACATTATTGTGTACAAGGTGAATAACCATATCGTACCAAAAAGGCACTACCGGCGCATCTTCCACAATTAATTTATCCATTTGTTGATAGAGGTTATACCTTAAAGAATCATTTTCTTCCTGCAATGCTTTTTCATACAATTCATCAAAGTGTGCATTTTTATAACGGGTATAATTGGGCGGTGCTGGGTTTTTTCCATAAAAAACGCTTAAATAATTTTCTGCATCAGGGTAATCTGCTATCCAACTTCCTCTAAAAAATAACGCCTGCGACTTACTCGTTTGCTCCAGCAGCAAACTCTTTTGAATGGTTTCTACCTGCACATTAATACCCACCTGCTTTAGCTCATTGGCTACATAGCTTGCTAGGTTACTATATACCGGAATAGTAAGCAGCTTTATAGCAGGCAATCCCTTACCCTGTGGAAACCCTGCTGCTGCCAACAATTGAGCAGCTTTTGCAGGGTTATATGAATACCCTTTTACTTTTTCTCCATCAAAAGATGGTAACCCCTGCGGCACAAAACCACTCTCTGCGGCTGTGCCAATAGAATTGCGGAGATACAATATCATTTTTCTTCTATCAATTCCATAGTTAATGGCCTGCCTTATTTTTTTTAATCGTAATGGCGACTGCTTTACTATAGGATTTGTGCTATCCTGCAAAATGCCAAAATATTCTATGTTCAAATAAGGGTGTTTGTTAAGCTGCAATTCCCCACGCCATTGCTTTTTTAAATTTCCGGTTTTGGTAAGTACTTCATCTTTAAACGAAGCATCAATATCATTAATAAAATCTAACCTACCCTGCCTAAATTCTAAAAATTCGGTGGCTTTACTATCGTAAAAATTTACTTTAATACCATCAAGGTAAGGAAGTGCAATATTGTTGCTGTCTTTTTCAAAATAATGCTCGTTTTTTTTAAGAATGAGTGCCTGGCCTTCGTCCCAAGCTACAAATTGAAAAGGGCCTGTACCAACAGGATGCCTACGAAAATCAATAGCATATTTTTCTACCGCCTCTTTGGGTACAATGGAGCAGTATTGCATACTCAATATCCCTAATATTGGATGAAAAGGTCTTTGCAGATTCAGTTGAAATGTAGAATCGTTGATTACTACAAAAGGTTTCACACTATCTACCCTATTGTTAAATATCCATGCACCCGGGCTTGCCGTGGCAGCATCTATTATTCTGTTAAAACTATAACGAATATCTTCAGCAACCACTCTTCTACCTTTGCCATTTACAAATGCAGCATCATCATGAAAAAAAATATCCGTTTTTAAATTAAATACAATTGTTTTTTTATCGTCGCTAAATTGCCAATCCTTTACCAGCAAGGGCTTTATCTCAAGGTTATCATCCACCTCTACCAATGTGCTGTACAATTGGTGTATAGCCCACATGATGGATTGGTTTTTTGCAAAAGCAGGGTCTAACGAAGCAATGCCTGTTGTTTCGTTATATCGAAATATCTTCTTATCGGTTTTAACAGCCGTTTTACAACCACTTATCCCAACAAGCAGTATTATAAAAAATACAATTACAAATGCAGTTATTATACTCCTTTTCATTTGGCATAAAATTAAGGCCTTTATCTGCCACTTATCATTACACAACAAAATCTTTCAAACAATATTGATAATTTTATTAAACAATTTACAAGGCATGGCAAATAAAATAATTATACTATGTGCCGCAACACTGGCATCTTTTTTTACAAAATCGTTGCAGGCACAACCCCTCAATCATAAACAACAACTTACCCGGCAAGATACACTGCGAGGCAGCATTGGCCCGGGCAGGCTTGGTTGGGATGTTTTGCAATATGATATTACGGTGCAACCGGATTATGCTACCAAAACTATTAAAGGAAGTAATAAAATTTTATTTTTTGATACGGGTGCAAAACTGATGCAAATAGATATGCAGGAGCCAATGGTACTTGACAGTGTAGTTTATGAAGGAATGTCATTGCCATTAAAACGTGAAGGAAACGTTTATTGGGTAGAATATAGAGACCCAATGGCCATGTACAAAATTCTCCCAGGCGCAAGAAGCATCACAGCATACTTTCATGGCAAACCCGTAGAAGCCAAAAGGCCACCATGGGACGGCGGTTGGATATGGAAAAAAGACAAACAAGGTAGCCCATGGATGAGCGTTGCATGCCAAGGCTTGGGCGCAAGTGTATGGATGCCCTGTAAAGACCATCAAAGCGACGAGCCGGATAGTGGAGCTATTCTTCGTATAATAGTTCCCGATAGTTTAATGGCTATTGGTAATGGGCGGTTGATTGATACAAAAATCTTCGGCAACGGATTTACACAATACAGTTGGCAGGTAAAAAATCCTATCAACAGTTATAATATCATTCCATACATTGGCAAGTACTCGCATTTTTCTGAGCAATACAAAGGCGAAAAAGGGATGCTGGATATGGATTATTGGGTGTTGGATTCAAACCTTACTAAAGCAAAAACACATTTTGCAGATGCCCGCCGCACCATGGATGCATTGGAATATTGGTTTGGCCCCTATCCATTTTATGAAGATGGATACAAACTAGTAGAAGCACCGCACTTAGGCATGGAGCACCAGAGTGCTGTAGCCTATGGCAATAACTATAAAATGGGTTACTTAGGCCGGGACTTATCGGGTACAGGATGGGGATTGAAATGGGATTTTATTATAATCCACGAAAGCGGGCACGAATGGTTTGGCAATAATATTACCAGTAAAGATATTGCAGATATGTGGGTACACGAAGGCTTTACCAATTACAGCGAAACCTTGTTTACCGATTATTTTTATGGTAAAGATGCAGGTACAGATTATATTGTTGGTATAAGAAAAGACATTGCAAATGATACTCCAATCATTGGGCCTTATGGTGTAAACAAAGAAGGCAGTGGCGATATGTACAACAAAGGGGGCAATATGCTGCATACCATCCGCAGCGTAATTAACAACGATGAAAAATTTAGGCAAATACTGCGAGGGTTGAACAAAACCTTTTACCACCAAACCGTAACTACCAAGCAGGTAGAAGATTATATCAATCAAAAATCGGGTATCAATTTTTCAAAAGTATTCGATCAATACCTGCGCACCACAAAAATTCCTGTGCTGGAATATAAAACAGAAGGCAAGCGCATCTTGTATCGCTGGAGCAATTGCGTAGAAGGCTTTAATATGCAGGTTAGGGTGCAGTTGGATTCTTCTGCCAATGAAAAAACCATTAAGCCCGACACCCACTGGAAAAAATTAAAACAACCCAAAGGTTTTGATATTAAGCAGTTTAAAGTAGATAGGAATTTTTATGTGAATACAAAACAAGTATAATTTTTTTTGTTGCAGGTGAAAGTACCAGACAGAGTCATCTGTATTGTTAAAAAGATCAACACAGAATACAAAAAGCCATCCTTACAGATGGCTTTTTCAATCATATATGGCTGTTATTATAATTCAGCATTTTTTTTTTGCCGATGTAGGTAGATGCGCTGCCGCCGCCTGAGCTTTGACCAGCGGCGAATTGTACACTATCATAATTACTACCAATTAAACACTTACCACATAAAAAATTTACTAAAACTAAATTATCTTAATGGCAATATTTTTCTTAAATAATGAAATACCCAACTATTTGGCCACATTTTTTTACAGCTACCATTTTAAACTGGAAATGGTTACTCAAAGATGATAAATATAAAGACATCATTATCGAATGCCTTAAATTTTTAGTGTGCGAAAAAAAGAATTGAACTAAATGCATTTGCCATCATGAGCAATCATGTTCATATTATTTGGCAACCTTTGCAGCATTATACACGCACACAAATACAAACTTCTTTCATGACTTATACCGCTAAAGCAATCAAGAAAAAATTATTAAAGCAGAAGCCGGATATATTACAAGAACTAAAAGTAAACAAATATGATAGGACATACCAAATATGGAAAAGAGAGCCGTTGAGCATAGAATTATTTTCCGAAAAAACTTTTTTGCAAAAACTTGAATATATTCATGATAATCCTGTTATGGCAGGTTTAGTGAATTTAGCAGAAGAATATAAATACTCGTCTGCTAAATTTTACATGTTAGGCATAGATGATTTTAATATTATTACACATTACACCGGTAATTAATTTTGATACAATGAGTTGAGGAACATCCTTTGCCGCTGGTCAAAGCCCAGGCGGCGGCATCACTCTTAATGGCAATTACTGTGACGGCTCACCTTCGACGGCAGAAAGCAGCGGCGTGTGATAGTTGGGAACACCTGCATTGGCTAAAATTTCCGGGAAAAAATAAAAAAAACCATCCTTACAGATGGCTTTTCAATCATATATGGCTGTTATTATAATTCAGCATTTTTCTGATACGGCCTACCCGCACCAATAAATCGTCTGCTGTAATAACTGTCGTTTAAATTACTAATGGTTACTCCCTGGCTGGTACTTGCATGTACAAAATAATTGTTGGCAAGGTAAACACCTACATGGCTCACTCCGCCCCTTGTGTTAAAAAACACAAGATCGCCTTCCTGCATTTCGTCCCGGTCAATTTTTTCTGAAACCGCATATTGTTGCCTGGCCGTTCTGGGCACACCCGTTAAATAAACGGTACTTAGCAACAAGCCTGTAAACGCACTGCAGTCAATCCCCTTTTTGGTAGTACCGCCATACCTATAAGCTGTATTCCACCACTCTTCTATAAATCCAAATAAAGAAATATTACTGATAGATTCTGCTTCAATATCCATTAGCTGCGAATACTTAAACTGGATGGCTTTACAAGCCTCTGTTGCCAATTTTCCAACAGTTGACAAAGGCGCAGCCTTTTTTACTTCGGGTGTGGCAGTATTAGTAACGGTTTGTGGAGATACTACTGTATGCGCAATAGCATCGTTCTTCAATTCAATGCCTTCTATAAATCTTACAGAAGGTTGTGCTTTGGCAGTTAATGAAAACGCCGTTGAGCTGATAATAACAGCAAAGAGCCTGAAGCTTTTCATACGTAAAATATGAGGTTTTACCGTATGTACGACTTTGGTCTGTTGTTTCTTTTCTTTCTGTTTGTTGTTTCTTAAAATCTGTTCTGTTGTTAATTACTTGCCTTAAAATTCTTGTCCTACAAACAAATGAATAAAATAGTTCTTCTAAAATATTGTGGCGCAAAGGTAAGCCTTAACAAGCTTAGCACAGCCAATTTATCAATTTATTATGATAATACTATGATTATCAACTATAAATTTAAAATCAACTTAATGTTTACCATCGCAAAAATTAATCACAATTTGCATTCTGTTGTGGATAACGATGCCCTTTAAAACTTTATTGTAACGATATTTGTAAGCTTGGCAGTTGTTTGTTTTTATTTGGTTTCCGGCATTTGTTTTTCATAGCAGCATCCTTGTGTCACTCACTTCTTAGGCATCTCTATGGGCAGCATTTCTGTTCAAAACAAATAAGTTTAAAGCATTGCCACTATTAAAGCAACAGCAATACACATGAAGTTTTCGCACCTACACGTTCACACACAATTCTCCTTGCTCGATGGAGCTGCTTCTATCAAAAATTTATATAAAAAAGCCATTGCCGATGGTATGCCTGCACTAGCCATTAGCGATCATGGCAATATGTTTGGTGCTTTTGAATTTGTAAAAGAAGCATACAATCACAAAAACGATGATGGCAGCCTAAAAGTAAAACCTGTTGTAGGCTGCGAATTTTATATTACACAAGACCGTACCCGAAAAGCATTTAATAAAGAAGAAAGAGACCCACGCCACCATCAAATATTATTGGCTAAAAATGACGTAGGCTATAAAAACCTGGTTAAACTTACATCACTGGGATATATAGAAGGAATGTACAGCAAATACCCTCGTATTGATAAGCAACTCATTCATAAATACCACGAAGGATTAATTGCCACCACCTGCTGCCTAGGTGCATTGGTTCCACAAACCATTTTAAAGCATGGCGAAGAAGAAGGCGAAAACGAATTCAAATGGTGGCTCAATATTTTTCAAGATGATTATTATGTAGAACTACAACGCCACGGAATGCCCGAACAAGATAGGGTAAACGAAATTTTATTGAAGTACGCAAAAAAATACAATGTAAAAGTTATTGCCAGCAACGACAGCCACTATGTAGATCAAAAAGATTTTAATGCACACGACATTTTACTTTGCATTAACACTGGCGAAAAACAAAGCACACCCGCCATGCGTGAGTTTGCCGATGACGATGTAAGCATGAAGAACAAACGCTTTGCGTTTCCGAACGACCAGTTCTTTTTGAAAACAACTGCGCAAATGAGCGAAGTGTTTAAAGACCTGCCGGAAGCTATTGACAATACCAACGAAATTGTAAGCAAGGTTGAATTACTCGATTTAAAAAAAGACATTCTACTACCCCACTTTGTAGTACCATCTAATTTTAAAACCCAGGACGAATACCTAGCAAGCATAACATGGGCCGGCGCAAAAGACCGGTATAAAATTTTAACGCCGGAAGCAGAAGAGCGCATTCAGTTTGAATTGGGTGTAATTGAAAAAATGGGCTTTGCAGGTTACTTTCTTATTGTAAGCGATTTCATTCGTGCTGGCCGTGAAATTGGCGTATTTGTTGGCCCGGGCCGTGGTTCTGCTGCAGGCTCTGTGGTGGCATATTGTATTGGTATTACCAATATTGATCCTATTAAATACAATTTGCTGTTTGAGCGTTTTCTCAATCCCGAGCGTAAGAGTATGCCCGATATTGATACAGATTTTGACGATGAAGGCCGCCAAAAAGTAATTGATTATGTGGTGCAGAAATATGGTAAAAACCAGGTGGCGCAAATTATTACCTATGGCACTATGGCGGCCAAATCGAGCATAGCCGATGTGGCCAGGGTTATGGATTTACCATTGCCGGAGAGTCGTGCACTAACAAAGCTCATTCCCGAACGGCCAGGTATTTCTTTAAAAAGAATGTTGCAGGCACCCATTACCGATAAGGATAAAAAAGACCCGAAAGATAAATCGCTGGAAGAAAAAGAGCAGTTGGGTGCAGAAGATATTGAAAACGTAAAAAAGCTTCGGGAAATTTACAATGGCGATGACCTTAACAGTAAAATTTTGCATGAAGCAGAAATTTTAGAAGGTTCTGTACGCAATACGGGCATTCATGCCGCAGGCATTATTATTGCGCCAAAAGATCTTACAGAACTGATTCCTGTAGCTACTTCTAAAGAATCTGATTTGTGGTTAACACAAATTGAAGGCAACTCCATTGAAGAAGCAGGTGTAATAAAAATGGACTTTTTGGGTTTAAAAACCCTGAGCATTTTAAAAACGGCTTTAGCACTTATCAAACAAAATCATGCTGTAGAAATTTCGATAGACGAGATTCCTTTAGATGATGAAAAAGCATACCAACTTTACCAACGGGGCGATACCAACGGTACTTTCCAGTTTGAAAGCCCCGGTATGCAGAAGTATTTGCGTGAGTTAAAACCCGATCAGTTTGGCGACTTAATTGCAATGAACGCCTTATACCGTCCCGGGCCTATGGCATATATACCACAATTTGTGGCCCGTAAACATGGCCGTGAAGAGGTAGTGTATGATTTGCCCGAAATGCAGGAATATTTGGAAGAAACTTATGGCATCACCGTTTATCAGGAGCAGGTAATGCTACTCTCACAAAAATTGGCAGGCTTTAGTAAAGGCGATGCCGATGTATTGAGAAAGGCAATGGGTAAAAAACAGTTGGCCGTTCTTACTAAAATGAAAGCACAATTTGTAGAAGGTGCTACAGCCAAAGGCCATCCGGCAGATAAGTTGGAAAAAATTTGGACCGATTGGGAAGCTTTTGCTCAATATGCCTTTAATAAATCGCACTCTACCTGTTATGCTTTTGTAGCCTATCAAACTGCCTATTTAAAAGCACATTATCCCAGCGAATACATGGCTGCAGTATTGAACCATGCCGGAAGTATTGATAAGATTACTTTTTTTATGGAAGAATGTAGGCGTATGGGCATTACAGTTCTTGGGCCGGATATTAATGAATCGCACAGTGGTTTTGCTGTAAATAAAAGGGGCGAAGTCCGCTTTGGGTTTAGTGGCTTAAAAGGTGTAGGTGAAGCCGCTATTGATAATATTGTAGAAGAACGCAGCAAACACGGACCTTTTAAAGATGTATTTGATTTTGCAAAAAGAGTCAACCTTCGCTCTGTAAATAAAAAATCGATGGAGAGCCTTATCTATGGTGGTGCATTTGACTGCTTTAACGATTTTCATAGGGCACAATATTTTTATGCACCTCCAGGCGATATTACTTCATTGGAAAAAATACTAAAATTCGGCTCTGTATTTCAATCACAGTCGGCCAGCTCTGCCAATACATTATTTGGCGATTTACAAATGCCCGAAATTGTACCGCCTAAGCTTCCGCTTTGCCCACAGTGGGGATTGGTAGAGCAGCTTGATTTTGAAAAGGAAGTTACTGGTATGTATATGAGTGGCCATCCGCTAGACAATTTTAAGTTTGAGCTCCAGCACTATCACATTACGCCTATTACTGATTTTTTGGAAGTAAAAAATGCTCCGCCAGCATCGCAGATAAATAAAAGTTTCCGCCTTGCCGGATTGGTAATTGATGCCCAACACCGCTTAACAAAAACCGGCAAAAACTATGGTGTACTCGCCATTGAGGATTTTAGTGGTAAAACGGAGTTTTTTCTGTGGCAGGAAGACTATGTGAAATATGCAAATTATTTTGAGAAAGGAATGATTATTACACTAGAAGGTACTTTTAGAGAAAAACGTTACCGGCCTGGTGAAGTAGAGTTTAGTATTAGTAAACTTCACTTGTTAGAAACAATAAAACCTGCATTAACCAAAGAATTGATTATAGATATTGAACCCGAATTTATTGATGAAGATTTTGTTAGCTTTTTTGATAACAATATAAAAAACAATCCCGGCAAATCTATAATTAGATTTAACATTCACGATATTCTTAATAATCAATCATTATCCCTAAGTACGCCGTTGGGTGGTTTTACAATGAATGATGATATGGCAGTATATCTAAACGAACACCAGTACTTTAATGTAAATGTTATATGTAATTAACAAATTGCTGCCTTTATGCCTATCCACACTGTCAATTGTAATGTGGATATGTCATTCTGCATCCTATTGAAATATGGTTTTAAATTTGTTCTCTTTTTAATACAAAAAACTAAAATTTTATAATATGGCACTTGAATTTACAGATGCAAACTTCAAAACCGAAGTATTGGAATCAGATAAGTTATCAGTAGTTGATTTTTGGGCGGAATGGTGTGGCCCTTGTCGTGCAATTGGCCCCGTAATTGAAGAATTAAGCAAAGAATATGCAGACACCGTAAAAGTTGGTAAAGTAAATGTGGATCATAACCCTGAGGTTTCTATGAGCTATGGTATTACCAGCATCCCTGCTATTTTGTTTGTAAAAAATGGCGAAGTAGTTGATAAATTAGTGGGTGCACAACCAAAAGCTAATTTTGTAAAAAAGATTGAAGCGCATAAATAATATCATTTTACAATAATTAAAAACGGCCATTTTTTAAAGATGGCCGTTTTTAATTTATGCATTTTAAGTTTGCTTATTTAACTGGCAAAATTTTCCTCAATACAGGCATTGTGTTCGGAATCGATTCCCCTTTTCCGGCAACAGGCATATTGAAGACAGTAATATCTGGAACTAAACAGGACATATTATCCAAGGGCAATTTTCTTACTTCAAAAGCAGATTTTTCATTACTGCTTATAGCCGGTATTTTAAATTCAATTTTTCCAGATAAAGGCTTGCTTGTAATTATTTCATAAAAAGACTTATAAGGTTTCTCATTTTTTTGCTGGGCAATCGCTCCAAAAGAAACCGTTAAACAGCATACAAACAAAATTGCTTTCATATTGCTATAGTTTATGGTTAAATTAATGTGTAACTTTTTCTAATTCTTTTATATCATGTTTATGCTTGAATAATAGAAAGAACAAAACTGCAACAATTAGTGCATAAATAGCAAATGCAAGCCATATTTCACTCCACATTTTGTTTCCTTCTGCATCGGTAAAATACGCCTGAATTGCATAACCACTTACAAGGCTTCCCAATATTGCTCCCACTCCATTTGTCATCATCATAAACAACCCTTGGGCAGATGACCTTATTCTATTATCAGTTGATGTTTCTATAAACAATGACCCGGAAATATTAAAGAAGTCGAATGCCATTCCATATACTACGCAAGAAAGTATTATCATCCATAAACCTCCTGCCGGGTCTCCATAAGCAAATAATCCAAACCTTAACACCCATGCCAGCATACTAAACAACATAACATACTTTATTCCAAATTTTCTTAAAAAGAACGGGATAGCTAAAATGAACAGTGTTTCTGAAATTTGAGAAATAGACATTATTATTGTAGAATACTTTACAACAAACGAATCTGCGTATTGCGGCACCTTCTCAAAATCAGAAAGGAAAGTATCTCCATACATATTTGTCAATTGCAAAGCAGCACCTAACAGCATTGAAAAGAAAAAGAACAAGGCCATTTTATACGTACCAAATAGCTTAAATGCATTTAAGCCCAAAATTTCAATAAAAGAAGCTCCCTTAGCAATAAGGTTTTGAGGTGGACATTTAGGTAAAGTGAAAGAATAAATACCTAACAGAAATGCAATGCTCGAGGCAATTAAAAACTGGTTGGCCGAAGCTTTATTTCCTGTTAAACTTGTAACCCACATAGCGGCAATAAAACCAATAGTTCCCCAAACCCTTATAGGAGGAAAAACTTTTACAACATCATAATCGCTGCTTTTTAGTACAGTATAAGCAATAGAGTTTGAGAGAGAGATAGTAGGCATATAAAAACACATTGCAACAAACATTACTGCAAAAAAAGTATCTGGATTATCAACCTGAGGTAAATACAATAAGGCAGCTGCATATCCTATATGTAGAATACCGTATAATTTTTCTGCATTTACCCACCTATCTGCAATAATACCGGTAATTGCAGGCATAAAAAGCGAGGCAAAGCCGAGAGTAGAAAATACAGCACCAAATTCTGCTCCACCCCATTTTTTATTCTGAAACCAATAAACTCCAATTGTAATTAACCATGCCCCCCATACAAAAAATTGCAAAAAACTCATTACTGTAAGCCTCAACTTAATACTCATAAACGTAGATATTTATGTCAGAAAGATATTAATTTATTTGATACAAATGAGCAATACATCCTTTAAGTGCCGATATTAGTACTATTAAAAAAAGCATCCCAACAATTGTATTCATCGTAAATTTGCAAAAATGTTTAAGAATGAGCAGTGCTATAGACGCCCTTATTAACTCCACTACCGATACTAGTTTAAAAACCATTGCACAAAAAGTAAAAGACGGCAATAGAATTTCAGACGAAGAATGCCTTTTATTATTTGAGAAAGGATCGCTTTCTTTTGTAGGAGTATTGGCAAATTTTATTAGAGAGAAACTGCATGGAGATAAAACTTATTTCAACCGCAATTTTCATATTGAGCCAACCAATGTATGTGTCTTCAGTTGTGCCTTTTGCTCTTATTCCAGATTATATGCAAACAAAGAAGAAGGCTGGGAACTCAGTATAGATCAAATGCTGGATATTGTAAAAAGCTATGATGAAAAGCCTGTTACGGAAGTGCACATAGTTGGTGGTGTTCATCCCAAAATGAATATGGCTTACTTTAAAGAATTGTTGCAAAAGATAAGAGCACATCGCCCCGACCTGCACATAAAAGCATTTACTGCTGTAGAATTGGATTATATGTTTCGCAAGGCTAAATTGACTGTAGAAGAAGGTATGCAACAATTATGTGAAGCGGGCTTGCAATCTTTGCCAGGTGGTGGCGCAGAAATTTTTCATCCAGAAATTAGAGAAAAAATTGCGGGAGACAAAGTGAGCGGCGAAGGTTGGCTGCAAATTCATGAAACTGCACACAACTTGGGTATGCATAGCAACGCCACTATGTTGTATGGTCATATCGAATCTTACGAACATCGTATTGATCATATGAGAAAATTGAGAGATTTACAGGATAAAACGAGGGGCTTTAATACATTTATCCCACTTAAGTTCCGCAATGCAAATAATGATATGAGCGATGTACCCGAAAGTACGATAACAGAGGATATGAGGCTGTATGCTATTGCACGTATTTATTTAGACAACTTCCCGCATTTAAAAGCATACTGGCCTATGTTGGGTCGCAATAATGCACAATTAAGCTTGGCTTTTGGTGTAAATGATATTGATGGCACTATTGATGATTCAACCAAAATTTATTCAATGGCTGGTAGCGAAGAACAAACCCCTACTATGACAACAGAGGAGTTAGTTACACTTATTAAGCAAGTAAAACGAAAGCCTGTAGAAAGAGATACACTCTACAATGTTGTAAAAGATTATAGTTTAGAAACTGAACTGGCATTGTAATTGCCGATAATAAACAATAGTTAATCTTAAAAACAACAACAATGAAAAAGTTTTTTGCAGCGCTCATCATTTCTACATGCCTGCTTGCATGTTCCGAAAATGAAAAAAAGGATTCTAACTCTACCTCTATAGATTCAAATAGCAGCTCTTCGAATGAAAACAACAAAAGCAGTCGTGAAAAAGAAATTGCTGATAGTACAAAAATGTTGGACAAAAAATTAGCCGACCCAAATGACCCCACTACACCTGACAGTTTAAAATAGTTAGTTTTTTTGTTTTTAATAGGAATAAAAAAAGACCGCTTTGAAAGCGGTCTTTTTTATATCAACTTTTTATCTATTAAAAGTTCCTTGCAGTCATTTCTGTTCTGCGGTTTTTAGCTCTACCTGCAGCAGTATTATTATCTGCAACTGGTTTGCTTTCGCCATAACCCGTAGAGAATAAGCGGCTTTCTGCAACACCTTTACTAACTAAATAATCTTTTACAGATTTTGCACGGTTTTCAGATAACACTTGGTTGCTTTCTTCGCTACCTACAGCATCTGTATGACCATCAATATCCAACATCAACGATTCGTCAGCTTTCATTAGTGATGCTACATCATTTAATGCTTTGTATGATTTAGATAACAATTTGTAGCTACCTGTTGCAAAAAATACATTCTTAGCAGCATAGTTTACTTTTTCAATTACCTCTTTAGCAATTTCAGGACAACCTTGGTTGCTTACAGGACCAGGACGTGTAGGACATTTATCTTCTTCGTCGTTTACACCATCGCCATCACCATCGGGGATAGGGCAACCTTGATAACGGGCAACACCCGGTACAGTAGGACATTTGTCTTCTTCATCGTTAATACCGTCTTTATCAGTATCAGGTATAGGGCAACCTTGATATTTAGCAATACCTTTTACATCAGGGCATTTATCATCAGCATCAGCAATACCATCACCATCTCTATCAGGGCAACCTTGCAATGAAGCTAAACCTGGAGTATCAGGGCATTTGTCATCTGCATCTTGCACACCGTCTCCATCTCTGTCAGTTACAACTGGTGGTGGTGGTGGTGGTGCAACTTTTGGAGGCGCCTCACCAAATCTTTGAGCGAAACCTAAAGAATAAACTATATGATCTTTAAGCACATCGTCAGTTAATTTAAAGCGGTACATTGCCTGAAGCATAATATAAGTTGTACTCTTTAAATTCAACTGAACACCGCCACCAACAGGTGCATAAGCACCCCATTTGCCTGTATAATATCCGCCGCCAACACCACCTGTTAAAAACGGCGCAATAAGCGCATTATCATTAACTGGGCGAAAATTTAAAGTTGGTTCTAGCTCAAGTCCAACTTGATTGTTTTCATCAAAATCGCCTCGATCTGCTGCATAGTCATGAAACATTGTGTTTAGCTTAACAGCAAAATCAATCTTATTAGTTAACCCTTTCCAATAAGATAACGATAGGCCAAAATCCATGTCTTTTAAACTGGCAAAATTTCTGGGACTAATCGAATTTTTGAATGTTTCTGGAGTTTTAAAATCAAGGGCGTTAAAGTGAATGCCAACCAAACCGGGTTTTTTTGTTTCCTGCGCCTGGATGCCTAGTGATATAAAAAACATGGCAGCTAGCAATAACTTAAGTTTTTGTTTCATAAACGCTAAATTTTGTTTTAAGTTTTTCTCTTAACTTGTTTAAATCAATTCAGTATAAGCAAATGTAGTACCTAAAACTGTACTAATCAATTTATTTTTAACAAATTTATAGAATAATATTTTTCAATTTGAAGATTAAATGTAGTATAATTTGGCTTGAGAGGTTATTTTTTATTTTTTTTTCTTAGCACATTTTATCCAAACAGTTAAGTTACCTATATTTGCAACCCAAATTTAGGTTCGGTAGCTCAGCTGGATAGAGCATCAGCCTTCTAAGCTGAGGGTCATTGGTTCGAATCCAATCCGGATCACAAGTAAAGAAAAGCACTTCACATTAGAAGTGCTTTTCTTTTGTGCTGCCTTTCTTACTTTTACCAAAAAATATTGCATGGATGTTCAAATCCATTCTTCGTGGAAAGACGTTTTAAAAGATGAGTTTTCAAAAGCTTATTTTCAGCAAATTGTCACTTTTCTTCGGGCAGAAAAGGCTAATGGGAAAATAATATATCCACCCGGACCTCTTATTTTTAATGCTTTTAATTGTACCCCTTTTAATAAAGTTGCAATAGTTATCATTGGCCAAGACCCTTATCACGGGCCTTCACAGGCTCATGGACTTAGCTTTTCGGTGCAACCAGGCATAAAGCCTCCTCCTTCTCTTGTAAATATTTTTAAAGAAATAAAGGCTGATATTGGAGTTGAAATGCCGCCAAATTATGGCGACCTTACACATTGGGCCAACCAAGGGGTATTACTATTAAATGCAGCCCTTACCGTTAGGGCAGGCGAGCCATTTAGCCATGCTAAATATGGATGGGCTGAATTTACCGATGCTGTTATTAAAAAGATATCGGATGAAAGACAAGGCGTTATTTTTTTACTTTGGGGAAAATTTGCCCAAGAAAAACAGGTGCTAATAGATGAAACAAAGCACCGCATTTTAAAGGCCGCCCACCCTTCTCCATTTTCGGCAGACAAGGGCTTTTTTGGATGCAAACATTTTTCAAAAACCAACGAATTTTTAATCGCCAATGGCCTTTCTCCTATCGATTGGAAACTAACCAACCCAGCTTAACACATGAATAATACAATCCCGAAAAACAATATTGTAAAAGAAATATTTGCCCGTATTTGGGCTGTGTGGGCCTTATTAGCCTTTGTAGCAACTTTTTTAATTGTGCTACTGCCTTCAATGGCTTCTTACCTTTTTAAATCGTACAAACAAGGGCAAAAATATTTTATTTTTTTAGCAAAATGCTGGATGAATGTGTGGTTACCATTAGTTGGCTGTCCCTTAAAAGTTTTTGGTAAAGAAAATTTTAAGGACGGAGAAAACTATATTGTAACCTTTAATCACAATGCCCTCCTTGATGTTCCATTATCTTCGCCTTATGTGCCGGGAGCCAATAAAACAATTGCAAAATCTTCTTTTGCAAAAATCCCATTATTTGGATGGTACTATACCAGAGGCTCTGTATTGGTAAATAGAAAAAATGAAAAAAGCCGTATAGAAAGTTTTGAGAAAATGAAAGCTGTTTTACAAGAGGGCATGCATTTGTGTATATATCCCGAAGGTACCAGAAATAGAACCAACCAACCATTAAAGCCCTTTTACGATGGTGCTTTTAAGCTAGCTGTTGAAACGGGGAAACCAATTATGCCATGCATTTTAAAAGGAACAAAAGAAGCAATGCCAATTCATAAATCTTTTTATTTATTTCCGCATAAACTGAGTATGAAATTTTTGCCTCCTGTTTCTTCCGAAAATATTTCGGCTAAAGAATTAAAAGAAAAAGTTTTTGATATAATGTGGACAGAATATACATCAACAGCAAATAAATAATTACTGCTCTACAAAATACCTGGTTCGGTTCACTTTTAAATCTCTTAACAAGCCAGATTTGGGACTGATAGTAATATTAAAAAACTTATAAAGCCCTACTGGTGAAATATTAATAGCCATTTGCCAGCAATGCATTTCACGAGAAAGGTACATACTAATAGTACCCAATTGGCTTTTAGTAATGTTGTAAAAGCCATTGATACCTACTTTCCATTTTGGAGAAAGATTTACTGAACTATTCCAGTTTACATCCTGGCTTATTTCGTTTTCAAAGCCAAGCACTGCCCTATTAAGAACTTTGTTGTATCTAAAAGAATACCCAAGGCTTATATCCCATGGAATAGAAAAATCTACAAATTCTCCGGGGTTATTGCTCATATAGGTTAACTCCTGTTGGTATTCATCTAGCAATTGCCCATTTTGGTTGTAATAGTTAGATCCCAATTGCTGCTGCTGATTAGAATTATCCTTTTTATTTCCGCCTCTAAAAGAAGCCTGCATAGAAACCTGCGCTGTCATTAACCTGCCGAGGCTTGGCTTTTGTTTCCATATCATTTTATCTATCCTATTGCCAACACTATCTACTTGGTAAGGATCTAACAAGGCAGATGCAGTAATATTTATTTTTTCAAAAAGGTTACTCCGTGCCGACATGTTTATAGGTGCCAATCTAAAGGAATCTTGTAAAAAATTATAGCTACTTGTTAAGCTAAAACCATCAATAAGTGAAACTTTCTTAAGCCCTGCAGCACTGGTATCCTTTTTATTTTTAACCTTCATTGAAATATTATTGTCAATGCCAAAACTCATTCCGCCAAAACGCCCCTCTCCGTAAGCTCCATAAATAGCTCTTTGATAAATACTATACCTTAGCATTCTGCCCGATGTATCTGCCTGTACACTTCTAAAATATTTTCCATTCATATTGGGTTTATAACTTATAGAAATATATGGTCGTATTTCATGCCTAATAGCTTTTACCTTTCCTTTATTAAAGGTAAACATACCAAAAATACGAGTGCTTGTACTTAGCCCAAAACTCATGTCTCGAGCAGTATAAAAGCCACGGCTTGTTGCAGTATCCAATCTTTTTGTAAAACCATTCCATGAATAAATATTTTTTTCCTGATACCATCTTTCTGAATAACTAATAGAAGGCGCAATTTGTAACGGCCCTAACTGCGGCAGTGATAAAGTGATTGGAATGCTATGTGATGCGCCCCATTGAAAATTATCTTCAATCTGTTGGCTTATACCAGAAAGTGTATCATTAAAAGATGTAGTACTTTTTGCATTTGTATTTAAAGCTATCCCAAGGTTTTCATACCATTTCATTGAGCCTACCTGCTCCTTTCTTCTAAAAGGATATAGTGTATTAAGGTTAAAAATTAAATCCGGCATTGTAACATTAAAAAAGCCCGTATTATTATTTTGATTATGGCTAGCGTTTACTGAAAAATTGTAAGGCTTGTCTTTCCATACCCTTGCATAAGAAATGGTAGAAGACATTTGGTTGTCAAAATTTATCCGTGGATTGTTGGGAACAAGGCTGTTGTATTTTGAACTACCTGCCCTTACATTGGCACTAAAAGTTACACCCGGCCTTGCTTTGTTGTCCATACTATGTTGCCATGTAACATTATAACCGGTTGTTTTCCTATAATCCGGATCGCCTTTAAAATTATCTTTAAAGCTGAGTACACTTAAACCAAAACTCCCTTGGTATCGGTATCGCTTAAAATACCTTGGGGCAATTGTGGCAGCCCAACCACCGTAAGAATAAAGCGTTCCCCTGACAGTAGCGTCCCAATTTTCGCCTAAAACTTTGTAGTACCCAAGGTTATCTAAAGAAAGGCCACGCTGGTCGTTTGCGGCAAAGCTTGGTGCAAGCAAACCACTACGCCTACCTTGTGATAATGGGTAAATTCCAAAAGGCAAAATAATGGGTACAGGCACTCCTTCAAACTCAGGATGTACAGGGCCGGTAAAAGCCATTTTTTTATTAATGAATTTTATTTTTTGGCTTACAAAAGCAAAATGCGGCGTATCTAAATTACAGGTGGTAAAACGTCCACGATAAGCATAAAAAACGTCTTCGCTTTCCTTTTTTATTTTTTCTCCGTACACATACATTTCGCCCTGCTGCGTATAAGTGCCTTTTGTAATACCTCTCCCAGTTTTCATATTAAACACAACAGAATCACTTTGTGTTTTCATATCGCCCTGGTTAAAATTTACATAAGCAATAACTTTACCTACACTGTCTTTTTCTAAGTGGGCTTTTACAATACTGCTATTTTGGTCGTATTCTATATGCGGTGCTTCAAGGTTGTTGTCGTTATAATTAACAGTATTTTTTTTTCCGTAAAGAATAATATTTTTTTTGGGTACGCTCATTACCATCGAATCATCTGCATGGTACTTAACAGGTGCATCCAATGCGCCTTTGGCAATTTTTAAATTAAAGGTATCTGCCATTTGTGCTACGGTTGTATCACTAATTGCGGAATCTTTTTTTATAGTAGGAATTGTATCGGCAGTTAAACTAATGTGAAAATTAGCATTATTGGCCTCAGTTGCTTTGTTACAAAGCAACATTAACAGCATCATAGAAATACAGAAACAACCTGAAAATATTTTTGCCGTACATTTGTTAGTGTTGTTCATATAATAATGATGCGCAAAAATAGTTATTAAAATATATAAACCCTGTTCAACAAATAATTATAACAAAACCAGTTAAATTCTTTCAATTCATGCATAACAAAAAGAGACTCCTTATACTTTCTATTTGCTGCTTCTTTTCTTTTTTATTTGTTATACAAACCTCTGCCCAAACCCACAAAAAGCTAAAAACAATTATTGTTGATGCCGGCCATGGAGGAACAGATGGAGGAGCTAGTGGCCAATATGAAAATTCTTTACGATCTAAAGAAAAAGATGTTACGCTTGCTATTAGTAAAAAACTGGTGGCAGAACTTAAAAAACAATTACCCGACTTAGATGTTGTTCCTACCAGAACCACAGATATTTATCAACATCCCAGAGAAAAAGCTCGTATTGCTAATGAAAACAAAGGCGACTTGTTTCTTTGTATCCATGCCGATAGCGGGCCTCTTAAAACAGGGCGCAGGCAAATAGGTAGTAGAACCGTTACAAAGTATAAAGTTTCTTACACAGGAAAAGGTAAAAAAAGAAAAAAAATATCTACTCCATACAGCGTTACCGAGCCGGTTTACGAATATTATAAAATACCATTAACTATAAAAGGTACCAGCGTTTATATATTTGGAGCACATAAAACCAGTGATAAACTAAATGCAATAAAAAAACAAGGTGTTGACTTTGAAATAGAAACCGGTGAAGCCGATAGCAGTTACGACCCTATTGATTTTAGTACACCTGAGGGCAGAATGATTGCAAATATTTATGCAAAAATGTACCAGGAGAAAAGCGATAAATTGGCATTACTTGTAAATGAAGAAGTAGAAAAAACCGGTCGTGCTGCCTTAGGAGTTAACCAACGTCAAACCGGTATTTGGGTATTACAAGCCACAAACATGCCTGCCATACTTGTAGAAACCGGCTATATCAACAATCCAGAAGATGAGCGATACTTAAATAGCGAAAAAGGCCAGCAAGAGCTTGCCGAATTAATAACAAAAGCAGTAATACGCTATCGCCAGCAAGTTGAAAGTCCTACAAAAACTAAATAATCTTAATTTTTGGTATAAAAATAGCATCTATACCATAAGTTGTAAATTTGTAACCACATAATTCAACTTTTCACCGTACCATTACGGGCAACTTAGACATTTCAATAAAACAACAGCTTGTGAAAATAAATAATGAAACCAAAGTCGGCATTCTTGCAGTACTATCGTTGGTGCTTTTAATTTTGGGATTTAATTTTTTAAAAGGGAAAAAATTTTTTACCCAAAGTACTACTTTATACGCCCGCTACGAAAATATTCAGGGCCTTCAAAAATCGAACCCCATCTATATTAGTGGGATGCAAGTAGGTACAGTATATGATATAAAGCCGGATAAGGATATGAAAAGTATTCTTGTTGAGCTGAATATTACCAAAAATATTTATATCCCAAAAAATTCTATTGCAGTAATAAAAAGCAACCCTATTTCTACTCCAAGCATGGATATAAAATTAGGAAGCGATGCCCAGCACCTAAAAAATAAAGACACTTTGCTTACCTCAATGAGTGGAGGAATGTTTGATGCTGTTTTGGAAAAAGTTGACCCGGTTTTATTTGAAGTAAAAAAAGCCGTAAGTAGTATGGATACTTTGTTGGGCAATTTCAATAGTATATTGGACCCAACTGCAAAAGGAAACCTGGCCTCTACCCTGGCTAATTTAAATACAATTACTTCTTCTATGGTTCAAACAACGGCATCATTAAATACCATGATGAACCAACAAACCGGTGCTTTGGCAAAATCTATGAACCATGTTGAATCTATTACGGGCAATTTGGCTAATAGCAACGAAAAAGTATCTCATATTGTAGATAATCTCGACAAAACCACTACAAAATTCAGCAACCTAGATGTGGAGACTGCTATGAACAAGCTCAATTCAGCAATGACAGACCTGCAAAGCACTATTGCAAAAATGAATAGTAAAGATGGCACTTTGGGCAAATTAATTAACGACCCTACGCTGTATCAGAATCTTGCATCTACAGGCAATAAGCTCAATTTGTTGTTGGATGATGTTAGGCTGAATCCTAAACGCTATGTAAACATTTCTGTTTTTGGGAAAAAAGCTAAAGGTTCGCCAATTATGGTACCGTTGCCCGATACCATCAATTCTCCTTACTATATTGAGAAGGTTAATTAGTTAGAATTGATTTTAATTTGCATAAAATTTTACCATTGAAATTAAAACAGCAGGTTTATTGTAATCCTGTGTTTATTTTATTGCTTCTATTGTGGTCGGCACAAGTATCGGCACAAACACCTGCTGTTTTGCCAACACCGGTTATAAATGCAGACACAGTGCGAACCATAGAAATTTTACCCGGCACAGAAAGATTAAGATTTATTACGCTAAAGGATGGTACAGAGCTGCAGGTATTGGCAGGCAATGCTGCTGTAAAGCAAGGCAAAACTATTTTAAGAGGAGATAGTATTGTTTTAAACGCTGCCACCAGTATTGCAGAAGTATTTGGCCATGTTCATATAAACGATGCAGATACGGTGAACACTTATGCCAATTACCTTAAATACCTAGGCAAAGAAAGAATAGCGTATTTAAAAAAAAATGTAAAGCTTACTGACGGCAAAGGCACTTTGCTTACTGATGACCTTGAGTATAATTTGGCTACCGGCATTGCATCTTACAAAAATGGTGGGCGTGTATTAAACGGCACTACAGTACTTACCAGCAGCGATGCAGTTTATTATTCAGACACAAAAGATGTGTACTTTAAAAAATATGTACACCTCACCGACCCTGAATATGATATAAAGGCTGATAGCCTGATGTACAATACCCAATCAAAAATTGCAACCTTCATCTCCCCTACTAAAATAGTTACAAAAGAACAGGGCGTAATAAATACCAACTCAGGGTATTACAATTTGCAAACTAAAGAAGCGGTTTTTTCAACCCGCACTTCCTATGCTGACAGTACCCGAAGCATAGTTGGCGGAAAAATTGCTTATGATGAAAAAAGCGGCATTCTTCAAATTGAAGAAAACGGAAAATTGGTAGATAGTGTAAATAATGTTACCGTAATAGGTAATCAAATATTATTAGACAAATACAAAAATTCTTTTTTGGCTACTCGTAAGCCGGTAATGATTTTATACCGTAACAACGACAGTACTTATATTGCTGCAGATACTTTATTTTCCGGGTTACGAAAATATGATAGCACCCAACGTACATCCATTAACGCTACAGATACTATGAACAAAACTGTAGCCATAAATATGAAGAATGTAAAAGATAGTGTGCGCTATTTTCTGGCTTTTAACAACACAAGAATTTTTAACGACTCCTTACAAGCAGTTTGCGACAGCCTGTATTACTCTACCGAAGATTCTGTTTTCCGTATGTTTAGGAACCCCATAGCATGGAACGGCAACAGCCAATTAAATGGCGATACCATGTATATGTACACCATCAATCAAAAACCAAAAGAATTGCAGGTTTTTAATAATAGTATGGTGGTAAACGAAACATCTCCAGGTTTATACAATCAAATGGCAGGCCGTACTTTAAATGCCTATTTTAAAGAGGGTAATATTGATTATATAAGAGTAAAAGGCTCACCTGCAGAATCTATTTTTTATCCGCAAGATGAAGACAGTGCCTATATTGGCATGAACCGCAGTAGTGGTGATGTAATTGACATTTTCTTTGAAAATAAAGAACTGAACAAAGTAAAATTTGTAAATGATGTAAATGGTACGCTCTACCCTCTTAAGCAAATACCACCCGAAGAAAAAAGTTTGAAAGCGTTTAAATGGCTGGATGCACGCCGCCCTAAACATAAACTGGAGCTTTTTGAATAAACCGGACAATGTAATGAAGTACCTGCTATTATTTTTATATACACTTATATTTTCTGCTGTTGTTTATGCACAAGAACCCGATAAATTTTCTGGCAGGTGGTATTTTGAAAAAACGGATGCAGCAACCAATACGTTTTATCAAATGGAATTATTGGTGGCCGCACCCGAACGACAAACACTTTATCCTGCACAGCTTACTGTAAAATACGAGCAGTTTACCGGGCGATACAACCTGCTGTTGGTTAAAAAAAATAATTACCAGCTTGCCATTGGCCGCCAAAAAATTGTGGTAAAAGAAGAGCCATTCGGTATTGGAGCATATACAATCCCTTTAAATGGTACGTTTGATTTGCATGGAAATACGCTGGAAGTAAATCGTATCAAGGCAAACAGATATGGGTTTGCTGTTCCTTCATTATCTGTTTATGAAGAAAATAACAAAATGGCTGTAATTAGGGTGAGTGAGTTTTTACGCAATGAGCCTATCAGTCTTAAAAAAACAAGTAGTGACCCATGGCGCAATATTGCTGCCGGAAAAATGCTGTACACATATGGCAGTACTGATTACTACGGCCTTTCAGATACCTTTTATACAAGAAATGCAAATGGAATTATTGGCTTATCCGAATATGAAAAAAATGACGATAATGATGATACCATTTCGGTAATGCTCAACAAAAAAATGATTATTGACAGAGCCGATATAAACGAACCATTTTCTAAAGAAATTAAACTTGATACAGGGCTAAACATTCTTTGCTTTTTTGCAGATAATTATGGCAGCAAAGCCCCCAATACAGCTAAACTGAGCCTGAATTTTGAAGGCAAAAAATTTCTACTGGATTTCACCACAAAAGAAAATATGTCGGCTACTTTTATTGTTGCCAAAATTTACCTATTAAGAGAAAACCAACAACCGCCCGGAGTTGAAACAACAGCAAAAGACGATATAAAGCGAAGAGTAGAATCAAGACAGACAAAATGGATTGATAGTATAAAAGCAACATCGCAAGAAGTGACACTGGCATTTTGGGATGATGCCGTGGAAGACGGAGACAGCATTTCTCTTCAAATAAATGATGAAATATTTATGACGGGGCTTGCTGTAAAAAAGAAACCAAAATTTGTGAAAGTAAAATTGTACCCCGGCGAAAATAAAATAATTTTTATTGCAGATAATCTTGGCTCTATTCCGCCCAATACATCTATGCTGGAAATTATTGATGGTAAAAAAAGAAAGGCGTATATGATTAATACAGATATGGGAGCAAATAGTGCTATTAAAATAACCTACGACTTACATTTATAACCGCTCATTTCTTTGTTGCAGAATAAATCTTTTTTGCTGTTCTACTTTATTTTTAGTGGTAAAAAATTTAACCAATAACATTCCGGCTATAAATCCACCAACATGGGCAGCATAAGCAACCCCAGCACCTTCTTGCGATATACTTCCCCAGCCTTCCCATAACTGCATGGCAATCCATAAACCCAAAGTAACAAATGCAGGTACAGTTATAATATAGACAAACAATAATACCCTCACTTCGTTTCTAGGAAACATTAAAAGATACCCTCCTAATACTCCGGAAATAGCCCCAGAAGCCCCCAAACTTGGAACATATGTATTTTTGCCTAAGAAAAAAGTAAGGAATACATGGCAAAGTGTGGCGATAACACCTGTAAGAATATAGAATACCAGGTATTTTTTGTGGCCCATCACATTTTCAAGGTTATCGCCAAATATCCATAAGTACAACATATTTCCTGCCAAGTGCATAATACTACCATGCATAAACATGGATGTGAGAATGGTTAAATAAACCGGAATCGGAGTCTCCCCAATTCTTCCTATTTCCGTATTAAAAACTACATCTTGCCCGGTAAGTATTTCGTGTGGAATAGTAGAAAAACCCATTGTAAATGCTTCATTTCTTCCAAGCCCCTGAAAAACAACAAATACAATAATATTGATAAGTATCAAAGCAATGTTTACATAAGGGGTTCTTACTCTTGCAGAGTTATTATCACCAATGGGCATCATGGCCTTTAATTTTAACTTGTAAGATAGCTAAAAGTTTGAAGCCTGCGCAAATCTGCAGCCCTATTGTAACAATTGAACATTACATAGGTATAACTTACAGCTTATCACTTATATCTCACATCATTTCCCTATTTTTGCCGACCAAAATTTAGAACAACTCAATATGGAAAATTTGATTTATGTAGTACCGGCTATGGGTATCGTAGGCTTGTTGTACACATTAGTAAAATTCATGTGGGTATCCAAGCAAGATGCAGGTACCGACCGCATGAAAGAAATCAGCAATTACATTGCAGAAGGTGCAATGGCTTTCTTAAAAGCTGAGTACAAAGTTTTAACCTATTTTGTAATAATAGCAGGTTTGTTGCTGGGCATTATGGGCTTTAGCAACGAAAACAGCCACTGGAGCATTGCCATTGCTTTTGTAATTGGTGCTGTATTTAGTGCCCTTGCGGGATATATCGGAATGAAAGTGGCTACCAAAGCCAATGTTCGTACCGCACAGGCTGCTCGTACTAGCTTATCAAAAGCATTAAAAGTTTCTTTTACCGGCGGTAGCGTAATGGGTATGGGTGTTGCCGGCTTGGCGGTGCTAGGTTTGGGTGCTTTGTTCATCATTTTAAAACAAATATTTGCTCCGGGTGCTGCGGTAAACAGCGTGGAAATGGAGCGTACCATTGAAATATTAACTGGCTTCTCCCTTGGTGCAGAGTCTATTGCTTTATTTGCCCGTGTGGGTGGCGGTATTTATACCAAAGCTGCAGATGTGGGTGCCGACCTTGTAGGTAAAGTAGAAGCAGGTATTCCAGAAGATGACCCTCGCAACCCTGCAACCATTGCAGATAACGTAGGTGATAACGTAGGTGATGTGGCTGGTATGGGTGCCGATTTATTTGGCTCTTATGTAGCAACCGTTTTGGCAACAATGGTATTGGGTAGAGAAACAATTTCTATTCATCAAACATTTGGTGATATGAGCCCTATCCTATTGCCAATGCTTATTGCAGCAATGGGAATTATCTTTTCTATCGTAGGTACCTGGTTTGTTCGCATCAGCGAAAGTGCTGGTTTAAGCACTGCTAAAGTGCAAAATGCGTTGAATATGGGTAACTGGGGTTCCATTGTATTAACCGCAATTGCTTCTTACTTTTTAGTAATGTTTGTGATGCCGGAAACCATGGAATTGCGTGGCTTAGTATTCACTAGAAATGGTGTGTTTGGCGCAATCATCGTTGGTTTAGTGGTGGGTACATTAATGAGCATCATTACGGAATATTATACTGCAATGGGCAAACGCCCGGTTAATTCTATCATCCGTCAATCTTCTACTGGCCATGCAACCAATATTATTGGTGGTTTGGCTATTGGTATGGAATCTACCTTCTTACCTATTATTGTTTTAGCAGGAGGTATTTATATGAGTTACTGGTGTGCAGGTTTATACGGTGTGGCTATTGCTGCCGCAGGTATGATGGCAACTACTGCTATGCAATTGGCCATTGACGCTTTTGGCCCTATTGCCGATAATGCAGGTGGTGTTGCTGAAATGAGTGAATTACCTGCTGATGTTCGTGAAAAAACAGATATTCTTGATGCAGTTGGTAACACTACTGCTGCTACTGGTAAAGGATTTGCCATTGCTTCTGCAGCGTTGACTGCCTTGGCATTGTTTGCTGCTTTTGTTGGTATTTCTAAAATTGATGGAATTGATATTTATAATGCGCCTGTATTAGCAGGTTTGTTTGTGGGCGGCATGATTCCGTTCATTTTCTCTTCTCTGGCCATTCGTGCCGTGGGTGAAGCTGCCATGAGTATGGTGGAAGAAGTTCGTCGCCAGTTCCGTACCATTCCTGGTATTATGGAAGGTACCGGAAAGCCTGAGTATGATAAATGTGTGGCAATCTCTACGGATGCTTCTATCAAAAAAATGATGTTGCCTGGTGCAATAGCCATCATCACTCCTATACTGGTTGGTTTCGTTTTTGGACCCGAAGTATTAGGTGGATTATTGGCAGGAGCTACGGTATGCGGTGTATTACTAGGCATGTTTCAAAACAATGCAGGTGGTGCATGGGATAATGCTAAAAAATCTTTTGAGAAGGGTGTTGAGATAAATGGCGAAATGTTTTACAAAAAATCGGAGCCACACAAAGCTTCTGTAACCGGTGATACAGTTGGTGATCCTTTTAAAGATACTTCAGGCCCGTCTATGAACATCCTTATCAAATTAATGAGTATTGTATCATTGGTAATTGCACCTTCTATTTCTAAAATTCATGCCGATGATATTAAAGAACAGCGTGAAGCAAAAATGCAACGTTTAGAAGCTGCTATGGCTGGCACTGGTGCTCATGTTGTAGAAGAAACAGTGATTAAAACTGTTGATAGCATGGGAGCTGAAACGGTTACAACCAACATTGTAAAGGGCTCTGTGAATGCCGATGGAGATTTTGTATACGACAATGGCGCAATGATTAATATTAAAAACAGTAATGGACTGGATATAAATGTTGGAGTGAATTCAACAGAAAGTAAACTTTTCAATTTTATTGAAGATGCCAACAAAGCTGTTGATAAAACTACCTGGTTTACCATGGATCGATTATATTTTGAAACGGGTAAATCAGTTTTAAAAGCATCTTCGCAAGAGCAGTTGAAAAATATTGCTGCTATTTTAAAGGCACATCCCGCACTTGAGTTAAGACTGGGTGGTTATACAGATAATACAGGCGATTCATTAGCCAATGTAAAATTAAGTACCCAACGTGCAGAAGCTGCTAAAGCAGAATTGGTAAAACTTGGTGTTGCTGCCAATAGGCTTACTGCCGAAGGTTATGGTCCTCTTCACCCTGTTTGCCCTGCAAATGATACAGAAATTTGCAAAGCACAAAACAGGAGAATTGATGTAAGGGTTACTAAAAAATAATTTTATTTGAATACGAACAAACGGCTGTCTCCAAAAGGGACAGCCGTTTTGTTTATTATTTTAAACTAGATGATAGTAATCGACAAAAAGTTAAAGTTTTTAACAGCGAGCACTTTTTGTATCAATGGCTACTATTTGTACGAAGTATTTACTACTTTAGCATACGAAAACAATCGTAATTATGCAAAAATCAAAAAATATTAAGCCTACCGAAGGTGAACTGGAAATTTTGGGGGTATTGTGGCAAAAAGGCCAGGCTACCGTACGCACCGTTAATGAAGAATTAACTAAAACTAAGGAGGCTGGCTATACCACCACTCTTAAGCTAATGCAAATTATGTTTGAAAAAGGATTGGTTACCCGTGACAGTAGCAGTAAAACACATGTGTATGAAGCAGCTGTTACCCGTGAAAAAACTCAAACACAATTTGTAGATAAAATGATTAACAGTTTGTTTGCCGGATCGGGAACAGAACTGGTATTGCACGCCTTGGGCGATCACAAACCTAGTAATGCCGAACTGGATAAAATTCAGCAACTCATCAACCAATTAAAATCGGGTAAATAAACACTAACCGCTGTTTATGGAACAGTTTGCTTATAGCTTTATAATTACAATGCTGCACAGTATATGGCAAATGGCATTTTTGCTGTTGATATACTTTATGGCTGTCGGCATTTTAGGTAGTTGGCAACCTCTTGCAAAAAGAAATTTAATGCTGCTCCTGCTTGCCGTACAATTATTACTTTCTATTTGCAGTTTTTACTTTATTTACAGTGCACCCTTTTTGGATTATAAAGAAAGTGTGCAGCATATATTACAGGCGTTGGGTTCATCTCAAAGCTGGATACAACAATATAGCTCATGGATATTTACGGCTTACGTATTTGCTTTAATGTATAAAACAGCCGCCGCTATAGTAGGCTGGATGCGGTTTAGGAAAATTTGTTCTAATAACCTTATTAAAGCTTCTGTCGAAATTCGAAACTTTACAAATAGTAGTGCTTACCAATTTGGCATTAAACAAAAAGTACAGGTTTGGTATAGCCACAATATCCAGTCTCCCATTGTGTTTGGTTTTTTAAAACCAATGATATTGCTTCCCATTGCAATGGTAAACCAATTATCTGTTTGTCAAACAGAAGCTCTCATTATTCATGAACTTACACATATCAAGTACAAAGATTACTTATACAACTGGTTGATGTTATTTACAGAAGCTATTTACTTTTTCAATCCATTTATAAAAATTGCTATTAAACATATAAAAGCAGAAAGAGAAAAAAATTGCGATGTGCAGGTGCTCCAGTTTAATTACTCACATATAAGCTATGCCGAAGCACTCCTTACAATTGCAAAGCAAAAATTGCAACCTATTCATGTACCAGTAGCGGCTGTTAGTAAAAGCAACGAATTACTTAGCCGTATTCGGTACTTTTCTTCAGCAACAAGCAACAATAAAAAAAACACTGCTCAAGCTATTCCTCTTATTGCCTTAATGCTGCTTGGATTGTTTTTTGCAAATGTTTTCTTTACAGGTTTACCCATTACTAAAACACAACAAAACTATTCTACCGTAAAACTTAGAAAAAAGTTCGCCAATAATATTGTAATAGGGAATGAAATGGGGGAAACCATTTCTACCAAAGCTATGGTAGAAGGGGAAAAGGCAAGCCTTGCAGATAACGCAATAGCAACAAAAGAACCTATAGACATAAAAAAGCTAAATGATGAAATAGAAGCAGCAAATGCCAAAGCAGAACAAGATGCTTATATGCAAGAGCAGGTAGAACAAGAAATTAACAATACCTCTTTTGACATTAACCCTTTGGCACAATCTGTAACATTAACCAATATTGAACCTATTGTAGAAAAAAATGTGGTTGTTAGCGAAGAAAGCTCCAACGGTACAAGCGTTACCCGTATTTATCGTATTACACAAGTAAACGGCGAATGGAAAACAGAACCGCTAATAATGGTAACCGAACAAATACTAACTGATAGCTTAAAAAGTATCACTAAAAAAGATAGTTCCATTTTACATATAATACCAACGGTACAGTAAATTGTACAACCGATAACAATAAAGAAGCCTGCAAATTGCAGGCTTCTTTATTGTATAGATTTTCTCTGTACTTTTCTTTAGAATTACCACACATTCCTGGGGCAGGTATCTCCGTATTTATTTCCAAGTATAAACCCAATCATCAACTCATGCGTATTGCCTGTGTAGGCACGCATCCTGTTGGTAGTGGCTACTTCGTAAGCATAACTTACATTAAATGTATTCCCCACATTTATTCCTGCCATAGCAGAATAGCCGGAAATAAGGTCTCCATACCGATAACTGCCTCCTATCCAAAGCAAATCTCTGTATTGAAGTTTTGCATTGCCATGCACTCCCAATAATTGGGGCCGCCAGTATTGCAGCATTACAGATGGAATCAAATTCAAATCATCGTTCAATAAAATGCGATAGCCTGCTGTTAAAAAATAGTTAGGCTCATAATAAGAAGCATGTTCATTATTATTCTGAAACTTTACTTTTCCGGGCACTATATTTAAGGCAGAAAGTCCTACAAAATAATCAGCAGAGTACAGCCAAAGGCCCGCCCCTATTTCCGGTTTCAGTTTTTTTAATTCGCCGTTTGCATAACCAACAGCAGGGTCATTTGGATCCAAACTTGCCCAGTTAATTTTTGAACGATCTAGGTTTACACTGCTAATACCGGCATTGATACCTGCACTTAATGTAGTTCTAACACCTAATGGCTTGTGATATGCGTATGAGCCTGCAAATGACCATCGATTAATATAGCCGGCTTTGTCATTCAATATTGTAACTCCCACGCCATGATGCGGTGCAGGTGCCGTATATTCTTCCCAATACTGTGCTCCTCGTGGATTTTCGCCTGGCACTTGAAAAGAAGTGGCACTAGTACGCAGGTCGCTCTTTCCTATGGGTGTGTGCATGGTAAAATAGCTTGTAACAGGAGCTCCTGCAATTCCGGTCCATTGGTTGCGGTAACTCAATTTAATATCCGTATAATTTTCTATTCCTGTTACCGCAGGGTTTAAAATATAGTTATTCAATACATATTGCGTATAAGATGGTTTTGCTTGGGCAAAAGCCATTACAGCAAGTATTTGAAGTATTGTTGTAGCAAAAAATTTTTTCATTTCTTATTCCTCTTTATCTGTTAGCGGTAGCAAAAAATTATTTAATAATGGTAACATACCCTGTAATTGGTTTGCGGCCATTTTCAGGTTCAATAATATAATAGTATGTATCCAGCGGCAAAGACTTGCCATTCATTGTACCATTCCATGGCGTTCTGTAGCCTCTTGATTCAAATACTTTTTGCCCAGCTCTTGTAAACACCATTACACGGCAGTTTGGATAGGTGTCTAGGTACTCAATTATCCAACGTTCGTTTATACCATCTCCATTTGGAGAGAATGTATTAGGAATATTTGGAGCTTTCAACACTTTTACAAATACCTGATCTGTATTACTACAACCACCCGGATTGCTCACCATTATCGTATAGGTAATATCTACCAATGGAGAAGTAAGGGGATTTGCAGCAGATGGATTGCTTAGATATGTAGAAGGCGACCATAGATAAATATTATCTTCACCCGTATAAGTTGCGCCAATAGTAGTGTTTCCACCCTCCAACACAAACAAATCAGGCCCGGCATTTACAGTAGGCAGTGCATATACTTTAAATGGCTTTTTAGCAGTATCACTATGGCATCCAAAATTGTTTACAATCCAATGTTTGATATTATATTCATTTGCTGTATTGTAAGTATTGGTGGGGTTTGTAGCCGTACTGGTATTACCATCATCAAAATCCCAATGCCAGCTAGCAATTGTACCATCGCCACCATTGCTGGTACTAGTAAAACTTACATTATCTCCTATACATATTGCTTGTTTGTTGATAGTAAAACCGGCATTCGGTTGTGGATGAATTGTATTCAATACAATGGTTGTGTCATGTACACAGCCTGCACCCGTAGTTACTTGCAGGTTTACGTTAAACGGCCCGGCAGTATTGTATGTATGTGTAGGATTGAGTGTTGTTGCTGTATTGTTCACACCACTTGAAGGGTCACCAAAATTCCATAAGTAAGTGAATGTATTTTCAGTTCCGTTTACAATAGAAGATGAATTGGTGAATGTAACTGAAGCTGCAGGCAAGCACAAGCTAGCCGGAAAACCAAAGTTTGGTACAGGCAATGGATTTACCACTACGGGTTGGCTGGTTGCTGCACTTCTGCAACCGGTTGAAGATACATTATACATAGTAACAGTATAAGTATTATAGCTGTTGTAATAATGCTCAACTGTAGCACCTACGGGATGAGTTTCAGGAGCAGTACCATCACCAAAGTCCCATACAGTATTGGCCAGTGTTACTCCTGCTGGTGCGGAAGATTGTTCTGTAAAACGAACCATTTTTTTTTCGCAGGCAGGATTTTGTAAAGTAAATCTTGCAGAGGCTGTATCCAACACTCTTATTGAAGTACTTACAGAATCTGCACAAGCACCCGTTGTTGCTGTAAATTTATACTGAATATTAAAGCTGCCAATACCTGCTGTAACAGGATTGAATATCCAGTTGGTTCCGTTAAAGCTTACACCAGGGCCCGAATAAGAAGCTGTACCCACTACTCCACCAGTTTCTGATCCAAAATTTAAAATCAGGGGTGATGCTAAATAGTAACATTGATCCGGAATATTAGCCATTAGAACATCCGGCGTAGCCAAAACCCTTACAGGCAATATTCTATCGTTTACACATGTTTGCCCTGAATAGGCTCTAAACCTTACATTATAAGTAATAGTTGTAGTGCTGGTGGGGTACTTATGTTTATATATTTTATCAAAGAATGGAACATCATCTAATTCAAACACAGTTGGCTGATTGCTGTTGTCCCAATAAATTTCAACCTTGGTAATATTACCCGATGCGATAGTAGATTTATTTTGGATAGCAGCACTATCGCTTGAGCAACTGGAAGCCGGGTTTAATTGTATGAAATTTGACTGTGGGTTTCCTCCATTAACAGTTAATTGCAATGGTAATGTGGCGGTACAGCCTGCATTTGTAATAGCAACCAATGTTACTGTATAATTCCCAACTGCATTATAGGTATGTTGCGCATGTTGTACAGTAGAAGTATTGTTAGCCCCACTTGCAGGGTCGCCAAAATTCCAGTTCCATGCAGTAACAGTTGCCGGTGCAATTGCTGTACTCTGGTCGGTAAATTGTGCAAAAGGATCTAGCAAACAAACCTCGGGCAAGCTGAATGCCGCTGTAGGTAATGTGCCTACAATTACCTGTTGGCTTTCTACAGTACTTACACAGCCCTGGCTATTAGTTACTGTAAGTGTTACCGTATAAGTGCCAGCTGTAGCAAATATATGTGTTGGGTTTTGTAGGGTAGATGTATTATTGGCACCGCTTGAAGGGTCGCCAAAATTCCATGCACGGGTTGTAATTGCTCCAACATTTGCCACAGAGTTATCTGTAAAACTAATAGTACGGGTAACACAGGTAGGTGTGCTTACTGTAAACCCGGCTGTTGGTAAAGGATGCACTGTTACAACAGCAGTTCCGTTTTGTAAATTACTACATACCGGCGTTGTAGTGGCACTTACAGATTTTAATACATAACTGAATGTACCTGGCGTAGTAGTAGGCACTGTAACAGTTGCAGTATTTCCTGTGCCTGAAGAAACAGTTTGATCCGGCCCGCCATTTAACGAATAAGTAAACGTATAAGGTGCTACACTACCTGCACCAGTAAAGGTTACCAAAGGCGATGCTGCATTGGTACAAACTGCAGTAGTACCACTTATGGTTGCCGTTGGTAATGGGTTTACTATAACCGTTGCAGTACCGGTTTGTGTTTGCGAACAGGTAGCAGAACTTGCATCGGCTACACTCAAAAGATTATATACAAATGTTCCTGATGCAGTTGTTGGGGCAACTAATGTTACACTATTACCTGTAGTTGTAGTAATAGTTTGGGTGCTACCGCCATTAATATTGTAACTAAATGTATAAGGTGCCACAGTTCCTGCTGCCGTAAAAGTTACCAATGGGTTTGCCGCATTTTGGCAAACGGTGACATTACCTGATATATTGGCTGTTGGCAATGGGCTTACTACTACCCTTACTGTATCGGGATTATTACGGAAACAACCAGCCGTACCAGCAGCATCTCTAATACTTACCAAATGATAATTGAAAGTACCTGTTATGTTGGTGGGTACTGGCAAATTAACACTATTGCCCGTAGTAGTTACAATTGTTTGTGGAGTACCATTATCAATATTATAAGTAAAAGTAAATGGTGCTGTTCCGGTTGTTCCGGTAAATACAATATTGGGTGAAGCTGCATTTTGGCAAACGGTAATATCTCCTGCTATATTTCCAACTGGCAATGGATTGATAACTACCTGATGAGGGATAGTATCGCTAAGGCAACCCGGAGTGGTAATATTGGCAAATCTTACTGTGTATGTTCCCGGGCCCGAAAAAGTATGGGTTGGGTTTTGCAAGTTAGATGTATTATTTGCACCACTTGCTGGGTCGCCAAAATCCCAATACCAATGGTAAGTTGGTTTTACGGTGGTGGTTTGGTCATGAAATTGAACGGTTTGATCTACGCACCCGTTATGTGTCCAATTAAAATCTGCTATAGGTGGATTATTTATTTCCAGGTCAAAATCAATTTGCTGTTCGTTGCCGCATCCATCTGCCGTAGATGCATAAATAGTTACTGTTACCTGAAATGAACCAACTGTACCAAAGGTATATGTATTAGGCAAAGAATACCAGTACACCGTTTTGCCATTGATAACTCTTACAGAATCTGCATCGGTTGGTACGGGAGGATTTGAGTATGTCATCAATACACTGGCAGGGTTCCCGGGCAAAGCATTTAAATTCCATCTAATAGAATCTGCAAGATAGGGTAATGACATTTTAAACTTAAAAGGAGAGCCTGTACATACAGAAGTGCCTTCTTCTATACCATATTCACTTGTTACACCTATCTGTTGGTATAAATCTTTTACATTGGTACCTGCTGAATAACCGTAAGATTCTGCCCCACCCATACCATAAGTAATGGCGTTAAAACCACTATCCGCCGTAAGGCGGAAAAAAGTACCCGTGTAATTGGTAAGCTCTTCTTGTAAGTAAGAATAACCATTATTAGGAAATACAGGTACAAAATTGCCATTGGGGGGCATCCCATTAATCCTAAAAGAAGATGCCCCTGTAGTTCTCATATATACATTCAAATACTTGGTGCGAATAAGTTGCAGGTTTGAAGAGAAAATACTGATGTCTTTAATATTCTGCTCTACAGGATTTAATATAATCATATCAGGATCGCCTTGTGCATTATTATCTGCAGGAAAAGCTGCTGATCCCGTACAAACCCCACTCATCATGTATTGCGATACCGAAATAGGTTTATCTGCGCTTATTACTTTTTCTCCAATAAACGGTGTTGGGTTTGACGTAGCTCCCGGATAATATTCTCCGGCATTTAGTGTAATAGTAGTACCACTCAGATTAACTATCGTATTATCTTCCATAGCCATCACCCGCAAATGATACCCGTTGGGATTGTTTTGAAACGGAACAATACCAAACTCTTTTCCCCAGGTGTTGGTAGGATAGCACTGTTGAAATAATGGATCAAATGAACCACCATTGCAAGTATTACTACTAATGGATAAAGCAGAACTGCCCGAAAAAACAGCAATCCTCTTGCAACTTCCATTTGCACCAGAAACCGATTGAATTAAACTGCCGGATAAATCACCGGAATTTTGAACCTGCACCTGGTCGCCAACATTAGGTAAGCTTACTGAAGTAACGGTAGGACTGAGTGCTCCATTCACTCGTAGCTGATACTCTACTACTGTATTTGGCTCAGTAGCTACAATATTAAATTGGGACCTGGAACCTCCTGTAGAAGCTTGCCAAAAATTGGTTGAATAATATTTTTTGCCAAGAGTTTGTACAGGTAAAATTAAGGATGCTTCTGAACGAAACCCTGCATATATATGTGCATACAAAACAATGGCCGGTTGCCCGGGATTCACTTTTACATTAATTCCCTTATTTACAACAGTGGCTACATTGCCAATATTTGCAACAGAATACGGAATATCTATCGGTCCGGTAACCTGATTAGCTGTAACCGAAAATGTAGTGGACCACCCATTTACCGAAATAGTACCCGAAGTGTTTTGATCGGAGGTAATAAATAGCCCCATTTGTGCCTGCCCCGAAGATGGCACATGCGCAGGAAAAACCAACCAAAAATCTTTGCCCTTATTACTCATATCCTGAGCAAAGCATTGGCAGGAAAACAGGAATGTTGCAAAGAAAAAAAGTGTTCTTATCATTATGTTTTGGTAAAGATGAATCTAAATTTAAAAAGCGAAAGACAAGATAATAAAGAATTTAGAATGGCTTATCATATTTGTATGAATGGCGGTAGATTTAAAAAATAAAAGCCGCATAGAAATGCAGCTTTTTGTTAAGAACCTTTTTGGTTCTGTAACCCCCAAAGAAAACGAGTTTTGTGCCGGAGCACTAATTATTTTGAAAATTCAACTGTTTTGCTTGCTCTTACAGTAGTATTGTCTTCGGTGTACATCACCCTGTAATAAGCATATTTTTGTTGAACTTTTGAAAGCTTTTGTTTAAAGGCAAAGCTATTAGAAGCCGCCTTTGGATCTGCTCCCCAAACCAGGCCAATTGTTGAAAATTCCTTTCCGTCTTTACTTCCCTGCACTTCCCACGAACCTTCAGAACCGGCATCGCTTATCCAGTTTAGTTGCATATTTTCCCCAGTTTTAATTATTATGAGGTTAGATGCTATTACCCTACTCTCCTTTTGGGCATTGGCTACAAATGAAATGGTTACAAATAAAATCGTATAAAAAAACTGTTTCATATTTATGTTCATTGCGTTATTAAAAACTATTGGTTGGTTGCAATGAATATTGGAAAAAGAACAGGTTAATTATAGATAGTGGATAATTGGCCGGTAATAAACCAGCCGAAGGCTATTTATTAGCAATTACTAATATAGGCTGCAAACCTTTTAACCCATTATTAATTTTAGAAGATGGAAAATACCAAATAGGGCTTTTTCCAAAGGCAAATAAAGCCTTGAAAAGATGAGTGTAAAATTTTTTCATTATTTGTGGTTTGAGGTTTCTTTGTTTTGGTCGGCAGATGCTAATCTGTTCATTGAGGAAGTTGGAGGTAAAAGAATCCGGGATAACAGAGGTAATATCATCACCGTTTCTAATGCAAACATATAACTAGTTTTGATACCACCAAAAAAAAATACCGTATTTTCCGAAACTTTTACGCAAAAGCGCAAAAAAAGCAGTTACATTAGATTATTTCCATCAAAATACATAATTCACGATAAAGTTATCTAATCTAAGCAGATATTTTTTAGAAAATCAAAAACAAATAGCAATTTTTTACTTTTTTCCTCAGTTCAGCCAAGATAAAAACAAAAAGCTGCCATAATTACATCAATACCAAATAATCATCGTTAAGCGCATTTAAACAGGCTTTCTTTTAATTGAAACCATGGGCGGATCATTTACCCCAAACATTAAAAATAGGCCGATAGGGAGGAATTTTAATATTTTCTTGTGATGGATATTAACAATACATAAAAATATATAAAAATAAATTTCATTAAACTATAATTATAATTTAATAATCAATTATTTAAGTAGATTTTTTTTAATAGAATGCGTTAAAGTGCAATTATTTAAATTTTTTGTATAAAAATTGCATTGCTTGGTTTATTTAATATCATTTAAAATTTTATTTTACATTAACTATGTTATTTAAAACCAATAATATAGTATAATTTATATAAACTAATTTTATTAACTATCTTTATTGGAGTTTGCGTGAAACATTTTCAGCCAAAAGCTAAGGATATTAGTGGAAGATTTCAGCTTTTGAAAACTAACTTTTTTGCGACCATCTTTCTTCCGTATTTTGTGAAGGAAATTTTACCGTAAAAATGAGCAGACATTCTCTCCCACTTTTCATTGCTTTAATTGTAGCCATTTTGGCATCTTGTAGCACTCCAAAGGATTTGGAATTTAGAGAGTATAATAGCGTGAGTTTAGACAAAATAGGGTTCTCTTCCAGTTCTTTAAAAATGAATTTGGTGTACTACAACCCCAATAATTTTGGAATGGAGCTTAAAAGAACCGAACTGGATATTTATGTGGATAGCACTTTTTTGGGTCATTCGAGCCAGGAATTGCAGGTGGCCATTCCAAAAAGAGACGTATTTACCATTCCCCTTAAAATTGACCTTGATATGAAAAACCTGTTCAAAAATGGGTTAACCACCCTTTTGAATAAAGAGGTTTTGGTAAGAGCAGTGGGTACCGTAAAAGTTGGGAAAGCAGGTGTATTTAAAAATTTTAAGGTTGATTATTCGAGCAAACAGCAGTTTTCGCTTTTTTAACACAGCATATCATTTTCAATAACGACATTCGTAAAAACGTTTAATTATGAAATCACTTCAACTTCTTTTTATAGCCATATTAGGCTTTGCATTTTCAGCCGCTGCGCAAAAAGGCATAACCAAATCATATATTAAAACCCCTACCGTACAGTGCGATATGTGCAAGAAAAAAATTGAAAACTACCTTTCGCACCAGGATGGAATTAAGGGCGTTACCGTAGATGTAAAGAAAAAAACAACGATGGTACAATGGATAAATGAGCGTACCAATATTGAAAATGTAAAAACGCATATTGCAAACGTAGGTTACGATGCAGATGATGTAACGGCTGATCCTGATGCTTATAAAAAATTGCCGGCTTGCTGTAAAAAGCCCGCTGAAGAAACCGCAAAACCATAAGATATTTTCATAAATGTAGAAGCCCGCAAAAAAATTGCGGGCTTCTACATTATATACAGCGAATATTACAGCTTTTCTATATCTCCAAACTATCTACTTAATACTATTAACTACTTTCCCCATTCTGCCGGGTTTTCTCTCCATTCCAATAATTTTTGCTGGTCTTCTGCGCCTATAATTGCCTTATCAATAGCCAATTGAACTAAAACCCCATAATTGGTTAAGGAAACAAAGGGAATATTTGCTTTTTCAAAAGCTTCAAAAGCATTGGGAAAGCCATAATTGAAAATAGAAACCATGCCTATCACCTCAAGTCCGGCATTTTTTAATACATCGCAAACCTGCAGGCTGCTTTTGCCTGTGGAGATAAGGTCTTCAATTACCAATACCTTTTGTGCTGCAGTATAAGCACCTTCAATTTGGTTGCCTAGTCCATGCTCCTTGGGTTTTGGCCGTACATACATATAAGGAAGCTTTAGCTGGTCGGCAGCCATAGCACCCCATGCAATACCTGCTGTAGCCACACCTGCAAGGCTTTCTGCTTCGGGAAAACGCTCAAAAATTACGCTGCACAATTCACTTTTCACAAAATCTCTAACATAAGGAAAGGATAATACCTTTCTGTTATCGCAATAAATAGGGCTTTTCCAGCCACTTGCCCAGGTATAGGGCTGCGCCACATTTAACTGTACTGCTTTTACCTGCAGCAATTTTTCGGCAACAGCCGCTTCATTGGAAACCATTTATATACTTTATTGAGTAAAGGAATATTTTGCGTTGCAAAGATAACTTTCCTAAGGCTTTAATCGGTGTTTACAATGTATTTTTGCTTATAAAATCAGCAGTATCATGCAGCTAAAAATTTATTTTGGAGAAAAGCCTGTGTACTTGTGTAATAAGCTTACGCCGGAGTTGGAAGAACTGATGCAGCATCCCGATGCAGTATATATAGATGAGTTTTCTACTCCTGCTATTAATTCCTTATTGCATGAAATAAAGAAGGACGATTTTCATGCGGGTATAATTAAAGCCGATGATTTTACTGCTCTGCAAAAATCTTTCTTTAAGCATTTTAAAATAATACAAGCTGCCGGTGGCATTGTTCAAAATGATAAAAAAGATATTCTTTTTATTTTCAGGCGGGGCAAGTGGGATTTGCCAAAAGGTAAAATGGAAAAAGGAGAAAATGAAGCAGCATGTGCCGAAAGAGAAGTAAAGGAAGAAACCGGAGCCAGCAACCTTAAACTAAAAAAGAAAGTTGGTGAAACCTATCATACTTACGATGAGTTTGGAAAACATATTTTAAAGATTAGCCATTGGTTTTATTTTATTAGTAATGACAAACAAAACCTTAAGCCCCAAACAGAAGAAGATATTACGGAGACAAAATGGATAAAAACAAAAGACATAAAAGAACCTATGGCCAATACCTACGAGAATATAAAAGACATCATGAGCAGATTTTTTGATGAGCCATAGTGTAGTTTTATTGGCAAATGGCAGATTATTTTTTTAGTAAAATAGCAACAGTAAGCCGACTAACACAAACAAGTTTTTCTGCCTCGTCATTAATTTTAATATCCCATACATGGGTGCTACCACCCAAATGCAAGGGTATGGCAGTAGCAGTTACAAATCCATCCCTCAGCCCTCGTACATGGTTGGCATTTATTTCTAAGCCCACACACAAATATTTTTCCGGGTCTACCACCAGGTAAGAGCCAATACTACCAATAGTTTCGGCCAAAGCACAACTGGCACCGCCATGCAACAAGCCATATGGTTGATGTGTGCGTTGGTCAACAGGCATTTTCATTTTTAAAAAATCGGGGCCAATTTCTACCCATTCCATACCCAAATGCTCACCCATGGTAGCTGGAGTTAAGGTTTTTAATTGGGGAAGTTCCAGATTTTTATTGAACCAGATTGTTTTACTTTTTGATTCCATTGCGCTTGATGGTTTCATTTACTGCGGTGGGTAAAAAACGGGAAACATCGCCGCCGTTTTTCAATACATCTCTAACAAGTGTACTTGCAACAGATGTGTATTGAGGCAAGCAGGTAAGAAAGATGGTTTCAATATCTTCCTCTAGGCTACGGTTCATATCGGCAATTGCTTTTTCGTATTCAAAATCGTTTACATAACGTATGCCCCGAAGAATAAATTTTGCATTGTACTGTTTGCAACATTCTACCGTTAATCCTTCATATACAACGGCTTCTACTTTTGGATTGTCTTTATAAATTTCCCTCAACCACTCTACTCTTTGCTGTTCGCTAAACATAGGAACTTTATTAATATTGCGGCCAATACCAACAATCAGCTTATCAAACAATGGCAATGCCCTGTCAATAATATCTGTATGTCCAAGTGTTACTGGATCAAATGTGCCGGGAAACAAGCAGATTTTCATGATAGTTCTTTAATGGATAAATATATAATGGAAAATTGGAAAAAGAAGTATTGAAAAAATATCTATTAAGTTCTAATTTTCTTTCCGTCCGGCAAGTAAATACAATACAGCCATTCTAACCGCCACGCCATTTTCTACCTGTTGTAAAATAATAGATTCGTTTCCATTGGCCACTTCACTATCTATTTCTACGCCACGGTTTATTGGGCCCGGGTGCATTATCACAATATCCTTGTCTACTTCATCCAACAGTTTTCTGGTAACACCGTAAGCAAGATTATATTCTCTTAAAGATGAAAACAATACCTGGCTCTGTCTTTCCAACTGTATGCGAAGCACATTTGCCACATCGCACCATTGCAATGCACGTTTTAAATTGTATTCAACTTTTACCCCCAATGCCTGCTCTATATATTTTGGTATCAATGTTGGTGGACCGGCTACCATTACTTCCGCTCCCATTTTTTTAAGCAAATAAATATTGCTGAGTGCTACACGAGAGTGCATGATATCTCCAATCAACACTACCTTTTTCCCTTCCAAGCCTCCAATTTTCTCTTGTATGGAAAATGCATCTAACAACGCCTGGGTAGGATGCTCATTAATGCCATCTCCTGCATTTACTATAGCTGTGTTTGGAAGCTGTTGCGAAAGAAAATGTGGAGCTCCACTTGCGCTATGCCGCATTACTACCATATCTACTTTCATGCTAAGGATATTATTCACCGTATCCAACAATGTTTCGCCTTTACTAACAGATGAACCTGATGCGGAAAAATTGATGGTATCGGCACTCAACCTTTTTTCCGCCAGCTCAAAAGAAATGCGAGTGCGGGTACTATTTTCGTAAAAAAGGTTAACGATTGTAATATCTCGCAAGGAAGGCACTTTTTTAATGGGCCTTTGCAAAACTTCTTTAAACTGCGATGCCGTATTGAGAATAGTGGAAATATCTGCTGCTGTGAGGTCTTTAATGCCTAATAAATGTTTAGTAGATAGTTGCATTAAGCAGCAAAGCTAAGGGATTTAAACAAGAGAATGTATAATGGGTAATTGATAATGTATAATTTTTAGAAACCAGATAATGTATTCGCTTTAATTACTTCCTTTCAACTAGGGCTTTATTAATTAATATATTACTACCTCCCTGTTTTCCCACTCTACTTTTACTTTTTGAACAGGAGTAGAATCAATGGCTTTACCAACATAATCGGCCTGAATGGGTAGCTGGCGGCTAAAGCGTCGGTCTATGAGTACACAGAGTTCCACTTTTTTGGGTCTGCCAAAATCTTGCAAAGCATCTAATGCTGCCCGAATGGTGCGGCCAGTAAAAAGCACATCATCTATCAACACTACAATCTTGTTTTCTATAGAAAATGAAATATCGGTATTACTGGCTTTATGAAACTCTTCCCGTACATCATCCCTATAAAAAGTAATGTCTAAAACACCATATTGCAAGGGTTGGACTGGAACTATCTGTCGAATATTTTCAACAATTAAATCGCTTATTTTAATCCCTCTTGGCTGTATGCCGATAAAAACAACATCTTGTAACGATGTATAATTTTCAATCAGTTGATGAGCCAGCCTGTTAAGCGTAACGGTAAGTTGAGAAGCATTGAGCAAAACCTGTTTATCCATAGGATACAAATGTAATACACAAAAAACAAAACGGCCTTCTTGTGAAGGCCGTTTACTATTAATTTTATTTGCTCGTAATTATTTCCCCGCAATTAATTGCTTTTGCAAGATTTCCAGTTCATCCCACTTACCTACAGCAGCCAGTTTAGCTTGCTTTGGCCAACTTGCTGGGTTATGCATACTAAATTGATTTCCACCTTCTACTAAAATGGCTTTCAAGTTTTTTACAGTTGACTTGCCCAAATCCTTATAAGTAATTATGTCTTGCTTTTTCAACAAAGCAGCAATCTTTTTACCGATACCTTCAATCTTAGTGAGGTCGTCTGCTACTATTTTTTCTTTTTTAACAGCCTCCTTTTTGGCTGTTGTTTTTTTAACTACAGCTTTTTTTGCGCTTTCCGCAGCAGGAACTTCCACTACATTATTCTCTACAAAATTTCCGAAGGCTTCCACCCATTGAGTAGTTCCGCTAAAATCATTTACCCAACGTCCATCGTTTAATAAATAACGATATTGATATGTTCTGCCGCTAACCAAGGCTATTTCCACTTCCATAGAGCCGTCTTCATTTTTTTGCAAAGCAACTGCTTCTTCCGGATTCCAATTATTAAAATCGCCCAGCAAAATGCCTTCAGATGCATCTGCAACAAATTCAGCAGCCAATCTGAATGATACTTTTGTTGTCATAGTAAGTTTTTTATATGTATTTTTTTTGAAGCGGCAAAAGTACAAGTTAAGAACGGGGAATGGGCATGGTTTGTACACATATTTTACACAAATATCCCTAGTTCATAAAAAAACCTACAAATATACTAACGATACTTTCTCCGGTAGTCCACCCAATTAATTTGGCGAATAGCCGGTATTTTAATTGATAGAATTTCCTCTTTAAATGAATTCAACGTAAAATAGGCACCATACTTTGGATAAAATATTTCTACTACCAAACCTGGCAATCCGATGAATCCATAAGGTCCATAAGGATAAGGAATATTTAGTGCTATCAAAGCAAAAACGGTATCGGAATTTTGAAGAAAATATCCCAGTTGGCAATCAAAATTTTGGACATTGATATTAGACCCGATGGCAATAAAATTTTTATACTCTGGGGTATCTATTACCAACCAGGCTTTAGGATTCGGATACTTAACATACGAAAAAGTCTTATTATGTTGTTTATCATAATAAGAATCATGATGCATTGGCTTTAATCCATAAACATTATCTTTCTTTTTGGGTTTGCTTGCTGAAAAATAAGCAAGGCTATCATTAAAGATTACATTAAAGTTATGATGGATTGCATTTGACCCATACGGATAATATCTGTGAAAACGGGATAACAGTGTGGTATCTTTTGCATTATTTTCAGCATAACTATAAACCACCCGATAACCAGATTGAGCATATGAACTTACTATAGAAAAACAGGCGAATATTAAAAACATTGTTTTAAACGAAGGGATAAATATTTTCATAAATAAGTATTAATAAACTAAACTACTGGCAATATTTTTTTTAAATACAGAAACAATAAAACAATTAATTTCCTTTTCAGTGATTACCTAATTCAATGTTCTGAATAACTGCTCCTTTAACAACTTTAGGGATGACAATCTCCAAATTAGGTATTTCAATTCTAAAATCGCCCCATTTAATTTTGCTGAGTGATACAGACATATTTCTTTCTGGCCAATAAAAATCTATAACGAGGCCAGGGAACAACATTCCTCTTAGATAGCTGATTTTAGGGTATCGTTCATCTTCACTAATTACAAGATTTAAAGTGTCTTTCCACTCGTTAATATAATAACCTTGCACGCAATTTATTCCACTCACAATCAGGTTACGTTTTGTGACAAAGACCGGCAATACTTTCCGCTTATATTTACGATACCCGTATTTTTTGGCTGTTTTTTTCCAAAATTCAAAACCGGTTAAGGTTTTCAAGTCAAAAAAACTATCGTGATGCTTTGCTTTTTTACCAAACACCTTGCAGGTGTCGGGATAGGTTTTTCCGCACTCATAGCTGTTCTCATTGTAATCGTAATATAAGCTATCCTCTAAAACAAGGTTAATACATTGTGATAATACCATCTTTCTACTGCTATCTGCAGGGTGTGCAAAAATAAGAGGTACACCCGATGCTGTTGTGTAGGTATATTCATCATAAGTGACGAGCATATTCCTTTGCCCACTTGCATAAAAAAAGCCTAACAACAAAAAAGTTACGGAAATAATTTTCATAAAAAAAAGGTGCAAGCACCTTTCAAATATAAGATTTATAATTTTATTTTTCCTGCATAAATGGGTATCTGTAATCTACTGCCGGGCTAAATGTTTCTTTAATAGTTCGTGCACTCAACCAACGATTCAAGTTCAATGAAGAGCCTGCTTTATCATTGGTGCCGCTTGCTCTGGCACCACCAAAGGGTTGCTGGCCTACCACTGCACCGGTTGGTTTATCGTTGATATAAAAATTGCCGGCACTGTTGCGCAACTTGTTTACTGCAGTTTCTACTGCATAGCGATCTGATGCTATTACAGCTCCTGTAAGTGCGTAAGATGAAGTACCATCTACCAACTTCAATGTTTCTTCAAATTTATTTTCGTCGTAAATATAAACTGTAAGAATAGGACCAAATAGTTCTTTGCACATGGTTACATATTTGGGATCGTTTGCCTCAATAATGGTTGGCTCAATAAAATATCCATTGGTTTTATCGCAGCCACCGCCTACCCAAATCTTAGCACCACTATTGCGTTTGCGTGCGTCTTTTATATAATTTTCTAACTTGTCAAAGCTTTTTTCATCTATTACTGCATTGATAAAATTGGTAAAATCTTCCACGGTGCCCATCTTCATTGTTTTAACCTGTTCTACCAGTTTCTTTTTTACTTCGGCAGCCATATTAGAAGGAATATATGCTCTTGAAGCAGCAGAACATTTTTGTCCCTGGTATTCAAAAGCGCCTCGGGCAAGTGCCGTAACCACCACATCTACATCGGCAGATTTATGTGCAATTACAAAATCTTTGCCGCCGGTTTCGCCTACAATACGTGGATAGGTTTTATAAACCTCCATATTTTTTCCAATGGTTTCCCACATACCATTAAACACTCCGGTACTTCCGGTAAAGTGTATACCGGCAAAATCGGGGTGATTAAAAATTACATTTCCAGCTGTCGGCCCATCTACAAATACTAAATTGATAACGCCATCGGGCAAGCCAGCTTCTTGTAAAATGCGCATAAACATTTGTGCGCTGTACACCTGGGTATTGGCGCATTTCCATACTACGGTATTGCCACACATGGCTACGCTGGTAGGTAGGTTACCACCAATAGCAGTAAAATTGAAAGGCGTTAATGCAAATACAAAACCCTCTAATGGGCGATACTCTAAGCGATTGTACATACCCGGGCCGCTAATGGGCTGCTGGCGGTAAATTTCGCTTAAGAAATGTACATTAAAACGAAGAAAGTCGATGATTTCGCAAGCACTGTCAATCTCTGCCTGGTATGCATTTTTACTTTGTCCCAGCATGGTAGTACCATTCATATAAGGTCGGTACTTACCTGCAATTAAATCTGCCGCTTTTAAAAATATATTTGCCCGGTTTTCCCAACTAAGGTTGGCCCATTTATCTTTTGCTTTTAATGCTGCATTAATAGCTTTGGTTACATGCTTTGCCTCGCCTGTATGAAACTGGCCCAATATATGTTTTGTTTCATGTGGCGGCCGCATATCAACCGTATTGCCTGTACGCACTTCTTCGCCACCAATGTACATTGGCACATCAATTTTTGAAGATTTAAGCTCTTTTAATACTTCTTTTAATCTTTTCTTTTCTGCCGAACCGGGTGCATAGTTTAACACAGGCTCATTAACAGGTAGTGGGTAATAAAAATCGCCGTATTGCATAATATATACTATTTAAAATGTTTAAAAATTCGGGTTCGTAAAGATAAATTAACTCTCCGCTTCTTTCTCCGTCATCAAAAACGCTTTAATAAAACCATCTAATTCGCCATCCATTACAGGTTGCACATTTCCCACTTCAAAATCGGTACGATGATCTTTAATCATTTTATAAGGATGAAAAACATAACTGCGTATCTGGCTGCCCCACTCTATTTTTTTCTTACTAGCATTAGCAGCATCCCGCACTTCATTGCGTTTACGTAATTCCTCTTCGTACAATCGACTCTTCAGCATTTGCATCGCTTTTTCCCGGTTGGCCAACTGGCTGCGTTCTGTTTGACAAACTACAACAATTCCGGTAGGAATATGCGTTAAAAATACCTTTGTTTCCACCTTGTTTACATTTTGTCCGCCCGCACCGCCACTCCTTGCTGTCTCCATTTTTACATCTGCATCTTTTATATCAATTTCTATGCTATCATCTACCAATGGATATACATTAATACTGGCAAAAGAAGTATGCCTGCGTGCATTGCTATCGAATGGTGAAATACGAACCAGGCGGTGTACACCACTTTCGCCTTTTAAAAAACCGTATGCAAAAGGGCCATCAAACTGGTAGGTAGCACTTTTAATGCCTGCACCATCGCCCCATTGCCAATCGAGTTCAGTTACGCTCCAGCCTTGTTTTTCGCCATACATGCGATACATACGGGCCAACATTTCTGCCCAGTCCTGACTTTCGGTACCACCTGCACCACTGTTTATTTCCACCACAGCGGGCAATGCATCTGCCGGGTCATTTAATGTACTTTTAAATTCAGCTTCTTCAATGGCGTTAATGGCTTTATCATAAGCCTCTTTGGCTTCTTCTTCGGTGGCTTCGCCTTCTTTCCAAAATTCGAATAGTACGGCAAAATCTTCTACCGATGTAGATACGTTATGAAACATATCTACCCAATATTCATTTACTTTAATTTCTTTTAAAATGGAAGTGGCACGGGCATTATCATCCCAAAATCCGGGAGATAAAGAAAGTTGTTTGTCGTTATTTATTTTCGCTTCTCTATTAGCGACGTCAAAGAAACCTCCTCAAAACCAGGATACGGTCTCTCATATCTTTTAATTGCTCTACTGTCATAGTGGACGCAAAGTTAGTATTTATCTTTTGAGCAAACAAGCAGGTTGGTTCTTATTCTTTGTATACTATTATTTACATGAGAACGATAAAAAATAAATCTCCCTGCACAAACCAGCATTTCTTAAATCTAAAAGCTTTATGTGCTATTTTAGTAATTGTAACCTCAAATCAATTGCTATGCTATACCTTTTCAAGAAACAATTTTTTGTATTTTTTTCTGCAATTTTATTTTTTGTTGTAAGCAGCACTGCACAAACATTACCATATAGCGATATGTACACTGAAACATTGCGGCAACAGGCTTTAACATTGTATCCGCAACAGCAATGGGATAGCTTACGCTGCGCTTGGTATGGTGAATGTGCTAATAATTCATCTGTAGTTTCCCGGTTAAATAGTGCTGCCTGTCCGCTTACAAAAAGAATGTTTGGCTGGCACGCTATTGGCACTTCGTCGGCCAGTTATGTATGGGGTTCACTTAGTGATTTATCGTATTTTTCTTACCAGGTAGATTACTTAACGGGTAATGCCGTAAATGCTTCACAGTTAGTAAACTGGGGAAGCAATGCAACGGTGCTGGCGGCAAAAGCAAATGGAGTAAATGTAAATCTTGCAGTAACGTTTTTTGGAACAAGCACCACATTCGGCAATTTTTTTGGTAATGCTACAGCGCAGCAAACACTTATTACCAATTTAATAAACCATGTGGTAACAGCAGATGTAAAAGGTTTGAATATTGACTTTGAAGGGGCTGGGTTATCAACTACACATCAAGCGGCCTTTATTAGCTTTTTAGGCAACCTTCGTACGCAGTTATTTGCCGCAAGGCCCAACTCAGAAATTAGCATTGATATACAAGGCTCAGCTGCCGCTACTGCAAATTACATTACCAATTTAAATACGGTTGTTGATTTGTTAATTTTAATGGGGTATGATTATTATTGGAGCAGTCAAAGTTTTCCGGGGCCTATTGCACCTACCTGGCAGTTTCCTGCTGCGGCAGGCGACCCCTATGGTCATGGAAATGTAGCTAATGATTTGAATACGATGCTTAGATATGCGCCAAAAGAAAAAGTAATATTAGCCATGCCTTATTATGGGTTTAGGTGGAAAACAAATAATGGATGCACTTTGCCCGGTATAGGCGATGCGGCAAGAATCAGCACACAAACCTATACCCAATTTAGGGATAATACCAGTGGTTATTACAATACTACATTAAGAGACCCCTATTCTTTTGCTGCATACCATTGCTTTACCGATGTAAATAGTGTACCAAATCAGCAATTTATTGACGATGCATACAGCCTTCAAACCAAGTATGACCTTATTTACCAAAGAGGCCTTGCTGGTGGTGCCATGTGGCGGTTGGGCTACGATGCAGGTTATAGTGATTTGTGGGATTTAATCAATAACAACTTGTCCAATTGTGCTGTAATGCCTTGCAGAGATACTTTGTACGATATGGGCGGCCCTGCAAATAATTATTTAAACCGTTCCAATTATTTTTTCAGCATAAACCCTCCCGGCGCACAAGCTGTTTCGCTCCGTTTTTTAAGTTTTAATTTTGAAGCCGGTTGGGACTCGGTATGGGTATATAACGGACCCGACACATTGAGCCCTAAAATTGGGAGTTTTAGTGGCACCACAGTGCCTCCTACATTGGTAGCAGAGAGTGGTATCATGACTATTAGAGTGTACACCGATGGTGCTACAACCCGACCCGGCTTTGTTGCTATTTACAATTGTAGTCCGCAAATTGTACGCACTATTGCTTCCGGCAATTGGAACGACCCTGAAATATGGGAAACAGGGGCTGTACCACTAAAATCTGACACGGCATGGATAATGCCCGGCCATACAGTAAATGTAACCGATAATGAATGGGTAGGTAAAGTTGAAGTAACCAATACAGCTGTTTTAAATATTAATAACCCTGCTGATTTAAAAGTGGGAAATAATTAAACGGGTTAATAAATTTAATGTCTATGTTAATTTTGGGCATTATTAATGCTATACTGTTTTAAATTATTATTATGAAATTTTTATTAGCTTTTTATATTCTTGTAAGTTCTATTGCATGCAATTGTTCTAAAAAAACACAGGCAGCAAATAATGCTACCACTTCTGAGAATTCTATGGGCCAGGAAGCCGTTGTTACAGAGCAGTCTCTGACCCCGATTGGCGTATTTTTTAGTAGTATGGCTAGCGGTCCTGCTGATGATACATTTTTAAAAGAATGGGCAGCCAAATATATTAAAGAGAATAATATTAGCCTTGTAAGCGATAAATATTCGGGCTGTGGCAAAGAGGGCGAGTTTATTATTGTATTAAATCTGGGTAAAGTCTCCCACACTAAAGCTCTTGATTTTAAAACAGCTCTTGAAAAAGTTGTAAACAAACAAGTTGAAATCAATAAGACTACAAACTCGTCTGCCGGCCCTATTAATATAGAATATGATGTGAAACAAGAAAGATACAGCTATTGCAGGCTCGGTTCAAAAAAATGGCTTTAGTGTATAATAATCAGTTAGTTAAAGCATATTATCGCTACATAATTTTTTAAAAAATTGAAAAAAATTAAATATTTTTTTTGTTAATTATAATTGAAAGTGTAGTTTTACTCAGAATTAGTTGCTACCTCGGTTACTAATCTCTCTCCCAAATATTTATCTCCAATACTTCTGAAAGTTTAGATTATCCATTATTTATTTGAATAACTAAATATTATTCATCTCTGTAAACTTTCATTTTATGCAACTTTCTACTTTAAAAAGGAATTGGAAACCTTTTATGTTTTCACTTACCGGCTTTATAATGTCAGCATTTATGGCATTAAACACTTTCGGTCAAACAGTATGTCCGAACCAAATTACTTTATGGTCTGAAAATTTTGGTACGGGAACTGGATCTACATCTTCTGCCGATGTAATAACCGTAGGCTATGCTCCAGGCAATTACCCAACAACCTGGTTAAACGATGGTTTTTATAGAATTACCAACAGTACGCAACAAAGAGGTGATTGGCATGCCGCTGTCGATCATACCCCTTCGGATGTAGATGGCAGGGCATTAGTAATAAACGGTGTTGCAGAAACATTTTATAGTAAAGAAATAACCAGTGGTACTGGATTTAATGCCGGCATTTATGGCCTCAGCTTTTACTTAATGAATGTAAATACTAACAACTATCCATGTACCCCATACTTGTTACCTACCATCAGTTATTTAATAGAATATAGCACAGCACCTACAGGAAACTCATGGGTAACATTGCAAAGTGTCTCCAGTACACCCGCTCCAATTACAATCAATCCTGTTTGGTTAAGTATGGGTGGCTCTTTTGCACTACCAGTAGCAGCACAAAGATTTAGAATTACATTAAGTGATGGTACAAGCGAAGGCTGTGGAAACGATTTTGCTATTGATGATATTAGCCTTGTACAATGCGATCAGGGCGGCCCAATGCCAGTTGAATTCCTTAGCTTAAATGCTGCTCAAAAAGGTAGTGGTGTTATTGTAAACTGGGCTACAGCTACAGAAGTAAATAACTTTTATTTTGATGTTGAAAAAAGTACCGATGGATACACATGGACAAACATAGCAAGGGTTAATGGCTCTGGTAACAGCAATGTTATTAAAAACTATAATTCTTATGATCCAAAGCCTGTTGCAGGTTACAATTTTTATCGAATTAAGCAAGTTGACCATGATGGAAAATTTGAATACTCAACTACTGTTAAAGTAAAAGTTACTATTGACAAAATGGGTGTGAGTGTTTTAGCTAATCCATTTGTAAATAATATTACTGTTGATTTCTTGAGCAACAGCATAGAAACTGTGAATATTAGGTTAACCGATATTTCCGGCAAAACAGTTGCTATGGATAGATGGCAAATTGCCAAAGGCTCAACAAGAAAAGTATTTGATAAAGTAGCAAGTTTGCAAAGAGGTATGTACATTTTTACCGTTACCGATAAAAATGGTATGGTTGTTTATAATAACAAACTAATGAAACAATAAGTTTTAATTTTCACTTTATATAAGGATGCCGCATATAATATATGCGGCATCCTTTTTTGTATTTGCAATAATCTACCTGAACAGCTTATCAAAAAAAAGCTTCATGTCATTCCATGATGCACTGTCGGCAGCCGCATTGTAAGCTATAGGCAAATTAAATTTCTTGCCAATTTCTGTTGCATCAGGATTGGTGAATGCATGGGTAGCATTGGGATAACCAATAAAACTATACTTAGCACCTATAGAGTCCATGCCTTTGCGAAAAGCAGTTACATCATTTGCCGGAACAAATGGATCTGCATCTCCATTACAAACCAATATTTCAGATTTTAATAAAGCCTTATCAAAGGGTGGAGTAGTTTGCAAACCTCCATGAAAACTTACTACCCCATTTAACTTATCTCCCAGCAATGCAAAATTTAGCACTTGTGTGCCGCCAAAACAATAGCCAATTGCTGCTACATTGCTACTGTCTGCAACAGCATACTCCAAAGCTTTGGCCATACCTGCATCAAATCTTGCTCTTGCCATTACAGCATCTTTATAAAAAGGCCCTGCTAGTTCTCCAGCTAGTGTTGGATTATCTGCTGTTTTACCATTACCATACATATCTACTGCAAAAGCTAAATAGCCCAAAGCTGCCAATTGATTCACACGACTCTTGGTATAATCAGTCAATCCCCACCACTCATGTACCACCATTACTACGGGACGCTTTTTATCAGATACAGAATCCCAGGCTACATAACCATTCATAGAAACACTATCCAATTGATACCTTACCGACTCTGATTTGATTTGAGGTTTCACATTTTCTTTGTCAGTTTCTTTTTTGCTTTCATTATCGCTGCACGAAGAAAGAGCCATCAATACGCAAGCACTTAATGCGGATGTAAATAATTTTTTCATGATGATTTTGTTTTACTATATAATTGTTTCAAATATTATTTTATTTTCTACCCAAAAAGTATCCAGCGATATTATTCCGGGTTTTAAAAATGAAATAATTTCCGGCCAATCACTTTGTTTAAAAATGTTTAAGGGTGCTTGTTGCATTGAAATTCGACTTAGAGCAAAACCATATTCATTATAGGTCAACTCTTCCCATATCCAATTGTCATTTGCGACTGTTTCAAATTCGGTTTTTAGAAATAAAAATTGCTGATATAATTTTTTCGCAAAATCAGGCTCTTTATGCATTACCTCTACGGCAATAGTGGCTTCGCTTTTAGTAACATCCATTCTAAAATACAACTGCCGGATACCTGTTTTATAATTTATCCAGTTTATCTTATTTCCTTCGGCAGATAGAACTGGCGACATATATTTTCCAAAACTTGTCCAAAATTGCTGCCTTATATTCGAGGCTTCTTCTTTTGTGTACATTCAACTTAATTAGGACTTACAAAATCTGGCTTACGTATAAAATTGCTATTGTAGCGAAAACGCAGGTTAGTACCTAGTTCTACTCTCCACCCTTTCATACCATCAAACGGTCTTGGAATATAAAAGCCTTTTAATTCTATTGTCCCAAAAACCAGGTTTTCGTTTCGGGTGCGTAAGCCTCCACCAAAAACCGGATATCCATTTGTTTTTTTATATGGATCGCCTACGGCTTGCATTATCCCCAAATCGGCAAACACAAAAGGCGCAAAACGAAACGCTAAAAATTTACGCATATGATAAAAAACTGATTCAGCCTTAATAGCTGCACGCATTTTACCTTCCAGTAAACCACGCCTGTAATAGGGCAAGCCAAATGCAGAGTTCATAAATAATGGCTCATTAAGCCTCGCATTAATTTGCCTTGTATAATTTATAGTAAGATAATTTCTATTGAGCCAATTTTTGCTTAGTGTTGTCAATTTTCCAAAGTGATTTATGTTTGCTAATAGGTCAATATCTTCAAAACCACTCTTATTAACAAAACTGCCTGCCCTTAAAGTATAAGAAAACAAACAACCAGTTTTATTAAAAAAACTCCACTCTGCCTCTGTGCCATAATAGGCTCTTCTTTCACCTTGTTTATTGGTAAAGCCTCCAATCAATGAAGCCTTCAATCCTTTTGGTACGTCTTCATTTCTTCCAAAACCATAAATAAAATTGGTTCGATAAAAATTTTGCTTGTAAATACTGTATGACAGTAGCACTCCATTAATATCGGCATACTGATAATTGTACAGATTATTGAACTTGTTGGGGACTTGAAAAAACTGATTGAAAAATGTTCTCATTGCAACGAAATGCCGTAAATGTTCCGGGTCATCTTTTCGTTTTGCTCTTGTAGCACCAAAATTATATCCGGCCCAAAAATCGGCATTTAGGTAGCTGTATTTAAAATCAGTTTTATAAAGTGAATCGGATACATAATTATTTTTGGTTTGATTGTAAGACACTTCCAATGCACCAGTAATAGCCGTGTAGCGACTTACCATAGGCCTTTCTACCTTTGAGTAAAATGAAAACTCTTCTTTTCTGCCGCTATTGAATGCTCTCTCAAAAGTTTTAAACCCATTTGCCCAGTTTAAAAAACTACCATTGATGTTGCGCAACATATATTCGCCTCCATAACCCATATTGGGGCTTCGTTCTTTATCATATAAAGCTGCAACAGTAAGGCGATTACCGGTTCCTCCAAAACTTTCTTCTACCACTTCCACATCTGCCCTTTTGGTGCCGGTTGCACCAATACTTCCGCCAATAGAAAATACATCCCGGGTAAAAACCAACACATCAATTTCATTTTGCGAACCCTCAACCGGTTCTACCTTTATAATTGCATCACGCAAAAAATCGAGCGTTCGTAAAAAACGTTCATTATCTGCTACATACAAAGGATAAAAAGGTTGGCCTTCTTTAAAAAAAAGGTTCTTTTTAATAAGCTCTTCTTCGCTATTTAAGTGAAAAGTATTGGCAGTTCGATTAAAAAAATTCCCCTTTTTTCGCTTGGTAGTATCACCCAGTTTTTCATCAAAAGCAACAGGTTTAATTAATATATGCCGGATGGTTTTTCCATAAAATGGTTTAAACTCCTCTACAGTTAGCCTGGGCTTTACAGGCTCTTCAGAATTTTTATGAAGGCTTTTCCCTATCCTGCCAATAATGCCCTTCTTTTTTGCAAGAAAAAAAGTATCCTTTTGATTCGTATTTTTTTCCTGTCCGTAAGCTAAAGCAAGCAGGTTACAGCAAAAGAATAATAGTAAAAGGTGTTTCATCTAAAAGATTGCAACTATGGGGATTTACAAGAAAGGAAAGATAAGATTTTCTTCAAAAAACCATTCATATAATAATTTATTCCTCTTTGATAGTCATTGCCTCCTTCTTCATATCTGCAGCGGTTTCTTTACCAAGATATTTTTCAATAAGGCCATGGACAAGGTATATAACTGGTGTCATAATCAGTGCAATAAAAAACTTATAAATATAATTTCCTGTACCTGTAATCAGTACCTGTTGCATAGTCCAGGGATCGCCCTGGCCACTTTGTATTCTTTTACCTACATAAAAAGCAATAAACAATACCACAAAACTATCTATTACCTGCGATACCAATGTAGAACCAGTAGCCCTTAGCCAAATAGCTTTTTCACCGGTTACTTTTTTTATTCGGTGAAAAATAAATACGTCCAGCAATTGGCTGATAAAAAAAGCGGCTATAGAGCCAATGATAATCCATAAACCCTGGCCAAAAATTCCTCTAAATGCATTGTCGGGCTTGTCTATACCATTACCAATAGAAAAATATTCAGAAGGCTTTAATACAATTGCTGCATTGTAAGCTAAAAAGGAAAATGCAATTAACCCTATTGCAAGAAATGATAAATACCTCACCCCTTTTGGCCCGTAATATTCGTTGATAATATCTGTCATTACAAATACTATTGGCCACAATAAAACACCCGCAGTTAGATGAAAACTAAACTCACCTCCAAATAAAGGAATTTTAGCTCTGTGTACACCCAGCGTATCCTCCAGCGAAAATATTTTTACGCCAATTATTTCTGCAATTAAAGCATTGGTTATAAAAAATCCGGCAAGCAGAATAAATAATTTTGTACCCTTATTATCTAATATCCCTTTAATCATTCATTAAAATTTTGAAAAGAAAAAATACCAAATTTGAATAGGAAACATAATGAGATTAAACCTAGTAATCCATAGCGGAACGATTTTCTTCCCCTTTAAAAACAGTAAAAACCAGGTAAGCAAAAAAATTAAGTTAATAAAGATTGCTCCATATCCTAATACCACTACAATTCCTTCTACCGGAGGAAGAGCAATTAAAGACCCATCCGAAACACCTTTTGTTTTTCGACTTATTTCTACTAGCCTAAGTATTGCCGCTGCAATGCAACAAATATTGCATAGAAAAACCAGTTTATTAAAGATTCGCATAAGCATTAAAAGTACCAAAATGAATGCTTTTGAAGAAAATATTAAAAGTGCATTGTAAAAAATGAAAAAAATAATATACTTTTGATATCATTTTAATATCAAACAAAACGTTATGGAAAAAATTATAAAACCTATTTCAGGTTTTTTGGCACTCTTAATTGCCCTGGTATTATTCGGACTGGGGGTTTATTTTTTAGCAAACCTTGAAACTTCTGCATGGTTTACTGCTGCTGGAATTGTATGCATTATAGCGAGTATTTTTTTACTAAAAGGCCTAATGATTATTCAACCAAATCACTCAAGGGTAATGAATTTCTTTGGTAAGTATGTAGGTTCTGTTAAAGACAACGGATTATTTTTCATCAACCCCCTTTACACTACCTATAAAGTAAGCTTGCGTGCACAAAATTTACAAGGGCAAACCCTGAAGGTAAACGACAAAATGGGTAACCCTATAGAAATTGGTGCCGTAATTGTATGGAAAGTGGGCGACACTTACAAAGCTGCTTATGAAGTGGCAGATTATGCTGATTATGTTCACAAGCAAAGTGAAGCTGCTGTACGTCATCTTGCAGTAAGCTTTCCTTATGATAATTTAGAAGACGAGGGTGCCAATATTACACTAAGAGAAGGTGGCGAAAAGGTTAATCATATTTTAGAAGAAGAATTAAGAGAAAGGCTTGCTCCTGCAGGTATTACAATTTTAGAAGCCAGAATTAGCCACCTGGCTTATGCAAGCGAAATTGCTGGCGCAATGCTGCAAAGGCAACAGGCCACAGCAATTGTAGCGGCAAGAACAAAAATTGTGGAAGGTGCCGTAGGTATGGTTGATCTTGCATTAAAAAAACTTTCAGCAGAAAATATTGTTGAGTTAGATGATGATAAAAAAGCCGCAATGGTAAGCAACCTTATGGTGGTGCTTTGTGGCGAAAAAGCAGCTACGCCTATTCTTAATGCCGGTACTTTATATCAATAATTTAAAAAGCGAATTATTTTGAGTACAAAAAAGAACTTTATACTCAGGCTTGACCCCGATACTTTTAAAACATTGGAAAAATGGGCTACTGATGAATTTAGGAGCGTAAACGGGCAAATAGAATACATTATCCATACTGCCATTAATAATGCAGGTAGAAAAAATAATACTGATAACAACACAATAAAGAAACCTGAGCGAAAAAATAAATAGCAAAACAAAAAACCTGTCGTTTGACAGGTTTTTTTATATAGAAAATTATTCATTATCACTTTCCCCACCCAAACCAATCATTGCCATTGGCATACAGCATTAATGATAATAAAATTACCATCCCTGCTATTTGAGCATACCATTGGTCCACCTTGCTAATACTTTTTATTCACCAACAATAGTATACTAGAAAAGTTTCTCAAATTTGGGAAACTTTTTCTATAATAGTAAGCTTAGTCTAATACTAATGTTCGGCTTTAATTGGCCTTTTAAAATTTTTAAAAAAAATGAAAAAAATCCGCAACACATAGATAGCTTTTAAACTCGTTGATGCACATGCTTTTTGCCGATGTAAGTAGTTGCGCCGCCGCTTGGGCTTTGACCAGCGGCGAATTATGCACTATCATAATTACTTTTTCCAGATCCTTGCCTCCCACAAGGTCTATAGGAGAAAACGTTGCTGGAGATATGCTTTGCATCATAGTCATAGATAATTTTAATATAATTACACATTATACTTTTGGTACAAAGATTTGAGGAACACTCTTTACCGCTGGTCAAAGCCCAAGCGGCGGCATCACTCTTAGTGGCAGTTACAGTGACGGCTTACCTTCGGCGGCAGAAAACACCGGAGAAAAACAGTCGTCTCTAAATTAATTGATGCCTTTCTTTTTCAACAAGAGATGAAGGTTAAATTGGGACAGTAATACAAACGCCTGAGATGGCGTTTATTTCATTCAAGCCATATCTTTTCTTTTCAAGTAAGCAAAATAACCAAAGACGATAAAAGATGTAATTAAATAAATAACAATCCCAAGTACAACAAAATTTTTCTTTAACCTACTTTGATAATTATTGTCATAATAGTCAACTATATTTTTGCTTTTTCTGTACAAGACAAAATAATTAAATATTAAAACAGGTAGCCCTATTATTAAACTTATAAAAAAAGTATTTTTCTTGGTCAATAATGATTTCTCGAACCATAAAAAAAAAGAAAAAATATTAAATGCTATGGGAATACTTAACGCCGCAACGCCAGTAAATGCGACATCCAAATCCTTGGGATTAAGCTTTTTAGCAAAGCGTATGAACAAATAATACGCATAAAAATATAGATTATTCATCTTTTCCTATTTTTTTTTGAATATCATGTCTCCAATAGCATAATCAAGAATAGATAAAGCAACCCCGCATGGAGCACAGAATAAACCAGCAACAGCTATTGCTCCTTTGGTTAAAGCGTGGCCGAGAGTGATATTTCCTGCCGCATAGTCAGCACCAGCAGATAGAGCACTAATAAAAAATGCCCCCTTGGCAATATTTGCTAATCCTTTGGCCCCTACAACACCTCCTTTTGCAAGGTTAGCAGCGGCGGCTTCTGTGCCTCCTGCTTTTATTGCTGTTTCAGCAATTCCTGCTCCCGTTGTTAAAACACCTGTAGCTGTGGTTGCGGCTGCCACTTGGTCTTTGGTTTCTTGATCCGGCTCAGTATTTGATTTGTCAGTCTCAGTTGTTGAGGATTTAACCGTTTTTCCCTTAATAGCTTTTCCTCCAGAACTACCTTTGTCCGCTTTCGCTGCATGATTTACATTAAAGCTAGTTACTTCAGCATCTGCAGAAAATCCAAACCGAATATTTTTACCGTTTTCATCTTTTTCAAAAAAAACTTCTCCTTTATGTAGTGTGTGAATTTCATCGTAAGCTTGCTTATTTTCAATGCGCCCTATTTCTTTACCCTCTTTGTTACGAACAATAACATCTGTTGGGGCCATTCCTTCTGGATCAATAAACCTCAACGGATTGTCAAACGCATAATTATAAGGAGAGTATCTCCGCATCTTCTCACTCAGTGGATCTATATGATTCCACCTCCCTATCTGTGCATCATACATCCTTGCTCCATAATCCATCCAGTCTAACCCACTTCCATCACCGAACTCATTACGCTGTTCTTCCTTACCATTGTACTTAAACTTATTTGTAAGAGAGCCTGCAGCCTTTGAACTTATTCCCGCCATCGTCAACCCGAAAGGATAATAATGCGTTTCCTCCAACATTCCTCCCCTTGTATGCACTACTTGCATATTATCAAAGAACACATCTACTGGGCTTTCGTTGCTACAGTAAATATACACATAACCGCTTTTGAAGGCTGTTAAATTTTGTAGTTCACCATAATGGTCTTTTACTATACTGTTAGTGCCTACCATGCTAATACTAAAACCGCCTTCATAACTCTTAAACTGCTCATCAAAAAACACAACGTTTATAAATGCCCTCGGCTTGGTGGGTGCATTATTGCTTTGTGTGGTTTGCTGCGTAATCATGCTGTTGATACCCGGCAGGTTTATCGTGTTGTTGATGGCTGCACCTGTTACACCACGCCTTGGTTCGTGGCACACGAAACAATTCACATTATGCTCCATCAAACTCACTATATAAGTCATTTAAAAACCCAAAATCATTCTCTCCTGTTTCATAAAACCTTGCCGATGAATAATAATATCCTAAATCATCTTTTGATAAATTCCATATCCCGCTAACAGGGTTAAAATGTATATAGTCTAGCTTTTCCTTTGCTACACCTCTGCTATATATCTCAATACTTAATGAATCCCTTTGCCATATCTCATGCTTCTTATTTGCTGCTTTAACCTCATAATGTTTTGATTCTCCTGTTGCCTTTAACCTTTTTAGAAATTCATGAGCTGTGTATTTTAAGAAACTGCCCTGGGCTGTCTCTTTCCCATTTTTTTTGAGTTGCTTCCAAATGATATGAAGATGATTTGGCATCAAAACAAAGGCATATATCTTTAGCAATCCTTTATCAGAAAGTGTCCGCATATAGTCAGCTACCAATTTCTTATTTTCATCAGGCGATAACAGCCATTTCCATTGATAAATCGTAGCTGTGAAATAATAAATTCTTCCAATTTCGTTGTGAGATTTCCGCTCTATCCTCATTTCCTAAATTAAAGTAATTTACTCTTTTTATAAAAATAAATCGTTTCGTGTGCCACGAACCGAGGCGAGGGCTAAATCATTACATGATAATTTTAAAATTCGCATCATCTGTAAGATAATCATTAATATCGTGAATGATATTTATGTGGTCTATTACATCTTTAAGGACAATTATATCATATTCTTCCTGGGGATTATTCTTTCTACAATTTGGGCAAGTATTGTCCTCAAGTATTCCATAAACTCTAACCTCAGCTAGCCCGGGCCGTCCAATGTCATTACCCCCCCATTTAATTTTATCACCAATATTATATTCTAAAAGCCAAGTGTCCCCAAATTTAAACTGTAGATATCCTGTATACTCAACATTGCAATTAGGACATTTAATTTTTGCTCTTAATATATTGAATGCACTCATTACAATTTTTTGACTTTTAAATCCATGAAAGTTAAAGTATTAACTAGTCTCTTATCATGCGTAATTAATGTAGCATTATTGTTCGTTGCATCTGCAACTACCTTTGCATCTTTTGTATGTAAAACCCTGCCTACATTTGTTGCAGTGTTTTGTAAATTTTGAACCTGAGTAGCTGATGCTCCTTTTTTACTCATAGTTGCGCCAACCTCGGTCATAAAACTTTTTAATTCAGTCTTATTACTCTTAGCAAGGAACTCTTTAGCAGCTTGTGTTGAAACTATTGCCTTGTTATTACCGATTGCCTCTGTTACCGCACTTTTACAGCTACCAAAATAGCATGTATTCTCTCTCCACTATCCATTCCATATATTCTTGTCTTGATACCCACTGGCTAAAATCAATTCTCTTTTAGCTCTGTAAAGGGTTGTCATGGCAATCGCTGTTTGCAAACTAATTTCGTGGCTGGCCGGGTTAGGCAGGGTTGTTACTACTGGCATAAATAAAAAAATTAAATGAATAATGCCTGCAATCTCATTCCTAAACACGCAAGTCAACCGTAGAAATACGGATATAAATTACAAATAAAAATGTAAACAAAATGCCCCACCTCCAAAAAATCACCCAAGTCAAAGCCCTCTCAAAGCCCATCCAATATATCAGTTAAAACTGTACAATAAGCAATCGAGTAACGAACAAAAAATAACACAAACAAAAAACCTGTTTTTCAACAGGTTTTTTTATACTAAAAATTATTACTTATCACTTTCCCCACCCAAACCAATCATTGCCATTTGCATACAGCATTAAGGACAATAAAATTACCATCCCGGCTATTTGAGCATATTCTAAAAATTTTTCACTTGGTTTACGGCCGGTAATCATTTCACCCAATGTAAATAAAACATGGCCACCGTCTAAAGCAGGTATGGGTAACAAATTCATAAATGCAAGTGCAATAGAGAAAAAAGCGGTCATTGTCCAAAACTGTTCCCAATCCCAATAATATTTATTAAAAACCGAAGCCATTCCTTTAAACCCACTTAATCCTTTATATCCACCTGTGCTGGGCGACAATATTTTTTTAAACTGATTAATATATGATGATAGCTCATATCCTGCTTTTTTAACGCCGGCAGGAAATGCAGCAAAAAATCCATACTTGGTCACCGAATACTTTATCACCCCCATGCTATCCAATTCTTCTGCCGACATAGGTGCGTTAAAGCCAATTTTACCTTCTTTTAAACGGGTAGCAATGGTAAAACTGCTGTCCTTTCGTTTTACGGTAAGGTTAATGGCATCATTTGCCTTTTTAGTTTTAATATAAGCCTGTGCCTCATCAAAAAAAGCCACTGGCGTACTATCAATAGTAACTATTTGATCTCCTAAATCTAAGCCGGCTAGTTTTGCAGGGCTGCTATCAGCCAAAATACTTACATAGGCCGGCACCCTTGGGCTAAGCATAGGGCCATTTGACTTTTTCCTTTTTTCAATCAACTGGCCAATCAAATCAATGGGCATTTTTAAAACCTGCTCTTTACCATCTCTTACAATGGTAACATCATTATCCACCACAATTAATTTTTTCAGCAACTCATTATAATCATCCAGGGGTTTACCATCAATGGCAACTATTTTATCTCCGTTCTTAAATCCAAGAGAATGAAAAATAGGGTCATTAAAAGCAATACCATCTTTTATCGAATTTGCTTCTACCTTTTTCTCTCCCCATACCATTAACACAAAAGCATAAATAATAAAGGCTAATAAAATATTTACAATCACACCACCCAGCATAATAATCAAACGCTGCCAAGCCGGCTTAGCCCTAAACTCGTACGATTGCGGTGGGAGTTTCATCTGGTCTTTGTCCATACTCTCATCAATCATCCCACTTATTTTTACATAGCCACCCAAAGGCAACCAGCCAATTCCATATTCTGTTTCGCCTACTTTCTTTTTAAACAAAGAAAACCAGGGATCAAAAAAAAGATAAAATTTTTCTACCCGGCATTTAAACCATTTTGCAGTAATATAATGACCAAACTCGTGCAATACCACCAATATGGATAATGATAGTAGTAACTGGGCTACCACCATACCCACTTCGCCCCATTTAATTGCTAATAATGTAAAACTCATATTTTATTTTTCGTATTCTTTTAAGTGCTTGCCTTTGTACGGCTTTTAGAATTTCATTATGGAAGCCGCAAAATTACGGGCCTCACCGTCGCTTTCAAAATATTCTTCTAATGTAGGTGTTTGAATGAAGTTAATTTTTTCCATCGTTTTTTCTACAACGGCAGTAATATCTAAAAAGCCAATACGGTTTTTTAAAAAAGCCCATACGGCTATTTCGTTAGCTGCATTTAAAATACAGGGCATATTGCCGCCCTTTTTCATAGCTTCAATAGCCAGCCCAAGATTTCTAAAGGTTTTAATATCAGGCTCTTCAAAGCTAAGATTAGGGTATTTTCTAAAGTTCATTCGAGGAAAATCGTTCTTTAAACGATTAGGGAAGCCCAGCGCATACTGAATGGGCAACTTCATATCAGGCAAACCCATCTGGGCCTTTATACTGCCATCTTCAAACTGTACCATGCTGTGAATAATACTTTGTGGATGTACCAGCACTTCTATTTGCTCCGGTCTAAGGTTAAACAACCATTTGGCCTCTATCATCTCCAGCCCTTTGTTCATAAGGGTTGCAGAATCAATACTTATTTTAGCACCCATGCTCCAGTTGGGATGCTGCAAAGCATGGTCTCGCTTTACATTCACCAAAAAATTAGGCTTTTTTCCCAAAAAAGGACCTCCACTTGCAGTAAGAATAATTTTTTCTATCGGATTGCGTGCCTCACCTACCAAACATTGAAAAATGGCAGAATGTTCACTATCAACAGGAATAATTGGAGCCCTGTTTTCCAGTGCCTGCTGCATTACAATATCGCCGGCCACTACGAGGGTTTCTTTATTTGCCAATGCCACCAATTTGCCTTTATTAACAGCTTTCAGTGTAGGTTTTAAACCGGCAAACCCTACTATGGCAGCCAGCATTATATCATAACTATTAAAATCGGCCACATCTTCCAGCGATTGTTCTCCCGTAAAAACCTTTGTATCGGTACCTGCCAAGGCATCTTTTACCTTTGTATATTTAGTTTCATCTCCAATTACAATCGCATTGGGCCTAAATTCCAATGCCTGCGCTACCAATAGTTCATCATTGGTTTGTGCAGTTAGTATTTCTGCCTCAAACATCTCCGAATGAGAACGAATAACATCGAGTGCCTGAGTGCCAATAGACCCGGTTGAACCAAAAATAGCAATGCGTTTTTTGGGCGCTGCTGCCATATATATAGTTTATGTTTAAACAATAATTATTTACAGGCAATGGATAATTTATTTTGTAGCCAACTTAAGTACTGCTATTAAACATTGTTGTGTTATAAAACCCCGAACATTCGGGACTCCCTTGTACTTTTTTTAGCAAATGACAGCAATAAGAACCTCTACAAATTATACATCTCTGTTATAAGTGTGGCAATTTACTGTAATAATGCCTTAAAAGCAGATTCTACTTTGTCAAAATTAAATGAATCTACTACAAGCTGCTCCTGCAAAGCAATTGCCTGGTTTTGCAAATTTCCTATAGAACCCTCATGGGTATGTTGTATTGCTGTGGAATATTGAAATTGGTTATTCTCAATAGCAGTACCTACCTGCTTATATGCATCTCTAAATGGTATGCCTTGCATCACCAGATTATTCACTTCTTCTACACTAAATAGGTATTTGTATTTGTCATCGGCCAGTATATCTTTTTTAATATGTACGTTTTCAAACATAAGTGTTGCCATATCTAGGCACTGATGTAGTGTAGCAAACGCCGGAAATAGGTTTTCCTTAAGCAATTGTAAATCCCTGTGATAGCCACTAGGTAAGTTGGTGGTCATCATAGTAATTTCATTGGGCAATGCTTTAATACGGTTACAATAAGAGCGTATTAATTCAAAAACATCCGGGTTTTTTTTATGGGGCATTATACTACTACCTGTAGTTAATTCTGCCGGAAAAGAAATAAAATCAAAATTTTGGTTTAGATACAGGCAGGCATCCATGCTCATGCGTGCAAGCGTATCGGCCACATTGGCGAGTGCTTGTGCCACAAAACGCTCAGTTTTACCTCTACCCATTTGCGCATATACTACATTATAATTTAAATCATCAAAACCGAGCAATTCGGTGGTAAGTGTTCTATTAATAGGAAATGAAGAGCCATAGCCTGCAGCACTGCCCAATGGATTTTTATTACTAACGGTATATGCTGCTCGAAGTGAATGTAAATCATCCACTAGGCTTTCGGCATAAGCACCAAACCAAAGCCCAAAGCTGGATGGCATAGCCAGTTGCAAATGGGTATAGCCGGGAAGTAAATAGGTTTTATACTGTTCGCTTTTCTGTTGTAGCAAATGAAAAAAAGCATCCATATGCTGTACCAGTTGGATTATTTCGTGGCGAAGAAATAATTTAATATCTACCAACACCTGATCGTTCCTGCTTCGGGCTGCATGTATTTTTTTTCCGACATCGCCTAGCTGTTCTGTGAGTAAAAACTCAATTTGAGAATGTACATCTTCTACCGAATCTGCAATAACAAATTCGTCTGCTTCAATTTTTTTGTAGATAGATGACAATGCTGCACACAGTATGTCTGCCTCTTGCTGTGTAAGCAATCCAATAGATGACAACATTTTTGCATGTGCAATATTGCCCAGTACATCAAAGGGAGCAAGCATTATATCAAACTGCCTGTCTTTACCAACAGTAAAATTTTCTACTGCTTTGTTTACATTGGTATTTTTTTGCCACAACTTCATTTATCCTGAAAAGTTTATAATGTATAATTGCTAGTTCATTTTCTCCAGCCATTCAATATAAAATACAATGGCTTCTTCAATCCATTTCAGTTCCACAAATTCATCGGCACTATGGCTTTGGCCACTAAAACCCGGTCCACATTTTACACTGGGCAAAGGTATCAATGCCTGGTCGGATGTGGTGGGCGAGCCATATATAGTTTTGCCTAAGGAAACCGCAGCCTGTACAATGGGATGCCCGTTGCTGATAGAAGAAGCCCGCAGCCGCATACTCCTAGGCTTTATTTCCACATCTACATTTCTTTTTATTTCTTCTACAATTTCTTCATGTGTGTATGCATCAGTTACCCTTATATCTACTACAAAACTACAAATAGCAGGTACTACATTGTGTGCCTTGTTTTCTGAATAAATAGAGGTAACTGTCATTTTTATTTCGCCGAGTTGCTCCGATATTTTTGAAAAGCGGTATTGTTGAAACCAGTCTATAGCTTTGATGGCTTTATATATTGCATTCTCTCCTTCTTCCCTAGCTGCATGGCCAGCTTTACCATATGCCACACTATCCAACACTAGCAAGCCTTTTTCTGCTATAGCCAACTGTAACTCTGTTGGCTCACCAACGATGGCAACACTATCTTTATGCAAAAAATAATTTACAAAATCCTGAGAAGCAAATAATTTTTCTATCCCATTTGCGCCACTTATCTCTTCCTCTGCTGTAGCAGCAAACAGGATGTTGTAAGCCATATTTTCTTTATAGTAAAAATATTGAAATGCTGCAAGCAAGCATACCAGCGATGCACCTGCATCGGTACTGCCCAACCCATACAATTTGCCGTCTTCTATTTTTGGCAAAAATGGGTTGCGTGTATATTTTACATTAGGCGCAACCGTATCATGATGGGAATTGAGTAGGATGGTTGGTTTTGATGCATCGTAAAATTTATTGACAGCCCACACATTGTTGCCATTGCGATGCATGGATATATTTTTTTCCTCCAGAAAAGCCGCAATGCGGGTAGCTGTACCCTCTTCTTGCCTGCTTAAAGATGGGATTGCAATTAAGGATTGCAAAAGTTGCACCGCATCATTCTGTAATATTTTTATTTGGGCTTTCATTTAATAATACCTGTACCTGATTGCTGTTGGATTAAAGCCAATATATTATCTGCATTACCAATCCGTACACTATGCACACCAACATCCATTGCTGCAAATGCATTCTGTAGTTTAGGTATCATACCATCGGATACTGTGCCCTCTAGTTTCATGGCATTAAATTGATCTAAATTTATATTTTCTATCACACTGTTATCTTCTGTTGCATCCAGCAGTACCCCATCTTTTTCAAAGCAATAAATAAGGGTAACCTCATATAAGCTACTCATGGCTTTTGCTAACTCTTGCGCAATGGTATCGGCATTGGTGTTTAACAAATGCTGTTTGCCATCATGCGTAATGGGTGCAAATACCAAACTAATATTTTGGCTGAGTAATAGGTTTATAAAATCAGTATTTACCCAATCTATATCACCAACAAAACCATAATCGATGGTTGGGTGCAACCTTTTATGTGCTACTATTACATTCCCATCTGCCCCCGTAAGCCCCAAAGCATTAACAGCACTAGCCTGCAAACTGGCTACAATATTTTTATTGATAGCACCTGCATACACCATTGTAACAACCTTTATTGTTTCTGCATCGGTAATGCGCCTGCCATCTATCATCTGCTGTGGAATATCCATTGCTTCTGCCACCCTTGTTGCCAGTTTGCCACCGCCATGTACTAAAATTTTTGCTGCATCAATGGCTGCAAAATTTTTCAGAAAAGAAGATAGCCTTGTTGCATCATCAATGATATTGCCACCAATTTTTATGATATATAGCTTCTTCATTTATTACTATCCCACTGTAAAAAAAATTGTATTTATTTGTTACTTTTCAATACTTCACTAATAACAGCCTGTGCAGCCCAAACCCTGTTGCCAGCCTGTTGCGTAACAATACTGTTTTCCCCATCTAATACTTCATCGCTCAACTCTATATTTCTTCTTACAGGAAGACAATGCATTACTTTGGCATTGTTGGATTGCTGTAATTTTTTATTCGTGAGCATCCATTCTCCATTTACACCCGGCATTGAGCCATAATCATTATAAGAACTCCAATTTTTTACATAAATAAAATCGGCATCCTTAATAGCTTCGTCCTGATTATTTACAATAGTTGCACCCACTGTAAATTTTTCATCCAGTTCATATCCTTCAGGATGTGCTATTACAAAATCTGCTTCGTCCCAGGTGTTTGCCCATTGTGCAAATGAATTGGCTACACACTGTGGTAAAGGTTTTATATGTGGCGCCCATGTTAAAACAACTTTTGGTTTTTTTCCTGCTTTCCAACTACCATTAGCCATTTGCTCCTTTATTGTAACTATATCTGCAAGTGATTGCAGAGGATGCAGTGTTGCGCTCTCCAAACTTATTACAGGAATACCTGCATACTTTACAAACTGCTTTATAATCGTCTCTGCATAATCATCCTCTTTTGATTGAAGTGCAGGAAAGCTACGCAGGCAAAGTATATCGAAATAACTACCCAACACGGGCGCTGCATCTTTAATATGCTCTACTGTATTCCCGTTCATAACTGCCCCTTCATCAAACTCTAACGCCCAACCTTCTTTATCAATATTAAAAACAATTGTTTCCAGTCCAAGATTTTTAGCTGCCACTTGTGTACTTATACGGGTTCGTAAACTTGGGTTTAAAAACAATAACCCTATTTTTCTCCCTGTGCCCAATAGCGAGTCCTTTAGCGGATTTGCTTTATAAGCCAAAGCCCTTTCAACTAAAGTATTAATATCAGCAACATCGTTAACAGAAATAAATTGTTTCAATTTTTTGTACAATAAATTAAATGATTAATAATGATTTTTCAACTTGCTGCATTCAATTCTACTTTTAATGCTTCAACAAACCTATCCGCCTCTTTCTTCCCAATATTTAAAGCGGGTAACAATCGGATAATATTTGGTTTTGCTTCTCCGGTAAATATGCCATGTTTCAGCAATAAATTTTTCTTTACTTCTTTTTTGTCTTCGGGTAATTCAATTCCAATCATCAATCCACGACCACGTACTTCTATAATCTCGGGTATCCTTTTTAATTCTGTTATCAAATAATCCCCAACAGTTTTTGCATTTTTCATCAACTGCTTTTCTTCTATTTCTTCCAATACAGCCAATGCCGCAGCACAGGCCAGATGATTGCCGCCAAATGTGGTGCCCAACATAAAGTGCTTTGCCACAAACTTGGGTGCAATGGAAATACCAGCTACAGGAAAACCATTGCCCATTCCTTTTGCCATAGTATAAATATCGGCATCTACTCCTGAAACATCATGCGAATAAAACTGGCCTGTTCTTCCATAGCCACATTGTACTGAATCCGCAATAAATACGGCATTGTGCTCATTGCAAAGCCTACGAATAGTTTGTAGAAAATCTGCGGTAGCTTCATTAATACCGCCAACTCCTTGTATCCCTTCAACAATCACCGATGAAATGCTGTGGTTATTAAATGCTCCCAACAATGCAAATTCATCATTAAAGGGCAAAAACAATACATTCTCGGTTTCGTTTACCGGAGCTACAATATTTGGATTATCAGTTGCTGCCACAGCAAGTGATGTGCGGCCATGAAATGCTTTTTTAAAAGCTATTACTTTTTTTCTGCCATTATAAAATGAAGCCAGCTTTAAAGCGTTTTCATTTGCTTCTGCACCTGAGTTGCAGAGAAACAACTGATAGTTTTCTTTACCGGAAACTTTTCCTAATTTTTCTGCAAGCTCCACTTGTAAAGGAATTTTGATGGAGTTGGAATAAAAGGAAATTTTATGCAATTGTTCTTCTATTCGTTTTACCCAATGTGGATTGGTATGGCCAATACTGATAACCGCATGGCCACCATATAAGTCTAAGTATTCTTTGCCATTTTCGTCCCATACATAGGAGCCTTTTGCCTTTACAATGGTTACATCCTGCAATGGATATACATCAAATAGATTCATTATTCTTTTATCTCTTAATAATAAAATTAAATTGTTGCATCTAGTTTTAAAAACCAGACGATTTCAATCGAAGGCCTAGCATTTCTTCAAACCCAAATAATAGGTTCATATTTTGTACCGCTTGCCCGCTGGCTCCCTTCAATAAATTATCGATAGTAGAATGTACTACCAGCTTTGCTCCTATTTTTTCTAATTGCAGCATCGCCTTATTTGTATTCACTACTTGTTTAATGCTAATGGGCTCTTTGCTAATGCTTACAAAAGGATGTCCTTTGTAAAACTCATTGTACAACACTGTAAGCTCTTCCATACTCAGCACACAATCCATTTGGGAACTGATGAAAATACCACGGGTAAAATCGCCACGCCAGGGTACAAAATTTACATTGATGTCGTCATGTGGTTGCAGCTGCAGTAAGGATTGGCCAATTTCGCCCAAATGCTGGTGTGTTAAGGTTTTATAAGCCTGTATATTATTGGCACGCCAGCTAAAATGCGATGTTGCAGAAAGCGATTGCCCGGCACCGGTAGAACCTGTGATACCTGTAGCATAAACATTTTGCAACAAGCCGGCTTTTGCCAATGGCAATAGCCCCAGTTGAATGGCAGTTGCAAAACAACCGGGATTGGCAATACTATTGGCTGTTTTAATTGCATCTTTATTCAATTCGGGTAATCCATATACAAATTTTCTGTTGCCGATTTCCGCATCTTGTTTCAATCGAAAATCATTGCCAATATCTATAATTTTTATAGAAGGTGCGATTTCATTTTCTAGTAAAAACTTTTTGGCTTCTCCATGCCCAGCACAAAAAAAGAGTACATCAATATCTGCATGATGTTTTGCATCAAAAATCAAATCGGTTTCACCTAGCAAATCTTCATGTACTTTGCTGATAGCATTGCCGGCATTACTCTTGCTTTGTACAAAGGATATTTCTACCTGTGGATGCTGAAGCAATATCCGTATTAATTCGCCTCCTGTATATCCTGCACCTCCAATAATGCCTGCTTTAATTTTCATGTAATTTTTACTTCGAAATAATTAATTGAAATGGTTAATTACTTTCAGCTTCACCCACCAAATGATACATATTATTTTGGTTGCCGAATATTTTTGTGAAGCCTCGTACATCTTCACCTGTCCAACCATTGTTCATTTCACCATAGCTTCCAAACTGGCTGTTCATTAAGTCGTATGGCGATGCAATGCCAGTTACCATAAAGCGATATGGCAACAGTTCCACAAACACATCTCCTGTTACACGCTGTTGGCTGCTTTCAAAAAATGCTTCAATATCTCTCATTGTAGCATCCATTATTTGGCCTTCGTGAAGCCAATTGCCATAAAACTGTGACAGTTGGTCTTTTAAATTTAATTGCCATTTGGTAAGCACATGCTTTTCCAATGTATGATGAGCTTTAATGATTATTATTGGAGCGGCAGCTTCAAAGCCTACCCGGCCTTTAATACCAATGATGGTATCGCCTACATGTATATCCCTACCGATGGCATAAGGGCCTGCAATGGCTTGTAAATATTGTATGGCTTGCGAAGGGTGATTAAAAGTTTTATCATTTATTTTTTTCAACTCGCCTTTCTCAAAACTCAATTTAACCTGTTCGTCTTTTAAAGAAGTATCCAATTGTGTGGGCCATGCTTCTTCCGGCAAAGCACCATTACTTTTTAAGGTTTCCTTACCGCCTACACTGGTACCCCACAAACCCTTGTTGATGGAGTAAACAGATTTTTCAAAATTCATCTGCACCTTATTTGACTTTAAATATTCCACTTCTACTTCACGACTTAGTTGCATATCTCGTATGGGTGTAATAATTTCTACACCCGGCAACATACTGTTGAAGATCATATCAAAACGAACCTGATCGTTGCCAGCCCCGGTACTGCCATGCACTACTGCTTTTGCTTCTATTTTTTTTGCATGTGCTGCAATATTGATGGCCTGACTCAGTCGCTCGGCACTTACGCTAAGTGGATAGGTATTATTTTTCAATACATTTCCAAACACCAGGTATTTTACAATGTTATCGTAATAAGATTGTACCGCATCAATAGTAGTATGCGATTTTACACCAAGCCTGTAGGCGTGGGCTTCAATATTTTTCAATTCTTCTTCATCAAAGCCACCTGTATTTACCAAAACAGAATGTACTTCAAATCCCTTTTCTTTGGCAAGATACATAGCGCAGAATGTGGTATCCAATCCTCCGCTAAAACCAAGTGCTACTTTAGTGCCAGGTTGCAAATTTGTTTGTAAAGTTTCTTTATTAATCATTTTTTATTACACAAATTGAAATTTCTACAGTTCCAAATACATTATAAATTATTTAGCTGAACCAACTCATCATCTGCCGAAAAACCATTTTATTTCCTCCGGCACCTGCTTTTGATTTTTTTAAAAAACGAAGCATTTTGGTTTTCTTCATCTTCATAAATCGTTCGTATAGTTTTGAATGTTTTTTAAAATCCTTTGCTGTTTCTTCTGGTTCGTAATGATCGGCAGGGTCGTACAACATGGCGGTACACATGCAATTTTTACGTTCCTTACTCATGAGTATTTCATAATTGATGCAACTTTTACAGCCTGCCCAAAATTGCTCATCATTGGTAAGCTCACTATAGGTAACGGGTTCGTAACCCAAGTCGCTGTTAATTTTCATCACAGCCAAGCCTGTTGTCAGTCCAAATACTTTTGCTTCGGGATATTTTTTTCTGGATAGCTTAAATACAGTTTCTTTAATGCGCTTAGCTACACCGGTTTTACGATATGCGGGTGCAACAATAAGGCCACTATTGGCAACATATTTTTCGTCGCCCCAAGCTTCTATATAACAAAAGCCCACCCAATCACCTGTATTGGTAACAGCAATTACGGCCTTTCCTTCCTCCATTTTTAATGCTACATACTCTGGTGAGCGTTTGGCGATACCTGTTCCACGGGCTTGTGCACTCGCTTCCATTTCATCGGTAATAATGGTTGCATATATAATATCAGCAAAAGTTGCTGTACGAATAATGATATCTGAATGTTCCAATTTTTAAAAATTGAAAATGAAAGAATAATGTTATGTAAAACTTGCGCCCTTACTGGCGACTTTGACCGGGGGATTTTTTCACTGATAGGGGCAATTGGTTATGCTCGGCCTATCAGCAACCACGTCGGGGTCGTGGTACTGTTACTGTAGAAACTGGAGAATGATATGTATTTATCTGTTTCAAACTTTGTAAAAGTAATTTGTTACTGCAAATGTAGCATATTCACAATTAAAAGAGCACATCAACTGCTAATATTTTGTTATCCGTCAGAAAGTGGATTCGGTTTTACCCCTTTTAGGGTATAAGAAAAGCAGTTTCATCACTATAACTTTAATACATGAAATCAAAAATTTTATTGATTTTTTTCTTGCAGTCGATGTACTGCAAAGGGCAAAATATTTACTTTCCCAGCTCGTATTACAACAGCCAACAAAACCTGGAAAAAAATATCGTATTAATTTCCAACGATGTTCTTAAAAAACTACCTAATGAAGCTGTATTCGAAAAGTATATATATAAAATCAGCTTGGCGCTGTTAAATAAAGACTATTCCAGTATTGTATCAACATTAGATAGTTTGCGAAGCTTATTGCCAGCCCAATACGATTATAGAAAGCCATCGCTCGGTATCGATTTTGAAAGTTTTGCCAAAGCCAAGATGGCAGAAAAAAAAGGCGATATATTCAATGATGTATATAGAGCCACATTACTATCGTTGTTGCGGCCATTGAAAGGAAAGTCCTTGTATATTGTTACCGAATTTTTTGTTACCGATACTGCAAGCAGGAAGCGAGAACTCGATAAACTATTAGCAGGCTTCAGCAAAAGCGACAGCATTCCCATCTTTGATGCACTGGATATTTCTATCTATTATAGCCGTTGGTATTTGGCAACGCAAATTGATGCAATGGCAATACCAATACTAAAACAGGTTGAAGTAGAAAATAATATACTAAGAGGCATTAGTTCTGGAGGCGTTTTAGACCCAATCCAGGAAAATATGGACATTAAGCATTACACTATTAAAGTAGCTACTGATATAGAAAACGAATCTATTCGTGGCAGTACCACCATCAAACTCATTCTGAAAAAGCCAACGAAAAAGTTACTGTTTGATCTGGTGCGACTATATAAAATTGAGAGTGTAGTAGTTGATAATAACAAAGCGGTCTTTAAACATGATACCGACAAAGTTTTCATAAACAGTTCACAAGAATTGAAAGCAGGCTTACACTTTATCACTTTCAACTATTCCGGCAAACCACCTATTGCTACCAACCCACCCTGGCAGGGAGGATTTAGTTGGGAAAAAGATGAAAATGGAAAGCCGTGGATAGCCATCAATTGCCAGTCAGAAGGTGCTAAATTATATTTCCCTTGCAAAGACCATCCCAGCGATGAAGCAGATGAAGGTGCTGATTTGTATGTTACCGTGCCGAACAATTTATCTGTCGCAGCTTTTGGGTTGCTACAAAACGTAACCCCAAAAGCTAACCAGCAATCAACCTGGCATTGGAAAACAAACTATACCATTGCCAACTATAGTTTGCTATTCAATATAGGCGATTATAGAGTGTATAAAGACAGCTATACTACCATTAAAGGCAATAAAGTGCCAATAGAATTATACATACATGTGAGCGATACCGCACAGGCAAAAAGGATAATAGATATTAGAAAAAGAGATGCCGCCATTTTGGAAAAATATTTTGGAGAATACCCTTGGGTAAAAGAAAAAATTGGTATTGGCGAAACACCCGGTACCGGTATGGAGCATCAAACGATGATAACTTTTGGAAAGCAGGACTTAATAAAGCCCACCGACTCGGCCTATGATTATTTTTATATTTTCTACCATGAGTTTGCGCATGAATGGTGGGCAAACAAAATCACCAATAAGGATTGGGCCGATATGTGGATACAAGAAGGTATCACCACATATTCTGAGGCACTATTTTATAGAGAAAAAGCAGGTGAGGAGGGCTATCATAAGCTGATTAGGCGAATAAGAAGTTATATTAAAAACACTTTGCCGATTGTAAAAGGAACCGGATTAAATTCAATAGAAGTTTATAATGGTGATATTTATGACAAAGGAGCATTTTTTATGCATAGCTTGAGATTTGCATTAGGCGATACTATATTTTTTGCAACCCTTAAAAAATTCATTGAAAATGTTTCATACCCCTACAACCAATTTTTTGATACCGATGATGTGGAGCAGTTTTTCAGCAAAGAATCGGGCAAAAACTTAAAACCTTTTTTTGATTTTTATTTACGCACAACTAAATACTTTGAGTTTAACCAAAAGCCAAGTAAGCAAAATGAGTATGAAATTAGTTGTAGCAATTGCCCGATAACATTGCCACTGGAGGTAAAAACCGATACGGGTACGCTTACATTAACTATCAATAGTGATAAAAGTGTTTTAATACAATCGGCCACTATACCGGTAATAGACCCAAATGGATGGTATTTTACAAAACAGTAATGCTGCAATAAGAAAGCGCAAGGCCGTAACCTTGCGCTTTCTTATTAGTTACATATATTACTAGAGCAAAAAAGAAGAGAGTGCTTCTGCAATTTTTCTATCATTACTCAGCCTAGGCACTTTATTTTGCCCGCCAAGCTTACCAATGCTTTTCATATAGTCGGCAAAGCCATTTTTTTTCACCGTTGATATTTTCAATCTTTCTAAGATATTGCCTTTAATCAAATCATCGTAATAGACATTTTTCTGCCGGAGGTTATCATCTATTTTTTGAGCAAATTGATTTATATCCTCGGGAGTTTCATCAAACTCAATAAACCATTCGTGGTAGCTTTTACCATCCTGCTGCGTAATAAAAGGTGCTACCGTAAACTCACGGATACGCACACCCGTTTCTTTGCTAGCCTGCAAAATGGCACTCTCCACTTCTTCGCCAATTACATGCTCGCCAAATGCGGAGATATAATGTTTAATGCGGCCACTTACAATTATCCGGTAAGGATTGATAGAAACAAATTTTACAGTATCGCCAATATTATATCCCCAAAGGCCTGCATTGCTATTAATAATGAGTGCATAGTTCTCCCCTATTTTTACATCTTTCAAACTAAGCCTTGTTGCATCTTCTTTTCCAAATTCTGCCACGGGTATAAATTCGAAGAAAATTCCACTATTGGTATTGAGCAACAAACCTGGCTCCGTCATGGTATCTTGAAAAGCAAAAAAACCTTCACTTGCCGGAAATAATTCTATTGTATCAATTGGCTTACCAATGCTTTCTATAAGTTTTGCCTTGTAAGGTTCATAATTTACACCGCCCTGCACCATTACACTAAAGTTTGGAAACAGTTCACTTATTTTTTTACCGCTACGCTCTTGCAGCCTGTCAAAATACATTTGCATCCACGGCGGTATGCCACTAATTAATGTCATATTTTCATTAATAGTTTCATCCACTATTTTATCTAGCTTTTGCTCCCAATCTTCGATGCAGTTAGTTTCATAACTCGGAAGTTGATTTGCCCTTAAATATTTGGGTACATGGTGGTTTACTATACCGCTCAGCCTTCCTGTAGGCACGCCTCCTACTCTTTCCAGTACAGGAGAGCCGCTCAAAAAAATTAATTTGCCGTCTGCAAAGGCATTGTTTCCAGTTTCTGCCATATAGCAAAGCAAGGCATTGCGAGCCGTATTAATATGGTTAGGAATAGAGTCTTTTGTAATTGGAATGTATTTTACACCACTTGTGGTGCCACTTGTTTTGGCAAAATATATAGGCAATCCTTTCCAAAGAATATTGTGCTTACCCTCTTTTATTCTTTCAATATATGCCTTAAAATCTTCGTAATCTCTTATGGGTACACGTTGCACAAAATCTTCGTAACTCTTTATGGAAGAAAAGTCGTGGTCTTTTCCAAACTCAGTTTTTACACCAGTTTTTATTAAATGTTGAAATATATGCTGCTGATCTTGCAGCGCAGTACTTGTTCCTTTTTTAATTTGTTTATGTATATAATTGGCAAAAGGTTTTGCCAGGAAGGATTTTATTTTCATCACACTTTCTCTTTAGTTGCTATGCTATTGCACTCGCCACAAATGTAACCAATCAAACATTAAATATTCTGTAAAAATATTAAGCAAAATTTTATACCCGTTTAATTACAAGCACACTTAAATTCAGTTTCCAAATCAATAACTGTTACCACAATAGTAGTACCATCTTCTTTTGGGGCAAACACTATCCTCACTTTCTGACCATCATGAGTAATGCCCTCTAGTGGGTAAGATGTACCCTTTGCAGATGTTTCAATTTTGCTCCTATTTAACTCCCCTTTCTCTAAAATCTGCTGCACTTCACTTTCGTCGATATGTCGGCAATCCATCCTGCATTTTGCATGTTTACTATAAATTATTTTGGTAGGATGGCGGTCAAAATTTTCATTTGTCACATCCGTTTCTACATGAATTCTTTTAATATCCTTTTGCTTTCCACGCTGATTGGTTTTTACCCAATACAAAAATAAAGCAGCTACCAGCAATACCAGATAAGGAACAATTTTTTTGTTCATTTGGCAAATGTAGGAATAGTTTGTATTTTATTTATTGGCGATTGTATTATGGCAGTTTTTAAAGGTGATTTTCATTTATACAGGCCATTGATGCCAGGTAGTGATTACAGAAAAATGCTTTGAAAAAGTGAAACAATCTTTTCAGTGCAAAAGCATCGGTAGTTTCTCACTTAAAAATAAAAGCAAATCTGTAACACTCTACGAAGTAATTAATTAATAAACCCTTTGCAAAATGCATTGGTGGCAGATATTCTCCCACAAATTTTGGAAGATTCTGTTAACTTTGCAGCCCATGAACCGCTCTGTAGCATTACATACACTGGGTTGCAAACTCAACTTTTCAGAAACTACGGCTATTGGCCGAATGTTGGAAAAAGAAGGCTTCGTTAAAAAAGAATTTGACGATGTGGCAGATGTTTATGTAATCAACACATGCAGCGTTACCGAAAATGCCGACAAGGAGTGTCGTCAACTGGTTCGTAGAATACAAAGAAAAGCTCCCGAAGCTCTGGTGGTTATTACTGGATGTTACGCACAATTAAAGCCAAAAGAAATTGCCGAAATCCCGGGTGTAAATCTGGTATTGGGTGCTGTCGAGAAGTTTAATATAGCAGCGCATTTAAAAGAAATGAGCAAAAATGATGCTGCCAAAATATGCAGTTGCGATATTGAAGATGTAAATACATTCACAGCATCACATTCTGTAAATGAGCGCACCCGTGTATTTTTAAAAGTACAAGATGGATGCGACTACAATTGTAGCTTTTGTACCATTCCGCAGGCAAGAGGAAAAAGCCGCAGTGATAGTATTACCAATATTATAGACAATGTAAAAAACATTGCTGCTGGAGGCACTAAAGAAGTTGTTTTAACGGGAATTAACTTGGGCGATTTTGGTAAAGGGTTGCATGGCGGCAAAAAAAGAGAAGAAGATTTTTTTAGTTTAATACAAGAGTTAGATGCTTTAGAAGGTATCAAACGGTATCGTATTTCATCTATAGAGCCTAATTTACTAAGCAATGATATTATTGAATTTGTAAGCAACAGCAGGCACTTTATGCCGCACTTCCATATTCCCCTACAAAGTGGTAGCAACGAGGTTTTAAGCGCCATGCGCCGCCGGTACAAAAGAGAATTGTATGCAGAGAAAGTAGGGCTCATTAAAACAATGATGCCACATGCCTGCATAGGTGTAGATGTGATTGTTGGGTTTCCGGGTGAAAACGATGCTCTTTTTAATGAAACCGCCGATTTTTTACAAGCTCTGGATATTTCTTACCTGCATGTATTCACTTATTCGGAAAGAGATAATACTCATGCTTTGTCTATAAAACCTGTTGTGCCCATGCATACCCGGCACCAACGTAATAAAATCTTGCGCAATATAAGTTATACTAAAATGCAAGCCTTTACCCAAAAACATATTGGGCAAACTCGTAAAACACTCTTTGAAAGCACTAATAAAAATGGAATGATGGAAGGCTATACCGATAACTACATCAAAATTACAACCCCCCACAAAGCAGAGTGGGAAAATCAGGTAGTTGATTGGGTAATTTAAATTAAAAGACCCCATCTATCGATGAGGCCTCTTAAAGCTTGTTACAATAAAATATTTTATCTCAATTTACAAATATTAAATGTCCGTATTCCACTCCTCACTACTCAAAAAATTTTCAAAAACTCCTCTCCCATTATTGAGTAATTCCAAATGACGTTCATGATGAATATCTGTTCCTAAATACCTGCACAATTTATTTTTGATGATATACTTTGCCGCTTTCTCAGCCCCCGAGCCATAATAACCTGTAAGAGATGATAAATTAACCTGCAGCCGAAAACCCAGTTCATCTAAAAAATGATACACTTTAGGATTACCTTGAAAATATGCATATCGTTCAGGATGCGCAAGTATAGGTGTATATCCAGCCGTTATGATAGAAAAACTCATCTGTTTTGGGCTCTCTGGCATAGAGCCAAAAGCAAATTCGGTAAGTATTATTTTATCTCTTAGACATAAAAGAGGCTCTCCCTTTTCAATCATTTCAAAAAATGCGGCGTCCATCATGTATTCGGCTGCTGCATCTACTTTATAATCAATATTATTCTCGCTTAAGGCATTTCTTAACTGAGCCAATGCATTACCGATAGTTTGGGGTGTATTGCGATAAAGATCGCTAATCACATGCGGAGTGGCTATGGATTGTTTGACACCAATTTCCATCAATCCTTTTACAAGACTCAATGATGTTTCCACATTTGGAGAGCCATCATCAATACCTGGTAAAATATGGCTATGCATATCTTTTTGAATAGGGAAATATTCGCTAGAAGAATTATTTTTTTTAAAGATGGAAAACATGCTTGTTGCTGGATTTATCTCAGCAGCCAATTACAAATGATTACTCGTTATTTTTTCTGTTTTACAAACTGATGTATTTTAATCATCGGTTTAAGAATACTTACAAAAAAAGGAAATGGTATTTTATTCTTTTTCATTGCCAAAAAATCTCTACGGTTTGCTCTAAGGCGTTGCTTAAGATTTTTATTGCTTTGACCACCCATTCGCATACGCACTAGTAATTCGGGAATATAACAAGAACTCACTTTATGCAAGTACAAATACCTTGACATAAACTCATAATCTGCCGCTGAAAAAAAATGTGTTTCATAACCACCATATATTTCTACTAAAGATCTTTTAATATAAAAAGTAGGATGCGCCGGCATCCATCCATACTTAAACCGGCTTCTTTTGTAGGGCAGGCCCTTCCATATTCGCATTACCCGGTTCACATCATTACGGTCCACAAATTCAAGGTCACCATAAACTGAGTCTACTTTTTCCTTTTCAAAAGTTTCAACAATGTGGCTAATTACATTTTCATTGTCCAGGATATCATCACTATTTAATATTCCGATAATATCTCCGGTTGCTACCTGCATACCTTTATTGAGAGCATCGTACATACCCCTATCTGTTTCACTAATATGATAGTCTATAAAATCCTGGTTGTTCCTGATAGTTTGTAATGTAGCATCTGTAGATTTTCCGTCAATCACTATGTATTCAATATTTGGATAAAGTTGCGATTTAACAGAATTAATACAGTCTTGTAGATAAGCCACCGAATTATAAGTAACGGTAATAATAGATACTTTCAGCCCTCCCTTTACATCTATATTGATATAGGAGCCGGGTTGTTCTTGTATTTTATTTTTCTCTGCTTGCATTAATAATCCTGCTAATTTACAATGATCGGTTTTAACTAAACATTCATTTTTTATTATACTATTAGCTTTTTTTTATCTTACGGTAAAATCATCCTCGCTTTTACTTTTAAAGCCGGATTACCTTGGTAAATTGTATACGCCTCCAGGTTTGCTGTTGCTACAGATCCTGCCGTCAAAACTGAGTGTGTCCCAACCAATACGCCAGGGCATATAATCGATTTTGCTCCAACCCAGACTCCATCCTCAATCATTATCGGTTTCACTATCAGGTCAAATGCTGATTTTGTGTAATTGTGATTACCACATAGAATATAAGCCCCTTGACTTATACAAACATTAGATCCAATGGTTACTATTGCCAAATTATCTATCCATACATTCTCCCCAATCCAACAATTATCAGCAATGCTAAGAAACCAGGGATATTTTATAGATACACTTGGCTTTATATTTACATTTTTACCAATAACCGCACCAAACATTCTTAGCAAAAAAACTTTAAATCTACTAAAGGGGAATAGGCCCGACTTTAAAAACAAATGATTGATGATATACCAAAGCCCCCGCTTTAATGGATTACCAGGCTTATACCAGCTATTATCATATTTACTCAAATCAACCATATTCATCGCTATTCTTAAATTCTTTGGTTTGATTAATAAAGTACTAACGTTTTTTTATATATCTTTTCTCATTGAGGCAAAACTTCCACTAAGGATAAAAAAAATATGTCTTATTTCAAATCATGAATCTACAGTATCCTTCTCTTTACGCTCATATAACCATATCATTCCAAAAATAAAAACATATGCCACAATATTAAACCAGGTATGGTGATCCCATCCTAATGGAAAATTTTTTCCTTTGTGGATGCTTATCAATAAAAAACTAATTCTGCACACATTAATTATCCATAAAAAAAACAGCCCGCCAATTACCCATGTTATTTTTAAAAGCCAAGTCCCCTTGTTAGCTATTACATAAGCTGCCCAAAAGCTGTACACCCCATACCCTACACAATCCATTGCAATCAGCACACCGCCACCATTTACCATTCGTACAATAAAGCCTGGGAGTGTATATGTTTCATATCCAAACCAGCCAACCACAATTCTTGTTGCCCAACTCAATGATTGTTTTATCCAGGTTACATAATCAAAGTACTTTTCTACAAAAGGTGAATATAAACCTCCGGGTGCTGCCAGCCCAATAACAAGCAATGTGCCAAGATAAAGGCAGGCAAAGATACCTAGGAACTTTGCAAGAAATATTGTAAACTGTTTGTCTTTTAAGATGGTCATTGGGCTATGGGTAATAATGAATCTGGATATAAAAGTTTAACCACTCCGGATATCTAAGATTGCGGAATTTTTACACATCAAAAATTCTGTCATACTCCTTCTTAAGTCTAGGTATATCTAACTTTGTTCGTATGTAAGTGTAAGCACCTTCACAATATTTATTGTATTCCTGCTCATCCATTTCTGCAAAAAATTCAATACAATTTTGTACATCTGTAACAGTTGTCGCTACATTCATTCCTGCAACAGCTTCTTTTAAATTTAGCCAGGGCACGTTATTACTGGTAATCACAGGTAGACCTGCACTCAAAGCTTCTGCAATTGCATGTCCGTAGTTTTCGCTTTTACTAGGCAAAATAAAAACATGATTATTCTCAAGCTTTAACGGTACTTTATATGCCGGCAGCTCTTTTTGGTAATCAACTTTTATATGAGGCGGCAAACTTTGAATTATTTTTAAACACTCTTCCCAGTATGCTGTTTCTTTCACCGGTCCATAAATTGTATACTCAATATTGTCTTTTATATGTAGTAGTGCTTCTAATACAAGTGCATAATTTTTCATCGGGCTAATGATACCAACACTTACCATTTTTAAATACCCCTTTTGCTTAATTATAACTTTTTGCTTAGCGAGTATTCTTGGAAAATTGCCGGCAGTATTCAATTCCGCATTTTTAAATACATTTTTAATAAATACCGCTTCTGCTTCATCCGTTGCCTGGAAACTAATTTTCTTGTCAGCCTTCATCCACTTCATAGCCTGTATAAAAAGCCTTTTTTTGAATGGCTTTTGCGATAATGCCCCAGGATGCAACATACCCCTAACGGATAAAATTTTTCTCGCAGCTTTTGCAAATAACATTGGTACAATATTGAAATGCCAATCAAACAAACCAACAATGTACAAAACATCCGGCTTAATGGACTGTACCTGCTCAATCAAATGCTGACTACGATCTTGCCTACCCGAATACCATACTTTCGTGTATGCATTATAGTCAATCCACATGTTTACATGAGCCACGGCAATCGGTTGCCCATTCAGATCCTCGTTACTGGTATAAATATAAAACTGGTATCCTTCATGCAATGCATCTACCATGTTAGCGATACTCTGTATTGGGCCACCTGCCTTAAAGGCCGGTGTAAACCAGGGAATGGAGATGAAGATGGTTTGCGTAATCATACTACTCTGTTTCAATGGAAATTTGTTTTCGTCGGCGCTTTACCCTGGCAAAATTATGTTTCCAAATAATAAACATTCCTCCAATGAGCATACAGGATTTAACCAAATGGCCAAGAGAGGTCTGTAATTCACAATCGGGGCGTATGGGGTAATAAAATACCATTGGCGTAAATAATAATAATACAGGATAAAATTTGCTAATCTTATTAAATCCATTCAGTACTTCTGACAGCACCAATCCCCAGAAAAACATAAATATACTTCCACCAATAATGCCAAAATTGATATAACCATCTCCTACCGAACTCAAACCCATAGATGTACCTTGCCGAATCATCATACCGGAGTATTTCATAAACAATATCCGATCACCTGCCCTTAATTTATTTGGGGATAATACCCTTGGCATAAATGCAGCTTCTAAAATTTGCAGCAATTCCTCACCATCTGCAAATGGTACTTTGGATGGCACCGTATTCATAATATTGGTTACAATAAAACCTTGGTTGATACGTACATTACTATTGGCCAGGCTTTCAAAGTTAAAAAGTGAATTATTTTCCCTGCCTTCACTTAAAACATCCTCAAAAGCCTCTAGGTTCCCTCCTGAGCCCGACCAGGTTGCTTTCCGGTACTCTCCTTTTACTTGCTGTATTACAACCACCAATATGACGAACCCAAAACTAATCCCTGCCTTTACCAACACAGATGGCCGGTATTTAATAGCTAGTACCGCTCCCAGCATGATGAGCCAGGTGATTAAATCATGAAACATGGCTTCTGCCAAAGAGGAAGCAATAATGGATCCGTAAACCAATACTAATACCCATGTTTTGAGTTGCTTTGTTCCCAAAATCAACATAAAAACACCAATGAATTTAAAGCTGCTCAGCAAGTAAAATACAAAAGCCAGCGAGGTTGCAAAATATACAGAGATGATGGAAGATAGAAACCCAATAGCAATAAAAAAATAAGGCAAATTGCCAGACTTATCTATGAACTTTTTTATCTCAGGAAGGTTAATAATTTCACCTTTCAATTTACCAGCAGTTACATGAAGTCCGAAAATAAATAACAGCATTGCAGGAATCAGGTAACCAAAATATTCTGCTTCCGGGATTTTCATTTTATATACCTCATGTTGATATTGATCTAACCCATTATACGCAAAGGTTGGCCCTACCAGCATTTGTACACACATCAAAACCCCAGCCAAGTATCTAATTGGCAACGCAGTTCCTATTGAATAAAATAGCAGCATAAATTGATGTAGCGATATACCCAATGCGATAAAGCCATACCAACTTAGGTCAATCCATATTAATTTAATTCCTATTAGCAATAAGAAATATAGATTCCAATCAAATTTTACTCTAAATAAAGACTGCATGATTTCTATGCAAAAAAGTAACTATTCTGTAACCAGTATAATATTGCACAGTTATATACCATTTATACTACAGTTAGATTATTAATTTCCACAATTTCTGTCAGAGCTTTTAACCCTAAAGCATGCGAAACTTTTTGGTTGTGCAAACCTGCTTGCCTTGAATATTTTCCCAGCTCTTTTATTAAGTGCGGATGCAGGATCAAATAGTTTAATATCCCCGCCAATGCTTCAATATCCCCTGTTTTAAAAACAAAACCATTTTTACCTTCCTGTACATCATCATTAGCACCATAGCTGCCGCAGGTATCGCTTACCACAACCGGGCAGCCCATAAATATAGCTTCGCTAATAGATAAAGAATGGGCATCTTTTTCTGAAGCATGGATATATATGTCTGTAGCAGCATAATAACTTGCTAAAATATCAGGCGCTACAAAACCTGTAAAAATAATATTCTTATTTTTTTGCCCGGCTGCCTTTTGCCTTAGCACAGCTTCATTTGGACCTGTACCAATAATAAGCAATACTATTGGCAACTCTGTATGAAGAAGTTTCTCCATGGCATCAATAATATCTTGCTGCCGTTTAAAAGATTCTAATTTTCCAATAACGCTTAACACAATGGAATTATCGCTTATTTGATATTGCGCCCGTATATCTTTATTATGAGCTGCTTTGTCTGCAAACACTTTTTCAAAGAGCAACACATCAATAGAAAAAGGATTCCGGATAATTTGCCTGTCGTGAACTCCATAATATTTGTAATAATCCTCATTAGCATCGCCTACAGAAAGAAAATATTGAATCCGTCCAAATTGGCTTCGAACATAATACTTTTTAAGAAGTTCGGTAATGAAAGGCCTCTTCCTCTTTTGTTCGCTGTCTGAAATATAAGCAACAATCACATTATTATTGTTTGCCCATCGTTGGGCTCTTTGCTGCAGTTTTTGGAAATACCCATACGTAATCAAAATCTTAGGAGCATACTTTTCCAGTTCATGCTCCAGGTTAGGAGCATCCAGATTTTTATCTGCTGCCAATATTTGATCGCCGTTTAAAAAAATGTGCTCAAACTTATCCAGGTTTAAATTAGACCAGGCAATTTCTTTTCCAAAACTTTTATCGTGGTATTTTAGCATTCCCATTGCAGAACCAAAAAAAACTTTTATTTCACAAAAATCCAACTGGCTATAGCTCACATATTGAGGGCAAAAATGCTGTATGGGATGCGACACCACAATAGCTATTTTAAGCTTAGGCCCACTCATTGGTTTTTCATTTTGTTATCTAGGAAATAGTAATTTTTTTCGTAATAATAGGCAGTTGGTTCGTATTGGATACCTTCTTTGCTAAATGCATGTTGATAGTCAAATGTATTCAAATGATTAAAATTAACTGGCAGCACCTTTGGGTAAACATCTGACCGTATAAATGCTGCCGTATAGGTCATTTCTTCTGAAAACCATACATCCAACCCACAAGCCAGGTATTCAAAGAGTTTATTAGATACCGCATTTATTGTATTCTCATTAAAAGGTTTGTACATCACAAGACCTACATCATAGTGCTTCATCATATTTGGTATATCCATATAATTGATACCGCCATGAAAACGAATTCTGTTACAAGCAAAGCCTTCTATGAAGGCAGCAGCTTTTTCGTCGATAATGTTTGCATATAAGTCCAATGTCAATCTAGTACTATTTCGCACCCACTCCAATGTTTCTTTTACATACATGGTGTCATAACCCAAAGCACCGATATATACAAGTTTAATATTATCGTTTGGCAACCGACGCTTAACATCCCCTGCCCAATTCGTAGATGGATAATTTGGCAGGGTGAAAAAAATGTCTTTTTTCATTTCAGTGAGCCCATTATCTTTTTTAAAATCTGCCAACCGTATTTCATTAGTATGCGATATCCAATCAAAATAATGACGGTACATTTTTTTTTCCATCTTATGCATGTGCTTCACCAACCGCATACTGCCTGCATATTCAGAAGGGCTGGTATACTCATGGTAATGCGCCATTAGCTTTACCTTTTTCCCTCTTAGCCTTTTATATACAAGAGCGGGCCATGAGGATATAGACTCAAAATAAAGTACCGTTGCCGGACGGTACTTCAATAACAATAACAATGACCCCAAATAAAATGAAGCATAAGAAAATAGCCTTAGTATGGAGTGTTGTTCAATTGCAGGATACCTCCGAATGGTAATATTGAGCGAACTGGAATTATATAGTTTCAAATTATGCTTTGGACAAGTAGTTGCAACTAAAAACGTACCCTGTGTATGATTTCCAAAATAATCAATCAGGTTGATGGCAGGAGGATAGAGTTCAATCGGTTTAAAATGCAGTAGTATGTATTTGGCTGTTTTTTTCAAGCTGGTATCTTCAAAATAGTTTCAAGTACTTTTTCCATTCGTGCCTGATGGCTATAGCCACTTTTCAAACAACGTTCATATGCATTGGCGGCAATCCTTGCTCTTTCGGGCGAATGTTGCCGAAAAAAAAGCAGTTTTTCCAATAACTGCTCTTTGGTTTCGAAAAAAACGACCTCTTCGTTTTCTGCAAATATTTTTTTTTGCAAGTCGGATGATTCGGCAATCATAAAAACTTTGCAGGCCGGAATTTCAAAAGTCCTGCTATCTTGCTCATCCCTGTTGGCATGCCTCAGAAAGTGCAAGGCTATTTGCATGCCATTGATAGTTTTAATATATTTTTCTCCGTAAACCGATGGGCCTTTGTAATAGGGTTGTATAATATTCCAATAGGGCTTGCCTTCCCATCCATCTCCGGTAACAGATACGGGTATTGCATTTTCAATCAAAAAAGCAATAAAAGAAGCACGGTAATTTTCATAGGTTCCCACAAACCCAACTTCGGTTTCATAAATTTTTTTATCTGCATCATTCAATACAATTGGCCTATTATAAGTAGGGTCAAAAGACCGGTAACATAGGGCCACTCTTGAAGCACCTACCTGCTTAAATTCTGCTACATTTACAGTACGCTGTACAAAATGAATATCATATAATGATGCTGTTTTCCTACTCAGCCCCCACGATTTTGCATATAGGCCGAAAGGGTCATCGGTGAGTAAATTGGCTATTTTGCAGCGGGGTTGTAGTTGTTTTATTTTTTGAAGGGTAGCAGCATATAAATAAGGCTTATTATCTACCAATAGGATATCAAATTGCTGCTGCCTGAACATTTTTTTCACATCCTGGTTAAGTCGTAACACTCCTGGCCCCAAACTATAATGGTATTGTAATCCCCCAAAAAATGGTATTGAAAGGTAAGAATCTGTATCCATTGCCACTATATTCGAGCAGATATTTTTTAATGCTACATAACGCCTGTAGGCATTTGAATTTGGATGCAAACTACCAATATATAATAGGCTAACCTTAAAAATGGTTTATGGATTTTGATGGCGGTTGGTAAAAAAAATATTGTACCAAAGCATATAGCTCAATAATCGCCAGTAGGTAGTTAAATTATTCTTGCCTGCATAAAAATCTTTACCAATACTAGTTGTTTCTTTTTTCTTTAAAAGCGGCGTAGTATGTAATAAATCAAAAAATAATTCTTTCCCTTTTTTACTTTGTATGAGGGCATGGTCTATCGGCGAAGGAAATCCAAATTTTCCTTGCTGTTCTAAAACCTTGGCAGGTACAATTCCCTTAAAAGAATTTCGCAAAATACTTTTACTACTGTGTTTAATAATTTCATCGGGTGAAAACCGGAATACAAAATCCATCAACCGATGGTCGTAAAAAGGCACACGTATTTCTACACCAAAAGCCATCGAGTTCCTATCCTCATAATGTAAATATGCCGGCACTGTCCAACTTTTATAATTATTCAACATATTGCTATAATATGGATCGGGATGCGAATGATGATAATGTGCAATATAGGGTGTAGATTCCAGGTGCTTGTTGCGGTTACGCAGTTGCTGGTTTTTCAAAAGTTTCCTCAGCTTTAAAGGAAAAGTTTCATACAGGCTTTTTGCTATAAGGTTTTTATACGTGTATGTAGAATTAGGTACAATACCCTGTATACTTTTAATGTATTGGTGCATCTTACCATTTGCCAATAATCGAGCATGCTGGCTATTAATATATGAACCATAACCTCCAAACAATTCATCGCCACCGGAACCGGATAGTAACACTTTTATTCCTTCATTGGCCGCAAACTGGCATAATTTATAGTGTGCATACATGGAGCCGTCCAGCAATGGTTCATCATGGTGGTATATCACATCTTCAATATCATCAAAAAAGTCTTTCCCATCCAATAAAAATTTATGTGGGATGAATGCATTGCTCGATGCTAATACATCTTCTATCAGTGCATTTTCGGGATGCTTGTAAGGCAGCACACCCGAAAATGTATGGAGATTGTGCTGTTGCATATTTCTTACAGCAAAACATGCCACAGACGATGAATCAATACCTCCGGAAACAAACGCACCTACAGCAACATCCGACCTTAAATGCAGTTGAATGGTATCATCAAATAATTGTATAAACTCTTTTTTTGCAGCTTCATTAAATTTTTCATTCCCCTGATTACCAAAACCCCAATAGGGTAAAACTGTCTCTAAATTTCCTTCCATATCTACCCAGCCATAGTGCCCGGCACGAAACTGCTTAACGCCTTCAAACAACGTATCTTCATTTGTGTCCAATTGGCGGTTTGCTAAAAACTCATAAGTCTTTAACGTATTCAATGTTTCACTTGCAGCCGTATGGTTAATAATTGCTTTTATTTCGGAAGCAAACATAAAAGCACCGTTTATGCTTCGGTAATAAAATGGTTTTATTCCTACTCTGTCTCTTGCAATGAGCAATCTATTTTTACTTCTGTCAAATAAGGCAAAAGCAAACATGCCTTGCAACTTTTGCAAAAAGCTTATGCCATATACTTGGTATGCTGCTAAAATTGTTTCCGTATCAGAATGGGTTATAAAATGATACTTATCAGCAATCTCTTTCTTTATCTCTTTATAATTGTAAATTTCACCATTAAATATGAGGACATTGCCCGATGAAGGGTCTATCATAGGTTGGTTGGCAAGGTTGCTAAGGTCAATAATTTTTAACCTGGCATGCCCCAATGCCATTACATCATTTTCCCAATAAAACAAGCCATCTGGCCCACGGTGCCGAATTTTTTCCAGCACAGGCCTGATATTGATATTTATCTTGTGCTTTCCTACTATACCTGCAATGCCACACATGACTTAATAATTTATAATTTCGGCCGTTTCCACAATTGCTTCGCTATTGGAAGTATCGAAAATTCATTTCTTAATTTTTTACCAATCCTTTGGCCGTATAAAATCAATTTTGCCCATTTTCGTATTCCGCTCCCTTTAAATTTACTACCGTAATTTGTCCAGCTTGCTGTATTTAAAATATACACAACGGCACTAAATGGCAATGGCGCAATAATTGTTTGCTTATAATCCCGTAACCGCTCTTTTAACCATGCATGGGATGAAAAGAAATTATAATCAATCAGGTTTTTACTGGACATATCAGGTATGGTTATTAAATCTGCACGAATAATGTAAGCCGTGGCACAAAACTGGTATAAGTTTCTGGGATACCTATACATATAATTTGCTCCTTCTAAATATACATACCCTTTGTTCACATACCAGCCGGCTGGCATAGTATCTGCATGTTGCTGAACAAATGCAGATACTTTGTCCGACACCAGGTCATCGGCATCTACCGACATCATATACGTGCACCCCATTTCTATCGCATGCCGGCATCCGAATATAGTTCGCCTGGCTTGGTCCATTTCATTTTGTGCATACCCCGTTTCATAGTATTTTTTTACATAACTATCAAAGTCGGTTATTTCATTTGCTTTTAATAAAGGGTATGGAAAATCTAGATACGTAATATGCTCGTTCTCTATTTTATTTTCAGGAAAATCTGTATATACTACAATGACTTTGAAATTTTTATTTACCTGATTACACAACGATGTAAGTGTACGATTAACTAAAGCTGAGTGGTAAACCCAATTACTTGATGAAATTTTAGATCGGAATGGTACAATAAAAGCAATCATTGATGGGTACTTTTATGTATGACTGTATACTCACCATGAGAATTAATTTCAAAAGTAGATGGTAGGGACTGATGAATTTTTGCAGTTATGCCCGGGTATAAATTTTCATGTATCTCTACCAACAAATATTTGATTTTATCCAACCAAAGCTTTTGCGGCGATAGCAAACATGCATATTCACTGCCTTCTATATCCATCTTTAAAATATCTATTGTATGCAACTGATATGCTTGCATAATACTATCAATACTCCTGCAAGAAATAGTATCTATAACGGCATAGGTACCTGGCGTTTCCAAAACCCGGTAGGAGGCCTCTCCTTCGCCAATATCTACCAGGTATAACTCGCCGTCATAGCCATATACACCGGTATGTAGAGGAAGGATATTGTGATAATTTTTTACGTTATTGGCAAGAAGTTCAAAATTATACATTTCAGGTTCTACGGAAATAATAGCCGCACCTGGAAATTTGCGTTTATAAAATAATGTAGACAATCCGATATTAGCGCCGCAATCAATAATGGTGCGGATATCGCCTTCATAATCCCATTGTAATTCTTCGGCTATAAATATTTGATAAAAAATATGGACATCATAAGTTTTATTGCGCAGTAAAACTGGATACTGCAATCCTGCCACTATAACTTTTACTATTGCCGATTTTGCTTTTACCACTCTTTGAAAGAAATAATGTACCGTAGAAAAAAAACCTATTTGATGAATATGCTGCGAAACAAATTGTATTCTTTTTTTTATATTCATAACTACTATAAGAGATAGACCTTATAAAATATTATTTATAATAGCTCAGCAAAACTGCTTGGTCCTTATCTGAAGGGATAGAAAATTTTGGCCGCCAGCCATTTATTTTATATTGGTATGCTTTATTAATTATTGTCGCAAGATTATGGTAATTTCCATACTCAAAAATAAAACCGTTAATAGTATCTGATATTAAATCTAAATTTCCTTTGGAGCCGGAAGCTATTACGGGCAGACTATGCAACATCGACTCTTTAACTGCCATTGGGTACATTTCGGGAGCCACACTCGGAACTACCATAAAGTCATACTCAGCAAGCTCATTTAGTAAATCAATTCGTTGCATCGTCCCTCTATAATTGAAATTAAACTCATTCTTGCATTGGTTAAAATACTGCTGATCTGTAATATTGCCAAACACATCTAGTTTCAAAGTAATACTCTTATTTAGTTTCAGCGCTTTACAAAGTAATAGCAATCCTTTTTGACTCTCAATCCTTCCAACAAATACAATTCTATTCTGTATTTTATCAGATATATTTATTCTAATGCCCTCTGGAATAGTTATCAACGAAGGAATAACCTTTATTTTCTCGGATATAAATCTGTTAGCATTTAATATTTCTTTAAACCAATTTGCGATTACAAATACCTCGTCACAGGTATTTATTAATTCGTTCAACTCATTTTGCCTTACACTAATTTTTTTCTTTAGTGTGGTGTAATACTTTGTATGAGAAAATACTTTTAGAAAAAAGTGGATACTGCTATTTTTAAAATTAAACCCAGGTGCTCCTTTATATTGAAGTTTTGTTGCTATTACACAATTAGCACATCTATTTGCAGAAGAAAAGGTATTGCAGTCCGATAGTCCAAAATATCTAAAATCTGCCTTATAGCAGGTTAGGTAAGGTAAATGAAAAGTAAAAAATACTTTTTTACATTTTTTTTTTGCCGCATGAAACCATGTAATGTTAATCCCATTTTTGCCAGAATACTCATGAAAATGGCAGATATCAAACTGTCCCCTTTCAATTAAACGCTCAAAATTTAAAAAACAATCCAACAAAGATGTTACTGGCACCGCATCATATACATATTCGTTCACTGAAAAGGTCTCAAGGGCTGCCACATGCACTACATGACCATTTTGAATGAGTAATTTGGACAACAAGTGAACATAATTTTCAATACCGCCACTTTTTGCAGGAAGATAGTTACCAGTTACTAATAAAATTTTCAAACTCGTTTAGTTTATAAAAATTTATACTCCCTATTTATCAAAAATTATTTAATTTAAAGAAGTTGTTTTAATCTTACTCCAGACTCCTTGTACGCATGATAAGCTTTAGCAATCTTTCTTGTATTTTTTATATAAACAAAAAGCGCATAGACACTCGACCTAGCACCTTCTTTTAATATCATCTGTTTTTCTTTTTCAGATAATGGTAATTCAGGTAACTTCATTATATCAGTAAGATATTTAAACCCATTACTTAGATAACTAAACCTATTATTTATCTCTTGGCCACCATGCCTTCGATAGTTCAGATACAAATAAGGCAATAATAAAACATTTGTATTGCAGGCAACTTTAATATTATAATACATATCATTTGCAGGCCCATACTTTTCAGGGAATCCTCCAATTTTTTGAAATAATTCTCTTTTTATTACTGTACCTCCTGGGCCAATGTTTAAAAAACTCTCATTAAAAAAGTGTTTATGAATACTCTCATTTGATGAGAGTACAATTGGATCTTTAATATCGCCCTTTTGGTAAATAGTACTGTACCCGGCTGATTCGTGTTGTTGAAAATGTTCTACAACATACCCCAAAGCATCTCCTGTAATAGTGTCATCCGAATCAACATACATCAACAACCATCCCTTAGCATAGCTTGCAGCTCTATTTCTATTTGGATAATCTCCTACATTTTTTTCATTCGTAAAAATTTGAATTCTTTTATCTCTTATTGCATATTCCTTTGCAATTTGAACAGTCTTATCTGATGAAACATCGTCAACTACAATCAGCTCAAAATTTGTATAAGAAGATGCTAGAACACTTTCTATTGCCTCTGCAATATAGGCTGCACGATTATAAGCAGTCATTAATACACTCACCAATAAATTTTCACTCATTACTATTTGTTAATAGTATTTTTAGACAGTATAATAGTTTTCCTTTCACTCATTTCTTACATACAGCAATTAATACAAAAGGTGCATAACCTATATCAGTATTCACATCCTTATAATTCGGATAATGTACGATTTCAATATCTTCCGGTTGTTCCGGTAATACTGCTGGAAATTTTACTTTTCTAACCAATTTTTGAACCAATGCACCTAACCTATAAAAGGGATTTGAATGAATGCGATTCAGCTCCCGATGTATCTCTTGCCTCAACTTACCAATTGCTGTAAACTTTTGGCCGTAAATTTCAATATTAGAAAACCCGTGTTTTGTCAATAACGCTACAAACTCTTCTACGGTATATTCCTTTTCATGATATTCCCATTGCAAGCCATCAGGACTGGTAACAGGCTGATTGGGTGTGCTGACTATTAAAAGGCCATCCGTTTTTAAATTTCTTTTGCATCTTTCCAAGAAATCATCCGGTTTTGGAAGATGCTCTAATGTTTCAAAACTCACAATCGCATCGAACAAACCGAATGTAGCAGCATTTTCTAGTGTTTGACAATCATCTTCTAAAAAACGGATATTGTCCTTCTTAAAATTTTTATGGGCTACTCCTAAAGCCTCTACAGACCTATCCACAGCAATTACTTGTGTATCACTAATTTGATTTGCCAAATAATTTGACCCATATCCTACACCACAAGCTGCATCCAAAATTATCTTTATATTCTTGTGCTTTAATTGTTCAGCTGCAAATTGATACCTTGAAATATGATTAGCATAATATGCATCCCATTCTATCGTTCCTGGTACAATTCGTTCAATTGCCATTGAAATTTGTTTTTATATTCAAAAATTTATTGCTGTTACTTTCTATTCATTTAAAGTTTTGGATTTGTAATCAATTTTCTCATCATCATTACAATCCATCCAGGGAGCCATTGGATATCAAGTACCCGGCCTTTTTTATATTTTGGAAATATTCTCTGAAATTGAGCTGCATTTTTTACCAGAGCAAAAATCAAATCTTCATATTTTTTAGCTTGCTGGTTCGGTTCGAACAAGGAAATACTTTCTATTGCATTCTTGGAAAATAATTTAAGTTTATTACGATCTTTAAATAAACTCTCAATTGAATTTGCAAATCCACTAACATCTCCAATATTTACCAGCATACCATTATAATTGTGTTGTACAATATCCGCAACACCGCTTGCAATGTTGCTTACAACTGGCACAGCTCCTGAAGCCATTGCTTCTACCAATACATTTGGCAGGCCTTCCCTTCGGGATGGGAATAAAAATACATGAGCCCCTTTCATTTTTTGCACTACGTACGCTTCATTTTGCCATCCTGCAAATACAATATTTTGTTTACTACCAAGTTTATCTCTTATAGCTTGTAAGAGTGGGCCTTCGCCAATAATCTCCAATTCAAAATCCTTTATGCCCATTTCTATTAGTTTATTATAGATGGCAGGTAATAAATCAGCCCCTTTCCGTTCAATAACAAGCCCCGCAAATACAATTTTAAAAATATCCCTTGATTGAGCATCAGAATCCAATAACCTCACCTTTTCTGCTGCAGCCGAAGGATAGTATAGCTTATATACTAATTTGTGGTCAACACCATTTTTAGCTTTAACCTCTTTATCTATTTTATTGCTATAAGAAATAATACCATTCATTACTGTATGATAATGTTGAATAATATTATAGTAATCACTAAAATCTCCATGTACAATATATATAAGGGGATTTTGCAAACGTAAAGCTGCCACCATCTTAACTTCAAGCCCATCATTACCAACTATCACATCATTACTGGAATGTAATGTCTTGCTTAGCTTTTTAAACACTGAAAAAGCATTTTCGGTTTCCTTGTAATAAACTCTTATCGTTTCATCAGCATTAAAATCAGTGTCAACGGCTTTTTCCTGTTGATCATCCCTTCTGAACAGTACTACAGCATACTGAATTGCAGTATCCTTTGTTCTATACAATAACAAATTTTTTACTATACGGGAAACGCCAGCATCAATATCAGGCAAAAAATATACAATTCTCATTTACTTAAACACAGCCCTTTTACAATTTTTTTTAAATATTAAGCTGAACACATTAACTGCTTATCTTTAAAAAATTGACGCATTAACTTATAATAATACATTCGAGCATCAACAGCCCATAAAATATGCTTTTATAGAGATGTGTTAATTATTAAATACACTTTTCAAAAGATTTATATTATTTTTTTTAAAAGGAAACTTTAGAATTGCCTTTAAAGCAAAATTAAATTTTACGGAAAAAGGTTGATTATTATTATTGAACATTTGTAGTAAAATAGTTAAGCCGTAATAATCTAATTTTTTAATATCCTCTCTTTCAATTTCTGAAACAGTAACAGGAAAAGCTGCTTTATTTATTGCATGATATTGAATGGATTCATTTAACCAAGTTGCATCAAAATTGCCAGATGAAAGATGCAAAATTGTAATATTATTAGCCACTGCCAGCTTAAAATGCTTCATAACTCGTATGCTAATATCCAAATCATAAAGATGAAAGCCCTTAAGTTGGGTTTCATTCCATTGATATAAATTAAAAATTTCTTTTCTGCCTGCAATAAAACATCCGTCTAGTACAGCCACTTCAGAGTATTCACCCTCATCCAAAATTTTTGTGTAAAGAAAATTACCATCTTGTTGTTCCTGCTTTATATTGGCTCTATAGTATGCTTGCGGTACATTCACCCAGGAGGTTGGATATTTTGATTTGTAGATTGAACCTGCAATTCCAACCAGGCCAATTTCCTCATGTTTCAAAACCGATAAAATTTCTTTGCCCCATCCATTCGTTTCAAAAGAAATATCTTCGTGACAATAACAAATAATCCCCCCCTTTGCTTGTTCCAAAGCTCTATTATATACTTCGCATATCCCTCTCGGATTAATACTGTTATCAACTTTGATTAACTCATATTCACACCCAATTGTTTCGGCAATATTTTTCTCAAAAGTTCCAAAATACTTTTTGTTAATTGAACAGACTACAACACTAATTAAAGGATCAATATTCAATGATTTTTTTATTTAAAATAATTTTAGCAATGCTTCTACATTTATTAGTTCTTATAAAAGACTGTAGATATTGATATTTCTCGGCTTGAGCATATAATTTCCGATAATAGGTTGCATACGCATTGGCATATTTCTTTGTAATATAGGCGTTGATTCTATCTTGGTTTGGTGTAGACTCTCTTCTTGATAAAGAATTTTCAAGTATCCGGTATTGGAAACCAATTTCCTCCAAATAATAAAAGCGATAGTCATGTAAAACAAAATTTAACCACAAATCCCAGTCTTCATTGCCGTGAAAAGGGATTTGATCATCATATCCTCCAATTGTAATAAAATCATTTTTTCTAATCAAAGCGCATGTATCGAGATAATTTCCGTTTAAAAATTTCGCTGTATCAATCTCTCCCGGCTTCCAAATACTATCGCTTCCTCCAAAATTCTTAGCGTTTGTATATACAACAGATATGTCATTATCCTTTTCCATTACCGACAATGCCTTTTCAAAAACTGGTGGAATCAACTTATTATCTGCATCCAAAGGGATAATAAAATCACCAGTAGAAATCGCAATCCCGTTATTACGGGCATTCGCCGGGCCAGCATTTTTTTGATCAACAATAGTAAACCCGGCTTGTTTTAATTTGCTTAGCTTATTAATTGTATTTTTATCTGTAGAACCATCATTGATAATAATATGTTCTATTGGCACACTCCATGAATAAGCTTGTACACTTTGGATTGCATCATCAATAACATCGCCATGATTGTAGCATGCAGTGATAATCGATATTTTAGCCTTTTCCATTTATTTAATGTATTTGTCGAAAAAAGCGTTTTTTTACTGCACGCCATTTTAGTTTTAGCGCAAAGTATTTTTGAACTAAGAAATCGTTCGAAAAACTATCGTAAAAATTTTTTTTCTCCCTGAGCGTATGGAGTTCATAAATACTATCAATATACATAGGAAATAAATTAGATAATACAGTTCTTTTTTCTTTTGCTTGCAACGCATAAAATTCAGGTCTAGAACTTAACCCTGTATAATCATAATAACTAATTATCGAGTCTACGTACAAAGTGTTTACGTTATAAATGCAAACTGCTTCCAAAAAAAATTTCCAGTCAGCTACTATTTTTAAAGATTCATCGTATAAACCAATTCTTTCAAATAAAGTTTTGTCTATAAAACTGCCCTGATGCGGCAAAGTATCTCTTGTAAAATATTCAACACTCAGGGGTTCATTATACTTTTTTTCCCAGTTTCTAACAGGCTCTGATATCATAAGATTTCCGTAAATTAATTCGGAATTGGATAGGTATGGTTCTACATTTTTAAAGACTGCATTATTATACAACACATCTCCTGAATTTAGAAAAAAAAGGAATCTCCCCCTTGCCATATGTATCCCTTTATTCATTGCATGGTAAATACCATTATCTTTCTCACTCACCCAAAAAGCAATTTTTAAGTTATTAGATTCAATAACTAACCTACTGCCATCCGTACTTCCACCATCAATTACTATTACTTCAAAATCAGAAAAAGATTGTTCATATAAACTTTGCAGGGTTCTTTCCAAACCAGCTTTATTGTTATAGTTTACGGTTATAACTGATATGAGCATCGCTACTTACTGCTAATAATTTCGTTGAGGATAAGGCTAAAGCTTTCTCCAAAAGCAGAAATATCCTTACTATAATTGTAAGGCATCTTATTCCTCTTATCAAAACTGGCTTTCATACAGCTAGCTAACTCTATGCTACTAACGGGATCAAATAACATTTTGCCTCTATATTTTTCCAGTTGTTCCTTATGTACATCAATAGAAGATGTAATAATAAATATGTTCAAAGATTTTGCATCTTCTACCACTGTACTCCAGCCTTCAAATAGTGAAGGTTGTATAACTGCTCTAGAAAGTTGCATTAAGGCCAATTGATCTGCCCTATCAATAAATCCCAAGAAAATACAATTATTCTCAACCCCTTTTTCTACAATATACTGTTTCAATTCGCCAAAATAATCTGGATGACGATAGTCATGCTCTTTACCTGTAAATACAACATTCATATTGATACCATCATCTTTTAAGAGGGCTATTGCATCTATTATTACTTTGTGGTTTTTATGAATCCAAAATTGGTTGCTGCATAAAAAAAAATCATTAGGAATATTGTACTTTATCCTAATGCTTTCATCAGCCTTTGAAGGTTGGTGGGAAACAGCAAAAGGGAGTACAAATTGCTTTATTGGAACCTCAGGATAAATTTCATTAAAATGCGCTTTTGCTACTTTGCTACTGAACACTACAAACTTTCCGTTTATTACAATTTCTTGCTGACTCAATTTGCGAGCGTCAATTTCATTCTCACTAAAAAAAAGAGGTAAATAATGTTCCTGAAAATCTGGTATCCAATATAGGTAAGCTGCACCTGGTAAAAAGCGGTGCTTATAATCTGTTGGAAAAAGCACATCAATATTTTTATACTGTGTGCTAAAAAGCTGGGTATTAAAAAACTTATTTATTAGCTTATTAATGCCACGCCGCATTTTGTTTAGCCTTTTAGTAAATGGTTTTAAAACTAAATATTTGTATGCGGTAATTTTCTGTAGTTTTTTAAACGCTTCTTCAGTACAACCATATATATATATTAACGGCTGCTCCTGATCTTCCAAAGTGTTCAAGGCAGATATTAAATTTTCCATGTAATAAGTACCACCAATCCAATTTTCATTGTATTGATATATAAGTGCTATTCTTCTTCTTTTAGCCATTTTATATATTTATCTACCCCCTGCTCAATATCAATTTCATATTTATACCCTGTAGCTTGTAATTTACTTATGTCTGCACGCCAATGAATTGGGTCTCCTTTTCTAAACTCACCATTGAAAATAAGATCACCTTTAAAATCTAAATGATTCAAAATCGTCTCAGCCAATTCTCTTACGGAAACTTCTATCCCATTTGCTATGTTAAAAACATCCCCAACAAATCGAGCTTTGGTAATTAATAATTCGAGAGCAGAAATAATGTCAACTACATAAATAAAATCTCTCGATTCATTGCCGGTTCCATAAAGAGTTATAGATTTTGAATGTTTTGATTTTTGGTATATATCCCATAACAGCTGCTTTTTTAAACCAGGACCATAAGCAGAAAAGATTCTTGCACTGCAAATTTGTAAGCCAAAAAAAGTGGCATACTCAGTACATATTTGCTCTGCCATTTGTTTATGAATACCGTAAGGAGATACCGGATTGCATACATCCAATTCTGATATGGGAAGTTGCTTTGGGTTTCCATAAACTGCCGCACTGGACAAATTAATAAATTTACAATTTGGTGCGTACCTTTTTATTGCATCTAAAATTTTAACGACATTAAATACATTCAATGTAAAGTCTCTCAGTGGATGAACAATAGAGTCAGGTACACTGGCTGCACCACTACAATTAATGCAAACATCAAATTTTACCTGTTCAAATAAATTGGCATAATCACTATTTGATATGTCTAGCTGCTGATAGTTGCGATCATTATAATCCACCATCACATCACATCCTTTACAATCATACTTTGAAGACAGACTAGTAAAATAGTGATAAGCATGGCTACCAATAAATCCCTTACTTCCTACTATTAATATTTTTATCATTGTTTTTGAAGTATATAACTATACATTCTACCAGCTACATCTTTTTCATTTAATTTCAATGCTGGTTTATTCTTCAACTTATATATTGAAAACAAGCCCGGCAAATTTGCCAACCAGCCAACCTTTTTTCTAAAAGATATTTTCATGCTTTTTTCTTTCTCTCTCTTTAGCTCAATTATTTGCTCTTGGCTTAATGGAAAATAATTAATAGCAGAATCGTAATACTTTAATTCTTTTATAATTTCTAAACCTGCCTGTTTAAAGGCATTACGGTACTCAGTGCTTGTAAAAGCATTTTCGCCTCCATAATATTGATGTAAAGGATGCTGCTGCAAAAACCATTCTTTATCTTGCTGGTCAAAAATTACATGGTCCCTAATGGTAAGAAGTATTCCTCCTTTTTTTAAAATAGTAGCAAGGTTTCTAATAAATTTATTAAGATCATAAGCATGGTGCATCGCCTGACGAGCATAAACAATATCAAAACTATCGGGAGAGAGCCCAATTTCTTCTGCATAATTTTGATAAATTGAAATATTGTCCAGCTTATAATTTCCTTTTAGCTTTTCTATAGCCCCGGCTCCAATGGTATTACTGGGGTCGGGCTCTGAAACAGTAACAGCATAACCTTGTAAAGCAAAATTTATTGCACTGATACCATTTCCACTGCCTATATCTAATATTGATTGGGCCTGTGGTGCATTTTTTTTTAAAAGCCTGAGTGTTTCTTTAAATTCTTCACTTTTACCGAAGCGGTCCACATTTACATGTAAATTTTCATCAAAATAAGCTTTCTGCACCAACTCTTTATATTGTGGCAGTGTTCTAATAAATTGTATGGTTTCTTCCCAAGTGCGCATCTAAGTAGTATATTTTACAATTTTTGCAGGGTTTCCTGCTACCACTGCAAAATCAGGTACATCTTTGGTAACTACGCTCCCAGCTGCAACGATAGCGCCTTCTCCAATTGTAACTCCCTTTAGAATAATACAGTTGAAACCTATCCAAGCTTTATCTTTTACGAAAATTCCTTTTCGTTTAACGTTATCCCAATTTTTATAAGCACCGATTTTAGCTTCCTCTATTCCTCGTTTCCAATCCAAAACATCTCTTTTTCTTTCTTCCCAAATTAAGGAATGCGCATTGTTATCAATAATTGTACATCCCCATGAAAACATAACATCATTGCCAATTATGATCTCCTCAATACTTATAAAAGTTCCTCCACCAATAAAAGTTCTATCTCCTATATGTATTTTTCCTGTTGGCAGTTCGAAAATAAAATCTCCATTGACAATACTATTTTCCCCAATTACTAAGTTCGGAAATTCTCCATTTTCATTATTTCGTATCACTATTTCAACCCCATCAACGATACTTCCCTTCCCATAAATAATTTGAGATTTATCAAGGGGAGAGACTATTGGTGATACCTTAGATATATTTAACCCGAGTTTAAAAAATATTTTTTTTAATACTCGCAGCATTATCTCTTACTAAAAATCATTAAAAATTTATTCCAAAATTTACGACGCATTGTCATTGTGACTCTTTCTTGTTGAAATTGAACTAAAAGGTATTTTTTAAGTCTATTAAAATTATTTAGACATGGTTCAACTTTATCTGGGAATTTAGTAATCTTATAGTCGCTATACCATTTTTTATCCTCAAATGGATTTTCACCCCCGGAGTGTGTTCCAGTATTATCCCAGCCAATATTTTTAATCAGGCTTTTGTCAGGATATAGCACCAATCCTTTTTTACAAAAAACAGTCCACCACCAGCGTATTGCCCATGAACTTATATTGCCAATTTCCATCTGCTGTATTAGCATAGAAGTATAATCAAAACTATTATCTAAATTAAATGCTGCTTTTAATTTTTTATCAGTTTTTAGATCCTGGTAGCCCGTGGCATTGGGGTCAAAAAATTGCCATGCTCTTTGCCAGGTTCCCCAAGCCTGCGTAGATGTTAAAGGTAAAAAAAAAGAGTGGTGTTGTGCTTTGATGGAAGGTACTGGAAAAAAATAACCAGCCACCATAAAAACATTTGGCTCAGATGCATAACGGGTAAGAGCTGTATTCATATACTCTAAAAAAAATGTTGAAACTATGACATCATCCTCTAATGTTATAACTTTCCCGTACTGATTTACAATTTCTGTAGTGGCCTCTATAATTGAATTTGCAAGCCCTTTATTCTCTGTACCCTCTACAAAAAAAACTTCTTTACACCATTGCCTTTTTTTTATTACTTCTCTTGTAAGTATAATATTTTGTAAATCTGTAGAGGAAGCACTCTTTTTAGGACCATCAGCATATATATATAATACAGATTCGCTTGCCAGCGCATTGGCAGCTAATGCCTCTAATGTTTTTAAACTGTGCTTTGGCCTATTGTAAACAAATAATATTATGGGTGCTAACAATTCTCTATTTTTTGTGTCCATCGCCATACAGCTTTATCGAAGAACATATTTATCAGACTTTATAAGATCTAAAAAGTCTTCTTAATTTTGTACCCAATCCCAATTGATAGCGAAGTGAAGCCGCTATTTTTTTTATTTTCTTTATACGCTTATTTTGTATATATGTCTTTCTATTTCCCATTTCCAGGCTTCGGCTATACATTGATGAGCTAAATAACAACTTCAATACCTGTTTATACTCACTAGATGTATAAGGGTACTCATCAAGCAACCGGACTGCCCAATTAAAAAAGTGCAAACTATCAATCTGTAGCTGTGAATATTCTTTTTTATTGTTTAATGCAAAAAGAGAATTGGAAATTATGATAAAGGATGTTGCCTTATTTAATGGAACTGTAGTTGTTGAAATGGAGTTCATTCTTATGCGCCGATTATACAGATCATCTCTTGTAAAAAAAATCTTATCACTGGCAATGAGTAGCTCTCTTGTAAATAGCTCATCTTCGTGTATAATGCCATTCTTGAAACGCAATGTTGCTCTATCGATAATCATTCTACGAGTTACATACAAACATGCGCTTGCAACAAAATTGTTTTGCGAAGAACATAATGTATAATATTCTTGTGTATCATACATTTTTTGTTTTAAGAAAACTCTCGCATAAAAATTTTCACTTGTATTTGCTGATTTACATTTTTTTTCATCTTCACTACCTTCAAAAAATGACCTAGCCGTGAAACCAACAATATCTACTTCGTAATTCAAAAAAATTTCATGAATCCTTTGCAGCATTTCAGGATTAATACTATCGTCACTATCAATAAAATATATAAATTCGCCTTTAGCTACCTCCAACCCCGCATTACGTGCAGAACTCAGCCCCCCATTAGCTTTATTTATTAATCGTACCCGTTGATCTTCCTCAACATATTTTTGTGCAATTCGTCCGCTATTATCGGTGGAGCCATCGTTTACCAAAATCAATTCAAAATCATTCAGGCTTTGATTTAATATACTACCTATAGCTTCATCCAAGTAAGTCTCTACATTATATATTGGCATTATGACGCTAAACAGTGCGATAAATTCAAGCTTTATTTAAGACGATATTTTTTTAAATAGCCAAAGCTGGTATATCTCCAGAAATTTATTATTAACATTTGTATTTCTGGAAAGTCTTGTAAAATCTACAACTTCAAAAGAATTTCTGATAAACAACTGTTTTACATCAGACTCGAGCAACCATTCTTCGACAGGTTGCGAAAGGTTCGATAACTCGCAGTATTCTATTTGTACTTCCTTGCGAGGGGTAGAGATAATTAAATATCCCTCATTTTTAAGTAATTGCTTAATATTTGATGCAAATTTGCCCTTTTCATCATGCGCCACATGTTCAAGCACTTCTGACGAAACGACAAGATCGAATTTTCCTGCATCTCCGGAATTTAACAAAACTGAAGAATCGCCTGCAACAATATTTAGGTGGGGAAATATTTTATTTGCATACTGTACAACAGCTGCTACAGGCTCAATCCCTTTAATCGTACCATAATTTGACAATAAATTGGTAAGCCAACCCCTGCCACAACCCAAGTCCAAAATCTCCATAGGATGCCCTAACTTATTTTTTACTTCTTCGACAAATTGCATAATACCATTCCATCGAAGTTGTTCATCCTCATTTGGGTTTACTTTATTCCAACTTTCATTTTGAGTAAAAAACCAGTGATAGTATTCATCTTCTGTAGCAAAGGTTGGTGTAGTAGCATCGTCAATAGATTTGGACTTGCTTATTTTTCTAATAAGTCTGTTGATAAATCCCATTTAATTTTATTTAAAAATATTTTATTAAGCCGGTAATCTAAACGTATACTGGTAGGGTTCACATTTGTTTCCTGAATGGTAAAATGTAAAGCATTTTCAGCTATATCAATATCTGTTGTAGAGTCGCCTAGAAACAAATCAATTTTATAATCACCCGGCATTAAACTAATGGAAGGTATAGTAATAGTAATTTCTCCTTCTGACAATGGTGTATTATTAAGCTTTTCTGAATAATAATGCTTATTATTAACGCCTACTATTGCAGTATCTTGATGATCTCTAATTACAATTCCAAGCACAATATTCTGAATTGGAATCTCTGTAAAAAAGTACAAAACTATTTTTAATTCATCGCTCGAAAATACGCCAGAATTTGAAGTTTTAATATACGCTTTTCTAATTGGACCTTCTCCAATATATTCAACACTTCGCATTGCCCTAAAAGAATTATAGTATGTGTCCAATACATTATTAATAGGACCTGATTCCAGTATTAGACCATTAGACAATAAGAGGCCTTTTTGACATAGAGAATTAATAGCAGTCATATTATGACTTACAAATAGCACGGTTCGCCCATCTTTACTACTCACATCCTTCATTTTCCCTAATGCCTTCTTTTGAAACTCTGCATCTCCAACAGCCAGCACTTCATCTACAACCAATATTTCAGGCTCTAAGTGTGCAGCTACACCAAAAGCAAGTCGCACATACATACCTGATGAATATCTTTTTACAGGTGTATCAATATATCGTTCTACACCTGCGAAATCAACAATTTCATCAAATTTTTTTATTATTTCATGCTTTGTCATCCCTAATATAGCGCCATTTAAAAAAATATTTTCTCTCCCACTTAATTCTGGATGAAAACCCGTTCCTACCTCAAGTAAACTTGCCACCCTACCTTTTATTTTAATACTTCCAGTAGTTGGAGTGGTAGTGCGACTCAGAATTTTCAATAGGGTACTCTTCCCGGCACCATTCCGACCAATGATACCTAATACTTCACCTTGATTTACTTCAAAATTAATATCCTTTAATGCCCATACATATTTGCTGCTGCCCTTTTTCGAACGATCATTGGTTTCACCTATTTGCAAATAGGGGTCTTCTTTTCCACGAAATCGATAAAACACTCGATTAATATCATGTATTAACGACCCCGTACCTACGCTCCCCAATCGGTACTGCTTGCTTATGTTTTCCGTTCTTATTACAATACTACTCATGAAACATTTTGAAAATAATATCAATTAGCCCAATCCGCATCATACCGTGTCCATAAAGCTGCGCTCTACTTTACTAAAAATAAGCATCCCAATAAATAAAATGATGCAGATAAAACCGCCACTATATAAAAGACCCGTATAATCCAACATACCTTTACCAAATAATGCATAACGAAATGCTTCCACTATTGGGCTCAACGGATTCCATTCGATCCAAGCTGCAAAACTTTTATCTTGTATGAAAGACAAAGGGTATGCTACCGGTGTAGCATACATGAGCAATTGTACTGCAAACCCTATCAGCACGGTAAGATCCCTGTACTTGGTAGTGAGGGCGCTAATGATTATTCCTAAGCCCAGTCCCAGGCCAGCCATCATTAATACCAATAGTGGTATTAACAGCCAACTGATGCCAATATAAAATGAACCATTTTTGAGCCCGTAAAAAATCATAACAGACAGCAATAATAAAAACTGGATTCCAAATCGGATAATATTGCTTAATACAACACTGAGCGGAAGCACCAACCGGGGAAAATATACTTTACCAAAAATACCTGCATTGGCAACAAACGTATTGCTGGTTGCATTTAAACATGCACTAAAATAATTCCAGATGGTAATGCCACTCATATAAAATAGTACCGGTTGAATTCCATCTGTAGGGATATTGGCAATTTTCCCAAAAACGAACAGGAACATGATGGTAGTAAAAATAGGCTGTATAAAATGCCATACCGGCCCAAGAATGGTTTGTTTGTATTGTGCAGAAAAATCCCGCTTCACAAAAAGCCACATTAAATCCCGATAGCGCCATACTTCCTTTATATGGAGGTCTAATAGCTTTCCTTTTGGTTTTATTACCTGATCCCAGTAATCTTTATTGTTTGCTTCGTTCATTTAAGTGGTTAAATCAATTGAGCAATTCCTGTAATTTTTTTTTATAAACAGGATAGCTAAAAAAATCTTTTAATAAATCTTGATTGGGTTGATGGTAAGTAGGTTGATGCAACATTTCTACTATAGCAGATTGTATATCGTTCACATTGCCTGGTTCTACAACAATACCCAATTCGCCATTCTGTAGCGCATCCATTGTTCCATCCGCATTGCCTCCTATTACAGGTATGCCATAATACATGGCTTCAATAAAAACAATACCAAAACCTTCTTTACTGCTTGGCATTATGTAGCAATCACTCATTTTAAAATGAGCTGCTAGCTCCTCATCTGGAATAAAGCCTGCCAGTATTACTTGGTCCTGAATACCGGAGGCCATTATTTTTTCCTGCATCGCTGCTAGCTCAACTGCATCGCCTTTTCCGCCAATTATATATTTTACTTTAGGATTTTTTAAATTAACCAATGCAGTAATTACATCATTGTAACCCTTGTATTTTTCCTTGCTTGATAATCGGGTAAGTGTAAACAATACTTTTTCATCTTCGGCAATACTATATCTTTCTTTCAAACCCTTGGATACTACAATGTTTTTTGGCAATGGCAAATAAGGATCCAGACAATTGTTAAGTACTTTAATTTTATTTTCTGCAATGCCATGGCTTTGGATGATGCGCCCTTTTGTATAGTGGCTCACAGCCCAAAATTCGTTTATTATCGAAAGCATCATGGCTTTTGCTTTGGAAACCCTGCCCCATATTTCAATACCATGACTCATTAAAATAATTTTGGTAGCAGGCGATATTTTTTTGATTAGCCATCCTATCATCAGCAGGTTAATATGGCTTAGTATAACAGTTTTACTTTGTACTCCCTGTACTACAGCCTCTTTTACAAAACTTGCCTTTTTAGCACCAAAGCATTTATACAATTCTGTTGGAAAATATAAATTATCAGTTGCATTTCCCTCCTTATCGTGCATACTCCATATCATTAACCGCTGCTGCTTTTCCAAGCTTTGCTCATACAATGCTTTTCCTGCAACCCGGCATACTTTTTCTATTCCTCCAGTAGCAGAAAAAACATTAAGCGTCAAAAAGAATACATCGTTTTTCATTTAGCTTTTATATCTTCCTTCTACCAACATTATTCCAAGCACCTGGCTCCAGTGCAAACTCCCTTTCAAAAAACGTTCATAGTTTTGTCTGCCTATTTTTCCTTTGCTCAATAACTTATCTTTTACTAATTCATTTTCCCTAAACCATTCTGTAAAAGGAAAACTAAATCCCATTTTAGGACGATTCCATACAGCTTCGGGTAATTCTTTTTCAAAAGCTTCTATCAACAAAGATTTAGGCAGACCCCCTTTATACTTTGTAGCAGGATCCACCTGCATACAATAATGCTGAAAGGCACGGTCCAGAAATGGGACTCTTATCTCTACCCCCTGTGCCATACTCATTACATCGGCATCACGAAGCAGTTGGTTTTGCATATACAGGTTTAGTTCCATCCAACTGGCTGCATTACCACTATCCATTGCAGATATATCTGCCAGTACTGGTGAACTTTGTAAAATATCCCATACTTCTTTTTCACTGGCATCCAGTTGCATTGCAATATCTGTTGGAGAAAACTGGCCTCTTAAAAAAAGATATAACCCTGTAATGCCTTCAATACCCAGGTAGCTTAATCGGCGAAGTTTTCTTCCTTTCCATTTACCAGATCGCAATACAACGTTTGGCGAACGTTGTAGTATAGATGCAAGCTGCATTCGTCTAAAGGAAGGGTAACCACCTAGTAATTCATCGGCACCAATGCCACTAAGTACAGCTTTTATCCCTTGCTCTTTTGCATACCTGCTAATAAACCATGTATTGATACCATCGCAACTGGGTTGGTCCATATCATTTAAAATACGGCCAAAGTTTTCAGAAAAAATATTTTCATTTAAAAGGAATTGGTTTCTTCGGCAATTCACTTTATCTAGTAAAATATCCTGGTATGCCTTTTCTGAATATTGGCCTTCATTAAAATAGAGTGATAAGCTGTTCAATCCTTCTTTTTTTAATTCGGCAGCAAGTAAAAACAGAATGCCTGAATCTATTCCGCCGCTTAAAAAAACACCAATAGGTGCATCGGCTATCATATGGTCTTTTACTGCTTTTCTCAACAATATACCCAGCATATCACGAGCCGCCCCTCTGTCTTGCACCTGGTGGGAAAAACTGTAAAATTGAAAATTTTGTAAACTGCAATACCCCGATTCACTTTTGTATTGCAGAAAAAACCCTTTTGGTAGTGGCTTCACATTTTTTAATGTACTTACGGGTTCAGGCAGGTGGCCATATGCTAACATGAACACCGGCCAGTGAGGATTTTGCTCTGCTCCATTTTTTATTGTGTGAAAAGCCCTGGTTTCGGATGCAAAAACAATCCCATCATTGTCGCAACGATAATATAATGGTTTGATTCCCGAAGGGTCTCTTACCAGTAGTAATTCTTTTTCAACTTTATCCCATAATGCAAAAGCAAACATTCCCTCAAGTTTTGCAAAAGATTGTGTACCCCATTGCTCATAAGCTGCCAATATTACCTCGGTATCGGTTTGGGTACTAAATAAATGTCCTAATGTTTTTAGTTCTTCTTTTATTGAGCCAAAATTGTAAATTTCACCGTTAAAACTAATGATATAACGGTCTTTCCAAATCATTGGCTGATGACCTGCTTTACTAAGGTCAAGCAGGCTAAGCCGACGATGTCCAAGAACGATATGGTCATCATTATCTGCCCAAATCCCCTCATCATCCGGGCCACCATGCCTTTGCAAAGTACACATTGCTTGCACCATAGATTCTACCTCTACTGCTGGGGCACTTTTATGATGTATTCCCGCTATCCTACACACAAACGCAATGCATTAATATAGTAATTAAATATTGTGGGCATTTTGCTTTTAAACGCTTGCTTTTGAGAAATTTGAACTAATGAACGATATTAAAATCAGCAAAGGTTTGTATTGTTACTCCTGTTACCGAACTACTGTTAGGTTTTTCAAATCAAACAGCGCACTAAGCTCCACCCCCATACTCTGTACTTTCACCAATGCCTTGTTTCCTCTCAATTCTAAAATTATTCCTTTATAATCCATCATTATACCCTGCTTTACCAATACGTTATCATTTTTTTGAGGTGTAGTATTCACCACTTCTACATCATTAAATTCTTGTAAAAACTTGCGGATGATATCAATTTCTTCATCCTTTACTATTGCCGGTTTTCCCAACCAGTACACAAAATTAATAATGCCATCTACCTGCTTTATGTCCCATTTATGCCTTGCATCCATTTGCACAAATACATACCCTTTAAATAGAGGCTCAAATACTATTTTTTTTCTATCACTCCACTGTTTCTGCACTTTATTCAATGGACAGTAATGTAGCACACCTCTGTCAGCAAGCACTGCAGCCACTTTTTTTTCCCATCTTGGCCGGGTATAAACAACATACCATGTTTTGTTTTCTTTCATTCTGGGCAAAGCTTCGCTGTTCCTCAGTCACAGCCAAACTGCAACGGTGAGGAATTTGATATAGTTTTTGACAAAGCTGCAAAGCTACCTGGCTTGCATTACCTTATCTTTATTTAACAGCAATCAAGGCTATAAAAAAAGAATTCTATCCTCTTTTTTTAAATATTTTTCTTAACCCTTTTCCAAAGCCCCAAAGATTTTTAAACCCGGGGTGATCTCCGCTAGTATAATATCCATATGCTTCATTGCCATAACCGTAACCATAGCCGTAGCCATAACCATAGCCGTAACCATAGCCATTGCCATAGCCACCAAATCCATATCCAAACAAGTTTACCCCTCTTGGTTTAATGCCATTGAATACAATAGACATATTGGGGAACTTTTTCTCCTTATTAAGCGTATCTACAAGATTTAAAAAATTAGAGGGCGTTTTTGCATGTCTTATCACATAAATGACAGAATTAACATGAGTTGCCAGCAGTTGTGCATCTGTTACTGGGCCTATGGGTGCAGTATCAATAATTACATAATCGTATCGGGCCTTCAATTCATTCATCATGGCAGTAAACTCAGGTAGTTGAATAAGCTCAGTAGGGTTAGGTGGAATGGGCCCTGCCGAAACCACATCCAATCCTTTAAATTCAGTTGGTTTACATATTGCATCTATAGTAGCCTTACCTACCAGATAGCTACTGATACCCGGATTGCGATTAACTCCTAACTGTAAACTTAACTTCGGTTTGCGAAGATCCATCTCCATCAATGCCACCGTTTTGCCAGTTAATGTAATACTGATAGCAAGATTAATAGCAACAAAACTTTTACCCTCCCCTGATATGCTTGATGTAACCAACAATGTTTTATTGGTTTCATTAAAACCCATAAAAGCAAGGTTGGTTCTTAAAGCCCTAAATTGTTCAGCTATTACGGTACGTTTACCATCCCGTATGGCAATATTATCCCTATTGGGAGACTGTACGATTTCTCCAATTACCGGCACCTTTGTTTTTCTTTCAATCTCTCCACGGAACATTACTTTATTATTAAACTGTTCCTGAATTTGCACATATAATAAAAAGGCCAGTAGCCCGATGATAAATCCCATCAAATAATAATTTTTGGGAATTGGGCTGGTAGGGCCACTACTGTACGGGCTTTGTAATACTTTCAAATCTGCTGCCGTAGCAGAAGCAGCAAGGGCTGTTTCTTCCTTTTTTTGAAGTAGATAGGTGTAAATTTCGTTTTTGATACTCTGTTGGCGGCTAATATCCAGCAATCCTCGTTCTTTGGCAGGAATTTCTAAAAGCAATGAGTTATTTTTTGCTATCTCTGCATTATTACTAGTTCTTTCCGTAGCAAAGTTTTGGCGAATATTATTCATATTCTCCCGAAGGTCTTTTTTAATGCGGCTAATCCGGTCTTCGGCCAATTGCACGCTTTCACTCTGGTTTCCAGCCACAGATTTTGCTTTGTCCAAATCAAACTCTGCAGTATATAATTGATTGAGAAGATTTGATAAAATGGGGTCGCTTACCATCATCAGAGACGGAACAGTTCCGGGGTCTCTGCCCTTATTATTTACATAAGATTGCACCCCACTTAATACTTCCAATTGAAGGTCAAGCGTAGTGTTACGCCTATCTAAGTCTTTGACAGTATTAAAATACATAGAGGCCTGCCCACTTAAATCTGTAACAGATTCTTTGGCCTTGTAATTCATGATATTTTGATTCACACTATCCAGTTGCCGCTCAACATTACCGAGTCGTTCATCAATAAAGGCCATTGTTCGTACCGAGGCCTGGTTTTTATCAATAACTGTTTGAATATTATACACTTCAAATAATCTGTTCAAAATATCAACACCCCTGGGTGGCACTGGGGTGGTAATACTGATATCCAATACAGTACTTAAATAATTAGGTTGTGATGCTTTTAACGTTGATGCATAACTCCCCGCAGATCCATCAAGTGAATGAAATACTGCGTAAAAATCCTTTCCTTTTACATTGGTGTTGTAACCATCTGTTGCATAGACACTATATTTTACACCACCAATTATAATAGTTCCGCCATTTAAACTGGCTTCTTGTCCGGCAATGGCGATACGATTGTTTTTCCAATCCATTTCGAAACTTTGCTTTCCACCTCCCACGATACTGTCTTTGTTTTGAGCAACAAACCTAACAGGTGAATTGTCTTTATACAACTCCTCCGTTTGCACATTTCCTTCGTTATAAACAGTAACATATAAATCCAGGTCTTTCACCACTTTTTTCATTAAATCGGCAGAACGCAATACTATAATTTCATTCTCCATTGACTTTTTATCATTCATCCGGGTGAGTCCTTCTAAGACCTGTAACTCGCTACTACTCTTTTGAGGGTCTTTAATCATTACTTTTGAAGCCGCTACATACATTTTCGTTTGAGAACGTAGATACACATAAGCTACAAACATACTTATACCCGTAAGTAAAAGGAATACTGGCCAAAAGGGCATATACCGCTGTACAATTTGTTGCAGAATATTAGCTTGTGGCTTCTCATCAAAGAATTGTTCTTCACTCATAGCAATTAATTAGCGGAATAACCTATCTGCAAGAATTAGTATTAAAGATGCACTGGATGCTATTATAGCAAAAGTTGACTGGAAATTCTGTCGCTTCTCAGTTTTAGTCTTCGCTACAAAGTCATCCGGCACTACAATAATATCATTGGGTTTTATGTAGTACCATGAATTGGTAAATATTCTATCATCCTCTAAGTTTAATGTTTTAATTTTCTTATCACTTGCTTCTTCACGAATCACCATTACCCTGCTTTTCATGCCCGTTTCTGTAATATCACCGCTTTTTACCAATACTTCAAAAATATTTAGTTGCTCTTCTGGCATATTAATTACCAACGGTGTTTTTACAGCACCAATCACTGTTACCTTATGATTTAGATATTGCACATTAGCAATAGGCTCTTTCATATATGTCAACAAATCTTTTTCCAGTTTTTCTTCTAACTCTCGCCTGGTAAGACCAGCAACCTTTACTCTCCCGAGACGATGCAACTGTACACTTCCTGTAGGATCTACGGCAAAGCCACTCATTTCTGGAGAAATACTTGCAACAGCTGCCTTATTAAATTGCTCATCTTCTAACGGACTAAGACTAGTAACTACAATACTCAATTGATCACCATTTTGTATTTTGCTTTCAAAGTCATTGCTTACAAAATTGCGGATAGTACTGTCTTTTTGAATGGTTTTTAGATAGCTGTAATTACGGGTGGTAGTACAGGAGGCAAAAAAAACTAGTAATGCCGCCAGTATTCCCGGCAGCAACGTAGTACAACTGCCTGATTGGGAATAATTTATTTTAATCATAGAAACGCTCAAATTGTTGGATAATAGGGCTTTCCCTAAACCCGAAAATACGACCATTTTACCAATTAGGGCATAAAAATGAGTCCATTTTCAACTGGCCGGAACATATAGGAAAAATAAGCAATTTTAAACAATGCCATATTACCAACTTTATCAGTTTATATAAAGCGGTTTAAGAATAGGTAAACACTATCTCATGCAATTTAAAAATAAAAAAAAATTAATACTTCATTACCTCTCCGGCATACTCAATCACTAATTCTTTTTTATCCGCCAGCTCTACCCTACCAATAATCTGCGCTTCAATTCCATATTCTTTTGCCATTTCTATCATTATACTGGCATCAGTTGCTGCACAATACAATTCCAGCCTGCAACCCATATTAAATACTTCAAACATCTCTTTCAATGATGCCCCGCTATTGTGTTGTAATAATTCGAATACTGTAGGTGCTTTAAACAAATTATCTTTTATAATTCTAAAATTGCCGGGCATATACTTCATACATTTTGTTTGCCCACCGCCACTGCAATGTATTAACCCATGTATCTTATCAAAATAATTTTCCAATATTTTTTTTAGTAGAGGAGCATAGGTTCTGGTAGGACTTAGTATTAGGTTGCCTACGCTAGTAAATACGTCATTGCCTAATGGATAATCATCGGTCAACCTATCTTTTCCAATATACACAACCGAATCATCTAAGGAATTATCATAGCTTTCTTTAAAATTATCTGCATAATATTTACTCAATGCATCGTGCCTTGCACTGGTAAGGCCATTGCTACCAATACCACTATTATAAGCTGTTTCATACTTTGCCTGTCCATAACTGGCAAAGCCTACTATTACATCTCCCGGTGTTATTTTTTCGTTACTGATGATTTTGTTTTTTGGCCAACGTACACTCATGGTACCATTTACTGCCACAGTACGCACAACATCTCCTACATCAGCAGTTTCTCCGCCCAGATAATGAATGTTAACACCATATTCTTTAAGTGAATCGAACAACTCCTGCGTACCATTGATAATCTGCTCCAGCACTTCGCCCGGTATTAGTTTTTTATTTCTATCAATAGTAGAGTTAAAAATGATATTATCATAAATACCAACACAAAGCAAATCATCTAAGTTCATCACTACAGCATCTTGGGCAATCCCTTTCCACACTGTTACATCACCGGTTTCTTTCCAATAGAGGTAAGCAAGAATGCTTTTAGTACCTGCGCCATCAGCGTGCATTACATTTACAAAAGCATCATCAGTACCCAAATAGTCGGGATAAACTTTACAAAAAGCGTAAGGAAACAACCCTTGATCCAATTTTTTAACTGCTTGGTGAACTTCCTCTTTTTGTGCAGAAACCCCTCTTTGAGCATATAATGACATTCCGATTATTTTTAGGTGTTACAAAAGTACAGCCTAATCAACTATTTTCGAAGCAGCTTTCAATATTTGGTCTTTTAAACTTTAGAAACCGTCCAAACCTTTAAAAGCCTTGAACTATCTTTGTAGCATACCATGCACATCCATACAGATATTACAAATAACCTACCTGAGTTTAAAAGAGCCGTTATCACTATCGGCAGTTTTGATGGTGTACATACCGGGCATTTACAGATTATAGATCAAATGGTAAAAGAGGCTTTGTCTATTGGTGGCACCCCTGTTGTTATTACATTTCATCCTCATCCAAAGCAGGTAGTTGGAAACAATTCTGAACCTCTCATGGTACTCAATACCAGGGAAGAAAAATACCAATTGCTCGGGCAGGCTGGAATAGATCATATTATCGAAATACCTTTTACGCCAGCATTTGCGCTACAAACAGCAGAAGAATACATTAAAAACTTTTTGGTAGATAAATTTCATCCACATACTATTATTATTGGCTACGACCATAAATTTGGTAACAACCGGGAAGGCGATTATAAACTATTGGAAGCAAGAGCCTCAGAATACCAATTTAGAGTACAGGAAATTCCTGGATTTGTATTAAGCAATATTACCATCAGTAGTACAAAAATTAGAAAAGCATTACTAAGTGGCGACATTGATACCGCTGCTTCTTTTCTTGGCTATGATTATTTTTTTTCCGGGAAAGTAGTTAAAGGAAACCAACTGGGTAGAACCCTTGGCTTTCCTACCGCCAACATTGCTATTAATGAACAGGAGAAACTGATACCTGCCAACGGCGTGTATGCAGTAACAATAAAAGGCATAAAGGGTAAACCATTATTAAAAGGAATGATGAATATTGGTACCCGCCCAACTGTAGATAACAGTTCTACTGTGATAATAGAAGTAAATATTTTTGATTTTGATGAAGATATTTACGGCGAGCAACTTACCGTACATATTAAAAAATACCTTCGTCCCGAAGAAAAATTTAATGGGCTTGAGACATTAAAAAAAGCGATTCAACGAGACAAAGAAATCTGTATGCAATTAATAGCCTTAGGCGTTTTATAATAAAAAACCGGTACTATACGCACCGGTTTTATTATTCCACTTTTTGTATTTATTTAATTCAATGTATAATTGAATCCAATTCCAAAACGACCTGGTTCAAAGTCTGAATTATTGCCAAGATAAAGCATCGGCCTCCAATCAAAAGACATTGCTATTGGTGCATCAGGAATTTTAAAGTCTAACCCTGTCATTGGACGAATAAAGAAATCTGATCCTCCTTTATACAACCCCAAAGATGGGCCAACACCCAAATACCATTGAAGATTTCTTGTACTGTTAAATCCGCCATGATACTGGTAATAAGCTGCCAGCATAGTATAATTATTGCCAAATAATACCTGGCCATTTATAGCACTATTTTGGCTAAAGAAATGCTTTATTTGTGGACCTACCAAGGTAGAGCCATTTCCAAAATCAATTCCTAAGCCAACGCCTGTTTTGTAGTTCTGTGCATTGACAGTTCCAATAGCCATCATAAAGATAATAGAGCTGGTAAGTAAGATTTTTTTCATGCGTTTTAATTTGGTTTAATAAATAGTAGTAATTGTGAGAACCTGGTAAGTGATACTACTTCTTTAAAACATATTTAGAAAAAACCATGCCAAAATAATGACAAAAAAATCATACATCAATTTATCTTCTTCATTAAACTGATTATAATATCCCATAGCTTTGTTTAAGCTGCGAAGATTACTATCCATATTATTTTTTCTATTTACTTTTAAAATATATGAGGCATATTTTTTCAGAAAAACATTATGTAACCCGTGTTGGCTGGTTGAGGGCGTCAGTATTAGGTGCCAATGATGGCATACTTTCCACCACAAGTATTGCTATTGGCGTATCAGCGGCAGCTACCGACAGAAATACCATTATTTTGGCGGCTCTGGCAGGGCTTGTTTCAGGTGCTATGTCAATGGCTGCGGGCGAATATGTATCGGTAAGCTCACAAGCCGATACCGAAAAAGCAGACTTACAAAGAGAAAAAATTGAACTGGAAGAAATGCCGGAAGCTGAATTGCATGAATTAGCAGGTATCTATAAAAAAAGAGGCTTGGATGATAATCTGGCTTTGCAGGTAGCTACACAACTCACCAAACACAATGCTTTAGAAGCCCATGCCCGAGATGAATTGGGCATCAATGATATTACCATAGCCAAACCCATGCAAGCAGCATTCGCTTCTTTTGGCGCATTCTCAGCAGGTGGTATTTTACCTTTATTGGTGGCCATTTTTGCACCCCTAAAACAAATGATGTATTTGCAATATGCTTTTGCAATGTTTTTTTTAGTGCTGTTGGGAACGGTAGCTGCAAAAACGGGCGGCTCTAAAATGGTGCCGGCTATTGCAAGGATTTGTTTTTGGGGTACAGCTGCCATGGCCGCTACTGCATTAATCGGTCATTTGTTTGGTACAGAAATTATTGGCTAAAAATTTATAAATAGGTTTTGTTAAGCCCTGAAGCGAAAATTGAATGTCTAAATATTTTACCTTTCCCGTTTTGTAACCTATCCTCAAAGCCCTGTTAAAGCACTGTCAAAGCCTGATTAAAGGAGCATCTTCCTGCATTGAGTTTATAGACAACTGTTAAACACTATGCTTGTTAAGCCTAGTATAGTATCGGGAAAAATGAAAACAAATGAGAGATAGTTGTGTTTTACAGGGCTACTACCATAGTGTTAATGACTATCAATAGAATACGCATAATAAACTTGACTTTCCCAAAAGCCTACCGATACATTTCTTCCCTTAAATCTTTTATCCGCTTATCTGCCAGGTATTCATCGTAACTCATCAACTGATCAATCATACCTTTAGGTGTAATTTCAATGATACGATTTGCAACTGTTTGCATAAACTGGTGATCATGTGTGGTAAACAAAACCACGCCGGGAAAACTTATCATGCCATCGTTAAAAGCAATAATACTTTCCAAATCAAGATGGTTGGTAGGCTCATCCAAAACCACTACGTTAGGGTTTTGCAGCATCATTTTGCTCACCATGCAACGCACTTTTTCTCCACCACTCAATACGTTGGTCTTTTTTAGTATCTCATCGCCACTAAAAAGCATTTTACCTAAAAAGCCTCGCAAAAAATCCTCATCCACATCGGTAACATTCGGGGGCACAAACTGGCGAAGCCAATCCATTAAGTTAAGTTCGCTCCCTGCAAAAAATTCTGTATTATCATTAGGCAGGTATGCAGTAGTAATGGTAGTTCCCCATTCGTATTTGCCAGTATCTGCCTTTTCCCTTCCATTAATAATTTCAAAAAAAGTAGTTAGTGCCAAAGGCTCCCGGCTCAGGAAGGCAATTTTTTGCCCCTTTTGCACATCAAAATTTAATTTACTAAACAACAGTTTTCCATCCACAGAAGCAGATAGGTTTTCTACTTTCAATATTTCGTTGCCTACTTCACGCTGTTGCTGAAAAATAATACCTGGGTACTTACGGTTGCTGGGTTGTATATCTTCAATTACCAGTTTTTCCAAAGCCTTTTTACGGCTGGTAGCCTGCTTGCTTTTAGAAGCATTGGCACTAAAGCGGGCAATAAAGTCCAATAGGTCTTTCCGCTTTTCTTCCATCTTCTTGTTCTTATCGCTTTGCTGCCTTGCTGCCAGTTGCGAGCTTTCGTACCAAAAGCTATAGTTTCCGGTATATACTTTTATTTTGCTCCTGTCCACATCTGCCACATGAGTACACACTGCATCTAAAAAGTGACGGTCGTGGCTCACCACCAACACAATATTTTCATAGTCGGCCAAAAAGTTTTCTAACCACGCTATGGTTTCCACATCCAGGTTATTGGTAGGCTCATCCAGCAATAAAATATCAGGATTGCCAAACAATGCCTGCGCCAGTAACACCCGCACTTTTAAGTTGGCACTAATGTCTTTCATCAGCATTTGATGCAATTCATCTTTCACACCCAATTCACTTAAAAAAGTAGCAGCATCGCTTTCTGCCGTATAGCCACCCATTTCTCCAAACTGCTCTTCCAGTTCACCAGCTTTTATGCCATCGGCTTCGCTAAAATCTTCTTTAGCATACAAGGCATCTCTTTCATGCATCACATCCCACATTTTTTTGTGGCCCATCATCACCGTATTCAACACTGTATATTCATCAAAGGCAAATTGATTTTGGTTTAACACCGCCATACGCTCGCCCGGCGTAATACTTACACTCCCTTTATTTGGCTCAATTTCACCACTGATAATTTTTAAAAAAGTAGATTTCCCGGCTCCATTGGCTCCAATTACACCATAGCAATTGCCTTTAGTAAAATTGATATTAACTTCATCAAACAAAACCCGTTTGCCATAGGCCAGGGTTACATTATTAGCACTAATCATAATTATAAAATGGGCGCAAAGGTAAGAAGGTTTTATGATTTATATGGCAGATTTACAAGTAATATCCCTCCGGAATTTCCGGTATGCTATAATAAAAACCACAATGAGATTCAACTCATTGAAAGATATTTTTGATTCTTTGGCAATCCATTATGGAGCAGCGAATAGCGAAAGTTTGAATAAAACATTCCCTCAACTCAAAAAAATTGTTGAAAGTATAAATAAAGTATCCCACAAAAAACTAGCTGGTTTTATTTAATCTTACTGCGATTGTCTTGCTACAAATTATCAGGCTTATTATGTCTGGTAACTTGAACAAAAAAATGCAGTAAGATTACCCGACAACATGTTTTTTAATCATGTTTGAGACCAGCTACATAATAATATATAGCAGCTTCAGATTAAATATTTTTACAGCTTTATTATTTTTTGTGTCCGGCCATCTGTTTTAAGTAAATAAATACCACTACTGTAGTTACTCATACTTATGGTAATAGAAGCCGCAGTGATATTTATAGTTTGCAAAACGCTACCATTTATATCTGTAATAAAGGCTTTGGTACCAACCGAAGCCCCACTTAACATTACTATATCTTTCACGGGATTAGGATAAATATTTATTACCCCATTCGCATTGCTAGTTAACCTTAGTATAGATGAATAACCGTATCTACCGGCACCATTATCCAACTGTTTTATACGGTAGAATATTGTGCCATTTACAATAGCAGTATCTGTAAATTGGTAATTATTTTCACCATCACCTTTACTGTTAATGGCAGCTATGGTTGTAAATATGCTCCCATTGGTGCTTTTTTCAACGCTGTAGCTGGCTACGTTTGTTTCTTGTACTTTAAAATTTAGTACGGCTTGTTTGCTGCTATTGAAGTTTCCTGAAATGCTTAACCAATATAGTGGCAATGTGGTACCGTTTGTATATACACAAGCTTGCCCGCTAGGCAAAGTAATGGTAGCATTTGCCTGACTGTATGAACTACAAGACCCTGTTGCATTAGGGTCACGGAATATGGCCGGGCTTGCACTTGTTCCGTCACCACTCACAAAATTAAATCTAACCCCATTATACATGATGTATGTGGGTAATGGTGAAGGAGCTGTAGTCCAGGTAAGCCTGATACACTTCCCTGCTGCTGTTATACTGGCACTATTTGGGCATTGCCCCATGGTTGTATTGCCTAGTAAAATGATGCACAATAGAATTAAAAAATTGTATTTCATGTTAAAACACTTTGATTATTTAACAAAAGACGATAAAAACATTAAAAGGAAGCGTCTGACGCATTTATTTTTATTCTTTTTATGCCAGACCAAGGAGTAATTTTTTTGCTCTATTGAGCATGGATGGATGAGGCTAAAAGCACTTTGAATGACCCCGAACAAAGCATATCATGAACGATGGACTCACCTAAATGGTTTTGCAGAGCACTTAAATTTCTCTTAATCATTTAAAATAAACAGAGTGCTTGTAAGATTGAATCAGTAAAGGATTCAATTTTTAGAATGAGAAAAGATGAACAGTAGGTAATATAGATGTTTTTTTATGAAGAAAGTTTCTTCCTCTAACTGAAATGGCAACAAGCATCCGTTTATTTTTTTGAAATTTTATCCTTACCTTGATTTGGTGCAACTATATTACAAAACCAAACTGCTTCATTACAGCCTTGTATTTTTTTTGATGATAGGTTGTCTATCGTTTTTTTCTTCCCAGGCGGCTGCACAAGCTCGAGCCAACGAATCCGATAGCTTACAGCAATTGCTTAACAACGAAACTATTGATAGTAACAAAGTGAACCTAATGTGGCGACTGGCCAATTCACTTACTAACTCGCAACCCGAAAAATCGTTGCTACTTTGCCAGCAGGCAGTAAACCTGGCAAGAAAAATAAAATATGTGGATGGCGAATCCAGCAGCCTTGCAATTTTAGCCAATAGTTTTTTAAACCTGGGCAACTATCCCCGCTCTCTTGAATACAACTTACAACGCTTAAAAATTGAAGAAAAAAGAACCAAACCAGCAAACCTTATAAGCGTACTCATTAATACAGGTATAGTGTATGTAATGGAAGATGACTATGTAAATGCACTTTTTTATTATCAAAAAGCAGACTCGGTTATTAATAAATACAAAGCCGTGGACTATGCATATAATATTGCAGTAAATAAGGGAGATGCATTTGACAAGTTGAATACAATGGACTCTGCTTATTTATACTACAACAAATCTTTACAAATTGCAAAAGCAGAAGGCAACAATGACTTTATTGGAGCATCGCTCACAGGGCTAGGCCACTATTATCGTAAAACAAGCCAAGCAGATTCCGCTAAACATAATTATTTTTTGGCATTACAATATTTACAACGGGCACACAATGATATTATTACCTGCGAAGCTGCTTTAGGATTGGCAAAGCTATATAAAGACAACAACCAACCAGATTCTGCAATATGGTACGCCAATTCTTCTAATAATATTGCTATTAAAAGTGGGTTTGAGAGCGACCAGTTAAAATCGTCCGAATTTTTAATTGATATATACAGGCAGGAAAAAAATGTAGACAGCCTCTTTCATTATTTCACCAAAGTGAAAGTATTAAACGATACCATTAATAATAAAAACCGCCTAAGAGATATTCAGCTCATTACCATCAATGAACAACTAAGGCAAGCACAGCTCGAAGAAGACAGATTACTAGCCAAAGAAGAGCGTCGCCAGCAATTACAATTATTACTAATCAGTTTGTTTATTCCCATTTTTTTTTCTGTTTACGCTTTTGTTGAGCAAGATTCGTATTCCTATTAAGTTTATAAAAGTATTAGGCATTCTTTCATTATTAATCTTGTTTGAATTTTTAACGCTGTTATTACATCCAACCGTAAAAGAACTAACACATCACACTCCTGTTTATGAAATGATGATATTTGTTGCCATTGCTGCAATATTGATTCCTACACATCACCGTATTGAGCATTGGCTTATTCAAAAACTGGTGCGCAACAGGGAAAATGTATCGGGTACAGAAAAAAAGATCAAAATTAAGTCCAGCAAAATTCAACTGAAACTTAATCCTGATCCTGATAGAAATGAAGATATATAGTCTTACTTAGGTGTAGTAGGAACTACAGGTTTTACAACACCGCCGGTATCTATGCCGCCGGTATCTATTACATTGGTAATTGTTGTTTCTGTTACAGTTTTTTCTACTGCTTTGCTCTCTTCTTTTTTCTTATCTTCTCCGCAAGAAAAAAGGATTGCAGCAACAACAACTATTGCCAAAATTGGGCGGTAAAGGGTTTTACTTTGCATATAAATTATATTTTTATGCTATAAGTTTACAATAAATTATCCATTCTTGCAAATACAAAGGGTAAATCATTTAAGAAAATGAGTTACAGTATGGCATTCTCAACCTTTAATAATCTATCATGACCAAAATACTCGTCCTCCTATTTTTTTGTATAGCGGCATCATACTGCAAAGCACAAAGTATGTACAGCTTTACTTTTTCGTTGCAAGAAAGCAACCCGATTCGGGCTTTGTTAATGGTTCAGCCAAATGGAAATTGCATGGTGCGCTATCGGTTTGCCGACAACATAGTAGACCAACAACTCGGTGAAGCTACCGAGAACCCCTTATCACCTGAAGCGATAGAAGATTCTTTGCTGTATGCATGGAAATCAGGTAGTATCATAACGGGAAAGGACAGCCTTCCTCCAATAGATTTATGGATGAAATTAGAAGGAAATGTATTGATTCCTGCTTCTATTACCATTTCAACTGCCAATGGAAAAAAAGAGAAACCTTTACAATTGGTACAGTTTATTGAGTACAGTACATTAACCCGAAGTTTTTTACAAGACTATTTCTTACCTACCGAGCCCATTTTTGTACAATTATTTAGCAACAATACCAGGGCATTGAGCCCATTGGAAAAAAACACAAGGATTCATCTGCTCATTGTTGCCAATACTGCAGACTCCACTATTGGCACTTCTACCCTAAAGGATATGAATAATGCAGAAGATTTTTTTAGTACCCTTACAGAAGTGATGGGTATTAAAACGATGAACAGCATTAAAGTGTTCGGCAATAAATATAGCAAAACGCAAGTATTGGCGGAAATACAAAAATTGTCTCCGCAACCCAATGACATTGTTGTGTTCTACTATACAGGCCACGGCTTTAGAACTGCCAACAAACGTTCCCCATATCCTATGTACGATCTTCGCTCAAACCCAAAGCAGGATTATTTAAAAGAAAGCCTGACAACAGATACCATTGTTCAATTATTAAAAGTAAAAAATGCTCGCATGTCGCTCATACTAAGCGATTGCTGCAATTGGGACCCCAATATACCATTGCCATATGTACAAGCCGATCCGCAAACCCGCAGCACCAATATACCCTGGGATGTAGAAAAATGCAGGGCATTATTTTTAAATCCTACAAAAACAAACATTATTGGTATTGCCGCCGACCCAAATCAATTGGCTGTATCAAATGTAGCGCAGGGAAGTTTTTTCTTTAAATATTTTAAAGAATCTGTTAGTACCGTAATCAGTAAAACATACCACAGCTTCAGTATGTTTCAAGATTGGGCCTATATAGCAGAATCTACTAAAATGCTTACTTTCAAAAAATCGAAAAAAACCTATTGCAGCAAACCTTATGTGCCACAAAATATTTGCAATCAATCCCCCAGGTTTTTTATTCAGTAGCCCTTTTCATGGGAAAAGTGTTAGTGGGCTCCGGATATTGTAAAAACACATGGCTACGCATAAATGATTGCCATTCGTTGCTTTTACGAACTACTGACATCAGTGGATCATTGTTTAATACCCATTGGTAATTAAACCCGTTATCGTACGCTTTTTTTAGCCAAAACATTGTTTTTGCTTTATCCCCTTTTATTGCAAACATTCTGCTAATGCTGTACATGGTAGCAGCATGTGGTTCATTAAACTGTAATAAAGATGTATAGGCATTAATTGCTTGACTGGCTTTTTTTTGCAATAAATAATTTCTTGCTTCCAAATCTAATAGTTTGGATAATGGGTATGGATAAATGGCCGATACCTGCTGCATCAAACTATCTGCGGATGCAAAATGGGATTGATGCATATCATACACTGCCAGCAGCAGCATTTTCTCCATGTTAAGTTGTTTGTTTTGTTTTAGATATTCTAAATTTTGCAATGCCTTGCTGTATTGGTAGGTTATATGATAGGCATCAATAAGTTTTAAACGTACACCTGCATTGGAAGCAGCCATATCTACACTTACCTGGTAATGTTTTGCCGCATATTCGGGTACACCTTGCCATAGGTACAAATCGCCGAGCTTATCGTTAATATTGGCACTCAGTGCAGGGTTATCCCCCAGTAATGAATCTGCTTTTTCAAAATAGAGGGTAGCATCGCTATAGGGCTGGGATATAGGCATTTCAAATGCAATTTCCTCGGCTGTACCCGGTACTTTTTGCGGATGCCAGGTAGAAATAAGTTGGTTTGATGCAAGTAGAACCCTTTCCGGGTATTGTTGATCGGGGAATATCCTTTTTCTATCGCCTTTGTACAGTGTAGGATTTTTTACAACAATGTCATATAAAAAATTGCCGCCTTTCACATACCATTCAACCTCATCGGGATAGCGCACAATCATCCGCTTGTAAAAAGCATTTAGCTCATCATTAGCAATTTTGGAAGAAACCGCATCATACGATTGTATTAGTTTTTCTGCATCTTGATATTTGCCAATATCTTCCAGCATTTGCCAAAGCACTTTATTGGCTGCGAAATCTGTAGGATCCTGCGCAATCATATATCTAAATTGTATTTCTGCTTCGGTATAATGATGCCAATTTCGATACACAGTTCCTAAAAAAGCATGTACATTTTGTTTTTCGAACCAAGATTGGATGAAGTTTTCACGAAAGCACAGGGTATCTTTATTGTTTCCCGAAAGCCTGATTACCGAATCCACATAAGCCATATAAGGCTCTCGACGTATATAATTTTGTAAGGCAAACCTAAAAAGGATATCTGCTTCCGGCCAGTTTTGCTTTCCAAATTGTATAGTACCTAAATAATAAAAAGCAAGAGGATTGGTCCGGTCAAATTGGATTAGCTCTTTCCACTTCTTTTCCGCCGCTGCAGAATCGCCTCTAAGAAAATAATACATTCCCCAGGTAAAATAAGCTGCTGCATCCCGGTCTTTTACTTTTAATGAATCAAAATCGCATATATCCAAAATAATCCCAGGCTCTACATATGGAGCGGCAATTCTAACATAAGGAAATACTTTAAAATGATAGCCTCTTTTACGCACATCTGCTTCAAAATAAAAAGAATCTGCCAGGGCGTAATTAGTTGTATGCGTATAAATATCGCCCAATCGCTCAAAAGGTAAATAATGCCTTGAGTTTAGAGCAATGCTTTTCCGTTGCATTTCTTCTGCCAAAAGATAATTGCCTTCCATCTCCCTTAGTAAACCCGTATTGGCATAAAAATCAGGAAGCAGGTTTGCCTTTTGCTGGCCTTGAATATACATACCGTTGGCTTTTTCCAGCTTTTTTTGCACCGTATATAATGCCAGCAAATTGCTATACGGCAATGCCCAATTGGGTGCTAACAGCATCGCTTTATGGTACATACTATCTGCCATAGAAAAGTTGCCTTTATAAAAATGAATTACACCCAGGCAATTATAAATATAGGCTGCCTGATCTTCCAATGCCAGGGCTTTTTGCTCCAACCGCATGGCTTCATCTATTAACGGCGTTGGATTGTCTGTTAATGGAATTTTAAGCAGGAGTGCCAACCCCCCGAAATAATATTTGTTGATATTTAGAATACGATATAAATAATCGCTGGAATCGGTTAGCTTTAAAGCTACACTATACATGAGTGGATACACATCATAACCCGATGATGCAGCTTGATAATACCGCCTGCGTTCCAATTCTGCAGCATCGCCTTCCAGATAATCATTAATAATGCTTTGGGCACAATCATGAATGGAGACTGCAAAAATTCTTTCTACCTGTTTGCGTACCAAGCTATCTGCAAGCATTGCCTGCTGCATCGCATCAATTCGGTGTACCATTTTTTGCAACTGAATGGTATCTTTCAACAAAAGCGGATATAAACCAACTTTTTGCTTACACATAGCCAACCAGGCATCTGTAATTTTGTTTACGGGCAATGCATCCAACCGTTTGAAATCATATAGGGTGTCAATCTTACTCTTCTTCAACCAATTTGCAAATTCGTCCATCACAATTTCTATGGGCTCTTCTGCCAGAGAATCGTTTATGGCGGGTATTGGCACAGCAGTATTTGAGCCAGCCTTCAGCATTAGATTAATTTCTGCTACATCTTTTTTTGCCAATGCAAACTGGTCGGGCCCGTTAATAACCGCATTTTGTTGGTGCTTTTCTTTTAGTAGTACTTCGTCTTTTGCAAAAGTCGAATCCAAGTAATACCGTAAATCTTGTACTGTTACTACATCTTCTCCTTGCTTTGCCGCAAAACCAATCAACCCATTAATAAGGTGAAAGGAAAATACACCTCTACCACCTCCCCAAGCTTCGTCTTCCATAGAGAGTTGATCTGGCCTGCAAGATGCTATCCGTATTTCATTTGCTTTTGAAATACTCAGCGACTTACCTACTAAATTGCTCCCTCTAAAATTGTTGCCTGCAATATTTCCCGAGTGGCAAGCGTCGGTAATGATAATCACTTTTGCATTATTTTTTAAGGATAAAGTATTGGCCATATTATTCAGGTCTTCAATACGGATTGCATTGTTGATATAATTGGTTCGGGGTGTATTATAGGTAAGCAAAAAGCCCAGTTTGAAAATAGTTTCGCTTTCCATATCGCCATGGCCCGAAAAATAAAAATACACAAGATCATCCTTGGCACTCACTTCATTGAGCCAACTAAGCGCATTATAAACCGAAGCAGTAGTTGCCTCTTCATTCAATAATAACTTTATATTTTCTTGTGGCACTTTACCACCAGCTCCACTTTGCAGATATGCGGAGAATGCCATCGCATCTTTATTGGCAAAACGCAAAGCAGGAATTCCCTTGCTGGCATAAGAAGATATCCCAACAATAACAGCATAGGTTTTGGGAGCAGTTGGTTGGGCAAATGCTGGCACCCCGATAATGAGTAAAAAAGGTAGAAACTTATATAACATGATTCAATCCGGTAATAAGGTATGAAATATTACTGAATATGTGTCCACATGATCTTTCAATATGGGCAGACAAGAGTTTGCTTTTATAGATATCTTATTTACAGATATCAGTTTACTTGTAGTAAAGATCGGTAGTTGAACTGTTAAACCCTTTCTTTTATCTTTGCGCCATGTCAATCGTAGAAAAAATACAACAGGCTGCCGTAAAGGGCCTTACCGATTTATATAGTCAGGAATTTAAAGCATCAGATTTTCAGGTAAACCAAACAAAAGAAGAATTTGAGGGTGATTACACCATTGTTTTGTTTTCCTTACTCAAAAAAACCGGGCAAAACCCGGCTGCTCTAGGAGAAGAATTAGGCAATAGCTTAGTAAAAAATTATCCCGAACTGTTTGTAGGATATAATATTATTAAAGGCTTTTTAAACCTCAGTATATCCGATGGTTTTTGGCTACAGGTACTAAAAGATAATTACAGCAATGCTGCGTTTGGCATACTGCCTGCAAATAATAAAAAGGTAATGGTAGAATACGCTTCTCCCAACACCAATAAACCTTTGCACTTGGGCCATTTAAGAAATATATTTTTAGGTTGGAGTGTAGCAGAAATACTAAAAGCCAATGGCAATACCGTTTATAAAAGTTGTATTGTAAACGACCGGGGAATTCATATTTGTAAAAGTATGATAGCCTGGCAAAAGTTTGGTAATGGTGCTACCCCACAAAGTACCAATACTAAGGGCGACCATTTGGTAGGTGAATACTATGTAAAATTCAATGATGTCTACAAAGTAGAAATAAAAGAATTGGTAGCTGGTGGAATGGATGAAAAAACGGCAGAAAAAGAAGCCCCGATAATGAAAGAAGCCCAGCAAATGCTTGTTGACTGGGAAGCAGGCAAGCCAGATGTGATGGAACTGTGGAGTAAGATGAATGGCTGGGTATATGCAGGCTTTGATGAAACCTACAACAATATAGGTGCCGATTTTGATAAAATTTATTACGAAAGCAATACCTATTTATTGGGCAAAAAAATTGTGGCAGAAGGCCTACAAAAAGGCGTATTTGTGCAAGATGCTGATAGTAGTGTGTGGATTGATTTAACAGCCGATGGATTAGATAGAAAGATTGTGCAAAGAAAAGACGGCACATCTGTGTATATAACCCAGGACATTGGACTGGCCGAGCAGAAGTACGATGAATATAAAATAGACCAAAGCATTTATGTAATTGGCGATGAGCAGAACTATCACATGAAAGTGCTCAAGCTGATAGCAGAAAAATTGGGGTTGCCAAATGCAGAAAATATTTATCACTTGAGCTATGGCATGGTGGAACTGCCCAGCGGAAAAATGAAAAGCCGGGAAGGCACTGTAGTAGATGCCGATGATATTGTACAAGAAATGGTTGATACAGCCCGGCAGCATACAGAAGAACTGGGCAAGGTAAAAGATTTTGACCCTGCCGAACTGGAACAGTTGTACAAAACCATTGGCTTGGGTGCTATGAAGTTCTACCTGCTTCGGGTTGACCCTAAAAAGAAAATGATTTTCAACCCACAGGAGTCAATTGATTTTCATGGCTTTACCGGGCCATTTGTGCAATACACCTATGCAAGAATTAAAAGTATTTTAAGAAAAGAAGCGGTGAGCAACAATGCAATTGATTATACCGCTTTGCTGCCTTTAGAAAAAGAATTGCTTTTATCCATAGAGCAGTTCCAAAGTGCTTTACAACAAGCTGCTGCAGAACTCAACCCTTCTGCCCTGGCCATTTATGTGTTCAATCTAGCAAAAACATTCAATTCTTTTTATACGGCCCACTCCATTGCCAATGCAGAAACTGCAGAAAAAAAACAATTGCGTTTACAACTGGCACAAATGGTGAGCAATGTTTTAAAAACAGGCATGAGCTTGTTGGGAATTGGGATGCCCGAAAGGATGTAGGGATGATTAATGCTTTACAAATAGTTAGGTTAAAATGAAAAACACTTTTATTTGTAGCTTTTTTTTACTCTTTTCTTCATTTAAAATTGCTGCTCAAAATAATTTGATTGATTCTGTTATTACAGAATCAATATTACAACAGCATGTGAAAGTCCTTGCACATGATAGTATGCAGGGAAGATTTACAGGAACAAAAGGCTGTAACAATGCAGCAGAATATATAGCAACCGAAATGGAGTCGATTGGTCTAAAACCCTTTAACATTGTTTCAAACAATTATTTTCAGCCATATAAAATTGTGGGATACGACGAACCAGTCTTAGCAACAAATGTTATAGCACTTTTACCGGGTAAAATTTCAGATAGGTTTATTATTTTTTCAGCACATTACGATCATGTTGGTGTAAGCAACAACCAATTTGCCAGATTACACTTAAAAAAATCTTCGAAAGATTCAATTTATAATGGTGCAAATGATAATGCTTCTGGTGTTGCAGCACTACTTACAATAGCACAATATTTTAAAACTATCGGCAATAATAATTATAGCATTCTTTTTATTGCATTTTCTGGCGAAGAAATGGGACTATTAGGTAGTGAGGCTTTCACCAGTTCATTTTCTTTACGGAAAAATATTTTGCAGGTAATAAATCTTGAAATGCTTGGCCGCCCGAGAAACAAAAAAGCTAAACCATTTGTTACTGAAGGAATTAATTCTTTTGGCTTCACAAAAAAATTAAACAAAAATTATAAACAGATAAATCCATCAATAACAAAGAACTTTTTCACAACGGATACTAATCTACAAGAAAACTTATTTTTCCGAAGCGACAATTATTCCTTTGCCATCAAAGGTATTCCTGCTAACACAATTATGTTGACTCCAGCTACAGATGCATTCTATCACAGCCCAGGCGATGAATGGCAAACACTGAACTATGAAGCGATGGCAGAAGTAGTAAAAGCAATTGCCAAGGCTACAATGCCGTTGATAATAACAAAGTTGGAAGCGATTAAATAATTAAAATTTCGGCGTTACTCCCATATTCCAAAAAATAAACGAATAAATATCCGCAGTTGTTTCCAATCCCTTTTTCAAATTACTGGCACCATGCCCACTATTCACATCTACTCTTATCAGCAAAGGATTTTTGGAATCAGGATTTTTTTCCTGCAACGTAGCCGCATATTTAAATGAGTGCGCAGGCACTACCCTGTCGTCATGGTCGGCTGTAGTAATCATTGTTGCAGGAAAATTTACATTGTGCGGAATATTGTGCATGGGCGAGTATCCATACAGGTTTTTAAAATCTGCTGCTGTTTTTTCGCTACTGCCATATTCGGCTATCCAGTTAAAACCAATGGTAAATTTTTGAAAACGCAACATATCCATTACTCCTACCGCAGGTATTGCCACTTTAAATAAATCTGGTCGTTGATTGGCAACTGCACCAACCAACAAACCACCATTGGATCCTCCATAAATGGCTAGATGGCTTTTATCGCAATATTTTTTTGCAACAAGATATTCACCTGCCGCAATAAAATCATCAAATACATTTTGCTTTTTCAACAGCATACCTGCTTCATGCCATTTTTCACCATACTCGTTACCACCACGCAGGTTAGCCGATGCATAAATGCCACCCTGATCAAGCCACGAAATTCTTGTAGGGCTAAAGCCGGCTGTTACACTTATATTAAAACCTCCATAGGCATACAGCATGGTTGGGTTTTTACCATCTTTTTTCAGGCCTTTTTTATATACAATAAACATGGGCACTTTGGTTCCATCCTTACTTGGGTAAAAAACCTGCTCCGTTACATAATCTTCGGGGTTAAATTTTACTTCGGGTTTGCGAAAAACTTCGCTCTTGCCTGACGCAATATCATATTTATAAATAGTAGGCGGAAAAGTGAATGAAGTGAATGTATAAAAAACAAATTTATCATCCTTTTCGCCTCCGAATCCGCCTGCAGCACCTAAAGCAGGCAGCTTTACTTCTTTCTCCAATTTGCCATCCAATGAATATACATATACTCTACTGGCAACATCTTTTATATAACTAATAAACATTTTACCTCCTGCAGTATTCACACCTGCAATATTTTCTTCTTTCTCTGCCACTAAGGTTTTCCAGTTTTCTTTAGCAGGTTTTGCAGGGTCAACCAGTACTACTTTTTGGTTGCGTGCATTATCATTGGTACTTATAATAAATTTACCATTGTAAACATCCACCAGTCCATACAAAAAATCGCCCGGATCTTTTACAATAGGTTTGAAAGTTTTATCAGCACTTTGGTTATCATAATACCAAATAGCATTTCCCTTGGCTTTTGTACGGTCAGATATATTGAGGAATACATAGCGTTGGCTTTCATCCGTATAAACACTGTGAAAAGCCAATGGCCTGGTTGCATCTTCGTAAACTAGTTTGTCTTCGCTTTGTGATGTACCCACTTTGTGATAATATACTTGGTGGTTTTCATTTTTTCTGGAGAGATCGCTACCTGCTCCTGTTGAGGGATAACGGCTGTAAAAAAAACCATCACCCAACCAGCTTGCTCCACTCACTTTTACCCATGCAATAGAATCGGGTAGGTATTGAAGCGTTTGCATATCCATTACAAAATAAGTACGCCAGTCGCTACCGCCGGCACTTTTACCTACTACAGCATAACGCCCATTTTTTGATAAAGAAAACACGGCAAGGGAAGTTGTGCCTTCTACAGAAAATTTATTTGGGTCTAATATTAATTGCGGAGTTCCGTTCAATCCTTTTTGCCTATACAACACAGATTGATTTTGCAGCCCATCATTTTTATAAAAAAAATAATAATCGTGGTTGCGGAATGGAGAAGAATATTTTGGATAATTATTCAATTCCTCTAACTCTGCCAACCATTGTTTGCGGTAAGGTATTTTATCCAGGTAATCGAAAGTTAACTTGTTTTGCCTGGTTACCCAATCCTTTGTATCGGCACCATTATCGTCTTCCAACCATCGGTATGGGTCGGCTACGGTTGTTCCAAAATAGACATCGCTTTGCGCTACTTTTTTTGCTTCCGGATAAGCAAACTGTGCTAAACTATCTGTTACACTCATACTCATTACTAGGCTTACTAAAACAATGGTTTTAATCATTTTGCAAATTTTGAACAAGATAAAAACAAATAAACAAATAGTTAACTTGTGGGGCATATTTGCAGAAAAGTGTATTTTTGACACAATTGCTTCCATATATAATAAAAAACACACCTAACTATTGGGTGAAATGGATATGGAACACTTTCTGCAAGAACTGCTCCTTATCCCAAAATAGGTTTATAAACACAACAAATGAAACAAAAGGTTACAAAGATTGGCGTATTAACAAGTGGAGGAGATAGTCCGGGCATGAATGCAGCTATTAGAGCAGTGGTGCGTACAGGTATTTATAATGGAATGGAAATGTACGGTATTATGAGGGGATATAGCGGCATGGTAGAAAATGATATTGTAAAACTGGAAAGCCGAAGTGTTGCAAATATTATTCAAAGAGGTGGAACAGTTTTAAAAACAGCCCGCTGCAAAGAATTTTTTACACCCGAAGGCCGTAAAAAAGCGTATAAGAATTTAAAAAAACTGGGTATAAATGGCCTGGTAATTATTGGTGGCGATGGTAGCTTTCGTGGTGCACAAATTTTCAGCAACGAGTTCGACATTCCTGTAATAGGCCTACCTGGTACAATTGATAAAGATATTGCCGGCACCGATTTTACCATTGGTTTTGATACAGCCGTAAATACAGCTGTGGAAGCCATTGATAAAATAAGGGATACTGCAGATGCGCATGACCGCTTATTTGTAATTGAAGTAATGGGCCGGGATGCAGGATATATTGCTCTGCATAGTGGCATTGCTACGGGTGCTGAAAATATTTTAATACCCGAGAAAAAAACCGATATTGAACAAATGGTAGCCGGTCTTGCGGAAAAAGAAAAAAGAAAAAAACTGGTAAACCTAATTGTAGTAGCAGAAGGTGAAGCACATTTGGGTGGCGGTGAAGAAGTTGCTAAAATCATCAAGAAAAAATTACCTAACCAAGAAGTAAGACTTTGCATTTTAGGACATATACAAAGAGGTGGCTCTCCTACTTGTTTTGACAGGCTGATTGCCAGCCGCATGGGTTACCATGCCGTAGAATGCCTTATGGATGGAAGGCATAATGTATTTGTGGGCATCGTAAACAACCGTATGTGCTATACGCCAATTAACGAAGCTGTAAAAAAGAAACAACGCATAAATGATGAATGGATGAAGATTGTAAAAATCCTTTCTTCTTAAATAATATTCCAATATCACCTAAAATTATTTTAAGCAATAACATGAGCAAAAATTTAGAAAAATACCTGCATCAGCAAATGGACAATAATGCAGGCAAAACCCATTCATTAAAAAAGACAAAAATTGTTGCAACTGTAGGCCCTGCCTGTGATACATACGATAAACTATTAGAACTAGTAAAAGCGGGTGTAAATGTTTTCCGACTCAATTTTTCGCATGGCACTCACGAAGATAAAAAAGCAGTAATAGAAAATATCCGCAAAATCATAAGATATGAGCCCTATAATATTGCAATTCTTGGCGATTTACAAGGGCCCAAATTAAGAGTGGGTGACTTAGAAGATGGAAAAGTTTTATTGCAACCCGGGAATGAAATTATTTTTACTACACAAAAAATGGTAGGGAATGCCCAAAAAGTTTATGTAAGCTACCCCAACCTTGCAAAAGATGTAAAACCAGGTGAACGCATTTTTTTAGACGATGGAAAGATGGAAGTGAAAGTGGTAGAAATACTCAACGATACAGAAGTGAAAATGAGTGTTACCCTAGGTGGTTTACTATTGCCAAAAAAGGGAGTAAACCTTCCAGACTCCGCTTTATCTATGCCTTCGCTTACAGAAAAAGACATTACAGACCTTGAATTTATTATAGAACAAAAGCTAGACTGGGTGGCACTATCCTTTGTTCGCAAAACAGAAGATATTACAGACCTTAAAAGCCGTATTGAAGCGAAAAAAAGCAAAATAAAAACCATTGCCAAAATTGAAATGCCCGAGGCATTAAAAAACCTTAGGGATATTATTGTTGAAAGTGATGGTATTATGGTGGCCCGTGGCGATTTGGGGGTTGAAGTACCCATTGAGCAGGTTCCAATTATTCAAAAAGACATTATTCGCAAATGTATGCACAGGGCAAAGCCGGTGATTGTTGCTACGCAAATGATGGAGAGTATGCTCGACAGAACCAAACCCAACCGTAGTGAAGTGAGTGATGTTGCCAACGCAGTATTAGAAGGTGCTGATGCAGTAATGCTGAGTGGAGAAACCGCCACAGGCCAATATCCTGTATTGGTAGTGGAAACCATGACCAAAATTATTCAGCAGGTAGAATCTACCGTATATGAATATGATAAAGATGATATTTTAACACCACAACCACACTCACCCTCCTTTTTAAGTGATGCGATTTGTTACAATGCAGCCAACCTTGCAAAGGATGCACATGCGCACGCTTTGATAGGGATGACACAAAGCGGTTATACTGCGTTTATGCTAAGCAGTTATAGGCCTAAAACACCTTTGTTTATTTTTAGTAAAGAGAAAAGCCTCATCAACCAGTTGAATCTTAGCTGGGGTGTAAGGGCCTTCTTTTATGATGAAGAAGAAAGCCTAGATGATATTTTTCAAGATCAGCTAAATATTTTAAAAGAAAGAGGCTATATTAAAAAAGGCGATATTGTTGTAAATACAGGTAGCACACCAGTGGCTTTACACTTGCCAACTAATATGATAAAGATTACAAGGGTAGATTAACTGCTGCCATTCCGAGAGATGAAGAATCTGCCGGGTATTTGTACTCAGCCTTGCAGATTCTTCATTAGAATTTAGATATAAAAGTTATGGCCAGCTACAAATAATAATAGCTGCAATAATATTTCCAACCAGTGTATAAGCGCCATTAATGAAATGTAGCCCAACAGGCCTTTTTTCGTATAAATAAGAAATGCTAATGGCCATTGCACCAAACAACAACCCGGTAACAGTTCCCAGTTTAATGCCGCTTATCCAACCACCTATTAACCCAAGCTTTGCTTTTAAAATTGCAATACCTACAGCAGTCAAAAACATTAATACAAAAGAGCCGAACATAATAATTCCCATGCCCTTTTTAGTATCAGCAGCATTAACATCAATTTTTACATTCCGTATCCAGGCTTTTGCAAAAAGTGCAGGAGAATACCATAGCGCACCTAAAATAAAATAGGCCGCCGCAGCACATAATATAGCCAGCCAATTTAATTGGCTTAAAATAGAAGTGTCCATACATTTTAGTTTTAAGGTTAAAAAAAAATATGTAAAATTTAAAAAAGATTATCAACTTAATTCTCTATTACCTCAATCTTCATTATTTCTTTCAATGTACTTCATCAGATTTCGCCTTGCCTTATTTTTTATTTGTTGTTGATAAAAACGATTCCAGCCAAACAGCCATCCACTAAAACCCAATGCCTGCTTAGCCCATCGGTGCAAACTGAATGCGTCGCTATGTTCAATAATTTTTCCGTCGTCAATTTTCATATTGGCTCTTACCTTATTAATTACTTTTCGCCCGGTTTGTGAAAAAGTATAGCTGGCAACCCAATCGCAGGTATAATAATTATCGCCCAGGTCTTTAATATTACTAAATTGTATATCTAAATCTTTTGCGCCAGAGCAAAGCATTTCCCACATGTCCTTTGCACGGCCATTTTCCAGCAATCCAAACACAGGGTCGTAAAAAACAATATTATTGCTATAACAGGCATTCATACCTGCTGCGTTTTTTTGCCGGAAGGCCAAATAAAAATCGTGGATCAATTGTTCATTGCTTTGCATAACAGTCAGTTCCTTTTGTTGTAAATTTAGCAATCATAAATTAAGGCATCATGAAAAAGATTACCGCTTTACTTTTTTCAATAATTTTTATTACGGTCGCTTTTGCTCAAAATGCAGATAGTAGCTGGTTTGTAAACAATTATACCAAAAAAGAAGTGTACATACCCATGAGAGATGGTGTAAAATTGTTTACCAGTTTCTATATCCCGAAAGATAATTCCGAAAAGCATCCATTTTTAATGACCCGTACCCCTTACTCCTGTGCACCTTATGGCGAACAAAATTTTGCGCCTATTTGGTCTTTTTACAAAATGGCTTACGCCAAAGAAAACTACATTTTAGTATTGCAAGATGTACGTGGTCGCTACATGAGCGAAGGAGAATTTATGGATGTACGCCCATTTAATGCCAACAAAAAAGGAAAAGAATTTGATGAGGCAAGCGATACCTATGATGCTATTGATTGGATGGTAAAAAATATAAAAGGCAACAATGGAAAAGTAGGCGTAACAGGCACATCGTATCCAGGCTTTTATAGTACAGAAGCTGCTTTGAGTGGCCATCCTGCTTTAGTAGCGGTAAGCCCACAAGCTCCAGTTACCGATTGGTTCATCGGCGATGATTTTCACCACAACGGTGCTTTCTTTCAAATGGACGCTTTCAATTTCTATCCTACTTTTGGCAAACCACATCCAAAACCCACAAAAGATTATGGCAGTGGTTTAGTAAGAACGAATAAAGACAATTACGATTTTTTTTTAAACGCAGGTACATTAAAAAACCTCAGCCACATGATTGGTGACAGCATAAAATTTTGGCACCAAATGATGGAACACCCAAATTACGATGCCTGGTGGCAGGCACGCAATGCAAGGGTTGGTTTGTACAATGTAAAACCTGCTATGCTTTGGGTAGGCGGTTTGTTTGATGCAGAAGATTGCTGGGGCGCATGGAACGCTTATAAAGCCACTGAAAAACAAAGCCCACAAACCAATAATAAAATAGTAATGGGCCCATGGTATCATGGCCAATGGAGCCGTGAAGGAAGCTACCTAGGCAATATTCGCTTTGAAAGCAATACATCCGACTATTTTCAAAAAAATATAGAGATCCCATTTTTTCAATACTACTTAAAAGGTAAAGGAAATATTAGCCAAATGCCCGAAGTCAATATATTTTTTACAGGAGAAAACCAATGGCGCAGCTTTGACCAATGGCCGGCAAAAAATGTAGAAGCAAAAAAATTGTTTACCGGCATCAATAATAAAATAAATTTTTATCAGGAAGATACCATTGCTAATTATGTATATGTAAGCGACCCTGCCAAACCGGTACCATACACAGAAGATGTACACAATGGCCGCACCAGGGAATACATGACAGACGACCAGCGATTTGCAAGCCGAAGGCCCGATGTATTGAGCTTTACGATGGATATTACAGATGACCTCACCGTTGCAGGCCCAGTAATTGCAAACCTTGTTACTAGTATTAGTAGCACCGATGCTGACTTTGTAGTAAAATTAATTGATGTGTTTCCCGAAGATTTTACTTACCCAAAAGAAACCCTTAACAACAGCAGTAACTACCCGATGGGAGGATATCAAATGCTGGTGCGTGGGGAGATAATGAGAGGTAAGTACCGCAATGGTTTTAGTGCGCCACAGGCTTTTGAGCCTAACAAACCCACTACAGTAAAATTTGAATTACCCGATGTGGCGCATACCTTTAAAAAAGGTCACAAACTGATGATACAGGTACAAAGCAGTTGGTTCCCTTTGGCAGATAGAAACCCACAACAATTTTTAAATATATACCAGGCAGATGTAAAAGATTTTGTACCTGCCGTTATTACCATTTTACACGGAACATATTTTGAATTACCTATATTAAAAAACTAATGAAGAAAATTTTTGTTTGCATCGCCATCATTGTCTATTTGCAATCTTCTGCTCAAAATGAATTGAGTATTGTACCCATGCCTGCTGTGGCACAAATTGGTACTGGCAATTTTATTTTAAATAACAAAACAGTTATTGTTGCAAAAACTTCACAAGAAAAAGCAACAGCGGCACTTTTTAATACTTTTCTACAATCCCGTAATTTAAAAACCCTCCCGATAGTAATAGCAGGCAAAAACAACGCCATTAGCTTTTCTATTAAAAATATTTCTCCAAAAGAAGGTTATCAATTAACAGTGTCTGGCCAAAAAACAAATCTTACTGGCAATGATGCTGCCGGGCTTTTTTATGGGATGCAAACTCTAATACAAATGATTCCCATGCAAGGGAATTATCCATTAGTTATTCCGCAATTATCCATCACCGATTACCCCCGTTTTCAATATAGAGGTATGCACTTGGATGTAGCACGCCATTTTGCATCGGTTGACTTTCTAAAAAAATATATTGACTATTTAGCTTTTCATAAGTTCAATACATTTCACTGGCATCTTACTGATGACCAAGGTTGGAGGATTGAAATAAAAAAATATCCATTGCTTACTCAAATAGGCGGTTATAGGGCACAAACCCTTGTAGGCCGTTATGGAAGCGATGTGTACGATGGTAAAAGATATGGCGGCTTCTATACTCAAGAGCAAGTAAAAGATGTTATTCAATATGCAACCAGCAAGCATATTACCGTAATACCAGAAATAGAAATGCCCGGCCATGCGTTGGCAGCATTATCTGCTTATCCAAATATTGGATGCACCAAAGGCCCATACAAAGCAGCAGAAACCTGGGGCGTTTTTGATGATGTGTTTTGTGCGGGCAACGATACTACTTTTACCTTTTTACAAAATGTATTGGATGAAGTAATTGCATTGTTCCCATCCAAACTTATACATATTGGCGGCGACGAATGCCCTAAAGTAAGATGGAAAGCATGTGCTGCTTGCCAGGCAAGAATGAAAAAAGAAAATTTAAAAGATGAGCATGAACTGCAGAGCTATTTTATTCAACGAATAGAAAAATATGTAAACAAAAAAGGTCGCAATATAATTGGTTGGGATGAAATATTAGAAGGCGGTCTTGCCCCTAATGCTACGGTAATGAGTTGGCGTGGTGAAGAAGGTGGTATTACTGCTGCAAAGCAACATCACAATGTAATAATGACCCCTACCAGCTGGTTGTATTTTGATTATTCGCAAAGTAGCAATGAAGACAGTCTTGTTATTGGTGGTTATGTACCACTCGAAAAAGTGTATAATTATGAGCCTATTCCTGCCGCATTGGATTCTTTGCAAGCTAAATATATTTTAGGTGCACAGGCAAACCTATGGAGAGAGTACATTCCCAATGATAAAAAAACAGAGTACATGATTTTTCCACGCATGACTGCCTTGAGTGAAGTGCTATGGAGCCCAAAATCAAAGCGAAACTGGCCCGATTTTGAAAGGCGATTACCCTCCATTTTTAATCTATATAAAAGCTGGGAAGCCAGTTACAGCAATGCCTACTACGATTTGCAAACCAAAGTGGTGCCTATGCCAAACAATGGTGTTGCCTGGGAATTGCGCAGCAAAAAAACAGATGGAAAAATAATTTTCAATTATGGAAAAACCCAAAACAATACACAAGAATATACATTGCCAATACCTGTTACACAAAACATTGAAATTAATGCCGTTCTTACATCTGCCGATAATGTACTGATTGGCAACTGGGTAAGCCAGCAATTTTATGTAAACAAAGCAACAGGAAAAACAGTTACTTTAAAAGACCAACCTTCTAAAGCTTATGCAGGCAACGGTGGCTTTACCTTGGTAGATGGAGTGCAAAATAAAGTGGGCATGATCAAGTCTGCACAGTTTTTGGGATTTTCCGGAAAAGATTTAGAAGCAACCATTGATCTTGGCGCAGTACAACCAATCAGTAATATTATTTTACATGCTTTTGAACAAACAGGTAGTTGGATTTACCGTCCACAGTTTGTAACATTTTATGCAAGTGAAGATGGTAATACATATCAATTGCTGGATAGCTTTATTAACCAGGAAAATAAAAAAAATCTTATTTACAACAGCAATAAAAATACCACCGCAAGATTTATTAAAGTGATTGCAAAAAATGCAGGCATTATTGAAACAGGCAAACCTGGTGCAGGGAGCAAAGCCTGGTTATTTGCAGATGAAATTGAAGTGTATTAATTGGCGATAGTTATTGGATTGTTTTACATTAACTACTTCTAATAAACTTTCACTTTTTTTTCTTTACGATTTGAGCAATCGTTTGCAGCTTTTTGCAACCGGTATTTCATGTAATTTTTTATCTTAAATACAACATTAGCTTTGGCTTACAATGGCGAATGATATAACTTTATCGTTCTTCTCACATAGACCATAAAAAAGTTGTAATGACCAAAATAGACCTCACAGATTCATTAGAAAAAATTTCGGTAAAAATTTTTGAAACGCCAAAAGACGGTTCTCTATTTGTAGCTAATATGATAGCAAGCCTCATAAAAGATAAAAATGCAAAAGGCGAAAAAGCGGTAATTGGGCTTGCAACAGGTTCTACACCAAAATCTTTATATGCAGAACTAGTGCGTATGCACCAATATGAAGGGCTGAGTTTTAAAAATGTAATCACCTTCAACCTTGATCAATATTATCCTATGGATAAAGATGCGCTGCAGAGTTACCATTACTTTATGCGCAAATATTTATTTGAACATACTGATATTGACCCTAGCAATTATCATGTGCCCGATGGTATGATACCAAAAGATAAAGTGAAGGAACATTGCCGCCATTACGAGCAAATGATAATAGATGCAGGCGGATTGGATATTCAAATTTTGGGCATAGGCCAAAATGGCCATATTGGTTTTAACGAACCGGGTAGCCCTATTTACAGCAAAACCCGTTTGGTTACGCTTGATAACAGTACCCGTATGGCAAATGCCTACGAATTTGGCAACCTAAGTCAGGTACCACGTATGGCTATCACCATGGGTATCAGCACTATTTTAAAATCTAAAAAAATTGTGCTGATGGCTTGGGGTGCCAATAAAGCACCCGTAATAAAAAAAGCAGTAGAAAATGAAGTAACAGAAGATATTCCTGCTTCATTGCTGCAAACCCACGACGATACCGTATTTATTGTAGATGATGCAGCCGCAGGCGAACTTACCCGTATAAAATCGCCCTGGCTTACCGGAGAATGTGAATGGGACGATAAAATGGTAAAAAGAGCTGTGGTAAACCTTGCATTAAAACTAGGCAAACCCGTTTTAAGCCTTACTAACCACGACTATAATGAGAATGGTTTAAACGATTTGGTAACAGAAAAAGGCGATGCTTATGAAATAAACCTGCAGGTTTTTTATCAATTAAGGGATGGCATTACCGGATGGCCGGGTGGCAAACCAACGGAATCGGGTACACGACATACACATCCTGAAAGGAGTGAGCCTTTTCCAAAACGTTGCCTTATTTTTTCGCCACATCCCGATGATGATATTATAAGTATGGGCGGTACTTTTATGCGCTTGCAAAACCAGGGGCATGATGTGCATGTAGCCTATCAAACCAGTGGCAATATTGCAGTTACCGACGAATTTGTAACAAGGTTTTTAGATTTTGCAGTTGGCTTTGAAACCATGTTTGGTATTGATGATGCAAAAGGTAGCAGGATATTTAAAGAAGCCGAAGCTTTTTTGGCCACTAAAAAATCAACAGAAAAAGACAGCGAAGATATTCGGGCTATTAAAGGCCTCATCCGTCGTTGCGAAGCAAGGGCAACCTGTAAATATGTGGGATTAAAGGATGATCAAATACATTTTCAAAACCTACCTTTTTATGAAACCGGTACCATTGAAAAAAATCCTATGGGCGAAGAAGATATACTGCTCACCATGCAATTGCTGGAAAAAATACAACCCCAGCAGGTTTACTGTGCAGGCGATTTTGCCGATCCGCATGGTACACATAAAGTTTGCTTTGATGTGGTAATAGAAGCACTGAAAAGAATAAAAGCATCTGGTGCCGGATGGATTAACAATTGCTGGCTTTGGCTATACAAAGGTGCTTGGCAGGAATGGGATATTACAGAAATTGAAATGGCGGTACCTATGAGTCCTGAACAAGTAGTGCAAAAAAGAAACGGTATTTTTATACATCAATCTCAAAAAGATAGTGTACCATTTCAGGGTAGCGATGACAGAGAGTTTTGGCAAAGGGCAGAAGAACGCAATGCCAATACCGCAAAACTCTACGCCCAACTAGGTATGACGCAATATGCAGCAATGGAGGCATTCGTGAGGTGGCACTATTAAGCTGCTTAGGATTTTAGTAAATTTTTAATTATATTTACTTACTCGTTTAAATATATAACTTATGAAAAATTGCTACAAGCAGCTAACAACTGTTTTGATATTTTTATTTGTTATCTCCATTCAGGAACTAAAAGCCCAGCAACCAACCTTACAAGAGGCTAATTATGTACATGATAGAATGTACAATCTCATAACTAAAAGTACGGCTGTAATTCTTCCCGAAAATATTACAAATCAGTTAGAAAATATTAATAGAGAGAATCCTAATAAACAAAAATTTATTTTTGGTCAATCATCTCTTATTAAAGTGATGTACAATACTACGCTAACAAAAGATGACCGGATCTTTTTTGGCAAGCAAGTATTGCAAAGTAAATCAGCTTTATACATTTCTATCCAGCATCTTGTGGAAGAAAAAATGAAAAACCTGTAAATACAATTTTTGCAATGATTAAAAAGTTATTGGTTATTTTAATTCTGTTTTTCAGCTTCAGTAATGCTGTATTTTCGCAAACAATTAATATCACTAATATCACAACTACTGGAAGATTTCAAAGCTGTGGAGGCACAAATCCTAAAGTTACAGCTACATTGGTTTCCGGCAGTGGCACAAGTGTAGCAGGCAATACTCTGGTGTGTAATGATCCTTGCGGCACTACATCGTTGAGAATTTTACTTACAGGTGTTGAATGGAATCAAACACCTGGGGCAAATTGGATTCACGGCTTGTTTTTCCCTCAAAATCCGGGTTTTACAGTAAGCAGTATCGGGCTACCTGCAGGCTGGACAAGTTTCCCTTCCTGCACAGGCGCAAGCTGCTCTTCAGGGCAAACGGGAGGAGCTGGCTTTTATTTTGATGGTACTGCAAGCAATTCTTGCTGTAGTGGGGCAGCTATAGGAGATGGTATCCCCAATAATAATTATGGAGATGTTACTATTGATTGTGGTACTGCTTCTTTTGGTTTTCAGTTTGATATGACCTTTTGCAATAGTGTTATTACTGGCGGCAGCTTATCCTTTCAATTAATGGGTACAGCTGATGGAAATACTGGTTGCTGGGGTACTCCAGATGCTTTAAATAACACGCTAACTTTTACTTTAAGTACACAATCATGTCCTAACATTTACAATGTACCTTTTGTTTCTACTTTAATAACCGACTGTTCTACTACTCCACCCAATTATTATGCTCAAATAACCGGCGGTTGTGGCAACGGTAGCACCGTAACCTGGTGGGATGCACCTTTCGGCGGCAACCAAATAGGTACCGGCGTTCCTTTTATTTACGATCCTCCGGGCAATGCCTGCCCTTCCGGAACTACATTATATGCATCCTGCTGCCCAACAGGCAGTACACAATGCGCCAACAGGTTTGCTGTGCCTATTACGGGCAACTGCCCTCCGGGGCCTACTGCTACAGATACCAAAACAGACCCACTCTGTTTCGGTATTAATGACGGAACCATTTCTGTAACACCAAATACAGGTGGCCCTTTTAATGTAACATTAACCGGGCCGGGTGGGCCATATACACAAACAGGTAATGCTCCGGTAACTTTTACAGGCCTTGCTCCCGGTACATATAATTATACATTTACCGATGCAGGTGGCTGCTCCGGCTCGGGTGGGCCTGTTACACTGGTAACAAATCCCGAAATATTTACGCCTGCCACATTGGTAAACCCTCGCTGCAATGCTGGCTCCGATGGCGCTGTAACCTTTAATCCTACAGGAGGTGTGGCTCCTTATGAGTATTCAGACAACGGCGGCGGAACTTACCAACCAGGCAACAGTTTTATCGGGCTGTCAGCAGGGCCACATACTTTCCGTATAAGGGATAATGTAGGCTGTACCAAAGACACAACGGTTATTTTAACTGAACCAACAGCACTGGTAGCCGCAATTTCTACTACAACACCTGCAGGTTGTAGTAACGATGATGGTAGTATTTCTGCTACTGCTTCGGGTGCAACAGCCGGCTATACATTTACCATTGCCGGAGCTACTATAAATACTACAGGTGCTACATCCGGCATATTTACAGGCCTGGCAAATGGCTCTTATACTATTACCGTAACAGATGCACAGGGATGTACCCAAACAGCCACAGGCACTGTAGGCCTCACCGACAATATGTTCCTAGATTTAGGCCCCGATGTAACCATTTGTGCCGAAACCAGTGTAACCTTTGATCCGCAAACAAATGCACAAACCAATATTTTTTCATGGAGTGGAATCAATGGTACGACTACTTCTACCATTGCTAACCCTTCTATAAAAAATGCCGTGGCTTCGCCAAATGATACCGCCATATATGAATTACATGCTCAATGGGGTACTTGTGAAAGAAGGGATACCATTGTGGTAAATCTTTTACATAAACCGATACCTGATGCAGGCCTGGATACAGCCATCTGTAATTTATCTTATGCAATACTTAGAGGTAGTGCCTCCAATCTTTCGGGAACGGTTAATTATGAATGGACTCCTGCAACTAATATTGAATTTCCTACACAGGCAGTAACCAGGGTATTTCCTCCAAAAAGCGATACCACCTATACTTACACCTTAATTGTAAGAGATGAATATGGTTGCAACTTTAGTGTAAGCGATGCCGTTAATGTACGGGTACAGCCGCCTGTTCCTGCTTATGCTGGTAATGATACCATTGCTGTAATGGGTGTTCCGCACCAACTGATGGCAACGGGTGGTGATACTTACTTATGGACTCCCGCAGCCCCTTTAAACAGTGCTACTGCCCAATCGCCATTGGCAACGCTACAACAAGACCAAAAATTTGTAGTAAGGGTTACCGACTTTGCAGGCTGCATTGGCTACGATACGGTATTTGTAAAAGCTTATGCAGGCCCCACCTACTATGTTCCCAATGCCTTTACACCAAATGGCGATGGTTTGAATGATATTTTCAGGCCTATCCCGGTGGGCATTGTGCGTACAGAATGGTTTAGGGTATTTAACCGCCTGGGCGAAACCGTATTTGAAAGTACTCAATGGATGAAGGGTTGGGATGGTACTTTCAAAAGTAAAAAACAGCCTATTGGGGCCTATGTTTGGGTGATAAAAGGACTGGATAGAAATGGAAAGATTGTTGAAATGAAGGGAACGCTTATGTTATTACAATAATATTGTAGAAAATCTTCTATAAGCCCTGTAAATGCAGGGCTTTTTTATTATCAAAACTTATCTACAAATGTTATCCTATTGTTAAAGGCCTTTATTTTTTTCTTATCTTGGTGACCCACTTATAACAGGTTCTTTACTATGAGAAAATTTTTACGGCTATTATTGATAGCAACAAGCTTTCTTTTTTCCAACAACAGTTTTTCGCAAAGTTGTGTTCCCACTAATTTAAACGGAACTACCATCAACCTTTCATGTGGCAATCCCTGTACTGTAATAAGAGCACAGGTACCGCATTTAAAATCTGATGAAACATATGCTTTAAACAATATTCCCTACGCCCCATTACCATATATTGTAGCAGTTGGCAATGAAGATCCTTTGCTTTATGACGATGACTTTTATAGCGTAGTTATCAATCTTCCTTTTACATTCTGCTTTTACGATTCTTCATTTAATAAAGTTGTTGTAGGATCTAATGGATTGATAACTTTTGATGAAACCAATGCAGGTTGCGATAACGGTTATCCAATAACTACCACAATACCCGGAGCCGCATCCAACAATCAATGCAGCCAGTTTAGTGCATATTATCCCCGTTCTGCAATCATGGCAGCTTTCTCGGACCTATATCCTACAATTTCTGGAAGTCCGCCTGATATGAAAATTCAATGGAGAGTTGAAGGTAATGCTCCATGCAGAAGATTTGTTGTGAGTTACTTTAAAGTTGGAACTTTTGGAGCTGATGCGTGCGCTTTGGTTACACCAAATACTTTTCAAATAATTTTATATGAATCTACGGGTTTAATTGATTTTTATATTGAAAATAAATCCTGTGTAGCTACAACAAGTGGTGGAAGAGGAATAATGGGATTACAAAACTGGAATAGAAATGCAGCAGTATTTCATCCTGCAAGGAATGCAACTAATTGGAATGCTTCTAATGAAGGCTGGCGTTTTACACCCAATGGGAATACTTCAAGATATGTTGTTTCTGAATTGTTAGACTTGACAGGTGCTGTATTAGCAACAGCCGATACTTCCACCACCGTTCAGGGCTTATTAGATATTGAATTTCCAAATATTTGCCCGGGACCAGGTGCCACACAATATGTTATACGCACCACTTTTGGCTCCTGCCCTGCCGGCACCAATATGGTAAGCCTTGATACCATCACCATTCAGAGAAACAATACATTGCCAGTTACGACCACTTTGGTACAGCCAACCTGCGGTACTAACTCAGGAACTATTACAGTGAATGTAGCTACAGGTGTGGGTACTACTCCTTATTCCTATTCAATCAATGGCGGAGCGCCGCAGGCTTCCAATACCTTTCCTAATTTACCAGCAGGCATTTATACGATTTTTGCAACTGATGCTACAGGATGTGATACCACTTACCAGGTAACATTAACAGCAATCAGTAATCTTACAGCGAATGTAACGAGTGCCAATGCTTCCTGCCCTGGTAATAATAATGGTAGCATTACAGTAGTTCCTACTTCTGGTGTAGCGCCTTTCAGTTATACCCTAAATCCAACAGGTACTACCAATACAACGGGCATATTCACTGGCTTGGCAGCAGGCACTTATACAGTAACATTTACTGATGCAAATGTTTGTACCGGAACTACCTCGTCCATTACAATTGGCCCCGGCACAGCTATTACTGCCACAGCAGCCCAAACCCCTACTTCCTGCGCAGGCGCAAATAATGGTTCTATTACCATAACACCTACCAGTGGTACTGCTCCTTATAGTTATTCATTAGATGGCGGCCCATCACAAGCAAGTAATATTTTTACAGGCGTATCTTCCGGGGCTCATACAGTATTGCTAACAGATGCCAATGGTTGTAACCGTACCCTTAATATTACTGTAACCACAGGTACTGGTTTAACTGGAGCAATCACAAGTACCCCGGCATCCTGCCCGGGTGTAAATGATGGTACCGTTACTGTAACAAATCCTTTTGGGGCTTCACCGGGTACCCCACCATATACTTACCAATTAAATGGTGGTCCTTCTCAACCAAGTAATACTTTTACGGGGTTGGCTGCATCTGCTACCCCTTATACCGTAACATTTACAGATGCCAACGGTTGCCAGGGTACAAGAAGCATTCTTGTTAACGGCGGCACAGTACCTTCCACCACTGCTACAGCAGCCAATACCTCTTGTGCAGGTGCTAATGATGGTGTAATCGTATTTCAGCCTATAGCCGGATCAACTTATACAGTAAACCCGGGTGGATTTACCAATACAACTGGAACTTTTACCAATCTGCCTGCAAATACCTACACATTAGGTATTACCACTGCTGGCGGTTGTACAGGCACAGTAACACCTGCAACCATTACCATCAATCCGGGTACAGCTTTGTCAACTACTTCCACATCTTCGGCCGCAAGCTGCCCGGGTGTAAATAATGGTTCTATTACCGTAACACCTGTTGGTACAGGTACTACTACTTATACGCTTAATCCGGGTGCAGTAACCAATACAACAGGAATTTTTACAGGCCTCGGAACAGGAACTTATACTATCACTTTTGTTACTTCTGCAGGTTGTACAGGTTCTGTATCCCCCAACCCGGTAGTTACGGCATCGGCTGCACCTACCACGACTGCCACTGCCACGGCAACCAGTTGCCCTGGTGTAAATGATGGTAGCGTAACAGTAACACCTGTTGGTGCAGGTACTACTTATACTTTAAATCCAGGAGCGGTTAGCAATACAACGGGTGTGTTCACAGGCCTGGGTGCAGGAACTTATACAATAACATTTATTACCAGTGCTGGCTGTAATGGCACTGTACCTACAAATCCTGTAGTAACATCAGGACCCGCACCTACTACTACTGCCACAGCCTCGGCAACCAGTTGCCCCGGTGTAAATGATGGCAGCGTAACGGTAACTCCGGTTGGTGCAGGTACTACATATACCTTAAACCCCGGTGCGGTTAGCAATACAACGGGTGTGTTCACAGGCCTGGGTGCAGGAACTTATACAATAACATTTATTACTGCTGCAGGTTGCAATGGTACTGTGCCTACAAATCCCTTAGTAACAACAGGCCCTGCTCCCACAAGCACTGCAACAGCTACAGCTACCAGTTGCCCAACGGTGAATGATGGTGTAGTAACTGTAACTCCTGTTGCGGCGGGTACTGTATATACCTTAAACCCTGGTGCTGCAACTAATACAACAGGAATATTTACAGGACTTGCTCCTAATACATATACAGTAACTTTTGTTACACCATCAGGTTGCAATGGTACAGTTCTGGTAAATCCGGTTGTAACTGCCGGGCCATTCCGTAGTTCAACATTTAGCAAAACAGATCCTGTATGTGCCAATATTAATGACGGTACTATCAGCATTACACCTACCGCACCAAGTGCAGGGCCTTATACGGTTACATTAACTGGTCCGGGTGGCCCTTTTAGTATATCAGGTAATGCTCCGGTTACTTTTACTGCACTTGCACCGGGTACATACAATTACAGCTTTACCGATGCAGGTGGCTGCACAGGTACAGGTGGGCCTGTTACTTTGGTAACCAATGCACCAATATTTTCACCCGCAACTTTTGTAAACCCATCATGTAATGGCAATAGTAACGGCTCGGTAACATTTAGCCCTTTTGGCGGTGTGGCGGCTTATCAATATTCCATAAATGGCGGTACTACTTATCAAACCTCTAATACATTTACGGGCTTAAATGCAGGTACCCACAATTTCCGCATTAGGGATAATGTAGGCTGTATAAAAGATACAAGTATTACTTTAACACAGCCTGCTGTATTGGTTGCAACCGTAACCGGAACTACAGCTGCAGGCTGTAGCAACGATGACGGCACGCTAACTGCATCTTCAACAGGTGGTACTACTCCATACACATATAGCATTGCAGGGCCTACAGTAAATACAACAGGTACTACAAGCGGCATATTTACAGGCCTGGCAAATGGAGTTTATACCTTAACAGTAACAGATGCTCAGGGATGTATTGCTACTGCAACTACTACCGTTGCTTTAACAGATAATATGTTCCTTACTTTGGGGCCTGATGTTACCATCTGTGCAGAAAGCAGTGTAACATTTGACCCACAAACAAATGCCCAAACAAATATTTTTACATGGCGTGGCATTAATGGAACAGCAACTAACACTATAGCCAACCCGAATATTAAAAATGCCGTGGCATCTCCGCTTGATACAGCCACCTACGAACTACATGCTCAGTGGGGTACCTGCGAAAGAAGAGATACCATTGTAGTAAATGTATTGCGCAAGCCAATTGCCAATGCAGGTTTAGATACAGCTATCTGTAACAACACTTATGCAATTTTAAGGGGAAGTGCCAGCAATCTTTCAGGTAATGTTAATTATGAATGGCAACCTACAAACAATATTGAGTTTCCAACACAAGCTGTAACAAGGGTATTTCCGGCGAGCAGCGATACTACCTACACTTATACCCTAGTAGTGAGAGATACTTATGGTTGTAACTTTGTAGTAAGCGACCAGGTAGATGTAAGAGTGCAGCCACCTGTTCCTGCTTATGCAGGCAACGACACTACTGCGGTTAAAGACGTTCCACATCAGTTAATGGCAAGCGGTGGTAGTAATTATTTATGGACACCTTCTGCCTCATTGAATAATGCTACACTACAAAACCCATTAGCGACGCTACAACAAGACCAAAAGTTTGTGGTACGTGTAACTGATTTTGCCGGTTGTATTGGTTACGATACCGTATTTGTAAAAGTATATATAGGCCCGGCTTATTATGTGCCAAACGCATTTACACCCAATGGCGATGGATTGAATGATGTTTTCCGGCCAATTCCGGTAGGTGTGGTAAAAACAGAATGGTTCAGGGTATTTAACAGGTATGGTGAAACCGTTTTTGAAACCAACCAATGGATGAAAGGTTGGGATGGCTCTTTTAAAGGAAAAAAACAACCGGTTGGAGCTTATGTGTGGGTGATAAAGGGTGTGGATAGAGATGGTAAAATTATTGAAATGAAAGGAACGGTAATGTTGGTACAATAATTTTTTAATTCGTTTTTAAAGTAAACTAAAGAGACTGTCTCGTAAATTTTGAGGCAGTCTCTTTCTTTTTACATCTACTCCCAATTTCCTACTACTAAAAATTAGTGCTAAATTCAATAGCTTAAAAAGTTAAAAATATAGTTATGACATTTCAAGAAGCAATACATGGAGATAAACCTGTACTGGTTGATTTTTTTGCTACATGGTGTGGCCCTTGTAAAATGATGTCGCCTATTTTAAAAGAGTTGAAAGATAAAGTGCATGACAGGGCTATGATAATTAAAATAGATGTGGACAAGAACCAGCAAGCGGCGGCTGCATACCAGGTACAAGGCGTACCTACCCTAATACTGTTCAAAAAAGGCAAGATACTTTGGCGGCAATCGGGGGTAGTGCCAGCACATGAGCTAGAAAAATTAATTGCACAGCATAGCTGATAGCATTGCTAGCTTGGATGCAGAAAGAAACATGAAATTTTAATTAAAAGCAATGCCACTTATTTATTGAAGAAATATTTACTATTCAACTTAATATAGGAGAAAAAAATGTAGTACCTTTTGTTACATAAAATGTTCTTTTAAATTAGGATGTCTTTCATATATACTTAAATAAAAAACGATGGATCATAAAAAAGATAAAAACGAAGAAATAGAAAACGCTTATCCTGAAAATGTAGAATATCCGGCTTCGCAGGATATATACAATAGGGATAAAAAGGAGAATTACAGTGTAGAGGATGAACAAGAAGATATGGAAAACAATTTGGATGTACCAGGTGCCGAACTTGATAATGCCGATGAGTTTATTGGAGAAGAGGATGAAGAAAATAATTATTATAGCTTAGGTGGCGACAACCATAATGACCTGGATGAAACCAACGAGGATTTAGTGGACGATTAAGAAGCTTAACACATTGGCACTGTTAGTACAATAGCAGAAGATTGATTTGTGTTTATTTGGTTATATCCTCCTTAACAAATCAACTATTACACAAGCAGTAACTGCTTCCAACACAACCGGTACTCGTAATGCTATGCACAAATCATGACGTCCCTTTACACTAAAGGACTCAACGTTTCCTGTTTCTATATTTAATGTTTCCTGCTCTTTTGGCGTAGAAGACGTGGGCTTTACCACAACCTTAAATACAATATCATTGCCATTACTAATGCCACCTACCACTCCGCCTGCATGGTTTGTGTTGGTTTTGCCCTCCTTGTTTATTATAGCATCGTTGTGCTGGCTGCCAAACATTTTTGCAGCAGAAAAACCGGCTCCAAATTCAATTCCTTTAATGGCGGGTATAGAAAAAACAGCATGACTTAATATAGATTCTACAGAATCAAAAAAGGGCTCGCCGAGGCCGATTGGCACATTTTGCACCGTACATTGTACAATACCGCCAATAGAATCTTTTGCATCTATTGCTTTTTGCAGTCCCATTTCAATATCCGCTTCGCCAGCAATTTCTTTTATTACTGCTTTGCAGGAAATGTTTTGTTGCGCTAAAATCTTTTTCGCAATCACACCGGCTGCAACCAGGCAAACAGTAAGCCTGCCACTAAAATGGCCGCCACCCCGATAGTCTTCAAAACCCTGAAACTTATGATGAGCCACAAAATCGGCATGACCGGGTCTGGGAAAAGCCCTTAGCTTTTCATAATCACTACTTCGGGTATTGTTATTTCTAAATTGAATGGCAATGGGAGCCCCTGTAGTTGTATCGTTGAAAATGCCTGATAAAAATTCAGGAACGTCATCTTCTTTCCTTGGTGTTGTACCCTTTTGAAGGCCTCCTTTTCTACGTTCAATATCTGTTGCAAAATCTGCAGCCGTTAATGCAATACCTGCAGGGCACCCATCTATTACAATACCTACAGATGGGCCATGCGATTCACCAAAAATACTCAGTCTAAAAGTAGATCCAAAACTGTTCAAAATATATTGTTTTAATTTTTAAATAATGGTTACTGCAACACCTAACTTTTTTAAATGCTCATAAAAAGTAGGGTACGACTTATTGATAGCATCTGCATATTCAATAATGGTATCGCCCTCTGCTCTTAACGCCGCAATTGCCAATGCCATGGCAATGCGATGATCGTGGTGCGATTTTACATTAGAGCCTTTAACGATATCCGTACCTTCAATAATCATCAGGTCGTCTTGCAATTTTATGTGAACGCCCATTTTCCCAAACTCTTCCTGTAAAGTTACTGCACGGTCGCTTTCTTTATGAGTGAGGCGTAAAGCACCTTCAATTACAGTAGTCCCTTCGCAATAAGCAGCCAATGCTACCAAAGGAGGAAACAAATCGGGGCAATGTGTAGCATCAAAATGAAATGCTTTCAAAGCTGCAGGTGCTACTTCTATCCTATCTGTAGTAATACTCATCACAGCACCGCAAACACTCAACGCCGATAAAATGGCTTTGTCTGCTTGGGTAGAAAAGACATCCAAGCCTTTTACCACAATGCTTCCAGCAATGGCACCTGCCACCAACAAAAAAGAAGCACCACTCCAGTCACCTTCAACTGTATAAGAAATTTCTTTGTCAATTTTGATTTTGCCCGGTACAATGGAAAATTGTTTGTATTGGTCATTTTCTACTATATAACCAAACTCCTGTAGCATTTTCAAGCTAAGATCAATATACGGCGTGCTTTTAAGATTAAGTACATTTATGCAAACCGGCTCTGTTGCTGCTTTTGCATAGGCAAACAATAAGCCTGTGAGAAATTGCGAGCTTAGTGAACCATCAATTTCAACTGTTCTTGGTTGCAAAGGCCCTTTAATTTCCATTGGCAGCCTACCTTCGCTGGAATGTACCTGTACATTTAATTTGGGAAAAACCTCGTCGAAAAAATTCATTGGCCTGGTTAAGAGGCTACCACTACCAGTAATGCTTACCCTATTTGAAAGCAATGCTGCAATAGGCGTAAACATTCTTATACTTAAACCACTTTCTCCACAGTTGATATTATAAGCATCCTTGGTCTGCGATAAAAAGGAGGATACAATTTTGAGGGAACCATTTTCTCTTTTTTCAATTGTAGCTCCCAATGATTGAATAATACCTAATGCGGCTTTATCATCATTACTATCTCCCGGGTTTTCAATAACACTGGAGCCTTGATGCAGCAATGCCAATGCACATGCACGCTGCATGGCACTTTTAGAAGCCGCTGCTGTAATTTCTCCACTTATGAAGGATGCTAAAATCCGAACTTTCATATAAATTAAGACAGAATCTTTTGTTGTAGTAATTGTTTCAATTGAACTAATGGAATGGGCTGTATAATTCCATCTCCAATTTTATTAAGTAAAATAAAAAGCATGGTATCATCCTGTCGTTTTTTATCGTTCAGTAAAATGTTCCAAATTTTTTCAGTATCATAATCAATATGCACAGGGAGTTCATACTGTTTCAATAAACGAATAATTTGGTCTTCTTCCTCATTAGATAAACCTGCTAGTTTATTACTTAGCGCAGATGCCGCTACCATCCCTATACTAATGGCATGGCCGTGTGGTAATCCATATAATGCCTCAAATGCATGGCCAAGTGTATGGCCAAAATTTAGTAACTTTCTTTCTCCGGTTTCCTGCTCATCATGTAGCACTACACCCAGTTTAATGTCCACATTTTTTTCAATGAATGATGCAAATAATGTTTTGTCGTTCGTAAAATCATCTATCATATATTTCGTTAAAAATGCAAACTGCGATGCAGATTTTATACAAGCATGTTTAATAATTTCTGCAAATCCATTTATCCACTCCTCTCTTGGAAGAGTAGATAAAAAACTATAATCAAACAACAAATAATCGGGCTGATAAATAGTACCAACTTGGTTTTTATATATACCCACATCCACTCCATTTTTTCCGCCTACGGCTGCATCTACCATTGCCAAAATGGAAGTAGGAACTTGCACAAGCCTAACACCTCTTTTAAAAATAGAAGCCACATAACCGGCAATATCCGTAACTACACCGCCGCCAATACCAACTATTACCGTCTGTCTATCGGCTTGCATTTCCAATAATTGTAAAATGATTGCATCTACGGTTGACTGTTGTTTTCTTGTTTCCCCAGGTTTAATTACTATTGATTTTACTCCATTCAAACGTTTTCGATGAAAACCATATACGTTTTCATCTGTAATCACCACCAATCTTTCTTTTGGATATAAATCCGTCAATACCGCAAACTCAGCATCAAATAAATACTGAACTGTTTTTGTTGAAAATTGTACTTCCTGCTTGCGCATATAATCTTTATTTTTTTTGAAGGTGCTAATAGGTTCCTCATATTAAACCTCCGCATAAATACCGATAGGTTTACTTATGCACCGTCAATTATACATCTCCTTTATCATACATCACTTTGTTTTGATGGCTGATACTTTCCAAATGCACCGCATCAAAATAACGAATGATGAACTCTTTGCTTAACCCTATTGCTTCACCTCTTTTTACAGCTCTTTCCAAAATTTCGTTCCAGCGGTTGGTTTGCAAAATGGTTACGTTATTATCTCTTTTGTACTCACCAATTTTATCGGCTACTTTCATGCGTTGGCCAATTAATGCCAATAGCTCATCATCAATATGATTAATTTGTTCTCGCAATTTTGCTAATGCATCAGTAAATTCTTTTTCATCTACATTTTCTGCCCTCCAAACCAGGTTGTTAAAAATTTCTACCAACCCTTCCGGAGTCACCTGTTGTTTTGCATCGCTCCAAGCATTATCCGGATCAATATGGCTTTCCAGCATTAGGCCACCAAAATCAAGGTCAATACTTTTTTGTGCGATGGATTGAAGCATATGCCTGTTTCCACAAATATGCGAAGGATCACAAACCAGTAACATTTCGGGGTAACGCCTTTTCATTTCAATAGGTAAATGCCACATGGGTGCATTACGGAATTCTGTATTTCCATAGTTGGAGAACCCACGATGAATCATCCCTATATCCTGTACGCCTACCTTTTGCAAGCGTTCAATAGCACCGCTCCATAATTCTAAATCGGGATTGATGGGATTTTTTACCAATACGGGCACATTGGTGCCACGCAAGGCATCGGCTACTTCCTGCACACTAAAAGGATTTACTGTTGTACGGGCACCTATCCATAAAATATCTACATCAAAGTTGAGTGCATCCTGCACATGTTTAGCGGTGGCTACTTCAACTGCCGTTGGCAAATCCGTGAGTTTTTTTGCCTGCAGCAACCAGGGCAATCCTTTTACACCAATGCCTTCAAACATACCCGGCTTGGTTCTGGGTTTCCAAATACCTGCTCGCAATACATCTACTTTACCAGTTTTAGCAAGGCGTTGTGCCGTTTCAATCATTTGGCTTTCGGTTTCTGCACTGCAAGGGCCACTAATTAATAATGGCCTTTTGTTCCATACTTGCTGGATATCTACATTCATTAAACTACTTTCTGTTTGCATATAAAATTAGTTGAATTGTTTTTGTTTGTTTTGGTTAATGTTTATTTAAGAATTCTTTTAATACTGTTTGCATGTTGAATTAAAGCTCCCAGGTATTCTACATTTTCTTTTTCCAGGCAGGCTTTAAATTTTTTTAACTGGCTTATATGCTCGTTTAAAACATCCAGCACATTTTCTTTGTTTTGCATAAAAATAGGCACCCACATTTCAGGATTACTTTTAGCAAGCCTTACCGTACTTTCAAAACCTGCACTTGCCAGTTCAAAAATGGCTTCGTCTTCTTTTTCCTTTTCGAGTACCGTATTTGCCAATGCAAAAGATGTGATATGAGATATATGACTCACATAAGCTGCATGTACATCATGCGCTTCCGCATTCATGTACAGGAGGCGCATATCTATTTTGCGATAAATATCTTCTATTAGCAACAATGCATCAATATCTGTATTTTCTTTATTGCAGATAACTACCGCTTTTCCGGCAAAAGCAGTTTTAAGTGCAGCCGATGGCCCACTAAACTCTGTTCCCCACATGGGATGTGTAGCAACAAACCGCCCACTATTGTTAAAGCCAGATGCAATGGCACATACCGCCGTTTTGGTAGAACCCATATCCATTACTACCTGATGTTTTACCAGTGACATTATTTTTGGCAATAATTTTTCGGATACATCTACCGGCACTGCCAATACAATAAGGTCGCTTGCAATAACGGCTTCTTCCAGCATCAGCATTTCATCTACTATTCCCATTTCTAAAGCCTGCGCAGCATGGGATGCATTGGTATCTACCCCAATAATTTTTTGCGACAGATTTTTTTCTTTTAGCCGTAGCGCAAAAGAACCGCCGATTAATCCAACACCTATAACTGCAACTTTCATAAATTATCTTTAATACGGTTTATTGCATCCTTTAGTCTTTCTGCAGGGCTACACAAGCTTACCCTTATATAATCTTTTCCGTTTGTTCCAAAAATTCCACCGGGAGTAATAAACACATTGGCCTGATACAATATAGTATCACTAAGATTACCTCCTCTCCCCATTTCATTATTGGTGCTTATTTCATTTTTCACTTTACCCCACACAAACAACCCTGCCTGCTTTTGCTCAAAAGTGCAATCCAATAAAGTAAGCAATTCAAAAGCTACCGCCTGCCTTTGATGATAGATAACATTCAATGAATGATACCAGTTGTCGCCCAATTGCAACGCCTTTGCTGCTGCCAATTGCAAGGGTAAAAACATTCCGCTATCCATATTACTTTTAAACCTAAGTACAGAATTGATATTAGTTGATGAGCCAACTAGCATACCTACCCTCCACCCAGCCATATTATGACTTTTGCTGAGTGAATTGAGTTCCATTGCAACATCAATAGCACCAGGTACCGATAAAATGCTTTGGGGCTTATCATTTAGAATAAAGCTATAGGGATTGTCGTGAACAATTAATAAACCCTGCTGTTTTGCAAAAACCACTAGTTTTTCAAAAAGTCCGATATCCGGCAATTTTCCGGTTGGCATATGTGGGTAGTTTACAAAAAGCAATTTGCATTTATGCAGCTTTACCAGTTTCCCCAAAACTTCCAAATCAGGCATCCAATTATTCTCTTCCAATAAATCATATGAAACCGGGATTGCTCCTGCCAACTTTACGGCAGCCGCATAAGTTGGGTAACCGGGATTTGGAATTAAAGCCGAATCTCCTTCCTGCAAAAAAGTCATGCAGATATGCATAATACCTTCTTTGCTACCAATTAATGGAAGTATTTCCGCTTCAGCGTCCAAGCGCACATCATACCAATTCGCATACCAATCTGCCATTGCATTTCTCAAAACGGGGCTGCCTTTATAGTTTTGATAAGAATGTTGAGTAGGCTTTGCCGATTCTTCCGCCAGTGTTTCTATCACAGAAATATGTGGAGGCAAATCAGGACTGCCAATACCTAAGTTGATAACATTTTTTCCTCTCGTATTCAAAGAATCTATCTCTCTTAACTTCTTTGAAAAGTAATATTCCTGAATGTCGTTTAATCTATTTGCTAAGTTCATCTACAATTTTATTTTAGTTTTCCTGACGCATAAACACCGTAAATTTTTAATTGATTAACTATAGACAATATATTATCTATCAATATTTTATAATTATCAATACTATCAAATTCTAAGTCTGCATGAAAATAATATTGCCAATCGGTTCCGGGCATAGGAAAAGATTGCAGCTTACTAAGGTTAATGCCTGCATCAGCAATTTTGGTAAGTACCCTAGCAAGGCTTCCTCGTGTATGATTGGTACTAAAACTTATGGATGCCTTGTTTGCATTTGCAAGAATGGAGGCATCTGCACTTGGCTGCAACACCAAAAACCGAGTGTAATTATTTTTTACGGTATGAATATTAGGTGCTATAACCTCAAGATTGAACAAATCAGCAGCCAGCTTGCTGGCTATGGCTGCAATATGCTTGCTACGATGCTGATGCACATGCTTTGCACTTAGTGCCGTATCTTCAGTTTCTACCAATTTCCAATTATACTTCTCCAAAAAATCGATGCATTGCAGAATTGCCATTGGGTGCGAATGTACTTCCCGGATTTCTTCTAAGCGCACGCCAGGATTAACTAATAATTGTTGTTTAATTTGTAGGTAAACCTCTCCAATTATCTTTAAATCAGATTTTTGTAATAAATTATAATTTGGCAAAATACTACCAGCTATAGAGTTCTCTATTGCCATTACACCGCCAGCCGTTTGCTTTTTGTCGTTAGCTTTTTTAACTAATTCCCTAAAAGTAGCACAGCATTCCACTTCTACTTGCTTGCCAAAAAACTGGCGTGCAGCCATTTGATGGAAGCTGCCTTCATAACCTTGGATGGCTATTGATTTTAATAACATACTACCCTCTCCTTTGCTCATTGTTCACTTTTTTTCAAAAAAAAATCCCGGCTTTTACGCCGGGACCTTGTTTAATATTTTCAGTTATACTACTAAATATTGCACATGCGCCCGGCACTGTTACTAAAATAATAGTAAAAGAAAAACTGCCAGTTGTATGTGTTGCTTAATTTCATTATTTGCAACAAATGTAAAGCGAAACAAATGAACTAAAAAAATAAAAATTGTTGCTATTTACATTATTCAAATTAAAAAAAGGCATGAAACCCTCTACAGAAAAGGGTTTGATAAAAATAAAATAGCCCGGAAAAACCGGGCCATTTTATACGATTACCTGCCAATTGGCAAGTATAATTGCTCAAAAATTATTTTTTGATAGTATCTACTGTAGTTTTGATAGTAGTATCAACTGTAGTTACAACTGTAGCTGTATCTGGAGTAGCAGGAGTTACAACAGTAGTTGTATCAGTACCAGTTGTAGTTTCTTCTGTTTTCTTTTCACCTTCGTTACAAGCTACGAAAGAAGCAGCGATCAAAGCAATTGCAAAAAACTTTTTCATTTTGTTGTTTGTTTAATTTTAAATTATAATTTGATAATTAATACCCAAACGAAAAAAAGGTAACCCAATTGCCTAAAAAAAGTTTTTTTACCTGATTTTTGGGTTACTAATTGACCATTTACGTATTAATAAACAGCCAGGTGAATACATTAGAAGAAGAAAAAATTTTATTGCAAGGGCTTGCTAATGAGGATAAAACCTCAATAGAGAGGATATATAGAGATCATTATAATATGATACAGAGCCTGGTAGTGAATAATAACGGTAGTACTGATGATGCTGCCGATATTTTTCAAGAAACGATGATTGTGTTATTTGAAAAGGTGAAATCGGGCAATTTTGAATTGCATTGCCAGTTAAAAACATTTCTTTATGCTGTAGGCCGTAGGCTTTGGCTTAAAAAATTAAACCAACAGCAAAGATTTAGTACAACATCGGATTATTTGGAAGAAACCATATCTGTAGATGATGATATGGAAGTTCATGAGAATAGACAGCAGGAATTTAATTTAATGGAAGCTGCCATGAATAAAATAGGTGAGCCCTGTAAAAGCTTGTTGGAGGCCTATTACATACATAAAAAGCAGATGCAGGTAATAGCAGCCGATTTTGGATATACCAATGCCGATAATGCAAAAACCCAAAAATATAAATGCCTTGTGAGATTAAAGAAATTGTTTTTTGCACAGTATAAAAATGTAGAGTGATGGAAGATAGTTTATTGATTGATGCCGTAGAAAGGTTCGTTAATGGCGAAATGAGCGATCAGGAAAAGATTTATTTTGAAGATCTGCGTAAGAATAACCCAGAACTGGACCAGAGCGTTGTAGAATATATGTTCTTCTTAAATGAGTTGAACAATTATAGCAATACCCGCAACTTTAAGCATAGCCTTAACGAGGTAGAAACCAAACTAACTGATGATGGTTTTGTTTTTAGGGCTCCGTTGAAAGGCAAAGCCAAAGTAATTCAGCTTTGGAAAAAATATAAACGTACCATTGCTGTTGCGGCTTCTATTGCCGGTGTGGTTTCTCTATGTATTGGTACTGTGGTAACAGCCGTTAATAATAACCCTGATGCTAATATTCAACCGCTGGTTGAAAAATTGGAAGAAAAAGATAGTGAGATTAAAAAGCAGGGCGAAAAGTTGAAAAAGATTGAAGATAAGATAGATGATATTGCAGCAGGAACAACAGTAGCATCTCCTGAGCCTCGCCCTAGATTGGATGCAACTTTTAGAGCTACCGGTTTTTTAATTGATGCCAATAATAATTATGTAGTTACCAATGCCCACGTAGTAAAACAGGCAAAAAAGCAACTAATTGTTGAAAATACAAAGGGAGAACAATTTGACGCCGAAGCCATTCATGTGGATGTATTAAGAGACCTAGCAATCATCAAAATAAAAGACAAAGCCTTTAAAAAACTACCTGCTATTCCCTACCAAATCCGTAGATCAAATGCAGAATTAGGCGAACAAGTATTTATGCTAGGATTTCCTAAGGCAGAAATTGTATATGGTGAAGGATATATTAGTGCTAAAAATGGCTACCGTATGGATACCATTTATTGTCAGCTAAATACTGCTGCCAATGAGGGTAGTAGTGGTTCTCCCGTAATAAATAAAAAAGGTGAACTGGTGGGTATTTTAACCAGCTCTGAGAAAAATTCTCAAGGGGTTGTATTCGCCATTAAATCTATCAACATTTATAGAGCTATAGAAGAAGCAAAAAAGAAAGAAGCCAATGCTGATATTAAAATCAACAATGGTAGTGGATTGAAGGGCCTTGACAGGGAAAGCCAGATAAGAAAAATGCAGGATTATGTATTTATGGTAAAAGGCGACTAAAGGTTAAACAACACAACAACTGACAGAAATAAAAATAGTCCAGCATATTGCGGGACTATTTTGCTTTTGGGAATAATTTAATCTGCTAAACTAAGTCCATAAACCAGCAGGATAAGCACCTTCAAGAATAAGGCCATCAATACTTGCTTTTACCTGTGGGGCATCTTCCTTATAGGTTACACCAAACCATTGTGCCCCCGTTGGCACTACTTTAATGCGATTGCCGGGCCTTTTGATAAATTCATCTCCTAATAATGGAATAAAGAATTCTGCTTTAATATTATCCATATTGTTCTTAGGAAACTCGCTGAACATTTCTTCAGCTATTGCAAAAACAGATGGATGCAGGCACCAAAAATTCATGGATACTGGTGAGTTTGCAGGAACTTCGGTTAATCCAGCCTCATCTTCATAAACCACTTGGCCATCAGCATTTCTGTATATTTTAGTACGTTCATTAATGGCGATCAGATTACCATCGGCATCTGTTTTACAAACACCCCGACTTACAGTACCGTTTTCGCTTAAAGTTTTATCGAGTTGGTAGCCAATAATTGCATACGTATTTTCATCACATTCGTTTTTTAAAAAATTGTATGCTTTCAAAAACGCATCTGTTCCATAAAAATCATCGGCATTTATTACCGCAAACGGCTCCTTAATTGCATCCTTAGCGCATAAAATTGCATGGCCGGTTCCCCAAGGCTTAGTTCTATCGGCTGGAATGTATTGCTTTTCTACAAAACAATCCATTTCCTGAAACACAAACTCTACTTTAATTTTACCCCCAAAACGATTTTCAAATTGCTTTCTAAAGTTTTCTTCAAATTCTTTACGTATAATAAAAACTACTTTTCCAAACCCAGCTTTTATTGCATCGTAAATAGAATAATCCATAATTGTTTCTGCATTGGGCCCAAAGCCTTCTACCTGTTTCATACTTCCGTAACGGCTGGCCATACCCGCTGCTAAAATTAATAGTGTAGGTTGCATGTATCTTTGCTTTAAAATATGTTGGTTTACTAAAAGGATTACAAATGTAAGCCAAACAGATGTACAAACCTTCCTATGTATTTTGATAGAAATAATATAATACTACAGAAAATTGAGAACGAAAACCTTGATAGCAAAAATATTTCTTTAACTGTTGCAAGGTTAGACCTGCTACACTCTATTGTTTCAGGAAATAAATTTTACAAATTGTATTATTTTTTGGAAGAAGCAAATCGCTTACAGTCCAAAATTTTACAAACCTACGGCGGAGCGTATTCCAATCATCTCTCTGCAACCGCTTATGCTGCACAGGCTATGGATATTGCTTGCAAAGGTTATGTAAGGGGAGAAAAGCCTGCAACACTTTCCCCGACACTGGAAGGATGCAGATTGCATGGTATGCAACTACAATATCTTTCAAGAGAAAAATATGCTGCTGAATGCCTCCATTTTGAAGCCAATGAAAATATTTTATCTGTCCCGGAGGGTGGCTATCATCCACTTGGTGCAAAGGGAGCGGCTCTCATTTATGATGACGCTGCATTGCAGCGTGCAACACATATTTGCCTCGCAGTGGGTACTGCCACTACCCTTGCAGGTATATTACAAAAAGCTATGCCAGCACAAAATGTAATTGCGGTTCCGGTTTTAAAAGGGATGAATGATTTGCAAAAAAGATTATTATTTCTAAATGGCAAATCCACTTACACTAATTTACAGGTATGGAACGATTATCATTTTGGCGGCTATGCTAAAAAAAATGATACTCTTTTGCAATTCATCAATCAATTATACAAACAATATCAACTACCAACAGATATAGTATATACATCAAAGCTTATGTATGCAGTATTTGATAAAGTATGTAACAATTACTTTCCATCTGGCAGCCATATTGTTTGCCTTCATACTGGTGGGCTTCAAGGCAATCAATCATTGCCAGCAAATACTTTAATTTTTGATTGATTTAACACGCATATTTATTTGCGAAAAAGATATATCCTTAGGCTTTTATATATTTGCAACTATCCAGTAAATTGTATGAAGAAATTCCTTTCAGTTTTTTTTGTTTTATATATTACGAGTTTCTCCGTAAATGCACAGGAAGTTTTGCCCGGTATTTCTGTGAAAAATAGCGGTGATAAAATAATAGTAAGCTGGAAGAATGAGTACCAAAAACCAGTTACGACTATAAATATCCAGCGCTCTTACGATAGCCTGCAAAACTATACTACTATTGGTTCTGTACTAAATCCACAAAGCCCTGAAAATGGTTATGCCGACGCAACTGCACCTTACAATAAAATGTATTACCGAGTATTTATTGCTTTTGAAGGAGGTGCTTATATTTTAAGCAAACCTGTACGGCCATCAAAAGATACTGCAACCGAAAGTAAGACCATTGTAAGGTATCCCTGGCAAACAGATCCAAACGCTGACCCCGCTATTGAATTGCCTCCCACTACTGTTGTTCCCCCCACTACAACTGCAACTGGTGTACCTAAACCGCCTGTATGGATTTCTAGCAAAATAATATTTACAGCCAGGGACAATAATGTTGTAATTCATTTACCCGACGTAGAGATAAAAAAATATTTGGTTAAGTTTTTTGATGAAAACGATAAAAAACTTTTTGAATTAACCAACCTAAAAGACGATTATCTCATTGTGGAGAGAGTAAACTTTAAAAAATCGGGTTGGTATCATTTTGAAGTTTTTGAAAATGGCATATCAATAGAAAAAAATAAATTTTTTATAGCCAAAGACGGTAAAGTTACCAACGACACTCCAAAACGATTCGGCAATAGATAATTTATTAAAGGTATAAGTAAGCAATTATACATTTTACATTATCCATTATACGTTTACCTTTGCTGCATGAGCCAGATTCAAAAAGACATTGAGGAAGAATTATCAGACACTGAGGAATTATATGAGCGATTAACTATTGTTATTGATAAAGGTCAGGAGCCTTTGCGTATAGATAAGTTTTTAATGAACCGCATTGAGGGTGCTACCCGCAACAAAATTCAACAAGCTATAGAACAGGAACGGGTTTTAGTAAACGAAAAACCAATTAAAAGCAATTATAAAACCAGGGCCGGCGACAAAGTAATTGTTTATGAAACCAATTCTCCTGAATCTTCAGAAATAATTCCACAAAACATACCGCTAAACATTGTTTATGAAGATGAAGATGTAATGGTGATTAACAAACCGGTAGGCATGGTGGCTCACCCCGGAAGTGGCAATCCTGATGGCACCCTTATCAATGCAGTTGCTTATTACCTTAAACAACAAAATCCCAATATTGACGAGAATACTTTGCCCCGTTTTGGCCTTGTGCATCGTATTGACAAAAATACCAGTGGCTTGCTAGTAATGGCAAAAACCCAAAAAGCCATGAGCGATTTGGCAAAACAATTTTTTAATCATACGGTTCATAGAAGATATGTGGCACTGGTATGGGGTAATTTTGAAGAACAAGAAGGAACAATTACGGGGCATGTGGGCCGTCATCAACGATTTAGAAAATTATTTACAACTTACCCCGATGGAGAATATGGCAAAGAGGCTATTACACATTTCAAAGTGCTAGAAAACTTTAACTATGTAACCTTAGTAGAATGTAGGTTAGAAACAGGCCGCACCCACCAAATTCGTGTGCACATGCAATATATAGGCCACCCACTTTTTAACGATGATTTTTACGGTGGAGATAGAATAGTAAAGGGTACGATTTACACAAAATACAAGCAATTTGTTGACAATTGTTTTGCATTGTGCCCACGCCAGGCATTACATGCAAAGGAACTAGGATTTATACACCCTGTTACAAGAAAAGAAATGCTTTTTAGCAGCGAACTTCCTAATGACATTTCAAGCGTAATTGAAAAGTGGAGAAAATATAGCCAGTTTAAAAATGAGGACTAATGGATGAACCGCTATTGCCTAATGGACAAATATTAATTGATTTAGTAAGTACAAAAATGCCTTTTGGTAAATACAAAGGCACGGTACTCCGTTACCTCCCTGTAAGTTACCTCGAATGGTTTCAGCGAAAGGGATTTCCAAAAGGCAAGCTCGGTGCACAATTGCAAACTTTGTACGAAATAAAAATTAATGGCTTGGAATACCTACTAGACAAAATAAAATAAGCAGTGGCATTTACTTCTCACCTTTTACTTCTTTCAGCTCTTCTTCTTTGATGTCTGCATCCATTTTTTTCTCTTTCATACCTACCCTTAACAGGGCAAAGAGGCTCATGTACACATTGGCTATCCATACCAAAGCAAAGCCACCAATAAGATAACCCCTCCAATCTTCAAACAGTAACGTATAGTTAGTGATGAGTACAAAAACTAAGGCTACATAATGACTAAAACAGTACTCACAGGTAAACAGGTAAAAGAATTTTCGCTGAAGCAATGAGTTACAGCCTTTGGATTTTTTTACGCAAAAATCTCTGGGTTCTCTAAAAACTTCTTCATGTGTTACTGTCCAGGCGATACATGCAATAGGAATGGCGAGTAAAAATAAATACGATACCTGCTGAGTTAATGACATAAATTTTTGTTTTATACTCAAAAAAAATTACACTAATTACTTACCTTAAAGTCTGAAAGAGTTGCCGTAAATATGCCTCGTTCTCTTTTTTTGGTAATGGCTTTCCAGTTACCTATATATCTAATAAGTGAAGGAACAGTGAGTTCGCCAAACTTTGTCATTTCCACCTGCATCTGCACATTAAAATCATATAGAGCCGCATCATAGCTTAGTGAATAATTGCGAGCCACTACATCAAATGTTTTATCATCAAACCATGTAATCATTTCATCAATTACCACGCTGCTTTCTCTTCCGGGTTTTACCTTTTGGGTAAATACGTAGCAATTCTGCCCATTGTGTATTTGGTAATCTATATCCATGTTGTAACTATCGGCCATATCATCGCTAAATATTTCTGTTTTATTGCTCATAAATGGCAGCCCTTTTATTCTTTTTCCGGGATTAAAAAAAAGCATTTTCAATTGCTCCTTGTGTTTTTCCATCCCCTTTTTATCGGCTGTATTAAATTCTACATTACCTACAATATTTGTTTCGCCACACACAGAATCTTTTGTAAAGAATAATGAAGCATACATTTGAGCTGTATAATAATTATACTGCTTATCATCCGTATAAAAATCTCCGCTGCTTTTTTCTTCCAGCACCTGCATAGTTCTGCAATTAATGCTTCGTACTTGTTTTGTTTTACTGAATAGAGATGCCTTTAATTCGCCACTTTTACTATTCATGCGAATATCGTTAATAGCGGTAAAACCCAATATGCGTAAATTTTTAAAGGCTTTATAATAACTGGTATCGTCTTTTATTTTGTTGACAAAACCCTGCACATCCAGGTTTTTATCAATTACCACATCGCTAAGCATAATTATTTTTTTCCCTGAAAACACAGTATCCACAGGTTGTTGCGCAAGTACACTTATATATGCGGATAACAAAACAGGTATGAAAAAGAGCCTCTTCATACCTGCAAAATTAGTTTTATTAATATTAAATAAATTATAAGATTACTTAGGAAAAATCATTCTATAATCAACCTTTATTTTGCCTTTACTAATATCATCCAACTTGCGTCGAATCAATGTTTTCTTCAAAGGCTTCATATAATCTATAAACAATTTACCTTCCAGGTGATCGTATTCATGTAGTATAACTCTTGCAGTAACGCCATTAAATGTTTTGTGCTGTGACTTAAAGTTTTCATCAACATAATCAAGGGTTACGGTTTCTTTGCGTAAAACGTCTTCTCTTACTTTCGGGATACTAAGACATCCTTCATTGTAGCTCCAGTCTACTCCACCAAGCTCAGCTATATGTGCATTAATAAATACTCCTTTAAATCCGGGCTTGTCGGGGTAATGCGAATACTCTTCATCCTCATCATCTTCAAAAATTTGCATGGTATCTACAACGAATACCCGAATATCTTTATTTACTTGCGGAGCAGCTAAACCCACGCCATTGCTATTGTATAGTGTTTCCCACATATCTTCAATCAGCTTATCCAATTGCGGATAATCTGCGTCAATATCATGTGCTACTTTTCTTAAAATGGGCGACCCATAGGCCACTATTGGTAAAATCATATTGCTATTACAAAATGTTGGGTGCAAATGTATGTTTAATGTGTCAAATGAAGCCGTAGAAAGCTGTTAAAGCTTATTGATAACCAATCTGGGTTGTCAAAATCCATTGATGCTTTGCATATATTCCTGCAGCATGATGGTGGCAGCTATTTCATCTACCAGTTTTTTATCTCTACGGTCTTTCTTTTTCAAACCCATTTGCAGCATAGCATCCTTTGCCATTTTTGAAGTAAAGCGTTCATCAACTTCCTTAATGGGCATTAACGGAAATTCCTTTTTCAATTTTTTAATAAATTCTCTTACTAGAGGAGTGCCGTGGGTATCCGTTTCGTCCCAATTTACAGGCAAGCCAATAATGATAAGCTCAACATCTTCAGTAGTAAAATATTTTTTTAAAAAAGGAATCATTTCTTTGGAATCGATAGTAGTAAGGCCTGTAGCAATTATTTGCATTGGATCTGTTACAGCAATACCTGTACGTTTTCCACCATAGTCTATTGATAAAATTCTGGCCATTTATTTTGATATAAAAAGGTCGGTTATAACAAATATTGCAAACACTACAGATGCAATTCCATTAGCAGTCATAAAAGCAAGATTTACCCTGCGAAGATCATTTGGCTTTACAATTGAATGTTGATAAATCAACATTCCAACAAACACTACCACACCCACCCAATACAACCAACCAAAATTTCCATAAAACCCGGCAATAACTACGGCAGCAGCACTCAACAAATGCAAAAACTCAGAAACCCTTAATCCATTTTTTTTGCCCAATGCAGCCGGAATAGAATGGAGTTGATTGTTTTTATCAAACTCCTCATCTTGCAAAGCATAGATAATATCAAAGCCACTTACCCAAAAAATAACTGCAAAAGAAAATATCAATGGCAGCCAATTAAATTGCCCGGTTACAGCCAAATATGCACCAATTGGCGCAAGGCTCAGCCCTAATCCCAAAACCAGGTGGCACAATGCTGTAAACCTTTTGGTGTAGCTGTAAAACAATACAACAAACAATGCTACCGGGGATAAATAAAAACAAATTGGGTTGATAAACCACGTAGTTGTAATAAATAAAATGCAATTGATGATGGTAAATGTCAATGCGTTTCTTGGAGTGATGATGCCGGAGGGAATTTCTCTTATGGCAGTTCTAGGATTTTTTTCATCAAATTTTCTGTCTAGATAACGATTGAATGCCATTGCTGCAGAACGGGCGAAAACCATACACAAAATGACCAGTAGAAAAATTTTCACCAGACCATCTACCGGCACAATAAAGGGTTTGGCAAAATGTGGTCCTGTTGCTGGTGTTGCATGATAACTGGTAACAAAACTGATCATTCCCAAACAAAACCCAATCAATGCAAAAGGCATTGCAAAAATGGTATGCGAAAATTTTATAAGAGAAAGGTAATTTTTTACTGTCGACATCTTAACTCGTTTTCTTCATTCTTGTTCTTACAATCTCCCACAGCACTACGCCTGCCGCAGTAGCAATATTAAGCGAATGTTTCATTCCCAACTGAGGTATTTCAATACAGCCATCGCATTGCCTGATGGTATCCAACTCTACCCCAGTTACTTCATTTCCTAATACCACAGCAATTTTTTCACTTGCATCAAAAGAAATTTTTTCTAAAGATAAACTATTACTTACCTGTTCAACCGCATATACTTTATATCCCTGCCAACGTAAATGTTCAATGGCTTCGGCTGCATTTGCAAAGTGTTTCCATTCCACTGTATCTTCTGCACCCAAAGCCGTTTTGCGAATTTCTTTGTGAGGAGGTGTACCCGTATATCCTGTGAGGTAAATAGCATCCAGTAAAAAAGCATCTGCTGTACGAAATACACTACCTACATTGTAGGAACTGCGAATATTTTCCAATACGACTATTACGGGTGTTTTTTCTGACCGCTTGAACTCTTCTACCGACTTTCGGTTCAGCGCATCCATGCTAAGTTTTTCCATCTTACTAAACAAAAATTCAAAAGTAAAAAAGTATTGAACTTTAATACCTAATTTTTCATTTTTACTTCTTAATTATACCGTTTCAGCAACTGCTACATTCCCCACTTTAGCATCTGCAAACCATTTTGCAGCCTGCACAAAATTAACAAACAAAGGATGTGGTGCTTCCACCGTACTCTTTAGTTCGGGGTGATATTGAACACCAATAAAGAAAGGGTGATTTGGAAGCTCTACAATTTCTACTAATCCTGTTTGTGGATTTTTCCCACTTGGTATCAAACCGGCCTTTTCAAAATCTGGTAAATAATTATTATTAAACTCCCAGCGATGACGATGGCGTTCGCTGATTTTGGTAGTGCCGTAAATTTTATTGGCAAGACTGCCCGGCATAATTTCGCATGGGTATGCACCCAATCTCATTGTACCGCCTTTTTTCTTGATCTTTTTTTGTTCTTCCATCAATGCAATTACAGGATAAGCTGTGTTTGTTTCCATTTCGGTTGAATGTGCTTCCTTCCATCCCATTACATTGCGGGCATATTCGATTACACTCATCTGCATACCCAGACAAATGCCAAAAAAAGGCAACTTGTTTTCACGGGCATACTTTACTGCTGTAATTTTTCCTTCTACCCCTCTGGACCCAAAACCAGGTGCCACTAACAATCCATCCAGGTCTTTAAATTTTTCCCCAACATTATCTTCAGTAATGTACTCGCTGTGAATATTCACTATTTGCACTTTGCATTGGTTTACCGCACCAGCATGAATAAATGCTTCGAGAATAGATTTGTATGCGTCTTGCAGCTCAATATATTTTCCAATGAGCCCAATGGTAACACGGCTTTTGGGATAATTCAGTTTATCTAAAAATGCACGCCACTTACTAAGTTCAGGTGCTGAATATCCATTAATTTGTAATTTTTTCAACACAATTACGTCCAGTCCTTCTTGCAACATTTTCAGTGGAACTTCGTAAATGGTTCCTGCATCCATTGCCTCAATTACTGCATTTTGTTTTACGTTGCAAAACAAGGCAATCTTTCTTTTTAAATCTTCGTTCAATGGCTTTTCTGTACGGCACACAATAATATCGGGGCTTACACCCTCCTGGCTTAGTAAGCGAACACTATGTTGCGTGGGTTTTGTTTTTAATTCTTTTGCCGCACTCAGGTAAGGTATAAGAGTAAGATGTACAACAAGACAATCTTCCTCAGGCATTTCCCATTGTAGTTGGCGAACTGCTTCTACAAAAGGGAGACTTTCAATATCGCCGACAGTGCCGCCCAATTCAGTTATTACAATATCATAGCCTTGTTCGCCAAGCAATAACATTCTCCGTTTTATTTCGTCGGTAATATGCGGTACAACCTGTACGGTTTTGCCCAAGTATTCTCCTTCTCTTTCTTTTTGAATTACGGTTTGATAAATGCGGCCGGTTGTTACATTATTGGCCTGCGATGTGGGTGTATTTAAAAAACGTTCATAGTGCCCCAAGTCAAGGTCGGTTTCGGCACCGTCATCCGTTACATAACATTCTCCATGCTCGTAAGGATTAAGGGTTCCTGGGTCCACATTTATATATGGATCAAATTTTTGAATAGTAACTTTTAGTCCACGGCTTTGCAGCAGTTTTGCCAGCGAAGCAGCTATAATTCCTTTTCCTAACGAAGATGTAACACCACCGGTTACAAAGATGTACTTGGCCATTTCAGTTTTTCATTTTTTATATAAAACAAAAAAATCTGCATAAAAACGCTTGCATTTAGAGTTTTTGGGCAAATTCTTTAACAACAATTAATAAGAAAATAAAATATGACCGGGAGGAAACAATGTAGAATATCCTAGAGGTCATGCAAAGATAAGGTGAATATTTGGGAGTAAAAAGCTCTTTTTATTTAGATGAAAAAATCAATTCAAAGGACAAGGTTTTCTTGCCTAAATCTTTTATCTTACTTATTACAATAATAACTTGGAATGGCAGAAATAAAAACAAAAGTCAACGAAAAAGATGTAACTGAATTCATTAACGAATTTGCTGATACAGATAAAAAGAAGGCCGATAGCTTTGAACTGGTAAAACTTATGGAAAAAACTACCGGGCACCCACCAAAAATGTGGGGGCCGAGCATAATTGGTTTTGGGATATATCATTACAAATCGGAACGTAGCCGCCAGGAAGGTGATTGGCCAATGGTAGGTTTTTCGCCACGCAAAGCTGCCATTTCTTTATATGTTTATTCAGGTGCCGAAGGCCAAAAAGAAATATTGGAAAAGCTGGGCAAATATAAAATGGGCAAAGGCTGTATTTATGTAAAAAAATTGGAAGATATTGACCAGAAACAATTGGTAGCAATGATAAAAAGCAGCGTTAAGTTTTTGAAGAAAAAATACCCGGTTAAATAATTGTAGCCTATTTTTAGTTACATATTTTAAAATTGATTTTATACATGGCTGATGCAATTATCCCCCTGCTTACTCTTATAGCTTTAGAAGTTGTTTTGGGTATTGATAATATAATTTTCATTTCAATTTTAGCAGATAAGCTACCTCCCGAACAAAGAGGCAAACTACGTTTATGGGGTATTGGTTTGGCAATGGTTATGCGATTGGGCTTGTTGGCTGTTATTTCCTGGATATTAAAATTAGACAAGGAATTATTTACACTTTGGGGCAAAGGCTTTACCGGCAAAGAATTGATATTAATAGCAGGCGGTATTTTTTTATTGTACAAAAGCACCAAAGAGATATATCATAAAACAGAAGTAGCTGACCCCAACTCTCCTGCAAAAATTAAAACAGGAAGCTTTCAAAAATTTCTGGGAGAGATTATAGTATTAGACCTGGTATTTTCCATCGACTCTATTATTACAGCCGTAGGAATGGTGAACGAATTATGGATTATGTACACCGCTGTAGTTGTAACCGTAATCATTATGCTGCTGGCTGCAAAGCCTATCAGCGAATTCATCAGCAGGCATCCCTCCTTTAAAGTCTTGGCTTTATGTTTCCTGATGCTGATTGGTTTTGCATTGGTTGCAGAAGGGTTTGAGGTAAAAATTCCTAAAGGTTATATCTACTTTGCGATGGGTTTTTCGTTTTTGGTAGATTTTATACAGATGAAAACAGTGGGAAAGTCTGATAAAAAAGCTTAAAATTATAGCCCACCGCACCAACTGCAGCAGGTCTTTAAAAATTAGTTTTTTTATTATAACATACTCAGCGCTTCTTCATTTTCATGCCCTTTTAAAATATTGCCGATGGCTTCCTCATATTTATTTTTCCATTGAGCAATTTCTCCCCACAACTGTCCTTCTACAATTACCGGCGAAGCAGTTACTTTACCCAATGCGGCAAACGGTACGGCAGCATCTTTTAAAATAGTTTCCAGTACTGCCACCTGTGCAGCATTTACACTCACCACTACCCTGCTTTGTGCTTCGCCAAACCAATAAGCATCTTTACGAATTGCAGCATCATTGGTAGCCACATCAAATCCTTTGTTGCAACTGAAAGCACTTTCCATTAGAGCGGTTATCAATCCACCCTCGCTTACATCATGTGCACTTTGGATGGCTTTTTCTTTGATGAGTTTTTTAACAGCCTGTTGCAAGTTGAATTCTTCTTCCAAATCAAAATGCGGACAAGGGCTATGTTCTACTTCATGAATCTTGTGTAAATATTCTGATGAGTTGATATCATTCCTGCTTTCACCCACCAGGTAAATAATATCGCCTTCGTTTTTAAAATTCAAAGTCATTTTATCGCTCACATTATCCAGCATCCCCACCATTCCTATGGTTGGTGTTGGATAAACAGGACCGTCAGGAGATTGATTATAAAAGCTCACATTACCACCCGTAACCGGTGTATCAAATTTGCGGCAGGCATCTCCCATTCCTTTGATGGCATTGCTGAATTGAAAATATACTTCCGGGTCGTAAGGGTTACCAAAGTTGAGGCAATTGGTAACGCCTAAGGGTTCTCCACCACTGCAAACAATATTACGTGCCGCTTCCGCTACTGCTATCATTGCGCCTTTATAAGGATCAGCAAATACATATCGACTGTTACAGTCTGTAGTTAGTGCCAAACCTTTATTGGTTGGTTTTGCAATTACAATAGCAGCATCGCTTGGGGCATTGGTACTACTAGTACCTGTCCCTACCATGCTATCGTATTGCTCATAAATCCACTTTTTGCTGGCAATGTTGGTAAAGCTGATTAGCTTTTCTGCCACTGCTTTTATATCGGCAATATCTTTTATGGTATCCTGATTAAATGCTTCTACTTTATCCAGATAAGCCGGACGTTTTACATCTCTACTGTATTGTGGAGCACCGCCACCCAAAACCAATTCTTCGGCTGGCAATACTGCTTCCAGTTCGCCATGCATATAAAAATTGAGCACACCATCATTGGTTACTTCGCCAATATGACTGCAAGGCAAATCCCACTTTTCAAACACATCAATTACCTTTTGCTCCTGGCCTTTGTGTACCACCATCAACATACGCTCTTGGCTTTCGCTCAACAATAATTCCCAAGCCTTCATATCTTTTTGCCTTGTGGGCACTTTATCCAATTGGATATTCATGCCTGCGCCACTTTTTGCACTCATCTCTGCTGTGGAACAAATAATTCCTGCTGCGCCCATATCTTGCATACCTACTACAGCTCCCGTCTGAATTACTTCTAAGCAAGCTTCCAATAATTTTTTCTCCTGAAATGGATCTCCCACTTGTACCGCTGGTAAATCTTCTGCACTATCTTCTGTAATTTCTGCACTAGCAAAACTGGCACCACCAATACCATCTTTACCCGTTGCACTTCCTACAAAAAATACCGGGTTGCCTGCAACCGTTCCGGCTGTAGCAGAAACTGTTTCTCCATTTTTTACTATACCAACACTCATGGCATTAACCAATGGATTGGTATGATAACATTCCTCAAAATATATTTCGCCTCCTACGGTTGGTACACCAAAACAGTTGCCGTAATGCCCAATACCATGTACCACTCCTGCCAACAAATGTTGTGTTTTCGCTTCCTTAAGATTGCCAAAACGAAGAGAATTAAGTGATGCTATCGGTCTTGCACCCATCGTAAAAATATCCCTGTTGATACCTCCTACTCCGGTTGCTGCTCCCTGAAAGGGTTCTATAGCACTTGGGTGATTATGCGATTCAATTTTAAATACAACTCCGTAACCATCCCCAATATCCATTAAGCCGGCATTTTCTTCTCCTGCGGCTACCAGCATTTTTTTGCCGTCACGAGGCAGGGTTTTCAATAATTTAATTGAATTTTTATAACTGCAATGCTCACTCCACATGCCACTAAAGGCGCATAACTCTGTAAAGTTTGGAGTACGGCCAAGCTTTTGTTTTATAAGCTCAAATTCTTCTGCTGTAATCCTTAATTGTGCGGCGGTAGATGCTGTAATTTCCATGAATGATATTGAGGTGGGGTTTTTGAAAACGCAAATGTACAACCTCCCTGCTTTATACATGCTTTAAAAAATATTTATTTTAACTATCTTCCCACAAACTATTCCGATTGGTATATATAATTTTTTTTCTAACATTTTTACTCGGCTGCTTTTTAATACTACGGGTTCCTTTTGTTAAAAATTCGGGCTTAAGCAGCCGTACCATTCTTGTTTTATTTGTATTAAAAATTATTGCAGGCTTATTTGCAGGTTATATTAGTTCTGCCTTTGGCAAAACCGGAGATAACTGGTTGGTTAATGCCTGGTCGGTAATGGAGCTTGAGCTTTTAAAAAGCAATCCCACACAATTTTTTAAGGAACTGATTGTGTCTAACTATAATGGCGAAGGATATGATAACCTATTTGGTTCCCAACAATCTTATTGGAACGACTTAGATGTAAATATTCTTGGTAAAACGCTGGCACCATTTAATTTTATCAGCAATGGCAATTACTATATAAATAGCATTTTTTATAATTTTTTATGTTTTCTTGGCCATATTGCTTTATACAGAGTTTTTATAAACATATACCCTCAAAAAAAAATTGCCATACTTGCAGGTGTATTCCTTTTACCTGCCTTTATGTATACTGCATCAACAATAGGTAAAGACAGCTTAACTTTTGTAATGGTCGCTTTTTGTTGCTTTTGTATTTACTTTTTTACTATGGCAGGATTTACACTTAAAAGGTTTCTGTGGTTGTTTGTTTTTTTTGCTGGCTTATTTTTTTTAAGAAATTATGCAGCATTTTTATTTATCCCTCCGGCACTAGCATTTTATGCGAGTATTCGTTTTAAATTAAATGCTTACAAAGTTTTTGGAACAATGTTACTGTTACTTACTGCACTACTCTTGATTGTTCCAGCAATTATCCCTTCTATTAACCCTGCATCCACAATCTATCATAAACAGCAAGATTTTTTGGCACTAGGGATTGCTAATTCGCAAATTGATGCTGTTCCTATCGAACCAACCAGTATTAGTCTTATTAAAAATTTGCCCCAAGCAATGATAAATGGCTACCTACGCCCCTTGCTTTTTGAAGCAAACCAGTTCTTCCCAAAATTGCTCGCCCTTGAAATATGCATTTATATGTTGATAGCCATTATAGCATTTTTCTTTATTATTCGGAATAAAAAGTATATTAAGCCTCATTCCTTTATTCTGTTTTGCATAATGTTTACCGCCCTTGTATTTATTTTAAATGGGTACATTGTACCCAATACAAATGCCCTAGTTAGATACAGAAGTATATTTCTGCCATTAATAATAATTCCTTTACTATGTAACTTACCAATAAATATTAAAATTAAAAATATGTAATATTTTTTTATAGGTTTTTTAAATTTTAACCAGTAATAGTAAAAAATAATAAGGTCATTTCGAAAATAATTCATTTTTTTGCCGTACAAAAGCAAAAAATATGAACTCATTACGGTTTAATGCAATTGGCAACCTTTCAAATACATCTGTAAAAGTTGCCGCTACCGCCAAAGTTACCGGCGTATTTAACGAAAATGTTTTTACCCTAGCTACAGCAAGACAATACCTAAGCGATGAAGCTTACAAAAGCTTTTTGGCATCGGTAAATTCAGGCAAAAAAATTGACCGTTCTATGGGCAATCAAATTGCTATGGGCTTGCGTGCCTGGGCCGAAAGTAAAGGAGTAACCCACTTTACCCATTGGTTTCAGCCACTTACCGGATTATCCGCAGAAAAACATGACTCTTTTTTTACCTTAAAAGGCGATGGCACCCCTATTGAAGAGTTTGAAGGTGCCGCTTTAATACAACAAGAGCCGGATGCTTCCTCGTTTCCAAACGGAGGCTTGCGTGCTACTTTTGAAGCAAGAGGTTATACAGCCTGGGATCCTTCATCTCCTGCTTTTATTATGGAAATCGGCGAAGGTAGAACCCTTTGCATCCCAACCATTTTTATTTCATACACCGGAGAATCTCTTGATACTAAAACACCATTAATTAAAGCTCTAGTTGCTTTGGACAAAGCCGCTGTAGATGTATGCCAGTATTTTGATAAAAACATCTCAAAAGTTACTGCTACTCTTGGCTGGGAACAGGAATATTTTGTAATAGATGCGAGCCTTGCCAATGCCAGGCCCGATTTAACTTTAACAGGCCGTACTGTATACGGCCATGCTCCGGCTAAAGGGCAGCAATTGGAAGATCATTACTTTGGTGCAATACCAGAAAGAGTGTATGCTTTTATGCGTGATTTTGAACAGGAAAGCTATAAGCTAGGTATTCCTTTGCGTACACGCCATAATGAAGTGGCTCCGGCACAATTTGAATGTGCCCCAATTTTTGAAGAAGCAAACCTTGCCGTTGACCACAATACTTTATTGATGGATGTGATGACCCGTGTTGCTAAACGCCATGGATTAATGGTGTTGTTGCATGAAAAACCATTTGCAGGTATTAATGGCAGTGGTAAACACAATAACTGGAGTATGGGAACAGATACTGGTGTAAACCTGCTTGCTCCTGGCAAAACGCCTAAGACCAACCTGATGTTCCTTACATTTTTTGTGAACACTATTAAAGCAGTACACGATTATGCAGATTTGCTAAGAGCAAGTATTGCAAGCGCAGGTAATGATCACCGCTTAGGTGCTAATGAAGCCCCTCCTGCAATTATCTCTATTTTCATTGGTGAATATTTAACTAAAGTGTTGGAAGAAGTTGAAAAGCGTGTAGGTGATAAATTTGACGAACAAGACGAAGCCATTCTAAAGCTGGATATTCACAAAAGCATACCGGAACTGATGTTGGATAATACAGACCGTAACCGTACTTCTCCATTTGCATTTACTGGTAATAAATTCGAATTTAGAGCCGTTGGTTCTGCCGCTAACTGTGCAGGCCCAATGATGGCCCTAAATACTATAATGGCACAAACCCTAACCAATTTTAAAAATGAAGTAGATACGCTGATTGAGAAAGGAGAAAAGAAAGAAGTAGCCATTATGGAAGTAATTAAAAAGTACATAGTGGCTAGCAAAACTTCTTTGTTTGAAGGTGATGGATACAGTGAAGCATGGGAAAAAGAGGCGGCGAAAAGAGGTTTGGACAATGTAAAAACTACTCCAGAAGCCCTAGATGCTTTTGTTTCAAAAAAAGCAAAGACGTTGTTTGAAAACAATAACATATTTACCCATGCAGAATTAGAAGCACGCCACGAAATTATGCTGGAAGACTACATTAAAAAGGTGCAGATTGAAGCAAGGGTAATGGGTGATCTGGCAAGCACATTAGTTGTACCAGCAGCCATAAAATATCAAAACTCATTGGTTAAAAATATTGTGGGATTAAAAGAGGTTGGTCTTCCTGCTAAGGCTTTTGCCAATCAAAAACAAATTTTAGAAAAACTAAGTGAGCACATTAATACTATAAGTGATAATGTTGAAAAAATGATTGAAGCAAGAAAAGCTGCAAACAACCTTACCGATGCACGCAAAAAAGCTATTGCTTATTGCGATGAGGTAAAAGGAAAATATTTTGACAGCATTCGTTACCATGTTGACAAACTGGAACTGATGGTGGACGATACCTATTGGCCTTTGCCAAAATATAGAGAGCTATTGTTTCTTAGATAAGCAAATTATAACCATCTCAATAGAAGGTAGTTTTAATTTATTGGAGCTACATTATAAAAAAAGCGACCGGAAATTTCGGTCGCTTTTAAATAAACTAGAAAGAGGATATTGTGAGTAAGCAGGTCTTTTGGCAATAAGATATTGGACTTTAAGTTAGCTAAAAAGCCCGCCTTTCTTTAGTGGCCTTGTAGCTTCACCTACCTTAAAGCCATTATTGAAAACTTCAATTCTGTAATTCCCTACAGCAAAGTTTGTATTTTGTTTCCAGTCAAAACTTACCGTTTGTCTTTTATTTTGAGTATAGTCAACATCAAGTTTTTGAGTAAAGAATTTTTGCTGGCCATCTCTTGTATTAAAAGTACCTGAGCCAAGTGCCTCTACTGCAACTGGTGTACCATCTGGTGCCGTAATGCAAACATAAATTTCTTTGTTGCCAGATTTAGCAATCATGTTTTCATCAATATCAAAAGTGATTCTTAATTTATCTACCCTTTTAGCCGTACTGGTAGATTTTTCTTTACCGCCACTTTTCTCGTTAATGCCGGTAATATTAAAGTTTGTGGCTCTTAGAGTAGAGCCTACATCCAATAAATCTTCTTTCTCCTTAATTACTACCGTTGCGGAGTCGTAATCCCTTCTAGCCAAATCTCTTTGACGGGTTACTGCTGCTTTTTCAGCTGTTAACTGAATTTTCTCGCCTTGCAAAACTTCAATTTGGTTTTTATATCCTTCCAAATCAACATTCATTGATGCAATCAATGTTCTCGCCTCTCTTAACTCGGCATCGGTTGCATTTGCTTTATTTAGCAGGCTTTGGATTCTTGCCCTTTTTTCTTGAATTTCAGTATCTTTTGCAGTAATAGTACTATCTAACTTGGTGTTAGAAGATTTTAGCATATCATAACGCATAGCTGCATCTTCCAGCTCTTTTTGCAGTTCATCTCTTTCAGAAGAAGTAGATGCAATCAGGTTTTCCTGTTGGTTATCTTTTTCTTTTACATTGTTTTTATCATAAATGATATAACCCCATGTACCTAAAAGAGCGGCAATTAGTACACCCGTTAAAATGCCACGCATACTATTTTTGGAAGTTTTGTTAGTAGTAACTTCCGGTTGGTTTTGTTCCGCCTGAGGGAGATTTTCGAATGCCATAGTAGTTCAATTTTATTAAAAATTTTATATTTCTGTTAAACAGCATTAAAAACTGGATATTTTTGCTGCTGTGCTATTTTCGCAATCATATTTTCCAAAACTGTGCCAAAATAAGTTAGTTTTTTATTTAATTCAATAAAAACCTGTAAACAAATAGGTTAAAACATGAGTACTGAAAAGATTATTGCTGGTTGGAAACAAAAAAAATTTAAACCCGTTTATTGGCTTCAGGGCGAAGAAGATTACTATATAGACCAGATAATAAGCTATGCTGAGCATGAATTGTTGCCCGAATCGGAAGCTGAGTTTAACCTCACTGTTTTTTATGGAAGAGATGTAGATTGGGCTGCTGTAATGAATGCTTGCAGAAGGTATCCAATGTTTGCTGAAAGACAGGTAGTTATACTAAAAGAAGCCCAGCAAATGAAAGATATTGACAAACTGGAAGCTTATGTGACAGCACCATTAGAAACCACCGTTTTTATTGTTGCTTACAAAGGAAAAACCCTGGATAAGCGAACCAAGCTTAATAAACTGCTTCAAACACATGCTGAAGTATTTACTTCTGAAAAAATACGGGATTACAAAATGCATGAATGGATTAGTGACCTTGTGAAAAGCAAAGGTTTCACTACTAATGCAAAATGTATTGCCTTACTGGAAGAACATATTGGCAACGACCTTAGTAGAATTGCAAACGAAATAGATAAACTTTCGCTTAACCTTACTGGGAAAAAAGTAATTGAAGAAGACGATATTGAAAAATACATTGGCATCAGCAAAGAATACAATGTATTTGAATTGCAAGAGGCTATAACCCGTAAAGATTTGGTAAAAGCAATAAAAATTATCAACTATTTTGACAGCAACCCCAAAGCAGTTCCTATTCAGCAAGCCTTGCCTGCTTTATACACATTTATCAGCAAAGTATATACAGCTTTTGGCATGAGCGATCAGAGCGACAATACATTAAAACCATTGTTTTACTTTAATGTGCAAGCATTGCAACAAGGAAAACTAATGATGAAGAATTACGGGTATAACGGTATAGAAAAATTGTTACTGTTGCTGCACCAATACAACCTTAGAAGCATTGGTATTGGCGACAGTGGATCTTCTGGCCCAATGCTTATGAAGGAAATGGTGGCAAAAATGATGATTTAAAAAACTGAAGTGTTCAAAAAAAGCGAAACTGTTGTTTCGCTTTTTTTGAACACTTAATTACTGAAGATGATTAATCTTTTTTTGCCAGGTGTCCTTCGTTTATCATTTTGGTTAATACTTTAATTGATTCATCAATAAAAATATCATCCTTTCTTGCCTTTAACCATTGAGCATTCCGTTCAGTTTTTTCTTTTGCAGATGCAATAAAAGCCGAATCGGCCTGTAAGCTTTGAATATCCATTGATTTTGGCAATTTGTAAGCCTCTTCAATTTGCTTAACAACATCCTTCAATTGCTTTTGGTCTTTTTTAAACTGATCAATATTCAATGAATATGCCCTGTCATAATTAGTTTGAAGCCATTGCACATTTTGCTTTATTTTAGAAAATGACGGACTGTTGCTTACATCCGTTTTAGAGCTATTAATAATATCGTTGCTGCTATATGTACTTGTCCATGGCTTATAGTTGGCATTGTTTATTTCGTCCCATACCAAGGCCTCCGGGGTGTCTTTTTCTCTAAACTTAAGGTACTCTAATCTATCTGGAAGAACGATATCGGGCTCTACTCCTTTTAATTGTGTAGCGCCGCCATTGATGCGATAGAATTTCTGCAGGGTCAGTTTAACTGTACCCAGGTCTTCCTCCTGCTGTTTAGCACTATTGAATAATGTATTTTCAGCTTGAGGGTTCAATGGAATATTTCTTTGAACCGTTCCTTTACCATAAGTAGAAGTGCTTCCTAAAATAATTCCTCTTTTATAGTCCTGAATAGCAGCAGCAAAAATTTCTGAAGCAGAAGCACTGGTTTCATCTACCAATACAGTGAGCGGGCCATCATATTTTACATTGCCTCTATCGGGATCATCCAGCACACGGGCTTTATCTCCCCTGCCTTTAACCTGAACTACCGGGCCATTTTCTATAAATAGGCCTACCATTTGCACCACATCGTATAATGAACCGCCACCATTTCCACGAAGGTCAAGTACTATACCTTCTACATTCTCAGCTTTTAATTTATCCAGTTCCTTTGCCACATCATCTGCACAACGTGCACCCTTGGGATCATCAAAATTTGCATAAAATTCAGGCAGATAGATATAACCTAGTTTTTTGCCATCGCTGTTGATCACAGCAGATTTTGCAAAAGTATCGTCCAATTTTATATCATCTCTCAACAATGTGATAACTTTTGTGGTGCCATCTACTTTCTTAACTGTCAATTTTACTTCAGAGCCTTTTTTAGCTCCTCGTATCAGTTTTACAGCATCGGTAACTGCATAGCCTGTGATATCTACAGGAGTGCCATTTCCTTCTGCAACTTTCATAATCTCGTCGTTTTCCTTCAATTCCCCACCTTTCCAGGCAGGACCGCCTGTAACAAGGCTGGCAATTTTTATTTTACCATCTTCTTCTTTCAACTGTGCGCCAATACCAAAAAAACTACCTCTCATACTTTCGTTGAAAGTACGCAGGTCTATTGGTGGAAAGTAGGTAGTATGTGGATCCATCGTAGTAGTAATGGCATTTACAAATGTGCTAAAGTTTTCATCATTGGTTTCCCTGCTTTTACGGGTATTCATATAACGTTCCATTTGTCTGCCTACCTGCTCACGGGCTTCTCTTTCTAATGTACTATCTGCTTTTACTTTAAAATCTTTCTTCCCTTTGTTCTTTTCCCTGTCATCCTGTGCAGATACATATTTCTCAAGCACCAAGTACTTTAAGGTTCTGCGAACTACATCATTTCTTTCTACCTCATTTTTAGGGAAAGTGCGTTTATCATTGTCCATTGCCACTATTTCGTTTATAGAAAAGTCAAATGGCTTAGATAAAATCTTCTTATACAAAGCTGGCATTTCAGCCTGTCTTTTTAAATACACTTCGTTTACAGCAAAAAATGATTCAATAGGTGCGCCATGTATTTCATCATCAATTACTGTTTCGTATTTTTTTAATTTGTCAATATCAGATTGCAAAAGGATGGTTTTATCGCCATCCAGCTCTTCCAAAAACTTTTTGAAAACGTCTTTGCTAAAAGCGTCGTCAATTTTTCTGGGACTGTAATGACCTTCTTCTAAAAGAATCCCAACGTTTCTTAAAATTTTGGTATACCTGCTTTTGGGATTGTCGTCCCCTTCATTTTTTCCTTGCGTGGTAAACGCAATAAAGAAACTGGCAATGGTTAGCACCAGCACTACCGGTAAAAATTTTTTGCTCATAATAAAATCTGCAATTTTGTGCATATTGTAAAAATAATGGAAAACAAGACTCTTTACTGTTAAAGCTAACGAAAGGTTTCGTGTAATATTTTGTTAAACAGGTATTAAGGATTTTTTAAATGACAAGCGGTAGTTACATAAAAAATCCCGGCAATTTTTTACCGGGATTATTGGGGTAACCAATGGGGCTCGAACCCACGACCCTCAGAATCACAATCTGATGCTCTAACCAACTGAGCTATGGCTACCATTTTGAGGAGGGCAAAAATAGATAAAAACTTTTCTTGTACAAAATGATATTCTCTTAAATAGAAAAAAAATCTTTATTTCGCTGCCATAACCAATACCACGCTATTGTGTTTTATTTTCTTATGATTGTTTCCGGTGCTTTATGCGGATGGCTTATTGCCCGGTTTTTTATATGGCTGCTTTTTAGGCCACAGTACCCAAAAAAAATAGCAGGTATCACCTACATAGGGATTTTGCCTGCCTTAAAACCTATTTTGGTTGAAAATGCCGGAAAGTTTGCAGGCAATTTTGATTGGAAAACTAGGTTTTTGGGTAATTCTACCCTTACACAGCTAATGCCCGAAATTGAAATATATGTAGATGAATTTTTGAGGGTGCGGTTAAAGGAAGCTTTTCCGTTGCTTTCAAATTTTATGGGAGAAAAAACATTATTAAAGTTTAAAGAAACTTTTATAGAGGAGGTATCTACAAAGATGCCGGTATTGCTTGAAAATTATTCAACCAAATTGGCGGCTAATTTTGATTTAAAGCAAATGGTACAAGAAAGGATTGAAAAAATTGACATCTCCATGCTTGAATCCACCATAAAGAAAATTGCGAAAAAGCAATTATTATTATTACAGGCTGCAGGCATCCTAATAGGTATATTTATTGCAATTATCCAGATAATTTTTATCCGGGTTATTTAATAAAATAATTGGCACTAGCCCACTAACTTCAAAAAATGGTTGACCTTTCTGAAGTTTGAAACAAGCAATGTGTAAATTGCTTATTATTGCCCCGTAATGTCACAAATAAGAAAAAGAACCTTAAAAGGTGCGGCTTGGATTTATATTGGCTTTCTTATCGGCGCACTCAATACCTATTTTTTTACTCATGAAAATTGGTTTCAGCCGGATGAATATGGCTTAACACAGGCGTTGATTCAAATTGGATTGGTAATTTTTGCTTTCTCTTCATTAGGTACAACTTCTTATATCTATAAATTTTTCCCTTACTACCACGATAATTTAGAAAATAAAAACAATGATATACTTGGTGTAGCATTGATTGTTTCAATGATTGGCTTTTTAATAACCATTACAAGTGTTTATTTGTTCCAGGACATTGTAATTCAAAAGTTAAGTGGAAATTCCAAAATGCTGGTAGATTATTTTTTCTGGGTAATCCCCTTTGGTTTTTTCATTTTATTGTATAATATTTTAGAAGGATATTCTTATGGGTTTCATAAAGGCGTACTAACCAGCATGCTAAAGGAAACCGCCCTGCGCTTTTATACATTAGTAATTATAGTACTTAAATTATTAAATGTAATATCACTTCATTTATTCGTAATTCTATTTTGCTTTCAATATGCATTTATAACAATATTATTAGCAGCAAATTTATATGTGGAAGGCAGGTTATGGTTAAGTTTTAAAATTAGCCGAGTTACAAAGAAATTTAGAAAAAAAATTATTGTTCTTATGTTGCTTACAATGTTTGTAACAATAGCGGGCACTTTAAGAACGGCAATTGATGGCTTGGTACTGGCATCAAAAATAGATTTGAAAGCAGTAGGAAAGTTTGGATTTGCAGCTTACATGGTTGCCATGTTGCAGGCTCCTATGAGAAGCCTGGTGGCCATTACAATTCCCATATTATCCCGGGCATGGAAAGATAAAAACCACAAAGAAATTAGTAGAATTTACAAAAGATCCTCCATTAATTTGCTTAGTTTTTCTTTATTGGTTTTTTTTTGCATTTGGTTAAACTACGATCAGGCCATTGATTTTTTTCATATCAACTCCCAATACCTTGAAGCAAAATGGGTTTTTTTATTGTTAGGTATAACCGCTATTATAGAAACAGGAACGGGCGTAAACTCACAAATAATAGGCACTTCCACCTACTGGCGGTTTGAATTGTGGACGAGCCTTTTGCTTACAGCACTTATCATTCCCTTAAGCTATTTATTAACTGTAAAGTATGGATTAATAGGGCCGGCAGTTGCAAATCTTGTATCCTTTACTGTTTACAATGCTATCCGTTATTTATTTTTATGGAAAAAATTCAGGCTGCAGCCTTTTTCTGCTAAAACTTTTGAAATTTTGGCAGGTGCTTCCTTAATATATTTTATAATAAATTATTTCTTCGGTTCGTTAACAGGATTACCTGGTCTTATCATCAGGACATCGGTTTTTATTGTATTTTTAGTTGCCTTCATCTATTGGAGAAATATCTCACCCGACATGAAACCGGTTGTGAAAAATATTTTATCCCGGTTAGGAGTAAAATAAAACTTAACTGCAAAACCCTAAATCGAAATGAGAAGTTTTATCTTTTTTATAATTTATCTTTTAGATTCCTTAGTTAGCTCAGGCCAGCATTTATCCGAGCGAAATTTGCCGTGTAATAACTGGCTATATCTACCTCCAGTTTCTCCAACAGTTTCCTATGTTCAGGTAGGAGATTTGGATGTACCCGGTAACCAGCTAACAGTTGAAGCTGTGTTTAACCGCACTACTCCTTTTTCGGGCGGAGATTTATATGCAGGCAACCTAGTATCAAAACATTTTGATACCCAGAATTGTAATTATTTACTGAGGCCAAACTCTGCAGAGATTACAACCAGCAATGGTTATTTCATTGCGCAAGCACCATGCGGCATAGAACTGAATAAAACCTATCATGTTGCGCTCACCTATGATGGAGCTACACTTAAATTTTACAGGAATGGCCATTTGCTGGCACAAAGACCGGCAACAGGTAATTTGTTTCAAAGCAATTTGCGAACAAGGATTGGATGGCTAGATGAAAATTTTCCAGCAGAACAATTTGTTGGAAATATAAACGAAGTTAAAATATGGAATACAGCCCGGACGCAGGCGCAGCTGAGAGCTTATATGAACGATCCGCTCCCTTCTCCTACTACTCAATCTGGCTTACTTGCATATTACAGTTTTAATAACCTGGTGAACAAGCAGGGCAATGCTACTTTTAATGCTACTTTGATGGGAAATGCTGCGGTCAATCAAACAAATGGCTCCTGCAATTTTATTGCCGACTCATGCGGCGTTAATGTAAATGCCGACAGCATTATCATCAATAAATACACGCCGATAATTTCCCTCGATGTATGTAAGAATAATATTGTTGTTGAAAATGCATCCGAATTTAATGTGGGAGATACTGTTTTAATGATACAGATGAAAGGTGCTGTTATTGATTCAACGAATACTGCGGCTTTTGGGAATGTAACCGATTATAAAAGTGCGGGAAATTATGAATTCAATTTTGTAAAATCCAAAACAGGCAATACCATTGAACTGCTCAATAAAATCATTCGCAGTTATGAAATTCCCAATGGAAAAGTTCAATTGGTAAGAGTGCCGTATTATCATAGTGTCACATTTACTTCAGTATTAACTGCTGCGCCATGGGATGGCAGCAAAGGTGGCATACTTGCTTTGAATGTGAGGGATACATTGGTTTTAAATGCGAATGCTGATATAAGTGAAAAAGGGTTCAGGGGCGGACAAAAAGTTTCGCACTCATTTTTTATCTGTGATATTACCGACTATTATGTTACCAATACCAATGGTTCTTATGGTGCCCTGAAAGGAGAAAGCATCGTTAACACTAACCGTATATTCGGAAGAGGAAAACTAGCCAGTGGCGGTGGCGGTGGAAACAGTCATAATGCAGGCGGCGCAGGTGGGGGCAATGGGGGTAACGGCGGTAGCGGCGGAAATCAATATGATCATCCAACAGTTTGTACATCAGGTCTTGTGAATGGCGGCATAGGCGGCACATCATTAACTTATTCCAATGCACAGAATAAAGCTTTTATGGGCGGTGGCGGTGGTGCAGGCCAGGATAATGAGAACTTATCGGTAGATGGAGGAAACGGTGGCGGCCTTGCAATCATTAACGCAAGGGTTATCAATGCAGGCCAGAATAAAATTATTTCAAACGGCGGATCACCAGTGAGCCCGAATGCCGGCCCTGCAGAAGATGGTAAAAGTACCGGTGGTGCAGGCGGAACAGTAATGCTCAATTATACTTCACTCGTAGGTTCACTTAATGTGGAAGCAAAAGGTGGTAACGGAGATAAGTGTGTAGGTTCAGGCTTTATAAGCTTTGTAGGCCCCGGCGGTGGTGGCGGTGGCGGTTTGGTATGGATCAATGCTGCAACATTTCCTGGCACTATTAATACTAACCTGAACGGAGGTATAAATGGTACCAATATTTATTACTCCAACAATGCGTGGGGTGCAACAGCCGGCACCGCTGGCCAAAGACTGAATAATCTTGTTCTCCCCGTTGCAACCGTTTTATTTAAAGCCAATATTGATTCTGTAAGATTCAATGCAGTTCCCACTTCCTGCAGAACATTTAATTTCTCAGGATTGGGTTTTACCAATACAAGTCCTGTTACAAACTGGCAATGGTATTTTGGAGATGGCAACACTTCTAGTGCTCAAAATCCATCACATACTTATACCACAACTAATACATTCAATGTTAAATTGGTTATTACCGATGCAAATGGCTGTAAAGACAGCATTACAAGGCCGGTGAATGCAAGTGTAATAAATCCTTTTGCTGGCAATGATGCCAGCTATTGTAGCAGTACTGCCGTATCACATCAGTTGAATGGCACAGGCGGTAACACAGGCGATATTTATTCATGGCAACCCGCTGCAATGCTGAACAATCCAAATATCGCCAACCCGGTTGCTACCGTAAATACAACTACCACTTTTTATTTTACTATTACTACTGCTACCGGCTGTACCGGGATCGATTCTGTGGTAGTGAATGTGGTGCCACCACCAACGGTAACCACTTTTTCCGATACCGCATTTTGTACCAACACAACACTTAACCTCAATGCCAGTGGTGCAACTACTTATTCATGGACACCTACTTCTGCTGTCAGCAATCCAAATATTGCCAACCCGGTATTTACAGGAACCTCTACACAAACTGTTACCGTAACTGGCAGCAATGGGCCCGGTTGTAGTACCAGTGCCAGTTTTTTAGTTTCAGTGAAAGCCGTGCCGGTTGTAGCAACCATTCCCGATAGCACTATCTGCAGCAATGAGTCTATTGTACTTACCACAACAGGTGCACAAACCTATTCATGGTCGCCGGCAACCAACCTGAGCAACCCAAATATTGCCAGCCCTATTTTTTCCGGAAGTACAGGAGGAACTTATACCGTAACCGGTACTGCAGCAAACGGATGCACGAATACCGATAATATTGTAATTACTGTTGTTACCCCCGGAGTATTTAATACCCCGGCACCTGCAGCAGTGTGTATCAATAGGACAGTTACCTTAAATGGCAACAATGGAACAGGTGTTACTTATCAATGGAGCCCGGCAACTGGCCTTAGCAATACAACCATTGCCAACCCTGTATTTACGCCATCATCAACAGGGCCCACTACCATCAACCTGCTTATAAGTGAACAGGTATGTAACAGCAGTGCTAACTTCCAGGTAACCGTTTTAGTCAACCCTTTACCTACGGTTGCGGCCAGCCGTTCCAACGATTTAGATTGTAATATCAGGACGGCTTCTTTGAACGCTTCGGGTGCAGCCACCTATTCATGGTCTCCGGCAGCTACTTTAAATAACCCGAGTATCGCAACACCTGTTGCCAGTCCGCAGGCAACAACCTTGTATACCGTTACCGGAACCGATAACAATGGTTGTATAAATTCTGCCTCAGTAGAAGTGAAAGTAGGCAACAAAGAAGGTGGCTATTATATTCCGAATGCCTTTACTCCAAACGGGGATGGATTGAATGATTGTTTTGGTGTAAAACACTGGAGCGATATAGCTGAGTTTTATTTTATCATCTACAACCGATGGGGCGAAAAAGTATTTGAAACAAGAGACGCAAACAGTTGCTGGGACGGGCGATACAAAGGGAAACCAGGGCTTGCAGGAAATTATGTTTATTACATAAAATCAAGAAATGCCTGCAGCGAACAGGAGAAAAAAGGGAATGTGATGCTGCTACGCTAAGAAAGTTTTGACAGGAATAATTTTATTGCCTCCATTTTTTTATCATCAATGTGATAATCAATATTTGCTGTATAATATTGATGCATATCATATTCTTTAAAATCAATGGCAGGTACAATTTCGTCAATATGTTGCAGGCCTATGCCTGTGGTTTTATTGAAAGAGTTCATAAAATGCTCTGGCAGTTTTTTATTGGCAATCCAGGCTGCAAAAACAAATGGTAACCCTGTCATTTGTTGCCAGGCTTCAGCAAGGTCATAAATATATTTGGAGCGATGGCGTTGGCGCAAAGCCCTATCGCCAATCACCAAACCTGCTGTAGTGCCTTTTATATTTTGCTGGTAATCATTGCTGGTATCAACCAGATTTGCATTAATTTTCCAATACTCTTTTACCAAGTATTTCAACAAAGCCGCTGATGTACGACTTTGGTAATCTACCAGTATTTCTTTTATTTCATTCAGCGGAACATCGCTAAAAAGACAAACACTTGCCACCGGTTGGCTGGCACCAATACAATAATCAGAAATAATATAGTGCTCTTTTAGTTTAGGCAATACTGCTACAGGTATCAATCCCACATCAATTTCATCGTTTAGCAGCATAGTCGCTAGTTTTGCCGGATAATCAAAGATTAATTCTATTTCATCTTGCATTAATCCTTTTTCAAATCCATATACAAGGGGTTTTGTATTTAAATAGCTAACCGCACCTACCCTTATTTTTTGTTCCAATTCCTTTCAATTAAATTTGCGCAAAATTAACCAATCTCACTCACATGCAACTAACTCCACTTACAGCAGTTTCTCCTATTGATGGCCGCTATAATAAAACAACCAATACACTTGCCGCTTACTTTTCTGAATATGCCCTCATAAAGTACAGGCTGAAAGTAGAAGTGGAATATTTTATCATGCTGGGCGAAAAGAAATTTTTTAAAACCAATGCCAGGTTAAATAACCAACTACAGGAAATTGTAAACAATTTTTCTTTAGAAGATGCTGAAACAATAAAAGCTACAGAGGCTATTACCAATCATGATGTAAAGGCAGTGGAATATTTTTTAAAATCAAAGTTAGATGAGCTCGGTGCAAGCTCTTTAAAAGAGTGGGTTCATTTTGGTTTAACATCTCAGGACATTAATAATACCTCTGTTCCTATGCTGTGGAAAGATGCAATAGAACTAGAGTACCTACCTGCAGTAATCAACCTACAGCACAATCTTTATCATTTGGCCCAGCAATGGAAAAATGTACCTATGCTTGCACGAACTCATGGGCAAGCAGCTTCGCCTACCAGGCTTGGCAAAGAAATAATGGTTTTTGTTGAGCGATTGGAAAATCAAATACAACTATTTAGCTATATCCCTTTTACGGCAAAATTTGGTGGTGCTACCGGCAATTTCAATGCGCACCATGTAGCTTTTCCAAAATACAACTGGATAAAATTCGCAGACGATTTTGTTGAAACCAAACTGGGACTGCAACGTCAGCAATACACTACTCAAATTGAACATTACGATACTTTGGCAGCACATTTTGATGCCATAAAACGCATTGATAATATATTGATTGACCTGTGCAGGGATATATGGACATATATCAGCATGGATTATTTTAAACAGAAAACCAAAAAAGGTGAAGTGGGCAGTAGTGCTATGCCACATAAAGTAAACCCAATTGATTTTGAAAATGCCGAAGGCAACCTGGGCATTGCAAATGCAATACTGGAGCATCTTTCAGCAAAATTGCCCATTAGTAGATTACAAAGAGATTTAACAGATAGTACTGTACTCCGTAACATTGGTGTACCAATGGCACATATTATCATTGCAGTAAAAGCAATTGAAAAAGGTTTAGGGAAATTAATTTTAAATGAAGCTAAATTAAAGACCGACCTAGAAGCTAACTGGGCTGTGGTGGCAGAAGCAATTCAAACTATTTTAAGAAGAGAAAATTACCCGGCACCATATGAAGCACTAAAAGAGCTTACAAGAGGTAAAGGTACCATTGACAAAAAAGCCATCCATGATTTTGTGAACAAATTGAAAGTGAGTGCAGCCGTTAAGAAAGAATTGAAGACAATTACACCGTGGAATTATACGGGTGTTTAAAAGCTTAGCTTTTCAATATCATCCAAGTCTTTATAGCGACCAGAGGCCCGTTTTGCTTTTATTAGCGTTTCAAGATGTAAATACCTGATTGTTAATCCATCTTCTGTATATTGTTGGCTTTGTAAGAATGCCTCTTCAAAATCACAACCTTTTAATTCTTTCATCACATCAATCGCAACTGGTGGTATCCCATAAGTAAAAACATCAAATTCGGAGTTCAAAAGAAAATTATATTCACTAATATCATTTGAAGGCAAACCAAAATCATTAAATGCTTTAAGAAGTCTTACATGATTTTCTGAGGTTACTTCTACCCATATATCCATACCACCGGTTGTTCGTCTATAACCATTTAAAATAACGGCATATCCACCAACCAAAATATATCTTACAGCATATTCATTCAATGCTTTAATAAAATCCCGGAAATCATCATTGAAAATATTGGGCATTTACCTGTGTTTACCCTTGTAAGTTAACTTTTTTTCCATCCTCGGCGGATTTTCAGGATCAATTCCAAAAGCATGACAAGTTAAATACCAAGCCTCACTAAGCCTTTCCGACAAGGGCATATTCACTGGAAAAAGTTTATCTTTCTCTGCTTCTGAATGAGTCCTAATCCTAGCAATAGTTTTGTCAAGTTTATACTCTTTCATACTTTAAAGTTACTTCATTTTCCCATCAGCATATTAATTAATGCTAGCATTATTTATGTATTTCACTCGTAAAATGAAACTCAATATCGGGGTTATTGTTCCTTTCTGTATTTAAGAACCATTCGCTTTGCGCCAGGTAAACTAAGTGGCCATCTTTATCTTCAGCAATGTTGGCTTGCTTATACTTTACAAAATCATCTAATTTCTTAGGGTCTTTACTAGTTATCCAGCAGGCTTTGTAAAATGGAAGACTATTCATTTGCACAGAAGCACCATACTCCTGCAATAAACGATACTGTATTACTTCAAACTGCAATTCGCCCACACAACCAATAATTTTTTTATTTCCACCAAATTGTGTGAACAATTGAGCAACACCTTCATCTGTTAACTGTAACAATCCCTTTTCCAGTTGCTTGGTTTTCATTGGGTCTTTGTTTACCACTTCTTTAAATATCTCTGGCGAAAAACTGGGAATGCCTGTAAAGAAAAATTTTTCTCCCTCTGTTAATGTATCGCCTATTTTAAAATTACCCGTATCAAACAAACCAACTACATCACCTGGATATGCGTCTTCTACTATTTCCTTTTGGCGTGCCATGAACGTATATGGGTTGCTGAACCTAACGTCTTTATCTAAACGCACATGCTCGTAATAGGTGTTGCGGCTAAATTTTCCGCTACAAACCCTTAAAAAAGCAATCCTATCCCTATGCTTCGGGTCAAGATTGGCATGTATCTTAAATACAAAACCACTAAACTTATCCTCTTCTGGCTTTACTTCTCTTGTGGTTGTTTCTCTGGGCCTTGGTACTGGAGCTATACGGATGAATGTATCGAGCATTTCCTTTACGCCAAAATTGTTGACAGCACTCCCAAAAAATACGGGTGCAGTATTGCCGCTTAAATAATCTTCTACGTTTAGTTCGCCATAAACGCCATCAATCAATTCTACATCTTCTCTTAAGATGTTTGCGTCACTGGTTCCTATCTTTTTATCCAACACTTCGTTGTTCAAATCTGTAATAGTGAGTACATCTTCATCATTTGCCTTTGTACCTGCAGTAAACAATACCAAACTTTTATTATGCAAATCATACACACCTTTAAAATCTTTACCGCTGTTAATAGGCACTGTCATTGGGTGGAGCTGAATATTCAATTCCTTTTCTATTTCTTCCAGTAAGTCAAAACGGTTTTTGCCATCCCTATCCATTTTATTGATGAAAACAATTACAGGCGTTTTACGCATGGCTATAACTTCCATCAATCGGCGAGTTTGATCTTCTACGCCATTCACACTATCTATTACCAATACCACACTATCAACTGCCGTTAAGGTTCTGTAAGTATCTTCTGCAAAGTCTTTGTGGCCGGGTGTATCAAGCAGATTTATCAAGTGGTTTTGATATTCAAATGTCATTACACTGGTAGCAACGCTAATACCACGCTGACGCTCAATTTCCATAAAATCGGAAGTAGCTCCTTTTTTAATTTTATTGCTTTTAACGGCCCCGGCTGTTTGAATAGCACCGCCAAAAAGCAGGAATTTTTCCGTCAAAGTAGTTTTACCAGCATCGGGGTGAGAAATGATGGCGAAAGTTTTACGTTTATTTATCTCGTTAATATATTTCATAAAGGGCGCAAAGATAATTCAACAGCACTAATATTGAAGGAAGTTGCCTTTAATAAAAAAGGCCTGTAAAGCTGCCCAAAGCTAAAAAAGTACAAGAGTGCGACGCAACATTGCTGATAATTGTACTTGTGCCAGTAACAAAACAAAATCCGCTCATAAAATTCCATGTGGGCTTTTGCTGCCATACCCTAACTTTGAGTTATGCGTAAAACGCTTAACATATTAGCCAATTCTCTCAAGCTTACCTTACAAGAGCTTAAGGGGAATAAACTTCGCACAGCTCTTAGCCTTACCGGTGTTGCTTTTGGTATATTTTGTATTATTGGCGTTTTAGCCACAGTAACCAGCCTTGAACGAAATATTCAGAATGAAATTGAGGGATTGGGCACCAATACCATTTACATTGACAAGTGGGATTATGGTGGTGGGCCGGATATGCCTTTTTGGAAAATGCGGGCAAGGCCAAATATGAAATATGAGGAAGCTCAAATGATAGCAAATAGAAGTGATCTGTCGGAGGATGTTGTATTTTTTATGCAGGCTTCGGGTTCAGCATCGCATGGCAATGATGTATTGGAAGGAGTAAGTATGTATGGTATTAATGAAGGACAAAATGCTATTCAACCTATCACTTTTTTGGCTGGCAGATATTTTTCAACTACAGAATTTTTAAATGCATCTCCTATTTGCATTATAGGTTATACCAATGCAGAAAATTTATTTGGAAGTGCAGAAAGAGCCTTGGGGAAACAAGTTGATGTAAAGGGTAGGAAGTTGAATATAGTTGGCGTAATGGATAAAGAAGGTAAAAGTTTTGTGGGTTGGAACTATGATAACTCTATAATGATGCCTTATAAATTTTGCAAACAGTTGTACGAAGAGAAAAATACCAATCCAATTATTATTGTAAAAGGAAAAGATAAGGTAACAAGTGCGGCTCTTACAGATGAATTGCGTGGCATAATGCGGCAGATAAGAAGGCTAAGCCCTAAACAGGATGATAATTTTGGGTTAAATAGTGTGGAAGGATTTAGCAAAGCGGTTGCCGGATTTTTTGTAACCATAAATATTGTGGGCTCTATTATTGGTGGTATTAGCTTAATTGTGGGTATGTTTGGCATTGCAAATATTATGTTTGTAACCGTAAAAGAAAGAACACCCGTTATTGGTTTAAAAAAAGCAATTGGTGCAAAAAGTGGCACCATCCTTTTTGAGTTTTTAACAGAAGCTGCCCTGCTTTGTATTTTAGGTGGTGCTTTTGGGCTATTTTTTGTTTACCTGCTCACACTCGTGCTCTCCGGACCATTGAATTTTCCGGTTTACATTTCATGGCAGTTATTAACTGTAACCATTATACTTTGTATTGCGGTTGGCATTTTAGCAGGTATTATTCCTGCAAGAAGAGCTGCTAAAATGGATCCAGTTGTGGCAATCAGGAGTTAATTTTTTCAATACCGTATTATAACTTTGCGCCCAATTTATCATAACTCATAATTTACAACTCATTTGCCAATCATCCTTTCTATAGAATCTTCTTGCGACGAAACTTCGGCTGCTGTTTGCAGAAATGGTGAAATTTTGTCGAATATAATTGCTACACAAAAAATTCACGAGCAATATGGAGGTGTAGTACCAGAGCTTGCCAGCAGGGCACATATGCAAAATATTGTTCCTGTTGTAGAAGCTGCCATAGAGAAAGCAGACATAAAAATAGAAGAATTGGATGCCATTGCATTTACACAAGCACCTGGCCTTATAGGTGCATTGCTAGTGGGCAGTCAGTTTGCTAAATCACTTTCTCTGGCTCTTAATAAGCCATTAATTGCTGTACATCATATGCAGGCGCATGTAATGGCTAACCTTATAGATGACCCGAAACCTGCATTTCCTTTTTTATGTTTAACTGTGAGTGGCGGACATACACAAATTGTTTTGTGCAAAAGCCCTACCGATATGAAAGTGATTGGCGAAACCATTGACGACGCTGCCGGAGAAGCCTTTGATAAATCGGCAAAATTGTTGGGGCTTCCCTACCCTGGTGGACCACTAATTGATAAATATGCCAAAGAAGGCAACCCATTGGCGTATAAATTTCCAGAACCAAAGATACCGGGATTGGATTTTAGCTTTTCCGGATTAAAAACTTCTATTCTTTATTTTTTACAGAATGCAGGCACCGCCAATGTTTATAAAGAAGAGTTTATAGCAACTGAAGATGAGAAAAAACAATTCATAGAGAATAATTTGCCCGATATCTGCGCCTCAATACAACATCGCATCATCAGTATTTTATTGAATAAACTGAAAAAAGCGGCGGAAGAAACCGGTGTGAAAAATATTTGTATTGCAGGCGGAGTCAGCGCCAATAGCGGGCTGCGGGCTGCTTTACAGGAGACGGGTGAAAAAATGGGTTGGAAAACTTTTATCCCCGCCTTTCAATATTGTACAGACAATGCGGGCATGATTGCCATTACTGCTTACTATAAATACCTGGCAGGAGAATTTGCAGAGATGGATGTGGTGCCGAATGCCAGGGCGGAATGGTAGATTTGATTATACAAATTGAGCAATGTCTAATTCTTTTTTTCAGTTTAAACAGTTTACAATAAATCAGGATAAGTGTGCGATGAAAGTATGCACAGATGCCTGCTTATTTGGGGCTTGGGTTGCGGCGAATATCAAAAAAGAAAATTTACAAAATATACTGGATATAGGAGCCGGAACTGGTTTACTGAGCCTGATGCTTGCGCAAAATACCGATGCCATAATAAGTGCTATAGAGTTAAATAAAGACGCTTCATATCAGGCTGCAGAAAATTTTGATAGTTCGCCATGGACTAATCAATTAAAGATTTACAATTCAGATATTTTTGAGTTTCGTCCGAGTGAAAAATATGCTTTAATCATCAGTAACCCACCTTTTTTTGAAAATGATCTGAAAAGTGAAGATAGCAACAGAAATGCAGCCATGCACAGCACTACTTTAAATTTAGAAAGCTTGTTAATACAAATAAAAAGATTAATGATGGTGGATGGAAAAGCCGCTGTATTGATTCCATTTAAAAGAAGTAAATATTTTGAACAGCTAATATCAAAAAAAGGGTTTTTCATTGAGCACCTGTTGTATGTAAAACAAACCGTTAATCATGATTTTTTCAGGAGTTTGTATATTTTTTCTTCATCCGAACCAAGCAGTGTGACTAAAACTGAATTAATTATTCATGATAGTCAAAAGCAGTATACGCCAGAGTTTACGGTATTGCTAAAAGAATATTATTTGAATTTATAAGCCGCTTTGTATGCTCAATAAAGTATGTATGTACAAGAGTGCGACGCCAATGAAACCGGGCTTTGCACAACAGTCGGTTACAAAAAAATTATTTCCCCTCAGCATAGGCTTGCATATAAGCATATTCCGCCGTAAGCTTTCCCTCTTTTACAATAGTTGCTTTATCAATAATTTCTGACTGGCCTTCAATTAAATCACCCAAAATATACTTTATCAATTGCTCCCCAAAATAACGGCTTGCATCTTTTGGCAATTCATTGGGCAGGTTACCTACGGCCATCACATCAACCGTTTCTGCAAGGTATGGGGCAGTTTTTTCAAAATTGTTTTTATCTACCCCATATACGGGATCTTCAATGGTACTATCGCCAAGATTACATGGCACAGAACCATTTTTGTCATCTGTAACATCTGCAATAGTTTTTATACGGAAGTGAGGGTTTTGCAAATCTTCCATTTCAAACAATCGTGGAATTTCTTGCTCCCAATACACACCATTCATTAAAATATCTGTATGTGTGGTATAATTTCTGAAAAGATTATTGTGCTCTTGAGGGTTATTGTGAAAATTTTCCCTGTTGTATTTGCTACCATCTTTCGGCTCATATAAATCAGCACCCTTCAAATGAACATATACCGGGTATCTAAATTCTCTTTTTACATAATCTTCGGGTTCTACTTGGTGTATGCCCATTAGGTTCATTATTTCTAAAAGGCCATGTGCCACACGGCCGCTACCTGTTACCGCTATTTTTATATTAGGAATTTTCAAACCAAAGTAGGTATGTATCAACCGCTGAAAAGTGCTGGCTGCAGCTACCCTGTCTAATTTGAAAGCACCCGTTTTATTGCCATATGCCATCATACCGTTGTGGGCTCCAACAACTCCTGCAAAAAAACCAAAACCTATTATACGAGCCCCATCTTCATGCTCTAGGCATTCATAATCTATTAAAGTAATTTTTTTCTTAATAATTTCCTGCAGCAGTTTTTGGTTGTAAGGCTGTAGTTTTTTTGTATGCGAAAAAAAGAGGTATGTTTTTCCTGCAATCAGCATTTCAACGGGCACTTCTTTAATGCCCAATAAAATATCGGCTTCGTGCACATCTTCCTTTACTTCTACACCCGCACGCTTATACTCCGCATCGCTGAAACAACGACTACTGCTTGTTTGTACTATTATTTTTACATCAGGCCTGTTCATGTGCATCCACCTGCATTGTGCCGGCGTTAGTGCCACTCTGTTATCTGCCGGAATTTTTCCTTCTCTTATTAATCCTATCGTAAGCATCAATCAAAAAATTTTGTGTTGCAATTTAAGGGAATGATTGCAAAGGGTAGGCTAACTTTACAATATGAATTATTTTGAATTATTTGGCATAGAGCCGACACCAATAATAGACAAATCTAAATTGGCCGAAAAGTATTTTGAGCTGCAAAAGCAAAATCATCCAGATTTTTTTTCTCAGGCATCAGAAACAGAAAAAGAAGATGCATTGGAGCTTTCTGCCATTATTAATAAAGCATTTACCACTTTTAAAAGCGAAGAAAAAACCGTAGAATATTTTTTAGAATATAAAGGATTAATTACAGCAGAAGAAAAATATCAACTTCCTACCGATTTTTTAATGGAAATGATGGAACTGAACGAGACATTGGACGAAAAAGATGGCGTAGTGATTGCGGCTGAGATAGCAGAAGCAAACAAGGTTATTTCAGCAGAAATAAGGCCCATACTAGAAAATTCGACATTGTACGATGACGCTTCCTCTTTGGAAAAATTGAAAGAATGGTACTATAAGAAAAAATATTTGCAACGGATTTTGGACAGATTAGGTGATTGATGTAATATTGCAGCCCCAACGCAGGTTGGAAGTTCTTATTTGAGTATGCCCATGTGGCGGAATTGGTAGACGCAGCAGACTCAAAATCTGCCGTTCGCAAGGGCGTGAAGGTTCGATTCCTTTCGTGGGCACAGTAAAAAGCTTCGCTATAAAGCGAAGCTTTTTTATTTAAGACCAGCCCAATGCCTTTCCAATGAATTGGGCCGCTTTTTTAAATCTTTTTTTTGTTGACTTATTGGGTGATAAGTGGAATATTCGATAGTTTTTTCTTTAATAAATGTCCCGTTTCAAAACTGAAATAAGTTTCATTTTACAATACTTCTGTAAAACTCTATCTTTTTTTGTAAATGCACTTTTAATAAATAATCCGAATCTTCTTTATCTGCCATAGTACAATTAGAAAGCTATATTAAGTGGTTTTTTGACCTTGCATTGCACTTCTAGCACATTTTATACAACATTACAGCCATGCTTAGCATTGCATCATCCAGCAATCAATAGCATCTGCTACCATATGCATCAATAACCCAATGGCAACCAATCTTGTTTGTTTGGGAAAAAGTAAAATAATGTACAAGCCTATTGCCCAATAACTGTGCAATGGATGAAAATTGATACTACATCTGCAAGAATCGAAAACAGGATTCGCAAGCAAGTGATCTAAATCAACCATCATGGTTAAAATAAAAATTTTATACGCCTTCCAAATTTTATCTTTAAAAAATAACCATGCAACCAGTAATGGAAAAATAAAATGGAGAAAGTAGTGAACAATAGTTTGCAGCATCAGGAAAGGCTTTTACTTCCACGGGCAATCAACTGGCCTTTGTGATAAATTTGCACGCTGTATATACCCTTTTGGAAATTGGAAGAGGGTACAGAAAAGTTTAGCGATTTATTTTCACCTTTATCAATATCAAAACGAAGTTTGCAACTGTATATACGAGAACCTTCTTTCGTTTCAAAGCTACCGCTATCCCAACCCGATTGCTTTAGCAACTTACCATCCGGCTGCGTAATTACCACATACATTTCAACCGAATTATTGTTATCATTACTTGATACATCAAAATTACCTTTCAGCCTTGTTTTATCGCCTTCCGGCTCTGCTCTCAATTGAAGTGATTGTACCTGCATTGCAGTAGCCGCCCCTTCAATAGTTTTGTTGCCAATTGGTACTATATCATCATTCCCTTGCTCATTGGGAGCATTGTTAACATTGCTTCGTCTTTCTGATGCAGGCATATTGGCTACCGAATTGAGTTGCCGCAATAAATTGCCGAGCCTTATATTTTCTGCCGCTACATCATTGTATTTTTTTCGCCAGTCTTCCAACCTTAGTTGCAACTCCATCAATTTAAGGCTTGCAGCTTCCATTTGCGAAGGAGTTTTATTTGTATTCAATATATCGGCTATTTCAGATCGAATCTGCGAAAATTCTTTGTACTTTAACTCAATATTCCCTTGAATAGAATCTGCATTATTATTAGCAACATCCAGTTGCTGGTTTAGCTGTGCCCAGGTAGCTTCGTATCTCTTTTGCAAAGAGTCGTTTAACGATTTTACAGATGCTATTGAATCTCTGGTATTTGCAGGCATTTCTGTTTTAACAAGCTGAGCGGCATTTCTGTAATACATAAAACCCCAGGCAAATAAAACAATAAATGCCAATAGTAAAAGGCAAAGTGAAAACAAAATTAAAAATGATATTCTCGATTCTTGCAGCTTCATATTTTAAAAACTATCTGCCGGAAATAATTTGTTTATCAACATAAGCAGATATCCATCCAACCTGGCCATTTTTAACCAAGTAAAATTGTTTTTGCTCATAAACACCTTCAAACTGCCGCATAATGCGTAGTAGTAAACCCGTTCCAGCCATGAGTGCTCGTTGGTCAAATACCTTGTTGATTGTTTTGGCCGTATTGCCAATTGTAATTTTTTCAGTAGCATTGGTATTTACTCTTGCTATAATAGCATCAGATGAATAATAGGCCGCATTCTCAAAAATTCGATTGTAAAATTGTTCTACTTCAGTATAGGTAACAGGCACTACATCATCGCTATTTAATTCAGGGTGAATGAGGTTTGCCAATGCCCACGCTATACCACCACTAAATGCAATATTGTCGCTCATATTGTATGCGCCACTCACATTTACAGCATAAACAATTTCCTGGTTGGCACTGCCTTCTAAAACCCTAAACAATTGCTTGCGATAATTGGCAAGGCTTTGATCAGATTCCATCCTTTTTTCTGCAGCGTTGGCAATACTCTTTGTACCCCATGTTAATTCAAATAAACGAATGGTATTAATATCTATATTAGGAAAATACCCACCTTTGGTATTGCCGCTCCCAATATCAATTAAAAAAGTGGAGAACCGCTTTGCCTCGGGCACAATACCTAAATGAGATAAACGGGCTTCGTCTTGTACGCTTATAAGATCAAAAGATCGTTGCGGCTCTTGTACCTGTCCTCTAAAAGATTCCCGCAGTTTTTCAACCCACAATTTATTATTATCTTTTTCCGATAAAACCTTAACTCCACTGCTCATTACAGTAAAAATATTTTCAGCCGGAATTTTATAATTATTTACAGCCTGTCTGTACAAAGCGGTCAGAGCATTTAAAGTGGCAATGTATGTAGGCTCATTAAAGCTAATAAAATCTGTATTTACAGAAGTGTCTTTTAGCGTATTGAAATTACCAGCTTCATCCTGGTTTTTCTCAATTTCCAACACCGACATTTTTACACCTTTTGACCCCACTTCGATACCGGCATATACCACCGATTTTTTAAATTTTAGCTTAAAGCTCTGCTGGCTATTGGCAGGAAAAATTGGCCCAAAACACAAAAACAACAAAACCAGCCTTTTATAAAAATTAAAATTCATAATAAACGGAAATTTACAAAGTAAAAGTACTGCTTTAAAATAGCCATAAAAGCTGTTATACACAGGTGTGAAGAAAAGGTGCAAAACCAATTTTGAGCATATTTTCTTACAGCATAGTTAAATCACATTTTGTAAACAGTTCTTTATATGCTTCAGAGCTAAATTGCGCTAAACATTTTCAACAATTTTATAAATGCAAAAAACCATTTCCGTCTTACTTATCTCTTGCATTGTAGCTCTCACATCATTTTCTATAGAAGATCTTGGTAAGGAAGTTTTGCAATCCACAAATGAATTTAGAAAAAGTAATGGGCTTGAAAAATTGAAACCCAATGAAGTTTTAACTAGAATTGCACAACAACACAGTCAAAATATGGCAAACGGAAAAGTTAATTTTGGACATAGTGGTTTTAGAAACAGGAATACGAGTGCTGCCAAACAAATTCCTGGACTTGCATATTTTGCAGAAAATGTTGCCTGCGGGCCAACTACCGGTAAAGATGTGGTGAACCTATGGAAAAAATCGCAGAACCATAGAGAAAATATGCTCGGTAACTACAATATTATTGGCATTGGCATTGCAAAAAGTAAAGATGGTACTTATTATTATACACAGATTTTTGGTAATTAAAATTTAATCAACCGTCATTTCTAAGTAAATTTGTAGTAAACAAATTTTATTTGGAAAAAGTTTTACCAAAAGAAAATGAAAGGTTCCAAGCTCTCTTCGAATATGCATCCTTAGGTATTGTATTGTGCGATTCAAATGGAAAAATAGAGATGGTAAATAACTTTCTTCTCTCACAATTTGGCTATCAAAACCGGGAAGATCTTCAGCAAAAAAACATCGAACTACTAATCCCCAAGCGCTATCAGGCAAAACATGTAAATCACCGAGAAGAATATAATAAAAAACCGGATAGGCGGTCAATGGGAATTGGCAGAGACCTATTTGGAATAAAAAAAAATGGAACCGAATTTCCCGTAGAAGTAAGTTTGAGCCCGTATAGTGATGAAACTGGCTCTCATGTAATTGCATTTGTAATTGATATTACTTTAAGAAAACAGATTGAACAGGATATTTTACAAAAGCAACAACAACTGGAGGAAAACAATAAAAAAATTGAACATTTAAATAATGAACTGGAGGTTAAAGTAGAAGAACGAACCAGCCAGTTACAAACTGCATTGGAACAAATTGAAGCGTCCAGGGATGAATTAAAGAATGCATTGAACAAAGAAAAAGAACTGGGTGATTTAAAAAGCAGGTTTGTTTCTATGGCTTCGCATGAATTTAGGACTCCACTAAGTACCATACTTTCTTCTGCCTCATTATTGGCAAAATATACTCAAACAGAAGAGCAGGAAAAAAGAGATAAACATATTCAAAGAATAAAAAATTCTGTAAATACCCTTACGGATATTCTTAACGAGTTTTTATCTATCGGTAGAATTGAAGATGGAAAAATATCTGTAAGGTACAATAGCTTTAATGTAAAAGAGTTTGTTGCCAACCTATGTACCGAAATGGGTACTCATGCTCAGGGCAAGCAGAAGATAGAATATAGTCACAAAGGAGAAGATATTGTTTTTCTGGATGAATCGTTGTTAAGAAATATTTTATTTAACCTGCTTAGCAATGCGATTAAATTCAGCAATGCAGATGGGGTAATACATGTATCTACTACACAGAATGACAATGGATTTACTTTATCCATTGCCGATACTGGCATTGGTATTTCCAAGGAAGATCAAAAACATTTATTTGAACGCTTTTTTAGAGCTGCTAATGTAACCAATATACAGGGCACAGGCTTGGGGCTTCATATTGTAGGAAAATATACCGAATTAATGAATGGTGAAATTAAATTTGAAAGTGAGTTGGGCAAGGGTACTACCATCACCATATTTTTTGCAAAACAGATGAGCTAATATGAAACATCACATTTTATTGATAGAAGACAATGATGAAATAAGAGAAAATATATCAGAGATATTGGAACTGGCCAACTATAAAGTAACGGCTGCAGAGAATGGTAAAGAAGGAGTTTCCAAAGCAATGGCAGAAAGGCCTGATTTGATTGTTTGTGATATAATGATGCCTATTTTAGATGGATACGGCGTTTTACATTTATTAAGCAAAAATGATGATTTAAATAGTGTTCCTTTTATTTTTCTTACAGCAAAATCTGATAGAGCAGATTTTAGGAGAGGAATGGAAATGGGGGCCGATGATTATGTTACCAAACCATTTACTGATATAGAATTATTAAATGCAATAGAAAGAAGACTGAAGAAAGTACAACAATTTCAAAAACAATATAGTGCCGATGCCGAGGGAATGCGGCAATTAATTCGGGATATGCAGGGCATTCCTGACTTGTCCAATATAGCAGAAAATCAGCCCGAAAGCACTTATCAAAAAAAGCAGGCTATTTATACTAAAGGGCAACATCCAAAAAAATTATTTTTTCTGCGTAGCGGAAAAGTAAAAACATATATTAGTAACGAATTTGGCAAAGACCTCACTATTGGCCTTTACTCTGCCGGCGATTTTTTTGGATATACAGCCTTGTTGGAAGCCACTCATTATAAAGAAACGGCAGAGGCAATAGACGAAGTTGTAGTTTCTGAAATACCCATTGAGTCGCTGGAAAAACTATTGTTTCACAACAAAGAGGCCACACGTAAACTTATTCAATTACTGGCAAAAAATATTACTGAAAAAGAGCAGCAACTATTAGACATTGCGTACAATTCGTTAAGAAAAAGAGTTGCATCAGCACTTATTACATTACTGTACAAATATCGGCAACCCGGAGAAAAAATATTTACCATTCAGATATCAAGAGAAGACCTGGCAAATATTGCAGCCACAGCTACAGAATCTCTCATAAGAACATTAAGTGATTTTAAACAAGAAAAATTAGTAGATGTAAATGGAAGCAAAATCACCATTTTAAACGAACAAAAATTAACCAATATGTTTAACTGAGTTTGAGTATTTCAGCAATTTTCTTATTAAACTCTTCTTTAAGATCGGCAATTCCCTTTTCAAATTTTTTCATCTTATTTTTCAATCTTAACTGCAATTTATTCATAAGCATATCTTGAGAATAGTCGCCATTAATATGCTGTAAAAGCATTTGCGATTGTAAGCGTACATCTTGTTGTAGTGCAAGAATGTATTCATCTGTAAAAATAAATTTATTGTTGAAATACTCTGCATATTCTACAAAAACAAGCTCATTGTATTTATCAATCATTTCTGATAAGTACATTTTTAAAAATGCATTCTCTTGCTTATAAAAATCCAATGCCCGCTCCCATGCATGCAACTCGTGCTTATACTGTTCGGGCAAATGAATTATTATTTTACTCATATCTTCTCTGTAATTATTTTGCAGGGTGGCATTGTACAGCAATATTTTCTACATGCATACTGGCGGATGGGCTCAAATAAGGTATGCCTAACCCTAACCCACGTATTATAAGTAACCCTGCTGTAAAAGCCATCATATAAGGGTATGCCTTACGAATTTTAGTTCTCACTTTTAAGGAAAAAAAACTTCCAAAAAATGAAAGGCTCCACATTAATGGTAGCGTACCCATTCCAAAAAAAAACATGAACATAGCACTTTTCCATACAGATGCAGATGCTATTGCAACTGCAATAGCCATGTACACCAGCCCACATGGCAAAAAACCGTTTAATATTCCAATATAAAAATTCGATAGAAAATTCTTCTTTTTAAACTGAGTGCTTAATTTTTGCCTAATTATTGCAAACCACGATTGAATGCTTTTATCAGGGGCTTTGAATAAAACAGATTTTGGAATTAAAAGATAGGCGATAATTAGCAGGCCTATTCCAATAGATAATCCTTGCTGTAAACCGAATAGTTTAAATGAACTACCTACCAAGCCAAAAAGTATTCCTAATGAGCTGTATGTTATAGCCCTACCAATATTGTATACCAATGTACCTGCAAAACGTTTTTGGTTACTATCGCCTAATGGTAATGATAAAGCAATTGGCCCACACATACCAATACAGTGCAGGCTACCAATTGCTCCCATTGCTAAAGCAGATAGTATTAAAAACATCATTGTATAAATATCTTTTGTTCTTTATAATAAGAAATCCCGTTTGCAACCCACTGCAATTTTATTTCGTGTAACCCTTTATTGTATTGAGAAAAAGGAAGGGTTATCTTACCATTCTTTGTCTCAATACTCTTTTTAATATCCTTTGTTTTATTAGCAACACAGTATAGCCATACAATAGCTTTAGTATTTGTGCCATACATTTCTCTTGGAAATAAAATTTCAATACTGCTATTGTTCATATCAAACTTAACAGCTTCGCTTAGTTGTGCTGCTCTGTTAATTTCATCAATCCTATCCTGGTACTTTAGTTCCTGTTCATAATAATCAGGTACCACCAAATCTACTTGCTGCCTAGATGCTTTAAATACCATTACCAATATTCCTGCTACAAACAGACTGAAAACGATTGTAATTTTTGTTCCCCAACTCATCTTTAAAAATTTTAATTATAAATTTCCGGCCCAATAAATTTAGCCCTGATGGCTTTTATTTTTTTTGTAGAATCGTATATAGCAATATCTAATTGCGTTTTCCAACTTTTAATGTCTTCTCTTTTTAGCTTTACAAAAAATTGCAAATTGGTATAATCTTCCTTTTTTATAACCGGATTTTTATTTGTTATCAACTCAATTTCTCCCGAAATATTTTCAAGTTTTAATGATATAGGAATATCTGCATGAGTTTTATTTACCAATTTAAGGTTGTATAAATTACTTATGCGCCCATCGGGCAATGTAGTGTAAGTCATACCTGCAGTACGCATAAGTGTAGCATCCAAATCGCTACGACTCAATAATAGAAATGCCAATAGTGATATTAACAGCAATAACACAGCCGAATAAGCTTTAATCCGCCTATTAAGCTTTAGTTTTTTGCCTTCCTTAATTGAGTTCTCTGAAGCATATCTAATTAACCCTACAGGCTTATTAATGCTTGTCATAATAGCATCACACGCATCTATACAGGCCGTACAATTCACACATTCCAACTGGGTTCCATTCCTTATATCAATACCTGTGGGACAAACACGCACACATGCAAAGCAATCTATACAATCACCATTAGCTACTTCGGGGGTTTTTATAAACTGGCTACCAATATCTTTGCAAGCTCCGTCGCTTTTGCAATCGGTACACTTGCAATCATGCCCATCTTTTGTTTTGGGGTTATTTTTTTTCCCAAGTTTACCTCTTGGCTCGCCACGCAGGTAATCATATGCAACTACAATAGAATTCCTATCGAGCAAAACACCTTGTAACCTTCCGTATGGACATACTACAATACAAACCTGCTCTCTAAACCACCAATAAACAAAAAAGAATATGATGGTAAATATCATTAACGAAACAAAAGTGCCCAAGCTTTGTGAAGGATGCTGGATATAACTAAGCAGGGTATCCATACCAATAATATAGGCAAGAAAAAAATTTGCTATAATAAAGGAAATAGCAAAGAAGATAATAAACTTAAACGTTCTCTTCCTTATTTTTTCGCTATTCCAAGGCATTTTACGCAATTGCATTTGCTTGGTTGCATCGCCATCAATCCAATACTCAATTTTACGGAACACCATTTCCATAAATATGGTTTGAGGGCAAGCCCATCCACAGAATATTCTTCCAAATACAACGGTAAACAGAATAATGAATACAATAAAAGTGAGCATCCCTATTCCAAAAATGAAAAAATCTTGCGGCCAAAAAGCTACTCCAAATAATATAAACTTGCGCTCAACAACATTAAGCATAAAAAAAGGCTCGCCGTGTACTTTAATAAAAGGCAGTGCAAAAAATATTGCCAGGTAAAAAACCGTAAACCATGTACGCAACTTGTACAATCTTCCCTTTGGCTTTTTGGGATGTATATAATTTCGCTTACCATCTTTTGTAATGGTAGCTACCGAATCCCTAAATAATTCCTGTTGGGGCGCTATGTTTTTTGTTTCACTCATTGATTATGTACTTAGCCTTTCTTTTCTATAGTACTATCTTGCTTTACTATTGTAGAATCATTAATTGCAGCTTCAGTAAACAAATCGCCCTGCGCCGGCTTTGCATTTGGAGGATTGCTACCATGAATAGATTTAATGAAACTTGCAAGGTCTAGAATATCCTTAGGAGAATACTGCTTTTCCCAAGCCTGCATTCCTTTATCTGGATAACCATGCTTTATAGAAAGATAGATGTCAGATAAAGAGCCTTTATGGAGCCAGTAATCATCTGTTAAGTTTGGGCCTGTTCCGCCCTCTCCTTCTTTGCCATGACAAGCCCAACACATTGTTTGAAAGATTTCTTTCCCTTTTGCAATTCCCGAAGCATCTGCCATTTTAAGATTAGCTTCATCAACTCTATCTTTATTTTTTGCATTGTAGGCTTCCAATTGAATTTTTGCTTTGGCTAGCTCAGCTTCATATTCCTCTGTTGGGTTTTTACCTTCACCAAGAACATGGAAGTTTAAAAGATATACAAATGAAAAAACAATAGTGATGATAAAGCCCCATTTCCACCAGGGCGGAAGAGAATTATCCAGCTCTTTAATTCCATCATAATTGTGTTCCAGCTCAATATCAGTTTCTTTTTCAACAGCAATGGCATTTGTAAAAAACTTTTTATCCATTCGTTTCCACCAATCCAGCAAAGGCAATTTCCTTTTTTCTGCAACAGGAAAAAGTTCTTGCTTCATACGGTTTATGAATAAGAGCAGTACTAATATTACAAGCACTTCAGTTCCAATTACAGTAATTAATGACCAAAAGGCTGTAGGAGTCAGTCCTCCATAATTAGGCAGTACTTTTACAGCCTCAGTTGTGGCATCGGTAGCTTCCTGTGCATATGTATTACCATTTGCCAAACTAAGCAGTAGAATTAAAAGGATAGTTGCAGCAGATTTGGCCTGCTTTTGTTTCTCCAATACCTGTTTTGTTAATGTAATAAGTACCTGCCCCATTGTATATACCACAAATCCTAAAACAACGGCAACCACCATCATAGTAAATGCCAGCATATTATTAGAAGATTGAACTTCTTTTACTTCGGTTGTTGCTGCATCCTGTGCTATTGCAGCAAAACCGGATATCATTAATAAAAATTGTATAAGCAGTATTTTAGCCAATCGCATTTTAATAGAATTTTATATTTGAACGATGCTGTTAGGAGTATCATTTTGCAGTGGAATATTGGATAATTCTTTCACAGATTTTTTATCCATCTTCACTACATAAATTGTAAGTACAACAAAGAATAAGAAGAAAATGATTAAAGAGATTAATGGGTACACCTCTATATGATCAATTTTTTCAGCGTATTGTTTTATAAACTTAAACATGGCTATTTATTTATTCGGTTTTGAAATATCTGTTCCCATACGTTGCATATATGCAATTAATGCTATCACTTCCTTACTAGGAGAAATGCGGATGCTATCATTGAGCAGGTTATTAGTAATGCCGGTTGCCTGCTTCATCAAATCTTGGTTGGCAATACTTTCATACCCTTTGGCATAGGGAACTCCCAGCTTACGCATTGCATTAATTTTTGCCGAGGTTGTCGAAGTATCAAGATTTTTTGTAAGCATAAAAGCATATGCAGGCATTACAGAGCCTTCACTCATGGATGATGGTTCTCTAAAGTGGCGGAAATGCCAGCCATCAGATTTTTTTAGGTTACCGCTACCCTCTCTTGCCAAATCTGGCCCGGTACGTTTACTACCCCATTGAAACGGATGATCGTATACAAATTCACCCGCCTTGGAGTATTCTCCATAACGCTCTGTTTCATCTCTAAACGGACGAATCATTTGAGAGTGACAAGTATAACAGCCCTCACGAACATACAAATCTCTCCCTTGCAACTCTAGCGGAGTATAAGGCTTTACACTACTAATGGTAGGCACATTCGATTTAATTAAAAATGTAGGAATAATTTCTATTGCACCACCAATTAAAATCACAATTAAACTGAATACCATTAATTGCACAGGTTTGCGTTCTAGCCAGGCATGCCATCTTTCCCCTACTTGTCTTACACCTTGTTTTGCAAGTGCCGGAGCCTCTGCTTCTTCATTAGCAATCAATTTACCTGCCTTTACGGTTCTGTATAAATTGTAAATCATTAATAATACACCAGCTATGAACAATGCACCACCTAAAGACCGCATTGCATAAAATGGCTTCATGTAGGTAACCGTTTCAAGAAAAGCATATTTTAACTGGCCACTTTCGGTAAAATTTTTCCACATCATACTTTGAGTAAAGCCAGCCCAGTACATTGGTACAGCCCAAAAGATAATGCCAAGAGTGCCCAACCAAAAATGATTATTTGCTAATTTTTTTGAATAAAGATTGGTATTAAAAATTCTTGGTATTAACCAATACAAAACACCAAAAGTTAGCATCCCATTCCATCCTAAACCACCTACATGCACATGCGCCACAATCCAATCTGTATAATGCGCTATGGCACTTACATTCTTTAAAGAAAGCATAGGGCCCTCAAATGTTGCCATACCATATGCAGTAATTGCCACCACCATAAATTTTAAAATCACATCGTCTCTCACCCTGTCCCATGCGCCTCTTAGGGTAAGCAATCCATTAATCATACCTCCCCAGCTTGGAAAAAGAAGCATAATTGAAAATACAACACCTAGCGACTGTGCCCAGTTTGGTAAGGCTGTGTACAGTAAATGATGCGGCCCTGCCCAGATATATAAAAAAATGAGTGACCAAAAGTGAATAATAGAAAGCTTATAGGAATATACCGGACGATTTGCTGCCTTAGGTAAAAAATAATACATCAGACCCAGGTATGGTGTTGTAAGAAAAAATGCTACTGCATTGTGTCCATACCACCATTGCACCAATGCGTCTTGCACGCCTGCATACCAGCTATAGCTCTTAAACAAACTAAATGGCAATGCAAATGAGTTTACCAAATGCAGTACTGCAACAGTAACAAATGTTGCTATGTAAAACCAAATGGCCACATATAAATGCTTTTCTCTTCTTTTGATAATAGTGGCGAACATATTCCAACCAAATACTACCCAAATAATTGTAATGGCAATATCTATTGGCCACTCAAGCTCCGCATATTCTTTTCCCTGCGTAAAGCCTAAAGGAAGGGAAATGGCAGCAGCAACAATTATTAATTGCCATCCCCAAAAATGTATTTTACTCAGCACATCACTGTACATTCTCGCCTTTAGTAAACGTTGCAATGAATAGTAAACACCCATAAAAATACCATTGCCTACAAAAGCAAATATTACCGCATTGGTATGCAATGGACGAAGCCTGCCAAAACTTCCATATTGCTGGATGTTAATTTGAGGAAAAACAAGCTGCAAAGCGATAAAGAGCCCTACGAGCATACCAATGGCTCCCCAAAACATGGTTGCGTATGCAAAATTTCTAACCGTTTTGTTGTCGTAATAAAATTTTTCTACCTGCATTGAAAAGAAAATTTAGTTAGTTGGTTTTTTGTTTGAATTATCCTTTTTGTTATCGAAAAGCATTCTTACAGATGGAGTATAATCATCATCGTACTGCCCTTTTAATACGCTCCAAATAAAAGCGGCAAGAAATGAACCCGCCAATACCATACTGATACCTATTAAAACAAATAATGCACTCATATATAAATGATGATTGAGGGTTCAAAAGTATTAGCAGACATTCTTGTGACGAATGACCAGCATCAAGCTAAAACATGACTTTCGTCAGTTTTTGTTGAAAGGCCCAAATGCCTTGATACAAAGCCGGATAAAAAAGTTGCCAGAGAAATGATGCTAATACTGCTTAGAGGCATTAATACAGCAGCAACAAGTGGCGAAAGCTTGCCTTGCACCGCAAAGGATATTCCTATTATATTGTAAAGAATAGATAAAACAAAACCCATCATTACAATCTTTTCACCCCATTTGGCATAGGCCAGCAATTGAGGGAGTTTTGTCACTTTACTTCCATCAATAATGGCATCGCAGGCAGGTGAAAAACGGGAAGCATCATTGCTTACAGCTATACCACAATCTGCTTGCATTAATGCCCCTGCATCGTTCAAGCCATCGCCAATCATAAGCACTCGCTCTCCATCTTTTTGGCATTGTGATATATACTCCAGTTTTTGCTGTGGTGTTTGCCCAAATAAAATATTTGCTTGTTCACCAAAAAAAGAGCGCATCTTTTTTTCTTCGGAAGTATTATCACCAGACAACAGATGTAAGCCATAGCCTTTCGACTTAAGCTGGCTTAGCATCTGTTGTAAACCCGAATGATAGATGTTGGTAATTTCATAGTATCCTTTGTATAGGTTATTAATTTTTATATGCACACAGCTTGCACTTACATTATCCTTCTTAAAATCCTCGTCTTGTATAAATGAAGATGATCCTAACTGAATAGAAGTATTATCAACTACAGCTTCTAGCCCCTTTCCAGCAATTTCATTGAAATAAGAAGAATGCGTTGTTACTTTAGCAGGAAGTGTTTCCGCTATCGCCTTGCTAAGAATATGAGAAGACTGTGATACAGCAGCATACAGTTTTTTTTGTTCCTCGGTACTGAGTGTATTACCTATAAAATTTACAGCAGTTTGCTGTCGTTTTGTAAGCGTACCTGTTTTATCAAAAACAATTTGGGTTATACCTGCAAGCGATTCAATTACAGAAGCATTTTTAAGATAAAATTTGTTTTTCCCAAAAATGCGTTGCATACTTCCAAAACTGAATGTAGCACTCAACATTAACGAACATGGACATGCTACAATTAATACTGCTGTTACCGATGGCCATAATTTTTCCGGGCCATTAAATGCCCAGTAAACAGCCGTTAGTGTTGCAATACTAAATAGTACAATTGTAAAATATCGGCTCCATGGATGAATAAATGACTCTTTGCTATGCTTAATCTTTCTGGCTTCATCAGTAAAAATATTGTTGTTCCATAGCTGCGTAATATAACTTTGGGAAGCTGCCTTATGCAACTTTAACTTTATCATGCCACCAATTTGCTTGCCACCGGCAAACAACAAATCTGACTTTAATTTTTCAACTGGCTTATTTTCACCTGTAACAAAACTGTAATCAATATTAGCTTTGCCTTCCAGCAAAAAAGCATCGGCAGGAATCATTTCCTCATGCCTAACAATTATTATATCGCCAGGTTGCAATTTTGTAACAGGTATATTCTCTTCTTTGTAATTTTTCAATACGGTTGCCCCTAAAGGAAAGTAAGACTTGTATTGCCTGTCAAAAGAGATATCTTCATAAATTTTAGCCTGAAACCAACGACCTATCAACAAAAAGAAAATAATCCCAGTCCCCGAATCAAGGTAACCTGCGCCCGTATTGCTGATAATTTCATAATAACTTCTTCCAAAGGTTATCATACTTGCCAAGGCTATTGGTGCATCAATATTAATAATACCTTGCCGCAGCCCTTTCCATGCCGACACAAAAATGCTTCTGGCACTAAATAATATTACAGGCAAAGAAAGCGCAAAGATTATCCAAGTAAAAGTTTGTTTCAATCCCTGCTCAACGGCTCCACCGGAAAAATATTCCGGGAAACTTAGCATCATTATATTACTAAAACAAAAACCTGCAACACCCAACTCTACAATACGGATTTTATTAAATTTATTTTTTGTAATAGACCCATCATCATCCAAACTAATAGCAGGCTCGTAGCCAATAAATGCTAAGAGCTCCACTAATTTTTTTAAACTAATTTTAGTTGGGTCATAACTTATAAACACTTCTTTCTTCCCAAAATGAACCTGGCTTCTAATAACAGCTTTGTTTATTTTATGTAAATTTTCAAGCAAAAAAATACAAGACGCACAATGCATTTGCGGAAGACTAAACTGGATGTTTACCAGCAAATCGCTTCTAAAACTTGCCAGCTTCTCTAGCACCGACTCATCATCAAGGTATTCAAAACGGTTATTTACAAATTTCCCTTTTGCTGTAAAACCTGGCGTTTTATCTAAGTCGTAGTAAGTACATAAATTATTTTCGTTCAACAATAAATAAACCTGGCTGCAACCAGTGCAGCAAAAATGCTTTTCATGCAATTCAATATCCACCAAACAAGGTTCACCGCAGTGATAACAATTATGCCTGGTATCTTTTTTTATATTTGCTGACATTTTAATATGTCAAAACTACTTTGCCATAAAACCAGGAAAAATGACTATGGTCAAGCAAAAAAATGACATTCGTCAGTTTATTATCTCTGTCATCATTCAACTACCTTTGCCCAAAATTTTACAGTATGTTAAATGGTTCTCTGAAAGATCTCAAAAATTTCAGCTTCATTGCCTTATTAGAAGGCATTTCTTACCTCATTCTTTTGTTTATAGCAATGCCCCTAAAATACTTTGCAGATATGCCCTTATTTGTAAAATACTTTGGCTGGGCACATGGTGTTTTATTTGTACTATTCTGTTTTTATTTGGTAAAAGTGTGGATAGGTTTTAAGTGGAGTTTTGGCAAAACTGTTATTGCATTTATTGCATCCCTACTGCCCTTCGGCACATTTGTGTTAGATAAAAATCTTAAAAAACAATACCCTCAACTGCGATAGTTTTTATTAGGTAACAAACAACTGTATTTCTATCGCCATCGTTGCGTCGCACTCTTGTACTGCAACCCTATATTCTGCCTGCAAAGCATCAGCGTTTAATGCTGCTTCCCCTATCTTTGTTGCAACTCAATTGCTATACATGAATATTGAAGCAAACAAAAACGAAGATGCCATGAAAATGGCCTGGAGTAATATCAGGCAAAAGCTGGAAAAAATATACGAAGGCGGCGGAAAAAAATCGGCTCAAAAACAAAAAGAAAAAAACAAATTGGTTGCCCGTGAGCGCATTGCTTACCTGTGCGACGATGGTAAACCATTTATAGAAATAGGCGCATTTGCCGGATATGAAATGTATGAAGAGCAAGGCGGCTGCCCGGCAGGTGGTACGGTGGCAGGCATTGGCTATGTGGGTGGTAGGCAATGCGTTATTGTTGCCAACGATCAAACAGTAAAAGCTGGTGCTTGGTTTCCTATTACGGGCAAAAAAAATCTTCGTATGCAGGAGATTGCAATGGAAAACCATTTACCTATAATTTATATAGTGGATAGTGCAGGTGTTTTTTTGCCTATGCAAGATGAAATTTTTCCCGACAAAGAAAATTTTGGCAGAATATTTCGCAACAATGCACGCATGAGTGCAATGGGCATTACACAAATTGCGGTGGTAACTGGTGCATGTGTTGCAGGTGGTGCATACTTACCCATTATGAGCGACGAAACCTTAATGGTAAATGGTGCAGGCTCTATTTTTTTAGCAGGGCCGTATCTGGTAAAAGCAGCCGTAGGCGAAGACATAGATGCCGAAACCTTGGGTGGAGCAGTAACACATACAGAAATTAGCGGCATTGCAGATTATAAATTTAATACCGAGCAGGAATGTTTTGATAAAGTAAAAAGTATTATGAGCAAGCTGGGTGAGCCTGCCAATGCAGGGTTCAGCCACATAGCTCCAAAGCAACCTGCACTTAATAAGGGCGAATTGTTTACACTTATGGCCGAAAACAATAACAAGCCTTACGATATGGTTGAACTAATAAACTGTATTGCCGATGCTGATAGCTTTGATGAGTTTAAGGCCGACTATGGCAAAACCATTGTATGTGGTTATGCCCGTGTAGATGGTTGGGCTGTGGGTTTTGTTGCCAACCAACGGCTAATTGTAAAAAATAAAAAAGGCGAAATGCAAATGGGCGGTGTTATTTATAATGACAGTGCCGACAAAGCGGCCAGGTTTATTATGAACTGCAACCAAAAGAAAATTCCCTTGGTTTTTTTGCAAGATGTTACCGGCTTTATGGTGGGTAGCCGTAGCGAACATGCAGGTATTATTAAAGATGGTGCCAAACTGGTAAATGCTGTAGCCAATTCTGTAGTGCCAAAAATTACCATTATTGTAGGCAATTCATATGGCGCAGGCAATTATGCTATGTGTGGCAAGGCATACGACCCACGTTTTATTTATGCTTGGCCTACTGCAAAAATTGCAGTAATGGGTGGCGAACAAGCAGCCAAAACCATGTTGCAAATACAAGTGGCAGGCATGAAAGCAAAGGGTAAAGAAGTAAGTGCTGCCGAAGAAAAAGAAATTTTAGATAATATAACGGCAAACTATACCCGACAAACCAAACCTGAATATGCCGCTGCAAGATTATGGGTAGATGCAATTATTAATCCTGCAGATACAAGGTTGCTAATTAGTGAGGGAGTTAAAGCCGCTAACAATAATGCACATATTGAAGAATTTAAAACAGGGGTATTCCAGGTGTAAATTCGTTTTTTGTTGAGCGTTTGTAACATTAAATCCCTTTAAAATTATATTTATCATCGTACTTTAAACGTTGAACCAAATAACCATATATACTGACGGTTCCTCCAGGGGCAATCCAGGCCCGGGTGGGTATGGCGTTGTATTAATGAGTGGGCCTCATCGAAAAGAATTATCACAAGGCTACAGGCTCACTACTAATAACCGTATGGAATTAATGGCAGTAATTGCAGGGTTAGAAGCTCTCAAAAAAAATAATTTAACCGTAACCATTTATTCAGATAGCAAATATGTAGTTGATGCTATTTCAAAAGGCTGGCTTAACAACTGGATAAAAAACAATTTTGCAGGAGGCAAAAAGAATCCCGATTTGTGGAAAAAATATTACCAGCTCTCCCGCCCTTTCAATCTCAAAATGGTTTGGGTAAAAGGCCATGCCGATAATCCCTTCAACAATCGTTGCGATGAACTGGCAACCACAGCTGCAGATGGAAAAAATCTATTGATAGATGCTGGCTACGAGTCAAATGTTTAATAAAGTATCCTCCTATTCAAAACAGTACAAATACTTACATTAGTATAGAAAATTACGGTTGCTAATAAACCGGATATCATTGCAACTATATCATATATCCAATAACGCTCACTTACTTTTGTAAAAGCACTATCCCTCCTGCTGTTTCTTCCAAAATATTATTACCAACTGAAATAGACCTAACCATTGTGTAATCCTCACAACATGGTGAGGCATCTATTATTTGGTACGTCAAAGAAAGTGTATCGATGTCAGTATTACTCAGCCTAACAAAAACTGTTTCATTTTTTCTGAAATCAAAATTTACAAATAATAAACTGTCTTCACTTGGATTAGGATTAGGCCCTGGTCCATAGTGATGGAATATTGTATCGGCACCATTTAATGAATAAAATTCAATAAAATTGGGGTCATATATCTTTGTAGGGCCAAATACAAGGTCTTGCCCATTTGTTTTATCAACGATACGCAACCTAGAAGAAAGGTTATCTTGATTGCACTTACGATTTGCCAAACAACAAGAAGCAAATATGAATGGCAGAATAAAGTAGAAAAATATTTTCATAATTTATTAAGAAGTACAAGTTAAGAACTAGAGCTAATTAAATTTTGCTGACCCAACTTACGCACTTCATGTTATACATTCTTTTTTAGCTTTGCCTTTGCTCAAAATTTATCATCCAGTTAATACCAAACTTGTCAGTAAACATTCCAAAATATGCGCCCCAAAATGTGTCACTCATTGGCATGGCTGCTTGCCCACCTGCAGAAAGACCGGCAAATAATTTGTCTGCTTCCTCCTTGCTTTCAGGTGTAATTGAAACAGAAAAATTGTTACCCTGCACAAATGTTGGTGCCCAATCTCCGCCTGTGTCGCTTCCCATCAAAATTGAAGTTCCTATTGGTAAGCTAACATGCATTATTTTCCCTTTGTCAGCCTCCGGAACTTTATAGTCTTCACTTTCAGGCATTTCTCCAAATCGTCCAATAAATGTAAACTCTCCTCCAAAAACTGATTTGTAAAAACTAAACGCTTCTTCGCAATTTCCGTTAAAGGTTAAATAGGTATTTGTTGTTGCCATTTCTATTGAAATTTATTTTGTTTGCATATAAAAAAGAATAATAATACAAAAAAAGTGCTAGTAAAAAAATTATACTATATACTAAATTTACGCAATAAGTTTATACAATGCAATAAACTAGTTTTTCGAAAACCAACCAACCGTTATTATGTATGATTAACTCTAATAACTACTATTTTACATAAACTAACAATGAGTTGGCAAATTCTTTACTGTAGCTCAAAAAAATACCCCGCAAAGTATGCAGGGCAGGTATTCTGCGGGGGTTCTAAAAAAAATTATCTTATAATGGTAACAGTTCCCTTTATTGGTTTCATATCGGGTTCGCCAGGATTAATCACATAAACATATACCCCAATCGGCTGATCTTGGCCTTTAAAGCGGCCATCCCATGGATTTGTATATCCTTTAGATTCAAATATTTTTTGACTATACCTATTATAAATGGTTACTACACAGTTGGGGTAACCTGCAAGCGCAGGGATACGCCAGGTTTCATTCAAGCCATCACCATTAGGTGTAAATGCATTTGGCACATAAATATTGGTGATAATTTTTACATTCATAGAATCCGTTGCAATACAACCACTAATTCTATCAGTGATGGTTACACGATACATAATATCTACCGGCGAGCTGGTTACGGGTGTAAGAATATTGCTGGCAGATAAATAAGTGCTCGGAGACCAGAGGTAATTATAACCCAAAGCATTATTCGTGGTAGCTAATATTGTTTTTGATTCAGCTTCTCTTTTATAAATATCCGGCCCGGCATCTACAACAGGCTTTACAGCAATAGTAATTGGCTGAGGAGAAATAGCTGCCTGGCAACCAGCCGCATTTTGCACCATTAACGAAATAGTATAATTGCCTGCAACATTATATATATGTGTAAATGGAGGCATGGAATTAATATTACCATTCCCCATATTCCAGTTCCATGAACTGATATCTGCACTGCCCGACCCTATTATCTGTATAGGCATACCTTCGCAAAGTGCCGCTGCAGTAGCATTGAAAGACGCTGTGGGGTTTGCAGTAATAAGATTGATAATATTTTCAGTTGTATCACTGGGGCAACCGCCGTAACTAACAGCATGACGTACACGAATATTAGAAGCCGGAATGCTATAGCTGTGATTCGCCGCATTGCTTGTATTGATGGAAGCCGTTTGACCGTCTCCAAATTCCCAGAACCAGTTGGAAGGCACCGCAGCATTATAACCTGTGGCTGATGTAAAAATATAATTACTGTCCACGCAAGGCTTTCCGGTAAACGTAAATGCAGAAGATGGTTTGGATGTTACATTCACGGTATCCCTGAATATTTCACTCTCACATCCATTACTGCTTTGCACAGTTAAAGTAACGATATAAGAATTTACTGCTGTATAGGTGTAATTAAATGGATTGCCATTATTATAAGAGGCCGTATTTCCATCTCCAAAATTCCAGTTCCAGGCCGTAATAGTTCCGGTTACAGGCGTTGAAGTGTTGGTAAATTGTATTGACTGGCCTAGGCATACATCTCTATCGTATGAAAACGAAGCTATTGGTTTTGCTAAAACTGTAACAGGTTTAGGCAATGTATCACTACTACACCCATTACTTGAACTTACAACCAGTTTAATAACGTAATTACCGGGTGTAGAATATTGATGATAAAATGGATTACCATTGTTTCGGATTACTGTGTTGCCATCTCCAAAATCCCAATGCCAGGAAGTGATATTAGCATTTGATACGGCTGAGGTATCTGTAATATATACAGAATCCCGTTGACAGATACTGGCATCCACGCCAAATTTTGCAACGGGCTGGTCAAGGATATTGACAGTTCTGATAGTATCATCAATACAACCATTATCGGCAATAATCCTGTAACGTACATTTTGTGGCCCGGCTGTTAAAAATCTTTTGGTAGTATTTACTGTTGCCGCTGTTGAATTATCATCAAACAACCAATTATAGCCTGAAATATTAAACCCTGTTGCAACAGAATTGCCCGTAAAAGAAACCGTATCGTTTAAACAAAGGCCGGATGAGTAATTAAATGAAGCCGTAGGCCCGTCTTTTACAACAATTTTAATATTAGCTTCTTCGGTTTGGCTGCAGTTTTCAATTACAGTTGATGTAAAGCTAATGGGCAAATAAAAAGTACCTGTATTGGCAAATGTAAAATCCTGTTGTAGAGAATATACATAATAGGTTCTGCCATTAATAATTTCTGTACCAATAGGTACCGGATTATTAATAATAGAATCTGTATTGGGCGATATACCTGGCACCTGACTTAATTTCCAATGAATAGATGTAGCAGGGTAAGCCAGCTTTACAAATAATCGAAGCGGTGTGTTTTTGCAGGTAAAAGTATCTACCTGCCCATTACTATTATTAACATTGGCAATAGCACCATAATGATTAAGATTATTGATAAGCGTACCAACATTGTACCCATAGCTTTCATAATTACCCAACCCGTACACAGTGGCAGTAAATGCAGAATCGGATACAATGGTATGCTGTGCTGCAGCACCAATAAATCGGGCTAACACTACAGAGTATGATGGCATATTAGGATGCACTCTTATTTGCGAGGCAGGAATCACATTACCATCAACCCTTAAGCTGGAAATACCCGCATTGGGCAAAATAATATTGGCATACACATAATCAATAGACGAGAGCCTACTGGTATAAAACAATACAGATTTTTGTCCCTGCTCTATCGGGCTTAGGTAGAACATTTCGGGATCTCCATAACTTGGAGGTGATGGATTGGTAGTAGGAAAATTCCAACACTGGTTTTTATTGGGCGTGTATTGCGAAACCATAAAGGGCTTGTCTGCTGTAAAATAATCGCCCCCTGTTGAGTCCATATGCTCGTAAAAAAAGTTATTTACGAGGCCAGTCATTATCACACCGTTTTTTCTTACAACTGTGGTAGGGTCAAGCACACAAATACGATAATAGTTTCTATTGGTTTCATTAATATCAGTGTTGGTATTGTTAATGGTATGATAAGTAAGATACCTGGTACCCCATGCCTGCGTTGGGAATACCTGCTGGTGCACAAATTCTCCGCCATCGCCCCGGCAAAGCCTGATACCGCCTGAACCAGAAAACAATGCCACTGGATGACAAACACCATCTGCCCCGGGAACTGAAACCACTTTACTGCCCGTCATGTCTTTACTGGCATCAGCAGCTATATTATTAAAAATAGCTTTACCAAATACATGGTAAGATTCCCCTTTGTTAAGATTGATTGTATAAGTTTGATTGGGAAGCCATCCGTTTTTTGTGGTATCTGAAGGGGTAATATTCAGCCGTGTATTATCTTCCGAAGCTATTACATAAAACCAACTGTACCAATCTTGCGGACTGCTTTGAGAAGTTGTTTGGTAATAATTAATTGACCTGTAGGTATATCCGTAAGTTTCCACAGGCATTAGCATAGTAGCCCCAGATACCATTGTAGAATATACATGTGCGTAAACTGCTACATCTACGTCACTTACGATATGTATATTCCTGTTTTGCAAACCATCGGTTAATGTACGGGCATCATTAGCTCCCGACTTTGGAATTCTAATAGTTGCATTTACAGTATTGGCGGGTATTGTAAGCGTTTGCGAATAACTTGTATTTGTAATAGATACTGTTACAGTTGCCGCCTGAACCGTACTAATATAAATTGCAAGCTCCTGATTATTAACAGGCGTTTCATGAAAAAAACTATAATCAAACCCGTAAGCCAGCCAAAATTCCTTACCTCGGTTCGATTTATCCTGAGCCAGCGCATTGTTTACAATAAACAACAATAATATAGTAACCAGTTTCCTAAGCATAGTATTATTGGTAAAGCGGGAATAGTTAAAAAAAATAGCTATGTTGCTGCAACAAAATAAACTATAAAAAATCAGCTTTAACCCAATACCAGCCTGTTTTTTAGCCCACTTCCCAAAATTGAGTATTTACCCCTAATTTACAAATTGAGCATTTACCCTCATGTATTCTTTTGGCTTAAAAAATACTTTTACAGCATCAAAAAAGCAATCCTTTTTCCCATTTGAAAAACCAAGTTACCCCTTTACCCTGCTATTTAGAATTTTTTATTAAACCAATTATTAACTAATGAGAAAAAGTTTAACCACACAAAAGCTTTTACCAAAACTTTGCATGGCACTTGTATTGATTATTGGAACCAATATTGCCAATGCACAGGGCCAGTACAATACTACCAACTGGAGGTTTAGCAACCCAAAACAATTTGGCTTTACCATTTTTGATGTAGATTTTTTTGACAACAGTAATGTAATAGCTGTGGGAGCCGAAGGCGGTATTGCAAAAAGCACTAATGGCGGTGCTAATTGGACCTATGGCCCATTTACTTACATAAACGCTGCCGGGCAAAGAACTAAAGGCAGTTTTTTAGATGTTCATTATATAAGCAGCAATACTGCCTATGCAGTAGGTAGCAGCGGGCTTATGGCCAAAACCACCGATGGTGGTACTACATGGAACTTTGTACAAACCCCTTTGTTTGCAGGTGCAAGAAATATTAATGCCTGCTGGTTTTTTGATGAAAACCGTGGTTATATAGGTGGACAGTATAATACAGAAGACTCTATACCTAAATTATATTATACCGCTAATGGCGGAGCTACCTGGGATTCGCTGGCAGCACCTGTAGCTGTTGGTAAAACAGTTGTGGGCTATATCAACAATGCCAACCTACCACCCGTACAATGGGATATCAGCCAAAAAAATAAAGAAATTTATCGTATTGAATTTATAAATGAAAACCTGGGCTATGTTACCGGAACAGCATCCGGTTTGTTTCCTAGGTTTCCGGCAGCAACAGCAGGAACTTGCCAGCCAAATGGTAATACATCCAGCACCAGTGCAGGCGATGCTCCTTTGGTTTGGAAATTTCAAAACGGTGCATTGCAAGATTTTTCTCCAACAAAAGAAAGACTAGGTTATACCGGGGTAAATACAGCAAACATTACCTGTACCACAACCTTTGGTATTATTCAACCAATAACCCAACAATACAGGGCTTTGTCTATTATTAACGATTCTACCATTGTTATTATGTCGTATAATAACAATATTGTAATGAAGATAAAAACGGGTGTAAATGATAGCTCCCTTAATGCTAATATTGCCGGGCAATATGAAAAAGGAAAGTATGAATTATTGAACTACCCTTTCCCTCCCAATGGTGGAACACCCATCCCTTCTCCACAAGTTTTATTGGCCAGTAACCCTTACAGAATTGTAAAGGCAGGTAATGGAAAATTATTTGCTCCTGCAAACTTTGGTAACCTGTGGACTTCAGTAGATACTGGAAGAAATTGGATACAGGAAAAAAGCTTGCCTCAAGGTCAAAATTATAGTAACCTAGGTACTTGGGCCTTGGACATAGCTCCTAATGGAAAATTCCTGAGTTTTGGCACTAATGGTGTAACAGCCGATTCTATATCTGGTGGCAATTGGACAAGCAATTATCTTTCTATACCACCATCAGTGGCACATACCAATGCAGATTTTGCTGACTGCAATAACGGTATTCTTGCAGGTGGTGCCAGCATTACCGTAACTGAAGATGGTGGTAATACTTGGCTTGATAAAAACAGACCAGATTTTGCTGCATCTTTTTACAACATTAATGGCCTGGCCTATCCCTCAATTAATAAAGCATATTTTGGCGTAAGTAATGGCATTGTATATATTTCTACCGATAAAGGAACTACACTAGACCCTGCTTATACCAACTTTAGTTTTCAGATGAATGGTGTAGCTGCAATTGGTAACGATACTGTATATGTAACCGGTTATAGTCAGTTTAGTACTGTTGCTGCCAATAGAACAAATAATATTTTCCGCTCTTTTGATGGAGGTACTACCTGGTCTGCAATTGGTGGTTTCCCTTTGGGTACTACCGGGCCTAATCTTTCCAAAATTTCCTTTGGTAGCCGCAACGTGGGCTATATAGCAGGTACAAGAAATGGTGTGTATAAAACAACAGATGCCGGAGCTACCTGGACAAGCATTAACCCTTTCCCTGCACAAAATGAAGGGCCTACAGGCTTCCCTAATGCATTTACTACTTATCAGGAAATTCAGGCATTAGATGAAAACACCGTATTTGTAATTGGTAATATTTTTACTAATACAGGAAATAAAAGAGTTTATAAAACTGTAGATGGCGGTGCAACATGGACAGATGCAAGCGGCAACTTAAGCACTGCTCCTTTGGGCAATATTGTTGGCCTAAAAATGAGCGATGCCAACAATGGTTATATCACATCGGGCAGTGTATTATATAAAACAACAGATGGCGGTGCAACTTGGGTAATGGATATTTCTCCAACCAATTCTATTTTTGAAACAATGGCCTTTGCTCCACGTACTGTACCCGCAGCTATTCCTTTTGAGAACAGGAAACTATTTCTTACAGGTCTTGCTGCACCTACCGGAAATGGCAATATTATGGAATATGGCAATCCACAAAACATTAATGTAAATAGTACCGAAGCTATTGTAAATACCAACTGCTCTAATGCAAATGCTGGTAGCATAACAGTAACAGCCAGTGGTGGTATTGCTCCTTATATGTATAGCATTAATGGTGGTACATTCCAATCATCCAATGTGTTTAGTGGACTATCTCAAGGTGCATATACCATTGTGGTAAAAGATGATTATTGCGGCACCATTACCAAAACCGTAAATGTTAGCTTTACAGATAACCTTACGGTAACGGCTACACCAATTGACACATTGGTTTGTGCAGGGGCACCTGTACAACTTAATGCCATAAGTGCAGCAAATGCCACTTACGCATGGTCGCCGGCTAGCGGCTTAAGCAGCACTACAATAGCCAACCCAATTGCTACTACCAATAGCAATACTACCTATACAGTAACTGCAACATTGGGCAGTTGTGTAAAAACAGCCAGTGTTAACATTGCTATCAAACCTAATCCGGTAGTAAGTGCAGGGCCTGATAAAACAATTGTAGCAGGTGCTTCTACCCAATTAAACGGATCTGCTTCTAACGTGGTTTCTATTGCATGGACACCAGCCAATACCCTTACAGGAGCCAACACACTTACACCCGTTGCACAGCCGGATGTTACTACTACTTATACAATGTCGGTAGTAAACAGCGATGGTTGTACTTCAACCGATGATGCAGTTGTAAACGTTATCCCTTATTGTATTAAGCCTTTAAATGCATTTACTCCTAATGGTGACGGCATTCACGATTTATGGATGGTAACAGATGGTAATGCATGTACCAGCCAGGTAATGGTAAAAGTATTTAACCGCTATGGTAGCGTAGTATTTGAAGATAATAATTATCAAAATAACTGGGATGGTAAATACAAAGGCAAACCAGTGCCAGATGGTACATACTACTATATAATTCAATACAGGCTTATCAGCGGAAAAGTAGTACCTGCAAAAGGCGATGTAACCATTTTGAGATAATAAAATAAACTTATTAAATACAATGAAAAAACTAATTATAGCAGCAGCATTTATTACAAGTGCTGCTGCATCAAAAGCCCAGCAATTGCATTCGTCTTCTTTTTACGATATGCAAGGTATAATGCAAAACCCCGGTTTAGCAGGAGTACATCAGGATACCGAAATTAAAGGGGTTGCTGGCCTCACTTATCGCCAGCAGTGGAGCAATATAAGTGGTGCTCCAAAAACCTTTACAGCTTTTGGTTCTTTTGAATTACCAAAATTTAAAGCAGGCGTTGGCGGATATGCATACAACGACAAAACTGGCCCTACTTCCAGAACAGGTGTAGCAGCCCAATTTGCAAAGCATATTCGTTTTAATGATGGTGGTGTATTTTCCTTAGGTTTAGAAGCAAGGCTGCAGCAATATTCTATTGATATGAGCAAACTTTCTGACGCTTTGGCAAATGACCCTGTACTAGGAGCACAGGATAATCGTATGAAGTTTGATGCAGGTTTTGGTATTGCTTATACTAACAAGAAATGGCAGTTTGGGGCTTCTGTATCGCAACTAATCCAATCTAAATTGGATGTTTATACAGGAAATCTAAATCGCACAGACGAAGCGAAATTGTACAGACATTATTATTTTACAGGTAGATACAACTGGAATGTAGATGACCATACCGTTATCTCTCCAAATGTAATGGTAACCTACTTACCTAATGCCCCAACAGAAGTAATTGGCGGTGTAAGAGTTACTCACAATAATCTTTTATGGTGGGGTGTTGGTTACCGATCTACCCAAAGCTGGATGCTAAGTGCCGGCTTTAACATCAACCAAAAATTTTCGTTAGGCTATGCATTTGACATTTACAATGCACCTATTAGCCGGTTTGACGGTGGCCATAATGCACACGAGTTTTTATTGCGTTTCAATTTTAAATAGCAGTTTTGGTTTTCTCTAAAAAAGCAGCAGGCTACAATGTAGCCCCGCTGCTTTTTTAAATAGGAAATGAAAGAAAATCTATTTTGTACTTTTAGGCTTAACTCGTAAAAAAGTGTAAAATGTACAAAAAGGGAGATTATTATAGAAATGTGGCTTTGACAATAATCAAAAAAAATATTGCGTCAATATTATGTACACTTCCTTTTTGGTTTGCTACCACTATACTGTATGCCCAGCAAGATGTTGGTTTAATAAAAGATACGGCCGTAATCAACTCCCTTATAAATTCGGGTGCGGCCAATACCGACAAAATGCCTAGTAAAGCATTTGATGACCTTAATCTAGCTTTAAAAAGTAGCGAAGCAATCCAATATCAAAAAGGCATAGCCAAAGCTTCTGCAAAACTGGGCCGTTGGTATTTTGGGAATGATTTAAGCAAATCTATTGAAATGGGTTTGCAGGCAATTCAACATTATGAGCAAAGTGGGGATAGTACAGTTGATAATTTTGCAGAAGTTCATTTGCTGCTATCAGAAGCTTATGATGAAGCGGGAAAAAAAGATTCCTCGGCTTATTATTATTATTTATTAGGAGAAGAAATGCTTGCCGGAAATATTACCAATCCTGAGTTTGCAGTAACAGTATTTACCAAGCTAAGTATTTTTTGGATAAATTTTGATGCAGATTATTTGCCCGGCAATGAATATAGAAATACCATACTCAGGTTTGTAGATAAGGCCAAAGAGGCGGCCGCAAAAATTAAAGACACAGCCAATGGCAGAACCAGTATATACTTTATACAAGGAGCTTACTATCATGGCATCAAAAATTTTGATAGCGCAAGGTATTACTATGCCAATTACTTGTCTGAAAGAGAACGATTAAATTTAATAAGCAGCAGCAGAAAAATTTCAACTCTTTCTAATATTGCCGACACTTATTTACTGGAAGACAGGCCTAGAGAAGCGCTGAAGTACATTGACATGATTAGCAATATGGGTAAAGAGCCTGAGCAGCAAAAGTATTTGGCTTTTTTTATGGGGTTTATTGATTTGCAGAGAGCCAAAGCTCAATATCAGTTGGGTGATTATAAAAATGCCATCGCAATTTTAGATAAGGCATTGACAGACGTACAAAAAACAGGCTCGCATTTGCGTACAGAAATTGTGGAATCGTATAATGTTTATGCCAAAAGCTATGAAGCACTGGGAGAGTATAAAAAAGCATTGGCTTATAAAAATATCTATGTATCTATGAATGACAGTCTCATGAAAAAAGACAAAGTAGATATTATTGGCAGAATGGAGGTTAGGCACAGAATGTCGGAGAAAGATAAGGAACTGGCTTTGCAAAAACTAGCCTTGTCTGAAGCAAATGGTAAGGTAAGAGACAGAAACTTTTGGATTGGCGGCATTTCTTTACTTGCCTTAAGCAGTGTGGTGATATTTGGATTGTGGCGCAAAAAAAACATCAATAAACAAAAATTGCAACAAGGCAAAATAGACAACCTTCAGCAAAAAATAAAAATAGAACGTTTAAAGGCAAGCATGAATGCCGAAGAGAGAGAGAGAACTCGTATTGGTAGAGAATTGCACGATGGTGTGGGTGGTTTACTATCTGTTGCCCGCATGAATTTTGAACTGGCCAAAAAAAATAACGGCAATGATGGTAATGCAGATTTTAAAGATGGCTTACATCTATTGGAAGAAGCTACCGTTGAGCTAAGGCAGGCTGCTTATAACCTAATGCCCGAAGTATTGCTGAATCAGGGATTAGCCAGTGCTGTACAGGCATTTTGCGAAAAAATGGCAAGTAAAAGCAACACTGCTATCACCTTTCAGGCAATAGGCAACCGCAGAGATATCACCAGCGAATTTGATCTTCCTGTGTACAGAATAATTCAGGAGTTGGTACACAATGTAATCAAACATGCCCGAGCACAACATGCCATTGTTCAAATGAACTTTCATGATGATGGTGCACTGGGCATTACTATAGAAGATGATGGGATTGGCCTACCCCAAGGCATATTTGAAAAGTCGAAAGGGATGGGGCTCAAAAATGTAACAGAAAGATTGAATGACTTAGGTGGAAAAATGGATGTACAAAGTACCGCTGAAACAGGTACCAGCATTTATTTAGAATTTGATTCCTTACAGGATCACAATACAAATAATTTATGATTAAGGTAGCAATAGTTGACGACCAGGTAATTATTTTAAACGGCTTACAAAAAATATTAGCCGAAGCTTCGCATATTAATGTAACTGCATTATATAACAGTGGCGATGATTTATTAAATGGCCTGGAAGCTGAATTACCCGATGTACTTTTATTAGACATTCAAATGCCTGGTAGGTCTGGCATTGAGCTGGCTGCAATAATTTCAAAAAAATTCCCTTCTGTAAAAATGATTGCCTTAACAAATGTTGATGTGCTTACCCAAATGAAGCAAATGCTACAAAAGGGTTGTTTGGGATATTTACTAAAAGATGTGAGCCCGCAAATATTAGTAAGTGCTATTGAAACTGTATATACAGGAGAACAATTTTTAAATGAGAATTTAAAAAAACAATTACTCAGCAGCCTCTCCGGCCAGGACGAAAAACAAGTGATTACCCGAAGAGAAAAAGAAATTTTAAAATTGATACTCGAAGAAAATACTAATCAGGAAATTGCCAATAAATTATTTCTTAGTCTTAGAACAGTAGAAAATCACCGCAACAATCTTTTGCAAAAGCTCAATGTAAAAAATACTGCCGGCCTTGTAAAAATCGCATTGCAAGAGGGTTTGGTCTAATTTGCAACATATCTTGTTTCTAATTTACATCAGCTTTGAATGTTAAAAAATCTTAAAAAGCTATTAATATACGAACGGCATCGTATATCTTTGAAGTAAGCCACGGTAAAACAATTGTTTTATCAAAAAACAAAACATCAAAGTATAGCTCATGAAGAAAAACTTTTTAGCTGCCATAGCTATTTTGCTATCGCATATTGTATTGGCACAAGGCAATGTTACCGGGAAATTAATGGATGCCGACGCTAAGAAACCACTCTATCTTTCTACAGTTACTATTTACAAGTCGGCAGATACAAGTATTGTTACCTATCGCCTATCCGATAAGGATGGTATTTTTAAAATCCCCGGGCTTCCTTTTAACACACCACTAAGAGCACTAATCACATTTTCGGGTTATGAAGTAATGAGGAAGGATTTTACCCTTTCTTTAGAAAACAATTCAATTAATTTAGATACCCTGTGGATGGCACCCAATAGTAAATCATTAGATGAAGTATTGGTAATTGCCGAGAGACCACCAATGACAATTAGAAAAGACACCATTGAATTTAATGCCGCTGCTTTTAAAACTTTGCCAAATGCCCTGGTAGAAGATCTTTTAAAAAAATTACCCGGTGTACAGGTTGATAAAGATGGCAATATCAATGTAAATGGTAAAAGGGTGAATAGGATAATGGTAGATGGTAAAACATTTTTTGGCGACGACCCAAAAATGGCTACCCGAAATTTGCCTTCTAACGTAATTGATAAAATTCAGGTTACAGACGATAAAGAAGAAATGCTGCGGAATGGTGATGATAATGCTAATAATGTGGGTAAAGTAATCAATCTTACTTTTAAAAAAGGCGTAAAAAAGGGTGTTTTTGGAAAAGCATTTGTAGGCGCAGGAACGGATGGACGTTTTGAAGGAGGTGCTATTGCAAATACTTTTAGAGATACATTGCAAGTAAGCCTTTTGGGCTATACAAACAACTTAAACAGGCCGGGATTTAGTTTTTCGGAATTAATGCAAACTGGGGGAATGCAAAGGAATAGTGATGTAAGCGGCAGCCGCAGCGTAAGCATTTGGAATAATTCAAGCGGCGGAAGCGGTATCAAAATTAATGACATCCATTTTGGTGGCATTACAGAATATGGTGGCATTAGTACAAGCTCTGGAATTGGTGTAAACATCAACCATTCCCCAAACACTAAAAAATCAATTTTTGGACAATATTTTTATGGCAATGTAAAAGTTGATGTGGATAAAAATGGCTATACCGAATACAATAATTCGGACACTATGTTACGCAGAACCGAAAATGAAAATACAGATGTGGTAATTAATGCGCACAACTTTGGATTGGGTGCTAAATTAAAGCCCGATTCACTTACAAATATCACAACCGGCCTCAATTTTATGATGGGCAAAACTATTGATGAGCGTACAACATTGGTTAGTAGCACACACTCACTTTACGGAAATTTAAGCGATGGAGATGTTGGCATACATAGAAACAATATCAGCAAAAACTATAGCCACTACATCAACTTTAATAAACTTTCAAAATCAAAAAAAGGCAGAAGGTTTAACCTTAACCACAATCTTACCTGGAAACTCAGGGATAACGAATCCATCACCAATTCATTGGTAAATTATAAATATCCTAATAATATTGATAGTATTTTCAACCAACTAAGAAGCGAATATATTCCTACCTTCAACGCTAATGTTTCCGGCAATTACAGTGAGCCCTTAACCAAGCAACTATCGGCCCGTTTAGATGCCCGCTATGAGTATGAGCATTTAAAAAATGAAATCAACAGTTTTGATATTAGTGGCGGCAGTTCTGTTAAAATCAATAGCCTCAGTAATATATTCACCCGTACAAGCAACACTGTATCTACATCTGCTGGATTGGAGTACCGATATAAAAAACTAACAGTAACGCCAAGATTGCGTTATCAGTGGCAACATTTTGAAAACAAACTTGCGTCACTGGATGATGCTATTATTCAAAAATTAAATACGGTGCTACCCGAATTGAGTGTGGTGATAGGACAGCTTAATATTAACTACTCCAAAAAAGTAATCTTGCCAAACTATCGCTACCTAATCCCTGTATTTGACAATACCAATCCCTACATCGTCAATAACGGTAATCCAAATTTGTTACCCGCCATCAGCCATAGCATTGAGCTAAATATGTATAACTATAATCCTAAACTAAGCCTCAATGTGTGGGGCTGGGCTCGTGCAGCAACCAGTAACAATGATGTAATACAGAATATTATTCAAGAAAGCAACGGCACACAAATTATTCAGCCAATGAATGCCAAAAGAGGAAAAACCATTGCCGGAAATGCAGGAATAAATAAGCAAAATAAATTTTCGCAAAAATTTTCCATGACCAGCGATGTAGGCTTTTACTATGAGTATAAGGAGAATTATTTTAGCTTTAATAATATGCTCAGCAAGCAGTTTAATAATAACTTAAATGTATGGAGTGGAATTGGTTTTAATTGGAACGACGTATTTGAAATAAACAACAACTTCAACTTTTCCTTTCAAAAAGTAAAAAATTCTAATTCAAAAATTTTTAAATCTTATAGTGCGTATGATTATCAAATAAGCTCTGAGCAAATATTAAGATGGCCAAAGCATGTAATTTTTGAAAACAACATTGCTTACATTAAAAACAATGCTTTTGTTTCGGCTTCCCTGAGAGAGTTTGTCCGTTGGAATGCGGCCATTAATATTACTATGCTAAAAAATGAAGCAGGCGTGCTGAGGTTAGGCGTTTATGATTTGCTTAGAAAAATGAATAATACATCAGTAGATATTTCGCAGAATATGCTGAGCTATAGCAATAGCAATGTATTGGGAAACTACTACATGGCTACATTTACTTATAACTTGCGCCCTTCGGGAGCTAAGAAAAAAGTTGGCGGGCAGTCTTTATTTTTATTTTAAAACTGAATGTACAATCCTAAAAGTTGAGTAAAATTCAGCTTTTAGGGTTCTTAAAAATCAACACCAAACTTTAACCCATAAGTTTTGAACTTATCATCTTCCATACCATGCCTATAAAAGAAACCAACATTTACCACTTCTGAATCATCCAGCAAAAAACGAACACCTATATTGCCCATTGGGCCGTAAGTTTTTAGTTTTAAATTTCCGTAGCCCAGATAAATATTCGTAAACCCGTAACTGAATCCCGTACCAAGATAAAAGCCAAACTTCGACTCATTTTGTCTTGTAGATTTAAGGCCATAATTATAATACAACCCGCCCGATGCATCCCCAGCCAAAAGAAAACCCGTTTCCTGATCGCTTCTAAATGCTCCCAATCCAATCGATACTGGTGCATTTACACTAATGGCTCCATTTGAAAATTGAACCATATTATACCTTGGAGAATAATCTATAGAACCTCTTAAAACATGCTTTACAGCCGATCCATCGTAAGAGTTGGTAAATGCCAGTTTATGAGACATAAAATTAAACCCTGCTCCTGCTCCATGAAAAAATCTTTGAGCATTGGTAAAACAAATAGAACAACTAAAAATTAATAGAGCAACAATCTTTTTTTTATTCATACAAACTAAATTCTTTAAGTACTTATACAGGAGTTTATTAGGCAAGTTCTATTACAGTAATTTCCGGCAATATCCCTACCCTGCCCGGATAACCTATAAAACCAAAGCCTCGGTTTACATACAATTTTTGTTTTTCGTTTTCGTACAAACCGGCCCATTGCTTGTACATATATTGTACCGGGCTCCATTTAAAACCAGGCAGTTCCACACCAAACTGCATTCCGTGTGTGTGGCCACTTAACATCAGGTCTATGTCTTTATATTCGGGAATAATTTCGGCATCCCAATGGCTTGGATCATGGCTCATCAATATTTTAAAAGGATATTGCTCTGTTCCGGCATAAGCTTCTTTCATTTTACCATATTTTGGAAACCGCCCTTTGGCACTCCAGTTTTCAATACCCAACAAGGCTATTTTTTGCCCGTTCCTTTCCAATACCACATGCTCATTCATGAGTAAACGCCAACCCATTGAGGCATGTACTTGTTTTAAATTTTCCAAATTTTGTGCCTTACTTATCCCATTTATAGGCCATTGCACATAATCACCATAATCGTGGTTGCCTAGTGTAGAAAATACTCCGTAGGGTGCAGTAAGTTTATCGAATACGTTTTTCAACTCATTCATTTCAGTTGCCATATCATTTACCAGGTCGCCGGTAAATAAAATAATATCTGCCTTTTCGTTTAGTATTTCCTGTACACCATGCAATACAGCCTTTTTATTTTGAAGGCTGCCACTATGAATATCGCTTATATGTAAAATTTTAAACCCTTTAAACGAAGCAGGAAGATTTTTATAACTTAGTTTTATACGGTTTATCTGGTAGTTATACCTGTTTCTAAAGCCATATACCAGGCTTCCAAACAAAGTAGTGCCCACACCCAAGCCCAGCCAACTTAAAAATACTGAACGGCTAATCCCATTGCCTTCGGTGCCACTCATTGTTTCCCCTTCTGTATTAGAAAAAAATAATTTTCCGGCAACCCATTGTATCATCCTTCTAATATCATCCGCCAAAAAAAATATCATTGCGGTAAGCTTTGCTAAAAACAACCCAATAACCATTGCAAAAACATAGCTACGCACTTTAGCACCTAGTAACTCGTGCTTTGTAAAAACAAAAATTAAAAAACCTGCTACTGCCAGTGCAGTTATAGACCAATAAACAATATTAATAATCATTTTGGCCTTTGGGCTTGCCGAATGTGAAACTGCTTTAACCGCCTGGAATACATAATAATCCAGAGCCAACATTATTGTAATAAAAACTATTACGCCTAGAGGTGTACGCATGATGCCATTTTTTGATTAAAAATCTATAAATTCTTTTAATTGGGCATTGATTGCTTTTAAAGTATCCTGGTTTATAAATTGGTTATTGGAATCCATCAGCGTATTTACAACACTAATAGGTAACCGATTGGGATGCACCAGCATTTTCATGTGCAGTAAGGAGCCTGTTAGGTGTTCCATTCCACGCAAGTTGCCAGCCCTACCCGTGGAAACGCCTGTGAGCAGCACCTTTTTGTGCCACCAGGCTTCCTTTACATTCGTATTGTCTATCAACAGCTTTAGTATGCCTGGATAAGAGCCGTTGTATTCAGGCATAATGATGATGAACTTTTCTGTAGGTATTAAAATATCTTTTTCAAGATGAAGGAAAGCATTGTCTCTTTTAAAAACATTCACTTCATCCAGCGCCAATACTGTAGATACTATCCCCTTTTCTGCCAGCAATCGCTGGTATTCCAGTGCTACTTTTTTGGTATTATTATCATTACGGTTGGTACCCGATATTATTGTAATCATTAAAAGAGTTTAGGGTATAAAATACTGAAAACAAATCGCTCCAATCTTATACCGAATGGTTATTTTTGCCAACTTGGCATTTAATGGTAGATAGTTCAAAATTATACCGATGTTTGCCAATATTCAAAAAACCTTTTTACCAAGGCACATATTAAAAAATTTTACAACTAAAATGGCCAAAATTATAGGTGTTGCAAATCAGAAAGGAGGGGTAGGAAAAACCACTACTGCTATTAACCTGGCAGCCAGTTTTGCTGTGTTGGAATACAAAACCTTATTGGTAGATGCCGATCCGCAGGCTAACAGCACTACCGGCGTGGGTTTCGACCTGCATAATATTACCAAAAGCCTGTACGATTGCATGGTAAATGAAGCTGAGGCAAAAGATGTTATTTTAAAAACAGATATCCCACATTTGGATCTTATGCCTTCGCATATAGATTTGGTAGGTGCCGAAATTGAAATGATTAATTATCCAAACAGAGAGAGTGTTTTAAAAAGAATTTTAGAGCCTATTGCAGATGAGTATGATTTTATTGTAATTGACTGCTCTCCTTCGTTAGGTTTAATTACAGTAAATGCTTTGGTTGCAGCCAATAGTGTGGTAGTACCGGTACAAACAGAATTTTTTGCATTAGAAGGACTGGGAAAACTATTAAATACCGTAAAAATTGTTCAAAACCGACTAAATACCGAATTGCAGATTGAAGGTATTTTAATGACAATGTACGATGGCCGTCTTCGCCTGTGCAATCAAGTGGTAAGTGAAGTACGCCGCCATTTTGACGAATTGGTTTTTGAAAGCATTATCCACCGTAATACCAGGCTAAGCGAAGCTCCCAGCTTTGGCAAACCTGTAATTTTGTACGACAGCGATAGCAAAGGGTCTATTAACTATCTCAACTTGGCAAAGGAAATATTACAAAAAAATAATTTAACCAAAATAAAACAGGAAGACAGAGTGATGGGCTAATGTGCCAATTTGCTCATTTCAATCTATACAGTACTGTTTTAAATCAACAATAAAAGTTAGCAGATTAGCATATCAGCTAATTGCAAATTTCAAAAAATGAGTCAACCAAAAAAGAAACCCGACGCATTAGGAAAAGGCATTCGCAGCCTTTTACAAAATATTGATGCAGACCTTAAAACTGCTGCAGGCGATTTAAAAAAAGAAATTGTAGAAAGAAATACCAGTATCCAGCGCATTTCTTTAGATTTGATTGAACCTAACCCCAATCAACCCCGTAAAGATTTTGATGAAACTGCTTTAAGCGAATTGGCTTCTTCTATTAAGCAACATAATATCATTCAACCGCTTACCGTAATTCCGGGTACAGGAGGCAAATACAGGCTAATTGCCGGAGAAAGAAGGTTTAGAGCTTCTAAAATTGCAGGTTTAAAAGATGTACCCGTTTACATTCGTGAAACTGCCGGAAGCGATGTATTGGAATTATCTCTTTTAGAAAATTTGCAAAGAGAAAACCTGAATGCAATTGAAATTGCTTTGAGCTACAAAAGGCTGCTGGATGAACTGGAATATACCCAGGAACAATTGGCAGAGCGTATGGGTAAAGAAAGAAGTACAGTAACCAATTATGTTCGTTTACTAAAACTACCGCCAGATATCCAGGTGGCAGTGCGTAACAGCGTTATTAGCATGGGCCACGCAAGGGCTTTAATAAATGTAGATGCAATTGAAAAGCAATTGTTTATTTATAACGAAATAAAAAAGAAAGCACTTTCTGTAAGGCAAACAGAAGATTTGGTAAGGAAAATGTACACCAGCAGCGGTGCTGCTGTTAAATCATCTATAAAATCTGCCCTACCACCTGCTTACAAAAAAATAGAAGATAATATTGCATCTCAGTACAGTACCAAGGTTAAGTTGACTCACAATAAAAAAGGCCATGGCAGCATTTTATTTGAATATTATTCTTTAGAAGAATTAAATGCTTTGCTGGAAAAGTTGAAAATAAACGTAAGCTGATTTTGCAAAAACTGATTTTGATATTTTTTATTGCTTTATTTTGTTGTGTAACAGCACAATCGCAAGTGATTGCAACAATAGATTCAGTTCCTGTTTCTCAAAAAAAGGAAAAGAAAAAAAAGATTATGTACGATTCTTCGTACAACCCTAACAAAGCTGTTATCCGCTCATTAATTATTCCCGGTTGGGGACAAGCCACCAATAAAAAATATTGGAAAATTCCGCTGGTTTATGGTGCTTTGGGCACCACAGGTTATTTATTTTTTAGAAATATAAGGCAGTATAAAGATGCCAAACAGGCATATATATTGGCCACCGATGGAAACCCAAACAACGACAATGAGATAAAGCAACCCTACTTTAGTGTAAAAGAATATCCGGAAAGGATAAGGGCATTTCGTAATGGCGTTCGCCAAAATGTTGACTACTGTGTTTTATTTTTTATTGCCTTTTGGGGATTAAATGTTGCCGATGCTGCTGTGGATGCACATTTAAAAACCTTTGACGTAAGCGACGACCTTAGCCTGCAAATAAAGCCCGGCTATAGCCCAATGGCAAATACAAATGGAGTAAGCCTTGTATTGAATATTGGTAAGTAAAATTTTTACTTGTTAGCCTTTATACTTTAGCAAAAAAATTATCATCTCGGGTATGCGCTTAGAGCTTCTTAGTTTTTACCCTTTAAGCGGCTTCTCCTACCTTTGCTGCAAATATTTTATATGTCAACCCCACTTACAATTGCATTAATTGGTTATGGAAAAATGGGCAAAGCCATTGAAGGCATTGCATTAGAAAAAGGTTATGTAATCGGCCTTAAAATAGATACCGATAATACACAAGAGTTGACAGTAAATAATCTAAACAAATGTGATGTAGCTATTGAATTTACAGGCCCACATTCAGCTATACAAAATATTAAACTATGTATAGATGCAGGCATACCTGTGGTAAGCGGAAGTACGGGTTGGCTGCACCAATGGGATGAAGTAAAAAAATATTGCGAAGAAAAAAATGGAGGTTTATTATATGCCAGCAACTTTAGCATTGGCGTTAATATTTTTTTTGAGTTAAACAAAAAATTGGCTGCCTTAATGAGTTCTCACCCTGAGTATAATGTAGAGGTAGAAGAAATACATCATACTGCTAAAAAAGATGCCCCAAGCGGAACAGCCATTACCATTGCAGAACAGATATTGGAAAACTATCCAACAAAAAATAATTGGGTAAACAATGCAGCTACAACCGAAGATGCCATCAATATCTTAAGTATAAGAATGGATCCTGCACCCGGCACTCATCATGTACGCTATACCTCTGCAATAGATGATATTGAAATTATACACACAGCACACAACCGCAAAGGCTTTGCCACCGGTGCTATTCTGGCAGCAGCATTTATGAAAGGTAAAAAAGGCATTTTTGGAATGAAGGAAGTGTTGGGATTGTGATTAGTTTATTTATAAAGTACTGAAATCAAATTAACGTAATTAAAAAAAAGTTCCATACTACTGAGTATAACAATTTTCCCTTATCTTTATGCTCTCTCTAACTATCCGCTGCAAAGCCCTAACCTTCTGATATGCTACGATAGACCGGATTTCGCCTTACTTCAAAAACTATTTGATTAAAAACATGGCTCCAAACCGGCATTCCACAGCAGGAAAAGTATATTTTGACAACCTTGACGGGCTTCGCTTCTTTTGCTTTTTGGCAGTATTCCTGTTTCATAGTTTTCATACAGATTTGGCGGCTGTTAAGCAAAACTGGTTTTATCATTTTTTAAAATTCACATTATTTGGCAATGGCTTTTTGGGTGTAAACTTCTTTTTTGTGCTAAGCGGTTTCCTAATCACCTACCTGCTTATTAAAGAAAAAACAAGAAATAGTTTTATACATATTGGCAATTTTTGGGTAAGGCGAATTCTACGAATTTGGCCATTGTATTTTGCCTGTGTGTTTTATGGTTTTTTTATTTTTCCTTATACAAAAATTATTGCTGGCGGCACACCGCATGAAACTGCCAACCTTTGGTACTACTTGGCTTTTATCAGCAACTTCGATTATATTAAAAATGGTATGCCAGATTCACCTGGCTTGGGAGTACTATGGAGTGTAGCCATTGAGGAACAGTTTTATTTTGTGTGGCCGTTAATTCTTGCTTTATTTCCGGTAAAGCGTTTTTGGATACCGTTAGTTCTTATATTAGTGAGCAGCCTTGTATTTAGAGCCATGTACGATATTCCCAAATATCATGAAATGCATACCCTTTCCTGTATTGGCGATATGGCACTGGGCGGCATGGGAGCATGGCTAATACTGCAAAAGAGCAGGTTTGCGAATGCAATTAAACATATACCAAAAGCGTTTATTATTTTGATGTATGTGGCATTTGCCTTTGTATTTTTGTTTAGAGATGAGTATATGCTGTCAACCTATTGGATGCGTGTGTTTGAACGATTAATTATTTCATCCATTATGCTCTTTATTATTTTAGAACAGTGCTATGCGGATAACTCATTTTATAAAATGAGTAGCTTTAAAACCATTAGTAAGCTAGGGCTTGTAACTTATGGTTTATATTGCTTACACTTTATTATTATTTCGTTGGTAGTGGGCTTAAGCAAAAAATTGGGCACTAATACTCATACCTGGCAGGTAGTATTTTTGGAGCCCATTGTTTCGTTAATAATTACAATCATAGTTGCAAAAATAAGTTTCAGGTATTTTGAAACCCCCTTCTTAAAACTGAAAGAAAGATTTGATTTTACCAAATCAAAGAATATACCCAAGGCAGAAAGTGGAATGGCAAGCGACAAGATACCCACTTCATAAATTGTATAACCATAATCAATTATAGTAAATTTAGTTTTATAAAACCTTATCTCATTAAATGGCAAAAAAAGTAACCAATAGTGCTATTATAAAATTTCTGAAATCGAAATTTCAGTCGGCAGGTTTTATAGATGGCCTTAAAATAAGATACCGTTCCCTTATCTGCCCTTTTATCAGCCTTATAGAAATGGTGAAACCGGGTGATATAGTAGGTGATGTAGGCTGCGGTTCTGGCCAGTTTATGCTGCTTGTATCGGAGTTTGCACAACCAGAGTCTGTGTATGGCATTGAAATTTCAGATCGGTTGGTAAGCAATGCAAAATCTTTATTTTCTACCATGCCCGAAGATTTCTACGATTTTGAACAATACGATGGACAAACCTTTCCTGCCAGGCTTGCGGATATGGATATTATTTTTTTGGTAGATGTACTTCATCATGTACCGTTTGCACATCAAAATGATTTTATACGCAACTTAATTTTAACTATGAAGCCGGGAGCCAGGCTTGTGCTAAAAGATATAAATGCAGAAAGCCCATTGGTATATTGCAATAAAATGCACGACATGGTATTTGCAGGCGAAATTGGCAATGAAATAAAAATGAAAGCAGCAATTAATCTATTAGAACATAGCGGCCTAACTATTATTAAACAGGAAAAAAGAAGAATGTATGTCTATCCCCACTACACCATTATCGGCAAAAAATAATCGTTTTGCAAAGTGGTTACTGGCTTTTTGTTTTGCATTACTTTCAGTAGTGCCAATTTACCGTAATTTTTATTACAGCAATGGCTTGCTTACTTACGAAAGACACAGAGCGGTAATTGAGGGCCGCTCCGAGTTTTACAATCCCTGGCAGTATCGGGTGCTTTGCCCTTATGCTATTGAAGGCATTTTGTGGATTTATAATGGGACTATTGATAAAATATTTCCGATAGAAGAAAAATTTCATGTAAATATTGAGAGCAACACGGGTACCACTGACGGTACTAACCAGTTTGTAGAGCTAATGCAAATACCGGGTGCAATGAAGTATATGCTTATATTTATATTGTTTCGTTTTGCAGAGCATATGCTCATATTTTTTCTTGCATGGAAACTGTGGAGTTACTTTATAAAAAGTAAATGGCTGATATTTTTTGCTATAAACTTTTTGGCTCTTTCGCTAGGTAATGCTGTAACAGTTGCAGATCTTTCTTTTAATACCTATATGGATATTATCCTGTATTTGCTTACAGCAAATTTAATTGTGTACAATAAAAATCCGATGTGGTTAATTCCGATAACATTGTTAGGTGCTTTTAACCGGGAAACATCGATCATGATTCCGGCATTGTATTTTATATCACAAACAGATTTTACAAAGTTACAACTCAAAAAATTCTCATTAAAATCAATAGGTTTTCCAGCATTAAAAACCTGGATATTTGTAGCAATACTGTATGCAATGTTCTTTGCAATATTTGTATGGTTAAGGGTTCACTTTGGTTATAAGCCTCAGCAAATATGGAAAGTACCTGCAGGCCTGCAAATGCTTAAACTTAACCTTGCTAGTGCATTCGCTGTAAAGGCATATATGGAATTACTTGCTACTTATGCTGTGTTACCACTATTAATTTTATATAAATTCAAAGTGTTTCCACACTTGCTTAAAAAATGGTTTATTTTCATGGTGCCTATTTGGTTTGCAATACATTTTCTTTCGGTAGTAGCATATCAAACAAGATTGTTCATGGTGCCATTTGTAATAATTATGATGCCCATGATAATTTGGCTAATAGAAAAAGAAATTGCCGGTTTATACAAAAGCAATAAAAGTGTAGAAACTCAATCAACTCATTAAATTAATGAAAGCATATATTCAATTGATAAGACCAAAGGATTGGGCAAAAAATTTATTTCTTTTTGTACCGCTTTTTTTCTCTGGTGAATTTTTTAACACAGAAAAACTATTTCAGCTGTTTGTTGGTTTTATTTGTTTTAGCCTGGTGGCAAGTTCCATTTATATAATGAATGATTACAGGGATATAGAGGATGATAAAAAACACCCAATAAAACAAAACAGACCGTTAGCTTCTGGTGCTGTCAACAAAAATACTGCTGTAATAATTGCTATTATATTTTTAATTCTTGGATTTACGGGAGCATGGTTTTTAAGAGATAAATTCATGTTTATACTTGGTATCTATTTTTTATTAAATGTGGGTTATTCTTTTGGCCTAAAAAATATTCCGATTCTAGATGTTTTTATCATTTCTATTGGCTTTGTTTTGCGTATTAAGGGCGGTTCTGTTATTTCGATGATTCCACTAAGTGAGTGGATTGTAATAATGGTTTTCCTGCTTGCATTATTTCTTGCATTTGCAAAAAGAAGAGACGATGTATTACTTAAACTAAGCTCTGGAGATGATATGCGAAAGGCAGTAAAGGGATACAACTTAGATTTTATCAATAATGCAATTTCGCTTATTTGTGCAGTGATAATTGTAGCTTACTTTATGTACACAATGGCACCGGAAACTAAAGAACGCTTGCAGACGTATCGACTTTATTATACTTGCTTATTTGTAATGGCGGGTATTTTCCGTTACCTGCAATTGATTTTTGTACAGCAAAATTCGCAATCGCCTACAAAAATTTTGTACAAAGACAGATTTATACAAGTTACCATCCTATTGTGGGTATTAAGCTTTTATGTGATTTTGTACGCAAAGGATATTACTATTTTTAAATAAATATTTTGCAAAAAAGTATTGCCTTTTTCGATTTTGATGGCACCATCACTACAAAAGACACCATGCTTGCCCTGGCTGTTTTTCATACAGGCAAGCTGAAGTTTTTATTAAAAATGTTGAGAATATCTCCTTCGCTTATTGCCTTAAAACTAGGCTTTATAAGTGCCCAAAAAGCTAAAGAAATATTTTTAAAATGTTTCTTCGAAGGTATGTCTTTAGAAACCTTCACTTCATTATGCCATAATTTTAATAATACGGTTTTGCCCACACTTATTAAAAGCGATGCAATGAATGCCATCAACAATTATAAAAAAGAAGGCACTACCGTTGTTATTGTTTCTGCTTCTGCCGAAAACTGGTTGAAACCATGGTGCGATAAAAATGAACTTCAATTATTAAGTACCAGGCTTGAGGATAAAGATGGTAGAATTACCGGAAAAATTTCGGGTATTAATTGTAACGGAAAAGAAAAAGTCAGCAGAATAAATGAATCATTTAGACTTACTGACTTTAAAAATATTTACGCTTATGGCGATTCAAGTGGTGATAAGGAAATGCTTGCAATAGCAACGCATTCGCATTTTCGGGAGTTTAAAGCCTAATCTTACCCTTTAATTATTTTTTTAGTAACCTGGAATTTACCGGCTACCCTCACCTGAATAAAATAGACACCTTTTGCATACTTTGATAAGTTAAAAGTTTCAATAATCTGGTTATTAGCCACTGTTACTTTTCTGCTTTCTATTTGCCTTCCTTTATCATCAAATACAGCAACTATTGCAATACTGTTATTCTGTTTAATAAAAATTTTCGCTGATACTTCGCTAACAAATGGATTAGGGTACACAGACACTTCCAGGTCTGTGTCTTTATTAACATTTACCACATTTACTTCCACAGTATCGGTTCCAATAGCACCATCGTCATCTGTTGCAATTAAAACATATTTATACAGTCCCACTTGAAGGTCGTTAATAGCTGTATTAGGAGTTAAAGGCGATACTATATTACCACCTGCAGGCCCAGAAATTTTTATCCACTCATAAGAAACAACCGTACCATCAACATCTGATGCAGAGCCATACAAATTAGTTTCATTAGGTGGCACAACAACTTGAATATTTCCTCCTGCATTAGCAACAGGCGGTACATTTAATGCTTCCAATACAGTAACATTTACCGTATCTCTGTCAATAGAACCACTATTATCTGTTACAGTTAACTGATATTTATAAACTCCCTGTGTTAAACTTGTAAGTTGTGCCACAGCAGCATTTGCATTAAAGATATTACCTGAAACCGGGCCTGAAATTTTAATCCAGGCATAAGCTACAATTGATCCATCGGGGTCGGAGCCAGAACCATTAAGTGAAGTACTATTAACTGGTAATGTAATAGTCTTATCTGCACCTGCATTGGCTATGGGCGGAATATTTGCAGGCGGATTTACAATTACCCTCATGGTATCTCTACCAGTTGCACCCATATTATCGGTAACGGTTAACTGATACTGATAAATACCCTGCGCTAATCCATTTGCTGTGGGGTTCGCCGTATTGGCATTGGTTAATGTACCAGAAGCAGGGCCAGCTATTTTTACCCACGCATAAGATGCTATGGTTCCATCGGGGTCAGAGCCAGAACCCGAAAGTACAGTTGTATTTGCAGGCAATGTAATACTGATATCTGCACCTGCATTGGCCGTTGGTGATTGGTTTGCTGCAGAATTTACAGTAACCTGCATTGTATCTCTTCCAAAAGCCCCACTATTATCCGTAACAGTAAGTTGATAACGATATACCCCTTGTGCTAATCCACTAACTGTGGCTACTGCAGCATTTGCATTTGTAATGATACCAGCGGCAGGGCCAGCTATTTTTACCCACGCATAAGCTACAATAGAACCATCAGGATCCGTGCCTGAACCATTTAGCGTAGTATTGTTTACGGGTAATGTAATATTTTTATCGGGGCCTGCATTGGCAATAGGCAATTGATTAAGTGCTGCATTTACTGTCACTTGCATGGTATCCCTTCCAATAGCACCAGCATTATCTGTTACCGTTAGTTGGTAGCGATATATTCCTTGCACAAGATTTGACGCAGTTGCAATAGCTGCATTCGCATTAGTGATAGTGCCAGTAGCAGGGCCAGCTATTTTTACCCATACATAAGAAACTATGTTTCCATCATTGTCGATACCCGAACCGTCTAATGTAGTTGTATTTATCGGTAGTGTAATAGTTTTATCAGGGCCTGCATTAGCTACAGGTGGTATATTTACCGGCGCATTTACAATTACCCTCATAGTATCTCTACCAATTGCACCACTATTATCCGTTACTGTTAGTTGGTATTGATAAATCCCTTGATTAAGATTATTTACTGTAGCTATTGCTGCAGCTGCATTGCTTATTGTTCCCGCCAATGGTCCGGATATTTTAACCCATGCATAAGATGCAATAGTCCCATCTGGGTCATTGCCACTACCATTTAAAATAGTTGTATTTACGGGTAATGTAATTGTTTTATCGGGTCCGGCATTGGCAGTTGGTGGAATATTTAGAGCAGGGTTTACTGTTATCCGCATTGTATCTCTTCCTGTTGCTCCGTTATTGTCTGTTACAGTAAGTTGGTAACTGTACACACCTTGAACAAGGCCAGCTACACTAGCAATAGCAGTATTCGCATTGTTAATTGTGCCTGCCGTTGGGCCTGAAATTTTTACCCAGGCATAAGAAGTAATAGTGCCGTCATTATCGGTGCCGCTACCATTTAGTGTAGTACTGTTAGTAGGAAGAGTGATGGTTTTATCCAAACCTGCATTGGCTATAGGTGCAATATTTGGAGCAGGGTTTACAATTACCTGAATGGTATCTAAACCAATAGCTCCATTGTTGTCTGTTACTCGTAAACTAAATTGATAAACTCCTTGTGTAAGCCCTGTAGCTGTTGTTACAGCACTTGAAGCATTTGTAATTGTGCCCGTTGTTGGGCCCGAAATTTTTGCCCAGAGATATCCTGTAATGGTACCGTCACCATCGGTACCACTGCCATTTAAAGTAACAATATTTGTAGGAAGTGTAATGCTAATATTATTCCCGGCATTTGCAGTGGGAGCAGCATTTGGTGCAGCATTTACTGTTAATTGCATAGTGTCGCTTGCTGTAGCTCCAGAGTTATCGGTTACAATTAAGCGATAACGATACAGCCCTTGTGTTAATCCACTCACAGTGGCTACTGCGGCATTTGCATTTGTAATAGCTCCTGCAGCTGGGCCTGAAATTTTTACCCAGGCATATGATGTAATAGTTCCATCGTTATCCGTTCCACTTCCATTCAACGTAGTAGTATTTGTAGGCAGGGTAATTGCTTTATCGGGCCCTGCATTGGCCACAGGTGCTACATTTGGAGCCGGGTTTACTGTTACCTGCATTGTATCTGTGTTTATTGCCCCATCATTATCTGTAACCGTTAATTGATATCTATACAATCCTACTACAAGCCCGGAAACATTTGCAACGGCATTATTTACGTTAGTAAGTGTTCCCGTTACCGGACCCGAAATTTTTATCCAGGCATACGATGTAATAGTTCCATCGCTATCTGTAGCACTACCATCTAAGGTTGTTGAATTTGCCGGTAGTGTTAATATTTTGTCTGGCCCGGCATTAGCCACCGGAGCTATATTATTCGCCGGATTTACAATAATGCTTACAGAATCTTTTCCGGTTGCACCATTATTATCTGTTACTGTTAATTCATAAACATATATTCCTTGTGTCAATAAAGAAACAACAGGGTTTTGAATAGCTTGATTTGACAATGTTCCTCCAGCAGGACCAGATGTTTTTTGCCAAGAGTATGATATAATCATTCCGTCAGAATCTGTTCCGCTTCCGTTTAATGTAGCAGTATTTACGGGCAGGGTAATTGTAATATCTGAGCCTGCATTGGCTATTGGTGGAAGATTTGCAGGAGGGTTCACGGTTACCTGCACAGTATCTGTTGCGGTTGCACCGCCATTATCTGTTACTGTTAGTACATACAAATAAGTTCCTTGTGCCAGACCCGTTAATTGCGCTGTATCTAAATTTGCTCCTGTTATTGTTCCAGATATAGGCCCGGAAACCTTTACCCATGAATATGAAACAATCGTTCCATCATTATCTGTAGCAGTACCTATAAGCGTTGTATTGTTTACAGGCAAAGTGAGTACTATATCTATGCCTGCATTAGCAGTTGGAGCCAAATTGGGTAAAGGGTTTACAGATATGGTAACAGTGTCTGATGCAGTAGCTCCATCATCGTCCGTTACTGCAAGTAGGTACTGGTACACACCTTGTGTAAGGGCTGTTAGCATTGTTGTATCTGCATTGGCATCGGCCAAAACTCCAGCAGCAGGGCCGGAAATTTTTGTCCAATGAAAAGCCACTATTGTTCCATCATCGTCAGAACCACTTCCATTCAAAAATGTAGAATCCAAAGGAAGCGTTATTATTATATCGGCACCTGCATTTGCTACAGGAGGATTATTAGGCTCGCCGTTAACAGTAACCAAAACTGTATCGCTTGCAGATGCTCCCTGGTTGTCGGTTACTGTTAATACATACTGATAAATACCGGTAGCTAACCCAGATATGGTTGCAGTATCCTGATTTGCATTCGTTATTAAACCTGCAGCAGGCCCAGCAACTTTTACCCATGCATATAAAGTTATGTTTCCATCAGTATCAGTACCAAATCCATTTAAGGTAGTAGTATTTGTAGGGAGTGTAATAGTAATATCTGAGCCTGCATTTGCAACAGGAGCTACATTTGGTGCCGGATTTACTAAAATGTTTACGGTATCTCTTCCAATTGCTCCATCATCATCTGTTACAGTTAGTTGATATTTATATGTTCCGGCAACAAGTGCTGCAATATTAATAGTTGCTGTTAGAGAAGAATCTGTTCCAGGAACTGGGCCGGAAATCTTCATCCATTTGTAACTTACTATGCTACCATCAGTATCTGTTCCCGAACCAGTAATGGTTACTGAATTATCAGGTAAGGTTAGGGTTATATCTGCACCTGCATTTGCAATCGGCGCAACATTAGGAATTGGATTTACAGTTACTCTTACAGTATCTGTTCCTACGGCACCGTAATTATCTGTTACTGTTAATGTATATTGGTATACTCCTTCTACCAGGCCGGAAACACTTGCATTAGCAGTTGTTGGGCTGGTAAGTGTACCAGCCGCAGGACCAGCTATTTTTACCCATAAATAAGAAATAATAGATCCATCTACATCACTCCCATACCCAGTAAGTGTTGTGGAATTTGTAGGTAGTGTAATTGAAACATCTGCTCCTGCATTTGCTATTGGCGGCACATTTGTCATGGTTGCACAGGAAAGTGTATTGTTTGAAACAGAGCTACCGGGTACCAATGCCTTTATGTAAACAGACTGCCAGTTAGCCGGGGCATTAGGAATACAAAAAGTGTTATTGTAAATGGATGAAGGATAAGAATTATTAAGATAATCAGTTACAAAAATACCACCAGAAGTAAGCGGTCTGTTTACGGCATTACCAAAAATATTCATTGTTTGCCTGGGGTTAGATTCGCTATTGATAATATAATCGTTGGCGTATATAGTTTGCAAACCAAGTGTTCCATTAGGGTTTGATATGCCATTATAACCGCAGCTATCCAATATATTATTGCTTATATTGATTACTCCATAACCGAATACCTGTATGCCGGTTCCGGTTCCACGCTTAATACTATTACCACTTACATCACCATTACAATTTCCACCAAGGATAATACCGCTTTGCTGCACACTTATGTTGAGCAAACCATAATCCCGTACTGTATTATTAATTATTTTGTTGCCGTTTCTTGCATTAGACAATTGAATGCCATCCCAACCTGTTCTCTCTACGAGGCAATTGCTTACTTCTACACTATCCAACCTTACTGGTAGAATTACTGTATCCTGGTTACTATATGTACTTCTTACAGTTAATCCATCCGGCTGAGTAATTCCAATGTACATTCCCTCCCCATCAATATCGTGTATCCACATGTTTTTAAATGTCAGCTTTGTCATGCGGTAATTTGGATGCCATGTCATTGTATCTGAGTAGACTACATCTTGCTTGGCATAAACACCTACACTTCCGCCACTACACTCCACATTATTAACTTCTATATGATGGCTTTTTGTTATTGCAATTGCTCCAGGGGTAACTTTTATACCATAAGGCGTATTACCGCCCCAAATTTTTAAATACCTGCTGTTCCCATTAATTCTAAAAACGGGGGTTGTTACCGTTGTTTGCGGCATTATCACAATTGGCCTGCATGGATCACCTGCTATATTGTAAAATTCAATGGCAGAATAACTGGTACCTGTTATTTTAACGGTATCGCCGCCCTTCCAGCCTGATCCGTTAGGCCTGTATATTTCTCCTGGTACAGTATAATTAAGATAATGGGTAACTGGTGCGGCAGTATTGCATGTTTGTGTATTAGGGTTGGTATTAACAGTAAGCTGCATTGTATCTTTTGCATACGCACTCATGTTGTCCATTACGGTTAGTTCAAATTGATACAAACCCTGGATAAGATTAGTTACTGTTGTTACCGGAGCCGCAGTATTTGTAATAGTAGAAGCACCTGGCCCGGCAATTTGCCTCCATAAATAAGTGATAACATTGCCATCCTGGTCGGTAGCAGAGCCATTTAGCGTAGTAGTGCTGGCTGGTTGTGTAATAGTAATATCAGGCCCTGCATTTGCTACAGGAGGTATATTTGTTTGGGCCGCAAGGGTTTGGCGAGCCAGCCATTGATAAAGGTTTTGGGTAATCCCACCCAGATTAAAATTTGAAGGCTGCACTCCTTGCCCTCCATAAAATTGATTCCAACAACAATGGCCACCGTTGCCAAAACTTGTTTGAACATACACACCAGAATTAGGAACAGTCGCATTCATTCTGTCCACTACTGTTCTTGTATCTCTACCATCATTTATTTGTTCAAAGCCGAGATACTTGCCTCCGGACAATGCAAAATTATCAAATAGTTGGGGGTATGGTTGATTATCATCTGGGCGCACCCCCTCTACAGTAACCACAGCCGAAATTTGGGACGCATAAGTGTAGGGTCCTCCGTAAGGATCACCTGTAACAAAGGTTGAACTCATCCAACCACCATGAGATAATCCGGTGAGATATAATCGTTGTAAATCTACCCTATATAAACTTTTTATTGTTTGTAGTCGAACATTAATAAAACTTTCTGGGGGGTAAGCCGTAGGTGTTTGTAAGCTGATTACAATAAATTCAACTGTAGAGCCATCTACCACTACATTCCCATTCCACCCTTGTGCAATATATGCACCCGGACCATTGGAAATTACAGCAGCGGCATTAGTTCCTATTTCACCTAAGCCGGGAAAAAAAACAATAGTAGGGTAAGTTCTGGTGGGTGAACTGGCATAGCTTGCGGGTAAATGCACATAAGCATTCCAGCCATTTATTTGAGTAAGTGATTGCTGGGCATAAATATTCCCTGTAAAAGACATAAATAAACACAGCACAATCAGCAGCAGCTTCTGTTTTCTTAACATTTCAAGATTTCTCATTAAATATTGGATATAACTCATTTGATATCTTGGCAATATCAACAATCGAAATACATTCTTTTTCTCTCAAAAAGGCAAAGAATCTAAACCTGTTTCCAAGGCCTGATGTCAAATAAATCGGCCGATTCATACAAATATCGAACCAGCTTATGTTATAACGCATAATCCTACTTAAAAGTATTTATCTGGTAATTAAACAAACTTATCCTGAAGAAACAGAGAAGATGAGGAGCCAAACATTTTCAAAAGGACAGGTGATGATTTTATATCTAATTGATTTGCAGTTAAATATAAAATATGCTGATAATTGGCTGCAATATAGATACTCTGTAAAAAATACACACCGGATTATTGCATAAATTATTCACACACAAGAGACACTTATACACTATTATTTCCTCATTGCGCTCTTATTTGGCATAACCTCCAAATAATCAGTTCGATACTTTAAAAAGAGTATTTCTTTAAGCATCGTTTTACCTAATTTTATTCAATTGTAACTAAACATTTGTTTTGTTAACAATTTAGTGCGATATCCTTTCGTTTACAATTTTTTAAACTTTAGACCTACATCAAAACTATGCTGCTCTATGCTTTTTAATTCGCTGAGTTTCGCCATTTTTTTACCAATTGTATTTTTGCTGTATTGGTTTGCCACCGGCAAAAACCTTAAAGCACAGAATATTCTTTTAATGGTTGCCAGCTATTTTTTTTATGCCTGCTGGGATTATCGGTTTATGTTTTTGCTAATGTTTTCTACCCTGCTCGATTATTTTACCGGGTTGCAAATGGAAGCTGCGGCAGATAAAAAGAGGAAGAAATTTTGGTTTTGGCTAAGTGTAATTATCAACCTCGGTTTTTTAGGCGTATTTAAATACTACAATTTTTTTATAGAATCTTTCGCCGATGGGCTTTCTATGCTAGGTATCCAGGCTCACTTTCCTACAATAAATGTCATTTTGCCTGTGGGTATTTCGTTTTATACCTTTCACGGGCTTTCGTATGTAATTGATATTTATAACGATAAAATAAAAGCAGAAAAAAACTTTGTAGATTATGCCTTGTTTGTGAGCTTTTTCCCTTTGTTGGTAGCCGGTCCTATTGAGAGGGCTACGCATCTTTTACCACAAATAAAAAAGCAAAGAAGCTTTGATTATTCAAAAGGGATAGATGGATTACGACAGATACTTTGGGGCTTGTTTAAAAAAATTGTTATTGCAGATAGCTGTGCCCAATTTGCAAATATTATATTTAACGATTCGGCTAACCAATCTGGGGCTATGCTGGTTTTGGGAGCTTTATTTTTCACCTTTCAGATATACTGCGATTTCTCAGGCTATTCCGATATTGCCTTAGGTACTGCACGTTTGTTTGGAGTAGAACTGCTGCGCAATTTTGCATTTCCTTATTTTTCAAGGGATATAGCAGAATTTTGGAGGCGATGGCATATTTCTTTATCAAGCTGGTTTAGAGATTACTTGTACATCCCTCTTGGTGGTAGTAAAGGCGGAACATGGATGAAAGTTAGAAATACATTTATCATTTTTTTGGTAAGTGGCTTTTGGCATGGTGCCAATTGGACTTTTATTGCATGGGGACTTTTAAATGCCATCTATATAATGCCTTCAATATTGCTGAGCACCAATAGAAATAATTTAGACATAGTGGCTCAAGGAAAAATTTTACCAACTGCAAAAGAATTGATACAAATGTTTCTTACATTTTCGGCAACGGTACTGGCATGGATATTTTTCAGGGCAGAAAGCCTTACCCATGCATTTCAATACGTTGGAGATTTGTTTAAAGGGTTGTTTGATAAAGCAGCCTATTCAACTGCATGGCAGTATTTCCGTTCCGATATTGGTTGGGTATTACCGGTTTTGCTCCTCTTTTTTATGATTACAGAATGGATGGGTAGAGAAAATAAATATGCTATAGAGAAATGGGGCTTTCGTTTTTCCAGGCCGGTTCGATGGGCATTTTATTATAGTATTGTACTAATAATTTTTTATTTCGCAGGCCTGGGTAATGAACAGGAGTTCATTTATTTTCAATTTTAAGCAATGAAGAAATTCTTAAAAAATTTCCTGATTTTTTGTATCCCATTTGCGCTGTTGCTGGTTGCATTGGAACTATATGTGCTATACTATCCAAGTACCTTCAATAAAAAAGCACATTACCTACACGATAACAAAGAAAATATTGAGCTAGTTGTTTTGGGTTCTTCTCACAATCAAAATGCTATCAATCCACAATGGATACATCTTAACACTGCAAACCTTGCAAATGCCAGTCAGGATATTCAACTGGATGCTGCCTTGTTTTTTAAATATGTGCCCCAACTAAAAAAACTTAAACTGGTAATTTTTGAGCTCGACTATTTTACCTTAGAAGAAAAAAATGATACAACCAATTTTCGTTTACCTTGGTATAAGCGTTTTTTTAATATTGAGCCTTACCCGATTTCAATTTTACACAGGATTTCACTCTACTCATCTCAACCGTCTTTTTTCAATAAATTGTTGATAGATGCCGTTAATCCTAAAAAAACAAAATATCAACTGAATAAATTTGGTTTTATTACCAACGATTTTCCGGGAGTAATGGAAGATTTAAAATACGACAGTACTGCATTAGCGGTAACTGCTACTGAAAGGTTGAATAATAAACATATCGACACGTCAGTGTACAACCTAAACTTCAATAAAACCAAATTAAATGCAATGCTAAGCTATTGTGTTGCTAATAACATAAAGATTCTAATCCTTTCATCTCCTATGTATAGCACTTATATAAAAAATGAGGTGAAGCTAAAAAAGGAATGGAACAAGATTTATATTGACAGCCTGATAAAAGCAAATCCTGCTTTTAATTATTACAACTACGAAAGTGATAGCCGCTTTACAGTAAGGGATTTTAAAAACGATGACCACCTCAATTCTAATGGCGCTAAAAAATATACGTTAATAATAGATAGCCTGGTGAAAACAATAGTAAAGAATTAAAGTACTTTATCAAGGCTGACTCCTATCGCCTGCTCCAGCTCAATTATTGCCACATTGTATTCTTTTTGTTTTGTAGCCAGAATTGATTTTTCGTTTACTGAAGCTTTATACATTTTGTTCAACTGGTCAAGCGTAATAGCATTGGCAGCGTAATCTTGCTGGGCTTTTTCATAGGCAGCTATATCATCTTCCATTGCAATTTTTTGCAGCTCCACAATTTCCTTCTTCTCTTTATAGGTTTCATACAATATCAAAACCTTAGTTCGTATGGTTCGCTCTGTTAATTCCTTTTGGGCGGTATTAATGCTGATATTTTGATTGGCTGTTTTCTTTTCTGCCTTTGCTTTTGCAAATAAATCGAGCGGTACTGCCAAACCAATATTATACTTTGGAAAAAAACTTGCAGCAGCCGAATTGTTTATCACAAATTCATTAGCATTGGCACCAATACTTATAGAACTTAGCATTGTACTTTTTGCTTTGTTTCTTGCAATTTCTGCCACTTCAATATTTGCATCGGCCATTTTCATTTCAGGGTTATTTTTAATGGCCAACTTTACCAACCTATCCTTAATAACATTTTCGTCTATTTCTTTGGTTTTAATAGTTGCAGGTGTCGAAGCCCTATTAACTCCATTGTATTCATCTACTGTTCTACGAACAGAATCGGGCATTTTGCTGAGGCTCTGGGCTATTCCAAAATTCACCAGTAAAGTAGAACAGGCTAAAAAAAACAATTTCATGTTTATAATTTTTTTAAGGGTATCTTTTAAAAGATACAAATTTAAATGTAACTTAATTCATTTTCTTCTAAAAGCTTTTGCTGATATTTTTCATCAAACTCCATAAGTCTGCTCAACAGGCCCATCATTGCATAATAGAAAAAAACATTAGGTATTGGGCCAATAGAAACCTGGGCATATAAGGTAATTACTACTGCAAAAAAAGCCGCCGTAATTGCAATGGTATATCGTTTATATTCTTCATTTTTCATTTTGAAATAAAAATAAATGCCCTGGTAAAGCATCATTAAATAAAGCAACAAAGTAAGTATTAAACCTACCCAGCCCATATCCAACGCTAGTTTAAGCAAACCGCTATCGGGCGGAAAACCAGCCAGCTCATGATTAGGATTAAAGCGCATTCCTTCTACACCCGAAGCAGCTACTCCACCGCCTATTGGATGAGAATAGATATAAGGCTGGATTCGTTTCCTGTTTTCGGTACGCACATTCAACGATTCGTCTTTTGAATCGAAAGTAGTACGCATACGGTTTAGGGTAGGATTATCTATTGGTGCAAAAACCACAAACAAAACGGCAATAAAAGTAACAAACACTGTTACCAGGGTTGCCCTATTTTTTAAAGTAGCCAATATATATAATGCAATGCCGGATGGTAGCATAATAGTTGTTGTACGAGTACCGGAATATGACATACCAAGAAAAAGAATGAATGCAATAAAAGCAAGCTGATTCCTGCGCTTTTTTATTTTTTCTGTCATTGCTAAAATAGTAGCAATAACTGCCATACAACCGCATAAGTTACCAAATGTTACTACGCCATCTAAAAAAGAAAATTTTCTTACTACCCCACCCTGAAAAAGTAAAGCATACTCATGTGGATCACTTTTTAAATAAGCCAACTCAAATGGCATAAAACCGAACCACTGCTGCCAGCAACCATATAAAGCAGCAATAAAAGACATAACTATCCAAAACTTTAAAAAGAATCGAAATTTTTCGGGTGTTGTAATTAATTTAAATGAAATAATAAAAAAGAGAATATAAATGGCATAGCGTTTACTACTGAATATCCAACCTGCCGGAGTGTTATTAGGGTTAAAAAATTCTATTATAAAAAAGAGCACATTAACAAGTAACAAGATTGTTACAGGCGATTTAAAAAGATTTGACCTACTGTTTGAATCTCCTTTTGTTTTCCATATTGTTCCCAAAAAAAGAAACAAAGTCATCACTTCCACAAAAGTACTTATCGGGATACTTTTACCGATAACTCTTTGAGGATAGGACGAAAAAAAAGCTACAATAAGTACAAGGTAATAACCCCGCATAGGATGGAATATGCATTGGTAGATAATCAGGATGGCAAGTAATCCTCCTGCAATTCCAAATGTTACAAATGCGGCGCCATTGGCAGCAAAGAAACCTGCCATTATGGTTAGCAAAAACATTATAGCCAACAAAACGGGTTTCCCCAGAGCATTTCTTATACTTGCCAAAACATTCTGTTTTTTGCCGGAACTATGCCTGTATGTACTCAGCTCACTCATAAATTAATCGAACATAATTTTAGCAAAAAGAAAAACTACAACCAAGGTCACAAATACAACAGAAATAACCATTGAAAAATTCGACATCCTAATATCTTCACTACTATCCTGTTCATCCTCCATTACATTTTCTTCATTTTCCATTTTCAATACTATTTATTAATGAATAAATTTTATTTACAGAAGCTTTCCATGTATGGGATGTTCCCATTTCCTGCCTGGCCTTCACTTTTTCCGGATCATTCTGCACTTCCAACGCTTTATCAATCGCTATTAGATATTCATCTGCATTGCTACATAAAAAAACATTGGCTCCAAACAATGCCATGGTTTCAGTTTTTGTTGCAACTACAGGTTTGCCGGCAGCCAGGTATTCATCAACCTTTCTAGGATAATTACCAATCGTCATTTGATTCAGCAATTGAGGATTAATACACACATCAAAGCTATGTACATAAGCAGGAAGCTCATTGGTACTTTTAGATCCCAAAAAGTGCACGTTTTTCATTTTGTTTAACTCAGAATTTTTAAAAACCTCATCTGCAGGGCCAACAAGTACAATATTCCATTCTGGCTTTTTTGTTGCAATTTGTTCAAGCAGGTTTACATCTAATCTTGTAGAAGTAATAGAGCCGCAGTAACCTATAACAGGGTACTGAATGCCTTCTATATCAGCCGGTATATAATTGGGCGCAACAACAAAACTTTCCACTTCACAGCCTTGGCCCACATCCATTGTTTTATTATTAAACTGGCTTGCGTAGTTAGCAAGATATGCTGAGTTTGCCGACACTGCATCCGCCTTTGCCATTATCATTGGTTCAGAGCGCTTGCCATGCTTTTCAAAGTATTGTTGCGAACGCAGGTAATCTCTTATGTAAAAAATAAATATGGAAGGTGATAAGAAATCCTTTAAATACAATGCATTAAAAAAATCGTTATCAATAAACAAAATTGGGTTTTTAAAACCAAGTGTTTTTGCAGCCATACTTATCTCATCGGCTAAAATTTTATTATTTTTCTTATTAAAGAAATTATAAACAATCCCCGGAGGCAGCATATTGACAGACTCTAAAATTCTTCCGGGATTGAATACCCATAAATTTGTCTTTATTTCTGTGAGTATATTTTCGCCACGCTTTATTGAATTTATCCTGTTAATGGTTTGAGCATCTTTATTCTTGCGCAAATAGCTCATCCTATCTAACGGCCTATTCACATACAATACCCTATTTTCCTCCGATATCACTTCTGCAATATTTTTACAATTACTCCCAATAGGAATATCCCATGGCTGCAAGCCAAATACTATAAAATCTCTCCCACTTATTTGTTCTTTTTCCATGATAATTTATGACAGATAATATGGTAAAACTCGGGATAGAATTTTACTGCATATTTGAATGCGTTTAAAAAATTAATCTTATAGAAATAATAGAGCATAGATTGTGTAAGAATAAAACCAACTAAATGCGAAATAACTAGTGCATAGCCAGCACCCATCAAGCCGTACTTAGTAATAAATACATAACAAAGAAATACTTGCAATATGGCTAGAAAAGTAATAGCAAACAGGTTATGCTTTTGTTTCCCTGTAGAGTCCATTATTGTTCCAAACTGTTTAAGAAAAGAAAGCGTAAGCGCAGTAAATAAAACCACTCTTAAATAAGGAATAGCGGCAAAGTAAGATTCCTTTGCCAATATTAATATGATGAGTTTGGGAAACAAAAAAACAAAAACTAGCACTGGGGTAATGATACAAAGTGAAGCACCTACTGTTTTTTCATAATAATACTTTATTACTGTAGGATTGGTATTATTGCCAGATTGGGCAGCCCTTGGAAAAAGGATATCTCCTAATGTTTGGGATGGCAGGTCCGAAAGAGAAATAATTCTCAAAGCAATTCCCTGGTATGCATTAAAAATAGTAGTCTTTAAAATATTAGGAAGTAACAATTGATCGGCATTTCTAAAAACGAGAGTACTGATACCCGAAGCAAAAACATATTTTCCAAAATGGAAAAGTTTTAGCATCCATTGTCCTGAGTAAACAAACGCATCTTTTAATACTTGCTTTACAAACTTATAAGCCATTATAGTTCCTGCAAGCATAGCAATATTGTAAATAATTACCAGTACATAAAGTGGCTCTTTAAAAGGAATAAACAACATACATGCAACAAGAAATAGCGTTACACCCTGTCTTACAACATAAGTCCAATACAAGCCCTTAAATTTTTGTTTGGCATACATAAGCCATTCAAAATGCGAAAAAGGAATATTAATAAGCAACCCAATTTGCAGCAGGTAAAGCATTTCTTTTAGAGGTGCTGCATGTTGCACTTTGGCAAGCCAAGGTGTAATAAAGAATAATACAATGGCTACTATTAAGGTTATAAATGTGTTTAGGTAAAATCCTGCAGCTACTATTTTTTTTTCGTCAGCACCATCATCTGCATTAATAAATTTTACCATTGCATTTTTTACAAGGCCCTGTCTTATCAACTCAAGCATTGATGTGGCAACCATCAAAATTCCCCAGATACCAACTTCAACTTCTGTTAATACATCCTTGGTTAGAATCATTGTAATAAAAATAGAAGTCAGTGGCACGCTTAGTTTTTGCAGACCACTATAAAAGCCGGCATGTACCCATGTATTATATTTTGAACCTTTACTCATTATTCAACCAATTAACTTGTATGAAGCATTTTTGCCTCGTCACTTTTTTTCTTTTTTTCCAATGTAAATATCCATCGCATATTTAATCTATCTGCTACTTTGTAAAGCAATATTGGAACTGTAAGACCAGCTACCATTCCTGATAGAATAATGATAAGCGCATTATCTATATGCAAAAATCTTGTCATCACAGTTCTTAGCCCAGCAAAAACAATTACATGAGCTACATAAATGTACAATGAATATTTACCTAGCGCAGGTAACCATCTCATTAGCTTTTTTTTATCAAGGTAATTGGTTAAAACCATAATAAAACTACAGCCAATAATAGCTATAATGATAAAAATAAATGGCTCATAAAACTCCACGTACATAAATTTAGCAGTACTATGTGTAATATTTTGCCACAAGAAATAAGTTTGCGCTACAATAAATATCAAAAAAGATAAAATAATGTATTTCCCTTGGGCTGCCCTTTTATTAAATTCTTCACTTACAAGATATGACCTTGCCATATCACCCAAAACGAAAAACAGGTAATAGTGCATTATATCAAATAAGAAAGCTGTTGGAATATTTTTTTGATAAACAATGGCTGACAGATAAAACAATCCAATGCCCAATAATAAATTAAACCAATCTGGCAGCTTTAAAATAAATTTTGTAAGGAGATAAAGCATACTTACATTAAATAATGCAAATAAATACCAGAACTGTGCTATTTCCCTCGGCAAATAAAAAAGATGTAAATAAGCCGATGGTTCAGGGCTTGCATTTGCATAATCTGCAAAAACCATTTGAAGGGTAAGCTGTATAGAACCCCACAAAAAATAAGGATACAAAATGGTCCTCAATCTGCCTTCAACATATTTTTTTATTCCCCGCTTTTGTACACTCCACGATATAAATACACCCGATACTATAAAGAAAAGCGGCATTCGAAAACTGTAGAAAAAAATATTGGCGTATTCCAACAAAGGATATTTGGCCACATTTATACCGCTTTGCTTAGCCCCTTCAAATACATGTCTATATGCAACTAATATAATTGCAATCCCCCTTGCATAATCAATCCAGTTAAGTCTTGCAGATTTTGTATTAGACATTTCTACTTTCCCTATAGGTAATTATTAGTAGTTGATATTTTCTTTTAGCACATTATTTAAAATGGTCCCTTTATTCTTAGTTCCTAAAGAGCTAATAAATTTTACAGATTTTTCATCAGCGGCAGACAAAGCATCATTAGCAGAAAAAATTGTAAATACTGCATCGCTATACTCTGCAAGTTCCTGGCTATCGGCAAAGTCATTTAGAGCTGCACCTTCTATCAAAATATAGTCAAAGTATTCTTTTAACTTTTCAAAAAATACAGCAAGGTCAATATTATACAATGCTTCAGAAGGGGTAAGGTTAGCACTTTCGCAGCCAATAACATTTAACCCTTCTATTTCTGTTTTACTCCATATTTTTTGATTGCTTAATGAAGTTCCTAGATTAAGCTTCCCTGCAATGTTTTGTATTAAAACTTCGGGGTTGTATTTGCGTGTGATGGAATTATTACTAAAATTTAAGTCAATAATTAACACCTTCTTTTTACTCATAACCAAACTTGCCGCCAGCGCATCAATTACAGTTGATTTTCCGACTCCTCTTTGTGTGCTGGTAAATAAATATACTTTGTCTGAAGACTTTAATAATTCAAATCTTAATTTTCTAACGTTGTTTTTATACAATATTTCTCTCGCATATTTTTTCCCTTCATAGTCATTTGTAACTACTTCTTGCTCCGATGCAACTTTTAAAGGAATTTTATTCAATGCATTTACCAGTGGAAGTTTTACCTGCTTCTTAAATATAGAAGGTGTTTTAACCCTTGGGTCAAAAACTTCCATTAATAAAAAAATAATTGACGACAGGAAGAACATGGACATTCCTGCCACAATCATTGTTAATAATGTTTTCTTCGATTCCGGGCCAATAGCCGGCTGCCCAATTCCTGTTTGAATAAAATTTACAGTAGGGTCATCTTTCACCAATCCTTCGGCCTGGGTATATTTTTCCATTACAATACCAAGCTGTGCATTTTCCAAATCTAACTGGCTTTGAATTCCCGAGATAGTTACATCGCTACCAACTGCAGCTGTATTTGCCATACCTGTGTATTTCCTTATACGACTGGTATAATCTGCAATGGTGGAATTTGCAGCCTGTAATAAGGCATCTTCTTCACTTATAGCAGCTTTTGTATCACTTATTTCTTTTGCCTTTGCAGCATTATTGCCGCCGCCTACTCTGGCCGATTTGATATTGATTTCAGAACGGAGATCGTTAATCTGGCGTTCGAGTGCAGGATCATCGCCACCTTTACGGGCTAGTTCAGCAACCAGGTCATTCTTTTTATTTGTAAGTCGGATAATCTCCTCACTACTTACTGAACCAGTGCTGCTGCCTGCTTCCAATATATTTAATCTTTCTGTTAGATATTTTTTCCTATTGAGATGTTCATTTTGCTTACTCCTTTCCTCTGCCAATTTAGTTTCCAGTTCTTTAACCGTTTCCATTGCACTGGTGCTAAGGCTAACAGGATCTATGCTTCCTTGTTTAACTTTTTCATTGTATAGCTTTTTACCAAGACTATCAATTCTATTTTGTTGGGCATTTACAATTCTTTTAATTCCTTGAGCACTTTCCTCTGTTCTTTGAGAACTTAATCCACGATAATAATTTAGAAACTCTTGCCCCATTGCATTTACCACTACTGCAGACAGTACCGGATTTTCTGATCTGAAAAAAATATCCAAATAGTCTGTTCGGCCTACTCTTTCAATGGTGAGGTAGCTCATCAAGTTATCGTAATCGTAACCATACAATTGAAAATATTCAATTAATATTCTTTCTTCTGGTGTGCCTGAGGCCAATTGCCTGTTTTGTTTTAAAACTTCCTGTATCCGGCGTATAGCAGTGTCTTTATTAACAGCTTTATACAATTCGCTTTCCATTTGCTTTTTGGTAAGCTTTCGGTATGCTTTATCAGGGTTTTGCAAATCGTGCAGCAATAGTTTATAGCCGATAGAGTTAATAACCCTGGGCGATTTGAATGTTTCAATTACGTTGCTAAACTTAACATCTGCTGCATACATATCCACGCCTGCCGAACCATCTATCATTCTAACTTTTTCGGCAGTAAAGCCTGTTGAATACTGGGCCTGCGATACAAATAGTTCCTTCTTACTTAATTTAAAAAAGAATGCAGCTATTACAGCTAGTAAAGAAAGGCTAAGAATTATCCATTTTTTTCTGAATAAAACTTTTAAAAAATATATCAAATCCATTTTTCTAAAGGAATTTTATTGTAAGTGTTTAGTTTTTTGGCGGATGGTATTTCATCTTAGTATTAAAATAAATAGAAAACCTGCCTATCTCTTTTTTTATCCGTTTAAAGAGTACTTGGCTAAAAGTACCACTTTTCTTTAAGGTTCTCACTCCTGTCCATACACGATTGTCGTAAGATCTTACCTGCCTTACTTTTCCATACTTCATCATATCATAACACAATCTTCCATCTTCTCCATGTGTTTTATTCATATAATAGCCTTCCTTCATTCCATTTTCCCGAATAAAACCCATGCTCATACCATAAGAGTTCAAAAATGGTCTTTTTACATGACGAACCTCTGCTATTAAATCCTTAAATATTTCTAAAATTGATAATTGCCATCTTGAAAAGCCCTTTTCACTTATGAAAGAATATCGCCCATATACACTTGCCGTTCCATCAGATTGCAATTTTGTGGTCATTTTTTCTACCCAGCAATCGGGGTAAATACAGTCGGAATCGCCTGAAAGAATATACTTGCCTCTAGCATTCTCCATTCCCATTTGACGGCCAGGCCCCCACCCTTGTATTGCCTGAAAGCAATTTCGTATATGCAGCCTATCTAATGTAGCCTGGGTATTATCTGTGGAGTTGTTGTTTACAACAATTATCTCAAAAGGAAATTGTGTTTTACTGGAAGCAAGGCTGCTTATGGTTTTTAATATATCAACTTCTTCGTTCCATGCAGATATAACAATGCTTACAAGCGGTTTATCTGAAACTACTATATCTAATCTCTTGTTTATATCATCAAATACCGATTGGGGTATTTCTGAAAAATTATTGTATTTGTAATTATAGCGATTGACCCAATTAGGATCGCTAAAAAAGAATTTTCGCATTTTCAGAGGTTTTCAGTTCACATTTGAAATAAAGCAAGCTAAATAATTTTTCATCAAAAAAAGTCTGGTATTTTTTGGTACCAGACTTTTTAATGAAAAGGTTTTTCTAATTGGCTTTAATCAATTTAACTGATTTGGTCATTTTTCCATCAACCCAAATACTTATTACATAGTTTCCTGGTAATACTTTTAAGCCTACAGGCAGTTGAGTAGAAATAATATTGTTGCCTTTCATAATATTCATACCATTACTCCTGAATATTAATCTTCCGTTCATGTCAAACACAACAATATTTACATTTGCCTGCTTAGTGCTTGTCATATCTACCTTAATTACATCTATAAAAGGATTAGGATAAACATTAATTATGGATGCAGATAATTCTTCTACAGGAGTAGTTTTGGTTTTAACTACTTCCTCATTGCCTTTAGCAGGTTGAAGCGTTTTTGCAATTTGATTAAGCGTTCTGCCTGCTACTCTGTTTTGTCCTGTTGGCAACCCATCAGGGTAAATTGTATTTACAACCGGTTCTTCAGGTGTCGGATCATCATAGTATTCTATTGTAAACGCCCCGGTAAAGCTATATGGTGAACCTCCTGCAGTATTAACACTTACTATCAATTCGCCATTTTCGTTTGGCACCAGTTTATCCAGATACACCACCTTGGTATTATTATAGTAGCTATTAAGCTCTACGGTTTTGCCATTGCAGGTATAGTTTGCAGTTGTATAGTCGTTATTGGTATTGCTACCAAAACAACCAATCCTGTATTTTCTACTTAAATCAAGATTCCTAAATTTCATTTGTGATGTTTGCCCGGCATCTGTCCAATAATTGGTGGCCTGCACATTCGCAGGAAATATTCCATTTGAATTAACACCCGCAAAACCTGCTCCGTTAAATTCTTTTGTAATTACCATCTCAAAACCTGTATTTGTCAAGTTTGTATTCTTCAGGTTAGGGAAGCTTGCACCTTGAGTAGATGGCGTGCTTGTGCTGTTCCAAGGAGCAGGTGCAGCTTGAGCAGCATTTACATTAAGGTTTACCAACACTATTTCAGCAGCTACAAAAGCATCATCAACATTACTGTAATTACTAAACGTACCACTTCTTACTGACCTTACTTTATAGAAGTAACGGGTGTTGGCCGACGCCGAAGCATCTGTATAAGTATATACATTTGCTGCAGTTGTCGTTAGCAATGAATATGTTCCATTGAATGAATTAGCTCTCCAAATTTCAAAGCCTGTTTCATCCGCACTCCTATCGCTCCATGTAAGTTTTACTTTATTTGTTTCCAAAATTGTTTCTGCAAACAAATCTGCCGGCCGGATAACAGGATCAGTTGTATTATATTCACGAATAACTAAACCACTTAACAACAATATTGCATTTGCAGAAGCTTTGCTAATTACTACATCGATAGTACCTGATGCAGTTGGCACAAGCCCATTAAGGTTTACCAAACGAGTTGTGTTGTAGCTTCCATTAATGGTTTGTGTTTGTGCTCCGCTTGTGAATGTAACATCACATACTGCACCTGTATTTCTTGAAGTTAAGAACCCTATGCTGTAACGCTTAGAAGGATTTAACCCTCCAAATTGAATGGTATGGTTTCCATTATTATAGTTATGGAAGCTTGACTTCATTACTTCATCGGGGAATACACCCGTATTATCCCCTGTACGCAAACCAAGGTTTAAACCACCATTCCACTGAGTTAAGAATCTGAATGTAAAGCCTGTTGTAACATTCGCATCGTCTTTGATGTTACTATAAGTATTGTTTGCAAAAGGATAGCCTAAAAAGTTGTTCCAAGGTGCAGCTTGCACAGGTGCGCCATCGGGACCAAAGTTAAGGTAGGCAGATCTAACACTGTTATCTGTAACAGTTACATTGAAAGACCTTGTAACACTTGCACCAGAGTTGTCTGTTACTTTTACAACAATACCGGTATAGTATCCAATATCATTTATAGTAGGATTGAAAGATATTGTGCCTGCACCATTTCCATTATCTTGATAAGAGCCAAAGGAAGGCAATCCTGTTACTGCCACAGTCATAATATCTCCTGCATCATCTGTTGCGGCAATATTCACCGAAATGGTATTGGTTGCTTTAATATATATGTCACTTATTGCAGCTAATAAAGGTGCTTTGTTAGTAGTAGACACTTCAGCTACATTAGAAAAGCCAGATGTACCAACTGCATTGGTTGCTTCTACCTTATAATAGTAGGTAGTACTACTCAATACAGTATTATCAATATAGCTAATTGCATTGGCATTGGTAGCACCAGAATTCAACACAGTGAAAGGACCTGCTGAGTTAGTTGCCCTTGAAACGATATAGCTGCTTTCGTTGTAAGCCACATCGTTCCAATCTAATTTTACAGAACCATCTGTTTGGGCATTGGCAGTAAGATTTGTAGGCGTTGCCGGAGCAGTACCATCATTAAATGGTTTTTCAATTACAATGGCATTTACCATACCATAAGGAGTATTTGCTCCTTTGGTCATATTCATACTTATAATTCCTGAGGCGTTTGCCGGAATGCCAGTGAAGGTAACTGTGTTTTGGGTATTGTTATCGCAATACAATCCTTTTGAATCACCATTAATGGTGTAGATAGTTGTACCATTTACACCCAACCCTCTCCAGGCACTGCTGCCAAATAAAGTAATATTGTATTGAGCATTTGGTTGAAGGCCGGTAAAGTTTACTGCCACAGATTGTGGTGCACTATATGCTCCAAACCAGAAATAATCTTTCATTACAGCATCGGGATAAACCCCGGAATTGTTTCCTGTTTGAGCACCTGCATCGCCAGCATTCCATGATGTACCTAAAAAGTTGATACCCACAGTTGTAGTAGTACCATTACTATTTTTTAGGTTATTCGTAGTTACACCTGTAATTGTATTCCAAGGAGTAGGAGCATTAGGGCTTGTATATTTCATGCTCATCATCCATGTTTCTAATGGCGGTTCTACATCCGTAACAGTTAGTGTAAAGGAAGCGGATTCGCTACCCGCATTTACATCAGTAGAAGTAACTGTTATGGTATATACACCTGCATGAGTAAAGCCGGGTGCAATTGCCAGTGAGCCACTACCGTTTCCATTATCGGTTAATGTAACAAAAGATGGGGCATTGGCCAATGTCCATACAAGGCCTGTATTGCCATCCTGATCGTTAGCTGTTAAGGATACATTAGTGGTGCTACTTTCGCCAATAGTTACATTATTTATTGCTGTAATTACAGGAGTGTAGTTGTTGTTAACAGTTAAGGAAAATTCAGTTGTATCCTTGCCATTATTGCCATCTGTAACAATAGCTGTAATAACATAGGTACCTAAATTAGCCAGCGTAGGATTAAACTCAATGGTACCTGTACCATTGCCAGTATTCGTAAAGTTTGCAAAAGAAGGGAGCGGATTTTGGAATGAGAAGGTAAGAGCTTCCATATCAGCATCTGTTGCCGAAAGGTTGATTATTTTTTGAGACTCATACCTCATGGTAAAGTTTGGAATATTGGTAATAAGCGGGGCATTATTGGCCGTTCTAACCAAAACATCTGGAGTAAATGTGCTAATTCCTCCAATGCCTTTGGCTCTAACTTTATAATAGTAATTAGTGTTTGCAAATAAATTTGAATCTACAAAAGATTTTGTAGCTCCGGCTGCTCCAGGTATGGTTGCCAATAGCCTGTAGTTGCTTACATTTAAAGCAGATCTGTACAGTTCAAACTGAGTTTCATTATTACTGTTATCATTAAACTGTAATGAAATTGTAGAAGTAGTTTGATTTGTTGAAATAAGATTGGTTGGTGCAGTGGGTATAGCGGGTAATGCCAATGTAGTATCAGCAGGATACGATTGATTCATTACTGCTATTACTTGGGCTGCAGATAATGGTTCGCTGTAAATCTCAAAATCGTCTATCAAACCACTAAAATTAGTAGAGCTTGAGCTCGAATTAAATGCATTGCTGCTATTGCTAGCACCTATCCTGCAGGCATTGTTATTAGATGCTACAGAAGAGAATGAAAGGTTAGTGGTTGTAATTAATACACCATTTAAAAATAATCTCAGTCTATTTACATCATATACTACTGCTACATGATTCCATCCGCCAGATACCCAATTAGCATTTGAAGTAACATTATTTAATACAGCTGTTGATCGGGTACTGCTACTAGCAATACCAGCCTGCAGGCTATTTGAATTAAACCTTAATGCCAAACCATTTGCATTGCCACCGAAGTCAAATATCACTTTATTAGAGCTGGTAATTGCACTTGAATTTGGCTTAATCCAAACCCCTACAGTTCTTGCCGTATAAGCATCATTAGGAAAAATATTAGTACCTGCAAATGGAACATTAATGTATTGAGATGAGCCATTTAATGAAATTGAATGAGAGCCTTCTTTCCTATCTGTGCTAAATGCCGGAGAACTGTTTCCTGTTAGGTTTCTATTGTTACCACTTGCATCATTGTAATCATTATCAAAACTCCAGGCTGCTTCTACCTTACTTAATGATTCTGAAGCGCCATATTGGTTTACAGCTTTTAATTTGTACCAATATTTAGTTAAAGGATTTAAGCCAACAGAGTCAATGAAACTTGTTGCATTCGCTGCTGCTGCACCAATAGTGGTATAAACGCCCAACTGGCTATTTGATCTTGTAATCTCAAATGCAGATTCATTATTACTATTGTCAGTCCAGCTCAAGTTTATTTTATTGTATGCTGTAGCCGTTACTGTAAAGTTGGATGGACGTGCAGGAATTAAAGAAGGAGATATTGTTGCATCATCCACAAAGGCACTATTAGGAATAACTGTTCGAGCTGAAATGCCCGCAGCAGTACTACCCCAATAAATATTCATCACTTCTCCACCACCTTTCTCAAAAAAGGTCATAGCTATGGGATAGATACCTGCATTTAAAGTAATTGTGCCACTTGCATATTGTGTTCCATGCAAACCATCATTATTAACTAATGGAGTTGCTGTATGGCTATAAGAGCCTATATACAATTTACTACCATCATCAGATGCTGTTTCAAAAGTATAACTACCTGTTACCGGTATTTTAATAAACCCTTCCCAAAGGAAACCAAAATTATCGTTCCTTAATCGTTGCGCAAGGCTTACATTAGGAACGGTTCCGCTTGCAACAACTGGTAAAGTTGAGAAGTCTGGCAAATTATTCCAGTCTCCTTCGTAATATTTATAAGTTAAACCCCTTAATGCTGCAGTTGCGCTTACTTGGTTGCTGGCAGGCGACACATTGCCTTTTGCATCTACCGCTTTAATATAGAAAGCGTAAGTTTCTAATCCGGTAAGATTGTTTACAACAAAATTTGTTTCGGTTGTTACATATTTTTTAATACCGTTTACATATACTTCGTATTTAACTACACCTACATCATCTGTTGCATCATCCCAATCCAAAGCAATCCATGTACGGCTTGAGTTAGTTGCTACAAGATTAACTGGTGCTGTAGGAGGAGTAACATCTATCAATGTAGTTGCACTAACTTCAGAACTAATTGCAGATGCTCCATTGTTGTTTACAGCCCTAATTATGTAGTAATACTTTGTATTAGCTTCCAATCCTAAATCGAGATAAGAAAGTATATCCGCACCCCTTACTGCAACTAGTTTATAACCTGCCCCGGCAGATGTGCTTCTATAAACTTCAAAGGCTGTTTCGTTGTTTGTAGGATTAGGGTTATCGTTCCAGTCCAACTGAATAGAACTGTTAGATATTGCTATAGCAGATACACTTGATGCTGCATCTGGCACATTAGTTCCTGCAGCAGCAATCACAGAATAAATAGATGAGAAATCGCTACCACAACCAAATTGCTCTGTAACTTTTATTTTATACTGTCCAATAGGTGCATTATATGTAGAAGCGGTACTAACTAAAGCATTGTCGCTTACTCTTCTCCATTCATATGTGTAGTAATTTGCAGGAACCATTAAAGGCACCGTTGTTCTTCCATCGGGCGAAGGCAACACATTACTATACAATCCATTTACTTGAATATTAGGCGTAACAGTACCTTGGTTTAATGAAATTACTGCAGGCGAAGGCGACCATGCAGACCATGCACTTGTTGAGGTTCTTCTAAAACGAGCTGCATAAGTACCATAATCATTTACCATTAAAATATTGCTAGTAGCACCTGAAATTGTGATACCATTTTTACTCCACTCATAGCTGTAAAAACCAGCCTGCACCCCTAATTTGGCATCAACTACTTCACCCGGGCAAAATTCATCATGCTGAAAATAAACAAGTGGGTTTGCTTTATGCTGGCCATTGATAAATGGCCAGTACCTCGGATCGTTCCAAAACGAATTCCAGGCACCATGTCCTTGATCAGGAAAAAAAGCTTGCATAATATTTCCGCCCAAATTCCTGTACGAAGTAATAATATCTGTAACTGTTGAAGGATAAGGAGCTACGTCCTGTCCGCCATTTGCAACAAAAACAGGTATAGTAACATGACTAGCAAAATAGTTTACATCTTCGTATTGAGCTGCAGAAATGGGCTCAATTGCACAAGCGATTTTAGCATATTGTTGTTGCTGAGGAAAATCCCAGGTTGCTTGTCCTCCGGATGATAAACCACCAACATGAATTCTATCAATATCGAGTTTTACATACTTAGCCATTGAGTCCACCAACTCCTTAATTATTGGGAAATAATTTTGTAGATACCCAGCTTGGCTTTGCGGATATATCATAAAGCCATCAAAGGTTCCATCATCTATTTTTTGTGCATGTAATTGGCCCCCATGTACCAAGTGAAATTCATTGTCATAAACAGGCCCTGGCTCACCTAACCCATGCAAAAAAACGATTGCTGGGTAGGTTTTACCATCGGCAATATTGTGCTGATAAGTTTTAGGAAATTTTAAACGGAAAGCCATCCCTTTGTAGTAGTATGACTTATATCCATAAGAATAGGGATTCCACGACAACCTATTTGTGTGGCCCCACTTGCTCATAATGCCCCAGGTTGGTAATGCTGGTTGGTTGCTTGAAGTAAATATCCTGTCTGGGTCGCTGGGATCCAATACACCGGGCTGGGCAAAAGCTGTATTTGTAAATAATTGTACAGTACAAATAAAAAGTACAGCTAATAAAAACTTTCTCATTTTTAATGTTTTTTCTTATTGAAAACTAAAAATGGATTTCAGAAAAATATTTGGGCTTAAAGGGATTTCGCACATGCACACAAGAGCATGAATAGAATATTGAGATGAGGTAAGCTATTGCTTATAATGATCTTTAAAGGAAAGTGGAATTAGAAAATCAGAGGTTATTAATAGAAAAGGAAATTAGGCATTTAGAAATACTAGCTCAAAAGTATATATTTTATTTAATCTAACAAATAATTTTTATTTATTCTGATCGTTTATATGGCAAATGTAGTAGCGGACAGTTATTACTGCCTATAATTTCTTTCTTTTGCAAAAAACAATTTTTTGGGATGGTAGCTGTTAAAATCATTTTTTGGGTTTCTTTGGCAATCGTTTTTTACAGCTATTTGGGGTATGGTTTATTGATATGGTTACTTGTAAAAATTAGAGGTAAAAAACGGCAATACACCTCAGTTTCTCAAGGATTTCAGCCGGAAGTAACCTTGGTGGTTGCAGCCTATAATGAAGCTGATTTTATTGAGAAAAAGATAGAAAACTCCTTAGCAATAGACTACCCTGCAAATAAATTAAAGTTAGTTTTTGTAGCAGATGGTTCAAATGATGAAACTGTAGATAAAGTTTCTAAATATCCGCAGGTAGAAATTCATTATAAGCCCGAAAGGCGAGGCAAATCGATGGCTATAAACCGGATCATGCCCTTTATTACCTCTGAAATAGTGGTTTTTAGCGATGCAAATACATTATTAAATAAAGAGTCTATTTTAGAAATTGTAAAACATTACCAAGATGAGAAAGTGGGTGCGGTTGCGGGTGAAAAAATAGTACGGGCAGAAGATGAATTGGGTAATATTGCTGGCGATGGCGAAGGGTTATACTGGAAATATGAATCGCTATTGAAAAAACTAGATGCTCAATATTACAGTGTTGTAGGTGCTGCCGGTGAATTATTTTCAATAAGAACCAAGCTTTTTGAACAGGTTGAACAAAATGTATTACTGGATGATTTTATTATTTCAATGAAGATTTGTCAAAAGGGCTATAAAGTGATGTACGAACCTGCTGCATTTGCTACAGAAGCCCCTTCTTTTTCATTAAAAGAAGAGCAAAAAAGAAAAATACGGATATCGGCAGGAGGCTACCAATCTGTATTTATGTTAAAAGAGTTGCTTAACATTTTCAAATACGGCAAACTCAGTTTTCAATATATTTCACATAGGGTTTTACGCTGGATTGTTTGCCCATGGCTATTGCCGATAATTTTTGTTACCAATGCTTTGCTTTTGCAAACAAGCAGTAAATTGTATGATATTCTTTTTGTTTTCCAATGTATTTTTTATCTGTGTGCTGCAATTGGTTGGCTACTAGCCAAGGCAAATAAAAAAGTAAAATTTATATATATAGCCTATTACTTTGTTTTTATGAATTGGGCATTGTACTTGGGTTTTATAAGATTTATTTCCAGAAGCCAAACTGTACTTTGGGACAAAGCCCGAAGGGCTGAATCCATTGAACCTAAAGTGTAAAACAAAAAAACTATTTTTAAACCTGCTTTTACACACTTCGTTAACAAACCAAACCGATAGCAACCAGCACTATGAAGATATATTTTAAGAACCTTGACGGCTTAAGATTCTTTGCGGCTTTTTTAGTGCTATTGCACCATGCACAATATTTTAAGGATATTAACAGTTTTCCGCTTTCTTCTGTTTTTGCCCCCTTTTTGGTAGAAGGCGGAAAAATGGGCGTAAATCTTTTTTTTGTTTTAAGTGGCTTCCTTATTAGTTACCTTCTTTTTTCTGAAAAGCAAAAAACAGGTACTATAGCACTTAAAAAATTTTACATACGGCGTATTTTAAGAATCTGGCCCTTATACTTGGCTTATGGCCTTACCTTAATATTGGCAGCCCCAATGTTTTTCAAGCTTATGGGCATTCATACCGATGTTATCGGGAGTAAAGAAATAATTACCAATATAGTCTTCCTTGTTTTTTTTGCCGTTAATATCCAGCTTACTTTTTTCACCTACAATAAAGGTATTGTAGAAATTTTATGGTCTGTATGTGTAGAGGAGCAGTTTTATCTTATTTGGCCGGTGCTTGTAAAAAAATTCTTTGGGAAAATGGCTCGGCTCATAGTTATTCTATTTGTATTTGCCCTAATAAGCAAGGCCATTATACACATTCTGCACCTCTATTTTGGGCTCGATAAAGAGTTTATGTTACTATTTGACTATGTAATGCTTCCCAATAAGGTTCAACTATTTGCAACTGGTATGGCTATGGCATACCTTCATTTTAATAAAAGTATATATACAGGTTTCAGAAATTTTATACAACAAAGATGGTTTCAATGGATAGTTTTGCTAATTACCATTGCATTTGTCGCCTGCAATAACTTCTTGCTTCCCGTTAACAGCATGGCCTATTACTATTTAACGGATTATATCTCCGCTATTCTTTTTGGCCTGTTAATATTCAATGTGGTGCAGGAAAACGCAATTATAAATTTGGAGTACGACATTTTTAGAACCCTTGGGCGTATATCATACGGAATTTACCTTTTTCACCCTCCAGTTTGCAGGTTGGTAATAACTTTTATGGTTAAAGTTTTAAAAATACCCAATTCTTTTTTCGCCTATGATATCCTCTATTTTATTTTAGCCACTGGGGCAACGGCAGGTTTAGCATGGCTATCTTACGAATTTTTTGAAAAACGCTTCCTAAAATTAAAAAACAAATTTGCCATTATTAAAACCAGAATATAAAAAGTAGAAAAAAAAATTTTTCTATTCATAATTTTTATATAGTTTTACGGAGTTGTTCCACTAGAACATACCACTCAAGTTTCAATTCCTACCAAAAATCTAGATTTCCAATCTTCGATTTATTGCCTCTGAAAGTCTGAATTTCTGCGAATTACCATCATTTAGAATTCCATAGAGTACTATTATTGTTTACTCATTTTATGAATTACCACCTGTCAAACTCTTTAAATTTTGAGACTGTGGTAAAAAAGTTAATGGTTATAGAAGAAAGTAATGCAATCAATTATTTGATTAGCAATGTGCTTAAGAAAGATTTTAATGTTACTTCTGCATTTAATAGTGCTGATGCAATGCAACAACTAAGAAATGATCTAGAAAAAGATTTAATAATAATGGATATCTCCAATACCGATTCAGATAATTTTGAATTGCTGGAGCATATTTTTACTAGTGCTGTATTAAATGATATTCAAAGAATAGTAATTTCCGATTCGGATGATGAGCAACTAAAAAATAAGACCACCGCTTTGGGAGCGTCTTTATTTGTTACCAAACCCTTTGATCCTTTATATCTTTCTGAAAAAGTAAATGCCTTAGTTAGTCTTAATGAAAAATCGATTGTCAGAAAAAAGAAATTTTCATTCAATATGAATATTTTTTAATTCTGGTGTAATTTTTTAAAAATTACCCTAAACAACGATTTATGTTTACCAATGATGTCATGCCACTGGGTAGTAGTATTTTTAACTTAACTCCTGATAAGGAAGCTCAGGAGCAGTTTCTGTATATTGGCAGTGCCCAATTTTTTTCAAGCTCCTTAGCTCAACAATTTCCCCATTCGCTCCAGGCATCTTCCTTAGAAGAAGCAAAACTAATATTGTTGGAAGCTGCAGTTTCCCCAGATATGATTATAATTGATGTTTTACACAACCATATTCAATTAGTTGGCTTTAGAGTGTGGTTGTTAGAACATTTACTTAATAAAATTCCCCTAATCTACAATCAATCTTACCTTGCTACAGAAGAAACGAAGTTGCTGTTTAAGCAAAAATTGGTAGACGATGTTATCAACTTACATCAACACTACCATAAACTTGGACAAAAACTAAAGTTCTTCAAAAAGTTAAACAGTGACACTACGGAAGCTGCAGAAAAAAAAGCAAAACTGCCTTCAAGCTGTCGGTTCTGTTTTGTAAAACGTGGTTTTGATATCTTAATAGCACTAACAGGCATTGCCCTAACACTGCCTGTTATGCTAATTATTGCATTGATCATTAAAATAGATAGCAAAGGGCCGGTATTTTATTTTGCAAAAAGAGCTGGAAGAGGTTTCAAAATTTTTAATTTCTACAAGTTTCGAACAATGATTGTAGATGCCGATCAAAAAATTAAAGAACTGGCAACTGACCTTAACCAATATGATGTACAAGCTAAAGGTCCTGTATTTATCAAACTGAACAACGACCCTCGCATCACAAAATTTGGAAAATTTTTACGCAACTCAAGTCTTGACGAATTGCCTCAACTTTTTAATGTTTTAAAAGGTGATATGAGCATAGTAGGCAACCGACCTTTACCATTGTATGAAGCCTCAACACTTACTACTGCAGAATGGGCTGAAAGATTTATGGCACCTGCAGGCATTACAGGCCTTTGGCAAGTAAGCAAAAGAGGGCAAAAGGAAATGAGCAACGAAGAAAGAATTCAATTAGATATTGAATATGCAAGAAGTAGGAACCTGCTTACTGACTTTAAAATTTTACTTAAAACACCTGCAGCACTATTTCAAAATGCAGATGTGTAATTGTTCTTATTTTTAATACTGCTTACCAAACCAAATTGTTTTAAAAAGATGAAACCTTTAAAGGATAACCCCCTTGTATCAATTGTAACACTTAACTGGAATGGACTTGACGTTACATTAGAATTTTTGGAAAGTACTCGTAACCTCACTTATAAAAATTACGAAATTATTGTTGTAGATAATGGTTCTACAATAGACCCTACAGAAAAAATATTAGCAGGCAATTATCATAATGTAAAAGTGGTAAAAAGCCCGGTTAATTTAGGTTCTGCGGGGGGTAATAATTTTGGGATGAGGCACATGTCGCCAAATTATGACTTTTGTTTTCAGCTGAATAATGATGCAGAAGTTACTTCAGACATTATTGAAAAATGCTTGCAGCCTTTTTACGATGATGCAAAAGTTGGTGCTGTTTGCCCGAAAATTCGTTTTCATCATCATCCAACAATTATTCAATACGCCGGCTTTAATAAAATGAATATGCTTACAGGAAAAACCACAGCCGTTGGTAGCCTGGAAGAAGATAAGGGCCAGCACGATACTCCTGGCTATACGCATAGTGCCCATGGATGCGCCATGTTGGTAAGCAGAGAAGTAATTGAAAAAGTAGGCATGATGGCGGAAAAATATTTTGTTTACTACGACGAATCAGACTGGAGCGCAAGAATTATCAAAGCCGGATATAAAATATATTACCAGGCAAAAGGATTGGTTTACCACAAGGAATCGATGAGTATGGGAAAATTAAGTCCGCTAAAAGTGCATTTTATGACTCGCAATCGAATTTACTATATGCGAAGAAATGCAAACATGGGCGAATTTCTTGTATTTGCCGGATTTTTTGGATTACTCACTGTACCAAAAACTGTTTTAAGATTTGTAAAAAACAAGCAATTCGATCATTTAAAAGCCTTTTTTAAAGGCATTAGCTGGAATTTTACTAATTCAAAAAAATCGGTACAATAATAATTTAGAAAGCTGTCTTAGGCAGCCTTGATAATAGTTTGGTAAATTACAGCTTAATTAAGACCTGTTATTTACAAAATTTTGTAATGGAAAGTCAAGAAAGAAAAATACGGTTACTCCAATGCATCCGACAAGGGCAGATTGGTGGCGGAGAAAGTCACTTATTAAGTCTTGTAGAAAATCTTGACAAAGAAAAATTCACTCCTATTGTACTATCCTTTACTGATGGGCCAATGATAAACAGACTGTACGAAATGGGTATTAAAACCCATATAATACCAAGCACAAAAGCCTTTGATTACAAAGTTTGGAACAGGGTGAAAAAATTAATGGTAGAAGAAAATATAGATCTTGTACATGCTCATGGCACTAGAGCTAATTCAAATGTATTTAAGCCAAGTCGTTCTTTACAAAAGCCATTGGTTTATACTATTCATGGTTGGTCGTTTCACGTAGATCAGCCTCTACTTGTAAAAAAAATGAGAATTGCAGGAGAAAAATTTTTAACTGCAAAATCAACTAAAAATATTTCTGTTTCCCTATCTAATCAAAAAACGGGTACAGATACTATAAAGGGTTTTAAATCCGTTGTAGTAAATAATGGAATTGATCAAAAAAAATTTGATCCACAAGGAAGATACGCAGATATAAGAAAAGAGTTGAACATACCAACAAATGCCATAGTGGTTGTATTTGTTGCACGATTTACCAATCACAAACAACCATTGGTACTTATAAATGCGTTTGCAGAAGCAGCAAAAAATAATTCTGATCTTTACTTATTAATGGTAGGCGATGGAGATCAGAAAAGTGAAGCACTGGAATTGGTTGAAAAACTTTCTATCACAGAAAAAGTAAATTTTCAGAATTTTAGGCAGGATGTGCCGGATGTGTTGGCAGCTGCAGACATATTTGTTTTACCCTCCTTATGGGAAGGACTACCCATAGGGCTTCTGGAAGCAATGAGTATGGGCAAAGCAATTATTGCCACAAATGTAGATGGCACAAAAGATATTGTTACTCATAACAGTAATGGATATCTTATAGAATTGCAAAATCTCATAAAAGAGCTACCCGAAGCTATCGATTTGCTGGCATCGGATGGTTTATTAAGATTGACACTTGGCAATAATGCTAAAAACACAGTACAGCATGATTTTAATGCTGCACAAATGACAAAAGAAATAGAATTAATATACACCCAACTTTTGAAGCAAGCATAATGGAATACAACCGTATAGCCGATATTAAAAGGCTTAATTTTATTATTGATACTTTAAATAAACAATTGCCGGAAGGTGCAATTGTACTGGATGTTGGCTGTGGTAACGGGGTAATTTCTCGTAGCCTTGGTGCAAAAGGCTTTAATGTGTATGGCATTGATGTGAGTGAAAAAACCATTGAAAAAGCCAGGCAGTTAAATACTTTATCCAATGTAAAATTTGATGTGATAAGTGCTGAGCAACTAGTTGCTGAAGGAAAAAAATACGATGCCGTTATTTGTAGTGAAGTATTGGAGCATCTAAATCACCCGGCAGGTTTGCTTCAGGTATTATATCAATCTATTACCGATAATGGAATATTGATTGTTACAGTGCCAAATGGCAATGGCCCAAGAGAATTGTTTGTAACACGGCCCGTAATTTCTATGCAAAAAAAGAATAATTTTGTTTGGAAATTTGTGCAAAGAGTAAAGAAGATGCTCGGTTATTCTGGTTCCACGGCTCAGTCGGATGCAAGCGACCTTACACATGTTCAATTCTTTACAAAAAGATCACTATCCACTTTAGCAGAAGAAAATAAATTCAACATTGTTCAATATGGTAAAACAAATTTTATTGAAGATGTTTTCCCTTTTTCATTCTTCTCCAAAAAAATTCCATTGCTACAAAGAATGGATTGTGCCATTGCAGAGTACTTGCCGTATGGCTGTACCGGTGGATTTGTAACTGTTTGGCAAAAGAAAAAATAACCAATGGAAACGCTGCTATTGATACTAAAAATATTGTTTTACTGCATCAGTGCCATTATTGCGTTTTATTTTCTACTACCATCCATATTATTTATTGCCTATTATTTAAAAGGTGGCCTAAAGAAAAGGTTTGAAAACTCTTCTTCTGGTAAACAATACGAGTTTGCCGCAATTATTACCGCCCACCAGGATGTAAGGTTTATTCCTCCTTTTGTAGACTCTTTTTTAAAACAAGGTTACCCCAATTTTAAAGTATATGTAATTGCAGACGACTGTGACATTACGGGTTTGCATTATGAAGACAAGAGGATAATAGTATTGAAACCTGAGGCCGCCTTACATTCTAAAATAAAATCTATTCAGTACGCCATTAATCATTTTGTAAATGAGCCCGATGCAATAATTATTTTTGATAGTGACAATTTGGTTCACCCCAATTATTTATTAAACCTTAATGGATATTTTCAACAAGGTTTCAGGGTAGTTCAAACGCATATGTTATCTAAAAATACAGATACAGCTTATGCCCAATTGGATTCTATTGGCCATATTTACTATACTTTTTTGGAACGAAAATCAAAAATGGCACTTGGTATTTCTTCGTCTATTTTAGGTTTAGGCATTGCGTTGGATTATACATTGTATAAAGAGATTAATTATAAAAATACTGTAGGTGGCTTTGATAAAAAGCTACAGGCACGTATGGCTATGCTGGTAAAACAAATTGCTTTTGCAGATGACGCTATTGTGTACGACGAGAAAGTAGAAGAAGCGGCTGTAATGGAAAAACAAAGAACCCGTTGGATATACTCCTATTTTTCGCATGTAAAAGATAGCTGGCAATTATTTGTATATGGCCTAAAAACATTCAGCCCCGGCAGAATACTTTTAGGCTTAACAATGCTGCGGCCACCAATGATTATTCTTATTTCTTTACTGATAGCAGTTCTAGCCATTAGCCTTTTTGTAAACCCTGCTCTACTCATCGGCTGGGCAATAATTATTGCTTTGTTTGTGCTTACATTTATACTTATTGTATTTACTCAAAGCTATCAGAAAGGAATGGCGGCTTCACTTAGGTTTATACCAAGGCTGATAGTAAGCCAGTTTAAATCCTTATTAAAGATAAAAAAAGCAAAAAGTAATTTTTTAAAAACTGAGCATAAGAAGGTGATCTATATCGACGAATTATTAAAAAATGAACTCTCTTAAAAAGCTTTACTATGCTGCTGCATCTCTAATCCCTATGAGTGCTTTCCATTTAGGTGGGCCTAATCGCATCTTGCTTCCATACCACCATCTTGTAACTAATAAAAATCTTCCCCATATCTCTCACTTATACTCTTACAAAAATGAGAAGGCTTTTCAAAAGGATTTAGAAATCTTGTTGAAAAGCTACCGCCCAATTCATCCCGATAAGCTTTATTCAATAATTACAGAAGGAGGTAAAATACCAAAAGGAACTTTCTTGCTCACATTTGATGATGGGTTTAGAGAAATAGCTGATATTATTGCTCCTATTTTAATAAAAAAAGGAGTTCCTGCTATTTTCTTTATTAATCCTGCCTTTATTGATAATAAGGAGCTTTTTTATCGTTGCAAAATAAGTTTGCTAATAGATCATTTGAAGAAAAAACCAAATCTGGCAAATAGCTACTCTTCCATTTTAAATTGCGAAAAAGACATCAATTCAATAACTAATAGTTTAAAAAGTATTAATCAAATAAATGCGCATTTGCTCAATTCTATTGCAACAAAAACAGCGTATTCATTTGAAGAATACCTATTGGAGCATAAGCCTTTTCTGAGTAAACAACAATTAATTGAGCTAAATAAACAAGGCTTTACAATTGGTGCCCACAGCGTAAATCACCCCTACTATAAACTGCTAAGTGAAGAAGACCAGGTAAGGCAGTCAATAGATTCCTGCAATTATGTAAAGGAAATTACCTGTCAGGAAATTTGCCATTTTTCATTTCCCCACTCTGATTCGGATGTTTCAAAAAAAGTAATTGAAGAAATAAATATTAAAAACAAGGGACTGCTATTTGGTATCCAAAATCAAAAAGAAGAATTAACAAACAATATGTTGCATCGCTTTAATGCAGAAAGACCAGGCTTGGCTTTCGACAAACTTATTAAAGGGCAATTATTTTTAAATAGTTTACAGAAAATGATGGGGAAAAATATTGTAAACAGGACTTAATACATTTGTATAATACCAAAGCAGCAGTTTTATGATTAGTACTAAAGTTAAAGAATCGTTAGGGCCACTTTTTCCGGTTTTAAATTCTATTCGATTGATGTATTTAAGATGGAAATTAAGAGGCAACGTTGTGGAATGTTCTTGCTGCAAAAGTACTTATAAGGAATTTGCCCCATTTGGAAACGACCGGCGTCAAAATGCATGGTGTCCTAACTGCGAAAGCCTTGAAAGACATCGCTTGCTTTGGATGTATTTTGAAAAGAAAACTAATATATATACAGATAATTTAAAACTGCTGCATGTTGCCCCCGAAACTGTTTTCTTTAAAAAATTTATCAATCAAAAAAATATTGATTACCACCCTGTAGATATATTTCCGCATTTATACCCAAAGGGTACTACCTATTTAGATATACTCAATCACACTCTTCCAAACAATAACTTTGATGCAATTATTTGCAACCATGTATTCCAATATATAGAAGATGATAAAACGGCAATGACTAGCCTGTTCAAACTAATGAAGCCGGGAGGCTGGGCAATAATGCAAGTACCCATCAACACAAAAGCTACCACTACCTTTGAAGACAGTTCTATAACAGACCCATTAGAAAGAGAAAAAGTTTTTGGGTTGAAAGAACATGTTCGATATTATAGTTATGATTATGCTGATAAACTAAGGACAATTGGGTTTGAAGTTGTAGTAGATGATTACACCGCCTCTTTTACCGATGAGGAAATATTCAAGTACGGATTTTTTAAAGGCGACGCTATATATTATTGTAAAAAACCACAATGACAAAGACTCTAAAAAAATGGGCAGGCATAGTATTAATGGTAGCCAATTGTATTTTTATTGTGGCTGCATTGTTAGCATTACTAGCTCAGTATGTAAACCCTGCAAAATGGTGGCCTGTTGCCATTGCTGCAATCGGGTTTCCTATAAGCATTATTACCCTTTTTTGTTTTTTAATTTTATGGTTATTTATTAATCGTCGCAAAGCTTTGTATTCTGCAATTACAATACTTATTTGCCTGCCTGCTATTTATAAAGTTTTTGGGCTACATCCTTTTGCATCTTTTAATCAACAAAAAAAACAAGATCAGTTACGGTTATTAAGTTGGAATACAGGATTAATGAACTATTCTACGTTAGATACCAACCTTGCCATAAAATATAATAAGCAGATTTTTGAAAAAATAAAACAGGCCGATGCTGATATCGTTTGTCTTCAGGAGTTTTTTTCGGCCACTAAGCCTGGCAATCATTACAATTTAATGGATTCCTTAAGCCGTACCTTAGGTTATCCTTATTATTATTTTTCCCGGGATGTGCCTAAAGTAGATGGTAGTTTCTTTAGCGGAGTTATTATATATAGCAAGTATCCAATAGTTGATAGCAGCAAAACAAAATTTCCTTTTAGTGGGCTTTATTCCGGCAGCGTAATTAAAACAGCTATAGCATATCAAAACGATACTATTGATATTGTTAATACTCGATTACAATTAATGCGATTTAGTGCAGATGAGTACAAGGAATTATATCAAATAAAACATTTTTCTACTCAATCGTATGCAAATTCAAAAAGCCTTGTTGGAAAAATAAGAAGAGGATATTATTTTCTTGCCCAGCAGGCAGATATTGTCAGCCAGGTTTTAAAACAATCCAAACATCCCATTTTATTTACAGGTGATATTAATGATATTCCTTTAAGTTATACATACGGAAGGGTAAAAGGTAACATGAATGACGCATGGGCTGATGCAGGAAAAGGTATTGGTAAAACATACCATTCTATCTCTCCTACTTTAAGAGTCGATCAAATTTTTTACGATAGTCATTTTAAAATTGAACAAATAAAAAGAATAATGGCCGAAGAAGAGACCGATCATAATGGTCTGCTGGCTGACTTCATACTTAAAAGATAAAGGCCATCCTTGGACGGCCTTTACCTTTTAATAAAAACTCTTCTTATTATCTAATAACAGACTTACTCACCTTCTCATCAGCAGTTGTTATAAGAACATGATAAATACCTCTTGGTAACACCATAGCCACATTCAACAAATTCATCCCTTTATTGAGTGCTATACTGTTGCTATATAAAATTTTTGCGTTTGCGTCCATTATTCTTAATTGTGACCGCTTCGATTCATCCGAATTAATGTTAAGTTGCATGGTTGAATTACCAGCATACACAGATGTGATAGCAACTGTAGTTTTCTTTTTACTGGTAGTTTTTATATTTATTATTCTACTGTATGCAAAAGTTCCATCAATATCAACCATTTTCAATCGGTAATAATTATTACCAAAACTTGGCAGCTGGTCTATACTGTTATAAGTAGCACCAGTTCCATTTGCACCTGATGCAAATACTTTGGCAATTGAACTATAGCTTTGTCCATCTATACTTCTTTCTATAACAAAATATGAAGCGTTTATTTCATTGCTTGTCTTCCAGTATAGAGATACTGAATTATTACTATTAAGCTTGCCGGAAAAATTTTCTAAAATTACAGGCAGTACCACATTACCATTACTAATGGTTACTGTATCTTTTCCAATCAAGCCCAATGAGTTGGTAACTTTTAACTCGTATTTGTAAACACCCTGCCCCAAGCCGGATACAGAGGTTTGCATGGCATTTGTGTTAGCAATGGTGCCACCAATAGGGCCCGAAATTTTTGTCCATGCAAAATTGATGGGCAAACCATTCGGGTCGTTACCATTTCCTTTTAAAGGAAGAGTGGGAATAATATTTTGAGTAACTGAATCGGCACCGGCATTTGCTTCCGGAGAGCCTGGTCCTGGATTTTGTACTAATATTTTTTTCTGCTTTAACATCCATGTATAAATGTTTTCACCATTTTCCATATAGGTAGGTGCATAAAAATTGTTCCAGCAGCAGTGACCACCGGAATACATGGTATATCTTGCCGAAGAAGATATCGCTGTATTCATTGTATCCCTTACTTTATCGTATCCACGCAAATCCATATTCCCTTCAAAGGCCCACATAGTGCCTCCTGCATTTGCATAGTATTTCATATTCCCAATACCATTATCGGGTTGCAATGCACTCATCACCACCATTGAGGTTATTTTATTCGTGTAATCCGGATTATAATTATCCACCATATTAGCCCAGGCCCAACCTCCCATTGAAAGCCCGGTGACATTAATGCGCTGAACATCGCAACGATAGCGAGCTAAAATTGAATCCATTTTGCGGTTCATCCAATAAGCGGCCGGCCATGCCGCTGCAGGCTGAATAGAAATAACAATGGGTTTTTCCAACTTGCCATTAACCGTAAACTGCATATTGTGGCCTTCGGCAATAAATTTAGAGGGCCCATATACCAGCATCTTATTCGGGTCGGTTCCTATTTCGCCCAAGCCGGATACAAAACAAATTAGCGGATATCTTTTTGCAGTACTGTCGTTGTAATCATCCGGCAAATGGACGTAGGCATTCCATCCGTCAATTTGGGTTAGAAACTGCTGAGCTGTAGCCTGACTAGACAATACAGTAGAAAACAGGATAGCAAAAATGCTTACCCTGATAGAGGGGTAAAGTTTGTTCATCATAAATATTGGTTCTGTGGTTTGATAATATTTATCAAATCTTATTTACATAAAATATTTTACTACAGAAAATTTGCAGCATAGTAATGTAAACAGATTGATAAGGAAGATAGGAACAGTGAAGCTTTGGTTTTCTTTAGGTTTTTAAGCCGTTAGGGCGGCTGTTAAAACTGAAACGATAGATTTTTAGTATTATTATTCAAAAATGCTTTCGTCTAAAAAATCGAGTGGTTTCCCTTCTTTTCAAATCGTATTTCTACTTACTTGTTGCTGGTCTTCAAAGAAGGGGGATGAATGTTGGATTTTACACTGGCACTAATTAAGTGCGCAAAAGTATGAAGCGACAAAAAGTGGAATGTAGGTAAGTATTATATTTTTTTGTAGTATAAAATACTACATTAATAACTTGTGGAAATAAAAAAGCCCTCTATAGAGAGGACTTAAGTAGCTATTTGTTGTAATAGGTTATAATTAGAACGTGTATGCAATACGAACACCAACGGCACTTGTATTGGAACCATCATTGCTCCAACCTGTGTATTTCAACAAAGCATCAAAATTTGGAGAAAATTTGTAACCAATACCTGGTGCATACGTAAATGCTGTACCGCTGCCTTTTTCAGTACCAAAAGAAGCTCCTAATTGAGCAGAAGCATAAACATTACCTTGAAAAGTATATTTAATACCTGCTAATACCGGAACCATCCCAGAATTAGCAACTTTAACACCACTAATCTTTTTACCAGTAAAATTTAAGTACCCAGCGTTTAATGTTAAAGCTAATTGTTCATCTAAAGAATAGTCTGCCTGAACATTACCGCCAAAACCTACTGAATAAAAATCAGCCAGATCACCAATTGGCAAATGAGCCTCAGCTCCAATACTAAATTTAAGAGGAGAAGTTTCCTGTGCTTTTACAGAAAAAGATACTACTGCAAGAGTAGCAATAAAGAATAATTTTTTCATTTTAAATATGTTTTGTTTTAAATAGCGGCGCAAATGTAATACAAAATATGGAATATCAAAAAATATATTTTGCTATGAAGAAATATCTAGCAAATAATATTTTTTTACACATTTACAAAAAAAATTGCAGTTACATATTTTCCGTTGTAATTTACAATTCACTTTAAACCACAATCAATAATATCCTCAAAAAAGCTAACCTAATAATTCCTAAATTATTTATAAAACACAAAGCTCATTTTGTAATGGATTCATTTTGCCCAGTCATAAAAAAAATATGCATTTGGCTTGTTACTTTATTGCCAGTTGCACAAATCTCTAATGCACAAACAGGCGAGTGCCTAAATTTTAATGGTAGCAATAATTATGTATTGTTACCTTATGGAATTGCAGGCAGTTATACAAAAGAAGCCTGGATAAAGCCATCCATTGTCACCGGCTTTCCTAATATTATTTCAGGAAATAATACTGCCTTATTTATTGACAATGGTAAATTAACCGCTGGTCATGCGGGTGCCTATGCTTACGCAGAGGTTCAAGATCCAGTAGATTTAACGGTAAATACCTGGTACCATGTTGCAGTTACCTATAATGCCAATACCAATGAAATTAAACTTTATAAGAATGGAGTTGAAGTAGCTGCCAATACTAATGCTACTGCTTATACAGAAGGAGTACTGTATATAAGTTATTTTGCAGGCGGCAATTATTTTTCTGGTGATATAGATGAGGTTAGAGTTTGGGATACTGTAAGAACCGCCTCTGAAATTAATCAGTCAAGAAACTGTGAACTCAGCGGCGATGAACCTGGGCTTTTTGCATATTACAATTTTAACCAGGGCATTGCCGGAGGAAACAATACTGCTATCTCGATACTATCCGATAGCCAAGACAAATGTTCAGCTTTAAACGGTGCATTAAACAATTTTAATCTTACGGGTTCAGGCTCAAATTTTATTGCTCCCGGTTCACCTATTACAAATTCTTGTGCTGCTACCTTTCCCAATATTAATATTACAGGAAATGGGCAATGTATAACTCTTGGAGATACTACACCCTCTATTGTAGATTTCACCTATTTTGGCAATTATTCAACCAGCCCTATCATACGCAATTATACAATTCATAATACAGGGAATGCAGTACTTAATATAAACACAATAAATATTAGTGGAACAAATGCAACTGATTTTTCAGTTAGTTCTCCCCCATCATCTAATATTGCGCCAGGTGGGTCAACCAATTTTTCGGTAAGCTTCAACCCTTCGGGTTCGTTAGGAACTAAAACTGCCACCATTACTGTAAATAACAATGATGCCGATGAAAATAGCTACTCATTTAATATAGAGGGTATAAAATCAGACTTGGGCAAATCGCTTGACTTTGACGGTTTGAATGACGATGTAAGTGTTCCTTTTATTTTAAGTGGTAATTACACAAAAGAAGCATGGATAAAAACCAATACCATTACCGGTTTTCCGAATATTTTTTCAGGCACAGGAACGGCATTGTTTTTAAATAATGGTAAACTGGCAGCAGGTCATGCACCTTCATTTGACCAGGCTGTTGATGTAACTGCACTTAATACAAATGAATGGTACCATGTTGCTGTAAGCTATAATGCTGCTACGCAGGATATGAAATTATATCTTAATGGAGCATTGGTTCTTACCACTGCTGCCGTACCGGCCTACACGGAAAGCGATTTAAAAATTGGTTCTTTTAATGGCTTTAATTTTTTCTGGGGCAAAATAGACCAGTTAAGAGTTTGGAATGTAGTAAGAACTGACACTGAAATACTAAATAGCGCAGCCTGCAATATAAGTGGTGATGAACCGGGTTTATTGGCATGGTATAATTTTAACCAAGGAGCAGGAGAAGGAGATAATTCTGGCCTAACTACTGTTTTCAACGATGTTGATGATTGCAATGCTGCTTTGAATAATGCAACACTTAATAATTTTGCTCTTACCGGAACAATTTCAAACTATGTTTCTGAGTCAAGTAATATTACAAATAGTTGCACTGCTACATTTCCAAATATTAACATAAATGGAAATGGTTTATGTATAGCTTCTGGTGATGTAACACCCAACATTGCCGACAATACCGACTTTGGTAATATTTCAGGATCGGGTATCAGCAAAACTTTTGTGATTCACAATACCGGTACTGCCACGCTCAACATTGGCGCAATTAATTTTACGGGAACAGATAATACAATTTTTTCTGTTACAACTTTACCAGCAAGCTCAATAGCTCCTGGAGGCTCTGCAAATTTCGTGGTGACAATAACACCAATTGGATCCGGTGTTAAAACAGCCACCATTACCATCAATAATGATGATGCAGATGAAGCCGCATATAGTTTTAATCTTCAGGCCAATGTTCAATCCGGAGAATTTAGTATTACCAATATAAATGCTATACCAAATATTAACGGTACGGCTACCATTTCATGGAGTACCGATATTGCTACCAATTCGTTAGTTCAATATGGTACATCTCCCGGCAATCTAAATTTTACTAATAGTAATGCAACACTTGTTACAAATCATAGCATTCAGCTTACAGGCTTAAGCTTAGGCGTTACATACTATTTCAGGGTTACAAGTACCGATGCTTCCAGCAATACCTATACTGTACCAGCTCCTCCAAGCACTCCCCTCAATTTTAGTATGCCACCATCGATTACTACACATCCTGCGTCACAAGCAATATGCAAAGGAAATGAAGTTACATTAAGTAGTACAGCTACAAGTGATGCATCTGCAACTGTTCAGTGGCAAATAAGTACAGATAATGGTAATAACTGGCTAGATAGTACAGGAGCTACTTCTACTTCAATCAGCTTTGTTGTTTCTGATGAAGATAATGGTAAACAATTTAGAGCTATATGGACCAATATTGGAGGATCGAATATTTCTAATGTTGCTATTCTATCTGTTAATGACACCACATGGGGTGTGGAAAATATCCAGCTTTGCGGTAATCAGCTACCCTATTTATGGAATGGAAATAGTTATACAGCAAGTGGTACCTACTATGATACTATACCTGGAGCAAATACCTATGGATGTGATTCAATTGTTGTTTTAAACCTTACAGTAACAAACCTAAATGGAAGTATTACCAAACAATACCTTTCATGTATTGGCGAGTCTGATGGTTCCATTGGTATTATAGCCAGCGGAGGAACTGCGCCTTATGAATATAGTATTAACAATGGAACAAGTTGGAATACTACAGGAATTTTCAATACACTTTCTGCTGGAGATTATTCAATAAGAATGAAGGATACCAATGGCTGCTACAATGATACCACTGTGAATATGGATATTAATAAAGTGTATTGGAACGGAACTATTAATAATGATTGGCATACTGCGGGTAATTGGAGCAATGGAATGGTACCCACAGCCTCTACACATGTAATTATTGCCGACAATACCGCATTATGTATTATCAGTGCTGCGAATGCAGAAGCTGCCAGCGTACAAGTGTTTGCTGGTGCAGAACTAAGAACAGAAAATAACCGTGAACTTTTGGTTGCAGGGAAATGCACTAGCTTGCCTTCCAATTAAACCAGATATATTTTTGTTAATAGGGTATCAGTTTGTACTAGCTGATACCCTATTCTTATATATAACAATACCTGCATTAAACTTTCCTAACTTTGCAAAATGGAAAATCATTTAATAGAATTATTCAAAAAACAATCGTATAATAAAAATAACTTTTTCCTTATAGCTGGGCCTTGTGTAGTAGAAAGTGAAGAACTGGTAATGGAAGTAGCTGCAAAGGTTTCGACTATTTGCAAAAGATTGGAGATCCCATATATTTTTAAATCCTCTTACCGCAAAGCAAACCGTACTAGTGCAGCTTCGTTTACAGGCATTGGCGATATTGAAGGGCTGGAACTGATAAAAAAAGTTGGCGAAACATTTTCTATTCCAACCACCACAGATATTCATGCACATGAAGAAGCTGCTATGGCTGCTGCCTATGTAGATATTTTGCAGATACCTGCATTTTTATGCCGTCAAACAGATTTATTAATTGCTGCCGCCAATACAGGTAAAATTGTAAACGTAAAAAAAGGGCAATTCCTTAGTGGCCCTTCTATGAAATTTGCAGTAGAAAAAATACAGCAGGCAGGCAATAGTAAAGTTGGGTTGATAGAAAGGGGTAATACATTTGGGTATCAAGACCTGGTGGTTGATTATCGCAATATTACCTGGATGAAAGAAATAAATGTACCTGTAATAATGGATTGTACCCACTCTTTGCAACAGCCCAACCAAAGCGGTGGCATTACAGGCGGTAATCCGGAATTAATTGAAACCATTGCCAAAGCTGCCATAGCTACAGGAGCTGATGGGTTGTTTATTGAAACGCATCCAAACCCCGCTATAGCAAAAAGTGATGGGGCAAATATGTTGCAGTTGGATTTACTGGAACCGTTGCTGGAAAAATTGGTACGATTAAGAGCTGCAGTTATTTGATTGATGTAATTATTATTACTTCTTTCGTAAAATATGAGCTCTCTGGCATCTTACCTTTGCTGCATGATAGCAACGCAACTAAATGAACTCATCCGCAACCGACGTTCCGTTTTTCCAAAACAATTTATACCAGGCAAACCCGTTGATGACAATATTGTTGAACAAATTCTCATCAACGCTACTTGGGCGCCTAATCATGGTCAAACAGAGCCTTGGCAATTCACAGTTTTCAGCGGCGAAGGGTTACAAAAATTTGCAACCTTTCAAAGTGAACTGTACAAACAAACTAGTGGAGAAAACTTTTTGCAGGGCACTTACGAAAAACTACAAAACACGCCTTTGCTTGCATCTCATATTATTGCTTTGTGCATGAAACGTACTACTACCAAGCGAATCCCTGAAATAGAAGATGTGGAAGCAGTTGCCTGTGCTGTACAAAATATGTATTTATCTGTAAGTGCCTATGAACTTGGTGGATACTGGACAACCGGAGGCATTACTTACAAAACCGAAGCAAAGGAATATTTTGGCCTTGCCGAAGAAGATAAATTATTAGGCTTCTTTTATATTGGCCATGTGGCAGTGCCATCGCCATCTGCAAAAAGAAAACCGTTGGAGGAAAAGGTTAGATGGGTAAAATAAATTAACCATTTTTATATGACCATTTTGCAAGCTACAATCTCAACTTGTAATAAAATACATGTTGGTCTCAATGCTGCCAAATGGTATTTAGCACAAGAGAGTGACACAACAATGCTGCCATGAAATACAGCTGATGGTTACAAAAAACTATAAATAACGAACTGGGTTGCGTTTTGCATTAAAAATATACCGTTTTATATTCATCCAAAAAGCTACAAACAGGTAAATAATTACAGGCGACCCCATGGTAAGAAAAGAAATATAAATAAAATTTTTTCGGATGGTGCTGGTGGCAATACCCATCTTTTCACCAATGGCAGTACAAACGCCAAAAAAATGCCACTCTACAAACTGCTTAAAGCGATTCATAGGTTAAAAGTAAAGTGTTTTTTTATTCAATGTATATGAATTGGTTATATTTTAAGCAGATTTAACCATTTTATTGTTAAAGGCTACTATTAAAAGGCATAAAACCGTTTTAAAAACTCCTTCAGTTTCAGTAATTTTGCAGCAAATTATTCAGCTATGGCTTTTGATATCGACATGATTAAAAAGGTTTATGCAAATTTTCCCTCCCGCATAGCCGCAGCCCGCAAAATTGTAGGCAAACCTTTAACCCTTACCGAAAAAATATTATATGCCCACCTTTGGCAAGGCGAAGCTACTGAAGCTTACGAAAGAGGAAAAAGTTATGTGGATTTTGCACCAGACCGTGTGGCAATGCAGGATGCTACCGCACAAATGGCATTACTACAGTTTATGCAAAGTGGCCGATCAAAAGTAGCCGTACCAAGTACAGTGCATTGCGACCACTTAATTGAAGCAAAAGATAATAGCAAGACCGATTTGGCTCGTGCCGTAAGCGAAAGTAGTGAAGTGTACGATTTCCTTTCTTCTGTTTCTAATAAATATGGCATAGGTTTTTGGAAACCGGGTGCCGGAATTATTCACCAGGTGGTATTGGAAAATTATGCTTTTCCGGGTGGTATGATGATTGGTACCGATAGCCATACAGTAAACGCAGGTGGATTGGGTATGATAGCCATTGGTGTTGGCGGTGCAGATGCTTGTGATGTAATGGCAGGCTTAGCTTGGGAATTAAAAATGCCCAAACTAATTGGTGTAAAACTTACAGGAAAATTAAATGGTTGGACCGCTCCAAAAGATGTAATATTAAAAGTAGCAGGTATCCTTACCGTAAAAGGTGGTACAGGTGCAGTAGTAGAATATTTTGGCGATGGCGCAACCAGCATGAGCTGTACCGGTAAAGGAACCATTTGCAATATGGGCGCCGAAATTGGTGCCACTACATCCACATTTGGTTATGATGAAAGTATGAGCCGCTACCTTGGCGCAACAGGCCGTGCAGATATTGCTACAGCGGCAGATGCAATTAAAGAACATTTAACCGGCGATGCAGAAGTATATGCCAATCCTGAACAATATTTTGACCAAGTAATTGAAATTAACCTGAGCGAATTGGAGCCACATTTAAACGGCCCTTTTACGCCGGATTTAGCTACGCCTATTTCTAAAATGAAAGAAGCTGCAGCAGCAAATGGCTGGCCAACAAAAATTGAAGTGGGATTAATTGGTAGTTGTACTAACTCTTCTTACGAAGATATTAGCCGTGCGGTAAGCCTTGCAAAACAAGTGAAAGACAAAGGCCTAAAACTAGCTGCTGAGTTTACCATTACACCGGGTAGCGAACAGGTGCGCTACACCATTGAAAGAGATGGTTTTTTGGAAACCTTCGATCAAATTGGTGCTACTGTATTTGCAAATGCCTGTGGGCCATGTATTGGAATGTGGGCACGTGTGGGTGCAGAAAAACAAGAAAAAAACACCATCGTTCACAGCTTCAACAGAAACTTTGCTAAACGTGCCGATGGCAACCCCAACACATATGCTTTTGTAGGCTCTCCCGAAATTGTAACAGCCATGGCTATTGCAGGCGATTTGAGTTTTAACCCACTTACAGATACTTTAACCAATGATAAAGGCGAGCAGGTAAAACTAGATCCGCCAACCGGAGATGAGCTTCCAATAAAAGGATTTGCTGTAGATGATGCGGGCTATCAGGAGCCTGCTGCCGATGGTAGTGCAGTTGAGGTAATTGTCTCCCCAACGAGTAAACGTTTACAATTACTCGATCCATTTGCTGCATGGGAAGGTGACGATTTGAAAGGTTTAAAATTATTGATTAAGGCAAAAGGTAAATGTACTACCGACCATATTTCCATGGCAGGTCCATGGTTGAAGTTCCGTGGGCATTTGGATAATATCAGTAATAATATGCTGATTGGTGCCGTAAACTATTTTAACGAAAAAACAGATTTGGTAAAAAACCAATTAACCGGAGAATATGGCCCGGTACCCACTACACAAAGAGCATATAAAGCTGCAGGCATTGGTTCTATTGTGGTAGGCGACGAAAACTACGGCGAAGGCTCTTCTAGGGAACATGCTGCTATGGAACCACGCCACCTAGGCGTAAGGGCAGTATTGGTAAAATCATTTGCACGCATACACGAAACAAACCTTAAGAAGCAAGGTATGCTGGCATTAACCTTTAATGATAAAAACGATTACGAAAAATTCCAGGAAGATGATACCATCGACATTATTGGTTTGAAAGATTTTGCACCGGGCATTCCGTTGGAAATTATTCTGCACCATGCAGATGGCAGTGTAGATGCTGTAGTTGCCAATCACACCTACAACACACAACAAATAGCCTGGTTTTTTGCAGGTGGTGCGTTGAACATCATTCGTAAAGAATTTGCAGAAAAGAATAATTAAAAGTCGGCACAGAATGTCTGACTTTCTCATAAAAAAAGTTGCAGCCTGTGTTGCAACTTTTTTTATTGGGTAATTGGCTGTTGTATTTCAATCTAACATCGTTGTGTCACTCACTTGTACAGCATCGCATTGGCCCTGCTTTCACCATCACTCCTCTACCTCAAACATTGCTGCCAGCATTTTATACAATTGTGGATGCTTTTCTTCCAACAGATGCGGTCTTTCAAAAAAATATTCACTAACTACAGCAAAAAATTCTGCTTTGTTTGTATAAGCATAGCTATCTATATCTGATTCACCCTTTGCAATCTCCTGCATATTATCATGTATCAGATCTAGCCAGGGCAATACATATTTTTTATCTAGCAACAATTCGGGCACCCCATCCGTATCCCCATCCGATTTATCAATTAAATGCACAAATTCGTGAATACCTGTATTATGCTTGTCGGTATGGTTACTAAATCCCTCCCTTAATGAAGCTTTGGAAAGAAACATCATATTATTATACACACCATCTCCCACCATACCTAAAATATTCCTGTCTGCATTGCCTTTGCTTTCAAAATTATGGTTGATGGCATCGGAATATAATAATACTTCCTGCAAATTATAATAACGCCATTTCTTAAAATGAAAAATAGGAATAGAAGCTGCCGAGGCTATCAATAAGCGATCTAGCTCTTCTACTTTTGTATCTACACCAGTGATGAGAGTATGAGATAAAAAGAAGTTGATATCGTCTTCAAATTGTTTTTTCCCTTGTTCATCAAGATGTTTATAAAACAAAACATTCTCTTCAAGCAATTGTTTGTCACTTACTTTGTGTGCATCTATTTTTACAACTTTATTTTTCTGGGTAAAAAAATAAAGTGCATACAATGCAATTGCTATAAAAATAAAAAAGGCTATTGTTGGCATCTCTGTATTCTTTTTTGTTATTAATTAGTTTCAAACCATACTTTTTTTTCGTCATTCCAGTCTCCATTATAGTTAATTGTCAGCTCCTCTCCAGCCTGTATATCCCTTACCACTTTTATCATCATCATACTTTCTTCAAAATCCATATAGTATTCGCAATTGCTGCTGTAGCTATGGTTATATATAGGTATTAGGCCCAATGCCATACAACATTCATTTTTATCGGGTCCCCATTCAAAAATATAATCGTGTAACAATGTCTTATCAAGATGAATACGATCTTTTGCCTGCATCACTATCACAGGAGAAATTTCTATGATAGTATCTGCTTCTATAAATTCTGTAGTAAATACAGCCCGGCCTTTGGCGACTGTTTCCTTTACCAATAAATAAGGCATCTGCATTATCATTTTTTCAATATACCATTTAGTTGAGGCAATGCTAAATTACTACATTCAATAAATGCTGTGTATAAATGATAATAGGCCGACTCTTTTGGAGCCAGCCTATAGTTTTGGGTTGTTTAGGGAAATGACTACAATTTGGTCATTTTAATATTGGTGCCGTCAAAAAACTTAACGATGTATAAACCGGGAACAAGATCCTGCACAGAGAGCTGCATGTTTTGGCTTTTTATAATAAAGCTCATAACCAATTTTCCGTTTACATTGTATATAAATGCCTTGGTATTGATAAGCTTTGCAGAACTGCTACTAATTACAGCCATCTCTTTTACAGGGTTAGGATAAATTTTGGTATCGTTTTCATTTGCAGAAAGTGTAACCACTGAAGAATAACTTACCCTTCCATCAATATCTGTTTGTTTAATGCGGTAAAACGCAGTACCATTCAATGTAACCGGGTCTGTATAATTATAACTGTGTTCACCATCGCCCTGGCCTGCAATAGTACCAATGTCTATAAAATTATTGTTGCTATTTTTTTCAATGGTATAAAGGGCAACATCATTTTCTTTTACTCGCCAGTTAAGCGATGCTTGCTTTTTATTGTTGACTGTTCCCCTTACATACAGCCATTTAACCGGCAATACAGTAAGGCTTGTTTTAGCAAAAAAGCCACTAAAACCTGTTACATCAATACTTACTTCCCAACGGTTGGCAGCAGCATTCCAAACAATATCTGCATCTGCAGGGTCAATGGTTTCTATACTACCCGTATAGGTTTCGGGCAAACCGGTATTATTGTTACTGGTACCACTGCGTTTTTCAATGCGCAAGTTGGTTTTATTATTGGCTACATCAGCAGCATCCATAGGGAGTTTGAGAATGCTGATGGTATTAAAATCATTAAATTCATCTTGCGTAAAATAAAGCGTAATGCGCCCTGTTGCTGTGCTGGCATTACTGGCAGGTGTAATTTCATAATGTCGTTTTACATATTGCAAAGGTTGAGTGCTTTCTAACCACACTTTGGCGGTGGTATTACCTGCAATGGGTGCTGCTCCATTGGGCGCAACCCTTGCAATTAAATTATCGCAGTTTTGGCTGAAAATGGTACTGCTGGCTATTGATAAAGTTTGGGTAACATTGCTAGCTGCAAGTGGTGCATCGGCAGGTCCTAAAACGGCGAAAGAAATATTGGTGCTAACATTACCACATGCTGTTTGAACGGAAATGGTGTAATTTGTACTTGGTTTGGACTCCTGAGGAGTACCTGAAATAACCCCTGTTTCCCTATTAATAAATAGTCCAAGGGGCAAAGTAGGCGTAATACTATAGCCTACATTTGTGCCACTTAATGCGATTTTACGAATACGGCTGTTGTACTGATCGGCTACATACACAATTCCTTGTTTATTTACAGCTAAGCCAACCGGGAAGTTAAATCTGGCTAGGGTTCCATTACCATCTGCAAACCCTGGGAAACCGCCAGCCAACGTACTCACGAGTCCTAAAGCTGTTATCTTTCGAATATCATTATTGTTACTTTCTGATATATATAAATTCCCCAAACTATCAAGAGCAATTCCAAGGGGTTTAGTGAGCTGCGCAAATGAACTATATCCATTAACAAATCCTTGAATACCCATACCAACAAGCGTAGTTACCAAACCAGAGGGACTTATTTTTCGAATGCGATCATTATTTGTATCTGTAACATATAAATTTCCTTGTAAGTCAACTACTATGTTAGTTGGATAATTGAAACGTGCCGCTGTTCCTTGCCCATCTGCAAATCCCGATGTGCTACCTGCCAGCGTACTTACTAATCCTGTTGGGCTTATTTTACGGATACGTTGGTTAAATTGGTCTACAACATACACATAACCCGCCGTGTCCACCGTTATTCCTGTGGGTGCACTAAACCGTGCTGTGGTACCCTGTCCATTCGTTGACCCTGAACTAGCACCACCCGCAAGTGTACTCACTTGCCCTGTGGGACTAATTTTACGGATACGATGGTTACTATAATCTGCCACATACACATTACATTGTAAGTCAACTGCTATACCAAATGGTCGATTAAATTGTGCTGCAGTACCGTTTCCATCAGCATAGCCCATTGCACCACTACCAGCAAAAGTTGTTACTTGTCCCGCAGGTGTAATTTTTCGGATACGGTTATTAAACTGATCTACTACAAACAAATTTCCCATAGTATCAAGAGCTACGCCAGGAGGGCGATCGAAACGTGCTGCTGTCCCTAATCCATCAGCAAAAGCCCTAGTTCCATTCCCTGCTAATGTACTTACCTGATAATCGAAATTGCTCGAACCAAAGTATGAAGGAAAAATGTCGTCAATTTCCTTGTTGTAACAATAAGCCGATAATACAGATGGATAGTTGAAAACTACTAAGCCTTGATTAAACATGGAGCCTCCAACCCAATTTGAGTTAGTGCCTGATAGTGCAAAATTATTTAGGATACCATTATTTGCTGGATTAATAATGTTGGTAAGACTGTTAAGCCCGCTATTGTTTCCACCAGCAATGCCTTGGTTGGCCTTAAAGTACAAAACCAAACCTGTTTCATTACCCACAAGCTCAGAGCATCGTTGAAACTGGGATGTATTTACTACACGGTTCCATATTCTTATTTCATCCAATTCACCTTTGAAGTTCTGATTATCATCCCAGGTTCTTCTGCCGATTTTAAAAATTTCAGTGCTGGTATTTAGTGCAATATTTAACGGGTAGCCGGCAACTTTACCATCTTTATATACTGTTATAGTGCTGCCAGTGTAAGTAACCGCAATATGGTGCCATTGCTCATCAGCAATAAAAACACCCGTATTATTATCATAATTTTCACCTACAAAATAAAGATTTCCACTAAGTGTTAGGATACCAAACCGTTGGCTTGACACACTGTCAACTGTACCATAATTAACCAATGATCTAAGCCCACTATTACCATCAATCGACATTTTTACCCAAAATTCCAAAGTACGAGGGCTATTACCCGATGGCAGGGCAAAATTGCTGCCCGATACAAAATCATCTACCCCATCAAATTTTAAATGGGTGGCCTGCTGGGCAGTTCCATTGTAAGAAACAAATATTAATAATAACAGCAATGCGGTGGATGGAAACCATGTGGTAATTTTCATTTTCATAAAAGATTGTTTTTAAAATAGAATATTGTGCAATTAGGTTTGCATACAACGCATTGGGTAAAAAAAATTTCGTTTTAAGCGTTTGAAAAGCGTTTGAAAATGCGTTTTATACTTAATTACCGTACTTGGGATAGGCAAATCCGTTAATTTTGAAAGCCTACTAAAGATGATTGTACATAAACTTTCTCTACTCCTTTTGTTTTGCATCAACTGTTTATTCAGCCATGCTGATGATACCTATTGCGATTCGCTGATAAAAATCAAACCGGGAGATGAAAGGTTAATATTGTTGGAAGACTATATTGTTGAAGTAGCTTATCAAAACGAAAAAAAGTTGGAAGAGCTTACGGCCTGGGTTCAAAAAAATGGTTCTGAATCAGAGAAAATACTGGTGGGGCTTCAATGGAAACTAAAAGCAGCACCTTCTCCCTTTAGTGAGGCAAGTCTAAGAATAGTTGATACCCATCTTGAAAAAGCAAGGACTGCCAACAGCAACCTGCTTATGGCTATTTTATATTATATAAAGGCCGATATACTATTTAACAGGCAGGAGTATAATGAAGGAATAGAACATTATTTATTTTGCTACGATTACCTTAAAAAAGACCCTAAAAACAAATTCTACAATGAGTGCTATTTTTTATACAAAATTGCAGAGCAGCTATACCTATATAAAGATTTTGAAAAAAGTATAACAATTGCATTGGAAGCTGCCCGGCTTACCCCCAAAAAAAGGTTTCGTTCCTGGTTTACCATGGCCAATGCCCATTTAATTTCAATGGCATACTTGCATAATAAAAATTATAGCAATGCACTGCATTGGCAACAAGTAGCATACCATAGCTGGAAAAAAGAAGAATACCCTGAATGGGAGGGCATTTTAAAAGGCAGTTTAGGCCTTATTCAATACGAACAAGGAAATATTAAGGAAGCCATTCTCAATCTTGACACTGCTATTGTTATATGCAAAAAATTTGATGTGCACGATAATATTGCACCCTTAAGTGTTAAGCTGGCACATATATATTTAAACAATGGTCAACCACAAGTGGCATTACCACTCTTACAGTTAGCAAGGCAATCGTATTATGCCGATACCAGCCAATCAATAGAAAACCTTGCAGCTTACTACGATGAAATGCAGCGATACTATAAAATAAATAAGGATTTTTTACATGCAATGGCTGCAACAGATTCTTCCAAAATATATCATGCCCAATATGAAAAAACTTATAATATAAACCGAAAAGCTTTAGCTGAAGGTTTTTTAGCGTATTCTTTAAAGGATGCTGAAACAAAACTAATAAAAGCAAAACTGCTGCAAAGCAAATATCTTTTATTGGGTAGCATTTTTATTGGGTGCAGCTTATTGCTTGCCGTTGTTTTTTACCATAAAAAACAACGGTTGCAACATCAACTTAAAAGAGAAAAATTAGAGCATGAAAAATTAAAGCTGGAAGATGAACTACAGTTTGCTCTTAAAGAAATAAAGGATACTACCCTACACCTTGTACAAAAAAATGAACTGATAGCACAATACAGCGATGAGATTAATAAACTACAGGCTAGCAATAATAGTATTACCGATGCTGATTTGGAAGCCATTAATAAACTGCGAAAAGCCAGCGTATTGACAGATGAAGACTGGGATAATTTTAGAGAGCTATTTGAAAAAGTACATCCTGGATATTTGATGCGGCTTAAAAAAGAATACCCGGATTTAACCCCTGCAGAAACCCGTTATATCGTTTTCGCCAAACTAAATATTTCGTCGAAAGAAATGATGGTGATACTGGGTATTAGCCCCGAGGCAGTACGTAATATCCGGTTTCGTTTAAAGAAAAAATTGAAATTAGAAGAAAATTTAAAAATAGAAACCCTGGTAAATACCATCTGATACACTAAAAAGGGATTTTGCTCTTTTCAATATTTTTTGCTTTAGCAATTTGTTCGGATGTTAACCTAACAATAAAGCATATTATACTACTTCAAATAATATTTTAGCATATCCATTGATGTGAATTTTAAAAACTAAATTGCAACAACAAAAAAATAGCAATTTGTTTTAGATGCCACCGGAATTAGACCAAATATCGCTTCAACAACAATTTGAAGAAGTTATTGCTTCTGAAGACAAGTTGGCTATCCAGGATTTTCTCAATAACCAAAACATTAGTGATGTTGCAGATTTGGTTTATGAAAATGAGGAATATGAAAGCCAAATCATTTCTCACCTTTCCATACACCGTGCGGCCAGCGTATTTAAAATATTGGACCCTGCTGAGCAGAAAAGGATAATCAAAGACCTTCCTCCATTTAAATCGGCCGAATTACTCAATGAACTGCCTGCGGATGACAGGGTATCTTTTTTAGAAGAACTCCCCAACAGTACAGTGCGGGAGTTGATTAAAACCCTTGACCCCGACGAAAGAAAGATTACCCTGGAAATGATGGGCTATCCCGAAAATAGTGTAGGCAGGCTAATGACACCCGAGTATGTATATGTGTACGAATACAATACAGTAAGAGAAGTAATAGAAACCATTAGAAGGTTTGGCACCAACTCCGAAACGGTGGACGTTATTTATGTAATTAACTATAAAGGTGAATTACTGGATGACCTTAGAATTAGAGATGTGATACTTGCATTGCCTGATGCAAAAGTGAGCGAACTGATGGATGGCAGGTTTATTGCTCTTAATGCTAATGACGACCAGGAAAAAGCCAACGAAGTATTTAAAATGAACAATCGGGTAGCCTTAGCCGTTACCGATAATAATAATATTCTGCTGGGGATAGTTACCATTGATGATGTGCTTTGGATAGCCAGTGAAGAATTTACAGAAGATATTCAAAAGATTGGTGGTACCGAAGCATTGGATGAACCTTACCTGGATGTAAGCATCCCCAAACTGGTAAAAAAGCGGGTAGGATGGCTGGTTATATTGCTATTGGGCGAAATGCTTACCGCAACGGCCATGCAGTACTTTGAAGCAGAAATAGAGTCGGCTACCATATTGGCTTTATTTATTCCTTTAATCATGAGCAGTGGGGGCAATAGTGGTTCGCAGGCTTCTACGCTTATTATCCAGGCCATGGCTCTCGGTGAATTGAGCATCAGCGATTGGTGGACGGTTATGCGCCGTGAAATTGTTGCCGGTTTTCTGCTAGGACTTGTATTGGGTGCCATTGGTTTTTTGCGCATTTTGCTTTGGCAACAATTAGGAATTTACGATTACGGCGTGTATTGGCAACCGGTAGGTTTTACAGTTGCCATCTCTTTAATGGGTATTGTATTGTGGGGAAGTTTAATGGGCTCAATGTTACCCATTCTTCTTAAAAGATTGAAATTAGACCCTGCAGCTTCTTCTGCACCTTTTGTGGCTACACTGGTAGATGTAACAGGAATTGTAATTTATTTTTCGGTGGCATATTTTTTCCTAAAAGGAATTTTATTGTAAAATATATTCCTTCGCCTTGGTTCGAGTCTTCAAGAACCACTCATAAGGGTATAATTTTTGTCTTGTCCCAAAATTGTTTTACACAACTATGTGTAAATACGACTTTAACACAACCAACAATTACAACAAGCTTGTAACAAAAAATATATTATTGCTTACCCTACCATTATAACAAAAGCACCTGCAAAAAAACGCATTTCCCCATATTTTTCAATAATATTGCACATTAAATTTAAATAGAAAAACTGTTATATATGTGCGGAATTGTAGGATATACAGGCCCTAAACAAGCTTACCCAATTATTTTAAAAGGATTGCAAAGGCTTGAGTACCGTGGATACGACAGCAGCGGCGTGGCTTTACTAAAAGACGGAACACTATCAGTTTACAAAAAGAAAGGAAAAGTGGCCGAACTGGAACAGGAGATGTTGAATAAAGATACAAGCGCAAATATAGGAATTGGCCATACCCGATGGGCTACCCATGGTGAACCAAGTGACCGCAATGCCCATCCTCATAGAAGTGCAAACGGCAGATTTGCAATGATTCATAATGGTATTATTGAAAACTATGCACAACTTAAAAATGAACTCGTAAACAAAGGCTATACTTTTAGCAGTGATACCGATACCGAAGTTTTACTAAACTTTATTGAACATATTCAAAGCAATAATAATTGCGATGTAGAAGAAGCTTTACGCATTGCTTTAAAAAGAGTAACAGGAGCTTATTGCATTTTATTAATGGATGAGCAAGACCCTGACACCATTATTGCTGCACGAAAAGGCAGCCCATTGGTGATTGGTGTAGGGAAGGGCGAACATTTTTTAGCAAGCGATGCCTCTCCTATTATTGAATATACCAAAGAAGTAGTGTATGTAAATGATTACGAACTGGCTATTGTAAAACCCGACCAGTTGATTTTAAAAAACCTGGGCAACGAAAAAATCACTCCATACATTACCACGCTTGATATGGAACTGGCGGCTATTGAAAAAGGCGGCTACGACCATTTTATGCTCAAAGAAATATTTGAGCAACCCAGTACTATTTACGATTGCTTACGTGGCCGCTTAGACGCAGTTGCAGGTACCATTACCATGGCTGGCATTGAAAACAATATTGACCAACTGATTAATGCCAACCGTATAATGATTGTGGCCTGTGGCACTAGCTGGCACGCTGGCTTGGTTGCAGAATATATTATTGAAGAAATTTGCCGAATTCCGGTAGAGGTTGAATATGCATCGGAATTTCGCTACAGGAATCCGATTGTGAACAAAGGAGATGTTATCATTGCAATTTCTCAAAGCGGAGAAACCGCAGATACATTGGTTGCATTGGAAAAAGCAAAAGAAAATGGTGCATTTATTTTTGGTGTAGTAAATGTGGTTGGTTCGTCTATTGCACGCATTTCTCATGCAGGTGCTTACACACATGCCGGGCATGAAATTGGCGTGGCTTCTACAAAAGCATTCACGGGCCAATTAGCAGTATTGATGATGATGGCTTTAAAAATGGCTATTAAAAAAGGAACGATATCTGAAGCACGCTACAGGCAACTATTAGTAGAGCTGCAGGATGTTCCGGAAAAAGTAGGTGCCATTTTAAAAAATGCAGAAGAATTAAAAGCGATTGCTCACAAATATAAAGATGCAAGCGATTTTCTTTTCCTAGGCAGAGGTTACAACTTCCCCATTGCCTTAGAAGGGGCATTAAAATTGAAGGAAATTTCTTACATCCATGCAGAGGGCTACCCTGCTGCCGAAATGAAGCATGGTCCTATTGCATTGGTTGATGATACATTGCCTGTAGTATTTATTGCTACAAAAGATAGTTACCACGAAAAGATAGTGAGCAATATGCAGGAAATTAAAGCAAGAAAAGGAAAAATTATTTCTATCATCACCCAAGGCGATAGCATTAGTCCTACACTGAGCGATGATGTTTTTAGTATTCCTACTGCTGATGAGCTAATTGCACCAATTATTAGTGTGATTCCTTTGCAGTTGCTTTCCTATTATGTGGGTATTGCAAAAGGCATTGATGTAGATAAGCCAAGAAACCTGGCGAAAAGTGTAACCGTAGAATAAGTAAATCAAATTTTTCTGCCTTTCAAAACTACATTTGCTTGTTTTGAAAGGCAGTTTTGCATTATAAAAAAATCGTACCTTTTATTTTATTACTAATTAGATACATGAATATTATTAATACAAAACCGATTGCTACTTTAGGATATGATTATATCCCCACACCATTTCTCCCTAAAGGAAAAAATGAGTATTACTTAAGAGAGCAGCAAAACAGTTTGGGCATACAATATAACCCACTTAGTGCCGAACAAATTGATACATTAGTACACAATCAAAACATATCAGATAATTGGAACAATATACTGGTGGCAGAAAATTTTAATGCCGATCTTGTTCGCAATTGTAAATTTTATGGTTTAATCCGAATTGGAGCACTGGAACCAGTGTATAAAGAGTTTCATGATTTTAAAATGCCGGTAGGGTTGTACGAAAGTACTATCATAAGTTGCGACTTTGGCAACAATGTTTGCATTGACAATGTAAATTATTTGAGCCACTATATTGTAGCAGATGATGTAATGATTGCAAACGTAGGGGAACTGGCCACTACCAATCATTCAAAATTTGGTAATGGAATTATTAAAGATGGCGAAGCAGAAAATGTACGCACATGGGTGGAAGTGTGCAACGAAAATGGGGGCAGAAGCATTTTGCCCTTTGATAAAATGCTACCCGGCGATGCCTTTTTATGGAGCCGAAACAGAGATGATGAAGCGTTATTACAACGCTTTGTGGAGTTTACACAAAAAACATTAGACAATAGGCGTGGCTACTATGGAAAAATTGGAAAGCGTACTGTTATTAAAAACTGTAGCATCATCAAGGATGTACTAATTGGTGAAGATGCCTATCTGAAAGGTGCCAACAAAATTAAAAATGTTACCATTAATAGTGATGCAAAACGCAAATCGCAAGTAGGTGAAGGTTGCGAATTGGTAAATGGTATTGTAGGCTATGGTTGCCGTATTTTTTATGGGGTAAAAGCGGTGCGGTTTGTGATGAGCTCCCATTCTCAATTAAAATATGGTGCAAGATTAATCAACTCTTATCTTGGCAACAATTCAACTATTTCATGCTGCGAAGTACTGAATACCTTGATTTTTCCTTCGCATGAGCAGCACCACAATAATTCCTTTTTATGTGCTTCGCTGATAATGGGGCAAAGCAATATTGCTGCAGGTGCTACAATTGGCAGCAATCACAATAGCAGAAGTGCTGATGGCGAAATTATTGCCGGGCGAGGGTTTTGGCCGGGTTTGTGTGTAAGCTTAAAGCATAATTCTATCTTTCCTTCTTTTACAATTATTGCAAAAGGAGATTACCATTATGAATTAAATATTCCAATCCCTTTTAGTTTGGTTAGCAATGATGTTGCAAATGATACACTGGTTATAATGCCGGCTTATTGGTTTATGTACAACATGTACGCTATGGAACGCAACTGTTGGAAATATAAGGACAGGGATAAGCGCACCGAAAAAATTCAAACTATTGAATACGACTATCTAGCCCCAGATACTATCAATGAAATATTTAAAGCATTAGATATTTTAAAAAAATTGGACCCGGGAACAGATGATAATGCCTTTGTTACAGGGTGGGAAAACAGCAAGCGAAAAATTAAAATTAGTAAAGTAAATAAGTCTATTACTTTATTTGAGGAACTTGTAAGCTATTACGGCATCATTCAGTTGCTCCAACATTTTAAGCAGCATAAGTTTGAAGATTTTACTTCATTTAAAAAAACCATACAAACTAAATTAAGCCGTGGCGAATGGGTAAATATTGGCAGCCAATTAATTAAAAAACCATCTGTTCAAAAACTAAAAGATAATATAAAGACTGCAAAAATTAATAGCTGGAGCGAAGTGCATAATTTTTACAAAGAGCAAGGCGATATTTATGCTGCCGATAAATTACAACATGCCTACACTTCTTTATTAGAAATAAAAGGTATTACTGCAAAACAATTTACTGCCGAAACATTTACAACATTTTTGAAAGAAGCATTGCAAACTCGTGAGTGGATGTGTAAGGGCATTTACGACTCGAGGGCCAAGGACTATAGCAATCCTTTTAGAAAAATGGTTTACGAAACCAATGAAGAAATGAATAAAGTACTTGGAAAATTAGAAGACAACTCATTTGTTCAAAACCAATTGGCAGAATTGGATAAAATGAAAAAAGAGGTAAAAGCTATATTGAAAAAACTATAAACGTCCCTACTTTACAGTTATTAGATCTGATTTGAGAAATGGCATCGGTATATTTACAACCTGAATATGGAAAAATGGTACTAGAATTTTACGAGCAGCAAATGCTTGAATTAAGGCAGGAAGAAAGAAAACTTAATTTTAAAAGAAGATTATACGGTTGGCTACGTTTAGGTTGTGTTGTAATCGTAGCATTAATATTTTCATTCTATTACCCCCAATGGAAAATTGTTATTCCGTCTTTTATTGCGATTCTTGTAGTTTTTCGTTTGCTTATTTACAGAGATGTTGCAAATAAAGAAACACTTTTACACAATAGCCATTTGCAAAAAATTAATGAGGCAGAGATTGGCACTCTCAAATATGATTCTTATGAGTTATTTAATGACGGAAGTCAACATATTCCCCATGACCATTATTATGCAGGAGATCTTGATATTTTCGGACATTCTTCTCTTTTTAGAATACTGAATAGAACTGTCTCCGAAATTGGCTCAAGGCAACTGGCTAATTGGTTATTGTCCCCTGCTGATAAAGAAAAAATTTTACTGCGACAAGAAGCGGCAAAAGAATTGAGCACAAAGCCAATATGGTTACAGCACTTACAAGCCTATGGCAAGGAGCACCCGGTAACGCATAGTACTTTTGATATTCTCCAAAACTGGATACAGCAACCTCCATTGTTTAAAAAAGGCTATTTTAAGATAATTCGATGGGTATTACCGTCCATTAGTGTTGCTGTTACCATTGCAACTATTTTTAGTTGGATTCCAATGAATATTTTTTATCTCACACTGCTGGGTATGTTTATCATAGCATTCATTCTGGAAAAAAAGGTTAACCTGCTTCACTTAAGATTGGGGAAAGTAATTAATCAATTAGACACATTGTCGAGCAGTATTGCTATAATAGAAAAAGAATCATTCAAATCTACATTACTGGTTAAACTACAAGCCGATTATATAAAAAATAACCAAACGGCATCAACCACTATTGCTGAACTAAAAAAAATATTGGACTCACTCGACTTACGGCTAAATATAGTATTGGCAGTGCCCTTAAACCTACTATTCCTTTGGAATCTTCAGCAATGCCTTCGGCTCGAAAAATGGAAGGCCACCAATGATAATAGTATCCATTATTGGTTTAATAATTTGGGAATTTTTGAAGCACTGGGTAGCTTTGCTGTTACTTCATTTAATAAACCAGATTGGGCTTTTCCCACACTCACCGAAGAACCATTTTCTATACACGCTGCAAACTTAGGGCATCCGCTAATTCCTAAAGACAAAAGAGTTACCAACTTTATTAACCTTGAGCAAAAGCCAAAGATAATGCTGGTAACAGGCAGCAACATGGCCGGAAAAAGTACTTACTTGCGAAGTGTGGGTGTAAATATTGTATTGGCAATGGCAGGTGCTCCTGTATGTGCAAGCTCATTCAGCCTTCCGGCAATGCAACTCTTGAGCAGTATGCGTATTGCAGACAACCTGGAAGAAAGCACCAGTACTTTTTATGCAGAACTTAAAAAACTAAAAACAGTTATTGATAAAGTTAATTTGCATGAAAATGTATTTATACTGTTAGATGAAATTTTAAGAGGCACTAATACACTCGACCGTCATGCAGGATCTGAAGCTTTGATAAAACAACTAGTAAAAAAAGATGCTGTTGCAATTATTGCCACACACGACCTGGCATTAGCAAATCTTCAGCAGCAATATCCGGGAAGTTTAGAAAATTTTCATTTTGATGTGCAGGTAAGTAATGAAGAACTTTATTTTGACTACAAATTAAAGCCGGGAATTTGTACCAGCATGAACGCTTCTATTCTTATGAAAAAAATTGGAATAGAGCTTAGCTAACAGCTCAACCATTTTTTCCCGTAAGCATTGGCACAAAACTAAAATTATGAAATGCCTCTTCTAAATAATCCCCATCAACACTTTTTGTAATGCGTAACATTCGCTGATGCTCCCCTTCATTTACCGGAATAATCATAAATGCCCCCGGCTTCATTTGTTGCACAAGTTTTGGCGGAATAAATGGTGCTCCGGCAGTAATGATTACTTTATCAAAAGGCGCAAATGTTGGCAAGCCCTCAAACCCATCGCCATAAAAAAATTTTAGAAAAGGATATTTGGTTTTAAAGATGTATTGTTTTGTTTTTTCAAACAGACCTTTCTGTCTTTCTATTGTAAAAACTTTTGCCCCCATTTCTGCCAACACTGTAGCCTGATACATACTCCCTGTTCCAATTTCCAGAATTTTTTCGCCCGGCTTCACCTGCAATAACTGTGTTTGAAATGCTACTGTATATGGCTGTGAAATCGTTTGCCCTTCACTGATAGGAAACGCACGGTCTTCATAAGCAATATTGTCTAGTGCTGAATCCATAAAAAAATGTCTTGGAATATTGTTCATTGCAGCCAATACATTTTCATCGGTAATACCATTGTTGCGCAACAAATCTATTAACTGCTTTCTTAACCCCTTGTGGCGGTATGTATCTTCATATTTTCTCATAAACAAAATAAAAATGCCTGCTACTTGCAGGCATTTTGTAGCAGTTGCAAGTTACAATTATTTATACCTTGGCGTATGCTCGTCAAAAAATTGATTCACAGTTTTATTCCAACTGTTTAAAGATTCTGTACGTTGCTTGTTCAAATCATTCATTAACTGGTTATACTTCTGCGATTTTTGATTAATGTCTTTCACTACTGCATTATAAGCATCTACATCTGCTTTTGAAGGCTTCGATTTTTTTTCATAATCCTTTTTCATCTTCTCAAAATTTTCTTTGGCAAGTGTAAAATCACTTACGAGAGACATAGCATCGGCTTCCTTACTATAAAATTGTAGCAAAGTTTTACAAGCACTGGTTACAGAATTATCGCCTTCAAATGATTTGATTGTCTTTAATTTATCCATCCCTTCTTCGGCATATTTCTTTAGGGTATTTTTTGTTTGTTCCATTCCGGTAACATTACTTTTACCCATACTTTCTACCAATGTTTGCTCCTGAATGTAAGGTTTAAAAAATATAAGATACACATCATTGTAATACTTATTTAACATGTGCACTTTTTTTAATTTTTCCGACAGTGCAGTTGCTTCCCCTTCCACCAGTGTAATATTATTTGTTTTTGCAAAAACAGCTTGTGCATCTTTTACCTTATTGTTACCTTCTTCCAATTTTTGATCAATTGCATCTTTTACATTTATTAATGCTTCCATTTCATCATAACTATTTTCTGCAATTTCTTCCAGATTCAATACCTTATTATAATCATCATTTAAAATGTTGTAATACATCTTCATGAAGTTTACACAAGTATCTCTATAACTTTTATCTCCTTTAAAGGAAGGCATAGCACTAATGTTCATTCGTACCTCCTGCACTTCATTCAGCAATTTTTGCCTAATGTTTTCAACTTTTCTAGCTTTTTTACCATGGGCAGATGCACTGGCATAAGCCATGTACTTTTTAGAAATATTTTCGTTTTGCTTACTGATGTAGCCCATATATTCCCCTGCATTGTCCCAGTTTTGGGCATATCCAATAGCAGTACTCAATGTTAATGCAACTCCAAATAAGTATGGCAAATTTTTTTTCATACGGTTTATTTATTTTTACTTTATTAAAATACCAAATATACTGGAGCAAATTATTTCAACCAGTGTATGTGAATAATATTATTTTTTATCGTTCCAATCTATCATAATCGCCCTGGCTTCCATAACCACAGGGTCGTTGCTAATATTGTTGATATAAGCTTCGTTTACTTCCTTACTAAATTCACCTGCATGTATTATTCGTTGCTTGTCGAATGAGTTATTTCTTACATCTAACTCTCCTTTGGGCTTAATTGCTTCTTCATCTTCTTCGGCATCAGCAATTTTTACTAATGTCATTATTTGCTTGTATTGTTGCAGGTAACTATTCCAGGCAAGTGAAACTGTTCTACCATTTTTGTTTTGGTTGTACAATTCATTTAACTTTAGTATCGTTTTAAAATATGGATTGCCGGCAATTCGTTGAGCACTCTTTGTTTTAAGATCTACTAGTGGTAGAACAGGCAAAGGTTTGTACATGGCCACTTTAGTCATATCGGGTTTTAGAGCACTTATTTCTGCTTTTTCTTTAAAGGCATCACCGGTATAAATATCGGGTAATGCAATATCTGGCTCCACACCTTTCCATTGGGCAGTACTTCCGTTTATTCTGTAAAATTTTCTTTCCGTTACTTTTACAAAGTCCTCATACTTTTTATTCGGATTTGGTTCTAATGTATCTAAAGGTAAAACGGATTGTGCCGTCCCTTTACCATATGTTGTGCCCCCTACAATTATTGCCCTATTGTAGTCCTGCAATGCGGCACTCAAAAACTCACTGGCACTGGCACTACGCCCATTTATTAAAACCATTAGTGGACCGTCATAAATACTTCCACGATTAGGGTCTTTCAGCATCATTGTTTTACCGTCTCTTTCTTTAAGCGAAGCAACCGGACCAATATCAATAAATATTCCCGCCAATTGAATTGCCTCCCACATACTACCTCCTCCATTGTAACGCAAATCCAATATGAGGCCAGTAATGCTGTCTTTTTTAAGCTTTACAATCTCTTTGCTCACATCGTTGGCACAACCATCATAACTAATATCATCCCGGCTCTCATCTTCCCTGCTGTAAAAGCCCGGAAGCTTAATGTATCCGATATTTTCTTTTCCCTGCAACACATAGCTCTTCACCACTTCTTCTTCGCTTGAAACTTTTTCTTTTTTCAGTTTTACTATTTTAGTTTCACCAGTTACGGTTCGCACTTTTAATTCTGTCTCGGCTGAAGCAGTTCCGCCAAAAGCGTTTTCAATTTCTTCATCACTCAACTCTGCTAGATTTCTAAATTCCTTTCCAACCTTTACAGCAATTAGCACATCGCCTTTATGCAACAGCCCATTGCGCCATGCACTTCCTCCCGGTTGTAGAAAAGAAACTTCTGCCTCCCCCTTTTCATTCTCTTTTATATCAAACCCTACACTGTATTCAGATGCACTCATTTCAGTATCAAAAGCATCTTTAATAGACAGGTTCATATAATTGCTATGTGGATCGTAGCACCATGCTATACTGTTAAGATAATCTTCTTGAAGGTCTTTAATAAATATTGCATCTGAACTACCCAACAACCCATCGATATATTTTGCTTCTTGGGCTTTCTGTGCATCCACTGCTTTTTTCAGTTCGGTAGCAAGTGCTGTAGCAGATAAAACAGTTGAGTCATTATTATCAGCTATTTTTCTTAGTACCTGCCATTTGCAATATTTTCTCCACCGCTCTATTAACGCTGCATCCGTCGCAGCAAATGTTTTAAAGGGAAACGCTAGTGATTCATTAACAGCAAGGTCTATTGGCTTATCCAATACCACTTTTATTATTGAATCTGCTCTGGCAATTCTTCTTCTAAACAAACTTGTACTTGCATTAAAAAACTGCCAGTTACCACCATTCATTTCTTCATCCAACTTGTGTTTGTAAGGTTCAAGTGTAGCAATATCCGCTGTCGTAAAAAATAATTTTTCTTCGTCCAGCAAATCCAGCCATTTATTATAAAGCCTGATGGATGCAGAATCATTCCATATCAAGGGCTGGTAATGCTTTTCTTCTAATAGGCGCTTTAACGTTATTGCTTTTTGTTTCAGAATGTCTGGCTGCTGTGCTATTGCAAACTTTACAATGCAACACAAAGCCAATAAAAATATTTTTTTCATACTTAGTACTCAGGGTAAAGATGCGTGAACATCCTATTTGCACAATCAATCCACGCAATTTTTTATTTCAAGCCCATCTCTGCTATAATTCTTTCTATTTTTTCATCCAATAGTTTTTCAGTTACCTCAAACTCTGCCGCACTATTCAATTTTGTATTTACACTAAAGTAAAATTTAATCTTTGGCTCCGTTCCACTTGGCCTTGCACTAATGCTGGTGCCATCTTCCAAAATAAATTGCAACACATTACTTTTTGGCAAATCAATTTTCCAGCTTTCACCACTTATTAAATTTTTACCAGTCTGAAGCTGATAATCCAGCAATTTAGCCACCGGCTTACCATCCAGCATTTGTGGCGGATTATTACGGTAGCCTTGCATCATATCTGCAATTTCTTTGGCACCATTCATGCCCTTTTTAGTAATATTTACTAAGCTTTCTTTATAAAAACCATATTGCAGGTAGAGGTCTATCAACTTATCAAATAAACTGCGGCCTTTATTTTTTTCGTAGGCCGCCATTTCGCAGCAAAGTGCTACGGCACTTATGGCATCTTTATCTCTCACTTTATCTCCAATCATCAGCCCAAAACTTTCTTCTCCACCTATAATATAATTTTCTTTTCCTTCTTTATTTCGTATCATTTCCGCAATCCATTTAAAGCCGGTAAGCACACTATAACAATGTACATTGTTGGCCTGGGCAATGGTATCAATCATATTGGTGGTTACAATCGTTTTCACCACCATATCATTAGGCTTAGCAATCCCCTTTGCTTTTCGGGCTTCTATCATATAGTTAAAAGCAATCATTGCCGTTTGATTTCCATTCAGCAATACCCATTCCCCTTTATGGTTTTTAACGCCAATGGCTACCCTGTCTGCATCGGGATCGGTACCTAATAAAATATCCGCATCCAATGCTTTTGCCTTTGCCAACCCCATACTCATAGCTTCTGTTTCTTCGGGGTTGGGATATACTACTGTAGGAAAATTACCATCCGGCGTTGCCTGCTCTTCTACAATATTAATATTGGTAAAACCAAACCGCTTTAATGCATCGGGCACAAGTAAAATACCTGTACCATGTATAGGAGTGTAAACAATTTTTAAGTCGTGTTGAGCTGCACATACTTCAGGGTACACACTTAACCCTTTCACCATATCAAGATATTTTTCATCCATTGCTTTACCAAGCATCTCAATATTATCTTCTCCGCCACTCCATTTTACATCATCTACACTCGCAATTTTTTCCACTTCGGCTATCACATTTTTGTCATGTGGAGGAACAAGTTGGCTACCATCATCCCAGTAAGCTTTATAGCCATTGTACTCCTTTGGGTTATGGCTTGCCGTTAGTACTACCCCACCTTTACAGCCTAATGTACGAATGGTATAGCTCAACTCCGGCGTAGGGCGAAGTGCTTCAAATAAATACACTTTTATTCCATTGGCGGCAAACACGCCTGCAGCAATTTCTGCAAAGCTGCGGCTGTTGTTTCGGCAATCATGCGCAATGGCCACACTCACTTTATCAAAACACTTTTTTAAATAGTTGGCATACCCCTGCGTGGCCATTCCTACCGTATATTTATTCATGCGGTTTGTACCTATACCCATTATACCTCTCAGGCCGCCGGTACCAAATTCTAAGTCTTTATAAAAAGCATCTGCAAGTTCATCAGGGTTTTCTATAAGCAGCTTTTGTATTCCTGCTTTTGTTGCCTCATCATAATTTCCATTAAGCCACTTATCCACTTTTTGTTGAATTGCTGCATCCATATTTATTGTTTTTACATTAGCACCGTATTAACGGCATCTCAAAAAAATATTTATTCGTAATTGAATAGCCAAGTTAGGGTATTTTTGTTTTTTATGAAACGAGCATTTGCACTTATTTCAACTCCAGTTGTGTCACTCACTTCAACAGCATCAAGACTGTTGAGCCTTTTAGTGCTGCTTAGCGCAATGCAGTATTCCTTTGCACAGGATACCAGCATTGTTTCTATACAATTAATAGAAATTGGAGATACAACACATCCACCTAAATTTCCGCCACAACCCATAACCTCTAATTTTACTTCTTTGTCAAAAAAAGAAATAAATAAAAGGGTAAAGATAGTTGCCGCTGCCAATGTTGTTGGGTACAGTGCCGGAATGTTTGCCTTATACCAGACCTGGTACAAAGATTACCCACAAACCAGGTTCCATACATTCAACGACATTGGCGAATGGCAACAAATGGATAAAATAGGCCATGTGTATAGTGCCTATGCCGAAAGCAAGGCTAGCATGGAGCTATGGCGTTGGACAGGAATTGACCGCAAAAAGCGTATATGGATTGGCGGTATGAGTGGTGCTATTTATCAAACTACAATTGAAATACTGGATGGCTTTAGTGCTGAATGGGGCTGGAGTTGGGGCGATTTTGCTGCCAATATTACGGGTAGTGGTATGCTGGTAGCACAGGAGCTTGCCTGGGATAAGCAACGCATACAAATGAAATGGAGTTTTCACCGAAAACGATACAATAACCCTACTCTTAATGAACGTAGCGATGAGCTGTTTGGTAAAAGTAACCCCGAACGTTTTTTAAAAGATTACAATGGCCAAACCTACTGGCTAAGTACAACGCTCAAAGACTTTTTTCCAAAAAGCAAATTGCCTGCCTGGCTGCAAATATCGGTGGGTACAGGTGCTGAAGGCATGTTTGGCGGATACAACAATACCGCAAAGGACGATTTGGGCAACATTACTTTCGACCGGCCCGATATTAAACGATACCGCCAATGGTACCTAGCACCGGATATTGACCTTACCCGAATTAAAACAAACAAAAAAGGAATCAAACTCGCTTTACAAGTACTAAATATTTTTAAATTTCCTACACCTTCATTGGAACTAAGCAGAGGAAAACTGAGTTGGAACTGGATACATTTTTAGTTAAACTGGAAAATGAATAAATATAAACTTTATGCAATTTTAATGACAGTGGCCTTTTGCTTGTTTATTTTACCAAAAATATGGTATGTAATCAGTTATCAAAAAACTGTTGGCATTGTAGATCATTACACCGCATCTGTAACCAGAGAAACAAAAAGCTATATACCCATTGCTAAGTTTTATGTTGCCAAGGATAGTTTTTATACAAGAGCTTCTAAATGGGAGGATGAAGAACTAAAACAAGGTTCTAAAACAACTGTAATCTATAACAAAACCGAACCATCAAAATCGTATATCTATACTTTTATGGGTTTTTGGATGACTGAGCTGATGTATTTTATAGTTTGTTTTTTGGCGTTTTCAGCGGTTTTATTAAGCAAAGGGCTATTGCCAACTCATCTAACTTTAGACAGAAAAAAATAAAAAAATTTAATAAGAAGCAGATATTTTAAGGCTACTAATAAAATGTGGGTTGAAGAGATGATACGGGTAGCTCTGCAATAGTTTTCTTTAGCTGATGTTAATGTATCCCGTTAGGCTAGTATATTTTTTTGAAAATAATTTTCTTTGATGTTTTACAAGGAAAACTTGATGTGGAAAGATTAATGAGGATGTAAAAAAGAGTGAAGTTTTTTGTTTCACTCATTGCTAAGAATAGCATACCATACATTTTGCAAACTGTCTCGTCCTGAAAAAAGTTGACTGGTTTTGTTAATTAATACTGTTATTGTTTTACTAAGATAATTCATCCTGAAATAGGTTGAGTTGAAAAGTTGTAGGTTGTGAGCTGGCAATAAATATTTTTGTAG